>JACCDP011157356.1_pt1 | contig 131640 bp, 93 predicted proteins | sample 7445841 | NCBI WGS metagenome assembly JACCDP01 (sample SAMN15323441, study PRJNA562643) | freshwater metagenome | isolation source: river surface water | place: USA:Blue River Watershed | collected 2017-08-17
GTCCAACGCCTGCGCCGCAAGCTCCAGGACGGCGAGGACAACCCGCTGATCGAGACCGTGCGCGGCGTCGGCTACCGAGCCCGCGCCGTCCCTGCCGCGGCCCGCGCGACCGCCTGAACGCGGAGAGTTCCCCAGGGCCCTCGGAGCCGCGGACGCGGCATTCCTTCGGAAACCCACACCGACGCCTCAACCGTTCTTGGGCCGTCCCTTCTTTGACCGCGGGTCGGCCCCTCCGCGCGTATCGCCGGGCGGCCGCTGGTAGGTGACGCGCAGTTCGGCACTGTCGAGCACCCGGCCCTCGATCGCCGCGAGCAACTGCTCGCGCGTCAGCGGACCTCGGGCGTCACCGCCCTCCGGCGCGGAGGACAGTGCGTAGAGGTGAATTGTGTAGGTCTGCTTCGCTCCGCCCGAGGAATGCGGCGGCACATAGGCCTGATCGCGCTTCCAAGTCGCGCCGTTGCGCCCGATCCCACGGGCATTCTTCGGGAGGCCGGTCGTCGCCGCAGGCAGGTCGTGCAGGACCCAGTAAGTCTTCAGGATACCGTCGCGGTCGATGTGGTCCATGATCAGGGCGAAGCTGCCCGTGCCGGCAGGAGCGCCGCTCCAAGCCAGCGGCGGGGTCGCACCCTCGCCGTTGCCGTTGAACTCATCGGGTAAAGGGTCGCCGTCGGCGAACGCTGGACTCGTGAGGACCAGCTGGCCGGAACGCGGCGCGGAGAACGGACGCGCCACCGATGCCGGAGGTGCAGACGCGCCGTCGGTGCGTCGTGCGACCTCGCGCTGCCCCTCGGGTCGGCCCTTCCGGCCGGCGTCCCCACCCGCCTCGCGCGGACGCCGATCCCCGCCGCCACCTCGCGAGCGACCGGAGTGTACCTCGGTCGTGACGGCGCCGCGCCCGTCCAAGAAGTCGAACTTCACGGACCCGTCGTCCCGCAGGGAGTAGTTCACCGCCCGCTGCTCGCCCCGGACCTCGTAGCGCACGCTGAAATCGTTGCCGGCCGTCCTCGTGAAACCCGTGATCCTCGCGCCGGGCAGCGGCGGCAGGTCGGGCCGCACGCCGTTGGTCCTCGGCTGCGGATCCACCTGGCCGTCGCGCTCGACGACTTCCCCGTGGAAGCCACCGTTCACGTACGGATATTTCCGCGAGGCGTGGTAATGGTAGCCGAGGACCGGCGACTGGTGACCATTGAAGGCATCGAGGCCTTGCGGCTCCGAGCCGTCCGGCTCGGTAAGCCCGTGGATCGGATAGCCGTCGAGCGCGTAGGCCAGCGGCGAGCCGGCCCCGAGCACTTCCTGCAGGTGCAGCGGCGCGATATGGTAATGGTAATCGTCAGCCCGCCCGCAATGTCCTCCGAACTCATCGAGTTCACCCGCCAGGAAGGTGTCGGTGCGGCCGTTGGTCTTGATCGGATTAAAGATCGGGACGCCGTTCGCGGCGAGGGCGATGGCCCCCTTGAAGAAATGAGACTTCGCCGAGAGCGGATTCCCGGCCGGCACCGGGCGCAGCGGAATCCGCCACGCGTTATTGCCCGTGTACCGCTGCGGGAGCGGAACCTGCTGCTGCCACGCCGTGATGCCGACCATCATCCGGTGATCCGGCATGCTGTCCGACTCCACATGGACGAACTCACCGTCCGAGCGCACCCGCACCTTGGGGGAAAAGCGGGAGAACATCGCCGCCGCGCCGGTGACCGGCGCCGTGCCTCCTCCCGCGGGCTGCGCCGGTTCGGCGAACGGGTAGAGCGCGCCGAATTCCCGGGCGAAGCGGGCGGCCTCCCCGTCGTGCGCGGCCTCGCCGATCAGGTGCGCCCGCGCGGTCGGGACCACGGCGAGGGCGAACAGACACATCCAACCGCGGATAACCTCCCGCGTCTGCCCCTTCCTTCGATGCGCGCGGCCAGGGGATGCGGTGTACCGTCGGAAACGCAGGAAGCTCATGGGCCGGACTGAAGCGGCGGAACATGAACGCCGCGCCGCCCCCTGGGTTAAAACACCTTCATCTTTCCCCGCTTGACCCCTTCGCGCCGACGGCGGCGGATGCAGGGGCGTGAACTTGCCCGCCGTGGAAGCATCCCCCTGGGCCGACCCGGCCCGCCGCTGGTCATGACATCATTCCGAATCCGGCTCGCCCTGCTGGTCGGCGCTTCGACCGCCGCGCTGCTGCTCGCCGCGGCGTTCCTCGCTTGGAACTTCACCTCCGACCTCAACGTGGAGCGCCTCGACCGCGACCTGCAGCAGCTCGCGCGCGCCAATCTGGGCCGGGTCGCCGACGCGAGCCACTGGGGCCGGCTCGACGCCGCCTTCGGCGTCGCCTCGGGGCGCGACAACTCGGCCAGCTACCTCGTCTGGGTGCGCAATTACGACCGCGTCGTCTATCGCTCCGCCGGGTGGCCGGAAGGGCTGAAACCGGAGGACTTCCCGCCGGCGGAAACCTACGAGGGCGGCCAGATCATCACCGAACCGCCCCCGCCCCCACGCCGCGAGGGGTTGTCCGCGCGGAACCGTCCGCTGCCCATCCGGGATCCGCGGTTCCTGGTGCGGTCGGCCGGCGGAAGCGACTGGCGCTTACTGGTGACGGGAAACCCCTACACGACGCTCGTGCTGGCGGCCAACCTCGACGACTCGAAACAGGACCTGCTGAGGCTGAGGCAAAGGTTCATCGCGGTGCTGCCGCTCATCCTCCTGGTCGTGGGGCTCGCGGCGTGGTGGCTGGCCACCCGGGCGCTGCGGCCGGTCGCCGCGCTCACGCGGGCCGCCGAGGGCATCACCGCCCAAGGACTGGACCAGCGCATCTCGGCTCCCGCGCACGACCGAGAGTTCGAGCGCCTCGTGACGGTCTTCAATGGAATGCTCGACCGGCTCGAACAATCGTTCCATCAGGCGCGCCGCTTCAGCGCCGATGCCTCCCACGAGCTCAAGACTCCCCTCGCCCTGCTGCAGGCCGAGCTCGAGCAGGCGCTGAACGCCTCTCCCCCGGGATCGTCTCAGCAGCAGCTCTGCTCCAGCCTGCTCGACGAGATCCACCGCCTGAAGGCGATCCTCGAGAAGCTGCTCCTCCTGTCGCTCGCCGACAGCGGCCGGCTCACCCTGGAGCGGTCCGAGACCGACCTCGCGGCCGTGGCCACCGACGTGCTGGAGGACTGCACCGCGCTCGATCCCGGGCTGACGATCGAGCGTGAGCTCACCAACGGTGTCATCGTCGCCGCCGACCGGGTGCTGCTCGAGCAGGCCCTGCATAACCTCCTCGGCAACGCGGTGAAGTACAACCGTCCGGGCGGCATCATCCGCATCTCGCTCGCCCGCCGGGGTAAGCTCGCCGAACTGCGCGTCGCCAACACGGGCCCGGGGCTGGGCGAAAACGACCGCCAGAGGCTCTTCGAGCGCTTCTACCGCGGCGATCCCGCCCGCACCCGCGGGCGCGCCGGAGGCACCGGCCTCGGACTCAGCCTTTCCCGTGAAATCCTGCGCGCCCACGGGGGCGACCTGGTCCTCGGGCGATCCGAGTCCGATTACACCGAGTTCATCGCCAGCCTGCCCGCCGCTCCGGGCGTGGCGTGACGGAGGCGGCGGGTGGCGGGGACCAAGCGGGCCGGGCGCCGTAAGCGCCGTCAGCCCGGACCAGGCTTCGGACGGAAGAAGCGCAGCGCACGCCCCTCGCCGCCGTAGATCGCCACGACATCCGCCAACGGCTGCAGGACCCACGGGGAGAAAATCATTTGACCGTTCTTGGTGAAGACGATGTCGCCCGCGACGTGCACGCAGGTGTGGTGCACGCTGCCGTCCGCCGTCACGAAGGCGATCACGTCGCCGAGGCGCTCCGCCCGGGGCACCTGCTCGTACTCCTGCGTGAGCGTCAGGAAGGACGTTCGGCCGTCGAGGTAGTAGGTGGACGGCCGGGCGGCGAAGAAGTTGAGCGAGGTCCAGTTGCAGTCGGGCAGGCGCCCGGCAATGGCGTCGTTTAAAGTCGGATACGTGTAGAGCCGCTCGCGTGCCAGCGTGGGCAGCAGCAGGGCCAGGTCGATGCCATCATCGGGGACCGCCTCAAGGGCGCCGTTGAGGAGCGGGGCGACCGTGGGGTTCATGCCCCCGGCCAGCCAGTAGTCGCGGAACCGGGAGCCGCCTCCGGCGGCGGGCGGCATCACGGTGACCCGAAGCGTACGCATGCGGGTCATGATCCTCCGCGCCTCCTCGACCTCGGCCGCCGAATTCGCCAGGAGCGAGAGCGCTGCAGGGTCGCTGAAGACCCAGGAGCCGTTGCGGCGCCACAGCAGAGCCCGAAGCAGCCCCTGTTGGCGGGCCGAAAGGATCGAGCCCCTGAGCCAATCGTCGACCTCCCCTTGGATTCGGAGCGGCTGCGCATGGTAAGCGTTGAGTCCATTGCCGGCCAGGAGCGAGTAGACTGACTCCCGCTCAGGCTGGCTCATTCCCAAGAGAAACTCGACCGGAGGCAGGAAGGAAACCTTGTCGACCTCCACCGCGAACGCACCGGGGGCCGACAGGGCTGCGAGACCGGCCGCCCCGAGGCCGGCCTGGGCAAGCGCCTCCAAGGCAACCCGCGGATCACGCCCCGGAAACCGCCACACCGGCCGCTGATCGGGCGCCTCGGCCAAGCGCAGCACCTCATCCGGCGCCTCCAGGAAGAAGGAGGATACCTTCAATCGGCCATGCGCGGCCCCGGCCGATTCGGGCAACGCAGGCCCCGGCCCCGACGGGACCACCGGTGCCGCTTCGCCAGCGGCGGAGAATCCCGCGGAAAGGCACAGGCCCAGGCCAAGAAGCCGGCGGAAAAAAAGACCGCGGAGGAAGCGTCGCATCACCCTCGATGACGGACTTGTAAGGTTTGAAGTTTCAGATCGGCGTCGATTTACGAAAAAACGCCCCGCAGAACTCAGAAATCGACCGAAACCGTCGACACCACGTGCCGCGGCTCCGTGTACCTCGTCCAAGTGTAGCTGTTGCCCGAGTCGGTGTCGTCGTTGAGCGCGTTGTTCACGTTCACCTGGAACGTCCAGCCGAGGCGCCCGATCTTCCGTCGGTAACTCACGAAGGGATTCACGACGATGAAGTCGGGGGTCGTGATCGCGGGAAGGGTGGCGACGCCGCCGAGCGCGGCACGCGGACGGCCGGCCGTCCAGCGCGCGGCGGTACCAACGGCGACGCCGCGTAGCCCACCCTGGGAAAAGGTATGGCGCACGACAAGGTTGGCGGTGCGGCGGATGTTCTTCGCGAGGTTGTTTTCCTGGCTCTCGAGGAAGTCCTGCGTGATCTGCGTCGCCAAGTCGGGGTCGAGTCCGCGGGCCCGGGCGGCATCCTGCGCCGCGGCCAGGAAGGGACGCACCAGCGGGAAGAACCGGGTGTTGATCACGCTATTGTACGAGTACGTCGCGCGCACCGTGAGGTTCCGCACCACGTTGCCCACGAGCTCGAACTCGACGCCGCTGGAGGTCTGGTCCCGGTAATCGCCGGTCGCCGGGATCACCGGCTGGCCCACGGACGGGCTCAGCAAATCGTTGAGTTCCGTGCGCGCACCCGCGCTGATCGCCACGGCCTGGTTCTCGGAACGGGTGGAAAACCACGTCACACTGCCGGCAAGCCGGCCGTCGACGGTGTGGAGGCGAAGGCTGTAATCCACGCCCTCACCCGTGCGCTGGGCGCGGGGGCGGTTCAGGAGGTCCGAGGAGTTGCTATCGGTGAACAGCGAGGACTCGAAATAGCCGGCACCGAGGCTCATCCACGGCAGCAGGCGCCACACGCCGCCGTAAGTCTGGTTGGTGCCATAGAGGCGGGAAAACCGGAAGACCGGCACGTCGGGATCCTCACCGGCCACGATGCGCGCCCCGCCGGAGCCAGTGAAGAAGGTCTCGCCGGTGACGGGGTCAGTGCCGTTCGCCGCGCTGCGGTTGCTGCGGAAATAGTCGCGACTGAGGCCGATGCTGCTGTGGAGGCGGCCGCCGAAGTAGCGGCCCACGGCCGAGAAGCTCGCCGAACCCAGCGTCTGGTCGAACCGGGAGCCGCCGGTTCGGTAGTACGCGAAACGGTCGCCGAGCGGAGTGATCCGCAGCTTCTCCTCCGCGTTGCCGTCCTCAAGGTAGTGGATCGTGACGACCTCGTTGCGGTTGAACGCCGGGCTCATGGCCGGGTTGGCCGCACGCCGCGCCGCGATCTCGCGCGGAGACAGGCTCCGGTTGTAGTCGTCCGACCCGTAAAGCTCGTGCCGGTAGGTGCCGTTGAGGATCATCCGCTGCGAGAAGTCGCCAAGCAGCGGCAGCCGCGCCCGCGCGTCGTAGACGGCCATCGCGCGCCAATTGTCGATGTCGTGGCGCTGGCGGTTGTAGGAGGGGATGTGGGTGACGAAGTATTTTTCGAAACGGGGATTGGGTATCGTGCCCGGGCCGTCGGGGTTGGGGATGACGCGGTTGACGTCGATGAAGACGGCGCGGGAGTTGGTCGCCTGCCAGCCATTCGACGCGTAGGTCTGCAGCCGCTTGGCGTCGTCGATCTGGTGATTGAGCCCCGCCAGCACGCTGAAGCGGTCTGAAAACGCGTGCTTCAGCTCGATCGTCCAAACGTCGTACACGGAGTCGTGGCGCAGGTTCGGGCCGCCCCAGTCCTCGTAGAGAGGGATGATCGAGTACGGAATCCGCACCGCGAGGATGCGCTCGGGATTCTGCGGATCGGAGCCGGTCGCGGCCGCCGCGTTGAGGTTCGCGAACGAGGTGCGGAACACCACGCCGCCCGCCGGACTCATGTCGAGGAGCCGACCGCCCATATCGAACCACGTGCGGAGGCCATTCGCGTTGACGACGATCTGGCGCATGCCGGGTCCGTTGGCCTGCACACCGGGGAGGTTCGGGTTGCCGTCGAGAGCATTGGTGCCGGTGCCGCGGCGGTACACCGAGACGTGGTCGTTCAACTGCAGGTGGCCGAGCCGGTTCACGGTGTCACCCCGCTCGTAGACCGCGTCGATCTGCGTGCGGCGGTGCGCGAAGGGCTCCCAGCGCAGCGCCCCCGCGAGGCCCGTGAGCGAGCGGTCCTTGCGCTGCGTCACGGTGTCGATCCGGCTCTCGACGGCGTTCAGGCGCACGGAGAGGCGGTCGGTCACCAGCGGCTGCGTGACGTCCAGCGAGGCGCGGCGCGTTCCATAGGTGTCGGTGCGGAACTGCGTGGAGCCGCGCCGCCGGAAGCCGGCCCGCTTGGTGCCGACGTTGATGATGCCGCCCGGATCGACGTCCCCGTACGCCAGTCCGCCGGCGCCCCGGTTGAACTCGATGCGCTCGGTGTTGTAGACGTCCTGCGGCATGAACCACTCGAAGCCGTCGCGCAGCTGGCGGATCGAGGCGAAGCCGCGGAAACTGATCTGATTGCCGCCGCGGTTGCCCACCGGGGAGCCGATCGTCCCCTGGTCGTTGTAGATGTTCTCCGCGCCCACCGCGAAATCCACCGCCCCGAAGTAGTCCGTGATCGCGAGGTCCTGCAGCAGGTCCTGCGTCATCACCGAGATCGAGTTCGGCAGGTTCTCCAGCCGCTCATTGGTGCGCGTGGCGCTCACGGCGCTCGAGGCGAGGTAGCCGCGGTCGGAATCGACGTTCACCTCGAACGCCGAGAGCACGAGGGGAGCCGCCTCGGCGGGCGGCGGGGTCGCGGCCGGCCGCGGGGCGGGCTGCGCGCCCAGGACCGACGGAAGCACAACGGGAAGGGCGAGGAAGGCCGCCGCGAGGCGCGACGAAAGGGACAGCTTCATGGGGATGGGATGGGGCGCAGGGCTCGACGCTCCGGCAGGCGGAGGGTTACGACGACGCGCTCGTTCGATACCTCCCGCGCACGGACGACACAAAACCTTTGTCCACCTGACGCGTCAGTCAGTCCCGCCATGCGAACCCAATGGGAACGCTCCCAGTTCAAGCGCGACGCGGAGACGCGCGCCGCCGAGGCGCGGGCCCGCGGCGAGGACCCGCGCACCGCGCTCGAACCGTTCTTCCAGCGGGAAATGGCGGCCCATCCCGACGAGGAGGATCTGCTCCTGGAACTCTGGGACCAGCTCACGGGGCGTCAGGTGATCTGACGTGTCAGGGTTCAGGACTTCCGTGGAGGCGCCGAAACTCCCGCCGCGCCCCGCCGTCTTGCCCGCCATGCCCCCCAGCTACCGCGGCCTCCCGGCCCTGCTGATCGCGGTCCTCGCGTGCACGCCGGCCTACGCCGCCAGGCCGAAGGAGGGACCCGAGGTGCTCGTCGTGTCCGACGTGCTCGACCCCGCTGCGCCGGCCCTGCGGCCGACGAAGGAAAAACCCGTCTACTACATCATCCTCGGCGGCTCGGAGCGTACGCTGGGCGATCCCATCGCCGGCGAGAAGATGCCCGACCCGGCGGTCCTGAAGTACGAGATCGCCCGCGCCCTCCACTCGCAGGGATTCCTCCTGACCAAGGTCGGGGGCCCGCGCCCCCACCTCGCGATCCTCTACACCTACGGCACCGCCAACCTCTCCGGCGTCGACCTGCAGGACACCGACCCCTCCTCAGGCGAGACCACGACCTCGACGGTCCTCTTCAACCAGCGCGAGATCGCCGCCCTCGTGGGTGCGCTCAAGGCCGACCGCCGGATGCTGATGCCCGCCGAAGCCGACCGCATCAACCAGGCCGCCCGCGACGATCGCTATTACCTCCTGATCGCCGCGTTCGACGTCGACGCCCTCGCCCGCAAGGAGCGGAAGATCGTCTGGCGCACGCGCATCTCGGTCGACTCCCGGCGCCGCACGCTCCCGGAGGAAGTACGCGTGATGCTGACGAGCGCGGCTCCCTTCTTCGCGACCGAGACCGACCTGCCCCGGTTCATCGAGGACGCCGACCGCCGCAAGGCCGAGGTGCTGATCGGCACGCCCACCGTGGTCGGCGACGGCGCGCCCCCCACCACGCCGCCCTCCGCCGCGAAGCCCGACCAGCGCTAGGTGTCCGTCAGGTTGCCGTCCGCATCGAACGCCGGCTCGCGCCCCTCGCCCGCGAATGCCAGGCCGGGCCGCGAGGCCACATCGCCCCAGAGCGCCTCGGAAACGTCCATCTCCGCGACCGAAAGCGTATCGGCCACGCGCACGATGCGCGGCTCCGCGCCGGGCGGCAACGCGAGCGTGGCCAACGCCTGCGCGAGCAATTCACGGTCGTTGGCGAACGCGATGGGCAGCTTGGCGCATTGCGGCGTGAGCGCGGTGAGCGCGTTGACCGCGGTCGCGCGGCGATCGACCGCGCGGATCAGCCGCTCGGTGGTGAAGTCGGCCAGGCCGATGCCGATCGCGTTGCCGCGGGTGCCCGGCGTGAGGCCGAGCACGGCAATGCGGCGGATGAACGGTGAAGGCCGGCCCTCGCGCACCAGCGATGAGGAATAGCCGTGCACCCAGCGGCCGGTGACGTTCGGGTCCATCCCCACGCCGCTCACGTCCTTGCCGATGCGGTCCACGATGAGCAGGTCGATCTCATCGAACGGCAACGACGGCATGAGGGCGCGCGCCTCGGCGAGCAGCGCCGGTTCGCGGGCCTCGAATTCGGAGGCGATGACGGCCTCGATCCGCGCCGTGCGGTGGCGCTGGTCCTCGATCACGGCGAGCCCGCCGAGGAGCGGCGTCCCGCCCATGATCACCCGTGCGATCCCGCGGATCGCCTCCTCGTAACCGATCCGCATCGCGGCACCGTGCATCGCCGTGGCGCCATCCCGCTTGCCGAGCCCGATGACCGCCATCTTCAGCAGACCGCTGCCCACGCTCACGCTGCGGAAATCCGTGTGCGGCTTCACGCGGTTGAGCAGCAGGATGCCGTCGGCCGCGAGCGCCTCGACCGAGCAGTGCACCGGCACGCCCTCGGCGGACGTGCCGATCCGCCGCGTCTCGAGCGAGGCCCGGATCGATACACCGAGCGCCTCCTCGGTGACGCCATAGCCGGCCAAGATCGCCTTCTGCCCCTCGGGCGTCGCGCCGCCGTGGCTGCCCATCGTCGGGATGAGGAAAGGCTGGGCACCCACCTCCCGCAGGAAGCCGACCAATGCGCCCACCATGTCTGCCAGACCTGCTATCCCGCGGCTGCCGACCCCCACCGCGATGCGCGCACCCGGCCGGATCCGCGCGCGGAAAGCCCCGCAGGCCGCGGCCACGGCCGCGCGCACATCCAGCGACTCACGCTCCGGATAGCACTGGACCACGCGACGCAGGCGGGGAAGGGGCGTCATGCGTCCATCGCGCCGCAGGCGTCCCGAAGTGGCAAGCCCGCGGGGTTGACGGAGGCCGCAGGCGGGTTGACGTTCTGGCACCGCCGACGGACCCGCATGCCGCTTCCCCACCCCGCCGCCTCCCTGCTGCTCGCCGCGCTCACGGTCTCATCCGCCTTCGCGGCGGAGACGCTCACCTTCAACGAGCACATCCGGCCGATCCTTTCGCAGAACTGCTTCGCGTGCCACGGCACCGACGCCGCCCACCGCAAGGCCGGGCTGCGGCTCGACGAGCCGGAGTCCGCCTACGCCGAGCGCAAGGGCGTGCGCGCCATCGTGCCGGGCAACGTGGAGGCCTCCGAGCTCTGGCAGCGCATCATCAGCCGGCACGAGGACGAGGTGATGCCGCCGCCCGACTCCCACAAGGAACCGCTCTCCGCCGCCCAGCGCGCGCTGATCAGGCGCTGGATCGAGCAAGGCGCCGTTTACCAACGCCACTGGGCCTGGGAGCCCGTGGCCCGTCCGGAGCTGCCGCCCGCGACCGCCGGGCTGACCCACCCCGTCGACCGTTTCATCTCCGAGAGACTCTCTCCCCATCGGCTAACACTCTCACCGGAGGCCACCCGGGAGGCCCTCATCCGCCGCGTCACGCTCGACCTTACCGGCCTGCCGCCCACGCCCGCCGAGGTGGACGCGTTCGCGGCCGACCGCGCCCCCGACGCCTACGAGCGGCTCGTCGATCGCCTACTCGCCTCCCCCCGCTTCGGCGAGAACCTCGCCCGCCACTGGCTCGACGCCGTGCGCTACGCCGACACCCACGGTCTTCACCTAGACAACGTCCGCACGATCTGGCCCTACCGCGATTGGGTCGTATCGGCCTTCAACCGGAACCTGCCCTTCGACCAGTTCACGGTTGAGCAGCTCGCCGGCGACCTGCTGCCCAACCCGCGCATCGACCAGCTCGTCGCCACGGGCTACAACCGCAACATCCTCTCCACGTCGGAGGGCGGCGCGATCGAGGAGGAGGCCGAGGCCCGCAACACCGCCGACCGCGTCGATACCACCGCGGCGGTCTGGCTCGGCCTCACCGCGAGCTGCGCCTCGTGCCACGACCACAAGTTCGATCCCTTCACGACCAAGGACTACTACTCCCTCGGAGCCTTCTTCAAGGGGCTGGCCGACCGCTGCTGGGATGGCAACGTGCGCATCTCCGCGCCGATCGCGATCATCGCGCCCGACGCCGAGAAGCAGCGCCGAGTCGACCAAGTCGTCGCGGAGTCGGCCCGGCTCGAGGCCGCGGTGCGCGCCCGCTCGGCCGAGTTGGAGGCGCAGGGCCGCAAGGTCACCAAGCCGGGCAAAGACCCCGTTTCCTACGAGGTCGTCTGGGCCGAGGATTCAGACCTTCCCACGCCCGAGACCGTATTCGCCCCGCCGCCTGCGGGCGTGTGGCGCGAGGGCCCGGGCGTGCCCGTCGCGGGCGGCCGCCGCGCCCTGCGGCTCGAGGGAGATGCGGAACGGCCGTTCACCTTCACGGCAGGCGACGTCACGCTCATCGTGCGCAACGAGGCGACCGCATTCGTCCATTACCACGGCGACCCCGCGCGCCCGCCGCGCGCGGTGAGCCTCGAGTTCATCAGCGAGGAGAAGACCCGCCGCATGATCTGGGGCGACCCCGCGGCCTTCGGCGCCGATGAGGCGAAGGATGCCTTCCACGCGGGTCCGCTCCCGGCACCCGGCGCCTACGCGCGACTCGAGCTCCCGGCCTGCGATTCGGGCGTCCGCGAGGGCAAGGCCTACACCGGCGTGCGCGTCGCCCAGCGCGGCGGCTCCGCCTGGTGGGATCGCGCCGGCACCGCGTGCATGACGTCGAACCCGGCGGCCGATCCGCTGCTGTCGAAGGACGCGTGGGTGAACAGCCTGCGCACCGGCGCGCGCGCCTTCTCCACGCTCACCCTGCGGCACGACATCAACTTCCTCGTCGGCCTCTCCGGCACCCAGCAGGTGAACGAGGAGAAGCGGAAACTCGAGGAGTTCTACCGCGACTACATCTACGGGCCCCTCCGCGCGGAACTGGAGCCCGAGGTGCATGCGGCCCGCCGCCTGATGGCCGAGCAGGTCCGCTACGAACAGACCTACGCGGTCTCGCCGATCTCGCGCGAACGGGACGAACCCCTGCCCGCGCACATCCTGGTGCGCGGCCAGTACGACAAGCCCGGCGAAAAGGTCTCTGCGGCCACGCCGTCGTTCCTGCCGCCGCTCAAACCGCGTGGGACTCGCCCCGACCGCCTCGACCTCGCCCGCTGGATGACGGATCCCGGCCACCCGTTGACCGCACGCGTCGCGGCCAATCGTCTCTGGCAGCAGTTCTTCGGCGCCGGCCTTGTTCGCACCCCGGGAGACTTCGGCGCGCAGGGCGAGCCGCCCACCCACCCGCGCCTCCTCGATTGGCTGGCCTCGGAGTACGTGCGCACGGGTTGGGACACCAAGGGCTTCATCCGCCTCCTCCTCACCTCGCGGACGTACCGGCAGGACTCCCGCGTGACGCCCGCCCTGCTTGAGCTCGATCCGGAGAACCGCCTGCTCGCGCGCGCCCCGCGGCTGCGCCTCGACGCCGAGGTGCTGCGCGACCAGGCGCTGGCCCTCGGCGGCCTGCTCGTGCCCGACATCGGCGGTGCGCCGGTGCGCCCCTATCAGCCGGTGAACATCTGGGAGCCGGTCGCATTCGGCGGCAGCAACACCAAGAATTACGTGCAGGAGAAGGGCGCGGCCCTTTACCGCCGCAGCCTCTACACCTTCTGGAAGCGCACGGCGCCCGCGCCGTCGATGAGCACGTTCGACGCGCCCTCCCGTGAGAACTTCTGCATGGTGCGCCCGCGCTCCAACACGCCGCTGCAGGCCCTTGCCCTGATGAACGACGTGCAGCACTTCGAGGCCGCCCGCGCCTTCGCCGAGCGCCTGCTGCTGCCGACGATGACCGACGCGGACCGCCTTGGCCAAGCCTTCCGATGCGTGACCGCCCGCGCGCCCGACGAGACGGAGCTCCGGCTGCTCTCGAGCGCGCTCGCGACCCACCGGGGCCGTTTCAGCCGCGATCCGGAGGCCGCGCAGCGCGTGCTCACCAACGGCGAGTCCAAGCCCTCGGACCGCATTCCCGCGCCCGAGTTCGCCGCGTGGACGATGGTCGCGAACCTCGTGCTGAACCTCGACGAGACGGTGAACCGCAACTGAACCGGCCATGAATCCCGCCTTCGAGTTCCTGCGTCAACAGACGCGCCGCCAGTTCTTCAACGGCGCCGGCCTCGCCCTCGGCGGGGTCGCCCTCGGCCTGCTCGGGCGCCGCGCCAACGCGGCCCCGCCGGGAGGAAATCCGCTCGACGCCCGCGTCCACCCGCCGCTCGCCGGATACCCGCACTTCGCGCCGAAGGCGAAACGGATCATCTACCTCCACATGAACGGCGGGCCCTCGCAGCTCGACACGTTCGACTACAAGCCCGCCCTCGAGAAGCACTACGACCAGGAGCTGCCCGACTCGATCCGGCAGGGTCAGCGCATCACCACGATGACGAGTGGCCAGAGCCGCTTCCCCGTCGCGCCGTCGATGTTCAAGTTCGCCCAGCACGGCCGGAGCGGCGCCTGGGTGAGCGAGCTGCTGCCGTGGACGGCCAAGGTCGTCGACGACATCGCGATCGTCCGCAGCGTCCACACCAACGCGATCAACCACGATCCCGCGTGCACGTTCCTGATGACGGGCAGCGAGATCCCGGGACGACCCAGCCTGGGCTCGTGGCTGTCGTACGGGCTCGGCAGCGAGAACAACGACCTCCCGGCCTTCGTGGTGCTCACCCCGCGGTTCTCGCCCAAGGTCGCGGCGCAGGCCCTCTTCACCCGCATGTGGAGCAGCGGTTTCCTGCCGACGCGCCACACCGGCGTCGCCCTCCGCGCGCAGGGCGACCCCGTCCTCTTCCTCGACAATCCCGCGGGCGTCGACGCCGGCACCCGCCGCGCGATGCTCGACGCCCTCGCCGGGCTCAATCAGCGCAACCACCAGCGCCACGGGGATCCCGAGACCCTCACCCGCATCGCCCAGTACGAGATGGCGTTCCGCATGCAGGCGAGCGTGCCGGAACTCACCGACATCAGCGGCGAGACCGAGGAGACCCTCGACCTGTACGGGCCGGGCGTGAAGGAGCCCGGCACCTTCGCCGCCAGCTGCCTGCTCGCGCGCCGCCTCGTGGAGCGCAACGTGCGCGTCGTCCAGATCAACCACCGCGGCTGGGACCAACACGGCACGCTCCCCGAGCACCTGCGCATCCAGTGCCTTGATACCGACCACGCCTGCTACGGCCTCATCGCGGACCTGAAGCGGCGCGGCCTGCTCGACGACACGCTTGTCATCTGGGCCGGGGAGTTCGGCCGCACGGTCTACAGCCAGGGCACCCTTACGCGGACGAACTACGGGCGCGACCACCACCCGCGCTGCTTCACGGTCTGGCTGGCCGGCGGCGGGGTCAGGGGCGGCCTGGTCTACGGGGAGACCGACGACTTCTCCTATAACATCACGCGCGATCCCGTGAACCTCCACGATCTGAACGCCACGATCCTCCACTGCCTCGGGATCGACCATCTGAAGTTCAGCTACCGTTCGCAGGGCCTCGACATGCGGCTCACCGGCGTGGAACCGGCCAAGGTCGTCACCGGCATCCTCGCCTGAGCGCGGCGGCCGGCCGCGGGACGGCGCCGCCGCCGGTCTTGCCCTCCGTTTTCCCGCCGCCATCGTCGTTCCCGACGCGTCCTCCGCGGCGCGCAAACCTCAACCTCAACCTCCAGACCGCCCCATGCGCTTCGGCATCAACTCGTTCCTCTTCACGTCGCCCTTCACCACCAAGAGCACGTCCCTCTTCCCCATGTTCCGGAAGTGGGGCTTCGACACCGTCGAGATTCCGATCGAGGACCCGTCGCACATCGACCCGGCCAAGGTGAAGGCCGCGGCCGACAAGGCCGGCATCGCCATCGGCTCCGTCTGCGCGTGCATGGGACCCGGCCGCGATTTCCGCGGCAGCAAGGCCGACCAGGCCGCCGCCATGGCCTACTGCAAGGCCCTCATCGACCAGGCCGTGATCCTCGGCTGCCCTTCGCTGATCGGGCCCGTGTACTCGGTCGTGGGCAAGGCCGACGCCGTCGAGCCGAAGCAGCAGAAGGTCGAGTGGGCGCTGGTCGTGAAGAACCTCAAGGTCCTTGCCGCCTACGCCGCCAAGAAGGGCGGCACCATCTGCGTCGAGCCGCTCAACCGCTTCGAGACCGATTTCCTCAACAGCTGCGACCAGGGCCTGCGCCTCATCAAGGCCGTCGGTTCCCCGGCGCTGAAGCTGCACCTCGACACGTTCCACATGAACATCGAGGAGAAGGACCAGGCCGCCGCCATCCGGAAGGCCGGCAAGCTCCTCGGCCACTTCCACGCCTGCGGCAGCGACCGTGGCACCCCCGGCGGCGACCATATCGCGTGGCCTTCCATCGTGAAGGCCCTGAAGTCCGTCGGCTACAAGGGCGACGTGGTCATCGAGTCCTTCACCACCGACGTGAAGGTCATCGCGCGCGCCGCCGCCATCTGGCGCACGATTGAACCGCGCCGGAACGACATCGCCGTCAAGGGACTCAAGTTCCTGCGGCGGTCCTTCCGCTGAATCCCCGCCCCGCGCCCTCCACGGCGCGGGGTTTTTTGTTTCCACCCCAGGCAATCCGCATGACCGCCCTGCCCCGCCGCGCCTTCCTCCGCCGCACCGCGCTCGCCGGCCCCGCCCTCGCCTTCCCGGCCGTCCTCCGCGCCGCCGCGCCCAACCGTAAGGTCCAGATCGCCGCCATCGGTCTCACCGGCCAGGGCTACACCGACCTCCAGAACCTGAGCCGCCACCCGGAGGTGAGGTTCGTCGGCTTCTGCGACGTCGACCAGACGCACTTCGCCAAGGTCGACGCCGAGTTCCCGGGCGTGCCGCACTTCAGCGACTTCCGCGACATGCTCGCGCGGCTTGGCGATCAGGTCGACGCCGTCTGCGTCGCCATCCCCGACCACATGCACGCCCTCGCCGCCATCGAGGCCATGCGGCGCGGCAAGCACGTGTACTGCGAGAAGCCCCTCGCCCACACCGTCTGGGAATGCCGCCAGATGGCGCGCTGGGCCGAGCGCGCCGGCGTCATCACGCAGATGGGCAACCACGCGCATTCATCCGTCGAGTACCGTCTCGCCACTCGCCTCGTGCACGAGGGCGTCATCGGACGCGTCAAGGAGGTCATCTCGTGGCTGCCCTACACCGGCAACGAGCGCACCCGCCGCCTCGAGCCGCCGCCACCCGCCGCCGTGCCCGCCGGGCTCGACTGGGACCGCTGGCTCGGCGGCGCCCCGTCACGGCCCTACGCCCCGGGCGTCTACCATCCCTTCGCGTGGCGCGATTGGCAGGACTTCGGCGGCGGCGCCGCCCTGGGCGATTTCGGCTGCCACCTCCTCGACCCCGTCTTCACCTGCCTCGAGCTGAAGGCGCCCATCTCCGTCACGGCCGACAACAGCGGCGTCGGCCGGCAGGTCTGGCCCACGATGCAGACGATCACCTACGTCTTCCCCGGGAACACCCGCATCGCCGGCCCCACGCTGAAGGTGACCTGGATGGACGGCGGCCAGCAACCCGACCGCAAGCTCGCCCAGCTCCCACCCGGCGCCGAGCTGCCCAAGATGGGCTCCCTGTTCATCGGCGAGAAGGGCAATATGGTCCTGCCGCACGTCGGTGGTCCGCGCCTCTACCCGGCCGAAACCTTCACCGGCTTCCGCTACCCGAAGGACATCCGCGGCCTCAACCACCAGCAAAGCTGGGTCGACGCCATCATCGCCAACCGCCCGACCAGCGACTCGTTCGCCTACGCCGCCCTCCTCACCGAGACCGTGCAGCTCGGCAATGTGGCCACCCGCGTCTGCCAGCCCCCCGTGCCGCGCCGCGGCGCCAACGTCGCCACCGCCCGCGATGTCAACCGGTTGGACTGGGACTCGGCCGCCTTCCGCATCACGAACCACCCGGCCGCCCACGCGCTCCTCACCAAGCCCTACCGTCCAGGCTGGGAAGTTCCCGCCGCCTGAGCGCCGCGGACGTCATTTCGTAGTCTCGCGTCTGATACAGGGGCGATTCCGTCCATCGGTCGCCCGACCGATGGGGCGGAGGCCGACGGCCGTTGACCTGACGTCGGAGCAATTCGACAAAAGGATGCCGATGCGTCCCCTCATGATTCCGTCCAGCGCCCCCGCCGTCGCCGCCAGCCGCAACCCCATGCGCCGCGACGCGACCAAGCTGCCGCCGGGCCGCCGGCAAGGGCCGCCCTTCAACATCCTCGCGCTCGACGACGAGCCCGACTACGTGGACGTGCTCCGCGAGGCGCTCGCGCCCGACGGCGCAACCGTGGTCGACACCAATGACGGTGAGGAGGCGGTCCGCCGCGTGGCCGACGGCGGCGTGGAGATGGTACTGCTGGACGACCCGATGCCCCGCGTGGACGGTTTCGCCACCTGCCGACGCCTGCGGCAGCTGCCCAACGGTCGCTCCCTGCCCATCTTCCTGCTCACCGCGGACGAAGACGAGAACCGGAGATCACGCGCCTTCGCGTGCGGAGCCAGCGACTGCCTGCACAAGATCGCCGCACTACCGGAGCTGCTCGCCAAGATCCGCGTCTACCGTGAGATCACGTTGCTGCAGCGCCAGCTGGCGGAGGAAAACCGCCGGCTGCGTCAGGAGATCGAGGTCCGGGGCGACCTTGAGCGAGTGCTCGTCAGCTCCCTCGACCGTGCCCTCCTGCTCGTCAACGCGCGGGGCGAGATCCTCTTCCAGACCCAACTCGCCACAACGCTGCTCTTCAAGCACCTGCCGGGACACGTCCGCGGGATCCTCCCCACCGATGAAGAGATGGCGCGTACTCCCCTGCGCCTGCGTCATTTTCAAGACCGCGAGGGCACGCCCGATATTCGGGTGATTTTCATCGAGGAACAGCGTCCCGAGCCCGGCCCGCGCGACCTGATCCCGCTCGGCCTCACGCCACGCGAGGCCGAGGTGCTGTTCTGGATCAGCCAAGGGAAGACCAACCCGGAGATCGCGCTCATCATCGGCGCGGCGCGCCGCACCGTCGCCACGCACGTCGAGCACCTGCTCGCGAAGCTCGAGGTCGAGAATCGCGCCTGCGCCGCCCTCATGGCCGTCGAACGCCTCCGCCCCAGCGCCGCCGCCTGAACCGCGGCCGGCCAGCGCCAACGCCTCCTACAGGTCCATTTCCGAGAGGACGCGGAAGTAGATCCAGTGCCCGAAATCGGAGGGATGGTTGATGTTGTTCGCGAGGAGGTCCTCCGGCCGCTTCCGGCCGGCCAAAACCTGCCAGTTGCGAAAGACGTCCGCGTACGCGCAGCCGGCCGCCGCCGCCGCCCGGGCCGTCGCGCCGGCGTAGGCCTCCATTCGCCCCGAGCCGTGGATCCAGCGGGGATTCGGTGGGAAGGCGGACAGGAGCACGATTTCGGCGGACGTCGCGACGCGGATCCGGGCGATGATCTCGCCGAGCTGCCGCTCAAACACATCCGGCGCCACGCCGCGTCGGTTGTGGTCGTTCATGCCGAAGGCCACGAGGACAAGATCAGGGGAAGCCTCCAGGACCTTGGCCCGGAGACGCTCCAGACCACGTGTCGTGGTGTCGCCGCCCGTGGCGGCGTCGACCGCGGTGATCGCGGCCCGGGGATATTTTACCTGCAGCGCCTCGGCCCAACGGCGCCAATAGACGTTTTCCGGAGCAGAGACGTCGGCTCCCGCGGTGATGCTGTCGCCGAAGGCGATGATCCGGAACGGGCCGCCGGCGGCGAGCCGGGTCCGTGACCGGGCCAAAAGATGGCTCTGCAGCGGCTGCACGGGCCAAAGCGGCGGCGTCGCCGGCACATAGTCGGCGTAGGCGAGGAAAGGGCGGTTGCCGAACCCCGGGTGCCGCGTGTGGTCGAATTCCTCGAGGCCGTGGAGGACGTTGGTCCGGAAATCGGGCAGCCGCGATCCCGGCAAGCGCCGCACCGTGCCGGCGGCGCGGTCGAGAGCGAAGTCCTTCCCTTCCGCGTAGGCGACACCACCCGGCGCAACGGCGCCGCGCAGCACGAACGGGGCGTCACCGGCGGGCGGGAAAGCCAGCGGCGAGGGCTGCTCGCCGATGAAGACCAGCGATTCGCCGGAGATGCGCGTGAGGCGGGGAGCGGACGGTGCGATGCAGCCCGTGAGAATGACGCCAAGACAGGCCAAGAACACGGCCTGGCCTAAGATCAACCGCGCCGACCTCAAGCGGCGGTCTCCTGCGGGACCGCGGCCGGCGCCCCGCCCCGCAGCCGCAGGCGGGCCCGATCAAGCCACAGGTAGACCACGGGGACGGTGTACAGCGTGAGGAACTGGCTCACCGTGAGGCCGCCGACGATCGCGAGGCCGAGGGGACGCCGCATTTCCACGCCCTCACCCGAGGCCAGCACGAGCGGCAAGGCGCCCAGCAGCGCGGCGAAATTGGTCATCAGGATGGGCCGCAGCCGGAGCTTTGCCGCCTCGAAGATGGCCTCGCGGGGCGCGAGGCCCTGGTGGCGCTGGGCGAGCAGGGCAAAGTCGATCATCAGGATGGCGTTCTTCATCACGATGCCGACGAGCAGGAAGAGTCCGAGCAGGGCGATCAGGGAGAATTCCGTCCCGGTGAGCCGCAACGCGAGCAAGGCGCCCAGACCCGCCGACGGCAGGGTCGACAGGATGGTGAGCGGGTGGAGCAGGCTCTCGTAGAGGACGCCCAGCACGAGGTACACCGTGACGAGCACCCCGAGGAGCAGCAAGGGCTGCGCCTGGATCGCCCGCTGGAAGTTCTGCGCCGACCCGCCCATGCGGACCTGGATGTCGGACGGCAGCATGATCCCCGCGAGCGCCCGATCGATGCCGGCCAGGGCGTCCTCGATCACGACGCCCTCCGCGAGGGAGAAGCCGATGTTCTCGGCGGCGAACTGGCTGCGGTGCCGAACCCGGTCATCCACCTGCGAGAAGTCGTAGCGGGCGAACGCCGAAAGCGGAACCCGCACGCCGTTGGCGCCGACGACCTCGACCTTGTCGAGCACCGTGGGGTCCGCCGTGTACTGCGGCTCGAGCTCCATCACGACGCGGTACTGGTTGAGGCGGTCGTAGAGCGTCGCGATCTGCCGCTGGCTGAAGGAATTATTCAGGACCGAGGAGACCGTCTGCATGTCGACGCCGAGCCGGCGGGCGGCCTCGCGGTCGATCTTGAGCGACACCCGCGCCGTGCCGCCCTCCGAAGGCGCCTCCAGATCGGTGATCTCGCCCACCTCTCGCAACGCGGCGCTGATCCGCGGCATCCAGGTGCGCAGCAGGCCGAGGTCGCTCGACATGAAGGTGAGGTCGTAGGAGCTGCCGTCCGACATTCGCGGCGGGTCGATGTCCTGCGCCCCGTAGAGGTAGAGCATCCCACCCGAGACCTGCGGGGCGGTGAAGCGCAGGCGGTTGACGACGTCGTTGGCGGAGACCTTGCGTTCCGCGAGCGGCTTGAGGCGGACGGTCATGCGGGCGTTGCTGATGCCCGAGGTGCCGCCGGCGTAGCCGATCACGTCCTGCACGGCGGGATCCGCCAGGATGTGCTTCCGGTAGATCTCGATCTTCGGTCGCATCATCTCGAACGAGAAGGCGTCGTCGCCGCGGGCGAAACCGAAGAGCGTGCCGGTATCCTGCGCGGGGAGGAATCCCTTGGGGATGCGCACGTAGAGGGTGACCGTGACGGCGATCGTGCCGAGCAGGACGATCAGCATCAACGTGGCGTTCCGCAGCACCCAACCGAGCGAACGCGCGTAGGCGTCGCGGACACGCCCGAAGATCCCGGCGGAGGCATGGGCGGCGGGCGCCTCGGCATCGCGGCGGCGCAGCCAGCGGGCGCAGAGGGCGGGCGTGAGCGTGAGCGAGACGGCCAGCGAGACCAGCATCGCGGCGGCGAGGGTGATGGAGAACTCCCGGAACAGCTTCTCGACGAGGCCGCCCATGAAGAGGATGGAGACGAAGACGGCGACGAGGGAGAGCGTCATCGCCAGCAGGGTGAAGCCGACCTCGCCGGAGCCGCGGATGGCCGCGCGGTAGGGGGAGAGCCCGCGCTCGATGTGGCGGGTGATGTTCTCGAGGACGACGATCGCGTCGTCGACCACCAGGCCGGCGGCGACGATGAGCGCCATCAGCGAGAGGTTGTTCAGGGAGAAACCGTAGAGGTACATGATCCCGAAGGAGCCGATCACCGAGACGGGGATGGCGAGGCACGGGATGAGCGCGGCGCGGGCGTTGCCGAGGAAGAGGAACACGACGAGCATCACCAGACCGGCGGCGATGAGGAGCGTGCGCTGCGATTCCCGCAGCGTGGCGCGGATGCCCGGGGAGCGGTCCATCACGACGGCGAGGTCGGAGTCGGCCGGCAGGAGCGCGCGCAGGGCCGGCAGCTGGGCGTTGATCGCGTCGATGGTCTCGATGATGTTCGCGCCCGGCTGGCGGCTGATGTTGAGCAGCACCGCCGGGCGGTCGTTATGGAAGCCCACGCTGTAGCGGTCCTCGACCGAATCGGTGACCTTGGCGACGTCCCCGAGCCGCACCGGGGCACCATCGCGGTAACGGATGACGAGACCGAGGTACTCCTCCGCGCGACGGAGCTGGCTGCTGATGTGCAGCTCCCACTGGCGGTCGCCGTCGCCGATCACACCGCGCGGCCGCAGCGAGTTGGTACTCGCGATCGCACGCCGCACCTCGTCGAGCGCGATGCCGTAGTGGGACAGCGCGTGCGGGTTGAGTTGCACGCGGACGGCCGGGAGCGAGCTGCCGCCGGCGGAGACCTCCCCCACCCCGTTGATCTGGGCGATCTTCTGGGCGAGGATCGTGACCGCGAAGTCGTACAGTTTCCCCGGCGCGAGGTTGGGCGAACTGAGGGCGAGCGCCATGATGGGCGCCTGGGCGGGGTTGGACTTCCGGAAGGTCGGGTTGCCCGGCATGCCGGCGGGCAGGTCGCCCCGCGCGGCGTTGATGGCGGCCTGCACGTCGCGGGCGGCCTCGTCGATCCGGCGGTCGAGCGCGAACTCGAGCGTGACGCTGGTCGCGCCCTGGCGGCTGTCGGAATAGATGCCCGTCACGCCGGCGATGCTCCCGAGGGCGCGCTCGAGCGGCGCGGCGACGTTGGCCGCCATCGTCTCCGGGCTGGCGCCGGGCAGGGACGCACTGACGCGGATCGTGGGAAAGTCGACCTGCGGCAGCGGCGACACCGGCAGGAGCCCGTAGGCGAGCGCGCCCACCAGGACCAAGCCGATCGCCACCAGGCTGCTGGCGACCGGCCGGCGGACGAACGGTCGGGACAGATTCATGCCTTGACGGCGCCGCGGGCCGGGGCCGCGGCGGAAGTAGCGGCGCGACGGGCGCGGACCCGCGCGGCCAGCCGGTCGAAGAACAGGTAGACGACCGGCGTGGTGAAGAGCGTGAGGACCTGACTGGCGAGGAGGCCTCCGACCATCACGATGCCAAGGGGCTGGCGGAGTTCCGCCCCGGAGCCCGTGGAAAGCATCAGCGGCACGGCGCCGAAGAGGGCGGCCAGCGTCGTCATCAGGATGGGCCGGAAGCGCAGCAACGCGGCCTGGCGGATCGCCTCCCGCGGCGGCAGCCCTTCACGGCGGCCGGCCTCAAGGGCGAAGTCGACCATCATGATGCCGTTCTTCTTCACGAGCCCGATCAGCAGCACGATGCCGATGATGGCGATGAGGTCGAGCGGCCGGCCGGTCACCCAGAGCGCAAGCAGGGCCCCGACGGTGGCGGACGGCAGGGTCGATAGGATCGTGATGGGGTGGATGCTGCTCTCGTAAAGGACCCCCAGCACGATGTACATGGTCACGATGGCGGCGAGCACCAGCAGGAGCGTGCTCGAGAGCGAATTGCGGAAGGCGTGGGCCGCGCCCTGGAAGCGCATCTCGATCGCGGTCGGCAGGTCCTCCGCCGCGGCCGCGGTCTCGATCGCCCGTACCGCCTCGCCGAGGGAGGAACGACCGCCGAGATTGAAGGAGATCGTCACCGCCGGGAACTGCCCGACGTGGTTGATGAGCAGCGAGGTGGGACGCTCCGTGACGCGCGCGACGCTGGCGAGCGGCACCGGGCGGCCGGAGCGGGTGCGCACGAACACCGCGCCCAGCGCTTCCGGGCCGGTGGTGAGACGCGGGTCCACCTCCATCACCACGCGGTACTGGGTGGTGTGCGTGAAGAGGGTCGAGACCTGCCGCTGGCCGAAGGCGCTGTAGAGCGTATCGTCGATGTCGGCCACGGTGACGCCAAGGCGGCTGGCGGCGTCGCGGTCGATCTCCAGGTAGGCCTGGAGCCCCTGCGCCTGGAGGTCGCTGGCGACGTCGGCGAGCTCGGGCAGCTCCTGCAGCCGGGAGACAAGCCGCGGCGTCCACTCCTCGAGCAGCCGCTCGTCGGGACAGGTGAGCGTGAACTGGAACTGGGTGCGGCTCACACGATCCTCGATCGTGAGCTCCTGGACGGGCTGCAGGTAGAGCGTGATCCCCTGCACCGACCGGGCGGCGGCCCGCAGCCGGTCGATGACCCGCGGAGCGCCGTCCCGCCGCTCCCCGTGGGGCTTCAGGTTGATCAGCATGCGGCCGCTGTTGAGGGTCGAGTTCGCGCCGTCGACCCCGATGAAGGACGAGAGGCTGAGCACGGCCGGGTCCTCGAGGATGCGCTCCGCCAGCGCCCGTTGGCGTTCGGCCATGACGGAGAAGGAGACGGACTGCGGCGCCTCGGTGACGGCGAGGAGTGCGGAACTATCCTGCACCGGGAAGAACCCCTTCGGCAGCAGCATCCACAGCAGGCAGGTGAGGACGAGGGTACCGACGGTGACGCCGAGCGTGAGCCGCTGGCGGGCCAGCACCCAGTCGAGCCAGACGCCGTAGCGCTCGATCACCCGATCCAGGAAGCCGGGCGCCCCGGCATGGGCGTGCGTAGCCGAGTCGGGCAGCATCCGCGCGCACATCATGGGCGTGAGGGTGAGGGAAACGACCAGCGAGATTAGGATCGAGACCGCGAGCGTGATGGCGAACTCGTGGAACAGGCGGCCCACGACGTCGCCCATGAACAGGAGCGGGATGAGCACCGCGATGAGCGAGATGGTGAGCGAGACGAGGGTGAAGCCGATCTGGGCGGCCCCCTTGAGCGCGGCCTCGAGCGGCGGGTCGCCCTGCTCGCGGTAGCGCGCGATGTTCTCGAGCATCACGATCGCGTCGTCGACGACGAAGCCCGTCGCGATGGTGAGCGCCATCAGCGTGAGGATGTTCAGCGAGAACCCCGCGAGGTGCATGACGCCGAACGTGCCGATCAGCGAAAGTGGCACCGCGATGCTCGGGATGATCGTCGCGGCCACGTTGCGCAGGAAGAGGAAGGTCACGAGCACCACGAGCAGCACGGCGAAGACGAGCTCATGCTGGACCGAGCGCACCGAGGCGCGGATGCTCTGCGTGCGGTCGGTGAGCACCCGCAGTTCGACCGCCGCCGGCAGGTTGGCGGCCAGCTGGGGCAGCAGGGCCTGCACGCGGTCGACGACCTCGATCACGTTGGCGCCGGGCTGGCGCTGCACGTTGACGAGCACCGCGGGCAGCCGGTCGGCCCAGGCCGCGAGCCGGCGATCCTCCGCCGCGTTCTCGATCCGCGCGACGTCGCCCAGCCGCAGCGGCGCGCCCCCGCGCCACGCGATGATCAGATTGCGGAACTCCTCGACCGACCGCAGCTGGTCGTTCGCGTCCATCAGGATCGTGCGCACCGGGCCGTCGAAGCTGCCCTTGGGCTGGTTCGCGCTGGCGGAGGCGATGGCGGCGCGCACGTCGGACAAGTTGAGGCCGCGCTGGGCCAGCTCGCCGGGATCGAGCTGCACGCGCACGGCCGGCCGCTGGCCGCCCGCGAGGCTCACCATGCCGACCCCGGGGATCTGCGCGAGGCGCTGCGCGATGCGGGTGTCGACAAGGTCGTGGACCTGCGGCAGCGGCAGGCTGGCGGAGGTGACGGCGAGCGTGAGGATGGGAGCGTCGGCCGGATTGACCTTACGGTAGACCGGCGGCGTCGGGAGGTCATTCGGCAGCAGGTTGCTCGCGGCGTTGATCGCGGCCTGCACCTCCTGCTCCGCCACACCCAGCGAGACCTGGAGCGAGAACTGCAGGGTGATGACGGAGGCGCCACCGGAGCTGGTGGAGGACATCTGGTTGACGCCCGGGATCTGGCCGAAGCGCCGTTCCAGCGGCGCCGTGATCGCGCTCGCCGTCACCGCCGGGCTGGCGCCCGGATAGAACGTGAAGATCTGGATGGTCGGAAAATCCACCTGCGGCAGGGCGGACACCGGCAGGAGCCGGTAGGCGATCACGCCGGAAAGCAGGAGGGCGACCATCAGCAGGCTGGTCGCCACCGGCCGCAGGATGAACGGGCGGGAGGGGCTCATTGCTCCTTCTTCTTGCCGCGACCCTTCTCGCCCTTACCCGCCCCGTCGCCCTTGCCCCCGCCCGACTTCTCACCGCGGGGCCCGCCGGGCGCCGCGGCGGGGGCGGTCCCGTCGGCGCCGACCTGGATCACGGGACGTCCGTCGCGCAGGCGGTCGATGCCCTCCAGCACCACGGGCTCACCCGCCGCCAGACCGCTGAGCACGGCCTGCCGTTCGCCGTCGACCGGCCCGAGGGTGACGTCCCGCAGCTTCGCCTGACCTTCCTCGTTCACGACGAAGACGTAGGTGCCGCGCGAACCGTACTGGATGCAGGCCGTCGGCACGACGATCGCATCGGTGAGGGTCTTCACCCGCAGGCGCACGTTGACGAACTGGTTCGGAAAAAGCCGCTCGTCCTCGTTGGGAAACTCCGCCTTGAGCCGCAGCGTACCGGTCGCGAGGTCGATCTGGTTGTCCACCGTGCGCACCTCGCCGGCGGCGAGCCGCAGGTTCTCGCCGCGGTCCCAAGCCTCCACGGGCAGGGAGCCGCCCGCGCGAAGAGGCTCCAGCACCTTCCGCAGGTCGACCTCGGGGACAGTGAAGATGACGGATATGGGGCGGGTCTGCGTGATCACCACGAGGCCGCCGGCGTCGCCCGGACGGATCAGGTTGCCGGGATCAAGCTGGCGCAGGCCGAGCCGGCCGGCGATCGGGGCCTCGATGCGCGTGTAGGCCAGCTGCCGCCGCGCGTCATCCACCTGGGCGCGATCCGCCGAGAGGAGCGCCTCGCGTTCCGCGACCAGCGATTGCTGGGCCTCCAGCTGCTGCTGGGTGAGCAGGGTCTGGGCATGCAGCATCTTGAAGCGCTCGAGGTCCGCCCGCGCGGTCTGGAGCTGGGCCGTGTTCTGGCGTTCGCGGGCCTCCGCCTGAGCGAGGCGGATCTGGTACGGAACGGGATCAACCTCCGCCAGCAGCTCGCCCTGGCGCACCATCTGCCCCTCGGTGAAGAGCAACCGGAGCAGCGGCCCCTCGACGCGGCTGCGCACGGTCACCGTGTTGTGCGCAGTCACGGTGCCGATCGCGCGCAGGTTGACGGCCAGGCTGGTCTTCTCGGCCGGCACGGCGCGCACCGGCGTCGCCTGCTTGCCGCTGCGCGAGCGGAAAGGGTTTCCCCCACCCGACTTCGGTGGCTCGGCGCGGAAGCCGAAGAACCACACGGCGCCGGCGAACACCAGCAGCACCGCGCCATAAACCAGCCAGGGACGACTCGGACGAGGGGATGATGACATGGGTAAACGAGCCGGAGACACCCGGCAGGCGCGAGAGACGACCATGGGGGTCGATGCGTTGCTAGATTTTTCCGGCTCAAACGGTCCGCGGTCCCTCAGCTGCGCGCTTTACTCGGGACGATCGCCGGCAATCGTACCCTCCGCATGTCCGCGAACCCGCCCGTCATCCTGCTCGCCGAGGATGACCGCCACATCCGCGAGACGACCGCGGACCTGCTCGACCTCTTCGGAATGCGGGTCCACGCCGTTCCCAGCGGCCGAACCGCGCGCGATACGCTGGCCCGCGAACGGATCGATCTGGTGATCACCGACCTGATCATGCCGGACGGCGACGGCGCGTGGCTGCTCGACCAGGTGAGGAAGACCGTCACCGACCGCCGGCTGCCCGTGATCATGCTCACGGCGCGCACCGGAACCGCCGAGGAGACCACCCCGGGTGCCGCGCGCGCGGACTACTACCTGAGCAAGCCCTTCGAACCCGAGCGGCTCCTCGAGGTGGTCCGCCGCAGCCTCGGACAACCGGCCGCGACGGGGGAGGCGGCCCGACCCGCCGCTCCGGCCCGATGAACGCTTCCGTGCAATCGCAGGCGGGAGGAGCCGGAGGCAGGAACCTTTGGGCCCTAGGCCTCACCGCGGCAGCGCTTCTTTCAAATTACTTCGCGCCTCCCCTTTTCGGGAACCACACGCTCATCCTGGGGCCGGTTTTTTACTGGATGGCCGTGCGGCTGCTGGATCCGGTCCGGGCCTCCATCGTGCTGATCGCCGGGGCCGGCCTGCTCTGGTTCAAGTGGGGGCAACCCTTTTCCGCGGGATTGATCGCGCTTGAGACGCTCGTGGTGGGCGCGGCGTGGCGCCGTGGCCGCAACCCGCTCCTCGCCGACCTCGGCTTCTGGCTCGTGGTCGGGACACCGCTCTCTTGGTTCCTATACCGATACGTCACCCCGATACCCAGTCCCGCCTTCGAACATGCCCTCGCGGTGCAGCCGCTGAACGGCCTGCTGGCGGTCTGGATCGCATTCCTCCTGCTGGAACAGATTCCCGGAGCCGCGTTTGAATCCGACCGCGATTTCCGCGGCGTCCTCCTGAGGCGGTACGTGGCGTTCGGCACCCTGCCCGTGATGGCCGCAACCTTGGTCGCCGTGCGGAGCTTCGAGGCCCGGGCGATCTCCGAAGCCGACGCCAACCTGCGCTCCTCCGCCCTTACCCTCGCCGGCCAGCTGGAGCACCATGTGGCCAACGCTTCGGCGAGCGTCCGGGAGTTCGCCGCCCGCCAGCGCATTCCGGAATGGACCCGCGACTCCGCGGACCTGAAACGCGAACTTGACACCCTGCACGCACGGTCCGGGGTCTTCATCACGCTGCTCGCGGCCGACGCCGACGGAAGAATCATCGCCACGGCTCCCTCCGGCCGCCCACGCGCGGAGACTCGGTCCCCGCGGGACGAGCGGGTCACGGACCGCGACTATTTCACCATCCCGATGCTCACCGGCCGGCCGCTGGTCTCCGGCGTCTTCCGCGGACGCGGTCTCGGGAGGGATTTGCTGATCGCGGTCAGCGCGCCGATCACGGGCCCGGACGGGCGACCGGCCGGGATCATCGAGGGCTCGCTCATGGTTTCCACTCTGGAAGAAATCATCCGCCGAACCTACCCCGGTCCGAAAAGCCGCGTGCTCCTCGCGGACTCCCGACTGCAGGTGATCGCCCAGGACGGATTCGAGGAGGCCCCTCTGCAGTCGCTTCAAGGCACCTCGCTCGGCCGTCTCATCACCAATCGTCGACCGAAACCCGTCCGCTTCACGGCAGACCAGGCCGGTCGGCGGGTTTCCTACCTTTCAACCACGCTGCCGCTGCCGGAGCTCGGCTGGAGCCTCACCGTGCAGCGGGAGTGGGCCGACGTCCTCCGGCCCGTCGTCAACGCCTACCTCTGGTCGACGCTGATCGTGGTCGCGACGGTGCTCGCCGCATCGCTCTTCGCCACCTGGTCGCTGCGCGACTTCCTGCACGCCTGGCGCAACCTGATCGCCTTCGCCCATGCCCCGACCGAACGTGTCGACGCGCTGCGCGAATCCGCCCGCCTCGACCTGCCGCTGGAGTTCCGGGAGCTGATCCGGGACCTCGCGGCAATGGCGGAACGGCTGAAGGACGAAGGTCGCCGTAATCAGGAACTGCTTGCCGGGCTTGAGACGCGCGTCCGGGAACGCACCCGGGAGCTGGAACGGGCGGTCGCGAGCGCGCAGGCGGCCGACCGGGCCAAGGGCGCGTTCCTCGCCACCGTCAGCCATGAGCTCCGCACGCCGCTCACCGCGATCATCACCGGCGTGCGTCTCCTGCGGCTGAGCCCGGAAGGCCGCCCGGACCGCGAGGCACGCACCCTCGAGACCCTCGATAAGTCGAGCCAGGCCCTCATGGCGGTGATTTCCGACATCCTGGATTACTCCACGCTCGAGGCGGGCGCCGTCCGCACGCAGGGCGCACCATTCGCGCCGGCGGAGCTGGCCGCCGACGTGGCGAGCATCCTCGAGCCGGCGGCCCTCCGCACGGGACTCGCGGTGCGGGTGATCGCCGAACACCCCCGCGACCTCGCCTGGAAGGGAGACGCGCAGCGGGTGAAGCAGGTGCTGCTCAACCTGGCCGGCAATGCGGTGAAGTTCACCCCGGCCGGCGAGGTCAGGATCCTCACCTGGACCACGGAGGACCCGCGACGGTTATGGTTCGCCGTCACCGACGAGGGCCCCGGAATCCCAACCGACCGCCTCGAGTCGGTCTTCGAGCCCTTCGTGCAGCTGGAGACCAACCGGGTGCAATCGCACGCCGGCACCGGCCTCGGCCTGAGCATCTCGCGGCGGCTGGTGGAACTGATGGGCGGCCGCATCCGCGCCGTCGATACCGGCGGCCGCGGCGCGCGCTTCGAGTTCTGGCTGCCGGCGGAGCCGGCGGCTCCGAGCCCTCCCGCGGTGCCGGTTGGTCAGTAGGTCCAGGTCGTGGTGAAGCGGAATTCCCGCGGCTGGATGAGGTCGAAGCGGGCGTAGGCGGGTCCGCGTCCACCGGGCACCAGGAAGCCGTCGGGAGCCGTGGCGCCCGTGGCGAGGCGCGAGGGGATGATGCCGGAGCGGTCGAGCGCGTTCGAAACGTTGACCTGCAGCCGGAGCCGCCCCGGCATGCCCGGGACGCGGAGCGAGTAGGCCACGAGCAGGTCGGCCGCCGTGAGCACGCGTCCCGTGATCTCGCCTCCCGCGGAATTGGAGCCGATGACGTTCGCGCTGCGCCAGCGCCACCCGCCGCCGACCGTGAGGCCGGCGAGGCGCCCGGTCTTGAAGTCATACGCGGAGAAAAGGCTCACCTTGTGGGGCCGCACGCCCCAGCGCTTCTGCTGCGCCTCCTTCTCGTCGTTGAGCGTGTCCACGAGATCGAAGATCTCCTGCGCCAACGTGAGCCCCGTCGAGGTCGTGAGCAACCCGGGCGCGGCATCGGGGTGCTGACCGGCCAGCTCGATCCATTTCGCCACCGCCCCACCCGCGGCGTAAGCGGAGGGGTTGACCACCCAGCGGCCGGCGGCGTCCTGGCTGACGCCCTGCACCAGCACCACGGGATCGGCCGGCTTGAGTCCGTACCAGTCGATCGCCTCCTGCGCCAGGCCGACGCGGCCGGAATCCGTGTAGGAATAGTTGAAGACCAGGCGCCAATTGCGGGTCAGGTTGGCGGTCAGCCGCGCCTCGTAACCCTCGGCGTCGAAGTCGTTGGAGATGGAGTTCACCGGCGGCGAGTAGGACCGCCGGATCGGCTCCCATTGGGCCGCGGTGTAGGGCCGTCCCGCGCCGACGAGCACACCCTCGAGCGCCTGCATCACGCGGATGTTCCGGTCCCGCAGCGTGCCCGCCACCGGCGCGGTCACGCGCCCGCGCTCGCTGCCGCGGAAGAAGACCGCACGGGCGTTGAGCCGCCCTTCGAGCAGGTCGAACCCGAGGCCGTAGTCCTCACCTCGGCCCTTCGAGAGCGGCGCGAGATTGCCCTCGGGAAAGGTCGTGCGCGCCAGCGGCGGCACGCCGACGTTGGAGGAGCGGTTGGCGATCGCCGAAAGCCAGTCCGTGACGTGCAGGACCACGCCCGCCGTCCGCGTGCGTCCCTTCATCAGGTTCACGATTCCCCGGGATGGGTCGCCGTCGACGACGTCGCCCTGCACGGGGTCGTTGAGGTAGCCGAGCTGGACGTTGCGCACGCGGTCGTCGCGGAAGCCGTAGGTCGTGACCAGCCGCCCGCCCCAGAGGAAGCTCTGCACCGCGCCGAGCGTGGAATCGATCCGCTGCATCATGCCGCCGTTGTCGGCGCCGCCCGCGCTCACGTTGGCGTAGGCGGTCTGGAATGTGCGGCCGTCGAAGGTGAAGTTCCTGGGCAACCGCCGCCAATCGCCGGCACGGTAGGTCCCGAAATCGCCCTCGGTGAGGTAGTGGCGCACGGTGACGCGGTTGTTCACCCCCGAGGGATCCGTCCCGTAGGGCCGGCCGGCGAGGACCAGCCAGGAGTTCGCGCGCCGGTCGGTCACGTCGGTCCGCGAGAGGGCGCCGGCCAGACGGTGACGCCCGAGCCAGCGCCAGCGGGTCTCGAGCGTGTACGAGGCGGAGAGGCGGTTCTCGCGCGTCTCGCCGAAATGGATATCGCGGGTCCAGTTGCCGTCGAAATAGAGCCGGCCGGCATACGGATTCGGAGGGCCGCCGATCCCGAGCGTGCGGTTCGCATCGCCGCGCAGGAGCGGGCTGTTGCCGTTCATCAGGTTCACCTCGGCGTTGGTCCGCTGGTAATTCTGGGCGAGGTTGATGATCAGGTCGCGCCGGGGCTGCCAGTCCACGGTGACCGTGTGGTTGGAGAGCGTCTGGTTGCGGTACATCCCGGGACCGGCGGCGTTGCCGTTGATCGGGTAGAGGGCGGGATCGAGGATGCGCATCACCGCGGCCGTGACGCCAGGCGTGCCGTCGGGCGCCCGTACCGCCGAGCTATTGTAACTGCCGGTCAGGAAGGTGCCGATCGCGTCGAAGATGGAGCCGTCGTTCTCGATGTAGACCGCGCGGCGGTTGGTGCCACCCCGCAGGCCGTCGCGGCCGGTGACGCCCAGCGCCTGCATCGCGACGGTCGGGGCCACCGTACCCGGCGCAAAGGTCACGGCGTCCACGCCGCGGGCCCGGCGGTTGTCGTACCACGCCAGCACCTGCTCCATGTCGGAAAAGGAACGGATGACCGCATTCCGGTCCCGGCCGGTCTCGCCCATGAGGGTGACGGTGACGGAGCGGACCGGCCGCCACAGGGCCGAGGCGAAGGCGCGCCGCTTATCCTGGAAGTCGAAGGCGCGCCACCCGCCGCTCCCCTGGTGCAGGCCGGCGAACGAGACCGCGAGCCGGTCGCGCAGCAGCACCCGGTTGGCGTCGACCTCGAACCGCTGCCGGCCCCAGGAGCCGGCGCCGTGCCGCACGGAGGCCGAGTTGCGGTGGGTCTCCGCCACCTTGGACGTCTGGTTGAGCAGGCCGCCGGGCGAACCGATGCCGAACAGGATGCTGTTAGGCCCGCGCGCGTCCTCGAAGCGGCCCACGCGGTAGGGATCCGGCGGCGTGATGCTCGGGAAGTAGTCCATGCCGAGGCCGGCGATGAGCCCGCGGCTCTGCACGCCGGCGGTGAGCGCATGGCCGCCGATGATGCGGTTCTGCTCCGAGCTGGCGCCCTGCGAGTTGGTGTCCATCTCGCCGTTCACCGTGTACTCCATGAGCTCGCGGATGTCCGTGATCGCGATGTCATCGAGGAACTCCTTGGTGAAGACCGCGACGGAGCTGGCGGTGTCGCGCAGCCGGGTATTAAGGCGGCTGCCAGCGAGGGTATTCTCGGCGGCGTAGCCGACGTCGCTGCTGGTGTTGACCGTGAACGGGCTGAGCTCGACGACATCCTTGCGCTCCTCCGCCGGGACGGCGGCAGCGAGGCAGGCGGGCAGGAGCGCCGCCGCGAGGACGGCGCGCGGGTCAGGGGCGCGAAGGGGCATGATGGGGAGAGGCACGCGGCGCCGCCGGACACGGGTCCGGCGCGGGGAAAACGACCGCACGACCCCACCGGTGTCCGGCCGGCGCGGACACGTCAACCCCGCTCGCGCCCGCCGGATTTCTCCTCGCCGCGCGGCGCGGATTCACCTTCCTCGCGCGCATGCCGCCCGCGCGCGTTTTCCGAAGCCTCCTGCTCGCCTGCCTCACCTTCGCCACCATCCCGCCCGCGACCGCCGCCCAGCGTTCGGCCCCGACCCGACCCGACGACGGCATTCCGGATGCGACGGCGTTCAAGGGGGCGATCGTGATCGACGCCGCGACCGGCGCCGTGCTGCTGGAGGACCGCGCCGACTACTCGGGTCCGCCCGCCAGCGTGGCGAAGCTCATGACCTTCCTCATCGTCCACGAGAAGATCGCGCGAGGTGAACTCACGCTGGAGACGCCGGTCACGGTGACGGCTGAGGCCTCCCGCACCGGAGGTTCGCAGGTTTACCTCGCGGAGAAGGAGGTTTTCCCCGTCGGGGAGCTGCTTTACGCGCTGATGATCGCCTCGGCCAACGACGCCGCCACCGCGCTCGCCATCCATTGCGCCGGATCCCGCGCCGCCTTCGTCGGGCTCATGAACGAGCGCGCCCGCTCGTTGGGGATGAAGGGCACCACGTTCCGCTCGCCCCATGGCCTGCCGCCCTCGAGCCGCCGCCTCGAGGACAGCGACATCACGACGCCGCGCGACCTCGCGACGCTCAGCCTGCACCTGCTCAAGGCCACCGACATCATCACCTACACCTCGGTGAAGCGCCGCACGTTCCGCCCCGGGCCGAAGCGGATCGAGATGGACAACCACAACCACCTCGTCGGCAAGGTCGCGGGCGTCGACGGACTCAAGACGGGCTTCACCCGCGGCGCCGGCTTCTGCCTCGCGGCCACCGCGCTCCGCCACGGGCGCCGGGTGATCGCAGTCACGATGGGCTCCCCCGACAGCAAGACGCGCGACATCAAGATCGCCGAGCTGCTGGAGCGCGGCTTCGCCAAGCAACCTCCGGCACCGGTCTTCCGGCCCGCGGGGGAGGACGGGCCGGTGGCGCCCGCCCCGCGCAACCACGCTCCCGTTCCTCCGCCCGCGGCCGCCGCGGCCAAGCCCGCCCCGAAATCCGAGCCAGCCTCCGATACCACGGTGAAGTTCAGCATGCCGTCCAAGCGCTGAACACCCGCGCGGCCGGGAACCGCCGCCTGCCCTCCCCTTTCCCCATGCACCCCACCCGCCTGCTTGCCGCCCTCACCCTGTTCCTCGCCGGAGCCGCCCTGCGCGCGGCGCCTGCCGCACCGCCCAACATCCTGTTCGCCATCGCCGACGATTGGGGCGCGCACGCGGGCGCCTACGGCACAAAGTGGGTGCGCACGCCCCACTTCGACCGCATCGCCCGCGACGGCATCCTCTTCCGCCAGGCCTACACGCCGAACGCGAAGTGCGCCCCGTCCCGCGCCTGCATCCTCACCGGCCGCAACTCGTGGCAGCTCAAGGAGGCCGCCAACCACATCTGCTATTTCCCGCCCGAATTCAAGGGATGGGGCGAGGCGCTCGCGGAGAACGGCTGGTTCGTCGGGCACACGACCAAGGGTTGGGGACCGGGTGTCGCCAAGGACGCCGCCGGGCGGCCGCGCCAGATGACCGGTCGGGCCTTCAACGACCGGAAGGCCACACCGCCGACTTCCGGCATCGGCCCCTCCGACTACGCCGCCAACTTCGAGGACTTCCTCGCCGCCGCCCCGGCGGGAAAGCCGTGGGCGTTCTGGTGCGGCGCCATCGAGCCGCACCGCGGGTATGAGTTCGGCTCCGGCGTGGCCAAGGGCGGACGCCGCCTCGACGAGATCGATCGCGTGCCCGCGTTCTGGCCCGACAACGAGACCGTACGCCACGACCTGCTCGACTACGCCCATGAGGTGGAGCACTTCGACCGCCACCTGGGCCGCATGCTCGCAGCGCTCGAAAGCCGCGGGCTGCTTCAGAACACGCTCGTCGTCGTCACCTCCGACCACGGCCTGCCGTTTCCCCGCGGCAAGGGCTCGGTGTACGAGTATTCCAACCACGTGCCGCTTGCGATGATGTGGCCCGCCGGCATCCGCGGCCGCGCCCGCGTGGTCGAGGATTACGTGAGCTTCGTCGACCTCGCGCCCACCTTCCTCGAAGTCGCCGGCCTCACGCGCGAGCAGGCGGGCATGGCGGAATTCGCCGGGCGCAGCCTCACGGGAATCTTCCGCTCCGACCGCTCCGGCCAGGTCGACCCCAGCCGCGACTTCGTGCTCATCGGCATGGAACGCCACGATATCGGCCGGCCCGGCGACGTCGGCTACCCGATCCGCGGGATCGTGAAATCCGGCCTCATGTACCTCGAGAACCATGAGCCGTCCCGTTGGCCGGCGTGCAACCCCGAGACCGGCTACCTCAACGTCGACGCGAGCCCGACCAAATCCCTCATCCTCGACGCGCGCCGGAAGAACCCCGCCGATCCCTTCTGGGCCTTGTGCTTCGGGAAAAGGCCGCCGGTGGAACTCTACGACCTGAAGGCCGACGCCGACTGCGTGCGGAATCTCGCCGATGACCCCGCCTTCGCTGCACGCCGCACCGCGCTGCGCGAGGAACTGCGGGCCAAGCTCCTCGCGCAGGGCGACCCGCGGATGTCGGGCCAGGGCGACGTCTTCGACCGTTACCCGCACGCCAACCCGGCCCACGCGGGCTTCTACGAGCGCTACCTGCGCGGCGAGAAGCTCAACGCCGGCTGGGTGAGCAAGACCGACTTCGAATCAAGGCCCCTTGACTGAAGGAGACCCTGCCCGAGACCAGGCCGCGGGCTTGATCTCCGGGCATTCTCCACCACGCGGCACGCCCACCGCCAACGTCATGCCGCCGGTGAGATTGCTGGCCTCCATCCTTGGATTGCGGACGGGGGCCCTGCCCTGCTGAGTCGGACGGCAATCCCGCGCCACCACCCTTAACCATGCGGAACCTTCTCCTCACCCTCGGTTTCCTTCTGATTGCCCGCACGGCCGCGGCCGCTCCCGCCGCCGGCTACCACCGCTTCCCCGCGATCCACGGCGATTCCGTCGTGTTCACGGCCGAGGGTGACCTCTGGCGGGTGAGCACTTCGGGCGGCGTCGCCCAGCGGCTCACGACCCACCCCGGCCAGGAGACCAACGCCGCCCTTTCCCCCGACGGGAAATGGATCGCCTTCTCCGCGCAGTACGAGGGGCCGGTCGAGGCGTACGTGATGCCGCTCATGGGCGGGCTGCCGAAACGCCTCACCTTCGACGGCGAAACCGCCGCCGTGCGCGGCTGGACGCCCGACGGCCGCGTCCTCGTGAGCACGTTCGCCGAGTCAACGCTGCCGAACCGCCAGCTCGTGAGCATCGCGCCGTCCTCGCTGGCACGCGCCATCGTGCCGCTCGCGCAGGCCGACGAGGGCGCCTACGACGAATCCGGCAATCTCTACTTCACCCGGCTCTCCGCACAGAGCAGCCACGCGAAGCGCTACGTCGGCGGCACCGCCCAGAACCTCTGGCGTTTCCCCGCCGGCGGACCCGAGGCCGCGCCGCTCACCGCCGACTACGCCGGCACGAGCAAGTCCCCGATGTGGTGGCAGGGCAGACTGTACTTCGCCACCGACCGCGACGGCACGATGAACCTGTGGTCGATGCGGCCCGACGGCACCGACCTGACGCAGCTCACGCGCCACGCGGATTTCGGCGTGCGCTTTCCCGCGGCCCAGGGCGGCCGCATCGTCTACCAGAATGGCGCAGACCTCTGGCTCCTCGACGTCGCCTCCGGCCGCTCCGCAATCATCCCCATCACGCTCGCCTCGGATTTCGACCAGACCCGCGAGAAGTGGGTCGATAAACCGCTCGAGTATCTCAGCCATGTCGCGCTTTCGCCCAACGGCGACCGCGTCGCGCTGACGGTTCGCGGCCAGGTTTTCGTCGCACCAGCCGGACCGGGACGCCTCGTCGAGGCCTCGCGCCAGCCGGGTGTCCGCTACCGCCAGGCTTCGTTCCAACCCGACGGGAAATCGCTCCTCGCGCTCTCCGACGAATCGGGCGAGGTCGAGTTCTGGCGCCTCCCGTCCAATGGCGTAGGTCCGCGCACCCAGTTGACCCGCGACGCGGGCACGCTGCGGATGACGGGAGTCTCCTCGCCGGACGGCAAATGGATCGCCTACGCGGAGCGCGATCAGGAGCTGTGGATCCATGAGATCGCCACCGGTCAGGCACGCCGCGTTGCGAAGTCGCCGGCCACCGATTTCGACAGCCCCGACCTCGCTTGGTCGCATGACAGCCGCTGGCTGGCCTACGTCATGTCGCCCAACCGCAGCGGGCTCAGCCGCGTCTTCATCTACGGCGTGGAGGACGACCGCAGCACGCCCGTCACCAGCGCGCGCGCCGCAAGCGCCAACCCGGCCTGGAGCCCCGACGGCAAGTGGCTCTATTTCACCTCAGAGCGGAATCTCGAATCCACCGTCGGCTCGCCCTGGGGCAACCGCCAGCCCGAGCCGTACTTCGATAAGGTGGACAAGCTTTACCAACTCGCGCTTTCCGCGTCGCAGCGCCGCTCGCCCTTCGACCCCATCGACGAACTGCAACCGGCCGAAGCCGACAAGCCCGCGGCCCCACCCTCCCCTGCTCCGGCCAAGGAAGAGCCCAAGGCGGCGGAGCCGGAACCGGGAACCAGCGCGCCCAAGGAGACACCGAAAGCGCCCGCCAAGGCGGCGCCCAAGTCGGATGTGGCGCGCGAGGTGAAACCCGCGGCCGTGAAGATCGACTTCGACGGCATCGAGGCCCGCCAATGGGAAGTGCCCGTGCCGGCGGGAAACCTGAGCCGCCTCGTCGTCACGGAAAAACACCTCTTCTGCACCGACCGCGGCGGTGGTCCCGCCGGCCGCACGCGGCTCGTCGCCGTGGAGATTCGCAACAAGGACGTCGAGCCCTCGACGGTCATCGACGACATCAGGGCTTTCCGACTTTCCGCCGACCGCAAGAAGCTGCTCGTCCAGAAGTCCGAGGGGGCCGGAAGGGGCGATGCGCTGTACGTCTTCGACGCGGGCCCCAAGGCGCCCGAGAGGCTCGACAAGTCCCGCGTCGATCTGTCCGGCCTGCGCTTCTCCTACTCACCCCGCGAGAATTGGCGGCAGATCTTCACCGACTCGTGGCGCCTGCACCGCGATTACTTCTACGACAAGGCGATGCACGGTGTGGATTGGCCCGCCAACCTCGCGAAGCACCTCCCGCTCGTCGACCGCGTCACCGACCGTGCCGAGCTCAACGACCTCATCGCTTACATGATGAGCGAGCTCTCCGCCCTCCACACCTCGGTGCGCGGTGGCGACCTCCGCGAGGGCTCCGACGATATCGCCCCGGCCTCGTTGGGCGCCGCGCTCGCACGGGATGATGCCGCCGGCGGCTGGCGCATCACCCGCCTCTACCGCGCGGATCCCGATTATCCGAAGTCGCTCTCGCCGCTGGCCAGACCCGGCCTCGGTGTCCGCGAGGGCGACGTGATCGAATCCATCAACGGCGTCGCCACCCTCGAGGTTCCGCACCCGGGCACACTCCTTCGCCAGAAGGCCGGCCGCCAGGTGCTGCTGCGAATCCGTACCGCGGACCAGCCGGCACGCGACGTCGTCGTCACACCGGTCAACGTGACCGCCGCGCAGAACCTGCGTTATGACGACTGGGAACTGTCGCGACGCGAGTTCGTCGACCGCGAGTCGGAGCGCCGCATCGGCTACGTGCATCTGCGCGCGATGGGCACCGGCGACATCGCCCAGTGGGCGCGCGACTACTACCCGGTGTTCGACCGCGACGGACTCATCCTCGACCTCCGTCACAACCGCGGAGGCAACATCGACAGCTGGATTCTCAACCGCCTCATGCGGAAGGCCTGGATGTACTGGTCGTCCCGCGACGGCGAACCGTACTGGAACATGCAGGGCGCGTTCCGCGGGCACCTCGTCGTGCTCATCAACGAGTGGACCGCTTCCGACGGCGAGGCGGCCGCCAACGGCGTGCGCCGCCTCGGCCTGGGCACCCTCCTAGGCACCCGCACCTGGGGCGGCGGCATCTGGCTCCGCAGCGCCAACACCCTTGTCGACAAGGGCATCGCTTCCGCCGCTGAGTTCGGGACCTACGCGCCCGAGGGCGTCTGGGTCGTGGAGGGAACCGGCATCGAACCCGATGTTCGCGTCGACAACCTTCCCCACGAGACGTTCAAGGGCCGCGACGCCCAGCTCGAGGCTGCGATCCGGCTGCTCAAGGAAAAGATCGCCGCCGACCCGCGCCCGGTCCCCCGCCCGCCTCCCTATCCGGTGAAGACGCTGCCAGCTCAGCGCTAAGGCTCGATGGAACGCGGCGCCACTCCGGACCCGCGGCTTGCCCGCGCCCAAGCCTGGGCCTCCGCAATGCGGGCCGGCTTCCACACCGTCGTCCTCGCCACCGCGTCACCGGAGGGCGAGCCCGAAGCCTCCGTCGCCGCCGCCGTCCTCGATGGCCGCGGCGCGTTCCTTGTCTACCTGAGCGGCCTCGCCGCGCACTCCCGGCACCTCCTCGCCAACGGCCGGGCCTCCGTGCTCCTCGCCGAGGAGGACGCAGACGCCCAGCCGCTCGCCCGGCGCCGGCTCGTCTGGAGTTGCTCGGCCGAAGTCGTCCCGCGCGACCATCCCGACCACGCCGCCGGGCTCGACGCCCTGCGCGGACGCTGCGGTCCGGCCTTCGAACTCGTGCGGCCGCTGCCCGACTTCCAACTCCTGCGACTCACGCCGCGCCACGGCCGGCTCGTCGCCGGCTTCGGCGAAACCTACACCGCTGATCCGAACGACTGGACGCGGCTGACGCCGTTTCGTCCGATCCGCCCCCCGGCTTAGGACGCCGCGGCGAACGTACGCTGCCGCAACCGATAAGCCCGCGGGCTCTCGCCGGTCTCGCGCCGAAAGACGACGCTGAGGTAGCTCGCGTCACCGAAGCCCGCGAGCTCCGCCACGGCGGCGATGGCGACGTCGGACTCGGCCAGCAGATACCGCGCGCGCGCGATCCGTTGCTGCAGGATCTCCCGGTGCGGAGAGCGTCCAAGCGCGGCCTGAAACTTCCGCTCGAGCAGCGTGCGCGACATCGGCACCGCTCGCAGCACGTCACCCACGTCGATGCCCTCGCCCACGTGCTCGCGGATGAACCGTACCGCGGAAGCCACGCGCGGATCGGCGACCGCCACGGCATCGGTTGAGCGCCTCTCCACGACGTGCAGCGGCTCGACCTCGAGCGCCGGCCGGCCCGGCCGCTCACCGCGCATCATTCGCGCGAGCAGCGCCGCCGCCTCGAAGCCCGTCCGCCGCGCGTTGGGCTGCACGCTGCTGAGCGGCGGCGTGCACAGGTCGCAGAGCACCTCATCGTTGTCCACGCCCAGCACCGCGATCTCGTCGGGCACGGCCCAGCCACGCAGCTGGCAGGCCTCCAGCGCCTGGCGCGCCCGTCCGTCGTAACACGCGAACACGCCCAGGGGGCGGGGCTGCCCCCCCAGCCAGTCGGCGATCGCGCGGATCTCGGCGTCGGAGCCGGGCCGGGCCGTCCCATGCACACGTCCCGTAAACTCCACGCATGGCCAGCCGGCGTCGCCCAGCCGCCGGCGAAACTCGCGTCCGCGCTCCCGCGACCACAGGAACCGCGCGTCGCCAAGGTACGCGAAGCGGCGTAGTCCCCGCGCCGCGAGGTGCTCGGCTGCCAGCCGGGCCACGCCGGCGTTGTCGACGCTCACCCGGGGGAACTCCGAGGCGCCGCGCTCGGCACTGACGTCGACCACCGGCAACCCTGAGCGGCGCAGCGCCGCCGCGCTCCTCGGCGAATCGACGCGCGCGATGATGCCGTCCCCCTCCCAGCCCCGCAGCCAGTCCGGCAGCGGCGCCAGCCGCGCCTGCTCGGTGAGCCGGATGGCCCACCGCTCCCCCTGCAGCATCCAGTCACGTACCCCGTGGAGCAGGTCGCGCCCATAGCGGTTGGAGGTCTCGATCAGCAGCGCGACCTTCCGCACGCCCGCAGCCGAGCCGGATCCGCCGCCGGCGTGGCCTGATGCGTGACGCCGGAGGGGCGCGACGGAGGAGCGGGCGGCGGACGGCACGTTGGAAGGAAGCGAGCGCGGCGGGGTGTAAGATTTCAAAAGAAATATGCGGAACTTTGTTACCCGAGCCAGCGGGTCGGCGGCTAGGATGTTCGCCCAACCGTTTCCCATGAAGAACCGCCGCTCCCCGTCCCGCTTCCCCCGCATCCCGGTGATCCCCCACGAGGGCCCGGGCACCGACAATCCCTTGGCCTTCCGGCATTACAACCCCGACGAAGTCATCGACGGGCGGACGATGTCGGAGCACCTCAGGTTCTCGATCGCCTACTGGCACGCGTTCCGCGGCACGGGCTCGGATCCCTTCGGCCCCGGCACGATCGTTCGTCCCTGGGAGACCGGCCGGGATGCGCTCTCCATCGCCAAGGCGCGGATGGACGCCGCCTTCGAGTTCCTCGTGAAAATCCGCGCGCCGTTCTACTGCTTCCACGACCGCGACATCGCCCCCGAGGGCCGCACATTGCGCGAGTCGAACCGCCTGCTCGATGCGATGGTCGACCACGCGCGGGAACTGCAACGGGCCACCGGCGTGCGGCTGCTCTGGGGCACCGCGAACCTCTTCTCCAACCCGCGCTACATGTGCGGCGCGGCCACCAATCCCGACGCCCACGTCTTCGCCTATGCCGCGGCGCAGGTGAAGAAGGCGTTGGAGGTGACGAAGCGCCTCGGCGGCGAGAACTACGTCTTCTGGGGCGGCCGCGAGGGTTACGAGACGCTGCTGAACACCGACCTCAAGCGCGAGCAGGAGCACCTGGCAGCATTCCTGCACCTGGCGGTCGACCACGCCAAGGCCATCGGCTTCAAGGGCCAGTTCCTCATCGAGCCCAAGCCCAAGGAGCCGACCAAGCACCAGTACGACTTCGACGTGGCGAGCGGCATCGCCTTCCTCCGCACGCACGGCCTCGAGCGGCACTTCAAGTTCAACATCGAGACCAACCACGCCACCCTCGCCGGCCACACCTTCCAGCACGAGATCGAGGTCGCGGCCGCGGCCGGCATGCTCGGTTCCATCGACGCCAACGCCGGCGACCTTCTGCTCGGCTGGGACACCGACCAGTTCAACACGGACGTTCGCGAGCTGACCCTCGCCATGATCTCGATCCTGCGCGCCGGCGGCCTTGGTTCGGGCGGCTTCAACTTCGACGCCAAGCTGCGCCGAACCTCGATCGATCCCGCGGACCTCTTCCACGCCCACATCGGCGGGATGGACGCCTACGCCCTCGCCTTCCGAATCGCCCGCCAGATCCTCGCCGAAGGCAAGTTCGAGGCCTTCGTGAAGGAGCGCTACGCGAGTTACGACACCGGGTTTGGTCGCGCGATCGAAAAGGGCCGCACGAGCTTCCGTGACCTCGAGAAGCTGGTTCTCAACCAACTCGGCGAACCGAAGCCCCGCTCCGGCCGCCAGGAATACCTCGAGAACCTGCTCATGTCGTACCTCCACCGCTGAGCGGAGGACCGCCGGTGGGCTTGCCAACGCGCCCCGCCGGCCCGTGACATCGCGCCGTGAGTCCCGCCCTGCTCCGGCGCCTGCCGCTCCTCGCCGTTCTTCTCATCCTGCTCACCGGCTGCTCGTCGGTGACCAGCCGGCAGGTAGTTGATCTCAATCGTTTCCAGCGATTCTACGTCGAGCGCCGGCTCAACGAGAACAACCGCCTCGACGAGCTCATCGCCGCCGAACTCCGCGCACGGGGCCACCGCGCCGGCTCCGGCCCGCGGACGATGATGCCCGAGGACACCCAGGTGCTCGTGACCTACGACGCGCGCTGGAACTGGGACTTCAAGACGTACCTCATCGAGCTCAACCTCGAGTTCCACACCGTCATCCCGACGAAGAAGCTCGCCGACGCGCAGTACTACCAGCCGTCACTCACGCCCAAGGCACCGCCCGACGCCGTGCGCGAACTCGTGGGTCGACTTTTTCGGCGCTGAGCCCGCCGGGCATCACGGCGCCCGCGGCGTCGCCTCGCCGGGCGCGAGGCCGAGCGCCCACAGGATTCCACCGAGCAGGTGCTCCTGAAAAATCCGCGCGGCATCCGCGGGATTCTTCCGCCCCGCCTTTTCCGTGTAAGCCGCATCCCACAGGTCCTCGCGGTGTCCGAGCGAGGTGTAGAACACACGCCCCTCGCCGAAGCGCCGGCACCAGGCCACGGGGAAATGACCCGGAGTGGCGCGGCCGGCCTTGATGTCCTCGGCATTAAGCATGAGACGATCGAGCCGGAGCAGGTCGCGCACCTTGCTCCGCTCGTAGGACTTGAACTGGTAGATCTCGTCGAAGACCGCCCATTTCGCGGGCACCGGCTTTCCAGCGGCGTGCGCGGGATCGTCGTTCAACACCTCCACCGGCACCTGCGGGCCGTGCGTCCGGAACTCGCCACCGATCATGTCGATGAACGGACGGAAGCCGTGGAAGGTGTCGGTCGCCGCATGCACGCCGACGAAGGCCTTTCCGCCCGCGATCCAGTCGATGAACCCCTGCTTGTCGGGGATGGGCAGGTCGCCCGTCGTGCTGGCAAACAGCACCGCGTCGTACTTGCGCAGATTCGCGGGGTTGAGCGCCTGTAGCGCGGCCTCGATCCGCGGGTCCCAGGTAGCGCGGAAAGCCTTCTCGTCGGCGGCGAACTTTCGCAGCGCCGCCTGGTGCGCGGGGTCGTTCTCACCCGCCGGCCCCGGACGCGGACGCCCCGGGGGACGCGGCATGCCCTCCGGTTGCCGCACGAAGTCGACCGTGAAACGTCCGCTCGCCGCCGCCATCCGCTGCAGCGCGGCCTCGGCCACGGGGATGCTGGAGTGGCGAAAACCCGTCGTGACCGTGACGACGAGCACCCGCTTCGGGGTCGCTTCGGCATCCGCCCGCAACCAAGGGGCAACGGGCAACACGCAGACGGCCAGCAGGGTATTCAGCACGAGTCGGAATTTCATCGGTGTAATAATTGGGATCATCTCGTGCGCCTAGAGGACCGATGCACGAAAAATCCTCGTCCGCCCCGGGAGCCGGATGCAGAAACGCGACCAGGCAGGCCGGCGGATCCCGGGCGGGCCGACTCCCGGGACGCAGGCTTCCGCGGCGGGAAGAGCCAGCGCTCGGCACACCCTGTTCGCCGCTTCCCACGACGACCGCACGGACTGTCAGACACCCGCCCCCGTTGCCGCCTCTGAGCGCGGGGATTGCGTAACGAACCAACAAACCGTCCCCCGGAGGCGCCCCGCCATCCGGCAACCCCTGCCAGACCACCATGCACTCCCCTGTTCGCCTGCTACGCCTGCCGCTCGCGGCCGTCCTCACGTGGACCGCCGTCTTCGCCCAAACCGTGACCCAACCGTCACCCGCCAGTGGCGAGAAGGCCGTCGAGTTGTCGCCCTTCACCGTATCCACCACCAAGGACAGCGGGTACTTCGCCGAGAACACCCTCGCCGGCAGCCGGCTCAACACGAACCTGGCCGACCTCGCCGCGTCCATCACGGTGGTCACGCGCCAGCAGATGGAGGATACGGCTTCGCTCGATATCAACGACGTCTTCCGTTACGAGGCCGGCACCGAGGGCTCGCAGACGTACTCACCCGTCGTCACCGACCGCGGCACCGCGAAGGACACCCTCGCGGGCTACACGCTGGGCAACGACGGCGGCACCACGACCAACGCGCAGTCGAACCGCGTCCGCGGCCTCGCCGCGCCCGATGCCGCTTTGAATTACTTCCCGACCAACAGCCGCATCCCGTTCGACGCGTACAACACGCAGTCGGTCGAGATCAGCCGTGGTCCCAACTCGCTGCTCTTCGGCCTCGGTTCACCTTCCGGCATCGTGAACCAGACGAGCGCGCAGGCGGTGCTCAACCGCAACCGCGGCTCGGTGCAGCTGCGCACCGACCACACGGGCTCGTTCCGCAGCGCCTTCACTCTCAACCAGTCGCTCCTCCGCGACAAGTTGGCCGTCTACGGCGCGTTCCTCTACCACGACCAGCGCTTCGAGCGTAAGCCCGCGCGGGACCTCACCCGCCGCGAGTACGGCGCGCTCACCTTCAAGCCGTTCCCGAAGACCGTGGTCCGCGCTTTCGCGGAGGGCTTCCGCAACGACGCCAACCGCCCGAACTTCATGAACCCCCGCGACCAGGTCACGCCCTGGTACCAGGCGGGACGCCCGGCCTACGACCCCGTGACGCGGACGATCACCGTGCTCGACACCGGCCGCACCTACGGCCCCTACGTCTCCACCAACCAGAGCCCGGGCTACAACGCGGCGGTCAACACCATCCTAGGCACCGGCGCCCTCACCAACACGACCTCTCCCCTTTTCCTGCCTGGGATCCAGTTCGACGACGTCACCCGTCCCGTGCGCTACATCGACGGCGGCACGCCGGTGATGTTCTTCCAGCGCAATCCCGTGCTGTTCGCGCCGGCGCAGACGAGCCCCGCCACCGCCACGCCGACACCGGCGTCGCTCGGCTGGGCGGCCAATGACCCCCGCTACGCCGTCTACGAGCGCTACTACGCCACCTCGACGAACTATCCCAATCCCACCGCCTCCCTCAACGGCCGCACCTTCACCTACGGCAGCTGGCAGTGGGCCGGCGTGACCAACAAGTCGATCTACGATTGGACGAAGTACAACCACGCCCAGACCAATTTCGCCGACCTCCGCGCCGGCAACTACAACCTCGAACTGGAGCAACAGATCCTGCCGAACCTCCACTTGAGCGCGGGCTGGCTGCGGCAGGATATCGACGGAATCGAGAACTACACGATGTCGCAGCTCACCGGCGCGACCCTGCAGATCGACGCGAACGTGAAGCTCGTCGACGGCCGGCCCAACCCCTACTTCGGGCTTCCCTTCGTCACGGAGGGCACCGGCGGTGGCATCGACACCTTCTATTCGCCCTCCACCGACGACAATTACCGCGCGATGCTCGCCTACGACTTCGACCTCACGCGCCGCTCGCGGATGCTCGCCTGGCTCGGCCGGCACCGCCTGCTCGCCCTGTGGTCCCGCCAGGAGAGCAACCGCGCCGTCGAAAGGTGGCGCATGGGCTTCATGGACGGTGACGCCGAGGGCCGCCTGCGCTACGTACCCAACCTCGCCCTTCCCGGCACCGCGTTGTGGTCGGGCACCTCAACCAAACGTAACTACTACCTGGCCAGCCCCGGTGACCCCCAGGGCCGCGTCACCCAATCCGCCGGTTTCTACGGCAATCAGGGATGGAACCAGCCCTTCACCTCGTCGGTGCAGGTCTACGATTACGCCACCGGACAGTTCAAGAATGTGTCCGTAACCGAAGCCACGGAGTTCTCCCAGGCGGGCAGCTTCAAGACGCAGCGCGAGGTCAAAGGCTGGAATTTCGCGGCCCAGAGCAACCTGTTCGCGGAGAAGGTCGTCGCTACGCTGGGCTGGCGACGAGACGAGTACCGCGCGCGCGTCACCACCGCCGGGGCGGTCACGCGTCTCGACGGACGCACCGTCTCCACCGTCGAGCCCGCCCTGACGAATTCCCAGCTCTTCCTCAACGGGACTTCCGGCCGCGTGAACCGCGACCTGGTGATGAACCGCTGGAATCGCTGGGACCTGCTCGAGGGCGACACCAAGTCCCTCGGCGTCGCGTTCCGCCCGCTCAAGAACAACATCTTCCTGATCAACTCGCGCGGATCCTCCTTCGCCGAGTTCCTGCAGAGCCTGACCGCGTACTACAACAAGTCGGATAACTTCAACCCGCCGGCCACCTACCAGACCGACTACTTCGGCAACCCGCTGCCGAAGCCGACCGGCAAGACCAAGGACGTCGGCCTCGGGTTCAGTGCGCTGCAGAACAAGCTGGTCGCGCGCGTCACCTGGTACGAGACCGAGAGCCAGAATGAGCGCACGTCCGCGGCCGGCACCCTGCTCACGCGGTTGTCCTACTCCGACACGACCACCGGCATTCCTTGGGCGAGCACCGTGCAGCGCATCCGCAACGGCATCGCTGCCGGCCGCACCCTCGCCCAGATCACCTCGGTCACGAACTGGAATACCGACGCCGTCAACCCGGTGAACGACCAGGCCAACCAGCAGAAGATCTGGGACCTGCTCAAGCTGCCGTTCAACTACTACGCCGGCACGAGCATCGGCGGCACGCAGGACAGCAAGGCCAAGGGCATGGAGTTCCAGGTCACCTACAACCCCACGTCCAACTGGACCATCAAGGTCACCGCCGACAAGCAGGAGACCACCTACCGCAACATCGCGCCGCAATATGACGCGTGGCTCGCGGCGCGCCTGCCGGTCTGGCAGGCGATGGCGGCCCCCGAGATTCCCGACTTCACCGACGCCAACGGCCGCCGCTACTCGCTCCGGAACTTCTGGAACGGCCACGGATTCGCCAGCGTCGCGCAGATTGAGAACACCGACGGCAACACCAGCCCGGAGGCCTATTTCAACAACGTCGTGCAATCGCAGGTCGGGCTCGCCAAGGCGCTCGAGGGCGTATCCGCGCCCGCCCAGCGCAAATACCGCTCGGCGATCGTGACGAACTACCGCTTCAGCTCCGGACGCCTCAAGGGCTTCTCCGTCGGCGGCGCGCAGCGCTGGGAGTCCAAGGCGGCCATCGGCTTCCTGGGCAAGGTCGGCGACGCCCGCACCGCGCCCACGGTCATCAACGTCGCCGACCCGACGAGGCCGGTCTACGACCAGGGCAACTTCTACACCGACGTGTGGTTCGCCTACGGCCGTCGCATCCTGCGCGACCGCTACGCGCTCAAGGTGCAGCTCAACGTGAACAACCTCACCGAAGGCGGCCGGCTCCTGCCCACCGCGGTCAACTTCGACGGTTCCCCCTGGGCGTTCCGCATCATCGATCCGCGGCAATTCGTCCTCACTACGACCGTCGAGTTCTGACGCGCTCCCGCGAGCCGCTTGGCACCCAAGCTCCCCACCCGGGGAGCTTTTTTGTGGCCAGCGGTCCGCGCCTCGCCGACACCACCCGCATGGCGACCGCCCGACTGCCCGCCCGGCTGCGCCCCGCGCTCCTCGCCGCCGCGGTCATCATCGCCTTCGCCCCCGGCCTGCGCGCGCCGTTCTTCTTCGACGACGAAGCCGCCGTCCTCCGCAACCCCACGATCCGCACGCTGGCATCGCGGGACATCCTGCGCCCTCCGGCGGACGGCGGCACCACGACCGGCCGCCCGCTCGTCAACGCCTCGTTCGCACTGGATCACGCGCTTTGGGGCGCGAATCCAGCCGGCTACCGCGCGACGAACATCGGCATCCACCTAGGAGCCACGCTCGTCCTCTTCGCGCTACTCCGGCGCACGTTTCGCGCCCCACCCCTCGCCTCGCGGGTTGGCGTCGATGCGGACTCCGCGGCCTGGTTCGGCACCCTGCTCTGGGCGGTGCATCCGCTGCAGACCCAGTCGGTCACCGCCATCGCCCAGCGCACCGAATCCCTCTGCGGACTGCTGTACCTCGCGACGCTGCTCGCATTCGTGCGCCATGCGGAGGCCAAGGCAGCCGGGAGTCGCGGTGCAAGCCGCTGGCGGATCGCCGCGGCGGTCTTTTGCGCGGCTGGCATGGCCGTGAAGGAGGTGATGGTGACGGCACCCGTGGTCGTGCTGCTGTACGATCGGACCTTTGTCTCCGGCACCTTCCAGGAGGCTTGGCGGCGCCACCGCGGTTGCCTGCTCGCGCTGGCCGCCGCGTGGCTGCTCCTCGCCGCGCTGCTCTTCGCGATGGGCGGCACCCGAGGGGCGGCGGCGGGTCTCGGCCACGGCGTGTCATCCTGGCATTACTTGCTCACGCAGAGCGAGGCCCTCGTCCTCTACCTCCGTCTCGCGTTTTGGCCGCACCCGCTCGTGCTCGATCACGGTACGGTCGTGGTGACTTCCGCCTCCGCGGTTCTCACCGAGGGCATCCTTGTCCTCACCGCATTGGCGGCGACGGGATGGGCGCTCGTGCACCGGCCCGTCGCGGGCTTCGCGGCGGCGGCCGCCTTCATCGTCCTCGCGCCGAGCTCGAGTTTCGTCCCGCTCGTGGCGCAGACGGTCGCCGAGCACCGGGTGTACCTGCCGCTGGCCGCCTTGGCGGCGACGATCACCGTCCTCAGCGGTCGGCTCGGACCGGCCCGTAGTTGGGTGCTGGGGATCTGCGCCCTGGCACTCACGGCGACGACGATCGTCCGCAACCGCACTCACCTCGACCCGGTCGCCCTGTGGCGTTCCAGCCTGGAGGGTCGCCCCGGCAACGCCCGCGCGCACAACAACCTCGCGCTCGCGCTGCGCGACGCGGGTGATCCCGCGGCGGCGCGCATCCACCTCGTCCGGGCGGCGGAGCTGGATTCCCGCTACGTCCCCGCCCGTTACAACCATGGCGTCCTCGAGCTCGCCGAGGGCCGGCTGAAGGAGGCTGAGGTTCTTTTCAACGAGGCGCTCCGCCTCGCCCCCGAACACCCCGACGCCCGCCTCAACCTCGGCATCACCTTGGTCCGGGCGGGGCGCGCCGCGGAGGCGGTGCCCCTCCTCGAGGCTGCCGCCCGTGGACAGCCGGCGGCGGACGCTCATTTCAACCTCGGCGTCGCCCTCGCGATGGTAGGCCGCATGAACGAGGCCGAAGGCGCTCTGCGGGAGGCGTTGCAACGCGACCCCGGCCTCGCCGAGGCGCATCATCAACTCGGCCGCCTGTCGGAACGTCGCGGCCGGGCCGCCGACGCCCGCCATGAATTCGAACGCGTGCTGAAGATCGATCCAAGGCACGCGGAGTCGCACCGCCGGTTGGGCCTGTTGGCGGCGCGGAGCGACGATCTCGCCGCCGCGGAACGCCATTTCTCCGCGCTGGCCAACCTCCTACCCAGCGATGCCGACGCGCACGCCAACCTCGGCAACGTGCACCTTCTTACCGGCCGCATCCCAGAGGCGATTTCCCGATTCGAGACCGCGCTCCGCCTGCGCCCCGGCGACGAGAGGCTGCGCGAAAGCCTCGAGCGGGCGCGAGGCGAGCGCCCCTGAGTCAGAATCCTTTCCAGTCAGACGAAGACACAACGCGGCGCTTGGCTCCACGAATGAGTTTCCGGGCACGGCTAAGGGCCCGATCGGGGGGCCGGACGGACTGTCCGTGTCGGGCCGGGCTTGGCTTGGCTTGTTTAGATCGCGTCCTTCGCCTCGCTACCTTGCCACCCAAGCTCCGCTGCGAAATGCACCTCGCCGCCCGCACCGCGATGAATTTCCCCCTATCACGCCTCGCCGTCCTCACCACCCTCTGGCTCGGCTCCACGTCCGCCCTCCTCGCCCAAACCGGCGCCGCCGCGCTGACCGGCACCGTTTCCAACGCCAACACCCGGCTCTTCCTCGAGAGCGCCGAGGTCCGGGTGGGTGGCCGCTCGGTGCTCACCGACCGCGAGGGCCGCTTCACCGTATCCGGGCTCAAGGCCGGGACTCAGGCTGTGACCGTGACCTACACGGGGCTCGAGGACCTGACGGAGAACGTCACCTTGGCCGCGGGTGAGACGGCGCGGCGCGACTTCGCTCTGACGTCCACCATCTACAAGCTCGACGCGTTCGTCGTCGCCTCGGAGATCGAGGGCAACGCCGCGGCGATCAATGCGCAGAAGAAGTCGGATGTCTTCGTGCAGGCGATCTCCGCCGACACGCTCGGCAACGTCCCCGAGGGCAACATCGGCGAGTTCCTGCGCTACGTGCCGGGGATTCAAGTGAACTTTTCCAACGCCGACGCCAGCACGGTCTCGATGCGCGGCCAGGATCCGGAGGCGACCGTGTTCACCTTCGACGGCCAGATTCCCGCCGCCGCCGGCACGCCGCCGCGTTCAAGCACGGGCAGCAGCGACGCCTCCAGCCGCGCCTTCGAGTTCAGCCAGGCCACCATCGCCAACATCGAGACCATCGAGGTCTTCAAGGCGCCGCCGCCGTGGATGGCGCCTTCGACCGGCGGCGTCGTGAACGCCATCACGAAGAACGCGTTCGCGCAGAAGGGACGCCGGTTCAGCACGACCCTGACGCTCTCCGCCAACAGTGAGATGCTGGTCTGGCGCCGCGACGGCCCAGGCTCGCGCCCCACCCACCGCATCAAGCCCGGCGGCGGCCTGAACTACTCCGAGGCGTTCCTCGGTAACACGCTCGGCGTCACCCTCTCCTACTTCGAGAGCAACGTGATCAACCCGAGCCACAACTACGCCATGGGCTACTCGCCGTTCACAGCGGGCACCGTGGCGAACCCCGTCACCGACCAGTCACGCTTCAACGTCAACACGTTCACGATGGTGGACGGACCGCAGGTCAAGAACCGCCGCACCCTCAGCATCGGCGCCGACTACAAGCTCGGGCCCCGCACGGTGGTGAAGCTCAAGGGCACCGCCAACACCTTCCTCAGCCAGAACCGGAGCCACACCTTCCGGGTGCGGCCGGGAACGGTGGATCCGGCGTCGACCACGACCGACGCCGTCGTGCGCAATGCCCTGGTGGACGTCTTCAACGACTACAGCGACGCCGTCAGCGCCAGCTACGCTTACGTCGGCGCGATCGAACACCGCTGGGGTCCGTGGCGGCTCGACGCCTCCGCCAACTACGGAAAGTCCGACTCCAGGGTCACGGACCTGCCGGCCATGATCCAGTCGATGCAGTTCAACCTCGTCGCGGCCGACGCCGTGGTGGTGCGCATGACGGCCGACCCCGGCACCCCGGCGCCCCTCTCACTCACCCAACTCGCGGGTCCCGACCTCTACGAACTCTCGAGTTACAACTCCCGGAAAAGTTTATCCCTGCAGACCTCGCCGCGATTCCAGAACGACCGCACCTGGAACCTGAAGCTCGATCTCAGGCGAACCTTCGAGGGAATCCGCTTTCCGATGGAGCTCCGCGCGGGGACGGGCCTCTACCAGCTGCACCGGCGCAAGCAGGCGGGGCAGATCGTGCTCAACTACGTCGGGAACGATGGCGTCGCCAACACCGCCGACGATCCCCCGTTGAGTGCGGCGCAGTTCGGCAAGACCACCTACGGTGACGCGTTCCTCTATGGCATCCGCACGCCACCGCTGGTCGATCCCTACAAGTTCGCCGACTTCATGCGAGCCAACCCCGGCGCGGTGCAGGACATCCAGCCCCAGAACATCCAGCGCCAGGTGGTGAACTCCCAGACCATGGCCCAGAACGTGACCTCGGCCTACGCGGCGGGTACGGTGCGGTTTTCGCCGCGGCTCACTTTCGTCACCGGTCTGCGGGCCGAGCGCACCGAGAACTTCGTCCGCGGTGCGCTGCGCCAGAACTCGCTCGGGGCGGGTCTGCCGGCCAACTCCAAGGAATTCTTCCGCGCGGTATATTCGCAGACGCAGCGGGCGACCAGCGACTACACCGACTATTTCCCCAACTATCAGGCGACGTATCGCTTCACGCCGGACCTGCTCCTGCGCGCCGCCCTCACGCGCTCGATGGCGCGCCCCGGGGTACAGTCGATCCTGCCCAACACGACGGTCAACGACACCGCCACCATCCCCAGCGTCACCGTGAACAACACGGGGCTGTTGCCCACGTATTCCCGCAACTTCGATCTCCAGCTCGAGCTGTACACCCGGCCGGCCGGCACCGTCACGGTGGGCTGGTTCCGGAAGAAGATCACCAACTACATCATCAACGAGGTCACGACGATCGAGCCCGGCGAGGACAACGGCTTCGAGGGCCAGTACGCGGGCTACGTGCTCAACACCCAGGACAATGGCGGTCGCGGGGACTTCGAGGGCCTCGAGGTGTCCTTGCGCCAGGGTCTCCGCCCCTACCTGAAGTTTGCCCCGGAGCTGCTCCAGGGCTGGGAGGTATTCGGCGGCTACAACAAGAACACCAAGGGGCAGGCCCCGAATCGGGCGGGCATCGTCACCAAGCCGCTCGCTCCGAACTTCTACGACTGGAACGCCAACTGGGGTCTCAATTACTCCACGCCGCGCCGGCTCCTTCGCTTCGAGGTGCGGACGACGATCTTCCCCCGGGCGATCACCACGGCGGCCTCCGCGACTGACCTGCGCCCGGTCTACGAGTCGAAGCACCAGCGTTGGGACGCCAATCTCCGCTGGCAGATCAATCCCACCTACCAACTGGAGCTCACGGGGTCTAACCTCACCAACGACTCGTGGCGCAACTTCTACCAGGGCGGGCGAAACACCTCGCGCCGCACCTTCGGCACCAACTACAGCCTCTCCTTCCGCGCCAACCTGGATCAGGTCCGTCTGCCGTTCGTCGACCGCAAATAGCGCCGACGGGAATGCCGGGGGACCGGCGGGAGACCCGAGGAATGGGGACGCCGGCTAGGTGAGGACGTCGCGGGCATCTGCCAGGATCGCGGCGACATCCTGCTCCGTCGTCGCCCACGAGCACATGAGACGGTAGCCGTGCTCGCCGACGAAGCGGTAGAAATGCCAGCCGCGCGCCTCGAGTCCGTGGACCAGCGTGCCCGGCATCTCGACGAACACGCCGTTCGCCTCCGTCGGCGCGATGAGCGTAAGACCGAGCCCCTGCAGGCCATCAGCGAGCCTCCGCGCCATCCGGTTGGCATGACCGGCGTGACGCAGCCAGGCACCGTCGCGCAACACCGCGACCCATTGCGCGCCGGCGAAGCGCATCTTCGACGCAAGCTGGCCCGCCTGCTTCACCCGATACTCGAACTCCCGCGCGAGTTCGCGGTTGAAGAACACGACTGCCTCGGTGCTCAGCAGTCCGTTCTTCGTCCCGCCGAGGCAGAGCACGTCGACGCCCGCGCGCCACGAGAGGTCGGCCGGCGTGAATCCGCGCTCGAGGGCGGTGGCCGCCGCGTTGGCGAAACGGGCACCGTCCAAGTGCAACGCGAGACCGTGCGTGCGGGCGAATTCCCCCAGCGCACCTAGCTCCGCCGGCGTGTAGAACGTGCCTAGCTCGGTGGTCTGCGTGACGGAAACCGCGCGAATCTTGGGGAAATGAATGCCGTGGCCCCGGTGAAGCACGGGCTCCAGCGCCTCGGGCCGCAGCTTGGCGAGCGCGCCGCCGACCGGCAGCACCTTGGCGCCGCCCGTGAAGAACTCCGGCGCGCCGCACTCATCGGTCTCCACGTGTGAAAGTTCATGGCAAAGCACCGCGTGGTGGCTGCGGCAGAGGGAACCCAGCACGACCGCGTTGGCGGCGGTTCCGTTGAAGACGAAGAAGACATCGCATTCGCGCCCGAACAGCTCCGCCACCAGCCGGCGCGCCTCGGCGGTGTGTCCGTCGTCGCCGTAGCTCGGCACACATCCCGCGTTGGCGGCCACCAGGGCTGAGAGGGCCTCGGGACAAAGCCCCGCGGTGTTGTCGCTGGCAAAGGCGTGATGGGCGACCGGATGGCTCATGGAGTTTTAACGGGTGACAACCTAAGCGGGTGAGCGTTGTCCTCAAGCCGCACGCGATGGAACCGGCGGACGTCAACCTCTACCTCGTGGGATTCATGGGCACCGGCAAGAGCACGGTGGGCCGAGCCGTGGCCGCGCGGCTGGGATTCCAGCTGCTCGACAGCGACCAGGAGATCGAGCGCGAGCGGGGCCGCACGATCCCGGAGATCTTCGCGCAGGACGGAGAGCCGGCGTTTCGCGCGATGGAACGCGCCTTCATCGAGACCGGTCACCCCGACCGGGCCACCGTGGTCTCGTGCGGCGGCGGACTCGTGGTCCAGCCCGGGATGCTTGAGGCGCTCCGCGCCCGCGGCGTCGTGGTCTGTCTGCACGCCTCGATCGAAACCATCCTCGTGCGCACCGCCCGCAACCGGAACCGGCCGCTCCTGGAAGTGGAGAACCCCGAAGATCGCATCCGCACCCTGTTCGCGGCGCGCGAACCCATCTACCGGAAAGCCGGCACCACCGTGCTTACCGACGCCCGCCCGCTCGGCGAGATCGTGGCCCACGTGATCCGCGTCTGGCAGCGCGACGCCCGCGACTTTGCGGCGGGGCGGAAATGAGCGCATCTGCCGGCCGCGAGGAGTTCCGCCGCCGCCTGGGGGAACTCGGGTTCGACGTCGTGCGTTTCGCCACGGTCGAACCGCCACCGGCCCCGCCGCTCCGGGCCTGGCTCGCCGCGGGAAACCACGCCGACATGGCCTGGATGGAGCGGACCGCCGACAAACGTCTTGACCCTCAGCTCGTGCTGCCCGGCGCCCGTTCCGTCGTGATGCTCGGGGTTTCCTACTGGCGCAAACCCACGCCGGCCGCGGACGCGGCTCCCCGTCCCACGTGGGCCAGTTACGCGCTGCACGAGGACTACCACGACACGATCAAGCCCGCGCTCGACGCGGCCGGACGGATCCTCGAGGAGATGTTCGGGACGGAGGCGGCCGATCACCGGCCCTACGTCGACACCGGACCGGTGCTGGAGCGGAGCTGGGCGGTGCGCGCCGGCCTCGGATTCACCGGCAAGAACGCGATGCTCGTGTCACGCCAGCACGGCAATTGGCTCCTCCTTTCCGCGATCCTCACGCGCGTGGCATTCGAGCCAGATCCACCACTGGCGACGGGCCGGCCGCCGGACCAGGTCGGGCTGCTGTGCGGCAAGTGCACCCGCTGCCTCGATGCCTGCCCCACCGACGCGTTTCCGGCGCCTGGGACCCTCGACGCCCGCCGCTGCGTCTCGTACCAGACGATCGAGAATAAGGGCGTCATCCCCCGCGACCTGCGCGCCGGCATCGGCGACCGGATCTTCGGCTGCGATGCCTGCCTCGAGGTCTGCCCCTGGAACCGCTTCGCGCGTGAAGGGCGCCGGCTGCTCCTTGTCTCCCGGCACGACCTTGCCGGCCTGACGCTCGCCGAGATCCTGCGCCTCACGCCGGAGACCTTCGCGACGACGTTCCGCCGAACTCCGGTAAAGCGGCTGAAGCTCGGCGGCCTGCTGCGCAACGCATGCGTCGCTGCCGGCAATGGCGGCGACCTTTCACTGCTGCCCGACCTCGTGCGCCTCGCCTCCTACCACCCGCTGCCGCTCGTGCGCGCCCACGCCGTCTGGGCCGTGCGGCGCCTCGGCGGGTACGCGCAACTGGCCGAGGCGCGCTCCCGGGAAAACGATCCCGCGGTGCTCGCGGAACACGACGCGGTCCCTACTCCGTCCGGAACGCCGCGTTGAACACCGTGGCAGCGGAGGCGGGCGGCCGCACCGGACGCCCTTCTCGGTCGATGAAGGCGTGCACGGTATGGCCGGTGGCCAATAACTCATCGCCGCGCCTCACCTCGTATTCGAGCCGGATGCGCAGCAGTGGCCGCTCGTGCAACCGCGTCACGATCGTGACGGTGTCGTCGTAGACCGCCGGCCGCAGGTAGCGCGCGGAAACCTCCAGCACGGGCAGACGGTAGCCCTCCTCCTCCAGCCGGCGATAGGGTAACCCGAGCTCTTTCAGCAGAGTCGTGCGGCCCACCTCGAACCATGGCAGGTAATTTCCGTGGTAAACCACGCCCATCATGTCGGTCTCGGCGTAGCGGACCGTGACCTGCGTGCGTGACTCAATCACTGGAGACCTCCGCCTGTTCCTGGAAAAGCGCGGCGGCCGACGTCTTCCAGCAGTTTCTTCCCGCCCAATCGCGGCCGGCGTTACCCAGACGGACGCGAAGGTCGCGATCGTGGATCAACCGCTCGAAAGCGGCCGCCAGCTGAGCGGGACGGTTTTCCGGCACCAGCAGCCCGGTGTGGCCGTCCACGACCGCGTCGGCAACGCCGCCCACGTGATGCGCCACGACGGGCAGGCCGTGGGCGGCCGCTTCCAGATAGACGAGCCCGAAACCTTCCACGCTGCGGTCCATCTGAAGGCTCGTCATCGCGAAGATGTCGGCCTGCTCGTAGACCTCCGAAAGTTCCTCGTCGGGCAGGTTCCCCAGGAAACGCACGGCGAGATCCGGTCGCCGCGCCGCCTGCTCCCTGAGGACCGTCTCGTACCCGCCTTTGCTCTGCCCGCCCACCACCCAGTACTCGAGCCGAGAGCGCACGTCCGGCGAAAGCGCTTGCAGCGCCTCCAAGGTCTGGAGCTGGCCCTTGCGCGGGTGCAAGCGCCCCACGGTGAGCACCACGACCTTCTCCCTCGACGCTCGCTCACGCGGCGCGACCACCGCGAAATCTGACCGCAACGCGCCGGGCGTCAGCGTGATCTTCTCCGCCGCACCGGGAAAGTGCGTCAGCAGCAATTCCTGGGTGTAGGTGCTGAGCGTGCTCACGCGGGTAGCGTGGCCGATCAGGTTGCCCGCCAGCCGGCGCCGCAAGGGACTGGCCGCGAAGGTCAGGATCTCCGAACCGTGAAAGGTCAGCACGAGCCGGTTCGGCCGGAACGCCCGAAAAAACTGCAGCAGCATCATCGTGAGCATCGGCCCGGGCTCCGGCAGGTATACCGTGCCGCGCCGAAGGCGGCGGCGGTGGCGGATCAATTCACGCGCGAGCTGAAACTGGCACGTCAGGTCCTGCGTCCCCCGCAATGGCAGCCGGCGGAGGCGAAAGGGCCAATCGGCCTTCTCTTCCGAGGCCGGAGCCGCCTGCGCCCAAACCTCCACGTCATGACCCAAACCCGCCGAAGCCCGCGCGATCTCCTCAGCGAAGGTCGCGATGCCCCCCCGCCGAGGGTAAAACTCGTGCGTGATGAGGGTTACCGGCCCGAAACCGGCGGCGGACGTCGCGACGCTCATGAAGGAAGGGCGAACCGGCGCGGCATCAGCCACCCCGGTTCGCGGCGCATCAAGTCCGCGCGGCACAGGCGACGCAAGCGCGGTCACCACATGACCCCCGCTTCAGAAATAAGGGGTTTACTTTGCCAGACGCGTTAACTTACAACCACTCGACGATGTCAGACGGAGTTTCCACCACCGCGGGCGCGACCAAGCCGCCTTCACCGGCGCACAAGCCCTTCGGGCCCGAGGATGAATCGGCACTCCGCGAGTCGCTCAAACGCTGCTCTCCTTCCACGTTCGAGGCGGCCGTCCAGTTTCGTAAGACCGGTAACGCTGAACATGTTCCGGCGGTCGTGATCGGCGTCATCGAGCGGTTCGTCGAGCCCGACCTGCGGGTGAAGCTCAAGGACGCCGACGACGACCTCCGCCTGATCGAAGACCTCGGCATCGATTCCCTCACCATGATGGAGATCGTCATCCTCGTGGAGGACGTCCTCCAGATGTCGATCAACAACGAGGAGCTGCGGAACCTGCGCACCGTGGGTGACGTGAAGACCTTCATCGACTGCAAGATCCGCGGCCTTCCCCTCCCGAAGCCGACGAAGTTCCTCCCGATCGAGCACATCGGCACGGTCATGCCGATCCAGCCTCCATTCCTGTTCCTGAACGAGGCCTCCGTCAGTTCCACCTCAGCCAACGGTAAGTACAAGATCACCGGCCAGGAGTTTTTCTTGCAGGGCCACTTCAAGGACAACCCGGTGATGCCCGCGTCGATCATGCTCGAGGCACTCGGTCAGCTCGGCGTGCTGTACCTGCTCGAGGGCGCTCCTACCGAGCCGGGCAAGGTGGTTAGCCCGCAGACTATCTTCTTCACCGGCTGCGAGGGCGTGCGTGCCCACCGCATCTGCAAGCCCGGCGAAATCCTCAGCCTGTCCATCAAGCCCAAGCGGATGAAGATGCCGCTCGCCACCTTTGAGGGCGCAATCCGGGTCGGCCAGGACAAGGCCGTGATCGTCGAGGAACTCACCCTCACCTTCGGTCTGGTGGACGCCGTGAACGCTCCGGTGCCGATTAACGGTAACGCAGATCACGCGCCGGCCCACGTCGAGGCGGCCCCGCCCGCCACCCCGCTGCGGGCGGCCATCAACGCCTAGGTTGCGTCCGGGCCCACGCGCCCCCAGTTTTCCGCCCCTAGCGGAAAATCATGCCTCGAGTCTTCATCACCGGCCTCGGCTTCGTCACCAGCATCGGCAACGACGCTGCCTCGGTCACCGCCAGCCTCCGGAACCTGCGTCACGGGTTCGAGCTCTACCCCCCCTTTCAGAAACCCGAAATCCCCTGCAAGGTCGTCGGCACGGTGAAGGGGTTCAACACCGACTCGACCGACCCCGAGGACTGGCAGTTTCCCGAACGCTACCGGATCAAACGGGAACTCCTCCGCTCGATGGCGCCGAACGGCCTCTTCGCGCACTGCGCGATGCTACAGGCGGTGGAGGACGCGCGGCTCTCCGAGACGGATGTTTCGAACGCGGACACCGGACTTTACGCGGCGTCGGGCGGCTCGCCCTTCCTCACTCACCACCACCACGAGCGCCTGCAGAAGCTCGGGGTCATGCGCTGTTCGCCCATGGGGATCGTCGCCTCGATCGTGGGCACGCTGAACTTCAACCTTGTCGCCGCGTTCCGGATCAAGGGCGCCTCTTGCGGATTTTCCTCCGCGTGCGCGTCATCCGCCCACGCGATCGGCTTCGCGCTGGATGACCTGCAGCTGGGGCGCCAGAAGCGGATGTTCATCGTGGGCGCGGAGGACGGGAACACCGACGCCATCCTACCCTTCGCGGGCATGCGCACGCTCTCGCTGCAGTCCGATCCCAACCTTGCCTCCCGCCCCTTCGACGCCGCGCGCGATGGCTTCGTCGGCACCGGCGGCGCCACGGTCATGGTCCTGGAAACCGAGGACGAGGTCACGCGCCGGGGCGTGAAACCCTACGCCGAGCTCATCGGCTGGGGCCAAGCCTCTGACGGCCACAACGTCGCGATTTCCCACCCTGAGGGCCAAGGGCTCCTCGCGGCCATGAGGAACGCCTTCCGTCACGCGGCGGTGACCCCGGGCGAAGTGGACTACGTCAACGCCCACGCCACCTCGACGCTGATCGGCGACATCTCCGAGGCGCGGGCCCTGAAGGCGGCCTTCGGCGAGGCCCTGCCGCGGGTCGCGGTGAGCAGCACCAAGGCCCTTACCGGCCATGGCCTTTCCCTCGCGGGCGTGATGGAAAGCGCCTTCTGCGCCCTCGCCCTGCGGGACGGATTCATCCCCGGCAACGCCCACCTTTCCCGCCCGGATCCGGAGTGCTCGGGCCTCAACCTCCCGCGGACGACCGAGGACCGGGCGCCGCGGATCGTCCTCAAGAACAGCAGCGGTTTCGGCGGCGCCAACGTGGCGCTGATGTACCGGCGCGCCGCCTGAGCCGTGGCCGCGAACCGCGTCTCCACGCTGCACCGCACGGCGTTCGTCACCGGGGCCAGCACCGGGCTTGGCCGCGCCTTCACGGAGATGCTGCTCGCCGAAGGCGTGCGCGTCTGGGGCACTTCTCGCGACCCGGCCCGCCTCGGCTCCATCTGCTCCGCCCACCCCGGCGCCTTCACGCCCGTCGCCCTGGACCTGCGGGACGCCGCCGCCGCGATCGCGACGTTCCGCGCGATGGACCGCAACGCCGGCGGTTTCGACCTCCTCGTCAACAACGCGGGCTACGGCGCGTTCGGGGAGTTCGCCACGGCGGAATTCGAGTCCTGGCGCGACCAGTTGGAAGTGATGCTCGTAAACACCGCCAGCCTCGCCCACGCCGCCCTGCCGGGAATGCTGCAGCGTCAGCACGGGGCGCTGGTCAACATCTCATCCCTCGCGGCTGAGTTCCCCCTGCCCTTCCAGCCCGCCTACAACATGGCCAAGGCCGGCCTCACCGCGCTTAGCGAAAGCCTGATGATCGAGACGCGCGGCAGCGGCGTGGTCGTGCTCGACGTGCGGCCCGGGGATTACCGTACGGACTTCGAGGGGTCGGTCACGCGACTGCCTGGTTCGCGCACGCCCCGCGCCGCGCGCGCGTGGCAGGCTTTCGAAGGCATGATGCGCTCCGGCCCCCCGCCGGAGCATGCCGCGGCCGCGCTGCGGCGCGCGCTTCTGCGCAACGAATCCGGCACCGTGCGCACCGGGCGCTTCTTCCAAGCGACCTTGGCGCCCCTCCTCACCCGCCTCGCGCCGCTGAGCCTAAGCCGGCGCATCCAGGCGAGCTACTTCGGGCTCCGCTGAGAACCGCATGTCCAAGGTCCGCATCCTTGTCCTGACCTCGAGCACCGGCGGCGGCCACGATGCCCGCGCCGAGGCGTTCGCCGAGTGGTGCTTCCAGCTCTACGGGCACGACGTCGACGTGCGGATCGAGCAGATGCTCGAAAAATCGTCGCTGTTCCACCGCGGCGGCGTCGGCCTCTACAACCTGATCCAGCGCCGCGCGCCGTGGGTGCACACGCTTTTCTACGCCACGGTTGAGATCCTCAGCTACCTCAACCACCGCTCCGTCTCGATTGGCGGCGCGTATTACTCCCGCGTGCTCCGCGAGTACCGGCCGCATCTCGTGTTCAGCGTGCACGACTGCCTGAACCGCGGGTATTTCCAGGAAGCGCGCCGCGTCCTCGGCGAGGAGGCCGTACGCTGCGCCACCTACTGCGGCGAGTTCTCCGGCGGCTGGGGCTACTCCCGTAACTGGATCGAACCCACCGCCGATCTCTACCTCTCCCGCACGCCCACCGCCCGCGATTACGCGGTCAAGTGCGGCATCCCGCTCGACCGCGCGCGCGTCCGCGGTCACCTCATGCGCCCGCGCGCCCACCTCGAGGTCCTCGGCCCGGCGGAAAGGCGCTCGTACAGGCGGAACGTGCTCGGACTCGAGCCGGACCGCTTCACCGTCTTCCTCGCGACCGGCGCCAATGGCGCCAACAACCACGCCGAGCTGCTGCCCGCGCTCGTCCGCCACGCCGACCGCGTCCAGGCGATCGTGATCTGCGGCCGCAACCGTGAGATCTACAACCAGCTCATCCATTGGCGTGCGGAGAACCCGGGCTTCGCCTGTCACATCCAGGGCTTTTCGGAGGACGTGCACCTGCTCATGCAGGCCAGCGACGCGATCGTGACCCGCGGAGGCACCACCACCTGCGCCAAGGCCCTCCACTTCAGCTGCCCGATCATCTTCAACGCGTTCGGCGGCATCATGCCGCAGGAGCGGCTCACGTGGAAATTCTTCCGCAACGGCGCCGCCTGCGAGAAGATCGAGGACCCCGCGGACTTCACCCGCATCATTGACACTTGGATGTCCGACCCCGGCAGCTACGCGCAGGTCCGCTCCCATTTCCTGCGCCTCCGCCACGAGGAGGACCCGACGATCGTGATCGAGGAAATCGTCGGTTTGGCCAACGCCGTGGCCGGAGCGCCGCTGCGGCGGCGCCCGTTCCCGCCCGCGTCGGGCGCCTGAGGCGCACCGTGAAAAAAGCGCTGTCGCCCGCGCGGCGGGGCTGCTAGCGAATCCGACCTTGTCCGCCGCATCGCCCGTCATCGCCTATTTCTTCACGACGTTCCCGAAGGGCACGGAGACGTTCCTGCAGCGGGAGATCGCAGGCATGAAGGGCTTGGGAGTAAGGCTACAAATCCACTCCCTCTGGGGCGGCGGCACCTCGTTCCGCGGCCTTCCGGTCCACCGCTTCAACAAGTGGCGTCTGCTCACGCTTTTCTGGCTCATACCGGCCGAGGCCGCGCGCCGGCCGGCCGTCCTGCGCCAATTGCTCCGGGGACTGTTCACGCGGCGCGCGCCGTCCTGGCTGAACTTTTGGGAGAACATGCTCGGCGCCGGCTTCGCCTGCGTCGTCGCCCGCGACTTCCGGCGCAATCCGCCCGACCACATCCACGCCGCCTGGGGCGGCGGCCCCGCCACCGCTGCATGGCTGCTCTGGCGCATCGACGGTCATCGGTTCAGCGCCGCCGCCCACGCCTACGACATCTTCGAGCACGGCGGCGACTGGTGGCTCACGGACAAGCTCGAGCACGCCGCCTTCGTCCACACCTCGACCGAGATGGCACGGCGCGCCCTCGTCGCGCGCGGTCTCGAACCGGCACGCATCGCCTGCATCCGCCGCGGGCTCGACCGCCTGCCCGCCGTGAAGCCGCTGCGCGAGGGGCGTGTTCCGCTCCGCCTCGTCTGCGTCGCCCGACTCGTCGAGAAGAAAGGCCTCGACCACCAACTGCGGATCTACGCCGCGCTGCGCGAAGCCGGCGTTCCGTTCGCCGCCCGGATCATCGGCGACGGCCCCCTGCGCCCCGAGCTCGAGCGGCTCGCCGGCCGGCTTGGCATCGCCGCCCAGGTGACTTTTTCCGGCCACCTGCCGCAGCACGAGGTCTGGAACCAGCTGGCCTGGGCCGACGTCCTGCTGCACACGGGCGTCATCGCACCGAGCGGCGACCGCGACGGCCTGCCCAACGTCATCCCCGAGGCGATGTCCGTGGGCGTCCTCGTCGTCACCTCCCCTGCCGCCGCCACCACCGAGGCCGTCACGCAGGGCATCAGCGGGTTCGTGGTGCCGGTCGACGCCGTGGCCGATTGGGTCTCGGCCCTCCGCCGGCTCTCGGCCGACGACCCCTTCGCCGAGCGTCTCCGCGCCGCGGCCCGCCGCTGGGTCGAGGAAAACTTTGACGCGCACCGCAACGCGGCGCGGCTTCTCGCCAAGTTCCGCGAGGCTGCCGCCGTCGCCGGCAAGGCGGAGTCCGACGCCACGGCGACGCCACCATGATCTACCTCGACACGACGAAGTCCGGCGACGCGAGCCATCGCTCGGGCCTCACGCGCGTCACCCAACGGCTCGCCGCGGCCTTGGGCAGCGCGGCCCGCATGGCGCGCTGGAACGAACGCCGATCTGGCTTCGTGGCCGACGACGGGGCCAGGCCGGAGCGGAACGACTGGATCCTCACCGCCGAGCTTTTCTCCGAAGATGAACGCCCGGGGCTGAGCGCTTTCCTCGCCCGCCGGCCCTGTCGACTGGCGGCCATCTTCCACGACGCCATCCCGCTACGCTTCCCCCACACGACCTGGCCGCGGAGCGTCGCGCGTCATCCGGGTTACCTGAAGCTGCTCGGGGGATTTGACCGGGTTTGGGCGGTCTCGCGGGCCAGCGCCGACGACCTCACGGGTTACTGGCACTGGCTCGGCCTGGAGCTGCGGCCGCGGATCGCGACGCTGGCGCTGGGTTCGGATTTCGACAGCGCCCCGCGCGCGACGATTCCGGCCCCGGCTTCCCGCTCTTTCGTCTGCACCGGCATCCTCGAGCCGAGGAAGAACCAGTCCTTCCTCGTCGACGTCTGCTCGGGGCTGTGGCGCGAAGGACTCGACTTCGAGCTCAACCTGGTGGGCCGCGTGAATCCCCAGTTCGGGAAGCCGATCCTCGAGATCATTCGCCGAGCGGAGCGGGAATTTCCCGACCACTTAAAGTACCATGACGCCGCCGGCGACGAGCAACTCGCCCGCCTGCTCGCCTCAGCCCGCGCCACGGTCTTCCCAACGCTCGCTGAGGGTTGCGGCCTACCGCTGCTGGAGTCGCTGTGGCGCGGCGTACCCTGCGTGTGCAGCGATCTACCCGTCCTGCGCGAGAACGCTGACGGCGGCGGTTGCGTTCCGATCCGGACCAGCGACGCCACCGCCTGGGCAAGCGCGCTGCGGCGGATCCTCGACGACGACGGGCACCACGCCGCGCTGGTCGAGACGGCGCTCCGGCGCCCGCTGCCCTCCTGGGCTGACACGGCGCGGACCTTGATCGAAGGTCTGAAAGACTGAAAGCGGACGCGCCCGCAGACGCCCGGGACGGGCGGCGGGACTTTTTGCGCCTTCCGCGGCTGCAGCCGCAGCCACAACGCAGGCATCCCACGCGGCCGCCGCGCGGTGCTACTTCGTCGTCACACCCTTGACGGCGGCATTGGCGGCGCCGGGAACCGCGCCCCGCTTGCCGTCGAGGGTGCTGATGGCGCCGTCGCGCACGGCGCGGATTGACGGAGAACTCTGCGGAATTTCGACGTTGGTCTCGAGCTTGGTGTCGGTGCCGATGTGCTCCGAGGCGACGGTGGCGAGCAGCGGCATGGCGGCCTCCATCCGGCCCGTTACGCCGCGCACCGCAACCCGCACGTCCCAAATCTCAGGTCCGGTGCTCTTCTCGAAGGAACGGCCGGGGTTCGTGCGGGCGGAAAGCTGGAGGAAGGTTTCACGCGAGGCGGCCTCGACGCGGGGGGTGGTATCGACCCCGAATCCCACCTCGATGAACAGATCCGGCGCGGCGTTGGCCGGCGCCTCGAACATTCCGCGACCAAGCAGGGCCGCGTCGACGCAGGCTTTGATCACCGAAACCTGCTCCTGCGCGCTCGCCACGGCCGACTTGCGCGCGATCAGCCGGTAGGAGACTCCGGAAAACTTCTGCTCCACCCCCGGGGCCGAAATCGCGTCGACCAGCACGCGATACTTGGGGGTGAAGATCGAATTGCAGCCGGACAGGAAAAGCGCGGAAACCGAAAGGACCGCGGCGAAGGCGACGAATGCTGGCTGGTGTCGGAACGCAGGCTTCATCCTCGACTCTTTCCAGTATCGGCTTCGGCGGGTTTCGCAACCGCGCCCGCGGGCTCAATCCAGCCGGACGCGCGCACGGTAGAAAGCGTCGCACCGAGCGTAGATCTCGGACGGCGACGTGAGTCCCATCGCCTCATCAGCCAGAACCCTGGCGTCGGCCAGCGACATCGAGCGTATGAGGTACTTCACGGAAGGCAGCCAAGCGGGCGTCATGCTGAGGCTGTCGACCCCAAGGCCAAGCAGCAGCGGAGCGAAGACCGGGTCGCCGGCCATCTCGCCGCAGACCCCAACCGGAACCTTGTGGCGGTGCGCCTCGGTGATGATGTGCCGCAGGGTGCGCAATACCGCAGGGTGGGTCGGCTCGTACAGGTGCGCAATGCGGTCGTTACCGCGATCGATCGCGAGGGTGTACTGGATGAGGTCGTTCGTCCCGATGCTGAAGAACGCCGATTGGCGCGCGATCAGGTCGGTCGTGTAGGCCGCGCTGGGAATCTCGATCATCGCACCGACCTCCAGCCCGGCGTCGAACGCCACGCCGCGAGCGCGGAGCTCCTGCCGGCATTCCTCGAGGATCGCGTTCGCACGGCTCATCTCGTCGGCGCCGCTGATCATCGGGTACATCATCCGCACTTTGCCGAAGGCGCTCGCGCGAAGGATCGCGCGCAGCTGGTCCTTGAAGACCTCGCGGTTTTCGAGGCACCAGCGGATCGCGCGGAAGCCCATGAACGGGTTGCTCTCCCGCGGAAACAGAGCGGAGTTTCCGGCGATCGGCTTGTCGCCGCCCAGATCCAGCGTGCGGATCACCACCGGGCTCGGCGCCAGCGCCTCCACCACCCGCCGGTAATCCTCGAACTGCTCCTCCTCGGTCGGCGCACGCCCAAGGTTCAGGAAGAGGAATTCCGTGCGGTACAGCCCCACGCCGTCCGCGTGCGACTCGCGCACCTTCGCCACCTCGTCGGCCTTCTCGATGTTCGCGAGCAGGGTGACCCCGACGCCGTCCAGCGTCACCGCCGGCAGGCGCACCGCGTCGAGCAGCCGCGCCTCGAACGACTTCTTGCGCTCCTGGATCTTGCCGTAGCGGAAGAGCGTGCTCTCCGAAGGGTTGACAATCACCACGCCGTCGTAGCCGTCGATGATCGCCCAGGCGCCGTCCTTGACCCGCCGCGTGAGGTCGCGCACGCCCACGACCGCCGGGACCTTCATCGAGCGCGCGACGATCACCGCGTGACTCGTCTTGCTGCCCGAGTCGGTGACGAGCGCGAGCGCCGAGGATCGGTCCAATGAGGCGGACTCGGAGGGCGTGATGTCGGCGGCGACCACGATGCGCTGGTCGGCAAGCTTGTTGAGGGAACTTTCCTCCTGGCCGAGGAGGTTGCGCAGGACGCGCTGCGTGACGTCGCGGAGATCACCGGCGCGCTCGCGGAGGTATTCGTCGTCGATCTCCGAAAACGCCTGCACGTAGCGCGACGAAACGCGGTGGAAGCAGGTCTCGATGTTGCGGCCCGTGGACTCGAACTCACGGATCGTCTCGCCGATGAGCGCCTCGTCCTCGAGCACCATCAGGTGGGCGTCGAAGATCGCGGCCTCCTCCGGGCCGATGTTGCGCTCCACTTCGCTCTTGGTGCGAGCGACCTGCTGCCGCGTCACCACGAGCGCGCGGTCGAAGCGTGCGACCTCGTCGATGCGTTTCTCCACCTCCACCTGGTAGTCCGGCACCTGAACCTCGTTCTGGAGATAGAGGAAGATCTGCCCGTACGCGATCCCTTGCGAGGCGGCGATGCCTTGCACGGTGAACTCGTTCCTGGAAGCGGCGTCGGGCACGGTGAAGCGGCGCGGTCGGGGTGAATCCCGCGCGCTCCGATAATAACCCGCCACCGTCGAAACCGGTCAATGCCGATTCCAGGGCCTCACGGTTTCCAGCGCCTCAACCCGGGGGAAGTATCCGCGCCTCGCGCACGAAGGCAGAGGTGCCCCACTCCCGCCGCACCCTGGCGGCGACCGCTCCGGCGTCGGCACCCTCCGGCAGAAGAGCGAAACAGGCGCTGCCGCTGCCGCTCATCCCGGCGGAGACCCCGAAGTCGGACCGCAGCTGCTCGAGCAGCAGGGGTAAAGTGGGAAACTTCCGGAATGCCGGCGCCTCGAGGCTGTTGAACGGCAGTCCCTCAGCCTTCGCGCGGGAATCCCCGATCCATGCCGCCAACCGCGCCTCGGCCTCGGCCGCCGGCAGGTAGGACCCCGGTGCCCCGGCCGCCAGCCGCGCATAGGCCCAGGGCGTCGCGATCGAGAAGCCCGGCTTGAACACCAGCACCCGCCGACCGCCCAGCCGCGCCGCCGCACCGGCCGGAAGGGGTTCCAAGCGCTCACCCCGGCCGCGCATCACCACCGGCCCTCCCGCCAGGAACAGCGGACAATCGGAGCCCACCGCCGCCGCGACCTCCGCCAGCCGGTCCGCGCCCATCGCGCAGCCCGGACCCGCGATTCGATTGAGCGCGATCAGGGCCGCCGCGGCGTCGCTGCTGCCCCCGCCCAGGCCGGCCCCGGCCGGGATCCGCTTCGTCAGCGTGAACCGCGCCGCCCCCTGCCAGCCCGAAGCCGCCGTAAAAGCGCGGGCGGCCCGCAGCACCAGGTTGGATTCATCCGCCGGGACCGCGGGGTCATCGCAGGCCAGTTCCATCTTCACCGCCGGTTCGACCCGCAGGGTATCGCCGAAGTCCAGCGTCACCGCCAACGACACGAGATCATGGAAGCCGTCCGCCCGCCGGCCGGTCACGGCCAGGAACAGGTTCAGCTTCGCGGGGGCATTGATCTCGGTCGGTTCCACGGCGCGAGGCATGAAGCAGAAAGCCCCGCCCGAGGCCAGTTCCGAGCCGGTGCTCCTACGCACCGCGGACTTTTGTCTTCATTCGCGCTGCGTCCTGCGGCTAAGTCGACCGACATGGCCTGCGAATTGATCCTTGTTCTAGACGCCCAGTCCCCCCGCGAAGTCACTCCGGTGCTGCGGCAGCTCCAGGGGACCGTCACTTGGGTGAAGATCGGGCTCGAGATGTACACCGCCTGCGGTCCCGACGCCGTGCGCGAGATCGCCGGCATGGGGTTCAAGGTCTTCCTCGACCTCAAGCTGCACGACATCCCGAACACCGTCGCGAAATCCATCGAGTCCGCCTCCCGTCTGCCCGTCGGCATGCTCACGCTTCACACGGGCGGGGGCCGCGAGATGATGCAGTGGGCCGTCAAGGCCCAGCAGACTCACGCCCCCCATTTGCTGCTGCTCGGCGTCACCGTCCTCACCTCGATGAGCGCAGCCGGCCTCGCCGAGACCGGCGTCGCCACCTCGCCCGAGGACCAAGTCGTGCGCTTGGGAAAACTCGCCGCCGACTCCGGGCTCCGCGGCCTCGTCTGCTCACCTCTGGAGCTCGCCCCGCTGCGCGCCGTGCTGCCGGCCGAAGTGGCCCTGGTTACGCCCGGCATCCGGCCGCGCGATGCCAAGGCCGACGACCAGACCCGCATCATGACTCCGGCCGACGCCGCCCGCGGCGGCTCCCGCTACATCGTGGTGGGCCGCCCGATCTTCCGCGCGCCCGACCCCGCGGCCGCCGCCAAGGCGATCCTCGCCGAACTGGCGTCCGTGGCCTGAGCGCATCGATTTCCGCCCCATGGCCCGCACCGCCGCCATCCTCCTCGCCGCCGGCAGCGGCTCGCGCATGGACGGTGCCGTCGAAGACAAGGTGCTCGCCCGCCTCGGGGGCCTGCCCGTTTTTTCGCGTTCGGCCGCGGCCTTCATGCGCAGCGGCGTCGCCGACCTCTACGTGGTCGTCCACCGCGACCAGCGCCAGATGCTGGAGCTTTCCGCGCTGGCGCCGACGCCGTCCCTGATGGTCCGCGGCGGCCGCGAGCGGCAGGATTCGGTGCTGAACGCGCTCCGGACGCTGCCGGATGACATAAAGTTTGTCTTCATCCACGACTGCGCGCGCCCACTGGTGCGTGCGGATCAGCTGGCGGCCTTGCACCGGATCGTGCGTCGCGAACACGCGGTCGTGCTCGCGCACCGGGTCGTCGACACGGTGAAGGAACACCGGCTCACGCCCGGCGGCGGCAGCCGGCTGCGCACCCTCGACCGCTCGCGGCTCTGGGCGATGGAGACGCCGCAGGTCTTCAGCCGCGACCTCATCACCCGCGCCTACGCCAGCGTGGCGGAGCGCGGTCTCAGGATCACCGACGACGCGCAGGCCGTGGAGGAAATCGGGCAACCGGTGGCTTTGCTGGAAAACGATTCGCCTAATCCAAAGCTCACCACGCCGGCCGACCTGCCCTACCTCGAGTTCCTGCTGGCGCGGACCGGCGAGGCCTGAACGCCGCCAACCACGGACCCCAGCGACCATGGACCTACGCATCGGCCACGGCTACGACATCCACCGGATCGTCACGGGACGACCGCTCGTGCTGGGCGGCGTGCGCTTCGACACCGACTACGGGCTCGACGGCCACAGCGACGCCGACTGCGCGACGCATGCGGTGTGCGACGCGCTCCTCGGTGCGGCCGGCCTGCCGGACATCGGACATTTCTTTCCCAACACCGACCCGGCCTACCGCGGCATCGATTCGCAGGTGCTGCTCGGTCGAGTCTGCGCCGAACTGCGGCGGCTCGGCTGGGAGCCGGGAAACATCGACGTCAGCATCATCGCGGAGAAGCCGAAGGTCTACCCGCGCATCGCCGAGATGAAGGCGGCGCTCGCCCGTTCCACGGGACTCGGCGCCGACCGGATCGGCATCAAGGCCACGACCAACGAAGGCGTGGATGAAATCGGGCAGGGCGCCGCCATCGCCGCCCATGCCGTCGCGCTGATCCGCCGCGCATGAACCGACGCCCGCCGAGCGCGGACCGGCGCCCGGGAAGCCGCCAAACCGTCCTCTTCGGCTCCCGGATCGCGTTGCTGTGCGTCGCCCTCGTGGCCGCCGGCTGCGGCCGACGCGAGACTGCCGTGGAACAGGGCAACCGCGCGCAGGTCCTCCACCGCGGCGTCGGCTACGAGGTGACCGAGCTCGACCCCCACCTTGTGACCGGAGTCGCGGACGGCAACGTGCTCCGCGCGCTGTTTGAGGGCCTGGTGACTGAGGATCCGGTCGACCTCCATCCCGTGCCCGGCGTCGCCGAACGCTGGGAGATCTCCGCGGACGGCCGGGAGTACACCTTCCACCTGCGCGCCAACGCCCGCTGGTCGGACGGGCAGCCGGTGACCGCGGAGGACTTCGTAGCCTCGTTCCGCCGCATCCTCACGCCTGCGCTCGGCGCTGAGTACGCCAACATGCTGTATGTCCTACGCGGGGCGGAGGATTACCACAAAGGCCGCTCCAACGACTTCGGCCGCGTCGGAGCCTCGGCGGCGGATGCGCGGACCCTGCGGCTCACGCTCGAGAACCCCACCCCGTATTTCCTTTCACTCCTCACGAACCCTCCCTGGTTCCCGGTGCCGCTCGCGGTGATCGCTCGCCACGGGCCGGTCGACCGGCGAGGCAACCCCTGGACACGACCGGAAAAGCTGGTCGGCAACGGCGCATTCATCCTGCGCGATTGGCGGCCCCATCAGGTGATCATCGCGGCGAAGAGCCCGACTTACTGGGATGCCGCGACCGTCCGTCTCAACGCGATCCACTTCTACCCGATCGACAGCGTGGATGCCGAGGAGCGCGCGTTCCGGTCGGGCCAGCTGCACCTCACCGAGTTCACACCAGTCGGGAAGATCGACTCCTACGTGCGCACCACGCCGCAGCTGATCCGCCGCGACCCCTACCTCGGCACGTACTTCTACCGCTTCAACACCCGCCAGGCTCCGCTCAACGACGCACGCGTCCGCCGCGCCCTCGCCCTTGCCGCCGACCGCGAGGCGATCGTCACGAAGGTCGCGCGCGGCGGCCAACGACCCGCCGGCTCCCTTACGCCGCCGGGCACCGCCGGCTACACGGCGACCGCCGCCATGCCGTCCAATTCAGAGGCTGCCCGGAGGCTGCTGAACGAAGCCGGTTTCCCGGGTGGCCGAGGCCTGCCGCCGCTCGAACTCCTCTTCAACACCTCGGAGAACCACCGCGCCGTCGCGGAGGCGCTGCAGGAAATGTGGCGCCGCGAGCTGGGCGTCGAGGTGCGACTCGCCAACCAGGAGATGAAGGTCGTCTTCGCCGCCCGCCGCGCCGGCAACTTCCAGATCCTGCGTTCCGACTGGATCGGCGACTACCTCGACCCTGCCACCTTCCTCGACATCTTCCGCGGCGACAGCGGCAATAACTACACCGGCTGGGCCAATGCGGAATACGACGCGCTCCTCGACTCCGCCGCGCGCACGGCCGACCCCGCGGCGCGGTTCGCGAAGTTCCAGAAGGCCGAGGCGATCCTCGTCGCCGAGGCGCCGTTCATGCCTCTCTACCACCATACCCACGTCTTCCTCATCCAACCGTCGGTGAAGGGCTGGCACCCGAATCTGCTCGATCACCACCCGTACAAGCATGTCTGGCTGGAGAACTGAAACGAGCCTCGTGCTGGCGGGACTGCTCGCGTTTCTCGCCGGCTGCGGGCGTACACCCGACGGTGGAAAGCCGGCCGCGGAGAGCATCCTCCGGGTGAGCCAACGCAACGAGCCCGTGTCGCTCGATCCCGCGACCACCACCTTGCCCGACGAGTTCGGGATTCTCCGCGCCCTTTTCGAGGGGCTGCTCATCCCCGGACCCGACGGATCAGCCCCGCAGCCCGGCGTCGCGGAGCGCTTCGACGTTTCGGCTGATGGACTCACCTACACTTTCCATCTGCGCGCCGACGCACGCTGGTCGGACGAGAAACCCGTCACCGCCGAAGACTTCGTGGCCGCGTACCGCCGTCTCCTGAGCCCGGAGACGGCTTCCCCCAAGGCCGCGGTCTTCTTCGGCGTGAAGGGAGCCCGCGCCTTCGCGGCCGGCGCCGAGAGCGACTTCGCCGCGGTGGGCATTCGCGCCACGAGCCCACGCATACTCACGGTGACGCTCGCTTCGCCCAACCCACGATTCCCCCACATCGTGGCTAGCGGAGCCTGGCTGCCGGTCCGTACGGACGTTGTCAGCCGCCACGGCCGGCGCTGGAACGAGCCGGCGAACTTCGTCGGCAACGGGCCTTTTCTTCTGGAGGAGTGGCGGCAGGATCAGCACGTCGCAGTGCGCCGCAACTCGCGCTGGCACGGAGCGAAGGATGTGAAGCTCGATGGCATCCGCTTCGTTCGCTTCGACAGCAGCGATTCCGAGGAACGCGCCTACCGGGCGGGGCAGATCGAGGTCACCATGGCGGTGCCCACCTCCAAGGTGCCGGTTCACGCACGGGAACGACCGGGCGAACTGCGCCGCGCGGCGATGATCGAGACGCGCCACCTTGTCTTCAACCTGCAGCGGCCCTCGCTCGGGAGCGTGGAGGTTCGTCGTGCCCTCAGCCTCGCGATCGACCGCACGCGCCTCACCGAACGCGTGCTGCTCGGCTCGCAGGTTCCGACGTCCCGTTTCCTCCCGCCGCAGCTGGCGCCGCGATCGGAGGGAACCAAGCCGGACGTCGGTTTCGACCCGGCGGAGGCTCGCCGCCGAATCGAGGCAGCTGGTTTTCCGGAGGGCCGCGGCTTCCCGCGGCTAGAGCTCTCCGGCTGGACCAACGCCCCGGTGCTCGAGGCACTCCAGCAGATGTGGCGCGAGCACCTCGGCGTGGAAGTGGTCATCGCGCTTCGCGAGGCCAAGGTGCATCTCGACGCCATGCGCGCAGGCGACTTCGACATCGCGTTCGCCACGGCGATCCCCGATGCGGCGGATCCGGCGGCGATGTTCGGCGACTTCACGACGGGCGCGGCTCTCAACTACCCCCGCTGGTCCGACGCCGCGTTCGACCGCGCGATTTCCGCGGGACGCTGGGATGAGGCGGAGAATGCGTTGGGCGACGGCGCGCCAATCGCACCGCTTTATTACAACACGAAAGTCTGGCTGATGTCGCCCCGCGTGAGCGGCTGGTGGGAGGACGGCCTCTGGGCCCGGTGCTACCAGGAAGTGCGCCTTGAGTCGCGTTAACGCCGCCAAGGGCAGCGTACTGCGACCACGAAGCGGGTCACTTCCTCCACACGCGACCTTCGCCAGAAGAGTAGCCGCCAAGAGGCGCAAAAGGCGCAGGCAGGTTTGGGTCCGATCCAAATGCTGGCATATCCCACCCCGCTCTCTTGCGACTCTCGCGCCTCTTCGCGGCCACTCCCGCTCTCCTTCAGGTCGTCGCAAGGTACCGCTCAGAGATTCTCGATCCCTGCCGTTTTCCTGGGAAGATTCTCCAGGCCGTTTCACCACCGATTTCACGGATCACTCGGATGGGAGCCGAGGCTGCCAGTCCCGAGCAACGGTAGCCCATCCCGAATGACCGGCGCTTGAGCATTGGCCGCCAAGAGGCGCAAAAGGCGCAGGCAGGTTTGGGTCCGATCCAAATGCTGGCATATCCCCTCCTGCTCTCTTGCGATTCTTGCGCCTCTTCGCGGCCCACTCCTGTTCTGCTTCAGTTCGCCGCAAGGTACCGCTTAGAGATTCTCAAGCCCTGCGGTTTTCCTGGGAAGATTCTCCAGGCCGTTTCACCACCGATTTCACGGATCGCTCGGACGGGAGCCGAGGCTGCCAGTCCCGAGCAACGGTAGCCCATCCCGAATGACCGGCGCTTGAGCATTGGCCGCCAAGAGGCGCAAAAGGCGCAGGCGGTTGGAGCCCGATCCAAATGCCGGCCTATCCCACCCTACTCTCTTGCGGCTATTGCGCCTCTTCGCGGCCCACTCCTGTTCTGCTTCAGTTCGCCGCAAGGTACCGCTTAGAGACTCTCGAGCCCTTCGGTTTTCTTGGGAAACCTCCCGAACCCTTTTCACAACCGATTTCACGGATCGCTCGGATGACGTAAGAAAGTCGCCTCCTTTGAAATTCACGGGAACAGCCTAGTGCGGTCACGAAGCAGGACGGCGCGCCGATCCTGATCACCCCACTTGCGCGGATGCGCATCCGCCCGAACGCTGCGAGCGTTACCTTTCCACGACCCAATGATGAACATCCACCGTTTCGCCCTGATCCTTACCCTCGTCTTGCCACTGTGCGCTGCCGAGGACCCAGCCGCCGCCCGCATTCTCTCGTGGACGAAGGTGCTCTCGTCGGACGAATTCGAGGGCCGCGCCCCTGGAACCCGCGGCGAGGACCGCACCGTGGCCTACCTCGAGGGTGAGTTCCGCCGGCTTGGCCTGAAGCCCGGCAACCCCGACGGCACCTACGTGCAGCAGGTCCCGCTCGTCGGCATCACGTCGCGTCCCACCCTCTCGTTCGAAGCAGGAGGCACCGCGATGCCGCTTACGCCGATCAACGATTTCGTGGGCCTCTCCACCCGCGTGACGCCGCGCGTCGAGGCGAAGGGGACCGATGTCGTCTTCGTGGGCTACGGCATCCAGGCGCCGGAGTTCAACTGGGACGACTACAAGGGCATCGACGTGCGCGGAAAGACGGTGGTGATGCTCATCAACGACCCTCCGGTCGCCAACGAACGCGGCGAACTGGATCCGGCGGTCTTCGGCGGTAAGGCGATGACCTACTATGGGCGCTGGACCTACAAGTACGAGATCGCCGCGAACCTCGGCGCCGCCGCCTGCCTCATCGTGCACGAGACCGGCCCGGCCGCCTACCCCTTCGGCGTCGTCATCACGAGTTGGAGCCGCGAGAACTTCGAGATCAGCACGCCCGACAACAACGCCGGCCATGTCGCGTTCTCCGGCTGGCTCACGCTCGACACCACGCTGAAGCTCTTCAAGGCGGCCGGACACGACTTCGCGGCCTCGAAGCGGGCCGCGGCCAAGCGCGACTTCCGCCCCGTTTCCCTCGGCGCAAAGGCGGACTTCTCGGTCGATAACACGCTCCGGCCCGTGTCCTCGCGCAACGTCGCCGCCCTGCTGCCGGGCGCGGATCCCGCGCGGCGGGATGAGTTCCTCATTTACAACGCGCATTGGGACCACCTCGGAATGGACGAGCGCCTGCCCGGCGACCGTATCTTCAACGGGGCGGCGGACAACGCGGCCGGCACGGCGGTGCTCCTCGAGATCGCCCGCACGCTCAGCACCGGACCTGCACCAAGTCGCAGCATCCTTTTCCTTTCCGTCACGGCTGAGGAGAAGGGCCTGCTCGGCGCGCGGTACTACGCCCGGCAGCCGATGTATCCATTGCGGCGCACGCTCGGCGTGATCAACATGGACGGCGCGAACCAGTTCGGGCCGACGCGCGACCTTGAGATCGTGGGCCTTGGTTCAACGACGATGGAGGAGATCGCGACGGAGATCGCGAAAGGCCAGGGGCGAACCGTGCGTGCCGAGAGCAACCCCGAGCGCGGTACCTACTTCCGCAGCGACCACTTCGAGTTCGCGAAGGTCGGGGTGCCTGGATTCTACTCCAAGGCGGGGCGCGATTTCATCGGGCAGCCCGCGGATTTCGCGGACCGCAAGGTGAACGAGTACATCGCCCGCGACTACCATCAGCCAAGCGACGAGGTTAAACCGGATTGGACCTTCGCCGGCGCGGCGCAGGATGCGGCCCTGCTGGCGGAGCTGGGACGCCGTTTGGCGAACGGAGACCGCTGGCCGGAGTGGAAACCCGGCAGCCCATTCCGGGACCGCCGGGAACAAATGCTGCGCGACCCGCGTTGAACCGAGGGCCGCGGAGCGTCAGGCCTGCTCGCGCGGCTTGGTGAGGCCGGCGGCTCGCTTAATGTTGTTCACCGTCGCGGGCGAGACACCGCACTCCTCGGCCACGGCGCTGGTGGTCTTGCCGGCCTGCAACGCCTGGATGACGGCATCCTTGAGCTCCGGAGTCACAGTCACGCGCTTGCGGCGCTCCGGCTTGGCCGAAGGAGGGGCGGACTTCTCCTTGGCCGGCGCCTCCCGGAGGACCGATGGGGTGGGAAGCTTTCCACCGAATGCCTTGGCGAGAGCACCCTTCAGGCGCGGGGAGGCGTACGCGGCAAGCGCCTTGATGACGGCGTCGATCGAGTCGAGACCCAGCTTCGCAGGAAGTTCGGTGAATTGGGCGGCCTGGGCGGCGCTCAGTTCCTGTTCGAGGCTGGCGACCTCGGCCTGCTTGCGGGCGAGGGTTTCGCGGAGTGAGTTCAAGTTGGACATGGTGTTGGAGCTTACGATGGAGGGGTGAAAGAGGGTGCCGGAAACCGGCTGCGTCAATCCGGCAGGCGCCAGCCTGCTTGCGTCCGGAACGACGGGCGCTTCCGTCAGCGGATGCTTCACCCTCACCGGTTCGCCCTACCCCTTGCGCTTACCCTCCTTCTCGCCGGCTGCGGCCGGCAGGAGTCGTCCGACAAGGCCGCGCCGAAATCAGGCGCAACCGCGCCCGCGGCCACTGCCGGCGGACCGATGATCTGGCGGGTGGGCAACGGCACCGAACCGCAGGACCTCGACCCGCAGGTCGTGACCGGTGTGCCCGAGCACAAGCTGATCATGGCGATCTTCGAGGGGCTGCTGGCGGAAAACCCGCGCGACCTGAGCCCCGAGCCCGGGATCGCGGAACGCTGGGAAGTTTCGGCCGACGGCCTCGTTTACACCTTTCACCTGCGGGCCGACGCCAAGTGGTCCGACGGCACCCCGATCGAAGCGAGCACCTTCCTTCGCTCCTACCAGCGCATCCTCACGCCGGCGCTCGGGGCCGAGTACGCCTACCTGCTGCACTACGTGCGCGGAGCCAAGGAATACAACGAGGGCAAGATCACCGATTTCGCTCAGGTGGGCTTCAAGGCGCCCGACGCCCGGACGCTGCAGGTGACCGTCAACACCCCCACTCCCTTCCTGCTGAAGCTGATCGCCAGCCACTACTCGTGGTATCCAGTGCCGGTGCACGTCATCGAAAAATTCGGCGGCATGGCGCGCAAAGGGACGGCGTGGACGCGGCCGGGCAACCTCGTGGCCAGCGGACCCTTCATGTTGAAGGAGTGGCGGCAGCAGCAGTTGATCTCCGTCGTACGGAACCCGCAGTACTGGGATCGTGCAAAGGTGAAGCTGGATGAGATCCACTTCCTGCCGGTTGAGAACCAGGACACCGAGGAACGCATGTTCCGCACGGGACAGATCGACATGACCCATGAACTCCCCGTGGCGAAGATCGACGTCTACCGCCGTGAGAACCCCGCTGCCTTGCGCACCGATCCTTACCTCGGGCTGTACTTCTACCGGTTCAACCACACTCGACCGCCCCTCAACGACCGGAGGGTCCGCCGCGCGCTCGCCCTGGCCGTGGACCGGGAGGCGCTCGTGAAGAACGTGGTTCGCGGCGGACAGCGTCCGGCGTACGCGATCACCCACCCCGACACCGCGGGCTACACCCCGCTGGCGCGGCTTTCAGGCACGGTGGAGGAGGCGAAGAAGTTGCTGGCGGAAGCAGGATTCCCGGAAGGGCGCGGCTTCCCGAAGTTGGAACTGCTCTACAACACGAGCCAGAATCACCGGTTGATCGCGGAGGCCATCCAGCAGATGTGGCGGAGAACCCTCGGCATCGACATCACCCTGCGTAACGAAGAGTGGAAGGTGTACCTCGATTCCACCGATGCCCTGAAGTATGACCTGCAGCGCGGAGGCTGGATCGCCGACTACGTGGACCCGCACGTGTTTCTCGAGATCTGGGCATCGAAGAACCTCAATAACGACACCGGTTTCTCGAACGCCCGGTACGACGCGCTGCTGGAGGAGGCCCTGCGCGCTCCCAACGAGAAGGCCCGCTACGACATCTACCAGAAGATGGACGCGCTCCTTGTGGAGGAATTACCGGTCTTGCCCATCTACTACTACACGAGCGTCAAGGCCCTCAGCCCGAGGGTGAAGGGATACAACAGCACGCTGTTGGATAACCATCCGTACAAATACATATCGCTCGAGCCGGCGGGGAACTAGCTTCAGCGACTGCGCGAGATAGCCTACCGGACAGCAGAGGGTCATCCAGCAGGCGCGATCCGGGACTTCACACCCAATTCCCGGGCCACCGCCCGAGATCCTGCTTGGGCGACCGCCCTCAGCAGGAGATCTCGAGCTTGCTCCCCTGCATCGACCTGAACCGGCCTCCGCTCCAGCTCTAGCCTGTCCCCATCCCGGACCAGAAGCCCCCAACCGGCGGGCACTTCGGCAGGGGCAAAGATGCCAGGTTCGGAAACGAGGTAGAACAAATCCGCCGTCCGCCATCGGAACAATTGAGAGAACTTCGTCCCTTTGAGCCCCCGCTGCTGCCAAGTGGTCAGCTCGGCCAAGACACGGCGATAGGTTGCATGCCGGGTGGCCGATAGATCCACGGCATCGAATTCCGGGAATAGGCCGTCCCCTTTCCGTAAGTCCGGCCGGTGCCCGCCGATAAGAGCCTCGAGTTCCAGCAACCGCGCGGTCAGTCGCTCGACCGCTTTGCGGGTTTCAGCCTCGTCGCTGGCATCCTTCAGCAAGTCGGAACGAGACTGTTTACACTCAAAAATCGCGGTTTTAGCCCCTTTTTTGGCCTCCAACCCCACCAAATCGGCCCGAAATCGGCATTTTGGGAGTAGAACCTCGGTCGATAGGAGCGCAAATCCAGCCTCGCGCGCCCATTCAAAAGCCAAACCCTTCAGCCTTAAATGTTTGGGAGTTTCATTGAGGGCCATGAGGGTGGATTGGTCAGCAGATGCGGGGATAGAGACTGAAACCCACAAAACGCTCAAAAATCGGTGCTTTTCGCCAAGAAACTCGCTTTCGCCTCGAAGATTTTCCGAACGCTCGGCCTCGTTCCTCGGCCTTTTTTCTGGCCTAAATCGGGCTTTTTTAGGGTTTTTCCGCTAAAAAAAGGGCTTTTTAACGACTTTCCCGATTTCGGGCCTTGCAGGAATTTTTATACTTCTTTTGAACACACGGCCCGTTTTGGGAATTAACGTTCTCGCGCCTCCTCAACCACAACCCAGGCATCCCTTGGACCTCAAACAAATCAAGCAGATCATCGACCTGATGAAGCGCTCGGAACTGACCGAGTTCGCGGTCGAGGAAGAAGGTTTCAAGCTGAAGATCTGCCGCTCCGCGACCGGGGTTCCTGTAGTTTCCGGAGGCCTAGGCTCACTCCACCCGTTCGTTCCCGTGGAAGCCGCGGCAGCGCCCATTCCGGCCACCGCTCCCTCCTCGGGCGCGAGCCCTGCCCCAGTCTCGGCCGCCAAGGAGGAAGACAACGCGGTCTACATCAAGTCCCCGATGGTTGGTACATTCTACCGCGCCGCCTCGCCTGACAGCAAGCCCTTCGCCGACAGCGGCACCAAGGTCGTCGAGAACTCGGTGGTCTGCATCATCGAGGCCATGAAGATCATGAACGAGATCCAGGCCGAGACCAAGGGCACGATTGTCGAGGTCCTCGTTGAGAACGGTCAGCCGGTCGAATACGGCCAGCGGCTGTTCAAGGTAAAGCCGTAAGGGCCCCGCCTTCCCGCCTGTCTTCGTAGCCGCGGCAGAACCCCGGCGGCTTCAGCGACCGACGTCCGCCGCTTCCATCGCCTCAGCCTTGTCCTGACCCGTCCGCCTTCCTCCATGATTCAAAAAGTCCTGATCGCCAACCGCGGTGAGATCGCGCTCCGGATCGTACGCGCCTGCCGCGAGCTGGGCATCAAGACGCTGGCGGTTTACTCGGAGGCCGACGTGCAATCGCTCCACGTGCAATTGGCCGACGAAGCCATCTGCATCGGGGGCAACAAGAGTTCCGAGAGCTACCTGCGGGCCGACCGGATCATCAGTGCCGCCGAGATCGCTGACGTCGACGCCATCCACCCTGGCTACGGATTCCTCTCGGAGAACGCCAAGTTCGCCGAGCAATGCGAGTCGTGTAACATCAAGTTCATCGGACCCAAGTCAAAGTCCATCAAGATGATGGGGGACAAGGCGGTAGCGAAGGACACGGTACGCAAGGCCGGTGTGCCGACCGTTCCCGGTTCCGATGGCCCGGTTGATTCCGAGGCGGAGGCAGTGAAGATCGCCCGCAAGATCGGTTACCCGGTCATCATCAAGGCAGTGGCGGGCGGCGGCGGCCGCGGCATGCGGATCGCGCACAACGACGTCTCGTTCGCCAAGGAATTCCACGTCGCTCGAGGCGAGGCCGAGAAGGCGTTCTCCAACGGGGCCGTGTACATCGAGAAGTACATCGAGAAGCCGCGGCACATCGAGTTTCAGATCCTCGGCGATTCCCACGGCAAGGTACTCCACCTGGGCGAGCGCGACTGCTCCGTGCAGCGTCGTCACCAGAAGCTCATTGAAGAGTCACCTTCCCCGTTCCTGACCGCCGACCTGCGGAAGAAGATGGGCAAGGCGGCCGTGCGCGCCGCCGAGGCCGCCGAATACGAGAACGCCGGCACCATCGAGTTCCTCGTCGATGCCAAGGGGAACTTCTACTTCATCGAGATGAACACCCGCATCCAGGTGGAGCATCCGGTCACCGAGGAGGTCACCGGAATCGACCTGATCAAGCAGCAGATCCGGGTGGCCAACGGCGAGAAGCTCGACTTCGACCAGGGCGACATCCGCTTCGAACGGCACGCCATCGAGTGCCGGATCAACGCCGAGGACCCGGCCCGCAATTTCGCCCCCTCCCCCGGCACCATCGGCCTTTACTACGCCCCGGGCGGTCTCGGCGTACGCGTCGATTCCCACGCGTACAGCGGTTACACCATCCCGCCCTACTACGACTCGATGATCGGCAAGCTCATCTGCGTCGGGCCCACCCGCAAGGTCGCCCTCGAGCGTGCCTACCGCGCGTTGAGCGAATACCTCGTCCGCGGCATCAAGACCACCATTCCCCTCCACCGCGCGATCATGGCCGACCCCGTTTTCATCGAGGGCAAGGCCACGACCGCCTACATGGAAGACTTCCTGGGCCGCACGGCCACCGATCTGTTCTCCTGAGCCGCCTCCCGGCGGCGCGTCAGAGGATCGTTCGCGCGAGGAGCCAATAGAGACCCAGTAGGGTCACCACGACCGAAAGGCCCGGCACGAACCTTGCCTTGAAGGCGGCGTGGCGGCGCAGCCGCCAGAAAATCGGAAGGATCACCGCGGCGATCGCGATCTGGCCGAGTTCTACGCCGAGGTTGAAGGTAAGGAGCGGCATCAGGATTCCGCCCGGCACCGACGCCAGGCCAAGGTCGCGCAGCACGCCCGCGAAACCGAATCCGTGGATCAGGCCGAAGGCGAACGTGAGCGCCCACCGCCCCGGAGGCTCTGCGCCCCGACGCACGAGGTTTTCCACCCCCACATACACGATCGAGGCGGCGATCACCGCTTCCACAAGACGCGAAGGTAGGTTGACGATCTCAAGGGTCGCCAGGGCGAGCGTCAGCGAATGCGCCAGCGTGAAGCAGGTGATGATCGCGGCGATCGAGCGAAAGCTCCCACACACCACGAGCAGCGCGAAGAGGAACAGCAGGTGATCGTAACCGGTCCAGATATGTTCCACGCCAAGCTTCAGAAACTCGAGCGCGCTCGGCAGGTCGCTGGTTTCAGGCTGGCTCGCGGCGGTCGACGCACCTCCGGCAATCGCCGCCTGCGCGGCGTCCACCTTGGGCGGCACCTCAAGTGAGAAATCCCGACGGCTCACCAGTTTCTTGGCCACGGTCGAACCGGCCTCGTCGGAGATGATGACGAATTGCCGGTGCAGCTCGGGCAGGTCGGGTATCCGAGGAGCGCGCAACGAAAGCCCGCCGGTCGCAGCCGGCAGCGGCACCACGTGGCGGAAGCTCACGTTGTCCCCCGGCAGGAGCTCCACGCCCACCTCCCGCGCCGGCACCACAGTATCTCCCAGCCGCACCTCCCAAATCCCCGGAGCGAGGGCGAGAAGATGGCTGCGCACGGCCTCGAACTCCGCTTGCCCCCAGACAGGCGCCCGCGGGACGGAGGCTGGCAGCAGCGTCTCGATGTCGGCCGGGGCAAATCCGGTCGTCAGCACCAGCAGGCTGGCCCGAAGATCGCCCTGGGCGGTGCTGATGCCAGGGTCATGGGCCAGCGCCCAGCCGGGAAACAGCAGGAGAAAAAGCGCGATCCGGAAGCGTCGCATCGCCCCGTACGAAACGCAGCGCGCGAACGATGCAAGGCGGAATCGGAAAAACGCGTCGCGCCTCGACCAAACCGCACACGACACCAACATCGTCCTACGACCCCATGCCTGCTCCCGAATGGTCAACCCCGCCGCCCCGCGACGAACTCGGGGTGGTGGCCGTCGATTTCGAGCTGACACCTGAGCGGGTGATCTCGGCCTACCGGCACGGGATCTTTCCGTGGCCTGACGGCAACCCCCGCCATCCGATCCCTTGGGTTTGCCCGCGGCGACGCGCGATCCTTGAGTTCGACGCCCTCCGCGTGTCCCGCAGCCTGGAAAAGGCCCGCCGACGCACGACACTGCGGTTCACGTTCGACCAGGCCTTCCCCGCCCTGATCCGCGCCTGCGCCGCCGCGCCGCGCCCCGGCCAGGCGGGCACCTGGATCACCCCCGCGATGATCGCCACCTACACGGAGGTCCATCGCCGCGGACTCGCCCACAGCGTGGAAGCCTGGGACGGCGAAACGCTCGTCGCCGGACTTTACGGCATGGACGCCGGCGGAGCCTTCGCGGGAGAGAGCATGTTTCACCGCGTCGACAACGGTTCGAAGCTCTGCCTGCTCCATCTCGCCGACCACCTGCGGTCCCGCGGATCAGGCTGGATGGACATCCAGCAGCTCACACCGCACCTCGAGGCGCTCGGCGCCCGAGAAATCCCGCGAGCCGAATTCCTGCGCCGCCTCCGCGAAGAGCAGCAGACCGCGCGGACGCTTTTTCCACGGCTCACGGGAATGTGACGCCGCCGTCGTTTTTTCGTGAACCCGGCATAGTTCCGGTTCACCTGTTCCCGCTATGTCCAAGACGATCTTCCAGCGCATCATCGACCGCGAGATTCCGGCCCGGATCGAGCACGAGGATGAACATTGCATCGTGCTGCATGACATCCAGCCGCAGGCCCCCGTGCACCTGCTGGTCATTCCGAAACGCCTCATCGCGCGCGTCGGTGCGGCGGAGTCAGGCGATCAGGCGCTGCTCGGACACCTCCTGCTCGTGGCCGGATCGGTCGCGCGGAAGCTCAACCTCGGATCGGGCTTCCGCCTCGTGATCAATCACGGCCCGCACGGCGGCGAGTCGGTGCCGCACCTGCACGTGCACCTGCTCGCGGGGCGTCCCCTCGCCTGGCCCCCGGGCTGATCCCGGGAGCCGGCGCGGTCACTTCAACCAGCGCGCGAGCCAGGCGTGCACCTCGCCGAACCAGAAGCGGCTGTTCTCCCCCTTCAGGACCCAGTGGTTCTCGTCCGGAAATGAGATGAGGCGCGAAGGCACCTGCAGCCGCTGCAGGTAGGTCCAGTATTCGTAGGCGTTGTTGGACGGCACGCGGTAATCGAGGTCGCCCACCGTCACCAACACGGGCGTGCGCCAACCGGTCCCGTTGGCATGATTGCCCGCCAACCGGATCGGATTCTGTTCGCGCCAGACCGGACCCTGCTCCCAAACGGGCCCGCCGTTGTTCAACTCCCGCGAGTACACGGTGTCGCTGGTCGCCCACTGCGCCTCGAGGTTGATGAGCCCGGCATGGCTGATCAGGCAGCGGAACCGCGTGGTCGTCGCCTGCAGCCAGTTGGAGAGGTGCCCACCGTAGCTCGCGCCGCCGGCGGCCAGCCGCGTGCCGTCGATGAAGGTGTAGCGCGCCAATGCCTCATCAGTCGCCTGGAGGATCTCATTCGCCGGCCCACGCAGGGGATCCAGCTGGATGGCCTGGCCGAACTCCTCACTGTAGCCACTGGAGCCCTTGTAGTTCGTCAGCAGGAGAACATAGCCCGGCGACGCGAGCAGGTGGTAGTTCCAGCGGATGCCCCAGGCATCCTTGAACTGCGGGGCCGGCCCTCCGTGGATCACGACAAACAGCGGATACTTCCGGTCAGGTGAGAACCCCGCGGGGCGCACCAGCAGGTTGTGGATCTCGCGACCCTCGCGGCTCTTGAAAGTGAAGTGCTCCGGCACCGGCAGGTCCAATGGCTCCAGCCGGCTGGCGTTGAATCGCGTGAGCGGGGTCACGGTACCGGCAGCAGGGTCGATGCGCACGATCTCGGGGGGCTGACCGGCGTGGTCATGCGTCGCCACGAGGAAACGTCCCGCCTTGCCGAGCCCGCCGAAGGTGCCGCGAGCGGGTAGGCCCGTCGCCTTGGGCGCACCACCCGCCACGGGAACGGTGTAGAGCCGGATCTGATGCCCGTCCTCCGCCGTGAGGTACAGGGATTCACCCACCGCCACTGCCCGCGTCACCGACAAGTCAAGTTCACGGCTTTGCACGACGCGGCGTGCCGCATCGAACGGCCAAGGGAAAGAGGCCGCCCGCGCATGGTGATAGGTCTTGCCGTCGCCGCCCGGGTGCAGGGCCACGCGCAGCGATTTGCCATCTTCACTGAACTCAGTGTCATCGTAGGAATCCTTGTCCGTCGTCAGCGCGCGCGGCTCGCCGCCCTTGACGTCCACGTGAAAGAGCTGCGTCGGAACGCTGGCGAAGGCCCCTCGATTCCGCGCCGTCGTCGCCACGAAGACCACCGACGCGCCGTCCGGCGTCCAAGCCGCCGGCAGGTCCTCGCCCGACTCCCCCTGCCTCCCACCGAAACCGGGCTCCGCTACGAGCCGCGTGCCGGCGAGTAGGTCGCGGGCCTTCGCTCCCGGCTTCGCCTCCTGCACGAGCAGGTGGCCTTTCCGCTCATCGAGCCAGCGGTCCCAATACTTGATCGGGAAGCCATCATGCACCCGCGCGGTATGCTTGCGCTCCTTCGCCGCCTTGGCGGCCTTGCGGTTCGCCTCCTCGTCGGCCGCACTGGGGTAAACCTCGCTGACGAACAGGAGGAATTTGCCGTCCGGACTCCAGCGGGGCTGGCGGGCACCCGTCACGACGTCGGTGATGCGCTGCGCCTCGCCCCCGCGGACGAGGTCGATCACGTAGATTTGCGCGGCATCGTCGCCGTCGCGCTTCGCGGAAAACGCGATCCGCGTGGAATCCGGGCTCCAGGCCGCTCCGCTTTCGGTCGCCTTGTCATGCGTGATCTGCCGCGGCTCCGCGGAGCCGTCGACCGGTACAAGCCAAAGGTCCGAAGTCTGCGCCTTCGCCTCATAGGCAGGCATCGTGACCGAAAAGACCACCCGCGTCCCATCAGGACTCGGCACCGGCAAACCGACGCGCCGCATCAGCCAGACGTCCTCGTGGGTCACGGCCCGCCGCCCGGAATCGGCGGCCGCGAGAGGAAGCAGCAGAAGAAACAGGATCGAAAGCGTACGTGTGAGCATGCGGCGACAATCCGCCGCAGGTCACGACGGTCGAACTCAAAATCCCACGGTGCCTGTGGTGACGAACACGCACCCTCAGCCCGGCGTCAGCTCGTAGCTACCGTCGGCGCGCTTCACGACCAGGCGCCGCAGTTCGAGCATCATGAGCGCGGCGGAAACCTCCGCTGGGCCGAGGCCGGCGAGCGAACCGACCGCATCCGGACCGAGGATCGCCCCTCCGGAGAACGCTGCCAGGACGCGTTCCTCCTGCGGACGCAGGTTGGCGGGGCGCCCGGCCGCGACCTCGGCGGGCTTGGCGGCGACCGGCGCCGGTCGGAATCCCTCGAGGTAACTCAGCTCGTTCAACAGGTCGTCCACGCTGGTCATCAGCGTCGCCCCGTCACGGATCAGCTGATGGCAGCCGGCGCTCGTCGCCTGGTCGACCCGACCCGGGACCGCGAGCAACAGCCGGCCCTGTTCGCCCGCGAAACGCGCCGTGATCATCGCGCCGCCGTCGACGTCGCTCTCCACCACGATCGTCGCCTGACTCATGCCCGAGACGATGCGGTTGCGCATCGCGAACGACTGCCGGTCCGCCCGCCGGCCGAAGGGAAACTCCGACAGCACCGCGCCCGACTGCGTGATCCGCCGGAAAAGCGTCAGGTTCTCCGGCGGGTAGATGATGTCGGCCCCGCACCCCAACACCGCCGCCGTACGCCCGCCCGCCTCCAGCGCGCCCTCGTGCGCGGCGGTGTCGATCCCGCGGGCGAGCCCGCTCACGACGCAGAACCCAAGCCGCACCAATTCCCCGGCGAACCTCCGAGCGAGCGTCTGGCCGTAAAGCGTGGTTCGGCGGGAACCCACAATCGCGACGCATGGCGACGCAAGATCGTACGTTCCGAGCCGGTAGAGGCCGATCGGAGGATCATGAATCTCCCGCAGCAGGCGGGGATACGCGGAGTCAGCGCCCGTCAGGAAATCCGCGCCGGCCGCCGCCAGCCGTTGCTCCTCACGCGCGAGGTCAAAGTGCGTCCACCACGCCGCGACCGTCGACGCGATGACCGGCCCCACGCCGCGCACCGCCTCCAATTGCGGCCGCGCCGCCGCCAGTACCGCCCGCGGATCACCGCCAAGTTCCGCGAGCAGCCGGTTGAGTGTGACGGGGCCGATGTTGGGCAGGGCGTTGAGGATCAGGAAGGCCTGACGCTCGGTGAGAGGCTCGGATGACATGGTCGGCGGCCCCACGCTGACGCCCCACGACTGCCGCGACCAACGCGCGCCTCACCCCAAAATCGGGTAAAGATTTTCCAACAACTCCGAGATCCGCACCGCATATTGCCCGCGTGCCCGCGCGAGCCGATCCGCCGCCGCACCCTGCCAGAGTACGCCACGGCAGGCGGTGCCCAGGACGTCCCGCGGCACCTGCGCCAGCAGGCCGCCGATCAGGCCCGCCAACAGGTCTCCGCTTCCTCCCCGCGCCAGCACCGGGCCACCGCAGCAGGTCTCGTAGGTGATCCCGCCGTGGAGAATCCGCGTCGCCGGTCCTTTCGCGACCAGCACGCCGTGCGCGGGCACGGCAGAAGAACCGCCGATCCGAGCGAGTTCACCCGCGTGCGGAGTGAGAATGAAGGGCTGCGTCACCGCCGCTATGACCTCAGGTACCAGCGCATCCGCGTCCAACACGAGCGGCACGGGCGAAGATGCGACGATCGACCGCACCAGCGCCATGGTCTCGGGTTCGCGCCCGAGTCCGGGCCCTATGACGAGAGCGTCGGCCCGCTGAAGCTTCGCCCGCAGCAGGTGCTCGCCTTCGAGCGCAAGTCCACCGCCGGGCGTCTGCGGCCAGCCGACCCACATCGCCTCGGGCGCGCGCGCGGCGAACGCGGGCACCAGCGGCTCCGGCACGAACGCCGTCACCAACCCCGCGCCGCTTTTCAGCGCAGCCAACGTTGCGAGCAGCACTGATCCCGGGAAACTCGCCGACCCACCGATCACGAACACGTGACCGAAGCTGCGCTTGTCCGTCGCCGCCGCCCGCAGTCCGGCCAGCGGCGCGAGGTTGTCCGCGAGCAGGACGCGATGCGCACCGGGTTCGTCGCCGCGGAAGAACCCGAGGTCGAGGTATCGCACCCGCCCCGCGGTCGCTCCTTCCAGGACTGGAGACTTCACACTGCCGGTCGCATACGTGAAGTCCGCGCGGAACACCCCTGCGCTGGGAAGATCGATCGCCGCGCGGAAACGAACCGGCGCCGCATTGACCGCCTCCAGCAGCGCCACGATCCGTGGCTCCGCGGGTGGCCGGAACTGAAAACCGAAGACGCCGTCCAGCGCGGCGTCATACTTTCCCTGCGGGCCGTCCGTCACCCGCAGCCGGTCGCGCGCAGCGTGGGCGAGGTCGCGCCACGCCCGCGCGGCCAGCGGTCGCAGCCCGCGGCTCCCGAACGCGAAGACGACGTCGGCCGTGGCGCCGGCCCGGGCCTCGAGGATGGTCTGGGCAGCAATAAGTGCGTCGCCGCCATTGTGCCCCTTGCCCACGAGAACCAGCAAACGGCCGGCCTCGGGGAAACCCCCGGCCTCAAGGCTGTCGCGCAACACCGCCTCCCCGACCGCGCGCCCAGCACGGCGCATCGCAGCCCATTCGGCGGATTCGTCGCCGGCAAAGAACGCTTCCTCCCAGGCGCGCGCCTCCGCCGGCGACAGTACGGGATGACTGGCGGGCGGCTTCATGGCGTCCGACGCGGCGGCGGCTCCGCGGGGCGCTCGGTGCGTCCGAAGTCCCGCCACTCACGGTATTGCTCTTCGGTCTCGGTGAACTGCAGCGGGCACTCCGGTGTCTCCTTGCCGCGCCGGATGATCCGCCGCGTGAGCGCGGGGATGCTGCGGAAGTAGTTCACGCCGCCCACGCGACGCACCTCGTAAAACTCGGAGAACGCCCGGTCGCGCGAGTTCCAGAGCGCCACTTCGGTCGTGTTCGCGTGCCACACGGCGCCCGAGCCCCACTCCTGGAAAACGGCCTCGATCGTCGTCAGGGACGGCGCGGCACGAGGAGCCTCCGGCGCCGGGACCGCGGCCGGCGCGGGCGTGGCCGTCGTCGGCACCGCCTGCCGCGGACGCATCATGGCATAAACCACGAGGCCGCCGAACAGGAAACCCAGCATCACCCAAGAGGGCGTCCTCGAGGGGCGTGCGGGGCGCCCGTCGTGGCTGCCCCGCGGGGAGTCCTGATCGGATTCCGCATCCATCCGCGTTTCCTCAGGCCGCGCGCACCAGCACGGCGACGGCCAACGCCATCGTCTCGGTGTGCGAGAGTGTCAGGTGGACATGCGTCGCGCCCGCCCGCCGGAGCAGCTCGGCGCCCTGCGCGTCGAGGCGCACCAGCGGCTGGTGGCGTTCGCCGTGGTAGACGGAAACTGCGCGCCAGCCCAGTTCGGCGCCGATGCCGGTGCCGAAGCACTTGGACACCGCCTCCTTCGCGGCAAAACGAGCCGCGTAGTGCTTGTACGGGTGCTTCATCGAGCCGCAGTACGCGCGCTCCTCGTCAGTGAACACCCGCGCGATGAACCGCTCGCCCTGCCGCTCGATCACGCCGCGCACCCGCTCCACGTCGATCAGGTCGGCACCCAAGCCGACGAGGATGCCGCCGGGCGGGAGCGTCGGGAGCGCGGGCGCGGTCATGGCGAACGAACCCGAGGGCTCAGGGATTCATCCGCGCCCTCATCTCACGCACGGCCTCGTCGACGCCCGTGAAGAGGGCGCGGCTGACGATGCTGTGGCCGATGTTGAGCTCGTGGAGATGCGGCAGGAGGCGGATCTCGGAGACGTTGACGTAATTGATCCCGTGGCCGGCGTTGACGACGAGGCCAGCCTGGTGGGCGGCGACCGCTCCGAGCCGGAGGCGCTGGAACTCGGCGCCGCGCCGCGGCGAATGCCACGCATTGGCCCAGGCGCCGGTGTGGAGCTCGACGAACGGGGCGCCCACCCGCGCGCTGGCGGCGATCTGCGGCTCGTCGGGATCGATGAAGAGGCTGGCGCGGATCCCGGCGGCGTTCATGGCATCGACGCACTCCCGCACGCGCCCGAGGTTGCCGGCGACGTCAAGACCGCCCTCGGTCGTGACCTCCTGCCGACTCTCGGGGACGATGCACACGAACTCTGGCCGCAGCTTAAGCGCGAAGGCGGTCATCTCCGGGGTGCAGGCCATCTCGAGGTTGAGCCGGGTGGAGACGCACTCGCGCAGGCGCAGGACGTCGCGTTCCTGGATGTGGCGACGGTCCTCGCGGAGGTGTACGGTGATGCCGTCGGCCCCGGCACGTTCGGCGGCGAGGGCGAAGGCCACGGGATCGGGCTCGACGGCACCACCCGCGGTCGCGCCCGCGTCGCGGTAGCGGGCCTGGCGCACCGTGGCGCAGTGGTCGATATTGACGCCGAGAAGGATCATCGCGGGAAGGAAAGGGAGCGCGGAACCAAGCACCGGGTACCGGAAAACGCGACGCCGGATTTTCCCCTTTGCGGGCCGGGGCATTCCCCGTTGGCTGCGGGGATGTCCAAGGAAACGCCGAAGCGCGAAAGCCTGCTGCTCAACCTCGCGTGTAACATCGCGCTGCCCACGCTGGTGCTGACGAAGCTCAGCGGCGAGAACCGCCTCGGCCCGGCGTGGGGCATGGTGGTGGCACTGGCGTTTCCCTTCGGCTACGGCGTCTACGACCTCATCCGGCGGCGCAAGACCAACCTCTTCTCGATCGTGGGCGTGCTGAGCGTGCTGCTGACCGGCGGCCTGAACCAGCTGAAGGCCGACGTGTTCTGGTTCGCGGTGAAGGAGGCGGCGGTCCCCACCCTGTTCGGCGTGGCGGTGGTGTGGTCGGGCCGGACGAAGCGGCCCCTCGTGCGCGAGCTGCTGTGGAACGAGCAGGTGATCGACACCGCGCGGGTGGACGCGGTGCTGACGGAGCGCAACCAGCACGGGGCTTTCGAACGGCTGCTGGCGCAGGCGACCAACGGCTTGGCGGTCTCGTTCCTGCTGAGCGCAGCACTGAACTACGGCCTCGCGCGCTACCTCCTGAAGAGCCCGCCTGGCACGGAGGCGTTCAACGCGGAACTCGGCCGCATGAACCTGCTGAGCTGGCCGGTGATCGTGCTGCCGTACATGGCGATCACGATGTTTGTCCTTTGGCGCCTGCTGAACGGCTTCACGCAGCTGACCGGCCTACAACTCGAGGAAATCTTCCACGGGAGTAAAAAGGAGCCGACTCCCGCCGCCACTGCCCCGGAAGACTCCGGCACGCCGCGTTGATCGCGACTGCTGCGTGGCGAGGCGGCTCGCCCCAGAGCCTTTTGCGACGCAAACCCCGACCCCGGCCCTGGACTAACCGACGGCGAGGAACCTAGAGCGCGGCTCAGGCGCGCTTTTCCATCAGCACGTAGTCGCGCTTGACGTTGCCGGTGTAAACCTGGCGGGGGCGGTAGATCTTATTCTTGGGGTTGGACGCCACTTCCTTCCAGTGGGCGATCCAGCCCGGCATGCGGCCGATGGCGAACATCACCGTGAACATGTTCTGCGGGATGCCCAGCGCGCGCATGATGAGGCCGCTGTAGAAGTCGACGTTCGGGTAGAGCTTACGCGACAGGAAGTACTGGTCGCTGAGGGCGGCGTCCTCGAGGCGGCGCGCGATGGCGAGTAGCGGGTCGTCCTTGATGCCGAGGCTGGCGAGGGCCTTGTCGAAGCTGGCCTTGATGATCTTCGCGCGCGGGTCGTAGTTACGGTAAACGCGGTGGCCGAAGCCCATCAGGCGGTGCCCGGCCTTACCCGAGCGGGCCGACTCGATGAACTTCGAGCCGTCATCGCCCTCGGCGTGAATGCTCTCGAGCATCTCGATGACGGCCATGTTGGCGCCGCCGTGCAGCGGACCCCAGAGCGCGCAGACGCCGGCGGCGACGGAAGCGAAGAGGTTGGCGCCGGAGGACGCAACCATGCGGACGGTCGAGGTGGAGCAGTTCTGCTCGTGGTCGGCGTGGAGGAGGAGGAAGAGGTTGAGGGCCTGGGCGACCTCGGGCGTGCACGTGTAGTCCTCGAAGGGCTGGGAGAACATCATGTGCAGGAAGTTCTCGCAGTACGGGAGCGTGCGCTTCGGGTAGATGTAGGGCAGGCCGCGGCTCTTGCGGTAAGACATCGCGGCGATGGTGCGGACCTTGGAGATCGCGATGGCCGACGCCTCCTCAAAGTTGGCGAGGTCCTCCTGCACGCGATTCGTGGCGAGGTGCGGGTAGTAGCAACCGAGCGAATTGAGCAGCGCCGACAGGATCGCCATCGGGTGCGAGCCCAGTGGGAAGCCCTCGAAAAGGTGGTCCATCGCCGAGTGCACCGGCGAATGCAGCCGCAGCAGGTCGCCGAAATGCCGCCGCTGCTTCGCGTTCGGAAGCTCGCCGTGGATGATCAGGTAGGCCGTCTCGACGAAGGAGGAATGCTCCGCCAGCTGCTCGATCGGGTAGCCGCGGTAACGGAGGATGCCGGCGTCGCCGTCGATGAAGGTGATGCCGCTGGTGCACGACCCGGTGTTGCCGAAGCCGTCGTCGTACGTGATGTACCCCGTTTGAGCGCGCAGGTTGCGCACATCGATCGCCTTCTCGCCCTCCGAGCCGACCATTGTCGGGAGAACGTGCTCTTTACCTTCAAGTTTAAGGACGGCGTCGTTGGCCATGGGGAGAAAGTCACGCAGCTTGTCGCGTGCCACATCACCGTTGCACGCCCAAGCTGTTCAGCGAGGCGGAAATTAGCAAAACCGCGGGCCCGGAAAAGGAATCTTAAGCGCCGGCGACGAAGTTCGCGTAGATCCGCAGTCCCTTCGCCTGACTTTTCTCGGGATGGAACTGGGTCGCGAAAACCCTGCCCCGGCCGATCGCTGCGCAGAACTTCCCGCCGTAATCGCATTCCGCGAGCACCAGCGACGGATCCGCGGGCACGCAGCGGAAGCTGTGCACGAAGTAGAACGACTCCCCTTCCTCGGCCAGCCCCGCCGCCAGCGGTGAGCCGGCCTGCGTGAACCGCACCGTGTTCCAGCCCATGTGCGGGACCTTGAACCCCGCCGGCAGCCGGAACCGTACGACCTTGCCGGGAAAGATACCCAACCCGGAAATGTCACCTTCCTCCGAGTGCTCAAACAACGCCTGCATCCCGAGGCAAACTCCGAGGAAGGGTCGATCGGCCTTGATCCAATCGCGCACGACCGCGTCGAGGCCCGAAGCCCGCAGGGAGGCGACGCAATCGCGCAGCGCCCCTACCCCGGGCAGGACGAGCCCGCGCGGGGCGGCCGCCGCGACCTCCGCCGGGGAACGCACCACGCGCACCGCGGCGCCCACGGCCTCAAGGGCCTTGGTCACGCTCCGGAGGTTGCAGATCCCGGTGTCGATGACACCGATCGACGGCGGATTGCCCGCCGCCGGAATGCCGACTGCTGCCATGCGCGGGAGACTCAGAGCTTGCCCTTGGTCGAGGGCAGCAGGTCGGCCGCACGCGGCTCGATCTGCGTCGCGACGTCGAGCGCACGGGCCAGGCCCTTGAAGATCGCCTCGGCCACGTGGTGCGGTTCCTCCCCGTACACCAGCTGCACGTGCAGGTTGGCGCCGAGGGAATTGCTGAACGCCCGGCAGAATTCCTTCACGAGCACGATGTTGAAGTCGCGCACGAACATCGTCGGCGCCTCGGCCTCGTACACGAGATGCGGGCGCCCGCCGACGTCGACCACGATCCGCGCCAGTGACTCGTCCATCGGCAGCAGGAAGAAGCCGTAGCGACGGATGCCGACCTTATCGCCCAGCGCTTCCTTGAAGGCCTGGCCGAGCACGAGTCCGACATCCTCCACCGTGTGGTGGTAGTCGACCGCGACGTCGCCCTCGGCCTTCACCCTGAGGTCGAAGAGGCCGTGCTTGGCGAAGAGCGTCAGCATGTGATCGAAGAACGGGATGCCCGTATCGATCTCCGCGGCGCCCCGGCCGTCGATCGCGAGCGTGAGCGCGATGTCAGTCTCCGCCGTCTTGCGGGTGATGGCGCTTACGCGCTGCGGTTGCTTTGCCATGCGTCGAGGGATTCGCTGAGGACCCGCATCTCCGGATCGGTACCGACGGTGATGCGCAGGAAAGACGCGGTCAAGGCGTGGCTCGGAAAGTGCCGCACCAGGACCTTGCGGGCGCAGAGGAAGTCATATGCGGCGCGCGCCACTTCAGGTCCCGCCACGCCGCGCGTATCGCGGGGCTCGGTGAAGATGAAGTTGGCCTTCGAGGGATACGTGAACCACCCCCGCGCGGCGAACTCCGCGAGGCAGCGGTCGCGCGTGGCCTTCACGCGGCCGACGTTCGCGCGCAGGTGATCCACGTCGCCGATCGCCGCGAGCGCGGCGGCCTGCGAGAGGCGATTGACGTTGTAGCTGTCCCGCAGCCGGTCGAGCAGGCCGATCACCTCCAGATCAGCCAGCGCGTAACCAACGCGGATGCCGGCCAGCGCGTACGCCTTCGAAAGCGTGCGGGTGATCACCAGCCGCGGGTGGCGGGCGAGAAGCGGCACTGCGTCCTCATCCGCGAACGGCGCGTAGGCTTCGTCGACGACGAGGATGCCGGGGAACGCCGCGAGGATCCGCTCCAGGTCCGCGTTGGCGAAGGCCACGCCCGTCGGGGCATTCGGGGACGTGAGGAAGAAGATCCGCGACCGGGAAGAGGCGATGCGCTCCACGGGCAGGCGCATGGAGCGGTCGAACGGCACGATCTCCGAGGCGCCTTCCTGCATACCCACCAGCACCGGATAAAGCGAGTAGCTGGGCACCGTGTAGCCGGCCGCAGCGGCGGGACCGCAGAACGCCCGCACGAGCAGGTTAAGAATGTCGTCGGATCCGTTGCCGATGCAGACGTTCTCCGGCGCGAGTCCATGCAGCCGCGCGACCGCGGCGCGCAGCGGTGCGCTGGCGGGGTTCGGATAAAGCCGCAGGGAGGCGCCATCCTCGCCGACCTCACGGCGAACCGCCTCGGCCACGCGCGGGCTCGGCGGATACGGACACTCGTTGGTGTTGAGCTTAACCCAACCCGGCTCGGTGGGCTGGAGGCCCGGCGTGTAGGCGTGGAGCTTCGCGACGTGCGGCTGGGCTAGGTCGGTGGGCGACATGCGGAAAACGGGGATCGTCGCGGCGCCACCCGCCGGGGGCCAACCCAAATCAGGGCTCCCCGCCAGCTGCGGAGTTGGCAGGAGACGGCCGCGCGTTGAAGCGTTCCTTCTCCTCGTCGCGTTCAATGTACGGCACTCCCTTCTCGAGCCACTCCGGCGCCGACGCGCCTTTGAGATAGTGGTCGAAGAACTGCCGCATGCGCATCGACCAGTCCTTCTGGTTCGCCCGCCGCCGCAGACCGTGGAACTCGCCGTTGTAGTTGAAGAGCCACGCGGGCTTGCCGTGGCGCCGCAACGCGAGGAAGAGCTCGATGCCCTGCTGCCACGGTACCGCGTCGTCGTTGTCATTATGCAGGATCAGCAGCGGAGTCGTGACCTTGCCGGCGTGGAACACCGCTGAATTTTCGAGGTAGTTTTCCACCGCCGCGTGCAACGGCCGGCCGATCCGGCTCTGGCCCGTTTCGTACTGGAACTGCCGCGCGAGCCCGCTGCCCCAGCGGATGCCCGAGTAGGCGCTGGTCATGTTGCCGACCGGCGCCCCCGCCTCCGCCGCGCGGAAGCGGCCCGTCTGGGTAAGCATGTAAGCGATTTGGAAACCGCCCCAGGAGTGACCCTGGATTCCCACTGCCGCCGGGTCGACGTAACCGCGCTCCAGCAGCGCATCCAGCGCCGGCAGCACGCACCGGAGCGCGCTCCGGCCCGGCTGGCCGGTCTCGTAGACGATGTCCGGCGTGTACACCACGTAGCCGTTGCTGGTGTACCAGGAGAAGTTGATGCTCGTCCCCGGAGCGGGGTTCACGAACGTGTGCACGTTCTGCGCGAGGCGTTCGTAGATGTAGACGATCGCCGGATACTTCCGGGTGGGATCGAAGTCCGCCGGCTTGTACACCGCCGCCTGCAGCGGTCGGCCGTCGGCGTTGCGATAGGAGATGAGCTCCGCCGATCCCCAGGCGAACGCCGCACGTTGAGTCGCTCCTTCCGTCAGCCGCCGCGGCGCCGAAAACGCGGAGTCCGTCACGTGCACGTCGGGATAGGTGTCGAAACGCGAAACCGTGATTAGCAGCGCGTCGGCCTCGGCCGCTCGCCCGAGGTAGCGGTGACTGGCGTCGCCCCAAACGAGGCGCTCCGGAGCCCGGCCCCCCGCGAAATCCGTCCGGAGAAATCCGGTGGCTCGCGTCTCCTCGCTCTCCCCGCGCAGGGTCAGCGGACGCGTGGGATCAAGGCCGCGCTCCTCGTCGTCCTCCTCCACGGGCTCGATACGCTGCACGCGCAGGATCGTGCGCGTGGCCTTCCCGTACCCCGCCGTCAGGTTCCGCGCCGGCCGGCCGTCGGCGAACAACTGCCAGACGTCGTACCGGTCACAGGCCAGGAAGGAGGCGCTGTCCTTCGTCCATCCCGCCGCGCCGTGGGCCGACGGGGGCGCCGGGCGGTCATCCTCCTCGTTGTGGAACGCGGTCGGAACTCCTTCGGTCATCGCCCGCGTGGCGCCCGTGGCGGTGTCCAGTAGGTGCCAGTGGCGATCCCGGTAATACGTGGCCCAACGGCCGTCGGGCGACCAACTCAGCGCGGGGCTGCCTTCTCCGCGGAGTTTTTCCAGGACCCGGCGACGCGCGCCGGTCGTGGTGTCAACGAGGTAGACGTCCGAAAAGCGGCCATCGTAGTCCGCCAGATGCCGGTACGCGCGGTCGTCCTGCCCGATCGCCCGGCCGCCGTCGTCACTCAGGGACACCGTCGCCAGTTCCGCGTCGGCCAACTGGACGTACGTCCGCGAGCCGAGGTCGATCACGCCGCGGTAGCTGCGGTTGCGCTCCTGTCCGGCCCGCACCTTCTGCGTGCTCTGCAGCGGACCGTCGCGCCAATGCCAGATGTCGGCCGCAACCTTGTCCTCAGGAGCCGTTGTTTCGCCACCCTCAGCCCTATTTGCCCGCGCCGGCGCAGCGCCGACGTAAACTTTGCGCCCGTCGCGTGAGAACGAGGGCCCGACGTTTCCGCTCACCATCAGCCCCTCGCGCCAGCCGGGAATGCCGGCCGCAACCAGCTCCTCCGCCGCGGGTGTTCCGCGTTTCCAAAGGTAAACCTTCTGCCGGACCTTGTCGCGCGGTCCTCCCGCGGTGTCACGGTCACTGAGGAACAGGACCTGCGTCTGTTCGCGGTCCCAGCCTAGCTTGGAATAGCGTCCGGCGCCGGACAGCAGCGCCGCCGGGGCGGTGGAGTCGCCGGGCATGACCGCATACACGCCGTTCTCCACGCGCTTCCGCGAGGAGACAATGTGCAGGAGCGTGCGGCCGTCGCGGGCGAACGAGTACTCGCTGACCGCCGGGAACGTGCGCTCGGAACCGTCCTCAAGGTTGCGCAGAACCAGGTCCGACCCGTACTGCGAGGACCCACCGGCGCCCGCACCCGCGTTATTACCCCCACCGCCACCGCCCTTCTTTCGCGGGGCGGCCGCGTCGGGTGCGGATGGTTTCTTCTCCTCGCCCTCCCCCTCCTTGGCCAACTCCGGCAGTGACTCCTTCTGATAAGCGACCCACGCACCGCCACGCGCAGGCACCTGAAAGCCTTTAACGTCGGCGATCCGGGTGACCTCACCGTCGGCGAGCCGCACGATCAAGAGCCCGCCCTTCGGCATCTCCTCCGGCTTACGCTTCTCCTTCCGCGCCCGCGCCGTCTCCTCCTGCGCGGGAAAACTCGAGGCCACCACGAAGCGACCGTCGCTCGTGAACGCGATGCGGATGTTGCGGCGGGGCGGCGGCGCCTCGGGATTCTGATTTTCGTCCGCCGCGGCCGGCGGGGGCGGCTGGGTGCCAACAGGCACGCGGATCTCGCGCGTGCCGGCGACCTCGCGGACCACCAGGTCACCGTCGGCGTCCTGCGGCATCCACGAATAGGCCAGCCAGCGGCCGTCACGCGACAGCTGCGGCGTGGCTACGGTACGCCAGCCGTCGAAGTCGCGCGGCTCGAGCGGGCGGCGGGAAGGTTCCCCGGCGAAGGCGGCCGCGAGAACCGGCCAGAGGAAGACGAGCCGAAGGAAGGGAGGACGGGAAAGCATCCGCCCACCGTGGAAGGCCCGCCGCACAGGCCGCAAACGGAAACGCGGTCCGCCTACCGCGCCCGCACGCGCACCGATCGGCCGTGGCCTTCGAGACGCTCCATCGCGGCGAAGGCGACGACGGTCGGCTCGGCCTTGCGCACGCTCGTCCGCTCGTAGCGGACGAGGCTCGTGCGCCGCATGAAGTCAGCGACCCGGAGCCCGCTGAAGAAGCGGCCCGCGCGGCCCGTCGGCAGCACATGACTCGGTCCAGCGACGAAATCGCCGAGCGCCGTCGGAGTGAAGTTGCCCGTCATGATCGCTCCGGCCGTGGTGATCGCGGTCGTGAGCTTCTTCGCCGCCGGGTCGGCCACCATGAGTTGCAGGTGCTCGGGCGCGACGTAGTTGGCCACTTCGGCGGCCTGCGCCAGCCCGGAGACCTCCGCGATCAGGAAACCGTTCTCCAGCACCGCGCGGGTCTTCTCGGCCCGCGGCAGCGAGGCGAGCTGTTCCCGCACGGCGGCGACGGCCGCCTCGATCACCGCGGTCGACGTGGAGACGAGGTAGATCTTCTCGCGGCCGGAACCGTGCTCCGCCTGCGCCAGCAGGTCGGCGGCCACGAAGTCGGGCCGCGCCGTCTCGTCGGCAATGACCATGACCTCGCTGGGCCCCGGCAGGGAATCGACACCCACCGTGCCGAAGACCTGGCGCTTCGCCTCGCACACGTACGCGTTGCCCGGACCGAAGACCTTGTCGACGGCCGGGATCACGGAGGTGCCGTAGGCCATCGCTCCGACCGCCTGGACGCCGCCGATGCGGTAGACCTCGGAGATGCCGAGCAGGTCGAGCGCGGCGAGCAGCCCGGGCGCCACCTTGCCCTCGGGATTCGACGGGGTGAACACCGCGATCTCGGGGCAACCCGCGATCCGCGCCAGCGTGGCCGTCATCAGGACGGTGGAAACCAGCGGAACCTCACCGCCCGGCACGTACAGACCGACGCGCCGGATGGGGTCGAACTTCTCACCCACCGTTGCCCCGTGCGGGTTGCGCGCGGTCCAACCCTCGGGCCGTCCGCGGCGATTGAAAGACTCGATGCTGGCGCGCGCGGCCTGCAGGGCCTTCCAGTCGGCGGCCGGGATGCGCTTCCGCGCCGCGGCCAGATCCGCGGCCGGCACGCGGAACTCGCGGGCCCGGAGCTTGGCGCCGTCGAAGCGCGCCGCGTAGTAGGAAACCGCCTCGTCGCCCCGCTGGCGGACGTCGGCGAGGATCGCGCTCACCGCGTCGCTGATCTCCTTGGGCACGACCGCCCCTCGGCAGAAGGCGGCGAGTTCGTCGGCGAAGGTCTTCGAGGAGTGGCGCAGCGCGAGCATGATTCGGGAACGCCCAAGCTGGTTTCAGCCGCCGCGAGCCGCGAGGATTTTCTCCGACCGCGGCCGCGCGGGAAGAGTCAGCGGGCGATGGCCGGCACCGCGAACTCCTTGGGCGGCAGCGGCTCGTTCACCGTGATCTTCTCGAAGGTCAGGGTGACCTTGGTGTCCTCGCCCTTGGCGTTCTTCGTCACGGTGATGATCCCCTTGGGAAAGCGGATGCCGTTCACGATCGTCTCGCCCTGCTCGCGGATCCGGCCGCCGCCCTCGGTCTCAGTGAGGACGAGCCGGCCCGTGGCCACCTCGAAATAGCGGAAGAAGATAATCCCCGGACCGTGAATGAAGGCGACCTTGCGGCAGGCGACACCGTCGACCTCGGCGGGGCCCTGGTCCTCGACCATGCCGCCCCGCGTCTCGATCCCGCGGAAGTAGCCGAGGTTTTCCCACGTGTTGGCGCGCAGGCGCTTGATCTGGTCGGGGCCGAGCAGCGTCTGGCGCCACTTGGTGGGATCCGCGGGATCGTGGATCCGCTGCCAGGCCTCGTAACCGTCGAGGCCGGTGACCTCGACCATCTTTTCGGAGCGCGCGGTGATCCGCTGGCGGTCGGGCCGCTGGAAGATGATCTCCATCGCGGCCTTGGTCTCCTTGCCCGGGTTGGCGGGATCGGGGGCGATCAGGAAGCCCTCGTAACGCACGGCGTTGACGGCACCCAGCGCCTCATCGGTTCCGAGGAAAGCCCTGGCCTTGGCAATGATGTCGGGCTCGGCGGCGGAGACGGCGGAAGCGGACGCCGCGAGGAAGCAGAGGAAACGGAGCGCGGAAAGGGTCATGAGGGAAACGATCGGACGGTTCACTCCCACTCGATCGTGGCGGGAGGCTTGGAACTGACATCGTAAACCACGCGGCCGACGCCACGCACCTCGTTGGTGATGCGGCTGGAGATCCGCTGCATCACCTCGTGCGGCAGCTTGGCCCAGTCGGCCGTCATAGCGTCGGTGCTCTCGACGATGCGGATCGCGATGACGTAGTCGTAGGTGCGCTCGTCGCCGAAGACACCGACGGTGCGCACCGGCAGGAACACGCAGAACGACTGCCACACCTTGTAGTAAAAGCCGGCGCGCATCATCTCGTCCTGCAGCACGGCGTCGGCGTTGCGGAGGATCTCGAGTCGCTCGGCCGTGATATCGCCCATCACGCGGACGCCGAGGCCCGGCCCAGGGAATGGCTGGCGCCAGACCACTTCGCGCGGGAGTCCGAGCGCGGAGCCCACCCGGCGGACCTCATCCTTGAACAATTCGCGGAGGGGCTCGATGAGCTTGAGCTTCATCCGCTCCGGCAGGCCGCCGACATTGTGGTGCGTCTTGATGAGCGAGGCCGGGTTGCCTCCGATCGAAACACTCTCGATGACGTCGGGATAAAGGGTGCCCTGTCCTAGGAACTCGGCCTTGCCGATCGACTTCAGCGAACGCTCGAAGACCTCGACGAACGTCCGGCCGATGATCTTACGCTTCTGTTCCGGGTCGCTGACGCCCTTGAGACGGCGCAGGAACAGGCGGGAGGCGTCGACCACGCGCAGGTCGATGTTGAAGTGGTCGCCGTAGAGCTTCTCGACCATCTCGCGCTCGCCCTTGCGCAGCAGGCCATTGTCGACGAACACGCAGGTTAGCTGGCGACCGATGGCCTTGTGCAGGAGCGCGGCAGCCACCGACGAATCAACGCCGCCGGAGAGACCGAGCAGCACGCGGCCGCGGCCCACCTGCGCGCGGAGGTTATCGACCGCATGGCCGATGAAGTCCTTTGCCGTCCATTCAGCCTTCACGCCGCAGACGCCGAGCAGGAAGTTGCGGATCATGTCCACTCCGCGCTCGGTGTGGAAAACCTCCGGGTGAAACTGAATGCCGAAGAACCGTCGCTGGGCGTCCTCCACCGCGGCGAAGGGCGAGTTCTCGGTGGTGCCGATCGCGCGGAAGCCGGGCGGCAGCCGGGTGATCTTGTCGCCGTGGGAGTTCCACACGCGTACCTTGCGCGGCAGGCCCTTGAACAGGCGTCCCGGATGACGGACGGTGAGCACGCCGTGCCCGTACTCGCGGGCCTTGCTGTGCGCGACCTTCCCGCCGAGGAAGTGCCCCATCAGCTGCACGCCGTAGCAGATGCCCAACATCGGCACGCCGAGGCGGAAGATTTCCGGATCAGGATGCGGCGCGCCCTTGGCGTACACGCTCTGCGGGCCGCCCGAAAGGATGATGCCGGCGACGCCATCGGCCTTTAGCTTAGCCGCAGGCGTGGAGTAGTGGTAGATCCTCGAGTAGACCTCGCACTCGCGGATTCGACGCGCGATGACCTGCGTGAGCTGCGATCCGAAGTCCAGGACGGCGATGACTTGTGGCATGGAAACGACCCGTGGAGGGAGGCTTGGAAAAGGCGAAACGCGGAGCGTGCGAGTCCCGCCGCCGCGGTGTCAATGCTCCCGCCGGCGGCAGAAAGACGCGGTCAGCGCGTCTCAAACCACTTCGGGTCGCTCGAGGGGCCGGCCCCGGCCTCGATGCAGGAGAAGACCTCGGGGACGCTCGCGGCCACACGGTAGAGCTCCAGGTTAGACGGCCGGAAAAAGTTATCCGCCAACATGCGGTCAAAGAGCTGGAACAGCGGGTCGTAAAAACCGTCCTGGTTCAGGAACACGCAGGGCTTCCGCACCACGTCGAGCTGGCGTAAGGTGAGAATCTCGGCGATCTCCTCCAGCGTGCCCCACCCGCCCGGCAGGGCGACGAAGGCGTCGGCGCGCGTCTCCATCAGCAGCTTGCGCTCGCGCATCGTGATGACGGTCACGAGCTCGTCGGCTTCGTCGTAGGCCAGCTCGCGCACCTTCATGAACTCGGGGATGACGCCGACGACGCGGCCGCCCGACTCCTTCACCGCGCGGGCGACGGCGCCCATCAGCCCCGTGCGCCCTCCCCCGTAGACGAGCCCCCATCCGCGGCGCACCATCTCGCGTCCCAGTTCCTCCGCCACCGCCGGATACTTGGGATCAAGCCGGTCGCTGGAGGCGCAGTAGACGCAGAGCAGGCGGGACATCCCCCGACGAAGCACGATTCCCGGCGCGCGCGTAAGCCTTTTCTCCAGCCGACGCGGAAAGCATGACGCCTCGCGTCATGCGACCGCCCGCCGCCGGAAGGCGGAACAACCCGAATCGAACCCCGCGCGGACGCGGGTCTCAGTGCGCGGCCAGCGCGGCGGTGACGAGCTCGACGAAGCTGCGGGACTCGAGCGAGGCGCCGCCGATGAGGCCGCCGTCGATGTCCTTCTGCGCAAGGAGTTCGGGCGCGTTGGCCGGCTTCATCGAACCGCCGTAGAGGATGCGGACCTTCTGGGCGGCGGGCTCGCCGAAGAGCTTCACGAGGAGACCGCGGATGAAAGCGTGCACCTCCTGCGCCTGCGCAGTGGTCGCCACCTTGCCGGTGCCGATCGCCCAGACCGGCTCGTAGGCGATCACAAGGCTCGTGGCCTGCTCGCGGCTCACGCCCTCGAGGCCGCGCTCCACCTGCGTCTGCACGACCCGCAGCGTCGCGCCGGCCTCACGCTCGGCGAGGGTCTCGCCGACGCAGAAGATGGGGCGCAACTGGTGATGCAGGGCGGCGAGCACCTTGCGGTTCACGACTTCGTCGGTTTCCCCGAAGAGCGTGCGCCGCTCGCTGTGCCCGAGGATGACGTAGGACGCGAAGATCGAGCGCAGCATCGAGGCCGAGACCTCGCCGGTAAAGGCGCCGCTCGCCTCGTGGTGCATGTTCTGGGCGCCGAGGCGCACGTTGGACCCCTCGAGGACGCGGCCCACCGACTCGACGGCGGTGAAGGGTGGGCACATGACGACGTCGACGTCGGTCTGCTTGCCGACGGCGGCGACGACCTCCTGCGCGAGGGCGACGCCGTCGGCGGAGGTCTTGTTCATCTTCCAATTGCCGGCGATGAGCTTCCTGCGGTTATTCATGGTGAGGCGGGACGGTTGAATCAGGATTCGAGGAACGCGACGCCGGGCAGCACCTTGCCCTCGAGGAACTCGAGGCTGGCGCCGCCGCCGGTGGAGCAATGGGTCACCTTGTCGGCGACCTTGAACTTCTTGGCCGCGGTGGCGGTGTCACCGCCGCCGACGACCGTGGTAGCTCCGCGCGCGGTGGCCTCGGCGACCGCCTCGGCCATGGCCTTGGTGGCGCCGGCGAACCGCTCGAACTCGAACACCCCCGCGGGGCCGTTCCAGACGATGGTGCGCGACGAGAGGATGGCGTGACGGTACAGCTCGACCGAACGCGGACCGGCATCGAGGCCTTCCCATCCGTCGGGGATACCCGAGGCGAGATCCGCGGCCTGGGTGTTGGCATCGGGGGCGAACTTGTCGGCCGCGACGAAGTCGACGGGGAAGATCAATTCAACGCCGCGGGCCTTGGCCTTGGTCTCAAGTTCGGCGACGATCTTGGCGCCTTCCGCGTCAAACAAAGAAGACCCAATGCGCATGCCGCGGTTAACCTTGTGGAACGTATAGGCCATGCCGCCGCCGATGATGACCTTGTTGGCCTTCTCGAGCAGGTTGTTGATCAGCGGAATCTTGTCCGCGATCTTGGCCCCACCGAGGATCGCGAGGAGCGGACGATCGGGATCCTGCAGCACCTTGTTGAAGGCGCGGAGCTCAGCCTCCATCAGGAAGCCGGCCGCCTTGTCCTTGAGCGCTACGCCGACCATCGACGAATGGGCGCGGTGGGCGGTACCGAAGGCGTCGTTGACGAAAACATCGCCGAGCCTCGAAAGCGAAGCGCGGAACGCGGCCTCCTTGGTCGGATCGGCCTTGAGCTTCGTCTCGGTGCCGTCGGCGTTCTTCACCTTCACCTTGCCCTCCTCCTCCAGGTGGAAGCGGAGGTTTTCGAGCAGCACGACTTCGCCCGCCTTGAGGGCGCCCGGAGCGCAAGCGGCCTCCACGGCGGGCCCGACACAATCGTCGAGGAAACGCACCGGGCGGCCGAGGAGCTTCTCCAACTCGGCGGCGACCGGCCGCAGCGAGAACTTCGCGACGCGCTGGCCGTCGGGCCGGCCGAGGTGGGACATCAGCACCACCGCGGCGCCCTGATCGAGGGCGTGACGGATCGTGGGCAGCGCGGCGGTGATGCGCTGGGTGTTGGTGATGGCGCCGGTAACCTTGTCCTGCGGGACGTTGAAGTCTACGCGCATGAGGACGCGCTTCCCGGCGAGGCTCAGGTCACGGATGGTCTTAAAGCTGGGCATGGGCGGAGGGAGTGGAAAAAAAGTTGCCCACGGCGCGCGGCGGGCACGGAAGCGAATTCGTTTTCCGTGGCGACGCGCGGGCCGTGGGCGGCGGGAGCAACCAGCCTCAGAGGCGGGCGGCGATCTTCTTGGTCAGGTCGACGACGCGGTTGGAGTAGCCCCACTCGTTGTCGTACCAGGAGACGAGCTTGAAGAACTTGGAGTTCAGCTCGACGCCCGAGCCGGCGTCGAAGATCGACGACGACTTATCGTGGATGAAGTCGCTCGAGACGACCTCGTCGCTCGTGTACGACAGGATGCCCTTCAGGTAGGTCTCGCTGGCGCGCTTCATGGCCTCGCAGATCGCCTTGTAGGACGTCTCCTTGGTGGTGCGCACGGTGAGGTCGACGACCGAGACCGTCGGGGTCGGCACGCGGAACGCCATGCCGGTGAGCTTGCCCTTCACCTCGGGGATGACGAGGGCCGTGGCCTTCGCGGCACCGGTCGAGGACGGGATAATGTTCTGCGCGGCGGTGCGGCCGCCCTTCCAGTCCTTCTTCGAGGGGCCGTCGACCGTCTTCTGGGTGGCGGTGTAGGCGTGGACGGTGGTCATCAGGCCTTCCTCGATGCCGAAGCCCTCCTTGAGGAGGACGTGCACGACCGGCGCGAGGCAGTTCGTGGTGCAGGAGGCGTTGGAGATGATGCTGTGCTTGGCGACGTCGAGCTTGTCGTCGTTCACGCCCATCACGACGGTGATGTCCTCGCCCTTGGCCGGGGCGGAGATGATCACCTTCTTGGCGCCGGCGGCAAGGTGGCCCTTGGCCTTCTCGGCGTCGGTGAACAGGCCGGTCGACTCGATCACCAACTGCACGCCGAGCTTGGCCCACGGCAACTCGGCCGGGGTCTTGGCGCTCACCACGAGGATCTCGCGGCCATTGACGATGAGGACGTCGTCCTCCGCCTTCTCGGGCGAGGACTTCCGGGAGCCCACCGTGCCGTTGAACCGGCCCTGGGTGGAGTCGTACTTGAGGAGGTAAGCGAGGTTGTCGGCCGGGACGATGTCACCGACCGCGACCACGTCGAGGGTCTCCCCGAGCAGGCCCTGCTCGACGAGGGCGCGGAAAACGAGGCGGCCGATGCGGCCGAAGCCATTGATTGCGACTTTAACTGCCATGTTGGACTCCGATTTGGTTCAGTGGTGGTTGCGGTTGAAGGTGACTCCGCGCGGGCGCGGGGAGTTGGACTGAAGGGTTCGCCGAGGAGCGAGGCAAGGGTTTTGGCGGGAAAATCTTCACCGGCACGTCAGGCGTTCTGCACCCAGAGCGCGCAGCTGAGGGCCGGCAGGAAGATCGTCGCTCCTAGCCGTTCGCGCGTTCCCGGGGAGCCGGGCGCGTAGAAACGCTCCTCGTCGGCGGCCAGCCGCCAGGGACCGCGCTCCGGCGCGAGGAGGTCGGCGCCGGCCTCGAGAGTGAATTCGGACAACGTGGGGTTGACCACGAACAGCAGGCGCTCCGGGCCCCACGCGAAGTCGGCGTTGCACACCATCCCCAAAGCCGGGCCACCCGGCGCGTGGAGGAAACGGAAGAACCCCTCGTCGGGCCGCACGAAGTGCCGCAGCAGGCGCCCGAGCGGTCCGCGCCGGAAGGTGATCCACTCCGCAAAGTAGGCGTGCGTGGAGGCGAAGCGCCGGAGCCGGCGGTAATCGAGCGCGTTGAGGTCGCCCCGCTGGTAAGTGTTGGCCACGCCCCGTTTGGACCGCAGGAAGTCCTGGCCGGCGGAGAGCATCGGTACGCCGACCGACATGAGCAGCAGCGCAGCCATGAGATGGGTGCGCCGACGGTCATGGGCGGTGGGCGCGTGCCCGTCGCCGTCGGGCCGTTCGGTGATCGCGTCGATCCACGTGCGGTCGTCGTGGGATTCGGTGTAGTTCACCGTCTGCGCGGGCCATTTGGCGAAATACCACGGCGAGCCGCGCAGGTAGTATTCCATCCGCCGGCCGTCGCCGTTGCCGCGGACGTACTCGCGCACGAAATCGCGGTAACCGTCGTTCCAAGAGGCCCAGCCGGTGTCGCGCAACGCCCCCGCGATGTGGCCGCGGAAGCTCCACGGCTCGGCAATCAGGATGACGTCGGGCTTCACGCGCTTGAGCGCGACCTCGACCTCGCGGAGCACCTCGACGCCGAGCAGTTCGGCAAGGTCGAAGCGGAAGCCGTCGACGCCGTAGGCCTCGATCCAGTGGACGCAGCTGTCGATGATCAGGCGCCGCGCCATCGCCGAGCGCGCCCGCAGGTCGTTGCCGCACCCGCTCCAATTGGTGAGCGCTCCCGCGGCGTCCTGCTCGAAGTAATAGAGCCGGTCGATGCGCAGCAGGTGAGCAGGCACGCCGACGTGGTTGAACACCACGTCGAGCAGCACGGCCATGCCGCGGCGGTGGAACGTCGCCACGAGTTCTTGCATCTCCCGCACTCCGGAAGCCCCGGCCGGAGCGAGCGCGTAGGAGCTCTCAGGCGAGAGGAAATTGTTGGTCATGTACCCCCAGTGGTATTCCCCGGGAGACACGTCATCGAACTCGTGCACCGGCTGCAGCTCGACGCAGTTCACGCCTAGCCGGTGGAGGTGGAAATCCTCACTCTCGGCCCATTTTCGCAGGCCGGTGAAGCCCAGCCGCTCCTCCGGCGTGGCGTCGATCGGAGCGTGGCAAGCCAGGTCGCGCACGTGCGCCTCCGCGATCACCAGGTCCTGCCACGCCGGCGTGGTGAAACCCCGGTCACCCCGGCCGATCCAATCCGGATCGAGCACAATTCCCGGCCCCTCCCGGCCGAGCGCCGCCCGCGCATAGGGGTCGAGCACTGGCGCCGCAGCGTCGAAGCCTTCGTGCGCGCCGTCGACGAGGTACCAGTAGAGCCATCCGTGCAGGGAGGCATCGAGTTCCACCTCCCAGATTCCCACGGCGCCGTGCACGTCGGCCCGTCGCGCGAGGGGATACGTGATCGCCGCATCACGGCCCGCGGCGTCGCGTGCCAAGGCGAGCGTGACTCCGCGCGCCCGCGGCGCGAAGAGCCGGAACGTGGTTCGTCCCGCGTGGACCAAAGCCCCCAGCGGCAGGTCGCTGTACTGGCGGAAAAAGAATCCACCCGGGACGAGCGGCACCGTCGCACCCGGCGCCTCGGCCCAGCCGACCGACCAGGGCTGCGCGAGGTCGAGCGCCTCGGAGATCGTGAACCGCCACAGGTGCCAGCCGGTGCGCGCGGGGTCGATGAGGCGGTTCCAATTTCCCGCCGCGTCGCGCACGCCGTTCGGGGCGTCGGGCGGCGGCAGGATCCCATGACGCTCCCCGGTAACGAACTTGAACCGCAGCCCCTCGCCGGAAAGGAACCGCGCGGCATCGCCCCGCCAGGTCATCACCCGCGTCCCTTCCAGTTCGTCCTCCGCCAGACGCCACTCGGGTGCTCCGATCGCCCCCTCCCAGCCGTTGAAATCGCCCGCGAGGTAGACGGCGTCCCGCGCCGGATCGATCCCGCCGTTCTCAAGGTCGAGCACGAAGGTCACCTGCCCGGCCTCGTCGAGATAGTAACCGTAAAGCCGGCCCGCGGGCAGGCCGGGCGCGGGCTGCAGCGCCTGCGGCGCGGGGCAATGCCAGCCGAGCGTGAAACGCGGAGGCTCCGGCCTCTCCCAGTCGCGGTCGAGCTCGATGATCCCCGCGGCCGGGGCCTCCAGCCAGGCGCGGACAATGCGGTGTTCGGCGGGCATCAAAGTCGGGAACCCGGAAGCATCCCGCGCGCCAGCCGCAGCGACAAGCGGCAACTTGGCGCGCGCGAAGATGACCGAGCCTCCTTCGGCCGTGACTTCCCGAAGGCCGCCCGCTCACTCGGCTCCGTGCCAGGCCCAAAACGAACGCCGCGTCTCCCTTGGCTGATCCTTCTTCTGACGACCGTCGCCCGCGCGGCGATCGGCGTGGACCTGCAGATGCCCCTCGGAAATCCGGGTGGCACACCCAACGACCCCTCCGATCCGGCCCGCTTCCAACTCCGGCGCGCACAGTACGCCCTTGAATACAACAACGCGAACCGCACGGCCAACTGGGTGAGTTGGAGCCTCGGCCTCGCCGACCTTGGAACCAGCGGACGCGGGGACTTCGCACCCGATCCCGCGCTGCCGGCCGGAATCACGCGGGTCCTCCCCGAGGATTACACGGGTTCGGGCTTTGACCGCGGACACCTCTGCCCCTCGGGAGACCGCACGGTCACGGTCGCCGACAACCAGGCGACCTTTTACATGACCAACATCCTGCCGCAGACTCCCGACCACAATCAGGGCGTCTGGGCGAGTTTTGAGACCTACTGCCGCTCGCTGGCCGGACTGGGGAACGAGATCCTTGTGATCACGGGACCAGCGGGTTTCGGCGCCGGGCGCCTCCCAGGTGGCGTGGCGGTGCCTTCGCACGTTTGGAAAATCGCCGTCGTGGTGCCGGCGGGTGCGGGCTCCGCGATCTCGAGGATCACCGCCGCCACCCGGGTGATCGCGATCAAGGTACCGAACGTCGCCGGGATCCGCACCAATCCCTGGCAGCAATACGTGACCTCCGTGGCGCAGCTGCAGGCCGACACCGGCTACACGTTCTTCTCCGAGCTGCCCGTGGAGACCGCTGCCGCCCTCCGCACCAAGGTCGACGCGCCCTCGACCGCGGGCGCGCCACGCATCACGGTCCAGCCCGCCAGCCAGGCGGTGGCGCTCGGAGGCACGGCCACGTTCAACGTCACGGCCTCCGGCGGCGCACCGCTGTCCTTCCAATGGACCTTCAACGGCGCCGAGATTCCCGGGGCGACCGGCGCGACCCTGGTGGTGCGCGACATCCAGCCCGCGCAACTGGGCGCCTACGCCGCCACCGTGGCGAACGCCGACGGCTCGGTCGTCTCAACGGCGGCCGCGCTCAATCTCGCCTCCGGTTCGGGCCAGTTGTACTGGGACTTCTCCACGGCAACCGCCACGGGCGGGCTGCCGTCCGACATTGGAGGCGGCCTCGTCTCCCAGACGAACAATAACGGCACCACCGCCCTGCTCACCAATGCCTCGGTCTCCTCCAGCTACTCCGGAGCGTCCGGTGGCAACAACGCCGGCGCGGCCGCACGCACCGGTCCCCTCAACCGCGCGGATGCCGCCGGCTCGGCCCATTTCGAACTCACACTCGAGGCTCCGACCGGCCGCCGCCTTGTGGTGACTTCGTTCAGTTTCGGCTCCCGCAGCACCGCCACGGGCCCGCAGGCGTTCGCCCTCTTCTCCAGCGTCGACGGCTTCGCGACGCCGCTCTCGTCGGGAGCGCTCGCCAACAACAGCGCGTGGACCTTGGTCGCGCCGGAGTTCCCGCCCTTTGCCGCAGAGCCTGGCCGGCCCGTCACGTTCCGTCTCTACGGGTACAACGGCGCGGGAAACGCGGGCGTCGGAACCGCCAACTGGCGCATTGACGACCTGCGCGTGGGCGTGACCGCGGCCCCAGCACCCGCTGCTCCGGTCATCACCCGGTGGCCCGCCGTGACCACCGCCGCAGCCGGCGCGGAAGTGGTGCTCTCCGCGAGCGCGTCCGGTGAACCCACGCCATCCTTCCAGTGGCGGCGCGACGGCGTGCCGATCCCGGGCGCCACGGACTCCGTGCTGAAGATCACCGGGATAACTCCGGAACGCGTCGGCGGCTACTCCGTCGAAGTGCGGAACGCGGCGGGCAGTGCTTCCTCTACGCCCGCGCAAGTGCGCGTCCTGCGGCGCTCGTTCGCGGGCACTTACCTCGGCGCGATCGATTCACCCCTCGGGCCGGGCACCTTCGCGCTGGTCGTGCTGCCGGACAACACCGCCCGGTTCCTCGCCGTGCCGGCGGCCGGTCGCAGGGCCTGGCTCGGGCGTGCGATCAACCTCGGGGAGGACGGCGGGTTTCGTTTTAGCGCCACCGAGCTTTCCGAGAGCGCACCGGGCGCGGCCGTCGTCTTATCCGGGACCATCTCCGATCAGGGCGCTTTGTCCGCATCCGTCGCCGACGGACCAGCGGCGGGGACGGGCCTTCGCGGCAACCTCGCCGCGCGACAAGTCCCTCAGGAGACGGCGGGGTTCTTCGAGGCGGGCGCTCCCGGTGATTCGGGAATCCTGCACGCGGTGGTCGCCGAGTCGGGTCGCGTCCTGGCGGTGGCGGCGGGCGGCGGACGCTTCGTGACGGCCGAGGGAGTTATTTCGCCGACGGGTTCCGCAAGCCTCTCGGCCCACCCCTCCGGCGCGAAGATTGAGGTAACCGCGGGGGCCGGACGGTTGGAGGCGCGGGTTTCGACGGAAGGATCGCCGGCCGTGACCTTTGCCGGACCCGCCCTTTCCTCGCCAGCGTTCCGCGGTCAACGCATGATCAACCTCTCCTCCCGCGCCGCCGCCGCGAACGGTGAGAACGTGGTGATCGCGGGATTCGTCGTCACGGGAAACGAGTCAAAGCCCGTCCTGATCCGCGCGGTCGGCCCCGGGCTACGGGACTTCGGCGTGAGTTCGGCGCTGCCCGCGCCGCGCCTTGAATTGCTGAGCGGCACCACCCGGATGGCCGCCAACTCCGGTTGGAGCACTGCCGCGGGCTCGGGCGGGATCCCTTCGCTCGCCGCGTCGGCGGGCGCCTTCCCGCTCGTGGCCGGAAGCGGCGACGCCGTCATCGTCGCGACCCTCGCGCCCGGCGGCTACACCGCAGTGGCCTCGGCCGACGACGGCCGCGCGGGCGTGTGCCTGGTGGAAGTGTACGATCTGGCTCCCGAGGCGGTTAGCCAACGATTAGCCAACCTCTCTACCCGGGCCGTCGCCGGCAGCGGAGACGCCACGCTCACCGCGGGAGTCGTCGTGCGCGGAAAGGATGCCAAACGGATCCTGCTCCGCGCAGCCGGCCCGGCCCTGGGCGCGTTCGGCGTCGCAGGATTTCTGCCGCGGCCGGAACTCACGCTGCTGGAAGGTGACCGGAGGATCGCCACCAACTCCGGATGGAGCGGGGGTGCCGACGCCGCCGCGATCGCGGAGGCCGCCGCGCGGGCCGGCGCCTTTCCGTTCCCGACCGGAAGCGCCGACTCAGCGATCCTGATCAGCCTCGCCCCCGGCGCCTACACCGCGCAGGTCGGTGCCGCCGCGGGAAGCGGCGTGGTTCTCCTGGAAGTCTACGAGCTGCCTTGAGGGTCCGGGCCTTCCCGGTACGCTCCGACCGCGCATGCGAAGTCTGATCCGGAAACTCCTCTGGCCCTCGGCCGGCCTCGTGGCGGCTGCAGTGCTGCTCGTGGTCCTCCCGCGGAGAGGTGCGGAAAACCCCGGCGTCGTCCCGGAATCCGCGGCCCGCCGCGAAGTCCCGGCCGCACCATCCTCCCCTTCCCCCGGGGAAATCCCGGTGAAAATCAACCCGCCGCCGCCCGCCCCGCGGCCCCACCCGGATCTCGACGCGGCCCTCGCCTTGCCCGATCCCGGCCGGCGCTCGCAGGAATTTTTCCCCAAGTTCGCGGCGCTCCTGAGCCGCGACTTTATAGGAGCCCTCGCTTACCTGCGCGAAATGACGCGGGGCGCGGAGTTCCCGCAGGCCCTGTTGATGGTCGTGGACATCGCCGCCCGCCGGGATGCGGACGAGGCGCTCCGGCTCGCCGTGGAATTGGCGACGACGCGCGACTCGGCGCACATCTTCAGCGCGCTTTTCGACCGCTTCGCCCGCGAGGATGCCGCGCGGGCCGCACAGCGCCTCACCCTCGTGCCGGACGGCGAGGGCCGGCAGAACGCCCTACGCGCCGTCGCCGACGCCTGGAACCGGTCGGATCCCAGCGCGGCATTCGAATGGGCGAGGTCTCTGCCGGCGCCGGGGGACCGCTCGATCGCGCTCGAGTCCATCCTGCGCGGCCTCGCTCAGGCTGATCCCGCCCGCGCGATCGCGGAGGCGCCGGGGCTGATCTCGGGAGCGGCGCTCGAGCGCGTGCTCCAGGCGGCCTTCCAGCAGCTCGCCAACTCCGACCCCGCCCGCGCGGCGCAACTGGTCGACAAGCTCCCGCCGGGCGACGCCCAGACGCTGGTCACCATGGATGTGGCGCGGTCGCTCGCGATGCGCGACGTCCAGGCAGCCCTCGCGTGGGTGAAGACGCTGCCCATCGAGTTCACCCAGTGGCTCGCGACGACCAACATCCTCTTCGTCTGGGGCTCCCGCGACCTCGCCGCCGCGGCGCGGCACGTCACCGAGATGAGTCCCGGCGGCGGTCTCGATTACATCGCCGGGCAGTTCGCGAACCTGATGGCCCGCCAGCCGAGGGACGGCATTGCCTGGGCCGAAGCCCTGCCGAGCGAATCGGCGCGCGACAGCGCCTTCGTCACGATCGCTTCCATCTGGGCGCAGCAGGCACCGGCCGAAGCCATGAACTGGGCGATGGACCTTCCGGGCGAACCTCTCCGCGGCAACGCCCTCGCCGCCGCGCACGGTACGTGGCGGGCGGTGAACCCGGCGGCCGCCCAGGCCTGGCTCGACGCCGCCCCGCTGACGCCGCGGGCGAAGGCGCGGATCCTCGCCCCGCGCTGAGCCGTGGCCTCCGCGGAAAGAATCCTGGTCGCCCTGTCGGGCGGGGTCGACAGCGCAGTCGCCGCCCTCCTCCTGCATCGCGCCGGCCACGACGTGACGGGCGCGTACATGAAGAACTGGATCAACGAGGACAACGTGGTCGGGGAATGCCCGTGGCAACGCGACATCGAGGACGCCCGGGCGGCCGCCGAGCGCATCGGCATCAGCTTCCAGGTCGTGAACCTGATGCGGGATTACCGGGAGCGGGTCGTCCGGTATCTCCTCGAAGGATACGAACATGGCCTCACGCCCAACCCCGACGTGATGTGCAACCGCGAGATCAAGTTCGGCGTGTTCCGCGCCTGGGCGCGGGACCACGGCTTCACCGCCGTGGCCACCGGCCACTACGCCCGCCGGGTCGGCCTGGCCGGACCGAGCCCGCGCCACGCGCTGCTGGAGGGGGCGGACAAGAACAAGGACCAGTCGTACTTCCTCGCTTTGATGCGGCCGGAACAGCTGGAAGACGTCCGGTTTCCGGTCGGCCACCTCACCAAGCCGGAGCTGCGCGCCGCGGCGCGCGAAGCGGGGCTGCCGAACGCGGACAAGAAGGACAGCCAGGGCATCTGTTTCATCGGGGAAGTGAAAATGGCCGACTTCCTCCGCGCCTATGTGCCGGATGCGCCGGGCCCGATCATCCGGGCGGACGACGGCCGCGTCCTCGGCGGGCACCGCGGGCTTCATTTTTACACCCTGGGCCAGCGCCGCGGTATCCGCGTGCCCTCGAACACCGATCACGAGGCCTACGTCGTCGTCGGGAAACGCGCCTCAGACCGCGCCCTGCTGGTGGCCTTCGACGGTCCCGCCGCGCCGGGGCTCTTCCAAACGGAAGTGCGTGTCCACTCCCTGAGCTGGCTCACCGAGCCGGTCAAAGGCGCGACCCGGCTCGAAGGACGCGTGCGCTATCGGGATCCTCGCGTGCCGCTCATGCTGGAACCCGATTTGGAGGGCGGCACGGCCCGGGTGGTGTTCGACGAACCGCAGCGCGGTCTCGCCAGCGGCCAGATCCTCGCGCTCCACGACGGAGAGCGGCTGCTGGGCGGAGGCGTTTACTCCTGAGGCGGCGTTTGCCTTTTGTTCCCCGCACCTTCCACTTCCCCCACCCCATCCACTCCATGAAGCCATCGATCCTGCTCGCGCTCCTCCTTCCCCTCGCCGCCTCCGCCGCCGATTGGCCCCAGTGGCGCGGCCCGAATCGCGATGACCACTCACCCGACAAGTCGATCCTGGCGCCTTGGCCCGCGGGCGGCCCCAAGCAGCATTGGGTGTTCAAGGAGGCCGGTCTCGGCTACTCCGGTTTCTCGATCGTGTCGGGTCGCCTCTACACGATGGGGGCGATGGACGACGGCGAGCACGTGGTCTGCGTCGACGTCGCGACCGGCGGGAAGCTCTGGAGCGCCCGCATCGACGACCGCGTCTACGAGAACAACTGGGGCAACGGCCCGCGCTGCACGCCGACGGTCGCCGGGACGAACCTCTTCGCGGTCTCCGGCAACGGGAAGCTCGTCTGCCTCGAACTCGCCGGCGGCAAGGTCGTCTGGAGCGTCGACTTCGTGAAGGACCTCGGCGGCAAGATCCAGAACTGGGGCTTCACCGAGTCGGTGCTGGTCGACGGCGACCGCGTCATCTGCACCCCGGGCGGCGCGAAGGGAACGCTCGCCGCGCTCGACCGCCGCACGGGCAGGATCCTTTGGCGCTCGAAGGGCGTGGACGACGTCGCGCAATACTCATCGCCCCTCGTCGTCGAACACGGCGGCCAGCGCCAGTACGTGCAGCTCGTGACCAAGCGGCTGTTCGGAGTGAAGGCCGAGACCGGCGAACTCGCCTGGCAGACAGACTTCCCCGGCCGCACCGCCGTCATCCCGACCCCCATCCATTCCGGGGGACTCGTGTACGTCACGGCCGGCTACAACGCCGGCAGCCGGCAGTTCAAGCTGGGCGGTGCCGAGCCCGAGATGACCTACGAGAGCAACAAGATGGTCAACCACCACGGCGGCGTGATCCTCGTGGACGGTAAGCTCTACGGACATTCCGACCGCGGCGGCTGGACCTGCCAGGACTGGAAGACGGGCGAGGCCCTGTGGCAGGACCGTTCCCTGGGCAAGGGCGCCTGCACCTACGTGGCCGGTCACCTCGTGTGCATCGAGGAACAGAAGGGTATCGTCGTCCTGATCGAGGCGTCCCCGGCCGGCTGGAAGGAGAAGGGTCGCTTCACGCTTTCCCCGCAGACCGAGAAGCGGAAGCCCCAGGGCAAGATCTGGGTCCACCCCGTGGTGCTCGACGGTCGACTGTACCTCCGTGACCAGGAGCTGATCCACTGCTTCGACGTCAAGGGCTGACGCCGCCGCGCACCGCGGTCCGCATCCGCTCCCAGAGCGCGGCAACGTCGCCGCGCTCCGTCCGCAGCCCTCCGATCGACACGCGCGCCATCCAGCGCCCGTCGAGCTTTGCCGGCGTCAGGTAGGCCGCACCTGACGCATTGATTAGTTCGACCCAGCCAAGCGTGTGGGCGTCGAGCGCCTCGCCCGCCAGGTCCGGCGGCTCATGCCGCACACACACGGTCTGCAAAGGCACCGGCGCAAGCACCCGCCAGCCCTCACCTGCCCCGCCGCGCACCGTGCTTTCCAGCCAGCGGGCGTTTTCCAAATCGCGCCGAAGCCGCTTCGCCAAGCCCTCGACCCCCTGCTCGCGGATGAGGAACCAGAGCTTGAGCGCCCGGAACCGCCGGCCGAGCGGGATGCCCCAGTCGCGGTAGTTGCGCACTTCGCCATCGACGCCGCTGCGCAGGTAGCTCGGGTTCGTGCTCATGACCCGCACGAGGTGCTCCGGGTCCCGGACGAAATAAGCCGAGCAGTCGAACACCGCGCCGAGCCACTTGTGCGCATTGACCACGATCGAATCCGCGCCCTCGACACCCTCCCACATCCAGCGGCACTCGGGCAGGATCATGGCGGAACCGGCCATCGCGGCGTCGACGTGCAGCCAGACTCCTTCCCGCCGCGCGATCTCCGCGATCGCCGCCACCGGGTCGAGCGCGGTCGTCGCCGTTGTGCCGGTCGTGGCCACAATGGCAGCCGGAACAATGCCGCGCGCCCGATCGGCCGCGATCGCCGCCGCCAGGGCGGCCGGGTCCATGGCGTGAGAGGCGTCCACCGCGACCGACCGCAGGTTCTCGCGGCCGAAGCCGGCCAGCAACGCCGCCTTCTCAACCGAGCTGTGCGCCTGCGCGGATTGATAAACCGCCAGCGGCGCAGACCCTCCCTGCAGTCCGCCCCTGCCCTGCGCAAACCCGCTCGCCCGTTCCCGCGCGCACAGCAGCGCCACCAGCGACGAGGTGGACGCCGTATCCTGGATGACGCCGCTCCACGACGGAGACAGGCCCAGCATCTGCCGCAGCCAGTCCGTCACGACCTCCTCCAGTTCCGTGAGCGCCGGCCCCGACTGCCAGGCGAGCCCGATCACGCCGAGCCCCGAGCTGAGCTGATCGCCCAAGACCGATGACAACTCGGCGTTCGCGGGAAAATAACCGAAGAACGAAGGATGCTGCCATTGGGTGACCCCCGGCAGGATGATCTCCCGCACGTCGCGAAGCAGATCGTCGAACGGCTCCGGGCCTGCGGGCGGCGACGCGGGAAGGCGGCCGCGAATATCGCCCGGCCGGACGGGCGGCCGCACCGGCAGTTTAGCGATGCCCGCGCGGTAATCCGCGATCAAGTCGACCAACTCATGCCCGCGCCGGCGGAATTCCTCGGGCGTCATGGTGGTTTCCTCCCGCGCTTCGGCTAGCGGAGCCCGCTGGCCCGCCGTACGCGGGAAAGCACACCGTCGGCGACGGACCGGGCCCGCGCCGCGCCGTCGCGCAGGACCGTGGCGACGTAGTCCAGGTTGCCCGCGAGTTCCGCGCGACGCGCACGCGCGGCGGAGAACGTGTTCCAGTAATGCTCGAATAGCGCCTTCTTCAGGTCGCCGTAGCCGAGCCCGCCGGCGCGGAGGCGTTCCTCGAAGTCCCGCGCGACGTCGGCCGGAGCGAAAAGCCGCAGCAGCTGGACGGCGAGGTTGCGGTCGGCGTCGGGCTTGGGCTCGGCGGGGGGACGGGAGTCCATCACGATCCCCATGATCCGCTTCCGCAGCACCTTCTCATCGCCGAAGATGTCGATCGTGTTGCCGTAGCTCTTGCTCATCTTCTGCCCGTCGAGGCCCGGCACGACCGCGATGTCGTCGCGGATTTCCGCCTCCGGCACTACCAGCGTCTCTCCGTAGGTGAGGTTGAACTTGATCGCGATGTCGCGGGTCATCTCGAGGTGCTGTCGCTGGTCGCGCCCCACCGGCACGCGGTGCGTGTCGTAGAGGAGGATGTCGGCGGCCATCAGCACGGGGTAGGCAAAGAGGCCGAAGTTCGGCGAGATGCCCTTGGCGGTCTTGTCCTTGTAGCTGTGGGCGCGCTCGAGGAGCCCCATCGGGGTGAGCGTACCGAGGATCCACGCCAGTTCGGCGACCTCCGGCACGTCGCTCTGCCGCCAGAACACGCTGCGCTGCGGGTCGAGGCCGCAGGCCAGCCAGTCGAGGGCGACGCCGATGGTGTTGCGCCGGCGCTCCTCAGGGTCGGTGAGCGACGTCATCGAGTGGTAGTCGGCGATGAAGTAAAAGCACTCGCCGCGGGACTGCGCCTCGATGGCGGGCCGCATGGCGCCGAAGTAATTGCCGATGTGGAGCGTGCCCGAGGGTTGGATGCCGGTGAGGGTGCGCATGCGGGAGATTAGAACAGAACGGCTCGCGTGCGGGAGAACCAGCCCGTTTTCAGTCCCGCCGGGGCAGGAACCGCACCGCCGCGGGCGCATGGGCGATCGTGGCCTCCGGCAGGACCCCGCCGAACGCCATCGCCGGCATGACCAACGCACGTCGGCCCAGCACAGCGCCGGGATTCAGCACGGCGTTGCAGCCGACCTCGGCGCCGTCTCCCAGGATCGCGCCGAGCTTCTGCAGGCCCGTGTCATGGACGGCCCCTCCGGCGCGGATCACCACGTTGCGCTGGTCCAACCGAAGATTGGAGCAGATCGCCCCCGCCCCAAGGTGCGCGCGGTTGCCGAGCACGGAGTCGCCCACGTAATTAAAATGCGGCACCTGCACCGCGTCGAGAAGCAGGCAATGCTTGAACTCGCACACGTGGCCGAGCACGCAGCCCTCGCCGGCGATGACGCCCCCGCGCAGGAAGGCTCCCGGGCGGATCTCGCTCCCGGCACCGATCCACATCGGACCGATCAGCGTCGCGTACGCCGGCAGCCGCACTCCCTCCCCCAGCCAGACCGGACCCTCGACCTGCACGCCGGGCGGGATCACGCGGCACGGCGGCTCCGGCAGCGAAGCGAGCGCGGCGTCGACGTGCGCGACCCACTCCCAGGGCGGAGCGTCGGACCTAAAGTACCCCGCGAAACGCGCCAGGGAGGGCGGCAACGTGAGGTAATCGGAGGCCTTCATCGCGGCCAAGGGATGATGCCGCGGCGGGGACGACGCAAACGAAAGCTCCGGGAGCTGGCGTGGCTTGCCCGCCGAACCGGCCATCAGCGCCTAGCGGCGCCTCAGGAACGCGAGGACATCCTCAAACCGTGTGCGATTCGCCTCGTCGGCCGAGACCAGGTTCTCGTGCGCCTCAAGGACCAGGCGGGCATTCTCCGCCTGCGAAAGACGCCGTTCATCCAGGACGGTGTCGCAACGCGTCTCCCCCGGGGCCGCCTCGCCCGTCTCAATCGTCACGAGGCGGTGCAGGCCGAGGTTACGCATGAGCTCCAGGTTGCGCGCGCCCGCCCGCAGCACAACGAAGCTCCCCTGAGGCGAGGCCTTGCGGAGCGAGATCGCCGCTCCGGCCAGGACACCGAGGAACGTGCTGTCCATTCCCGCGCAGCCTCCGCAATCCAGCACGAAGCGCGTCTTCCCGTGCCCCAGCATCTCCGCGATGAAGTCCCGCAGGCTCCCGCTGTTCTGGAAGTTCGCCCGGCCCTCCACCCGGATGACCACAGGATCGGACCGCGGGTCGACGAGGAAGGCGGAGGAGCCGGACGTTTCGGACATGGAACGGGAAGCGGGCTGGGCGGAAGAGTTTGGAAAGACGCCGGCGGCGGCCCGCGCGTTTCCGCGCGGGAAACCGCGAAGCCCGCTGATCAGGTCCGGGCGAGGATCTGGCGGAGGACGTACGGCAGGATGCCGCCGTGTTGATAGTAATCGATCTCGATCGGCGTATCGATCCGGCAACGGACCGACACGTCTTCCGAGGATCCGTCCTTGCGCGTGATCCGCAGGGTGAGGTCCTGCTGCGGCTTCAACGCCGGGGAAAGCCCGATGACGTCGTAGGTCTCCTGTCCGTCCAGGCGCAGCGACTGCGCGGTGATGCCCTCGCGGAACTGCAGGGGCAGCACGCCCATGCCGACAAGGTTGGAGCGGTGGATGCGCTCGAAGCTTTGCGCGACCACGACCTTCACTCCCAGCAGGTTGGTGCCCTTGGCGGCCCAGTCGCGCGAGGAACCGGTACCGTACTCCTGCCCCGCAATCACGATCAGGGGCGTGCCGGCCGCGATGTGACGCGCGGAGGCGTCGTAGATCGACATCTCCTCACCGGTGGGCTGGTAGAGGGTGTTGCCGCCCTCCTTGCCGCCGAGCATCAGGTTCTTGATGCGCACGTTGGCAAAAGTGCCGCGGGTCATGACGCGGTCGTTGCCGCGTCGCGAGCCGTAGGAGTTGAAATCCTCGAACGTCACGCCGTTCTCCAGCAGGTGCCGGCCAGCCGGGGAGGACTTCTTGATGGCGCCAGCCGGGGAGATGTGGTCGGTCGTGACCGAGTCGCCGAAGATGCCGAGCGCCCGAGCGCCCTTGATCTCGCGGATCACGCCCGGCTGCATGCCGAAGTTGGCGAAGAACGGCGGTTCCTGGATGTAGGTGGACTTGGCGTCGAACTCGTAGACGTTGCCCGTCGAGGACGGGATCTCGTTCCACTTCGGATTCTGCGCGGCGAAATCCTTGTACAACCGGCGGAAGACCTCCGGCTTGAGCGCGGCCTGCATCGCGTCGCGCACTTCAGCGAGCGTCGGCCAGAGGTCGGCGAGGTAGACCGGGTTGCCCTCCTTGTCGTCGCCGATGGGCTCGCAGCTGAGGTCGATGTCGACCCGGCCAGCGAGGGCGAAAGCCACCACGAGCGGCGGCGACATGAGGAAGTTGGCCTTCACGTTCTGGTGCACCCGCGCCTCGAAGTTGCGGTTGCCCGACAGCACCGAGGCTGTGATCAGGTCGTTCTTCACGACGGCGTCCTCGATGCCGGCGTCCAGCGGGCCCGAGTTGCCGATGCACGTGGTGCAGCCGTAGCCGACGGTGTTGAACCGCAGCTTGTTCAGGTAGGGCTGCAGGCCGGTCTTGCGGAGGTAATCGGTGACGACGCGGGAACCCGGGGCGAGCGAGGCCTTGACCGCCGGGTTCACCTTCAGGCCCTTTTCGACGGCCTTCTTCGCGAGGAGGCCGGCCGCCAGCATGACGCTGGGGTTGGAGGTGTTGGTGCAGCTGGTGATCGCCGCGATGACGACGGAGCCGTGGCCGAGCTTCGCCTTGCGGCCCGCGGCCGTCTCCACCTTCGCCTCCATGGCAAACGCGCCGCGGGACTTGCCGAAGCCGTTCTCGGTGACGGGGCGCTGGAAGGCGCCGAAGAACTCCCGGCGCAGGTTCGGCAGTTCGATGCGGTCTTGGGGACGCTTCGGGCCGGCGACGCTCGGCACGACCGTTGCGAGGTCGAGGCTCAGGTCGGTGGAGTAATCGATCTCGCCCTGCTGGGGAATGCCCCAGAGGCCCTGCGCCTGATAATAGGCCTCATAGAGCGCCACCTGCTTCTCATCGCGACCGGTGGCGCGGAGGTAGGCGGAGCACTCGGCGTCGATCGGGAAGAATCCCATGGTCGCGCCGTACTCGGGCGCCATGTTGGCGATGGTCGCGCGGTCGACGACCGGCAGCGCCTGCGCACCAGGGCCGTAGAACTCGACGAACTTCCCCACGACCTTCGCCTTGCGGAGCATCTGGGTCACGGTGAGGGCGAGGTCCGTGGCGGTGACACCCTCGCGCAGCGCGCCGGTGAGATGAACACCGACGACGTCCGGCGTAAGGAAATAAACCGGCTGGCCGAGCATGCCGGCCTCGGCCTCGATGCCGCCCACGCCCCAGCCCACGATGCCGATGCCATTGATCATCGTCGTGTGTGAGTCGGTGCCGACCAGGGTGTCGGGATAATGGACGCCGTTGGCGTCGCGCAGCACGCCCTTCGCGAGATACTCGAGGTTGACCTGGTGAACGATGCCGATGCCGGGCGGCACGACCTTGAACGTGTCGAAGGCCTGCATGCCCCACTTGCGGAACTGGTAACGTTCGCGGTTGCGCGAGAACTCGAGGTCGAGGTTGCGCTGCATCGCATCCGAAGCGCCCGCGAAGTCGACCTGCACGGAATGGTCGACCACGAGATCGACCGGCACGAGGGGCTCGATGATCTTAGGATTGCGGCCCATCCGCGCGACGGCGGAGCGCATCGCGGCGAGGTCCACCAGCAGCGGCACGCCCGTGAAGTCCTGCAACACGATGCGCGCGACCACGAAGGGGATCTCCTCGGTGCGCGGCGCCTTGGCCTGCCAGCCGGCGAGGTCGCGGATCGCGGCCTCGGAGACGCGCTTGCCGTCGCAGTTGCGCAACAGGGACTCCAAAACCAGCCGGATCGAGACCGGCAGGCGGGAGACCTTGTACCCGGCCGCCTCGAGGGCCGGCAGCGAGTAGAACGAGTGCGACGCGCCGTTCGCCTGGAACGAGCGCAACGTGTTGAACGGATTCGGGAGGCTCATGACGGAAAGCGGAAGGGCGAACACGCGCGGCCTCGCCCGGGCCGGAAGACAAAATCACCGCCGGGACGCAAGGCGCGCCGCCCCGGCGGAAAGGAAAATGGCCTCAGCGGGCCAGCGCGGCCTTCACCGCCTCGAAGTTCGGGAGGTCCTTCGGGGTTGGCGTCTGCTCGGCGTACTTGATCACGCCATCCTTGCCTACGACGAACGCCGCCCGGGCGGAAGTGTCACCCACGCCGGCGAGCATCGGGAAGAGCACGCCGTAAGCCTTGACGGTCTCCTTGTTGAGGTCGCTGAGCAGCGTGAGGCCGATCTTGTTCTGCTTGGCCCAGGCCTCCTGCGTGAAGGGGCTGTCGACGCTGATCGCGATCACGTCGGCACCGAGGCTGGCGTAGGCCCCGAGACCAGCCGTCATGTCACACATTTCCTGGGTGCAGACGCCGGTGAAAGCCAAGGGGAAGAAAAGGATCACCGTCTGCTTCTTGCCGAAATTGTCGCTGAGCCTGACGTCCTTGAGACCCTCGGGGGTCTTGGTCTTGAGGGTGAAGTCGGGGGCCTTGGTTCCAACGGCGAGTGGCATGGCGGATGAAGGAAGGATGGAGGTTGACGATGATCCCGCCGGTTGCCGGCGGGGAGAAGCGCGGACCTTGGAGTCGCGTCCGCCACGCCGCAAATTGTTTTTCGGGTGCGGGTTCCGCGGGCAAAAAAAAGGCCCCCGGCCGGAACCGGGGGCCCGAAGCGGTTGCTCGGAATCAATCCTCCCGACGGCCGGAGAGCATCATCAGGATGTGAAGCAAGCTGCCGAGCGCGGCGACGAAAGCGGCGACGTAGGTGAGCGCCGCGGCATCGAGCGTCTCGTGCACGCCGGACATCTCGTCATCGCCGACGATCCCCAGGCGGACGAGTTCGGCCTTGGCCCGACGGCTGGCGTCGAACTCCACCGGCAGGGTGACGAAGTGAAAAAGGCAGATCACCGCCAGCGCGACGGCGCCGATCGTAAGCAAAGTGCCGCCAATCGCGGTGCTCAGGAGAAAGATGCCCGCGATCATGACGAAGTTGGAGACGCCCGCCGCGATCTGCGTGGCCGGGGCGAGGGACTGGCGCACGGACATCATCGCGTAGCCCACCTTGTGCTGGATCGCATGGCCGGCCTCATGGGCGGCAACGCCCAAAGCGGCCAAGCTGGTGCCGTGGTAGTTCGGCGAGGACAGCGCGAGCCGCTTGTTGATCGGGTCGTAGTGATCGGTGAGCTCGCCCTCGACCTCGACGATCTCGACGTCGCGGATGCCGGCCGACTGCATGACCGCGGCGGCCGCCTCGGCGCCGCGGATACGACCGCGGGAGGGAATCTCGACGTTCCGGGCGTACGCGCTCCGAATCTTCATCTGCGCGTAGAGCCCGAAGAGCATCGGGACGATGATGAGTAGGATCCAGATCAGCATGGTGGTGTTGGGTTGAAAGGATGTTTTGAGGAGGCCGACGAATCACCGCCGGCACGAGCGGAAAGTACGCATCCCTGCCTTTTTTCCAGAGGAAAAGGAGCGATTGGAAAGCCCCGCGCGGGCTTCCATCGGTCCGGCTGATGCGCGAAACCGCCGAAATCGGAGGGTCACCTGCCCTCCGAGGCCCAGCGCTTCATCTGCGCGATGTTCCGCGTGGTGGGACTGTCACCCTGAGACTTGCCGGAGCGACCGCCCACGTAGACCGCCATATCGCTGTCGTACATGGCCTCCGCTTCCGGACCGCGGTCGCCTGTATCGGCCATCCAACGGTCGAGACGCGCCCGCATCGCCTCCAGATCCGCGCGGCGGGAGGGCTCGGCGGCGAGGTCGCGAACCTGCCAGCGATCCTCCGTCCACTCGTAAAGCTCCTCGACGGGACGCTCCGGGCGAAAGAGCAGGCGTTCCGCGAGCGGATCCAGCGCGCGGGCCTCGTGCAGCGCCCGCAACGTCTGCACGATGGACTTCCCGTCCTTGTAGGCGTTCGGCTGCAGGTGAGGCCGCCGCGGAAGGAAGTTCCGGATGTAGAGCAGCCGGTCGGAACGGACGCTCCGGATCCGTTCCACTGTCTCGTCGCAACGGTCGCGCGCCGCGAACACGTGCTCCCTGGGACGGTACGTCGGTGAGAGGATGTCCTTCGCCTGCATCCCAGCCGGCAACGGCAACCCGGCCGCCGCCAACGAGACGGCCGTCAGGTCGATCAGCTCGATCAGGTCGTCCCGCACCTTGCCCCGCGCGACACCGGGGCCCCGCACGATGAAGGGAACATGGGCGCCCTCGTCGTAGAGGAACTGCTTGCCGCGCGCATGGCTGATCCCGTGGTCGCTCGCGAAGATCACCAGGGTGCGGTCAAGGATCCCCTCGCGCTCGAGGCGCGCCAGCACCTCGCCGACATGGCGGTCCGTGAACCGCACGGCGTCGAGGTAGGCCGCCCAGTCGCGGAGCAGCACAGGGTCGCGTGGATAATACGGCGGCAGCGCAACCTTCTCCGGATCGGTGGCACCACCCAGCTCGGCGGCCGCCCGCTCCGCGAGCCTGCGCGCGGAGGCATCATCGCCGCCGCGCAACTTCCCCCCCGCAAGCTGAACCTGCATGAAGAAGGGCTGCCCCGGCGCGCGGCCGGCCCAGTCAGGCGAGTCGTACATCGCGGGATCCCATTCGAAATTATAGTCGGTCTTGCCGAGCGCCTCGACGCGGTTCTTGCGGGCCTTGCCCGAACCACGCCGGTCGGCGTCCGGCAGCCCACTGCCGATGCACGTGTAATAGCCGGCCGCCTTCAGCCGCGCTGGCGTCGGCACCACTCCGTCGGGCAGGCGAATCTTAAGCTCACCCCTTCCACTCCGGTGATGGTGCGCGCCGATGGAGGTGGCGTACATTCCGGTGATGAAGGCCGAGCGCGAGGGTGAGCAGACCGGAGCCGTCGTGAACGCGCGGGAAAACCGCGTTCCCTCGGCGGCCAACCGGTCGAGGTGTGGCGTGCGGATCTGGGTCTCACCGTAGCACGAGAGGTTAGCCGACATGTCGTCCACCATGATCCAAAGGATGTTGGGGCGCGGGTCCGTGGCAGCGGCGGAGACCGGTCGGACGGCGAGGACCAGCAATGCGAAAAAACAAATCAACTTGGGATTCATGCGGGGTCGGGGGTTCGGGAAGTCCGAGGCGAGAAAACTTTTCTCTTGGGCGAGAGACGGGGCGCCGCAACCTTTCATTCAACCCGATGCCCCTCCCCGCGCTCCCGCCGGCCGCGACTGTCACCTTCATCGCGCTACGTCGCTTGGCACCCGCCCTCGCCCTGCTCACATCGTCCGCCCTTGGAGCGGCCGCGCCGGGCAAAACCGTCGTCTCCGACGCACCGTGGGTGGAAGGGGATTTCCCCTTCTTCTCATCGATCGTCGACGCGCGGAAGGCGGGCCTCGGCTTGCCCGCTGACAACCTCGCCCCGCGCGGCCTCGTGCTCAACCTCGGGCTGGATTGCTGGGCGTGCTTTGACCCGGACCTCCTGCGCATGACGATGATCTGGCGCGGGGCCGGCGTCACCGCCACGGCGCTCGCTCCCGGTTCGTACCACGACATCAACCGCAAGACTCCGGGCGGCCAAACCAACCTGCCCCGGCCCGACGGCCGCCCTTGGATCGCCACAGGCACGCATCCCGGCGGCGCCGAGGGTGAGTCCGTTTCCCTGACCGACCCGCGCGAACCCGCGCCCAGCCCCGAGGAAGTCGGCCGCGGCGCCCTTCCGGATGAACTGGGAAAATTTCGCGCAATCCGCGTCAACGCACGGAACGCCGTGCTCTCCTACCGGCTGGGGACCACCGAGGTCGCCGAATGGACGACGGCGACCGGCGACGGCGAAAGCCCCGTAGTAACACGGAACTTCGAGGTCGGCGCGTCCCCGCGCGCGCTGCGGATCATCCTGGGCGTTAAGACTCCCGGAACGTTTGTCTCGCTCGGCCTGCCGGATGGGGTGAACGCGCAGTCCGCGCAGATCGTGGAGGAAAAAGGCGCGACCACCCTGCTGCTCCCTCCCCGCGAACGACCGCTGCGTTTCAGCGTCGCCTTCACCCAGGCAGCGACCGCAGCCCCCGCGGTCCGCGGCGGCGCGGCACCTCCCGCCGACCAGATGCGCCGCTGGGCGGGTGAAGTCATCACCGGGATCCGCGTCGCCACGAACGACGCCGCCTACGTGGTCGACCGCATTGACCTACCGTGGCCCAACCCGTGGCAAAGGGGCGTCCGCCCGGCCGACATCCAGTTCCTGCCCGACGGCACTGCAGTCGTGGTGACGCTGGACGGAGACGTGTGGCTCGCGCGCGGCATGAACCGGAAGGAAGGGCGCGTGACGTGGCGGCGGTTCACCTCCGGGCTGCACGAGCCGATGACCGTGGCGGTACGCGGCGGTGACATTTTCGCCTTCGACCGCAACGGCATCTGGCGGCTACGGGACACCAACGGCGACGGGGAAGCCGACGTGCACGAGATGTTCGCGAACGGATTCGGACAGACCGCAGACATGCGCGAGTTTCCCTCGCAGATCCGTGTCGGGCCCGGGGGAGACTTCTTTCTAGCAAAGGGCGGGCAGCAGGCGACGACGCAGGGTAAACACAACGGTACCGTCCTCCGCGTGAGCGCGGATGGAAAGACCACCACGGTGCTCGGCCGGGGATTCCGGCAGCCCAATCTCGGCGTCGACCCCGTCAGCGGGCTCGTCACAGCCAGCGACCAGCAGGGGAATTACGTGCCGTCGACGCCGCTATTCATCGTCGAGAACGGCAACTTCCACGGCTTCCTCGCGCCGTTCGAGCCGAATGAAAAGTACCCGGCCCCGATCGCCGATCCGCTCACGTGGATCCCCCACCCCGTCAACGCCTCCGCGCTTTCACAAGTCTGGCTGCACGGCGCGAACCTGGGGCCGCTCAACGGAGGCCTGGTCCACATCGGCTACAACCGGCCGGAACTTTTCCGCGTGCTGATGAACCGCCGCGGCGCGCGCCCGCAGGCGGCGGTCGTGAGCATCACCAAGGACATCGATTATCCGCCGTTGAACGGATCCGTGAACCCGGCCGACGGGCTCCTGTACGTAGCCGGTTTCCAAGTGATCGGATGGGGCAACGTGATCGACGTGCCCGCCGGCCTCGGGCGTCTGCGGCGCACGAGCCTTCCCGTAACCCTGCCCGGCGAAGTCACGCCCATGAAGGACGGCGTCCTCGTGCGCTTCGACGTTCCCCTCGACCCACGCAAGGCCGCCGACCCCGCGAACTTCTCGCTCCAGTCATGGTCCTACCGTCGCAGCTACAAGTACGGTTCCGCGATGTACAAGGCGGACGGTACCCCGGGTCAGGACGCCCTCACGCCGAGCGCGGCCTATCTTTCGAAGGACGGCCGCGCAGTCTTCATCGCGGTGCCCGGGATGAAGCCCGTCATGCAGCTGCGCGTCGGCTGGTCGCTCGCCACCGCGGAAGGACGCGCGTTCAGCGACAACGCCTACACGACGCCGTACGAATTAGCGGAGTTTGACCCCATCACAGAAGGCTTCGGCGAACTAAAGATCGACCTCACGCCCCGCGCAGCACTGGCGACCGCGACCAGCGCCGCCCCGACCGCGGCGGAAGGCGCTCGCCTCGCCCAGATGTTCGCCTGCATCGCCTGCCACGGATCGGACAACAATCCCGCGGTCGCCCGTTCCGGTCCACCGTGGCAGGGACTCTTCGGTTCGCGCCGGAAGGTCTTCATCAACGGCAAGCCCATCGAAGTCACGGCTGACGAGGCTTACTTGCGGGAGTCGATGCTCGATCCGACTGCCAAGGTCGCCGCAGGGTTTGAGAAGGGCGAGTACGCGATGGCCAGCTACGCGGGCGTGCTCACCGAGTCGCAGATCGAGTCGCTCATTCTGCACATCCGGAGCCTGCATTGAGGTCCGGGCGGAAGTCGCCTCGAGCGTCGGTTTTCCTCAGGCCACCCGCGCCCAGAGGACCTTGAGGTAGCGGCCCTCGAGGCAGTTCGAGAACACCGGATGGTCCGGACCGGGCCCGGTGCGGTCCAGGAATTGCAACCGCCGGCCCTGCCGGTGCGCGGCGCGGATCACGTGCCCCTCGAAGTCCTCGAGTGAAAGCAGACCTGAGCAGGAGCAGGTGACGAAGATGCCGCCCGGCTTGAGGAGGGAAATCGCGAGCAGGTTGAGATCCTCGTACTTCTGACGCCCCTCCCAGTTGCCGTGCTCATCGCGGGTGAAGATGAACTTCGGCGGATCGAGCACGACGACATCCCACTTCTCTCCGTTGGTCTGCATCTGCCGCGCGTAGGCGAACGCGTCGGCGTGCACGAATTTGAGCCGCGCCTGGTTGAGGTTGGCGTTGCGGCGAGCCTGCGCGATCGCCGCCTCGTCGAGGTCGACGCTGGTGACTTCGTCGGCGCCACCGGTGATCCGGGCGTTCAGGGAAAATCCTCCGGTGTAGCAGCAAAGGTCGAGCACCCGTGCGCCCGGCGTGAACCGCGCGAGGGCCCGGCGATTCTCGCGCTGATCGCAGAAGAACCCCGTCTTGTGCCCCTCGGCGAAGTCGACCTCGTACCGGATACCGTGCTCGCGGATCTTCACGGCCCGCGGCGCGGCGGCGTTGGTCTCGTTGAACAACGAAGGCCGGATGCCCTCGAGGCTGCCGAGGTCGTGATCGACATGCACCCGCGCAAAGCGGGTCCCGGCCAGTTCGTGCAGCAGCGGCAACCAGCGCGGCAGCCGCTGCGCCATGCCAAGGCTGTACACCTCGCAGAGCAGCGTGTCGCCGTACCGGTCAATGGTGAGCCCGCTGAGGCCGTCACCCTCGGAATTTACCAACCGGTACGCATCAGTGAACTCGTCGAGCTTGAACAGCGAACGCCGCAGCTCCACGGCCCGGCGCAGGGCGGATTCGAAATAGGACTCATCGATCGGCGTCGCCGAGTGGCAGACCACCCGCAGCGGGATCTTCGCGCGCGGATTGAAGAGACCGCCGCCGGCAAAGGCGCCGGACTTGTCAAACACGTGGACCAAGTCGCCCGGACGGGCGTCCGGCGATACCTCCCCGAGCATGCGGGGGAAAATCGCGGGCTGGAACGTGAAGAACTTCAGTTGCGCCCAAGGACGCGGCCGATCGGCGCGGTCTACCGGCGCCGGTCGGGCGGCCGGGACCGGAGTCGGGAGCTCGGTAGGTTGATCCACGTGGAGGAAGCTTCGGGACTGACGGCAGCGGTCGAAAAGAAGGGCCGGCTGGGGACAGCCGGCCCTCGGAATTGCCCGGGTTTGCCGATCAGGCCACCCGCTCGACGATCAGCGGCGGCGGCGTGGGCCGCTTCGGCGCGAGGCGGTAGGCATTCTTGAAGTACTCGAGCGCCTGCTCGAGCTTCGCCTCGTCGTTATAGTGGATCATCATCAGCGGCTCGCCCTGCTTCACCTGCGTGCCGACCTTCTTCACCTCCGAGACTCCCACGGAGTAATCGATCTTGCCGTGGTTGCCGTCGCGCCCCGCACCGAGGATGTGCACGCCTCGCGCGATCATCGCCGCGTTGATGGTGTGGACGTAGCCACGCTTTGGCGCCGGCAGCTTCCGAATGTGACGCGCCGGCGTGAACTTGTCGGGGTTGTCGATGTAGGACGTGTCACCACCCTGCGCCTTCACCAGCTCCTTGAGCTTGGCGAGGGCCGAGCCGTCGGTCAGGTGACGCTGGACGGTCTGCTTCGCCGACAACGTCGATCCGGCGACACCCGCGAGGCGGACGATTTCCATGCCCAGCTTGAGGACCAGGTCCTTCATGTCGTCGGCTCCCTCGCCCTTGAGCAGCTTGATCGCCTCCTTGACCTCCAGCGCGGTGCCCACCGAGTCGCCGAGCGGCTGATTCATATCGGTCACCAGCGCGACACAGCGACGCTTCATCGAGCGGCCGACGCGGGTCATGGAACGGGCCAGCTGCTTGGCCTGCTCGAGGTCCTTGATGAAGGACCCGTTGCCCCACTTGACGTCGATAACGAGCCCCTCGGACCCCTCCGCGAGCTTTCGGGAAAGAACGCTTCCCGTAATGAGCGGAAGGCTGGGGATCGTGCCGGTTTCCTTGCGAAGTTCGTAGAATTTGGCGTCGGCTGGAGCCAAGTCCTCGGTCTGGGCCATGATCGCCCCACCGATGCGGGACAACTGGCTGGAGAACTGCTCGTTGCTGTGGTTTCCCTTGAAGCCCGGGATGGCGCCAAGCTTGTCGAGCGAGTTGATGATGTAGTCGTGCTCAACCCCGCACATCATCGGGACGACCACCCCTGAGGCCATCGCCAGCGGCACGAGCACAAGCGACGTCTTGTCGCCGACTCCGCCCGTCGAATACTTGTCAATCTTCGGCTTGGCGATGTGGGAAAGGTCGATGACCTCACCCGAGAGCATCATTTCCTCGGTGAGGTCGGCCGTTTCCTGAGCCGACATCCCGGAGAAATAGATGGCCATGGCCAAGGCAGCCAACTGGTGCTGCGGCATCTCGCCATCCAGCGTGCTATCAATGATATAGCGAATTTCCTCTTGGGTGAACTCACCGCCATCGCGCTTCTTCTCGATCAGGAAGTTGAACGAGGGCTTGATGAACCGGCGGGTAGGGATGTTGCGTTTGCTGCTCATTGGAACGGTAAAGAAGTCGCCCCGCAGGAAGCCCGCTGGGACGGGAGCATGGCATGCAACCCGCGCCCCCGGAAAAGTCGAGCCAAAACCCCGGCCAGCGCCCGGTTCGTGCTGTCCGCGCCCCCTCGCTGCGACGATAGCCCAGGGGTGGCCGGGAGCGGGTCGCGCCCGGCTTTCAGGTCAATTTGAACTTGCCGCGACCCGCGGGCCGCAACCGTATGTCCGGACCCACGTTCGTCACGAAAGACGGACGTTCACCCACACCATGAAGACCCTGTTCCAACGATCGCTCAGCATCCTCGCGTGGTGCCTCCTCGGCGCCATCCTGCCAAGCTTGGCCCCGCTCACCTCCTCCGCGGTCGCGGCGGAGCGCACCGGCAACGGAGTCGTTTCCGGCAACGTCACCAACAAGACCACCGGCAACGGCCTCATCGGCGCCAAGGTGGAAATTCCGTCGCTCGGCCGCGTAGCCCTCGTCGACCAGACCGGACGCTTCGTGCTGAACGAGGTGCCCGCCGGAACCCATGAGGTCGTCGTATCCTACACCGGCCTCGATACCCAACGCGTCTCCGTCAACCTCGCTGCCGGCCAGGTCGCCGTGCGCGACTTCGAGATGAGCAGCAACGTGCTCATGCTCGACACCTTCAAGGTCACTTCGGAAAAGGCCGGCCTTTCCTCCGCGCTCACCCAGCAGCGCAATGCCGACAATCTCAAAAACGTGGCGTCGATGGACGCGCTCGTCGACCTGCCCAACATGAACGCCACCGAGCTGGCCGTCCGTCTCCCGGGCGTGGCGTTCGGCAACCCCGGCGACGAGGTGGTCGAGGTCATCAGCGTGCGCGGCATGGGCGCCGGCATGAGCTCGATCACGATCGACGGGGGCGGCATGTCCTCCTTCAGCGCCCAGAACCGCAACACCCGCATGACAGCCTTCACCGGCGCGATGTTCGAGTCGCTCGAGGTCGTGAAGGGGCAGACCCCCGACAAGCCCGTCGATTCCCTCGGCGGCGGAGTCAACTTCAAGACCCGTTCCCCGCTCAACATGCGCGAGAAAC
>JACCDP011264196.1_pt1 | contig 130708 bp, 189 predicted proteins | sample 7445841 | NCBI WGS metagenome assembly JACCDP01 (sample SAMN15323441, study PRJNA562643) | freshwater metagenome | isolation source: river surface water | place: USA:Blue River Watershed | collected 2017-08-17
ACAGTGGAAGGGTACCATACTGCACGAAGCAGAGCAGTTTCGATGTACGAGGTCAGCCACCACAGACGCGAGTCAGTGTTCACAACTTGGACTTGCACGTTGTGTGTTTCCATGACAGTGCCTTCTGGAACTGCTTGGATTTCTAGGGGAAGATAACCATCGTACTCACGCACAATGATTTCCCAACCTTCGCGGTTGAAAGGAAGACCGTGTGCTCGAACAATTTTTTCTGCACGGTCAATGTCTGCCATAGTAATAGGGGTTAGCAGATAATCTTTGATGAAGGCTTGCGGACCAAAGAATACCGAACGATCTTCGCCGCCTCGTGACTCAATATAAGAACTGATATGAGTCGTACCTTTTGGGTACTGATTCCACTGCGAAAATTTATAACTATCAGTTCTGATGATGATGCTGATTAGACTTAGTACAGTTTTCATTACATAAAACTCCTTTATGTTATATGCCTAAACTCTCTGTTTAGGTCTTGATGCTACAATAGCCTATTATCAGGTTATTGTCAATGTTAAAGCGTATTAGAGTTTGCCCACTCAGTGGTCCATGCCTCTAGTTTATAAGCGTTAGCAGGCCAGTCGTTCAAACCTAAATCTGTAATACTACCACAACACGGGCATTTAAAAGATACTGCTGGATCTCTATCCATATAACCGCCACCGCGATAGTAGCGTAGATCGCTTCGTGCTATGCCTAGTAGTGCGCCGCACCCTTTACCACCGTTACCCCAACCGGTGCACTCATGTTCTAGAATATAGTCACGACCTGGACGAAGAATTTTCATGATTAGTTATTCGATATACCTATATAGTTTATTTAAAATATTTAGATTGCCGATTGCTCTCATTGTATGTATCATATATTTATGACATACAATGATTATATTACGTTACTTAGTAGCTTTGCTACAAAAAATAAATACCATAAGTGGTATATAAAACTTATTGACCGGGCAAAAACAAGAGTTAACATTAACTCTATAAAACATATGCAGAGCCATCATATAGTTCCTAAAAGTTTTAATGTGGATGCTACTGTGTTTATTAATTCTAAAAATAACTTAGTATCTTTAACTACTAGAGAGCATATATTAGCACATAGATTACTAACTAAATTTATCGTAGGTGATAATTATTTTATAAGTCTAAAAGCATATTATGCTATGTGTTTCTATAAATTAACTAGTAGTCAGAAAAAATCAGTAGAAGTAGCTGGCAAGCTAATTAGGGCTATTGAAAAACCTTATAATAAGTTTCTCATAGATGGAGAATGGTTATATAACAACTATGTTATAAAAAACAAATCTACCAGAGTATTAGCCGAAGAGCTGTCTTGTAGTAGAAGAACTTTAGTTATGGCGTTGCAGAGAGCTAACATCGAGAGACGTATATTAGTCGATAGTGCTGGTATACCTTTATGGTCGCCTTACGACAACTTATTTGAGCTAAAAGACGAAATACAAGAGCTAGTATACAGAGGGTTAAATAATACAATTATTGCTGGTAAATACAAGGTTGATAAAAGCACTATACAAAGATGGAACAAAATACTTGAAATTAAACCACGTCTTTGGCAGCTAAAAGATAAACAATGGCTGTATAGTAAATACTATGAGGAGTTATTATCTATGGAGCAAATAGCTAAAGAGTTAAATTGTAATCCAGCAACAGTTAAAAAATGGATGGGTAGATTAGATATACCCATCCGTAGTCTTCAAGAAGCTGCTGACCTACGAAAGAATAGGGACAAAATAGTCTAAGATAAATACGTGATCCTCAAAGAAACAATCACGCTGTTTAACTACTTCGCTTAGTGGCAACCATTTTGCATCAACAGCATCATCAGAACCTTTTACGCGTTCGAGTTCTCCTACACCTAGGTCGATAAAGAACGCCTGAGTAATAGTACGACCACGGGTAGAGCGGTTCGGAGCATCAAAAGTTTTTGAAGCTTTTATGGACCCCTTGAGAACTGGAACGGGGACTTTAATCTTGGTTTCTTCTTTCAGCTCCCTAATGGCCCCATCAAGCATAGTTTCATCTTGATTCAAGAAACCTCCAGGTAGGGCCCAAAGACCTTTTCCAGGCATATCACCTCGTTTTACTAACAAAACATGTCCTGATTTTATTACTAAACTATCAACCGTTACAAAGGTTGGAGGAAATGGTGCTGACTTCCATGATTCCTTGTACTTCTTCACCATCTGGTATTCTTGTCGAATGATATTAAATTCAGGTTTGCCCAAAAAGCCAGCCATGCAGGAAAGAGTAGCATCCGGCATAATGTACGCCAACTCTTCAAAGTCTGTGTAATCCATCTGAGTAAGAATTACTTTGCGAATGTCAGTCGCGTTGATGCCACCAACGTCTTCAACTTCAACATGATTCTTCCAGCGCGGGAAGATGTTCAGGTAGTAACTAGTACTGTCCTTGGAGTGGCCGATCAGACCCACATCTTTGGCATTTGGAACAGTTTCATCAACAACCCGCTGAATCGCTGCAACCCAACGCGAATCGTCATATGGGTAATCAGACACAGGAACAACATGAACACGCTTACGAATGGTCGAGTACATTTTGCTTGGCGTAAGATCAACTACTTCGTCTTTGTAGACGGCATCAATCATAGCCTTGCGTTCTTCGAACGTGAAGGGATTTCGGATATTTCGAGCGGCGAAGCTCGACCCAACAACTACGACAACTTCATGTGCTTGTTCAAGTGCAGCATCAATAACTGCTTTGTGTCCATTGTGAAACGGAGAAAAACGCCCAATAAAAACTAGTGCATCACGCATTTGCAAAAACTCCTTTTGCTATATTATGTGTGCCTCTCTGGCTCACGTTTGTATTTATACATTAACACCCGAAGGATGTCAAGGTTTGGTTTGCTTTTGTGCAGTTTCCCATGCCAGCTTCATAAGATCGTAGCAGAGATTGTACATTGCCGGATGGACACTGGCGTTTGGCATTGACTTACACATGATGCTGTGAAACGTATCAAAGTCCATCTTCGAGTATTTTTTAAGCTCCTGCTTTCTCAACTCAATCATGTTGTTCATCAGTCCCTCACATATTCACGAATGTGCTTCGTCTCATCGTCAAAAAACTGAATCAGTTTTCGTGCAACTTCCATCTGCTGGTAGCGTTGTGAAGTTGCAGTAACAACATAGTAGTTGCAGTCAAACTCTTCAAGTAGCTCAATCCAGAATTGAGTTTGACTCTCACGCTTGTCACCGCCATAACGAAGAGGGTCTACTTCAAACGGAATTTGATCGTTCATTACGACATAGAGATCAGATTTTGTTTTCTTTGCTAGGTGCTCAACTAATTCACGGTCTGATGCAGTTCCTCCATCCCAAAGACGGTAGTAGCCCAATGTGCTAAATAAGTCTGTATCTTGAAAGATGAACGGTTTGTTGAATAGGTCATTTTGTGCTGTATCTTGAAGAGCGTACTGACCATGGACGATTGCACGCATCTTTTCATCCGTGATTTCAGCACCTACAGTTTCCAAGTACTCGCGAGCCCATTCCGGTACAAAGTGTCCATTTAGTTCTTTAGCTAGCCAGTTAGCCATAGTTGTCTTACCGCAACTTTCGGCTCCAAACACCGTTACAGTTTTGCGGATGTGCTTCTGGAACTCTGTAAGAATAAAATCAAAATTTTCGAGCAAATCTTGCCGTACCTCTGTTCCTCGGATTGGAACAGTCTCCCGATAACGGTTGCAGGGCATGAATCTACAGCCAAGTACACGAGCCATATCAATCCCATACAGTTCGCTTGCTACAAAGTAGTCGTTAGGCTGGACATCCACGAACTCGCGAACAATATCCCGCCACACATTCCAGAAGTTTGGGTGTTCGTGGGGTTCCTGAGGAACATTTCGATGAAGATGATGAATCTTCACGCGAGAATCAGCATTATACGTAGTTCTAAAGGCTTCAACTCTTTCTTTACCGTTGACAGGCTCTTTATCCATTGAGCCAACTATCACGTGAACCGTACCGCGCCACGTCACCAACGATCTTGCAAAATCGATCAGATACTTGTGCCCGAGAGTGGGCACAAGAGCGGTCATAAGAACGATTGCATTAGGCACTTTGATTCACCATTGACTTTTTCCACTGCGAACGAGCGATGAAAGTGTTTATTAGAAAGAAGATATACTGGAATGCAACCAGAGTCAATCCCTGATAGAGGAAGAACGGGATAGAGACAACGTTTGTCGAAGCCCAGACCATCCAGTTTTCTAGCTTCTTGTTGTCGAGCATGATCTGTGCAACACCGCTTGCCACAGCAAGACCAACATCAATCGGGTTCAAACCTGCAATCCCAGCTGGGTTGAACAGCATGTTAGCGAGAAGGAACAGTCCAAGAATTGCTAGACCAATTCCGCCGTATGCCGGATACCAGCGCAGAGGGATAGTTGATACAGGTCTAGTATTTTCATCGCTGCCCCAACGAAACCAACCATAGATCAGGGAAAATACTAGATAAAGGTTGAATATAGCAAGAGCTAGCAGACCCCATTGGTAAAACAGCAGAGAATAAGCAGCAGTTGTCACAACACCGATGGGGTAGTTCCAGCGGCTCTGACGAGTGCAGAGCCATGTGCAGCTATAGCTTGTAGCAACCGCAAAGATTTCTAACCAGTTTAGCTCTGTAATCCAATCGAAGTGAATACCGACACCATAGCTAAACGCAGTAAGAACGATTGCTACGCCAATCGATTCGATAATGTATTTTTGTGTATTAGTCATTTGCAAAAACTCCTTTTGCAGTTAATATAATATCTCACTGATATTATTCATCTAGTGCTTCTTCAACGCACTCTTTTATATATGCTAAGTCCCAAAACACCCCAAAGCTGTCAAGTTTTTTAGAAATTAGCTCTTGAGCGGTACTTTCAGAAATTTCTTCAATACTTAGGCAGCGCGAGTAATCTTCGACAGTTTCGCAGTCCCATCCTTCATTCGTACCAAATCCTAAACTGATTTCTACATCAGCATTTTGAAGCATATAGTTATAGAAATCTGAGAAGTCTTCAACACTCATAATACGATAACCATACACAGAAAACTCGTCTGCCCAATCGCGCTCAAACTTTACGAAGTAATACATTATGCATTCCTAATAGCTGTTCTATATATTATATAATAAGCTAAAATAAAGTAAGGGTCAACAAAGCATTGACTTTGTTGACCCTTACTATGAGTTAGAAAAATTAATTTAAAGCAGTAACTGATAGTTCCAGTGGCGCGCTAGTTGTATTCTTTAAGCATATTCCGCCGGTAGCTAATAGGCTAACTCCAAGCTTATTTGTAGCCAATCCTGTAAATGCTGAACTAGCACTACCTTGTATCGCACTACCTAAAGTGCCAAAACTAGATAGAGTAGCTGATCCTGCTCGAATAACAAACACACCTTGTACAGTAGTGCTATTACTTACAATGCTAATTAGCGCTGCGTCAGAGGCTATACCGTCTCTTATGATCTGAGTACTACCCGGTGCAATTGTCATTCTCCAATTAGTTCCAGCAGTTTGCATAACATCCCCTTGCGGAGCTGTGGAGGCAAAGCTAATATTAGGGCTATACATAGACACGCTACCTGAACCTAACAAACGTTCGTTTGATATGTTAAATATCTCAGAATCTTGAATCTCTACTGCTCCGTATGGTGCGTCCATAAATACAAAAGAGCTTCCAGTAGCTGGTCGTGGACGAACTACACAGTCAGAAATAGTAATGCGTTTAACTATACCGGGATTATTAAATGAGATAAGTGATTTTGAAAGACCTGTAGCTTGTATATTACTAATTGTTACTGGATTAGTAAAATCCCAAGCTCCACCACCCTCATACCCAAACGCAATAAAATGTTCTGGCTGGATAGAAGGGTCGTCAATTACAGGTGTTTTAGTACTTTTGTTATACAGTACCTCGCAATCACGAACTACTAAGCCGCTTCCAAAAGTAGCGGATATACAAGTCTCTATCTTGCCAATAAACTTAATATCGGATATTCTAGTTTCTCCGCCTCTGACAGTAATACCGTTTTTAACATTAGCAATACTTCCGTTGCTGATGTCAGTATACTCTGCTGGACCGTGCATACCTATACCTGCTGAGTAAATAGTAGAGTCGGGATAAAACGCTTGATCGTAGGCGTCTGTGCCGCCCCCTTCTACTGTAAAACCGTCAACACTATTATATCTAGATACTCCAGAACCTATAACAGCAGAAAAATCTACAGCTCTTCTAACCCCTTTACTAAATATGTTAGTTATTTTTGTGTAGCTTACGTTTGAGCCTAAAATACCGTAACCTACGGCTTCATCTCTACCTAGGTTGCTTACCTGTATATAATCTAAAATAGTTCTATAAGCTCTTACAAGTCCTATCCCTACGGACGAAAACTTAGTAGCTGATATGTTAGTAAGTTTAGAATCTAATACTCTAGAGACGTATAGCCCTGTAGTAGATATACTAGCAGAAACAGGCTTTTTACCTACGAAATGCACATTATCTAAAAACACTTTAGCTGGTTTAAAAAATTTAACTGACGTAACTTCGGCTACAGTGTAGTTATCGTGTGCGTGAGCTTCAATATCAATATAATTGGAGCCCACGGCTTGAACTATATGATTCTCTCCTTTAAACCATTGCCCGCGATTATCGTAGCTCCATAAAACATTAGAAGCTATCTCACATAAATCGCCAACAGAAATACCAGAAGTGTTGGCTAGATATAAGCGTCTATCGTGCATATCAATAGGACTAGTGATACTAGTAGTAGCATGTTCTGCTGGTCCAAGAATACCTAATAAGTGCCCTGTTTGATTTGCTGTATTAGTAGTAGAATAAAACTTAACAGCTCCTCCTTGACCTGCTATACGTATATACTCTACATTGTTTATAGTACTAGCTCTAAGTAAATAATTACCCGCTGCAATGTTTAAAGTTTTTTTGCTTAATTTAGCTTCTTCTAGCGCTAATCTTATAGCATCTGTATTATCTTGTGTAGGAGTACCAGGTTCAGGGAATACTCCGAACATTCTTAAATCTAGCTCAGCAGGGTTTGCAGTGTACCATCTATTAGAGGCTGTTTGTATTTTTAAGTAGTTAGTAGGTTCAGTAGTACCTACGTCATAATATATATTACCGCCACCATCTCCTAACGAATAGTAACCGCCTACAAATATTGCTTGTTCTGAGCCATTATAAGCTTGTAGCTCAGAAATATTATTTAATGTAATCATACTAATTACCTCCGAGTTATAGAATATGATAAATTAGTACAAACTACCAATGTTTTTTCTTATAGTGTTGTAGATACCTGTTACTGCTAGTTGCTCGTATGTTGTTTTGTATTGTTGATCTAGCAATATGTTTTGTCCGAGTCGTAGTAATAATCCAAACATAAATTTATTAGATGCCTCAGCAATAGCTGTATTTGTCCAGCCGTACAATTCTTGCAGTTCAGATACTACGAGAGGGTGCGATATATCAGAAGCCTCAACAGACAGTAAATTAGATAAATCTCCACGTATTATTGCAGAAGAATTTAAATTATTTTGACGAACCAAATGAAGCTCTGTATCTCGAATAAGCTTTACTACTTCTTTATACTGATCTGTAGCTAGGGTTAGATCGTTATCTATAGCCATAGTATAAAACATAGCAGCTGACCGTGCTTCTTTTGCCGGAGCTGAGTCGTATATTATATCATGAAATAATACAGCCCAGTCTAGTGCTTCACTATAGTCTTGGTTTGTGTCTTGTAAGTAACTATAAATTGATTCTACATGATCTAAATTATGATAGTGTAGTTTTAATTCTTTAGTTTGTTTATGTATATAATTTCTTGCTTGTACAGCAACAGGATGTTTTTGGATTAATGACCAATTCATACTATTAACCACCTATATATTCATATAGAAAAATAGTTTCAGTTTCTTGCTCTAGAATTGTAACACACTGTGGAATAGCTGCTACACCATCAGGTAAAGTAACAACACAGGCGCTATCTGCACTATTCATATCATTTGGTTGGCTAGGTTGAGTTGTTTTGTACTCTATACCTACCGCTCCTAGTGAGGTTGAATCTATTTCTACTTTGTTATACATACCTCGTACGTTTTTTATAACAGCTCTAGCATACCACACATCGCCAGGTGTGGGATCTTCTACTATAGTAACTCTATCGTACAAGTTTACGTCTATGTCTGGTATAGTATTAAACCCCGGTTCTGCGAACACTACTGAAGGTGTTAACATTAGCATAACTAATAGTCTCATAGTTGCACCTTAGATCTGCTTGTAGGCACAGACACAATAGATGTTTCTATTTTAACTTCTAGCCCTAACTTATATAATGTATACTCAAGGGGTAGCTGGCCTTGACTATGTAATTTAATCGGATCACTAATCATAGTTATATTATGATTTTTATCCACTAGAGTATATTTCATTTTTGTAATCCCTTTGATTGTCTGTATTTTGCTAAATCTACGCTACACTGCGGGTATACTTCGTATACTTCTTCCTGAAACTGTTCAAGTTTAGCAATATACTGCTTATTATCTAGCAGCATTTTGGCTATCTTACTATACGACATTCCACTAATTTGTTGTTCTATTGCATATACAGCTTGATAATCAGCACAGTGTATTTCATCTGATGCTCGACAGTTTGTAAGCTTGGTATTAGTATAAGGTTTACTGTGTCTGCCAAACCATTCTCGTGCGCCACAAGTCGTGCATTTATACCAGTATTCGCCGTTGTGCTCATTTAAATAATCAAATACTATATTACAACTCATTTTTTCATATACTCTTGCATTAGAAGTGTAATTTCTCTTATACGAGGCTTTACGCTTGCATCTTCTTTAAATACTAGTCTATACATTAGCGATTTGCGTTCTCTACGCAAATCGCCATACTCAGTACCGATATATTTCCCACTTAGGTAGTCATAGTTTTTTTCTGAGATCTCGTCCATGCTCGGAAAACCAAAAAAGCAGAGTCATAATAGCAGCTATGCTTAGCCATAATCTAAGTAGAAACCAACTAAATGTTAGTACAGGGAGTTTCCACGCTATAAAAGATAAGATTGCTGTTACTATAACTATAGCAACAGACACTACTAACAGCATTACTAAATACGTAAAGCTTAAAACAAATAGATAATCAAGTGTTTTTGACATTATATTTCCTAATAAAAAGCTGACAGAAAAGATTCTGTCAGCCTATGGTTATTCTTTAGTACGATCTTCTAGTTGCTTTAAAGCTCCTAGCGCAGTAAACACATCTAGTGATGTTGGAGCTTCCTCAGATGTAGTTCCCGAATAAAAATCAGGCATATCAATACGTACATCTTTAAGAGCTGGATACATTACTTGTGCGATATCGCGCTGTATCTCTGCGAGATAAATAGAGGCAGAAGCTTGTTTAGCTGATAGTTTTGCTCGTTCTACTTCAGCCTCTGCAAGACCTTTTGCTTTAATAGCTTCGGCTTCAAAAGCAGCAGCTTCTGCAGCAGCTTGTTGAATGCCGCGGTTAGCCTGAGCAATTTCTAGTTCGCGTTGTTTATCAATTACAGCTAGAGCTTTTTCTTTCTCGCGCTGCACAGTTTCTTTTTGCGCGCGTTGACGCTCTACTTCTGTTTGCTGTTGTTGCTCAATAATAGCAAGTTCTTTTTGCTTTTGTGCGTCTTGGATTGCGCGCTGCTTTTCGATTTCACGTTCTTGTTTAGCAGCTTCAGCTTTAACTTGGTTAGTTTCAATCTGTTGTTGTGCAGTGATTTTTTCTCCAACAGAACGACGTTTAGTTTCAAGCAGAGTATTTAGTCCTACATCCGGCTCAGGCTTACCGATAGTAACTTGGCTTACTTGAATACCATACTGAGCAAGAGGATTTTCTAGACGCTGAGGCTGACCTGTTTTAGAATCAATTTGAATTACGTTTTTTGTAACTAGACGAGTTGTTTCTTCAATCTTCTTAGCGTCTGCGTTAGTAGAGCTTACGGGAGCATAAGAACTATCTTTTACCTCTACTTGTTCACGCTTAGTTACATATAGCCCGTTTCGCAGCTGGTCTTCCATCTGCGCTTTATAAGCATTAACACCGCCTTGAATAAACTCTTCGCCTGTATACTGGGTTGCAGTTACTACAGCAATATTACGCGAGTTATTAACTAGCAGTGAGTCTACTAAGTTATCATAACTACGAAATTCTTGGTGCAGCTTACGAAAATTAGCTTCGTCTACTGGTAGGCGATAACGAAAAGCTACTGGAATAGTTCCGCCGTAAGTATCTGCAAACGTTACGCTAACTTGTTCTAAATCACGAGTAAACTCGGCGGCACTTTCACCACTCATATCAATAGTAGCTACTCGCTTATATTCATAAATGTTCGTAAAAAATGGTAGTTTTAGGTGTAGTCCAGGCTCGCTGTATACAGCAGTAGAACCAGTAACTTTGTTCTGAACATAATAAATATACCCCTCACTGGTTGTAAACCAAGTAGCGGTAGATAAGAATAAACCTATAATGCCTGCTGCTGAGTATGTAGCAATTTTCTTTGGATTAATATTCATAGTACTCTATTATTTAATATCTTTGTTGATTACTTCTAGAGCCTTATAGGCCATAACAGTTTCTTGCTTTAAGTGGGTTGCTATAGTTGAGGTTACTGTACCGCCTACTACTGATGCAAGACTTTTGCTAGCTAAATCTGTGCAACTGGCTAGTCTAGCTAGCGCAGTTGCCATAAATAACACCTTGTCTTTATCGTCCAGCATTAACGCGCTGCACTCGCTACATCTGTGCGGATGGTACGATCATTAGCGTGAGCAGGGCTTACCCCAACGAAGGAACGTACTTCGTAAATCCAGTTTGTTTGCGGACGAATAGCTGGTACTTTTATTTTAGCAGATTCGTAGAGCGATTTGTTATTAAATTGCTCATCGTCAATATCTTTGTCCCATAGTTCTGCTAGTTGCCAACCTTGGTTAAGTAACATAGAAATAGCATCAGAATCTAGTTTACGTACTAGTACTGCTGCTTGAATATCGCCAAAATTTGCCATAGTATTAAGTTGTTCGGCAGAAGACTCAATAATACGAGCGCGCGACCAATCATCCTTTGATCCGTCTTTACCTTGCTCAATGCTGCTAATAGTTTTCCAGAACAACTCTGTACCTGATCCGATAGCGTCTACAGCAATAGTATGAGTTTCATCAATATCGCTTAGCTCATCAATGTTAGAATCAGGTGGTACAAGTAACATAGCATACTCGGTGCCATAATCTGCCACAGGCACTAATACGCAGCCCTCATTGAAACGAGCATAGATTGCGTCGATTTGCGCAATCCAAATATCAGCAGTATTATTACACGCTGCAAGAGAGATAGCATCACTACCATTATGATTACTAACAGTAGTACTAGTGTATCCACGCTGAGTTAAACGTTGAGCCATAGTTTTAGCAAATTTATCATAGCCACCACCTTGCATACCTGCTGCTACAGTGAGTGGCTGATTCTTATCTTGAGCGGCTACAGTAAATGATACAGTAGATAGTGCTGCCGCAATTAGCAGAGTTTTAAATTTCATTGAGCTACCTTTTATGATTTAATAATTATTTATAACATTATCTAAAGTATTTTGCAATATTAAATAATCGTTTAATCCCACAAGCCCTCGTAATATTTTCCAAATAGGCGGAACCCGTTAGAGATACGCTTTGCGTATGATTTGCGACCTTCCCAATCATACTCTTTAGTATCGTTAGGACCACGAACCATTTCGCTCATGCCATTTTCCAGCTTTTTAAACAGCATATGGCTTTCACCCGAACTAAATTGATCTTCCCAGCTATCGTCAATTTTATTTTCAAATGCAAAGATCATTTCATCAAGAACCCAATCCCAGCGCTTGAAATGATTATTATCCACGTCATACTCATTCGCTTTGGGGGGTGCTGCAGTACTGCGAAGATGTTCAGGAACGTCTTCATCTGTTACATAAGGAGCACCGTGCTTGGTTTCTTTAAGTTGTTTGAGCATTGGAAGAATAATATGCGCAAGAGTATCATCCATATTCCAAGTATCATATCGGTCGATACGAACGTAGATCTTGCGTTTCTTTTTCTTGTCGATCCAATGAAGAAATTTATAAAGCCAAGTAATAGGGCGATCTTCGCCCCACTTACTAACCTCTCCTACTTCTGGTTCAGGCTCTACACTTCCGTGAGCAAGCCATTCCCCGAATCGGTGAACACGCTCAGCAGTATGAGGGAACCCGTATTCGTCTTTTTCTTTAGGAACCCAAAACATCAACGTCTCGGCGAGTTGATAAGGCCCGAACCAATCTTTATACGGACCGATATATACTTTCATTTTAATAAACTCCGGATTATAATAGTCATGGCCCAAGCAATCGCTAAATAGATTGCGCCTAGTATACTTAATATTATTATATCAAACAAGTTAATGCTTCTTCTGTATTAGAATATTCAACGAAGTGTAGATTTACCACTTCCAGGTGCTCCAAAAATATTTACGTAAATAGTCATGGTATCTCACTTATAATAATGTACCTATCACGATAGATAGTAAGTTCCGTTAAATCAGTAGGATTTGCTAATACCTTAGTTTCTATTAAAGCATCTTCTTCGCCACGTTGCCAAACTTGGCAGACAATTGTACCAGAAGCTTGATCTGCGTTTTCAATACGTATTCGTTTAGTCATTTTTTAACCTCAATAGCGTTGTGAAGCTCTAAATAGCCACAGTCCATACCAATTCCATAAGCATCAGGCCCAAAACCAAATACATCGTATAGTACGTAACGATAACTGCCTTGATCTTCAATATCGCCTTTGTATATACGCTTTACTACAGAATAAAAAGCAAGCAGCTTATCGTCGTAGGTTAGACTATTCCACCACTGTTCAGCTTGCTGCTCATAAGCAATAGCTGCTTCTTGCATAGCTTTAGAAAGCTCCTCAGATATAAACACTATATAACTCCGTTATACTTTGTTTTGCATTTTTGTGAAGTATAAAGTGTCCACCAGCGCTTTGCCATAAATGTCTATATTTTTCTAGATCGTCGATCAAAATATCGCCGGGTTTACAGTATTTATATTTCTCCTTAGCGCTACAGCACGTCATTTCCACTCCGGGAAAATGCTTATCTCGCCACGCAAGCTTTTGTGGAGCCGCCCAACCACCACGTGGAACTCCTGTTAGAATAATAGGGTTATAATGCTTAACAGATTCGTATAATGCTACGGCGTCAGGCATTAGCGGTAGATTTGCGAAGAAATTAGGTGTAGAGGCTACAGTAGCCCAAAACTTGGAGCTACCATATAGTTGTTCAAAAGATTCAGGACTACATCCTATAGCATTTTCAAAACCTGTTTCAAAATCTGCAAGCACTACATCGCAGTCAAGGTATATCTGCTTTACCATTCTAATAGTCCTTCTAAATGTGTTTTAGCGTAACGAGTCCATGTAGTAGCCCCATAGTGAGGGCAAACGTCAATATATCTAGGCAACCCGTTAACTTTATCACCCTTTTCGCCACATATAAAATAATGAGTTTTTGGGTTTGGATCAGCAGCTTGTAGCGCGGTTCTAATGCGCTCTGTAGAATCAATATATTGTTTAATAATAGCTATTTCTTCAGCAAATTCTAGGTGCTGCTCTAGTTTTGCTATAGCTTGTTGTAATTGTTGTATCATTTAAACTTTAATAACCTGGGAGACGTACAAATCGGAAATAGAGTGCTCTGCACATAACTTTTTCGCTTCGTGCAGAGCCGTCATATACCCATCTGTTTGAATTGTTTCTTCATATACTTCTTTGTGAAGAATTGGGTCTGATAGCACTATTTTATATGCTTGTTTTTTCACAACATAAACTCCAGTTTATTTAAGTCAAAGTCAATATAGTCTAACTCAGCTATACACTGAAAATGTGTGTTACCAATCTTTTGATGAAGAGTATGGTGCCAATGTCCGAAGAACCAGAAGTCTGGTTGATGGATTTCAAACATAGCTTGTAGAGCTGAGGCAGTACGAGTATTTTCTAGTTTAGCATCTCTACCACCCCAGAGAAGTCCGCGATTTTGAAAAATATCAATAGCGGCCTGTGTTGGGCAGTCGTGAGTAATCATTACGCGCGGGCGAGCGATTGCATACGTATCAATGATTTGATTAAACTGCTCAATAGAACATTCTTCATCTGCCCACCAATTAACCCCTGCTGTGCGCCAAGCATGGTCAATACTCCAGGCTCCACCAACGAACATGGTATGCCCTTCGACTCTACCGTCAGGTATATACCCAGGCATAGTTTTGCAAATAGCAGGGTCATCGTGGTTTCCACGAATAAAACGATGACCAGGATTAGCTTCAAACCACTGATGCATGTTATCGTTCCAGTAAGGACTTTTACCGAATCCCATACCAAAATCACCTATCTGAATGCTGCGCTCAACAGACATTTCTTTGCCTGAGCGGGTACGACCAATACCTAGCGAATAGAACTTATAGTCCATCACTTTGCCATGAAGGTCGCCAATAATCCGTGTATACATCTGTGTGTCTCCTTAAATATACAATAACAAAAAACTCGCAGTTAAGCAAGAGCTAACTGCGAGTAAATCCTAGCACTGTAGTAAGAGCTGTCACTACTAGACCTAAGAATCCATATCCTACAGGCGCTACAGTAGCTGCTAATATACCAAATAATATACCGATCATAGCATAGGCTAGAAGTCTAGGCTCAAGCGGATTCATCTGGATACAAATAGTCGCCATTAACAGAATCAGTAATGTCTTCAGGATCAACTAGCATATAGCGAGTTACTTCTTCAATAGTACCAAAGCTTTCAAGAATAGTGTTTGGGTCTTCTACCCAATACACTTCGTCGTCACTGCATACTACGCGATAAATAAAATCAATCATTAGTTTTACTAAACAGCTTTTTTACTTCTGCAGCAGCTTCTTGAATATCTTCTACTGCATCTTCTGCAAAATCAGAAGCTTTTTCTTGTAAATCTTCTGCAAGCTGCTTAGCACTCATAGCGAGTGGCTCATAGCCGTTGTCAATAGCATTTTCAACAGCTTCTTTAACACGGTTAAATAGGTTAGTCATGGTTATATTCCTCACAAGTTACACCATTACGAGTGATAATAACTCGTGTATGGTCTCCAAATAGTTCTCTCATTGCCTGCTCATCAATAGAATTGATTACTGATAGAAGTGCTTGTGTGTCTTCTACGAATCCAGCAGGGGTAGTTTCAATCATATAACGTAGACGAATTAACTCTTCTACACTATAGTTTTCTGGCGGATACGTAACATAGAAATCATCAGAATACGTATAGCTACGATGCTTAACAGCTGCATTCTTCTCAGCTACAGCTTGTTTAGACCAAGCTACTGGGTCAGCCTCATACGCTTGCATGATTTCCATACGAGCTTTTACAGACTCTACTGTGAACTCTTCAGCAACAAATAGGTTTTTAGAATCCTCACTGAACTCGTTTTCTTCGTCTTCGCTATCTAGCAGTGGATGGAAAAAGGCACAGGCTTCTTGCACGCTAAATTCACAGCTTTCTCCGTCATTAAAATACGGAGTATACTGCGTCCAGCTAATAGCTTCAATAATATGTCCATAACGCCCAAAGTATTCAGCGGTGCTTTTATGAACAATCTCTTTAGCAAAGATTTTAGCTTGCGCTTGTAGAGCCTCAATCTGTGTTTGAATATCTTTATATTTACTAATTAACTCTGATTTCATTTTAATCTGCTTCTAGTTGTTGTGATTCTACCCAAGCGCGCTGTCCGCGTCCTAGCATCCAAGGTTCTGGCTCTAGCTTACCGAGCCAATCCTGAATAGTGGGGATACGCCCAGCACAGTCCTCCTTAACGTGGTCTTCTGCAATGTCCCGGACGCTGACCACCTTCCCGTCTGAGTTGGTAATGGTAGTTCCAAATAATTGCTCCGCAAGAAAGCATCCAAAGGAGTTGTGTAAGATTGCCCGATGTTGGAAGTTTGCGTAGGCCGATTTGGTGGAGTCAAACCAGTCGTGGATAGGCATGTAGTCCTCAACAACTCCCCCATAGCGCTTAACTGAATTTTTTGCATGTACATATGGTTTCATTATTCTCCCTCAATACGTTTAGTTACTATTTCGTAAATGCTTGCCCAATTACTCACGCGGTTATCTACTTTGTAGATACTATTATAACTTTGTGTGACTAGGATAGGGTGTAGTCCTAAATGTTCACCAATAGTATAGTTAGCTAGCACATCTTCTACCCAAATAGCTCCAGAGCCTTCATATTCTTTTAGAGTGTTGGTTTTAGCAACTGAAGGATCTAGACAAGTAATCTTATAGAATACTGAGCTACCAAATACGTTATACAGATTGCGTTTACGTGCTTCTGCAATCTCAGCTTCACCACTAATACTAGAAATTACATGCAGAATACAACCAAATTCTTCATGAAGTTTGCGTACATATTTTACTGCATCACGCAGTGGAGGCAAATTACCGGCATACACAGTCTCGTTAAACATGCGAACAAGCTGCTCTCCTCGCTCTTCAGAAATGCTATACGCCTCTGAAGTGCTATAAGCATCGTGAACACGCTTGCTGTATCCGTGTTTTTGCATCCAGCGATCAAAGTACCACTCCCACGCTAATATACAGTTATCACAGTCTGTTAGAATCAGCTTATTTTCCACTATTATAACCTAGCTGTAGCTTCATTCTGTCAATCTCTGCATGCAGATTATGTTTATCTTTTTCATACTTACATGCTAGCAGCTCAAGTTTAGCTTCTGCCGCTACTAGCAACATATATGGATCGTCTTTTATATCGCCAAATTTATTATCAAGCTCAAGCCAGTAACTAGTAGGTTTACCCATAAAAAAACTATCATACATGCTGCATAATTTCCTCTAGAGAAATAGGTTTATAACCAGTAGCCTCTACTGTAACGTTAAATCTACGTTCTGCGCTAATTAGTTGTGGTTTGTGCGTATGGCAGTGAATATGAATTGCGCCTTTGTAATAACCATTCCATTCTTCGAATGGGTAGTGAGATAGCACAAACAGTCGTTTGTTGTCTTTAAACTCAAGATAGTGCTGACCCCAAAGCAGAGGATCATGATTGCCTTGAATTAGAATAATACGACCATTAAGCTTTTTTAGAATTTCAGCATTGCTAGTAGTTCCACGATAAGCAAAGTCTCCTAGATGATATACTGTATCTGTTTTATTAACAGTTTTATTCCAATTTTCGATAAGTGTTTCGTCCATTTCTTCAACAGAGTTAAAGGGTCGATTTGTGAGTTTGATGATGTTTTGGTGTTGAAAGTGTGTACATCCTACGAAGAAAGTAGTCATTAGTAATCTTTATCCTCTGTTAATCTATTATATTTGTCTTGAAGAACCGCTAGAGCCTGTTCTTTAGAACGTAGAGTTACAGCTGCACGCATTAGTAAAGTATAAGCCTTATCTAGGCTTATACTGTTATTCTTTTCGATTTCTGCTGTAGCGTCAAATAATTCTTCATATAGCTGCATTTATTAATATCCTAGTAGAGAGATTAACCTGCGGTTTTCCGCACGTTCTTCTTCAGTTAGAGGAACAATCCCAAACTCTTTGTGTAAAAGTTCTTCATTGTTAACTCCTAAAAAATCACAACCATCTTTAAAGTTGCTCCAAGTAAGACCGTCGCTATAGTCTACTTTAATCCAAAGACCTTGATCTTTCCACTTGCAATAATCGTTTGCTAAAAAGCTAAGGTTAGCGTCGTCTACCGCAATAAACTTATCGCCTTCTTTAAGGTTATCGTAGCACCATTCTTGAATCTCGTGAATGTGCTCAGACGAGAGCCGCTTAGGGGTTACACAGTCGTCGGCAAACTCACCTTCAAAGCCGTTTTCAATCATGATACGTTTTAGATAAGCTTCACACTCATCCCACTTACCGCGGAAACTGCGCGCCCAAGAAGTGCTGAACACAACTTTAGCATTACCATATTTAGCCCATAGATTGTGCATACGCACAGCAATAGGGTCAAAATAAGGAATCGGATTACCACCTTTAAGAAAGGCGTCTACAGCTTTACGGTTTTTATCATAAAGATGCATTTTGCCCGGCAGCAATGGCCCGTCAAAATCTACAAAAATAAAGTTAGTCATTAGGTATGTTCCACAAATTTAATGCCCGCTGCCTCAATTGCGCTTTGGCAAACAGGACACGGACGAGCATTTTTAGGTTTACCATCTTTATCAAATCGCATAATCACAATACGATGAGCACGATGAAGTTGTTTGCAGCGAGAGATTGCGTGAATTTCTGCATGAAGAAATTGTTTATCCGGCAATCCAACCATGCAAGCGTGTTTTGCTTGCAGCGGATGCGTCTTAACATATGAGTTCTTACCTATGCTAATAGCACGACCTCTCTTATCGTAAATAATAGCGGTTAGATCAAATCGCTGCTTAGACATAACTCTCTCTTAGCTGTTATATCTCAATATAACAGATAAACTAGATTCAGGCAAGGCTGAATCTAGTTTACGAGGTTGTTAGCTGTGGCGCATAGTCGATTATAGGATTACCGGCTAGATAATAAAGTTCTACTAACTGATCGTAACTCAGCAACTTATGAGTCTTTAGACCTTGCAAAAATGTAGAAAATGTATTGAAGCTACTAACAGACATTATCGGTAGCCCTATAGCAGTCTTGCCTTCATAGTAATCATACTCAGATAATCCATATACATCTATACGGCCGCCAGCATACATTGTTGCTGGTGTGTGTTTATTTACAAAAGGTATACCCCTATCCCGATACCATTGTAACGACATAGGCCCCATAAAATTTGTACTATAGCTTATCATAATGTTTAACCATTGTTAGTACTTCTTGTTCTTCTGCGTCGCTTACATCTTTACCAGTATACATAGTAGTATATGTATGCCCATACTTTGCTAGTTTTATTCCCGCTGCGTCATTGTCGCATACTACTACTACAGGTCGCACTTTACGTACTAAAGACATAAAACCCATAAAGTTATCACCGGGATTATTTGTAAAAGTAGCTAGTGCCGAGTATCCTAGATAGGTAAGGCGAGCGGCATCAAATAATCCTTCTACTAAGAAAAGAGTATTTGATAAATGCCAGCTTTCTACACCCCAATAAGTAGGTTCTGTAGTATTAGACTTGCGCGTAAAGTATCTACCATCACGAGGATCGTTATTTACTGTTTTGCTACCGCTAGGGCGGTAGTGCTGATAACCTAATAAGTTACCGGATAAATTATATAAAGGAAAAGTAGCTAGTTGATTAACATCATCTAACCAGACACGATGCAAATTAAAGTTTAAAAAACGAGAAAGCAGGTGATTACGAAGGTCAGGATTCTGGTAGTGACACACTTTCTGTTTTGTCATATCGCACACTCCAATCACAACCATATGCTGGACAAATTGATATACTAGCAGGCAACATATTTACATCTTTAGGGCCTGATTCACCGGATATAAAATAGGCACCTGTTAACTCTGGATGAGTATGTCTAAAACGTGTACGCTCACGTTCGTATAACTCAAGTGCTTTTTCCAGTTTACGAATATACTCAGCTGCTTCTCGTAGAGCCGTAGCTTCAACCCAAACATTATCACTATCAGCTTCGTGAGCATCAGCAATGTTTTGTAGAATATCTGCGTAGTTCATTAAAATGCCTCTGCTTGAATTTCAGACCTAAAACCAGCCATTACCGCAAGTACATTGCTGCAGGCAATTACTGCATCTTCATACGTCTTACAATCATTGATAATTTCGTAAATATACTCATCAGTCCAACACTCTACAAGAATGTACCAACCGTCCTCGGTATAATGAACTGTTGCATGTTGGCGAAGACGTTCAGCCCAAGTTTTCATTACCACATCCTATAATCAGTAATTTCTACGCTGCCTAGCAGTTTTTGATCGCGCAAAAATTGATCTTCAATAAAATCAGCAAAATCTGAAGTACCAATACCAGAACCATTAATTTCAGAACGAATTTTTATTAGAGTAGCTGACGGATACTCTTGTAGCAGTGCATATATTTTTTTAATTTGATCTGCGCTTATCAGCATTATTTAATTCCATTAAATGTATAATAGCAAAAAATAAAGCGCCTATCAAGACGCTTTATGATTTAGTTGGTGTGAGATCAAAACCTAATTTAGCTTTAGGTCGCCTAATTGCATAGGGTTTTCCGTCAGGACCTAGTACTTGACTCAGCTGAACTTCATCGGCTTCGTAAATAGTCTGACCAAAAGTTTCTCCGTCAGGGAGCCAATAATAATCAGTTTGTAATTTTTTCACGTTCTAGCTCTGTTTTAATAGCTAGTTTTTGTTTTTTGAGAGAAACTAGTAAAGCTTTCAACTCAGCAGAACGATCGTTCTGTCGCTGAGATTCAATCTCATCTACTTGTTTAGCTAGTACGCTATGCTGTTTATGCAACCACTCTATACGTCTCATATGCTTACTTTTTTGTTATTGGTGTTTCTGGTTCAGGTTCGTTATAATACGGAATGTGGCTCATTTTGAAAACCTTTCTAGTAAAGCTTTTGTAGTATCAGTTACAGTATCAACAGCGGTTTTTGCTGTTTGAGTCTCTAGGTCAATAAAACGTTTTAATAATGTATTAACAGTAACATCTTTTGCTACTGTATCTACAAAACTACGTTTTGTATTCTGAATCATATCAATATAAAGACTAATATCCATGTTTATCCTTTTAATAGTTTACTTAATTGCTCTGAGGTCACAACCCCATTTGGAGTAAAACCATGTGCTGCTTGCCACTCAGTAACAGTTTGTTTAGTTTTTGGACCAAAAATACCATCAGCTTGCAGATTCAATGCTTTTTGCAGCAGTTTTACTGTATCTGAACGAGTTCCTAGCTGAAGCACATCAGAAAATACGTGTATAGCATGAGTAAATCTACGCTGTCTATCTTCCAATCCTATAGTACCGCCGTTGATTCGTTTTGTCATGCCAACTACATCACCAGCATCCGCTAGAAGATTTAGCTTATTTTTATCCCAAAACCAGCAAGCTGATTCTACAGCACCTTGTTTAGTTGCAACATACTCAGCAGCTTGTTCAGCAGTCATACCTACTGACACACCAAACTCCGTATAGTTATTTCTACCAGTTAGTTGTTTAATCCCACGACCGCGAAATAACCAGCCATCACCGGGGTTAACATTACCTAGTGCTCCGGCTTTAGTACGGTTTTTATCTGCGTAAACATAGTTAGCTAGTTTTTCAGGATTGTAAGCATATACAGTTGCGCGTTCTTTGCCGATACCAAAGTACCTGGGAAATACTTGCTCTAGTCTTGTAGCACTATATTGTAAATTTTCTTCTAATACAGTAAATTCAGTAGATTCATGAGCGCATTGACTAATAAAACCTGCTACACGCTGAGGATTATCAATTTTATATTTTGGTAACGTATCAAATAAGATAGTATACCAAACACTAACCTCTTTATTACGAGGTAGTAATGCTTGTAAATTATGCGGAGTAAAACTAGCAAACATTATATTACACCTGTAATTATTTTATAATCTTCAAGCTGAATAACAGCGTTATTATACTCTTTACCAAGTAGTTCTGAAGCATCTACAATTGCAGATGCTTTACCGTTGTTTTCGGTTATGCGCTTTAACACAAACGTAGAGTTAGATATTTTTAAAGAACCTATTGTGCCCTTTATTACTTTAATTTTACCATGCATTGTTACTCCCGAGTAGGCTATCAAGCCAATCACTCATATCTGTAATATATTTAGCGTCAGTTCCGCACCAAGGATCAATAATTACAAGCTGTTTGCCTCTATACATAAAGTTACCGCTATGCATATCTAATTTACGGCTGTCACTTGTAATTTCTACATCATCTGATTCAGAAAAATAGTCTGTATATTTCTTGATTTGGTTTAGAACAGACAATAGTTCGTCTAGCGAGCTAATATGTTTGTTTCCTGCTACTAAATCTACAAACTCTTGTTCAGTAAACCAACCTTTAACATAATCTTTACATAGTTCTTCAAGTTTATAGTCACGGTGTGAATCTTGCAAACGCTCCATAATGCTAACATAGTAATTATATGTTGCGTCGCAATATAACGTTTTTACAGCAGGTACACAACTATTGTTCATATTAGACTTAACAATAAGGTTGTAATAATCTAACCACTTATCATTAATGCTTTGCCCAATTTTAATAATGTACCTAGGGTCTGCTGAAGCTACTGCGGTAGAGTAGCAACCAGAGCCTACGATAGCGTTTCCTCGGCGTCGTAGCGATTTAACAATGTTAAAAGCAGTCATAGCACACCTTGTATATGTATAAGAACATATTAGCACTTATTTAAGCAATTAACAATAACAAAATTGCAGTAAGAGCTGATTAGCTCTTACTGTTTTACAATCCCTAAGAGTCTGTGTAGAGCGGTTTTTGTTGATCCTTCAAAGCCAGAAGTATCAAAACCCAGAGATTCTAGTTCTCTGAGTAAATGTTTTTTAGAAGGACCATCAGCTTTTGAAACTTTAGGAGAGGGTGTGTATGCACCTAATTTTACTAGCTTGCTGCGAACTGATCTAACGGTTTTGTTCAGATTTTTGGCAATTTCTTCTATGCCGTCATTACCTAGCTCTGTATATAGTTGTAGAAGTTTATTCACCATTTCTGGTGTGTAATTTGTTTCAGCCATAATACCTCTTTAATTAGCTCTGAAACTTAATCCATCCTAAAATATTTACACAAATATCGTCGCATGGATCGTTTATGATTTTTTCTTTAGCTGCTCTAATTCCGCTTGAAGAGCTTTGATTGTTGCTCTTAATACGTCTTTCTCGCCTTCTTTAATAGCAAGTAAATCTCTTACTGCTGCTTCTGAATAGTATCCTGGACTCATAACAACTCCTTAGAAGTCGATTTGAGCTAATCCTGAGCCTATAGAAGAAAATTCCGAACTACCTATGTGCCTATTTTGTTTTTTAGGATCTTCATAAGGACATTTGTCTATATTACATGGCCATACTACTGGTTTATTATCAGCAGCGCTCCACAACGCTATAGAACAGATAGGGCATTCTCCTGTTTTTTCTCCGTAATCTCGTTTAGCCATGAATATATCCTAGTATATATTAATAATTTAAGCAAATAATTAAATGGAAAAAAGGCGCAATTGCGCCTTTAAGCTGGTTGATAATGACTTACCATTAGTCTACTTAGCCTGTTGAGCTAAAATTGGATTTGAACCAATAATTTGTTTTGCTGAAATCAACCAATTAGATAATCTGGGTTATGGTTTTGCAGTTACCTGCTCTACTAACTGAGCTACTCTCCCATCAAAGATACACTGTTGTTCTATTTTCTGACCATAGGTCTAACACATCATGGCAATGTATCTTTGGTGGGAGAGGGTGGAATCGCACCACCGACACGGTCCTTCTCATGGATTGCTAATTTGTTGCGGAAATAACCCAATTATAGTCTAAGTAGTATCTATATACTACAAGTTACTCTGAGGCTAATAATGATTTTACAGCAGCTTCATTTTCGCCGAATTCTCGTAGAAGTTCAACGATTTGTTGTTCAACCCCTGTCACTACATCTACAGCTTTATTATAGTCTGAGTAGAGTGTTTTTAATTTAGCCTTAGCAGCTTCACGTTTAGCTTTGTTAGCTTCGTCACGTACTTGAGAAAGAAGGGATTTAGTAGCTTGGGTTTCAGATGACATTTTCTACTCTTTTATGTTCAAAAAGTTGTTGTTTCACGTATTCTTCTAGTGTTTGGTTGCCGATAAATTTTACTGTTTTTCTTCGGACGGGATAACGGAGCATTAGTTGATCAAATGGGTCGGTTTCGATCCGAACCTCTTTAATGATTTCTCTTGGCTTGTATTTGACAGTATAAGGCTCGAAATGAGGTTTAGTATAGTCTTTGACCCACTGAGTCAAATCTTCATACTTGTTAAGCTCATGTGTAGGAATTTTTTGCAGTTTATATCGCTCTGCTCCGCGTATCAAATGGAGTTTTTGATTGCTATTATTTTTCCAACCGTTAATATTAAGGTGAAAACCTTTTACTAACAACTCACTTAACTTTACTGTTAGTGGGCCAAATGCTAAAGTTTTGTCGAATGGTCCGGTGGTATATTGCTCAATGTTGAACGAGCCGTCGTCGTAGTCTTTACGTGTATAATACGAAGTGTTTGTCTCTACAATACGCCCAAGAATACTATCAATCACAATTTATACTCCAGAGTAATGTGGAGACCTTTTATAGGTCTCCACAAAAATGTTAATATGCGTAACGATCGCTCATTAGCGTTTTTAGCATCACGTTATAAGGAGTGTAATCCTCAAGGTCGTTAGCTAATACCGACTTCATAATAGAAGGTGAGAACCCGCTAATATGTGCAGTACCACGAGAATCAAAGGTTACTGGGTTGTTACCATATCCCGCGTTAAGATTCCAGAAGATGATCTTTGGAACAGTATACCCTGCGGCACTATATTTGCGATGAATCATTTGTAGAGCAGAATCATCATACCGCGCACAAGCATCAAACTGCATATCAGATAGGATCAGTAGTGCTTCTGGCATATCTTCTTGTGCAACTCCACCTTTTACAGCAACTTTGAGTATTTCATCAAAAGCTGCATGAAGATTTGTACTCATTTGCCACGCAGAAGTACTCATCTTACGAATACGTTCTGATAAAGTACCAGATACTTGTACAAACTCAGGCTTGGCTGTAAAAGTTAAAAACAGATCTTTAAAGGCAGAAGTGTTTTTATCAGACAGGTACAACCCTAGTGCCACAGCTACTTCAATTGGTTGAACTACTCCAGAGTACGAATAGTTAATACTCCCCATCGAACCAGATACGTCAACCATTGGTAGAATACGAGCATTGCCTACATAATTAGGCAGAGCTTTCCACTGCTCATCTGCTACAGCCGCATTACCAGTAAATACCGACTTAACAATATCATGTGGGTATACTGCTGCTGCATTAATTTTAACAGAAACAGTGCGTTCTGCTTCGGGCTTTTTAAGCTCTGCGATGTATGCGCTATAAGCTTCAGACGCGTTGCGTCCAAACGCTTTTTGATAACGAGCGCTAGCTACTGAAGGAACATGTGAAAAGTTAATTTCGTTCCATTGCTTAGAGCACATTTGGCTTTCAACTACTTTAGTAAGACCTACAAGTAGTTTGCGATAAGCTTTAGGAGAAAGCTCTAAAAATCGAGTAAGTTCTACTGCAATAGGGCCTTTACGAGGCATCCATTTTGCAGCAAGTCTGTTACCCTCAGCTAGAGCTTGTTTAATCATAGCAAAAGCCGCTTGACGATTTGCCCAATCAGTATAAGCAAAAAGGTCATCCCAACGTCCAAGCTCTGGTACTTTTGGCATTAGCTTGCGCGCAAGGTCTGGACGCTTACTATCTAGCTGGGCTAGTAGATTGCGAAATTGAGCGCGCTCGCCAGCACCTTGACGAATATCACGAGCCCACAGCAGGGTGCGAATAGTAAGATCTTCGTTCTCAGCTAGAGCAGCAGAAAATTCAGAGGCAATGTTTTTGCCACGAGCACTACCAATAGTGCTGAATAGATCTAGCACGGCAGAGCCAGTAGTAGGATGTGCGCGCATACCATTAGTAGTGCGAGTAGTAGCGTCGTAGTTGCGAACAGCGTTTGAGAAAGTCATGTTATTTCCTGGATGAGTGAGTTAATATGCGGAAAGCATCCAAATGCTTAAAGTGTTTGTTTAATGTAGAACCAAGTAGATTCGTTATAAAGTTTATATTGAGGTATAGTATCTTTTACAGCTTGCGCTACTTCTGACCAATCAAAATCATCGCCAGAAATAATACCGCCTAGTTTAATTTTAGGCAGCCAAGCACGAATATCATCTACTACATCAGTATATTTGTGAGAAGCATCAATCATTAAAAATGAAATTGATCTATCTTCGTATTGCTTGGCAGCTTCCAGAGAAGGCGCTTTTACTATTTTTACAGCATCTAATACGCCTGCTGATCGCATATTCGTTTTAAAAGCTTCTAAAAAGTCTCCGCCATGCTGTTTGATAACATCAAAATGCGGTTCGTCACTATACTCAGATAGTTCGAATAGGTCTACAGCGTGAATTGCGATTCTCTTACGGCTAGCTGCTACTAGTGCTGCTAATGCAGCAGTTGACTGGCCTAAAAACGAACCTACTTCTACGAATAGTTCGTCGTCTTTTGAGTCATTAACTACTGTAGCATATAAATCAACATATCTAGAGTAGCCAAAAATTGGATGATTATTTACTGTTATATAATGTCCGACCATTACGTTCTCTTTAAAGCAGAATCAGGTTGTTTGTTGCCGAATCGAACGGCTCAGTTTGATTAGAAGTCAAATGCTCTACCAGTGAGCTTACATATTGTTTGCTGAACTGATTCTATAATAGAAAGTTGAACCGAGGTATTTTGGTATCTCAAGGTATGCGCTTACCAGAAGATTTCAGGCTCCTGCGCGTTAGTGGCCTACTAACGATGTCACTTAAGACAGGCTGTTCCCTACGCCTATTATAACGCTTAACGACTCAACTTAAAACGTAAACAGGCTCTAAATGATTTGGCCTGCCTTGTCTGAGACGTAAAACAGCTTGATATGTCCTGTTTACGATTTAAATTGAAAGCTGGGGTTATCCTACCCAGCACGCGGTCGCTCCTTGTCCGCGAGGACAGTACTATGAGCACTGAAGAACACTCGGCAACGTAAGCTATCATCAGACTAGTACGAGTTCTAGTTGCCACCTAGAGCGGTTATTGCTGGTTACTAATCCAGCGACACTTTTTCGTAGTGACAGATTCTGAACAGAACGGAGAAAAGCTGCGCTATTTTAAGGCACGCAGGCTGCCTATGTCTCAGGTTCACATTTTCTCGATGCGCTGAGTAGCTTCAAGGAGTTCATCCCTATCAGCTCGAAAATAATTAGCACTAGGTTCTGAGCTCTTACGAGTATAATAGAACACCGTTAATTAGACGGCTGCTAACTAAAAACAACTGTAACGTGTTGCCGTACACGTGTAGACTCTACAAACGGTTCCCTGAACCTAGGAGTAAAGGGACAATTCTTCGAGGTGGACTGCAACCACCTTTTCACAGGTTCTAGCCTGCGTCTTAGCATTATAGAGGACGAAGAAAGTGGTTGTCGGGACCAGAATCGAACTGATTTCATACAGGCGCTTGCGTTCCTATAGAGTTCCAAAGCTACCCAACAATATAACCTGTGCTGGTTTATAGTTAAGTATCAATATCATTTCAGAGAATACCAGCAATTCTCATCTGATTCCGCTTAACTATAAGGTCAGCCCCAAAATGGGTTGGACTGATACTAGCTATCTCACCATTCTTCAGCAGTTATATGCTGATAGTAGCTAGGTTTGGTTAATACTGCTTACCCCACCAATAGGTCTTTAATACAGCAGTCCTTTAGCTAGTCATTAAAAGCTTGTACGTCAGACTAGCAATTGAGTACAGAGCTATTATTTACGAGATTTTCCCCTCACGGCACACCGCCTATTACCCAAACTAATTTAGATAATCATCTCGTAGAAGCTGGTGGCTACTCACTCCGCGCACGGTAGTTTTTGCAAAATAGCTAGTAAACCTTAATAGCCTAATTAATGTGGCGTATTTACTAGGGGTTGTAATATCAGGATGAAATTGGTTGCTATAGGCAAGCTAAAGTTGCTGAACTCATCCTAAAATTAATAATATCTTATAATTAAGCATTTAGCAAGCGTAAAGTGAAATCTGGCTGACTTGAAGGTTTCTTAATATATGGCAAGAAATTTTCATAGGGTTTGCTGAACTCAGCCAATTTATAAGGTATAATAACCGTATTTTTAGCACTAGTCAAGAATAATATCACTGTCTTACTACCTGACTCCGCAGAGCCTAGAGTTCAGACAGTGAAGCGACCTACTGACGATTTTATCGTGTGTCGATACTTACAGGGCGCCTATTTTCAAGCTGTATACCAAAGTCGTACAGCTATCCTGTATCTCTTCGCCACTACGGCTACTTTACCATCGCTGGTGTGTGAGGCGGCTTTCTCACCTTAGTATCTATAGGTTCCAGGTTTGTCGCTTACTACTACGAACCTTTTTTCGTATATTAGGTTACAGGTTGTTTTAAAACACTTAACATAGGGATCTGTAGGTAAATTTGATCTACATCGTAGTAGTCAATCATACCTTCGCTTAAATCAAAGCACACACAACTTCCACTAGGTAAGCCATCTATGCATGATTTAAAATTATAAACTTGGTATCCTTCATCGAGAGAATCCCAATCATCGGCTATACCAAGTATTTGTCCCAAAATCTTTACTTGCACTGGCCTTTTCCTTTTTCTTATATCTTATAATATACAACAAAGCAGCACTAAGCAAGTGCGATTTTAATTTAATGTGTGGTACTCAGTAGAGGATTCGAACCTCATCCGCCGCAGTCACAGTGCAGAGTGCAACCATTACACCTTACTGAGCATATTGTTTAATGCTTTAATTAGTCGTTGTTCAGCTGCTCGCTGATCCGCTGCTATATATCCGTTAGCTATCTCAGAGCTATAGTCAAGTTCTGCTTGTACATACTCTTTAATAATAGGGTCTAACTGACTATACAGCTGCTCTCGCAATTTTTCTATTTTAGCAAACATATACATGCTATGCGCCTTAAAAATGGTGTGCTGTTACGCCAAAGAAACCTGACCCAGCATATCGTCGTTTCAAAATGCTGGTTGACTTTTTGATACTATCTCAGTCACATTTCACTCTTTAAAGGATGGCTGCTTTTAAGCCGACCTACCAAATATTTGGAGCCCCCGACAGGATTTGAACCTGTAGCCGTTACGTTCGTAGCGTAATACTCTATCCAGTTGAGCTACGAGGGCGATTTTATTATTTTAGAGTTTCTGTAACCAGTTTACGGCCTACAAAAGTCTTAGTAGCGCTTTCACTTTCAGTGTTAACCGCTACAACGCGAGCGATAGAAAAGCTATCTTCTAAGATTAGAAGATCATTTACTTCTACTTGGCCTTCACGACCGCGATAAGAATATCGGTTGTTACGAGCACTTGCTCCAGTTACAAACTCAACATCAAAAGTGTAAGGCATTACGCGCTTTAGGTCAACTTCAGCAAAAGCTTCAAAGTTACCACTATCTTGCATTTTTAGAACGTATTTGCCATCGCTGTCTACAGCAAGACCGATACCGAATCTATTATCTTTTATAGTTTTAAATAGTTTATCTTTCATTTCAAATATTTCCTCTGTTTGTTGTATTTGTGTATAAATTTCAAAATCTGTCTCTGGCCTAAAAATAAGTTCTTTGCGAGAATTTAAATATTCGCACTTAATCTCGTAACGCCAAGTTGAGTCACTCCATAGCACATTTATAACACGCTGAGGTGCTTGACCTGTTTTAAGCCGAACAAGATCGCCAACTTTAAACTGCGGCGCAACATTTTTATATCGAGTAGAAGGAAAGCTGTAAGTCGCAGCTCTAACAAATGAGTTCTTGGGGTCCATAGCAGTTTATCCTGAGTAATTTGGTGCTGCTTGAGGGAGTCGAACCCCCGACATCCTGATTACTAATCAGGCGCTCTGGCCAGCTGAGCTAAAGCAGCATTATATTGGTGGGTGTTTAGACGTTTCCGTCAGTGTTGCCACAGCGTGTGTACTGCACGCTCTATCGCTAGTAAAACACCCATAATTTATTTATTAACACCATGACCACTACAATTTCTAGAGCAATACACGATATCTGTTAATTTTTTCTTGTCCGAAGTAAACTTCTTGTCACAATAAGAGCAAGTATAATTATATTTAGGAGCATAGGCATCAAATAGTGTTTCTAGGGGTACTCCGTAGTTATCTATTATCCAGTCAAAACAATGCTTTAGATCTTTTTTATATAAAATCTGTATCTCATACCCAGCTTCGATTACTGCTTGTTTTTTCGACTCTACTTCTTCAGTCCAATAGCCTTTTATTTCTATAATCTTATTATTTTGAATAAAATCAGGATAGTATTTTTTACTATTATAAGTAAATACTTTATCACACCTAGAAAAAGGTATTTTGTTATCTAAATTATAAATAACCCATGCTAGTTCATACGTGGAACCGCAATATATACCATCGCAATATCCAGTCTTTGCTCTACCAGAGCCTTTTCTGACTCCTCCCATATTGGGGCTGGTATACGCGCAAGCCAAACTACAATATTTTTGTTCTTTATGATATGACGTAAATTGTTTATCACAAAATAAGCAATAGCGCTCTTTGAGAATAGTGGTACTATTTTTAGTACCTTTTCTCCAATTAGATCCTTTATATACGTCTATATCTAATATAGTTCTTAGCTCTGCTATAAAGGCAGACCAGTTACCCCATATCTCATATATTCTATCCTTAGAACAACCACAAGTACTAATTGTCCACTTTTTAGAAACTGGATATTTGTTATGTTGTTTTATATAAGCTATACCTAATTTTAGGTAAGTCTCTTTATTTAGAGACATCGTATCTCCTTCAAGATAAAAGCCTAGCTATAGTGAAGGCTATAACAGGGACCGTCGTCCTTTTCGGCTATTCTGGCAGCCCCAGAGGGACTCTAACCCTCTTCTGAACGATGAAAGCGTTCTGATCTAACCATAATCTATGGGGCCAATTTTTGGTGGGAAGGTGTGGTTACGCTCCACTCCCGGTTAAAGACGAGTTTTACAGACTCGCTGCTAGAACTACTAGCTTTACCTTCCCTTATATTTGGTGGATCTTATCGGATTTGAACCGATACTAACGCTGAGTTACAACGCCCTGCTCGCCTATACAGCAGTAAAGACCCTTATATTTGGTTGTCCCTCTCAGACTTGAACTGAGGACCCCAGTCTTATCAGGACTGTGCTCTAACCACCTGAGCTAAGGGACAAAAATTTCAGCCGGTAAATTCTTTTTAAGTGCTGCCGGATCAGGCACTAGAGTACTACGTACTCATAAGTTATGGTGTCTAGGGCCGGAATCGAACCGGCGACACACGATTTTTCAGACCGTTGCTCTACGCTGACTGAGCTACCTAGACACTTATTATTTATATAATATAAATGATTCGCAAACAAATAGCAAGCATTATTTTAATTTTGGTGTGCCGAGAGTATTTTGAAACCTCGACCTTGGAGTTAAGAGCTCCCTGCTCTGTCTCTGAGCTACCAGTGCAGTATTAATATAAACCTTTTATATATGCTATAACAGATAGGTCAGAAACCCATTCACCTTTGTCACTAGCTATACCATAATTATTAAGTAACATTTTTTCAGTTTCACGTTTACGCTGAACAAATCTATAAGTGTCTAAGCGGTAAGATCTGTGAGGATCATAGGTTTGATAATTAGCTAATCTCTTGGTTACGTCTTTAGTTATACCTACTTTTACATAGCCAGGAAACGACGGGTTAGAAATACAGTATACGAAACCCGCAGTATCAACTCCGCCAAATTTTAGTAAATTTAGACCTGCTAACTTAAGTGCATACTTTTTATTACTATTAGTTAGTGTATTAAAATCTCCACCAGTTAATTCTGCATATATATAAGCATACTGTAAGCGAAGTGAATCTGTTACTATAAAAGGCAAACTAGTAATATACTCTCTAGTACATAAAGTATTGATTGTTTTACTAATAATCATTGGTGAACCCTCTGGGAATCGAACCCAGGTTCATAGATTAAAAATCTATTGTTAAACCACTCAACTAAGGGTCCATATATAAGACTACTCAACGAAACATAAATATGCTTAGTAGAATAGTCTTGTCTTTTTAATGCAGCTTTAGCATCACGACGCTCGGTCTTATACGACTTTTGATGAGCACCTTGCTTTTTTGTTACAATATGTTGCACGAAAGGATTTCGTGGCTTGGGTAATTTACGTTGTTTCATCGTTCTTCCTCTATATGATAACCACCAATACCGATATCTAGAACTTGCTGATCTTCCCCAATAGTCACCACATGGATTGGAAAGGCGCCTTCATAAATAGCGCCTGTCCAACCATCAGTAATAGAAACCGTAAGAGTAGGATCAACTGCTTGTAGCCGCATAATTAGCTCACCTACAGTCATAGTAACTACTCACCTTTCACTTTATATTTACGGGCTTTAGAGTTATCACGTACTAGCTCTTTACCGCCTTTAGCAAGACGAACTGGTATTGACCCAGCACGAGTCAGCATTTTTAGTCCTTTAGTTTTCTTTTCCATCTTAGCTTTCCTTTTGCTATAAGATATAATAGAACAAAACTAAGTATTTAGCAAGAAGCTTTTAGCTTTGTTCTAGTGCTCCGCTCCAGTAAAGATAATCTAACCACGTGTGATGTAGCTTTTCACGCGAATCTAAAGTAGCAGCTAGTTCTGATACTCTAGGCTCTCTAGGAGCAGTTAAGGGTTTCATGTCTCGTCTTGCGCCTTTTCTAGTATTACAAGACACACAAGCTGATACGATATTAGTATATTCAGTTTTTCCGCCATGAGCGCGAGGAACTACGTGGTCAAATGTTAGTTCATTCGGGGCAAACTTGTTACCACAATACTGACAACAGAATTTATCTCTTAGAAAGATATTCATTCTATTAAAAACTACACGTTTAGGACGATTTACGTATTGTTTTAAAGCAATAACAGACGGAGGACTGTACTCAAAGCTAGGAGACCTAAGGGTTACATTGTACTCCTCTAATACAGTAATACGCCCTTTCATAACATTACGAAGAGTACGATCAAAACTCCAAGTAGATAGAGGAAATACGCTGATTGGAGTAAAATCTGCATTTAGTACTAGTGCCGGATAATTAGGTACCGACATGATAGGCTCCTTACTGTAATAGCCTTCTCGGCTATTTTCTTACTTATAATATAATGTATAATCAGACATTATGCAAGTGTTATTTTATTTTCTTCTAACCAATTACTCAAAGAAGTGCTGTAGTATAGATTAATTATAGGTATAGCATAGTCTTTGGCAATACGCATAGCCTGCCCAGTACCGCCAGAAGCTTGCCCGTCACTAGTCCAACAAAAGACTATATTAGTGGGGCTATCTAAATCAGCCCCTAATATTTGATACGTATTGCGCATCATCAGTTTAAAAGCTGTAGGCTTTAAATATAGTGCAGCAGGGTGATAATCATTCACAAACTCTCTAGCTTCGCGCGATTCTACAGGTAGTAAGTACGAGATGTTATCTACATACCTGCCGTTGAAGCCATTCCAAGGAAGATATATCTCTTTTTTAGTGGCTCCTGACTCAAAAGCGCTGTCGGCACCGTCTGCGCCACCAGAACGCAAGATCCAATTGTCATTAGCAAGTGCTTTTGCTAAACGAGTCATTAAGATTTGGATGTCTAGTGGAGTATGCCGACTTCCTATACCTGCGTAGTATCGTATTTTGGTTTCCACAGTTTTGCCCATCTTAGTACGTTAGGTGTTTCTTCTCTCGGGCACACAACAACACAACTTGTTCGACCGCCTAGAGCATTATTTTCACGAGCCAAATAAACATCAGGAAGTTCTGCAATTTTATCAAACTCCGTTTGATTTACCCGCACTACACATTTTTTAAAAGACGTATCTAACCAATGATTATACAGGTTTCCATCTTCATATGGAGAACTATTAAACATCAAATGAGCACCTAACATAGCGTGAGCTACCAGAGTCGGCGTCATATAATCTGGAAATTCGTCTAGTACTGCTATATATAATTTCATTATACAGCCTCTATTGAATTACTATCAATTCCAACTAATTTTAACATGGTTTTTGGAGGAGCTATATGAGCCTCACGATATAGCTTAAGCATAGCTATAGGATCAATATAATGTGCAATAGCAGTAGATGCAGTATATTTCTCACCACTCATATGTCCTAGCTGAATACCAACTTCTAGTGCTTGTTCTTTTAGCCAACGATTCACAGCTGTTACACTAGCTTTTTGTGTTTTAAACGGGTGTTTTTTAATACGCTCTTTCATCATTAGAGTGCCTTTTAGAGTACGCAGCTTGTGCACACTTGCGCCTTCTGGAGCACCTAAATCATTTAGTAGTTGACGAACGCGCTCTCCTGAAGTAGAGAATACTCGTGAATTTCCGTCTGCATTAGCGCGTTTTTTCAACCAATTGTAAATCAGCTTTGTCTCTGGAGAATTAGCGTAAAATTTATGGCGCTGAAAATGAACTACATCGCCCTTAAAAGCAGCTTTTCCTGGATACTCAAACTCTATATATTCTGGCAATACTTTATAGTGCTTATGTAAAATAGTAGATATACCATAAGTACGAAGATACTTACCGCTTCGTTTATCAAGAGTAGCATTAGTGCTTGATCCTATACGAGCTTGTGTATGATATATAAGCTCAAGTATCATTGCTTCTTCAAACTGAGGATCTTTTATAGATAGTTTTTTTAACCACTTTGAACGTATACTATCAATACATTTAGATAGCTGTTCGACAATAGCAAACTTCGTTTGCTTAGAGCTGTTTTTAAAATCTTGAGTATAAAAGTAAGTAGTGCTGCGTGCTTGGGGGCTGCGAGCAGTAAACACGTAACAATTATCTTCTGCTGTATAAGCACTATTCATTGTTACCTGAGCGTTTGAGGGAAATCCAGCAATCTTTTTGCCAAACTTAGTATATAAACTAGAAAACTCGTCTATATAGCCTTCAAAACCGCTAGGTAAACTATGAACTAGTTGATTCGCATTAATATCTTGCAGTAGAGTAGCGTAATCAACAATAGTTTTACCACTAGTTCTACAATACTGCTTGATATAATCCGATACTACAGTTCTACCAGCACGACGTGCCGCAGTTATATTTTTATATTGTGGGTCTTTTTCTTGGCGTAGTTTTGTTATAGTTTCTGAATCAAAGTCAGAAACAAAACTTAAATATTCACGTTGTGTATTAGTATCGACGCTAATAGGAAATAGCGCAGTAATTTCTGGTATACCCAGTATGCTTACTCTATCTCTTAGAGTAACATAATGTTTTGAATCTCCAGCAAATACGCCAGATGTTATACTATACATCTCAATAATATTTTGATTAGCTGTAGGATCGCTGCGTAGTTGTTTTACTATAGCAGCAATGAATTTGCGCGTTGCCGCTACAGTTTCATCAGATAACGTATTACAATAAAGTTCTTCAACTGCTGCTTTGATTACGGAGTAATCAAGCTGTAAACGAGCAAAACTGCGTAGTGACTCGCTTACATATTTAATAGTAATATCAGAATCATCAATGCTATCAAAAAATGCAGCTTTTGCTAGAATAACCATCCCTGGTAGTGCTAGTTTTGCATTAACTACTAGTTTAGTCATAGGATATAAACTACTGCTTGTACCGTTTTTAATTCGCTTTCAATTATTGATTCAATTACTGACCAGTCTCCGCCGCCTAGCGCTGCGCCAATTCTTGGCATAGCAATAACTGAACCTGCGTAAGCTTTATTTAGCGTGTGCATAATCTCTGCAACCGCATCGTAACTTACGTAGCGAACAGGGTTTGGGCCTGTCTGCACAGATACTTTACCATACTCTTGTTGAGTTACTGCATTAATAATTACTTTACCGCGCTCAGGAACAGCTAGGTATTGCCCGAGTCTGAATCCCTTAGAGCACCAAAGTTGATATGCTGCATATGTACCAGGAAAGCGTTCTCGTACGATCTTGGCTACTCCTGACCCCATTACTCCTTTAGAGTTACAGCCATGAAGTATAAGTTCAATATTAGTAGAGAACAAATCTCCACTACGATATTCAATTTTCATAGCGATACTCCATATTTACGACAAAGCTTTCTAATTGCGTCTATGTCTTGTTTATGTTCTATGATATAGCTTTGCTCTAGCATGAAAAGCAAGTCTGCTAGAATTTCTTCTTTTGGTAGGTCAGTCTTCTTTGCCATTAATCAGTTCTATATGTTTACGAATGTACCGCATGAAAAGCATAGCGCGATCTGTAGCTAGGAAACGAGCGTTTCCAATATCAGAGATAGGTACTGGAAACTCAAAATTAGTAGTGCTGGTCTTATACCAAAGATTTCCGTCAAAGTAATGAGAGAAGTTCACAGTTCCGCTAACGTGATCTTTCAGAGTATACATTTTTTACCTATATTTACTGGTAGTGCCGGTGAGAGTTGAACTCACCCTAGTTCCTTATGAGAGAACCGTCCGAACCACTCGGCGTCACCGTGATGTGCTTGGGGCTTGTGCTATTGGAGGTTGGCTTGCAGAAAAACGATGTGATTTATTTGAGTCGTTAAAAGTCGTAGGAAGTATTACATTATGTGATTCTAATAGCTGATTAACTATATCTATTGTAGATGTAGTTTCAAAAGCTGAGCCTGTATCAAAATGAAAATTTTTAACAGCTGTTCCTAGTTTTTCTAGTACTAGAAATCTTACTAACTCATATTTAGCGTTTCGTTTTTGAACTCTAAGACGTTGTTCATCAGTAATATTTTCACCTAGTACCATTTTAAGACTTAATTCAAAGATATCGGTTTCCATACTTATGCCTATTAGTTACTTTTTTAGTCAGTCATCTAGAGATTCTTGCAGTTACTTCTGTTAGGCATAATCATACCTAGTATCTATTTTTGGAGTAGCATGTTGGAGTCTAACCAACCTAGCTAGTTTTGCAGACTAGTGCCTAAAACGCTCGACCAATGCTACACATAAAAATACCCCTCACAGAATAATCTGGAGGGGCAAAAGAATACTAATACTGCTGTATCAGTAACCTAAACCACTCCGTGGTAGTCTAATTTTCTCATAGCACATTGTCATTTAGGATTACTCTTTTTCTAAAATTGCAGCAGTTCTTACTTTTTCTACTGCTTCTTGTATTGTATATTCAAATATTACGATTAGTATTACTACTTCTTTTATAGCAGCAATAGATAAACCATCGGTTACTGTAACGAGCTGTTCTACGTCTACCAATAAATTATTTTTAATTAATGAATTAATATAAGCACGACGAGCAGCTTCTGAAGGCATACCTATGCGCATAACTACATCAAATCTGCTAGGACGAGCAAGTATACGTTCTGGTATTCTTTCAGGATAATTGGTTGTAGCAATAAATAAAACGTTATCTACATCAGCTCCGCCATCAAGTAGATGGGTTAGGTCCTCGTCGCCTTCACGTCTGATAATACCGTCTATATCTTCAAAAATTACTACTATTTTTCTATTTTTTTCTAATGTTTTAACTAATTCAATACCTACACGAGCAGTGCTGCTACTTTTTGCTAATAACATTACAGCTGCATGCTGCTCTAACATAGATGCAAGTCTATATATAGTTACTGATTTGCCCGAACCGGGAGGGCCGTACAGTATAATTCCTCTTTTATATGTTATACCAAGCTCTCTAAAACTATCTTCTTTATTCCAGAAGTCTAGAATATGAGTCAACACTATAGACGATGGGTCGTCTGGCATATCTACTAGCGTATCAGTCGAAAACTTTATTCTATGCAGATATGGTGGTTTTTCCCAAGGAATTATAGGCTGATATACCCCTGCAGGAATTTCACTAGCACCAAAGCTGCCTGGAGTCCAAGCAATTGCTTGACTGTCAACGGACCACTGAGGCTTATCTAGAGAAAGCGGTTTATCGTAGGTATACGATTCAATAGATTTTTGAGTCATTAATATCTCCTATACAAAATATACTACTATATACGAAGATACTATGCAAGTATTTTTTTGCATTTTTTGGCAGAAGGCAGGGTACTCGAAACCCAAACGATAATTCGTCTACAACGCTTTCCAGGCGTGTCCGGCGCGCCTGTCCGGTTTACCTTCTATATATGGCGGAACCGCTGTGAATCGAACACAATGCGCTACTAACGCACGATGAGTTTAGCAAACTCTCTTAGCCACCAAGCTAATTGTCGGCTCCATTATTCATTTCTTGCTTATGCACATTGTGCAGCATCTTATCTCTTAAATCAAGGCAATAACAACACCCACAACCCATAGATTTATGTTTTTTGCCTCGCATATTTATATTAGCAGCCGCTGGAGAATAAGAACTACCGCGAGGTCGGTGGTTCCAATTACGACCCATACCAAACACAGGAGATTTAGCCATTAACTTTTTGTACTCTCACTTATATAATTAATTGCGTCTTGTATAGTTTTAGCAGGTATGCTATTAGCTTCTAATTGATGCTTTAAATATTGTAAGCGTCTAAGCAGTTCTTGAATAGCATATCTATCCATATACACTCCTTAAAACTTATACTCTTTCTAGAATAGTAAGTCCGTTATTATTAGTATAGCTTTGTTTTATTTGCCACTCATCAGTAGTTAACAACCATTCATTAAGCGCATCTTGCAACCCTAGTGGCGAGCCATCCTCACCCTGATGTGCGTATAGCGCTGTGTCGTGTAAGATAATATATTTTGAGGCCGCGCTACTATGTAGTAGTAATTCTTGCTTTAGCTGTGTATATACATGCCAAGTGTCGATAAACAGTAGTTCTGTAGGATCTAACTTTACTTTTAATACGTCGGCCTGTATAAATTGAAAATCTAAATTTTCTTGCTTAGCAAAAGTCTCTACTTCCAGTAATGCTTTTTCAGGTGGTTGTACTATATCATAACACCGAATTGTACCAACTTTTGCCTCTAACCAAGCCCAAGTAGATACAATATTACGTACACCAAGTTCTGTAACATGCGAACAATGTTGAGCATACTTTACTAAAATAGGCAGATGCTCATAAATATCAGACGGTGTAGAAGCTAATTGGCTGTATCTATTAATTATCATTTACCTCGATTTTTATTAAAGCAACAATTAGTCTAGGATTAATTTGGTGCGGACGGAGAGACTCGAACTCTCACCCCGAAGGACTAGTTCCTAAGACTAGCGTGGCTGCCGTTACACCACGTCCGCATATATATTGGCTGGGAATAGAGGACTCGAACCTCTGTATGTCAGAATCAAAGTCTGATGCCTTACCAACTTGGCTAATTCCCAATAATATTATTTATATAACATAAAGCACAATTATGCAAGTATTATTGCACTTTAGTACATTGGTGGACACTAGGAGATTCACACTCCACAGACTAGCATCTTTATTAACCTAGCATTCTATAGGTTTTATAGCGCCGCCAATCTTGACTCTTTACTGAGTGCACTAAGTTTGACCCTGATACCAAACGTTCTATCTACCGTCTTTCGCCACTAGTAAGCTAGATATCGCCACGATTGCCAAGGCTGGGTTTTTTTGTTTTTATACCACTATAGTAGTGTTCTGCTATCCCATCATAAGCATTGATGGCAGCATTTATTATTTGCCACTTTATCCATGCTTCTTCACAGTGGTTTGATTCCCACCAAAAGAACCTATCTATAGCATATACAAAATTTATTTTGTTATCTTTTTTACGCTGCCATTGTGTAGCACTTAGGGTCTGATTATTATGACCGCCAAATAATGCGTTGATGAATATACTTAAAGCTATGAATACTCTAGAAAAATAAACAATCATAGTCTAGCTATACCCCATTGTTGAACAATAGCAGTAGCTATTCCTGGATATGTTTTACTACGTTCTGCCCATCTATTTGATGAAGGACTTAGTTTATTTTGTCCAGAATCAGTTTGATTAGTCCATCTAGGCTTACCATCTACTAATCTAGGAGAAATATAACAGGTTTTAACAAGCTTGGGAAGATCTTTTAACCAGAGGCAGGTAGCTTTACTAGCATTATCACCAAACTCATATGGCTGAATAATTTGGTCAGGCTTTCGGATTGCTGTTGAGATAGCTCCTATAGGATTTTCTATAGCAAGAGGAAATGGTAAGTCTAACAAAGTTTTTACTTGCTGTATAGCTAGTTGCCTAGCATTACGTCGAGCCTGACCTACTAGGGTAGATGGTTTAATCTTTTGATGATAACCAATATTTGGATAGCGTGTATAATCTGGGTCTTTAAAAGCCCAAGCAGCGCTGTTTGTTAAATATGTGCAATCAGGATGGAACAAACCCCAAGACCAGTTTACGTCTTTAGCTAATATGTCAAAAACATCTGCTTGAATATGATAAGGAGAATTATCTATACTCGGCAGTATGTCTACGCTGTATGCGTCTATTCCTACATCGCGCAAGCGCTGACGCACTGCTCCTGATGTTTCCATTCCAATTATAACACGCATTATATCTCCAGAGGCAGGTGCGGTATACTCGAACCCAATTGTCGATGCCCATGCTCCTTTTGTAGAGTACTCTACTATACGAGGTTACTAGGCCTAGTAACTTCGTATACTTTCCTTACCTCTTTATTAAATTATGGTAGTCCGTATCTGATTCGAACAGATGACCTTCGCTGTGTAAAAGCGTTGCTCTACCACTGAGCTAACAGACTATAACTTATGGCGACTCATGCGGGACTCAAACCCGCTTCACCCGGTAGACAGCCGAGGGTAATATCCATATACCAATGAGCCAGTATCCATGCCGGAAACTATGAAGTATAGTTAGTAACCTAAGATGCTTAACATAACATCTTTTTCCTCTAACTTGCCGTAATAGTTTTATACAATATCGAACAACTATATTATAACCGTCAAGTGCTTGGAGCGGGTGATGGGATTCGAACCCACGACATTTTGCTTGGCAAGCAAACGCTCTACCCCTGAGCTACACCAGCAATTCTATTTTCTAACTCAACCAAAAGGGAGTTAGTATTATTTGGTGGAGAATGCGGGCATCTAACCCGCCTGATATCCTCATTGCAAGTGAGGTGTCCACTACAAGCAGACCCATTCCCCGTTAACTAGTTTTATTTTTTCTTTGTGTACTAACGTGTGACAGTTTGCACATAAAACTGCTAAATTACTTAGACTGTTATTATTTCTATTTTTATCTATATGGTGTACTTCTAGGGCGTAAAAATTATTAAAACCACAACAGCTACATTTATTAGCTAAGTTATTTAGCGCTTTATCCCTATAACTACTTTCACCAGTACCGTAATGGTTCGGCTGAATACTCTTAATATAACTTTGTCCTATATCTTTGCATATCCTAGAACAAAAGTATACGTTATGTTTAGAGTTCCTGAGCTTGGATTTTTGCCGTAAAAACTCATTACCGCAATGAGCACATAGTAATTTAATCTTAGTATTATTTACATTAGCTACCGTACCACACGCTTTAGAACAGTAGTGCTCATATTTAGAACCTTCAGCTATTCTTTTTTGCTTTTTATACTCAATAGCACAGGTGTTACAAGAGTATATATTATATAATCTATTACGACCTTCTGAGTCTAATAATACTTCTTCGCGTATTTTCATAAAGCTCTCTTATTAGTTACAACACTCCGTGTTAGCCTACAACACAGTGCGAGGGATACGTTTAGGTGTTTAGTCTCTTCACCAAGCCGATTTAATGACCTATTACACAGCAGCTTAACCTGTGCTTTTACTCCGTGCGTTGCACATCACTACAAAGGCTATAAGTAGGAGAGATGGAGGGGGTCGTATATAAATATAGGCTAGAAATGCATAGTAGCCTGCGTCATACCAAGGCTTTCTACATCTAAGCTGCTCTAGTGAGGTATGCCTCTTACTAGTCTGACTTCCTATTTAGCCACAGCCGCTATCGGATTTTTACCGATATACTCCTATAAACAGTAGGATACATTCACAGTATGTTATACGGCTGTTTGTTTTTGGCGGAGAGTGGGCATACTCGAAATCCAAACGGCTACTAACCGTTCCCATCGCTTTCAAGGCGAGTCCGGCGCGCCTGTCCGGTTCACTCTCCGTATTTTGGTGCGGATAGAGGGACTCGAGCCCACAAAACTCTGCGGTCTAAACGCAGCGACTTTACCAATTTGCCCATATCCGCAATTACTCAGTTTATTTAACTGTCTGAGTTAGACAGCTAGGGTTGCGGTGGGGAGGACTCGAACCTCCGTAATCGGCTTATGAGACCGTGCTGGAACCATCTCCAGTCTACCCCGCAATAAATTTATTACTTTTACTTCTATTTTCTTGCCAAGGCAAGTACTGTAAATTCCAAGGAACATGTAGTCCACATATAATATCATTAGTGATAGGTACTATATGATCTACCTCATAACCTATAGGACATTTTCTATAAAAATCTAATAACTCTTGTTTATAGTAAATAGCTATTTTTTGATTACGTCTATTACTAGCTAGATTAGCATAATAAGCTTTATTATTATGTATCCAGGTACTTTTGCAAAATTTACATATAGTTTGTAATTTATCTGGCCTAGAGTTATTTATATCAAAAAAGCTCTTATCTAAGATATCCGAACATTTACCACATTGCTTAGTATTAAAAGTGTTCAGTACTCTAGTCTTGAACCGTATAGTAGAATCAAAGGCTCCAAAAATATCATCGGATAATTTTTTAGTAGAAGCGTATGCTATATCTAAGTTAATAGATAAGTATTGTCGTACATTTTTACCTTGTACTAATGCATCAAATAATAATTTTTTAATATTATCTGCTATATCTTTACTATTCAAAAACTGCGTTATATAGTATTCTATAGGTTCTGTAGTAGGTTTATCTTGTTTATATAAAGGTATAGTCATATAAATTTCTGAATCCCCGAAGTACTCGGCTGTAGGTTAGTTACTCCCACAATATACCTACCACTACAGTAAGCCCACCGACTGCAACTCACTCAAAGGTTTTTCTTTTAGTTCGCCAGTCCTAAGATAATGTATAGTATATAACAATGGACCAGTCTTATAATCTATACGTTCATCACGACAGGCGGATACATATCCGCCGCAAACTACACCAGTGCCTTCGTGACACTCCCAATTATAACCGTGATTACGTTTAATATTTAGAATTTCATAAGGAGCTGGTAGGCAGCCCCAGTTCTGAGCTTGCTCAGAGATTTCATTTATGTTAAAAGGACAACCCATACAATCATCATTACAATAGCGAATCCAGTTGTATTTAGTCATAGTAAACACTCAACTTGAGCTGACAGAAACAATAGTCGTTCTTCAATACTTTTAGTTCTATCAATGATGAGTTCTTCACCAAGCATAATAGCATAGTATGTTACTATTGCTTGCTCTAGCTGTTCTAGGGCTTTTAGTTCTTTAACCAATAGTGCCATAATATTTCCTAAAGCTTTAAAATTAGTATTGCTTAGTTCACCTGAGTAGCTAGATCAGGCTTATAAGAGAGATCACCGTGGCTTGTTCACGTGAAGAGTAAGATAAAGCGCAACAAGCACGTATAGCTTTATCAACCCGTTCTGGTTTTTGGGTCAGAATCTATTCCCCAATACTAATTTTAAAACTTTATTTTAAGCGCATTGCCTGAGACTACAGCTTTGCTAGAGAGCCTTCACAGCGTACCACAGCTTTTGCGAAGCGTGTTACTGCGTAATCCACTTATGCCTATCTCCTCATCGGGAGAGTCACGGGTCAATAAGTATCTCTCAGTGCTGCCTTTTTAAGTGTGGCGTGTCACTTGACAAGTACTGCTAATCGTCCTTCAATCCTACGTCTGCTTTGCGAGCAGTTCAAAGTCGCTAAACTCTTACGTTATCTTTCCAAACAAACAACTTAGCTTTGCGAGCCTTGTTGCACTAGATTCCCTTCGGTCTAGTATTAAGCACCTTTCACAGTACCCCGGAGTAGTCTTTCGCTTTTTATGTATAAATTGCATTTATCCAAAATAAATTGGGCTTTAAACCCTGCGAGAACCTACTAAGATGTGCTACTCCCGTTGATTCATGTCTTGTTAGACACAAAATACAACACACCTTCTGCTTTCGTCTTGCGGACTACTAACTGTATGTCAAGGACTTAGGTATTACCCTAAATGCTCTAGTACTGCCTATAAGCCTTTGATTGCAGTCTTAGACAGATAGACTATAGGTTGAGTATAGCTACTCGTTAGTTTGGCTGAATATTGTGAAGGCGCCAACCTTCTTACTACTCACCGAGCGGCTCTGTAGCTGTCCTTTCGAACAATATTCCTAACTTCGTAGTTACCACCATCACTGATGGAGTAGCCGTCGGTTATAATTACCGGGTCTACTTACTCCCTACTTGCATAGTCGAACCTTTGCAGGCGCAGGTATGTAGGAGTTCCTGCCTTGGGCGTATTACTACGCTTATCCTATGACGCCATATTATGATCTATAATATTTTATTTCTGCGAAATAAGCAAGTGCTATTTTATGTTTTGTTCTAGCATACTTCAAAATTTAGTGAAATATGTAAACTAACGCTAAAATTATTGCCAGCGCTATTAATGATGAAATCATTCGGTTCTAAAAGCTCCTGCGTGTGAGTGCCAAGCTATTGCTAGTTCTTCTAGCATTTTGTGCGATAAACTAACACAATTATATATATCTATAGAATCTATTTCTGTAACTTGAACTATATCAACTCCGTCATCTGTAAAATGAAATTTTACATCTGGAATGTCAGAGGTGTCATCTAATAGCGTAATTACTGCTTCATCAAAATCAAACTCTACCGTATACATTAACGAACATATCCTGCATAAACAGCGTTTATTAGCCTTTCAGTAGCTGTTTTTGCTAGCTTACCTTCACGCCAAACTGCTTTTGGAGCTTTTACAGCACTAGTATAAATTGCGAAAGCGCGACCGCGCTCGTAGTATGCTGTTGCATTATAATCAAAAGCTTTATTAGTTACAAAGCTATTATAACCAACTTTAAAATCTTCTGACTTAGCACAACGTGCTGCAAGCATTTCAGCAGAAATCAGTTTACGCGCGTTGCTCATATCACTTTCCTTTGCTGTATAATTAAATATAAGCTAAAAATAAGGATTAAGCAAGAACAATTTAACGTCCATAGAACTCTGTTGGACTAGTTTTATTCACATCGAATAGATACCAACAACAATTGTCTTTACCAGTTCCTGCACTATCTTCTATCCATTTAACCCGACCGATAGATACTATTTTACACAGGCGATTCTTAACTAATTCGCTTGATTGAATCGTATGAATCCAGTCTGCATCGAATAGCAACCAAGTAGGGCGCAAATTTGAAAAGTGTTCGATCATTGAGTGGAGCAAATACCCACTTTTTTTAGTGCGTTCCCAAGGAGGGTTAGTAATAATTATATTACAAGCGCTTAGCTGTTCCTCACTAATATCTAGAGCATCAAACTCATCAATATCATCACCCTGTGGCTCAATATCAGAAGCCCACGCACAGGAACAATTATTATGTAGTTCTTCAATATGGTCTATAAGCCTGCCATCACCAGCACATGGCTCAGCGAAGCTAAAACTTTGTGGAAGATGTGCTACTAATGGGATAACTGCTGCTTTGGGTGTGGGATAATAATCCCTCGGTTTACGTTCGTAGTCACTTCTTTTTCCCATTAGTAATTTCCTTTAAAGCTATAGCAGCGCTAACTGCTGCATCAAGTTCTTCAGGAGTAGAACTTAGTAGCACACAGCTAAAAAGCTGTTCAATACTTAAACCTGAGAAGCAAGCATTTCCAACAGTGCTTCCAAAATAGTTATAATCTGTAATTTTCATTTAAAGATACACCGAAGGTAACTACACTACAGTGGACGAACCACCGCCTATTGACCTGTAGGTCTTTGTGAATATCAGTCACACGTGCTTTTAACGTGGGAGCGTCAATGGCCTTAACACTTATGTCCTAAAAACAATCCTCCCAGATTGATTATAGTGAGGCGTACCTATAGATGAAAATTTATGCAACATAAAAGTACTTGTCCATTACCCGCTGACGAGGCGGCTTATGTCTGGTGATAGTGATGTATCTGGTAAGATACACTTCTGTTCTATCTCTTATTTCCGGCCAGACCGGCAAGCGTCAAACAAATACTTACATTTGGTGCCCCAGGCCTGAATCGAACAGGCTATCTTCGGGTTACAAATCCGTTGCATCGCCAGCAATGCTTCTAGGGCGTAATACTATTCGCTTTAGTATATTGGAGCGGGTGGCCAGAATCGAACTGGTCTCCTACAGCTTGGAAGGCTGGGTGGCTACCATAGCCTCACCCGCATAATTCATGGTGCAGCCAAAGGACTTTTACCCCTGCGCTATAAAGAGAGAAGATGCACCATTTCTCTCGCAGATTTATCAAAAGAGAGCGACTCTAATGAGATTAAACTACTTTATTTTTTACAGTATGACCACTATTTTTGCGCTAAGCCGCGCTTGGGTATAAAGTAGTAAGCTATTAAATAAGAGACTCACATGTTCATCGTCTCTAAATATCTAGAATTAGCATGACTAGCCCAATTGGGGTAGTATCTAGATTATTATTATGGCTAGTATACCGAAGCGGACTACCATAAGATTGATTTGTTTCATACCGCATACTACCCACAAGTTTATAACTGGATGGTCTGTGGGCCTCAACGGTACTAGACAAATCTTTCATGATAAAGTATATTACTATACCTGATTTGTTGCAGTATCCATCCGCAGTAGATTTGCTACGCTGGTTCTACTAAACCTCGATTGCTGAAACTTAAGTTTCAGTCGTAGTCCAAGCCTCAATAGCTTGTTTTATTTGAGATAACCTTGGATTATCTATATAACTACCTTTTGTTCTATCATAAATCTTAATAGGAACTTTATCTGAGCCATACTTAGCTACCATGTTTACTATACGTGGCAGAACGAAGTTCTGAAACTCATATTCCCGCTCAGGTTTGCGTTTAGCTTCTACGCTAGGATAACTCTTTCCTGAGATATAAGCACGAGCTAAAAACGTAGCACGATTTTCTCTACGCACATCTTTTACACGGTGCTCGTGTAAACTTTTGTGCTGCCAATATGCTTGGCAGTCGTAGATTTTAGGCTGCTCATTAGCTCCAGTAGCGCGGTGCTTAACTATAAACCACCTAAGTTGTTTTGATAGTTTATTCTCTTCAAAACGAATAATACGAGCTTCTTCGCCAAGAAGTTTAGATTTAATTTTTAATTCGATAGACATTTGTTTTTCCTTGATTATGTTAATATATAGTATAGTTAAGCATTAATCAAGGCTAAGGTGGTTTTATAATCTACAAAGTGTACATCCTTTTAATATTTAGTGCTCGCTTGTATTCCAAGTTCTAGCGAGGCTGTTGGGTAAGACCTTTCCGCTCCAATCGCTCGTGCTTGTTAGTCGCACTCACTCGCGGCTCTTCTCAGCATTAAGCTGTTGGACCCTCCGTCTGAATTATATGGTGGTTCTAGTAGGATTCGAACCTACGTCCTTCTGCTTTAGAGGCAGTTGCCTTGCCGTTAGGCGATAGAACCGTTATTTTATTATTCTTCAGATACGCAACTAGTACAAGACCAAGAATCATCATCGGCCATTTCAGACAAATCGCACCACCATTCACAGCATTCACACCGGAAAATTTGGTTATCCAGATGAGATAAAAATGGCTCGTAATCTTCTAAATCAGCCGCATCATATTTTTCAAGTACTGCCGCAATAGTATTGCAGGTGCCGTTGATCTCATAGATCAGTTTTTCCCACAAATCAATATCATTCAGGTTCATTTTGGTTTTCATCCATTGAAAATTTGGTTTTGTTGCTGAATTGAACCTATAGAATAGGACTATGCCGTAGGCGTGCGATACGACATAGCTAAATCTAGGTATTGGTAAACCCGAGGAGGCAGACTTTTTCACCTAGACTATTTGGCCCGCCCTATGCTACCGCTATCAAGCTAGTTAGCATTCTCTCTGTCTGCATCGACGGGCAATGCAGCCGTTGCAGCACTTACAATTCTGTGTTAATTCACAGTCAACTGCTCACATAGTGCTTCAAAGTGAACAGTCTATTTACCGCTATGCACACGGTAAAACACCCCGGCTAGACAAAAGCGCTAGCTATTACCCTCAGGCGGTGTATATTGGTGCGGGTGGAGAGATTCGAACTCTCGACTTCTAGTTCCCAAAACTAGCGACCTAACCAGACTGGCCTACACCCACATTATTCGTGCTGCAAGGGTCTGAATCTCGCGAGCCGAGGAAGAGAGGGAAATAACCTTCATAGGCTTTACAGACAATAGCCTCAGGTCAGTGCGCTTTTCTTCCTAATTTCTATATTATCAATATAACTGATTCTCAAGCGCTTAGCAAGAACAATTTTACTTTCAGCTACACACTGACAAATCCGGTATTCCCATTGAAGGAGCCTGCTTAACCTAACCGGATTTAACGGGAACAGGCTTGAGTTTCAGTTGCATATGTGAAAATAAAATGCCGATGTACACCCTCACGGCTGGTCTACTAGCTATCTATAACTGCTACAAAGCCGCAGGTTTCACTGTGTCTAGTACGTTGGCTTTAAAGTACAGAGCCTGTCACCACAACATTGACAGCATTATGAGGAAGTTTATCGCCGCGGTCCTCTGACTAGGGTCCGTTATTGCAGTTACTAAGAAGGAGTACTTCCTGTTTTAATACAGCCGCTAAACTGTATATCTTTTCACTTACTAACACTCTGTATTGATTCAGGATAACATTAAGATGAATTACAAGTTCATTGCTTTGGGAGCGTTTATGCTGTAGTTATCCTATTATTGGCACCGACACTCAGGTACGATCTGAGGACTTGAGTTTTGGAGACTCACGTTTTTCCAGCTAAACTATGTCGATAATTAATAGTTGCTTCTCTTAAGGTTCTTCTTTTTATGTCTAAAGATATAAGTATACGTCTCATAGTCTCATTAGTGCTTATATTATATTTTAATCTTAGTTCTTCTACAATCATACTATTATTAACATACTCATCTGTTAATAACTTTACGACTCTATCGTATTCTTTGTAAAACTCTGAGGTGCCTAGAACGGTTTTATCAAAAGTAAAATTTGAAATAAACCTATTTATTCTCTGTGTATTTCTACAAATATCTTTTCTTAAACAAAGCAGTTCGCCACACTTACTACAGATTTTTTGTGGTTTTACTTTGTGTGTTTGCCTAGTTGATTTTCTTCCTTTTACCCAATCAGAGGGTATAGAATCTATAGTAAATTTACCCTCTTGCAACGTATTAGGGTTATAATACCAGCTTTTTCCGAAGCTTGGATTAAGAGCGCCGACTCTAGCTTTACAGGCTTCTTGGTGCCTACGTTTTATCCAGCCGTATTTTTTATTATTACGGATACACTTATCAGATGAAACAGTCATCATATTTAGCGCATATACCAACGAAGTATTATTTGGGTACATTTTCACCAATAATTGATGCGCTACGTAATGCTCTTCTGGAGTTAGAGATACTAAATTATCTTTAGAATTATTACCTCCAAGACATCTAGGTATGATGTGATGTTTTTCTGTATACGCAAATAATACTCTAGTTTTAGCCTTAGCTATTAGCGCATTATAATGCTTAGTATAATTCATTTTATACTCGACTTTCTTAGCCTAGTTAACGAGTCGAGACGCTAACAGGGGAGCTACCCTTTTCGGCTACTCAGTTGTCCGAGTTAGACAAATTTGGCTCCCAGTGCAGGGCTCGAACCTGCGACCCACTGATTAACAATCAGTTGCTCTGCCAACTGAGCTAACTGGAAATATTCTTTAGTTATCTTTATGAATTAAAATATAAAACATTTTTTAGCAGAGAGCAAGTGTAATTTTAAATTTTTTACTTTTGCCACAGCGCTGCTTTGCGCTTTTCGTTTATGTCAGAGACAATAGCTTTAACTAAATCTACTTCAGATAATCTATAGTTCTCATATAGCTTATATTTAAGCAACAATTGTAGTAGTTCTGTAGAAAAACTACGTGGTAGCATTTTCGTCCCAAGATTCTAAGAATTTAAGCTTTTGTTCGAGTGACCAATCACGCAAATATGCATTTTCTGCATCAAAAATAGTAATAGCGTCAGCTTGGTTTACTACACTAACATCTTGTACAACTTCGCCAAGATGCATCTGCGAAAGCTCTTTATAGGAGCCTGCTGCAATAGCCTCTGCTAGCTGCTTTGTGTCAATTGGTTCTGAATAAAGTTTATCGAACTCTGTTCGAGGTATAGCATACTTCAAACGAAAATGTGAAAGAGTAGTAATAATTACGTAGTCTTGTTCAGGCATTTGGTCACTTTTTTGAAAATTGTTTTATAAAGTCCAGGGTTAACTACTAACGCATGAGGTACAATATTTTGACGAATATAATTACGAGTTAATGTTAGATCTTTATTGGATTCGTCTTCAATCCACTGTAGTTTGTTTTTAATAGCCCAGTAGCTTAGATCTTGTTTTGTACTAGTTAAAAACGGACGAATAACATTCGCATTTGTGATAGGAATTAGTTTTGGTTTTCCGTGCATAGAACTCCAAAGCCAAGTTTCTACACAATCATCAAGAGTATGGGCAGTAACTACAGGTTGTTTCATAGAATGAAACACCTCATAGCGTTGATTACGCCAAAACTCTTCTCGTGATACGTTATATGGTCTAGTTTCGGTAATTCGTTTAAAGTAAATAGGAATATTATAGTGCTGTGCAAGACTGTGGACAAACTCTGCTGAGTCAGCAGAGTTACCCTCGCTATGGTCAATATGCACAATACTAACGTTATGCTTGCGCACTAGAAAATCTAGAGCTACTACAGAATCAATGCCACCGCTTACTGCTACGGCAATTTGTTTCGGTAGTTTACAAGACATTTTAATCATTGCATACCTATTTATATGTTGGTAGTCCCAGTCAGACTCGAACTGACATATCCAATCTTATGAGGATTGCTCATTAACCAATTATGATACAGGACTATATTGGTGTCGCTAGCGGGATTCGAACCCGCACTGTAGAGATTTTAAGTCTCCTGCCTCCTACCAGTTGGGCTATAACGACGTTGTTATATATAATATAAGTTATTTTTTAGTAGCCGTCAAGGACTTTTTTGCTGCGCAGTCTGTAGTTGCTCAAAGCTATCAACATTTATTGACTGCCAGCTACTACATCGTATTCCTAGCCATGTATAGCGTATACAATAACAAGGCAAGCCTGACTTAGCTTGAGTGCAGATTCCATAGTGATTTTGTATATATTCGTTCATTGTATTGCTTATATTGGCGCGCCCGGCAGGATTCGAACCTGCACCGAAGAGTTTAGAAGACTCTTGCCCTATCCAGTTGGACCACGGGCGCTTCTATATAAACAATATACGATATTTTTGAGAATGTATCAAGTAATTTTTTATTTGTGCAAGAGCAATTGCTTGCTCTTGCGATACTTTAAGCGATATATCCACGCATACGTAATTCACGTTGTCTACGTTCTAGATCTTCTAAAGATATAGAATTAGACAGATACTGATGTACATACTCAGAATCTGTTTGTGGTGTTAACAAGTGCTTTAACATTTTTAGTAGTTTCATTTGAAAAAGCTTTCTTTATGTTGTGCTAGTAGTTTAGCATATGCGCTAGGCACATCTGCCTCTCTATACTCTAGCTTACAGTAGTCTAGTAAACTTTGTTCTACTAAACGCTTTTCAAAAAGCCACTTAATTGTTTTCATAATATTCTCCCATTGATTTCAATGAGACGCTGAAACTTAGCCGATTGAAATTCGTCTCGGACTGTTTTCTTTGGGTAGTTTAACTTCTAGCGAGATGCTTAAAATACCCTCACGTAGTTCAGCTCTAACAACTTCAGTATATTCGCTTAACCTAAAACTTCTTTTAAATTTACGAGCTGAAATTCCTTTATACACATATGCTGCTTCTTCGTGACGAGGTTTGCGCTCACCTGAAACAGTAAGAACATTATCTTGCAATTCAATTACAATATCATTAATAGTAAAACCGGCTACAGCTAGTTCTACAGCATAGGTACTATCAGAAGTCTTAATAATATTATGTGGTGGATAAGTTTCTTTAGCGTGATTTAAAATTCTAGCAAGTTGGTTTTCGATATGGTCGAAACCGATAAAATTAGTTTTTGGAAATAGTTCTGTCATTGTATTACTCCTTTATAAGCAAGTTTATTGTGATCCTAATTAGGCATCACTCTGTATCCTCATCTGAATCTTCGCCCTCCGAAGATATCATGTCTATATACTCATTAAAGTCTATATAAAATCTTAAATCAGCAAGTAATACTGTAACAACCATAATTACTACTGTATAAGGTACTACTAGACCATAACAAATTAAAAAGCTGTAAAATAAAAATCTAAATTGAACTAGAGCATATGTAAAAGCAAATTCATTAGGTACTGAAAAACTAAAACCTCCCGTAAAATACGTGATTACCGATTTCAATACCATTTTTATTACCTTTTCTTTTAAAAAATAATGCACCGTTAGTCATATCAGGAACATTATTATTTAATAGCTGTTTTGCCAGAGTTTGTGCTAATTCTGCACTGCTACTATGCGGAATTGTATCTGGCTTACCATCGCAATACCAACTAAATTGACAGTTAGGTTTGGTCTGATAAATAACTTCACAAATAGTATTAGGAAATTGAGTATGTTTAACTCTGTTTAGAATTACGTGCCCTACGGCTAACTGACCAGTAAGTGACTCCCCTCGCGCTTCAAAATATATTGCCTTAGCTAAACACTGTAAATCTGTAGAAGCGTTTGTGGGGCTAGCAAGTAGCCCCAGTAATAGTATGCATAATTTCATTGTACCTGTAGTATTGTAAGTAATGTGCCGTCGTCATTATATACAGCACCTAAAGGCTCTCCTGCTGCTTTCCAAGCAGTTAATAGTTTAGTGTGTTTACAGCCACGACGACCAGCAGGGCAGGAGCATCCACGGGGAGTAAAACGATAAACTGCTGTAGGAGAATCTGAATCTTCGAACTTAGCAATTTCATAGTAGAAAGCTTTCCTAAATATATATTGAGACATTATTTTTCTCGCTTGCTGAGATATTATAATAGCAAGCTAATCAACAACAAGCAAGCGAAATTTTACTGTGAACGCAGTAGTTGTTCTAGTTGTTTTACAGTTAGTTTACTGCTGGCAGACACGTGTTTGTAAAGTGCATCATAAGCTGCTTTTGTAGTATCATCATAACATATGTTGTCATTTACGAAATTAGTGCGAAGCATCTTATAATAGTTTTTAAATACCTCACCGTGCGGCTTATCTCTAGTTCCGCTTTGTTTATACCAGTAAAACTGTATAGCATGTGCAGTTTCATGAGCAAGCACGGCTTTTAGCTTATCTATCGGATTTTTTGAATAAAAGCCGCCAATAATAGGATCATTGTCGTATGAAGGATATTCATAAAACCTATAAGGAGTTGAAAGAGGATAGCAATGTACCATAGCCATATTAATGCCAGGCCCTTTAGCATACCATCCGCCCCTAGATGATCGTCTAGAAGAATTCCAATCGAGTTTTACCTGCATAGTAAACTCTGGAAATAAAGTTGTTTTGACCCACTCTTGTAAAGTATTTGTAAAATTAATAGCATATACATTAATAGAATCACGATTCATCAGTAACGCCTCTTACCAGTTGCGGGATCAGCAGCTTCTGCTGCAGAAAGTACAACATAGTTGCCCTTATTATATGCTTGACCAACAATAGCACCATTAGAGCCACTATAGGTATTGCTTTTTTTAGCATAACCATTACCCACTGAATCAGATGTAGGTGGCATAGGTTTTAAGCCTTCTCTAAGGTTAGGAAGTGCATAAGGGCTGTTTTTTACGTAACGTTTAGTAATTCCCATTTTTATCAACCATTTGTTGTGCTGTTCTTGATTATATTTCAAAGGCATAAGTTTTTAAAACCAATTAGCGCATCTGTATATATACCGTCTAAGTCAGGAGTTATTAAAGCAATTGCTATATTACGAGCATCACATACTCGCTCTAAACTCTGGTCGCAAAACAAAGCTAAACGCTTGCCTCGTATAGGTGCGCCCATGTATTCTTCACTTTGCTGATCGAACTGAAAGTATGTTAAGTGCTTAAAACATTCTCTAGCTAATAGTAAGTTAATATTATAGGTAGTCGTAGTATTACCAAATAACGCTGCTATATAAAACTGACTCGGTATATTATTATAATACTCCCATATACCAGCATTATACAAGCAGTAAATGGCTTGCATTAGTGAAGCATCTCCAAGTCTATCAATATCACCCATACGAAGGTGTGCTTCTATAATAGTTTTGTTTATAGTTTCAATATTGAGACAACCCGTATAACCTTTAAGATGCTTCTCAACCCATCTATCAAAATACGAAGTATCTACAGATGTTAACTCCCAATAATCAAACAGCCCAAACTGTAGCTTCTCTCCTCTGAATACTATAGTATGTTTGATTTTGCCGTTTAGAAGTATGTAATCAATAGAGTAGTGCTCTCCGAACTCAAAATCAGACCAAAAATACCCTTGTAAGTGTATATTATTAATATACTCCGCATACGAATGACATACTCTAGCGCCTATACCGCCACCAAGTAAATTATAAACTGGTTTTAAAACTACAGGATATGCTTTTGGTACTACGCCAACTAAATCACATGCTATACTATGCTCTTGAGACTGTGCTAGTTTTAGTTTATTATATATCCAAGCGTAGCTTGGGTAGGCTTTCCAAGCTACTGCGTCTGTAGTAGGAATTACAACACCGTCTGTAGATAAGTTACCATACTGTTTAGGCATAGCTTGCTTAGGGTTATAATCTGCCCACATTGTTATTCCAATCTTTAAACGTAGATACCGCTGATATACTAGTATTACTAGCTGCGTTCAATAACGAAAATATATAGTTAGAGCTGTCGAAAATACGCTTGCACGCATAGCATGTTTCATATACAGAAGTAAAATGACTACCTCTATAACACCATACCTCTACTGAAGTATTACAATGCGGGCAAGCGCTTAAAGCTCTATATATAGACACTAATCTTCTCTATAGCGTTTTGTTTGATTTGCTATTTTTGAAGGTTGTTTGACAAATTGTTTACCAGAAGCTGAGCCTTTACGTTTAGCAGCATTTGTAGCTGCTTTTTGACCAGAAGATAAAGAATCCCAAGCAGCTTTTGGTAAATATCTACCTCTTTTAGCTCTTGGTTTATCTTGTTCTTTTTCGTCAGAGTATTGCCAGTCCTGCTTCGTCCATTTTACTAATGAACGCTGTGTAGGTTTAAGCATTTTTCTTCTTTTTTGCTATTGCAGCTTGAAGAGCTGGTGGTAGCTTTTTCTGAGCTGCTGTTAAACCAGCTTCCGGCTTTTTCTGCGTAGCATCTTTATTCATAGGCTTCTTTTTTGTAGCTTTTGCCATAATTCTCTCCTATCAACGTTTATTTTTTTTCTTTTTAATTACAAGTAGTTTACCTGCTTGTTCTTTTACTGTCATACCAGCTTGTTCTGTTTGTTTCTTCAAAGAGTTATATTTTTGTGATACTGTAAGTTTCTTCACGACTTATATCCTCCGCCAGATTCTTTATATTGTTTAGCTAGCATTTGACTCTTTCTAGCACTCCATTGACCTGGGGCGCCTCCTTTATTTCCTGCTTTTATCTTTTCAAAAAGCTGTTTTCTTAAAGTAGGCTTAGTATAAACTCCAGCCTCGTTTACTCTAGATTTACTCACTTTACACGTTTAGCACGAGCACGAATCATAGCAGCAGCAGCTACACGCTGTCCTGCCTCTTCGCTACCATATTGTTTTGCAGCCATAGCAGCTACTTTATCAAAAGTTTTACCTTTTTTACCAATATCTTCACCAGCTTGTGCCTGTTTTGCTAGTGATGTTCGTTGTTTACTTGTTAATTGCTTACTTGGTTTCATAACAATCTCCTTAAAAAAATTGCAGAAGTAACTGCTTACTTCTGCATTATAACTCATTTAACCTGTAGGTCAAATTATATTTTTACAAACTAAAGGCTCACCAGCATATAGTTCTTCTTGTTTTATGAAATTATAGAAGTGCTGAACTGCAATTTCTTTATTCTTAGCTTCAATATCAAAGTCTGCGTATTCTAACATTGGTACGTGGTTAGCCATTAAGTGCTCATCCCAAAAAACTTCACAGTGAGCATTAGGTTTCATCCAGTAATCTTGGTTATCAGGATGAAAAGACTGTGATACGTGAAATAGGGGTCTGACATTTTTCCAAGTTTTAACAGCTTCGACAAAGTATTCTGAAGTGTGTGTAATATGCTCTACATCTCGAATTTTACGATTTACGGTTTTATCTGCTATTTTAACTTTTTCAGTCTGCGTCATTCTATGACACGCATAGTGGTGTGTGTCTAAAGTAGTTCTAATAGGTATACGTTTAGCTAACTCAAGTACATGGCTGATATCATAGCCGTTTGGTTTATCTTCATTCTCTACGGCTAAACATTGTTGAGCATAATCGCTTAAATAGCTATAATTAGTAGCAAAACGCTTAATTCCGTCTTCGTGCTTACCGCCGTATAAACCTTGTAAATGAATATTCATAACAAATTCATTTGCTGGAATATTCATCAGCTTACCATACAAGGCATGGTACTCAAGATCTTTAATTGAGTTTTTAACAACATTTGCGTCGTTAGACCCTAATACAGTAAATTGACCTGGATGAACACTAAGACGAATTTCATATTTTTTTGCTGCTTCGCCTGCTTTGGCTAGTAGCATTTCAATTTTAGGCCAAATTTCAGCATACCAATCAGCAGTAAAATCTAGCGTATAGCATGGAAAGATTTCTGATGATATACGAAAACTACGCAAGTTATGAGGCTGTGTTGGAAAATATGTAGTTAGAATATCTACCAGTTTAGCACAATTTTCTAGTGCTTTGCTTTGTACTTTTTGTTTGCCGCCTTCTTTAAGAGCATAAGTACGAGTAGTAGTCCCAAAATTGTACCTCTTAGCTAGCTTAGGGTCATGAAATTGACAGCACTGGCTTAGCTTATAATTAGCTTGTGTAGAATTAAAATAGGTCATAACAATTCCTTAAATTGATAATACAGATTATCAACTTGCTTAGCAACTGTCAATAATACGATGAAATTTAATATAGCAGTATAGATTATGATTTACTCATATAAGCAGTTACTCCAAAATAAAAACCGATTATAGAAGCTTGTGCTATATAAAACAAACCTAGCAAATCTGCAAGGGCTTCTACTCTAGAGTCAGAAATTATAGGACTACATAGTAGTGCTGTAAACAATAGCATACTAAGCAGCGCTACCCAGCTCATTCGTTTTTGAGCATCGGCTTTTTCTTCGCGTAACTCAAGCTCAATTAATGAGTTTGATTTAGTTAACTCTTCATCTGTCACAGCGCCGTCTTTATTTAAATCATAATCAGAGTTTGTAAGTTGTTTTATCACAATACAGCAGTTTTAGAAGCAGATACTTTACGAACAACTTCTTTTTTACTTTCTTCTATAGCAGTAGTTATAGTCTCTTTAGAAACGCTAGCTGTATTTGCTTTTACTATACGGGAGTCATCCCATTCGATTTTTAGCAGATCAATACTACCGGGACCATAACCATGTTTGCGTAACCAACGCTCAGCTTCTTCCCAAGTTTTCATATCTTTAATCTCTGAAATCATTTATTTCTCCTAGTTATCTATTAATATTAAATCAAAAGCAGCAGTTACGCGAGCATTATTAGAACGAACAGCAGCTCTAATATCTATATCGGATTTTTCCGGAATACGCAAGGGTATGCTAAATTTATAGTCGTACAACCCGCCTGTTCCAGATACTTCAAAAGAATGCCCGACTCTGAACGAATTTTGTCCAAAGTATCTAATAAACATATCGCCAGTAGCATCAGCGCCTGCTTGCACACTACAAACTCCATGAATTAGATACCCAGTTTTATTAGCTGGTATAGTGTATATTGCCATTAAAGTCTGTGCTTTGCCTGCTTGTATTTGTAAAACTGTTACTGCATCTTTAGTTACTATAATTGCTGCTACATTAGTAGACCCATCTAATAAATATGCACGATATAGTCTTTTAAACTGTTGAGTAGACACTACTGTTTGGCTTGATGAAATAGTAATAGTTTCAGATATTTCTTGGTAATCTGTATCTAGTCCGTATATAACTATCTGTTTACCGTTATCACTTGCATTTACCGCAGGTACGCTTACAGTCCCTGCGATATCCCAAGTGCTCCATGGATATACAGTGTCGTTAACATCCCAAATCGTACCAGAACTACTTTGACTCATAGCTGGTACTGCACCAAACTTATGTATATGTGAGTGGTTAGATATATGACCACGTGCTAGTTGAAGATAAAATTCTTCAGTTTTGCCTTGTGCAGTTGTAGAAGGATTTTGATATAGTGTCACTTAACGTCGCCAGTTCTGTTTTTATAGTAATCTATAATAGCTTGCTGTTGAATTATATAGCGTTTAATATCTGCCATATTTAGTGAGAGTCTCTCGTAGTGAGGTATAGTTAGTCCTGCGTACACGATAGAATCGTTTTCAATAATTTTCCAAGTAATGTCTAAAGGCTGAATAGGCTCAGGAGCTAGCGGCTGTTCAACAGGTGTACTTATAGGTGTAGTTTTAATTGCAATAGGTTTAGTGCTACTGCAATTAGCGAGCAGTAATACTGTTAATACTATCAAAATAGTCTTTTGTACCATTATTGATTACCTTTTCTATTAAACCGGGCTTTTGAGTAGCCAGATTTTCTAAATCATGCTCTACTAGATTATTAACTAGCTCTTGCTTTTCTTGAGCAGCTTTAGAGTGCGCAGTAGCAAGAGTACGTAGCGAATCAAGCTCACGTTTATGAGTAGCTTGCAAGGTGTTTATAGTTTGCACTTGCTGTTCAATAGCTATTTCAAGCTGCTGAACTGATAGTTTTAAGGCTAGTATTTGTGCAGAAGCAACTTTATAATAAGCAAAAAACGCACCACTAATAAGTATAGCTCCTGCTCCGGCAATTAATGTAAGTTTTGAAAACATACTATCTCCTTATTTAGGTGGCGACTTTTTAGAACCAGAGGAGCCAGCCCATAAGCGCTTACGTGCCCAGTAATTGGCACTAAACTTATCATCTTTGGTTAAATTACCAGATGCATCTTTAATACCAGCACTGCGCTGTAAGTAGTTTATTCTAGCCTCTGCACTATAGTTATGCCCATAATCCTTATGTCCATAGCGCACTAGCTTAACATCTTCGCCTTTTTTTGCTAGTACAACTTCTTTATGTTTAGAGCCAGAGGTATTACGCTTAGGCTTGTTAAACCCAGAAAAGCGCTCCCCACGATATTCTATATCACCGTTTGGTAATCGTTTTATGTCCTTTGCTTTTGTCATAGCCGTGCCTTTCTAGAATTGTTTGAACAACTGCCCATTGTTTATTAGTGCATTGCGCATATTTGTTCTGAAATCTTATACAACCTAGTATAAAGTTTGTTTCTTCAGTAGTCAAAGTACAACTTGCAAAAAATTCTTCAAGGTCTTTTTTTATTCTTCTTGTCATAATATATACTACTATACTTTGTTTTTCTTTTCAGCTGTTGTTACTCTAACGCGCAAATCACTACTACTAAAGCTATGATTTCTTTGATTAAAATATAAATCTATACCCTTGTTTTTACAGATATCTCGACCGGTAAAATCTTGTTTTTTATATTCTTCACCTAGTATACGCACGTTAATAGGTAAGGCTTTTAATATCTCTTCTAAATCTTTTTCTGTAGCGTAGGGAATTATTTCATCTATATATCTACAAGCTCTTAATTGTATATATCTTTCAACTATAGTTTGTACTGGCTTATTCTTATTGTCCCTATCAATAGTAGGATCTAATTGTAAACCTACAATTAGATATTCACAAACTGACTTAGCTTCTTCAAGCATTAGTACATGGCCTGCATGAAGCAAGTCAAAAGCTGATGCTGTAAATCCTATTTTCCATTTATTTGTTATCATAATTCCACAAAAATAACTTAGTTTTTAGAGCTAGAGATAATACTGTCGTATTCCATACGACGACGCTGTAAATCATACAAAAATGGTGGAGCTGCCTTCTCAAATAGTTGAGGCGATTTTCCGTCAACTGTTATAGCTACAACTATATGTTTTATAGCTGTATTATACATTTCATTATGAGCTACCGCATACCCGCAACATTGAATAAAATAGTCACGAATTTGAGTAGATTGTTTAGATTTTTTGGAAGTTTTAAAATCTATAATAGCAGGTTGCCCACGCCACACACCTACCATGTCCGTACGTCCTGCATAACGATATTTATTACTCCAAAGAACCTGTTCTTGTCCCCAAATTTCTTCTACACCAGGTTCTACAATAGAAATTAAATCTCTAGTCATTTGTCTAACGTCTAAAGGCTCGGCTTTTAGGTCAGTCCAAATATACTCACCGTTAAAATGACGTTCTGTATAAGAATGTATAAGAGTACCTCTATCAGTAGCTTCTTTTGATACCCTAGCAGCCTCTTCTTCACCGACTCTATCTTTCCATGCTTGCAACCAAGGGTTGTTTGCCGTTTTACCTAAAATAGTTGTTAGCGAAGGATATGAACCGTCAGGGGTATGATAAGTTCTGCCAGTAACAAGAGTATCTACTGGCATATCTGTTATATAGTTAAATTTCATTATTATCCTTATACAAACAAAAATACCACCATTAGCATATACTAATGGTGGTTAACAATATTATTTAGAGCAACTATCTACATAAGCTCTAATAGTATCCCATTTTTCTTGTTCATCTTCTATATTTTGTTTACGAATTATTGTAGCAACTTTAGTTATAGTTGCTATAGGAATGCTGTGTTCAGCTTTGATTGCTTTTTTTATTTCTGCTATAGATTCTCTAATAGAATCTGCTTGAATCATTAAATCTACTAGATTATTAATATCTGTTTTAAAATCTGCCATACTATACCGAATAAAAAGAGTTTCTTACTTTCTCAGGAATCAACCTGATATGTTTTTCTAATACTAATTGCTGTAAGCAATCGCTGAATATTTTTTCAGGATTAGGATGCAATGTAGCTAAATAGTCTATTGCTAAAGCTACATTTGCAGTGCCTATTTGTCTAGATTTATTAGTTCTAGGATTAGTTAATTCCCATTTAGAACATATTGCGTTAGCAAAATCATCACTAACAGCAGATTCTAAACATGGTTCACTAAGTATTTGTAAAATTATATTCATACATTAATTACTAGCATACTTTTTGAGCATAAGCAAGCACAATTTTGCTTTATAGCTCAGACGATAATTGTAGTAAAGTTGTAGTACCTGGCTCATGTTCTTTTTCCCAAAAATCACCTTCGTTAAACCAGCGAAAACGCTTAAGCATCAACCAATGCTTATTAATGCGTTCTACAGCTGAATCGTACTCTGAAAAATAAGGAGCTTCTAGCGATAAAGCATCTCTTGCTTCTATCATCCAAGCATGAGCCAGCCAAGGATTCCACCGCGCTACATTTTCTGCTTCTCTAATAGTACGTTTAATACCCCAATCAGAGTAACCAGAATTACTATGTGATTGTGTTAGTATATTGTTATAGTTATTTACCACGAGATTTTGCCTTATTATATTCTAGGTTAATAGATTGCGCTATTTCAACTACTAGGCGAGCGGCTAGGAAATCTTTGTTATCGCTTTTTAACTGCTCATACTCTTGTAAAACTTCTATACAGTTTTGGTCTTTATATAAACTAACATAGGAACGCAACAGTGATAGTGCTTGTCCAAGGCTAGGTCGTTTATTCATTTATTATCCATTCAAGATTAAAAGTAAAATTTTTGTTGACTCGTTACAACAAATAGGGTATAAATAATTATGTATGTAACTGAGAAATATTTTAGAGCCGAAATCAAAGAAATTAAAGACCGTATTAAAGAGCTTGCTGGCGATTTAAACGGTGATATAGAATATTTACATAATGAGCTACAGAGCTTAAAAGCAGAGCTAGCTGAGATAAAAACTATACTAGGTAATTTAGACAATGTATAAAATAGTTGCTTTTGTATCTGACGAATCAATGTATTCTTTTATACACAATCAATTACAACAAGTAACTATTGATTGGGAAATTGTGTATAGAGACGATCCTAGATACTCTTTATGGTTTAGCGATCTACGGACTCCAAAAATAGTCATAACTAAAAATAATATCAGAAAAACAGTTTTAACTGCTAAGGTTAATGATGATATTTTTATGACTTGGGTTAATAATAATACAAGATAAAGAATTTAGCAAGAAAAAAATTAATTTTTAGGTATACTAATTGAAAATTTATGTAAAAAATAATGATATAAGCAGAGCGCTACGAGTTCTAAAAAAGAAACTGCTGCTTGAAGGTGATGCGAAACAGTTACGAAATAAAGAGTATTACATATCAACAGCTGAACAGCGTCGTATAGACGAAAAAGCTGGTCGCAAACGTTGGATTAAAAAACGCGAAAAGATAGAACAAGCGCGAATCAGAGCAGAAGCTACTGCGCATCGAAATAGAAAGAAACAAACTAGCACTGAGCGCAAAAAAGAAGTTGCTTGATGTTACAAATATCAGTTAATATTAATTATTAACGGAGGTTTGTATGAAAGCTTATAAAGGCTCTTTTAAAAAGAAAAACGGCGAAATTCGCAAAATGTTCTTTGTAAAATTAAATGATCTGCCTGATAAATTTCTTGATGAAAAAATCGCTGGGACTGGCGCGGATAAGAATTATCCTGACGGTATGTCTCTAGTTTGGGATTTAGAGGCCGATAACTTTAGAGTATTTAATTGGTCAACAGTTGAAGAACCTGTAAAAGAGATTGCTATTGACCAAAACTACTTTAACTGATAATTATATATTAGTCGAAACAGCTAGTATAAACTTGAATGCGCTATGTCTTGCAAACTCTACATCAGCAAAATCTATAAATGATATGTCTGTTGAAGAATTACGCGTATTTATTGAAGCATTAAAAAGTGTTTTGATAATTTTAAACGAGTAATAAACAGCTATAGAAGGGGAGAGGAAGTCATGAGCCTCGTTTTGCGCCTAACCGCAAACCCCTACCTTCTGTTAGGAGAAAATATGAATTATGAATCAAAAAGAAGCAGTAAGCTATATATCCGGAAAAATATAGAATATGTATTTCTAGAAAGAATAAAACCTTCTGCGATTATAGATGAAAAATATCATAGAGTTATATCTATACTAGGTCGTGGTTGGTATTTGTACAACGAAGACACCGATGCTTTTTTGATAATGTTTGGTACTCATTATTCTCATGAATTAATAGATGCATGGATTAAAGAGTATGGTGTTAGCATAGGATTATCTCATACGATTTTTGAGTCAGTACCCAAAAAACATTGGTATAAATATTTATTTGATAAATATAATCATAAGCAAAAGCTAGAAAAACTTGTAACTAGACAGCGTTTTAAAAAGACTAACTCACCGCAGTATAAAGACTTAGAGTTTCTAATACAAGATTGCATTTCTAGAATGTCGGAAATTCAAGCAGCTATAGTAAGTAATGATACTATATATGAATACCGCAAAAAAGCTTCTTTTTATTTGTACCCTGAAATATTACCTTTAGTAAAAGGATATAATAGATTACGCAAATATGGTAAATATAGTGCAGTCAATAAGCTCGGAATGACTTTAGATCATCGAGTATCTATAAAGTTTGGGTATGAAAATAATATACCGCCATATATTTTAGCACACCCTGCTAATTGTGAGTTCTTATCTATGAAAGAAAACTCATCAAAAAATAAAAACTGTTCTATATCTTATGAGCAATTATTACAAGATATAGATCTGTGGAATAAGCAGTTAATTACAGCTTGTTAACTGTCTTTATTAAACTACTGTGGATAATAAGATGGACGGCGTTTCGATACGCCCAGGTCCACCAAAAATACTCTGAGGGCCTGATAGGGATTCGACACTTATTGTGTGTAGTGGTTAGAGTTGTTGAGTAATTCCCATTATAGAATTAAAAAATAAGTGCAAATGAAAATTCGGCACCTAAGGCTTACGCTCTAGCAGCTTAATCCTTTTGGGTATGGCTCCACCTAGAAACAGAACGGGCCTACACAACACATTACAGAAAGGTCTTTTATGACTATTACATCAACTATACAATACCCCAATCCTACTAGCGGGGTTATAACCCCTGTTATCTATACGCACCCTGTTTTTGCGCCAGCAGTTAAGTTAGGGCAGGCTTTTAAACCTAAACGAGTAGGTAAAAATACAAAACTGTCTCATATAGTGTTTGTACTAGATGAATCTTCCTCGATGGCGGCGTGCTGGGACCAAACAATTGCTGGATATAATGAGTATCTAAAAGCGCAAAAAGAAGACGCTGAAAAAACAGGTATAACAACCTTAGTATCTTTATATAAATTTAACGGCTATGATGTTCGCGCAGTATTTGAACGTCTTGACGTAACTAAAGTATCTCCTTTAGATAAAAATAAATACCACCCTAGTGGTGCTACTAATCTGTTAGATGCTATCGGTGCCGTGATGATTAAAATTAATTCTGCATTATTTAGTAAAGCTAAAAATGATAGAGAATCTGTTATTGTTACTGTTTTAACAGATGGTGAAGAAAATCAGTCTCGCACTTTCCGCAATGAGGATATCAAAACAATGATCGAAAAAGCTGAGGGTAAGAACTGGGGTTTTATGTTCCTTGGAGCAAATATCGACGCGTTTCATACCGGTGCGACAATGGGGTTTAGTCACAATAGCACGATGCAGTTCTCTGCTGCAAACGCTGCTGAGGCTATGCGAGGTGCCTCCGCTATGACTGCCAGGATGAAAAGTGCTTATGCTTCGGGACTTGATACTACGACTGCATATGTGGCTACTACCTTCTCTGACGCGGAACGTGATGCTTCTATCGGAAAGAACACATGACTACAAGTAAAACTCCATACGAAGTGCGCTTGGATGTGCTTAAACTTGCTCAAGATATGTTAGACAGTAATCTAAAAGCAAAACAAGCCATAATTAGCAATGAGACTGTTTACGATCATTCAGCAGTACAAAACGCAATAGCCGCGGTTATGAGCGGCTATACTGAGGAAGAAGTGCTTACAAAAGCAAACTCTCTTTATCAGTTCATAACAAAGAAAACTTAGGTAAAAAATGAAAAAAATTATACTAGCCTCAGCAGCAATTGCTGCTCTAGCTACACCCACTCTAGCCGTTGATTTAGGAAGGGGGTGGGCTCTGAACAACACAGTAACGTTAGAATATTTTGTTGAAGCAGAAGACGCTGTAGCTACATATGAAGCAGAGCTAACTTACTCTGTAAATGACCAACTATCTCTATACGCTTATACAGAAATAGATTTAGAAGATATTGACTTTGTTGGGTTAGACCTAGGAGCGACTTATAACCCTGCCCAGCTGGAAATAGCAGAGTTTAACATTGAAGCACAGTTTGATAACGACTTAGAGTATCAAGAACTAGTGCTTTCCGCTGAACTACAATTCTAATTTAATGGGACGGTAGCTTGTCTACCGTCCCTATTATTGTATCTAATAAAATGAGTATTTACTTATATAAGTCACTTTATAAAGACTATAGCCTGCTGGATGAATTAACTTCTGTTAATAAATTGGTAGCAGGATTTATATTCTACCAAAACAACTGTATATATAAATGTGATAGTAAAGGGCTAGGACCTTTAACCTATTCTTTAGATGCACAGTTTATTATTGATGTACCGGATCCTGTATATAAACACATTATAATTAATAAATTACTTGAGCAGTACACCTTAGATCCAACAGTTTTTCCGACTTTTATAAGTAAAAATGCTACAGTATCTACAAGAGCTGATCTTGGGATTGGTAATATTATTTATGCTGGCGCTAGAGTTGATTCAGGCGTTACTGTAAAAAACTTTAATAGCATTGGGGAAGGAAGTCATATCAGAAGTAAATCTACTCTAGGAAGTTATAATGCTTTATATAACGCGTTTCTAGATTATAATGTGTCTATAGGCGATAGTAATATATTAAACTCACAATGTATACTTCCAAGTCATACAGTGATAGGAATGAATAACAAAATAGACTATGGGGAAGTAGTCACTAGTAATATGCGTAACAATGAATGGTTTTCATCGGGGATAAATCAGAGCAATGATAATCTATTTTAGAGTGTGTGAAAAACAACAAACTATATCTAACGTGCTGAGATACGAAGATATAGATAAAACCACTTTACTAAAAAAATGCTGGTTATCATTACAACAAAGTGTGGATAAAGCCGATACGATAGTAGTAATTCATGATTCAGTATCAGAAGATACTTTATTATGGTTGAATCGGACAAATAAAAGTGCTGTATTACAATTTATTAATGTAGCAGAGCACTCTTGGGATTATCATCAACACACTGTAGAGCTAGTAAATACTCTATTAATACGCTCAGAGCAATACCCAGAAGAAATACATTATATAGTTGAGGATGATTACCTTCATACCTCAGCAGCTATTACTAGTTTAAAAGCTAATTTAGCGAATTGGAATTTCTTCGCAACAAGCTACGACTATCCAGATCGTTATCGAGGACAGCCTGAAAATAGTTTAATTTTATTAGGAACCGACAGACATTGGCGCACAGTAAGCAGCGCTACTATGACTTTACTGGCTAAAGGCAAAGTATGGCTAGCTATAAAAGATGCTTTAAAAGCTGCCGCCCCTACTAGTAACGATACAATCTTTACAGAAGTTTTTAAACATATGCCTTGCATAAGTCCTATGCCAGGATTAGCAAGCCATATGACGCAGCACCACACTACTCCCTTAGTTGATTGGACTAATGTATGGAACTCAATAACTCTAAATTAAAAATTCTTATTAGTGGGGTTGCCGGACTCATAGGCAGCAATTTAGCACAGTATTTTTTAAACGAAGGCTACGTAGTAGTAGGCATAGATAATCTTATAGGTGGATATGACACTAATCTACCTATTCATAGCTTATTTACTAATTATGTAGAAGATATTTGTAATTATACTGCTATAAAAGCCATTATAGAATCAGAAAAACCAGATATAATAATTCATTGTGCGGCGTTAGCCCACGAAGGATTAAGTGTATTCTCGCCTGCGGTAATTACTAACAATATATTTAGCGGTACTATAAATCTTGCGAGCGCAGCTATAGCAGCTAATACACAGTTATTTATTAATACCAGCTCTATGGCCAGATACGGAAATGCGACTTCACCGTTTACAGAAGCTACAGTACCTCAACCAGTAGATCCTTATGGGTTAGCAAAGCTGCAAGCTGAACAGCAGCTTAATTTATTAAGCGATATACACGGATTACGAGTGATTCATGTGGTACCTCACAATGTGTGCGGGCCGGGCCAATGTTATAGTGATCCGTACAGAAATGTTATGAGTATATTCACTAACCGCATACTACACAATAAAGACATATACGTGTATGGTGACGGTCAGCAAAAACGCAGTTTCTCCCATGTAGACGATTGTGTAGCAGCGTATGTTAGTATAGTTAAAAATACGCATATTAAGAGTAAAGAAGTTTTTAATATCGGACCTAGTGATGGTTCTGAGATAACAATTATAGAACTTGCAAATAAAGTAGCTGCTTATTGCAATAAACAAGCAAGTATAACACATTTACCTGATAGACCGCAGGAAGTTAAGAATGCTTGGGTATCGACAACAAAGGCGGAAACAGAATTACAGTATACAACAAAAAAATCTACAGACGAAGTTATTAGAGATACTACTACTTGGATAAAGAACAGTCCAGAAAGAGATTTTAATTATCATCTAGGTTTAGAAATAGTTACTGAAAAAACTCCTAAAACTTGGTCTCAAAGGTTATTTAATGACTAAAGTAAAAATTATTACTCCATATGTTAATGATCAAGAGATTCAAAAACATATGCAACACTTTTGGGAATATGATGTATACTATGAGCAAGATTCAGGACTAATAGGATCTGATTTAATGTTTGAACGTATGTGGTCTAAATTTCCAGACCATGATATTTTTATATTACATGCTGATATGTTTCCGCACCATGATGGTTGGTTTGAAGAGGTATTAAGCTATGTTGACAAATTCCCAGAAGCAGGTATGTTTGGGTGTTTACTATTATATCCGGCAAAAGATGACGACGGGAACTTTTTTGTACAATCCGCTGGCGGGAAATTTACCAATAACAGACCTGATCATTTTGGAAGTGGTCTAGTGCTTGAAAACGCTACTAGGTTTAAGTCTGAGCTGGAAACTGACCTTGGTCAATATAACCAAGTCAGAGAAGTTGCGTGGACTACTTTTGGTGGTTGTTATATTAGACGAACTTTCATAGATGCGGTCGGTGGTTTTTCTCCAGAATACGAGTGGACTTATAATCGTGATGTAGATTTTTGTCTAACGGCTAGAAAAGCAGGACAAAAAATATACCAAATACCTGTTCGGTTATTTCATCACGAATCTAAAGATAATAAACAAATTAAGCAACAAGACCATAAAAAAATAATGCTTGAAGCTAATAATTTACTAAAATTACAAAAGAAATGGGTGTCTAGTGAATATTATACAACATTGGATACGAAAATTGAGGAATATGATGGCTAAATATACACAAGAATTTATAGATGCAGCACTAGAGTTGTCAGATAACGAACACTCTAAATTAAGTGAGAGAGAACGAGAGCTTTTTGGGCTAAGTTCAAGTAGGGTCAGAGCACTTTTAAATAACTTATGCACCAAACAAGACATAAACTACTTAGAAATAGGTGTATATAGGGGTGCTACATTATTAAGTGCTTTATATGGTAATCCTAGTGTAAAAGCTGTAGGCATTGATCACTTTAAATATGATGAGAGAGAAGCAAAGCGCTGGGCAGTTGAAGGAACTATTTGGGAAAATGTAAAAAGTCAGTTAGAAGCAAATATTGTTAGGTATAAAGATCCTAACATGCAGGTATCTACAGATAATATAACAATTATAGCTGACGATTTTAAACAAGTAGCTTGGGATAAACAAGCAAAGTTTGATGTATGCTTTTTTGATGTAACGCCTGTTACTAAAGCAGATTATGAGTTTTTCTTTTCTACAGTACTTCCAACAATTAAAACCAGTGGAATAGTGATTTTCTCAAATTATTCTAATGAGACCACTTCGAAAGCGCTTAATGAGGTTATTGAGGCTTATACTGGACCTTATAGCATAGATTGGAAACGTCAACGCATATCTAGCGGATTAAGTGATGCTACTAAATACTACAGTGGTTTATTAATTCTAGGTATCAGTAAAAAGATAAAAACACTTGGCTAATATGAAAAAAAGCGTTATTAGTTTAATTAGTTATGACGCAGAGTACTTGCCTGCTAGTATTGAAAGATACTATAATTACGTAGATGAAATAGTTTTAGGGTTAGACTCAGATAGACTGACTTGGAATAATAATAAGTTTAGCTTTGATGAGTCTACTCTATACTCTCAATTATCAGCCATTGATGGTGATAATAAGATACATATAGTAGAAGAGAATTTTCATGGTAATAACATCGCTATACAAAACGACAATTATGAGAGAAACTTTCTAAAGAATCAGTGCTCTTATGATTGGATTCTCAGTATAGACGCAGACGAGATTCTACTAAACGCTAAGGATTTTTTCTATAGGTTTTGCCCTTTAGTTAGTCAATACAAACAAAAAGTTGATATATGTATGACGTGGGTTACTCCTTATAAAATTATAGGAGATACTACATTATTAATTACTAATGATGATGGTAGTCCTTTTTTCGGAGAAAATCAAGGTGTGATGACATCTAACTTAAATACATATACATATGCTAGATGGACAAATATAAGTGCTGCTGGGCATAATCGTATTTTATCGCCAGGTATTTTATTACACTGGAGTTTAGCACGTAGTGATAACGCTCTAAAACAAAAAATAACAAATACAGGGCACTCAGATTTAATCAGTACAGACCCATTTTATTCAATATGGCAGTCTGTAACACTAGATAATTATAAAACAATGAAAAACTTTAAAACTTCTGGTTTGGGTACGGCGCAGTGGCCAGCACTTACTGCTGTTCCAACAAATAAACTAGAATCTTACGTTATGCAATATGCAGATAAGGCCTACTAATGTTACTTGAGTTTATTGGAAAATTTTATGATAATCACTCTTTAAGTATTGTTAACAGGTCACTCGCTATAGGTTTACACAATGCAGGTATTAATCTAAAAATTACAGCTTTAGATTCGTATAACCCAGCATTCAAGGTAGCTAAGCAGCAAGTTAAGATACTAAAACAACTTGAACTAGTTGAAATTGAAGAGCCAGATATTCAATTACGTCATACTTATCCCCCTATTTGGGCGTGGCCTACTAGTTCAAAAACTAAAATAGTGTTTATACAACCTTGGGAGTTTACTAAAGCACCATTTGAGTGGCAGTATAAATTCGAAACATTTGCAGATGCTTTAATAGTTCCTAGTAATTTCTGTAAGAAAACTTTTATTACAGGAGGTATTAACCCAGATAATATAGCGGTTATAGCAAACGGGTATGATACAGGCATTTTTAATAAAACTAAGAATAACTTAGAACCCGGATATGGAATAGACCCTTCTAATTTTAACTTTGTGTATGTAGGAAATGCGCAATGGAGAAAAGGATTAGACTTATTACTTAATGCTTGGATTAGTTCTTTTTCTCGCGCCGATAAAGCACACCTAATTATCAAAGATAATCCTAATGTGTATGGTTATAATAACACATTAGCTGAGACCATTAAAATGCAGTATAAATCTGATTGTGCAAAAATCACTTATATATCAGATGATTTATCTGCCGAAGAAATGGCAACAATTTATAAAGCTAGCAAAGTCTTAGTGCACCCATACAGAGCTGAAGGTTTTGGTATGCACATACAAGAAGCCATGGCTTGTGGGTGTATGCCGATTGTATCTGACAACGGACCAACTGATGATTTTGTTGTGAAGTCTGTACATACCACAATACCGGTAGATCTTAAAGTAATGAATATAACAGATAATCGTATATTCGCACTAAAATCTGGAGATTCTGCTACGTTAATGGGTTCTCATTGTTTTTATAATGAACCTAACGTACAGGCATTTACTGCAATGTTACGTAATGTATACTACAGTCACGGTAGAGATAGTATTATAAATCAAACAGACTGTTCAAAGCTTCAAACATGGGGTAAAGTAGTAGATGACTATATTACTTATTTATCTGATGTAGCTAGAAGAACAAAAGTTAATAGATATAAATGAATATAGATTTTGGAACAGCTTTTCATAAACCTAATGGTAATGCCGTTAAAGTTACTCTAAATGAGTTCAGAGAGATAGTATACCTTCATATTAGAGAGTATATGCTTGACGGGGATACTGGTGTATGGTTTCCTACTAAGACTGGGTTCTCATTTCCTGCGGATGAGGTTTCTTCGCTGATTCCATTATTAGAAGATGCTGCAGCTCTTATGGCTAAACAATACATAGAGCGCAATCAGTTAGAGTTAGGAATATAAAAATGAGTGTAAAAACTTGGAGTGACGAAGACGAAGCAGAGCTTGTAGAGCTGTATACTAAAGAAGGTCGTAAAGACGTACATGAGCTAGCGGAGTATTTTGGTAAAGGCTATCGAAGTGTTATAAGTAAGCTAGTTCAAATGAAGATATACGATAAGCCTACGGAAAAAGAAGAAAAAACACAGACAGTTAAAACTATGTTGCGTGAGATAGAAGATATGCTCAATATAAGTATAGACGGTGCTAATTTAAATAAAAAAGAGAACTTAGTTCAATTAGTAGAAGCTTTAAAACAAAAGGTAGCTAATAATGCTACCTAAACTATTGGTGATAGGCCATGCAAGACATGGTAAAGACACTTTTTGTGAAATTGCTCGCGATCTATACAATTTTTCTTTTGAAAGTTCCTCTAAATTCTGTAGTAAGCTATTTATATTTAATGCGTTAAAGGATAAATATGATTATAAATCAGAAGAGGAATGTTACTTAGATAGATTAAATCACAGAACTGAATGGTTTGACTTAATTACTGCTTATAATACTCCTAATAGTGCTAGATTAGGTTTAGAACTGCTTCAAGAATATGATATATACTGCGGTTTGAGGAATTATAAAGAATTTAACGCCTTAAAAAATGCAAATGTTTATGACTATGCTATATGGGTAGATAGATCAGAGCACTTACCTCTTGAATCTAAAAAAAGTATGACATTAGAACCTTGGATGGCAGATTTTATTATAGACAACAATAGCACTATTGATCAGTTTAAGTTTAACATTAATATGTTAATGACCAAGCTATTGTCATAAACACCTTGCTTATTAGTCTTACTTATGTTAAACTAAGTCAATAAGTAGGAGTATGTATATGACTTATGACGAACTAAAAAATTTAGTAAAACATCACTGTGACTTGTATTACAACAAACATGCGCCAGAAATATCTGACGCTGCTTTTGATAAGTTGTATGATGATCTAGTAGAAGTAGAACATAAACAAGGTTGGACAGCCTATGATTCACCTACAACTAAAGTAGGCGGAGCAGGTGGTAAAATAGCTCATCCTATTAAGCTATACTCGTTAAAAAAAGTTTATAACATAGAAGAAGTAGATCCTGCTTTTACTGTAGAAACACCTAAAATTGATGGTGCTAACCTTACACTAATATATAAATACGGAAAGCTATCTCTTGCACTCACTCGCGGGAATGGGGAAACAGGCGATAATGTAACGCACCTTGCCAAAGAAATCAGCAATATACCTAAGTCTTTTAATACAGAATTAGCCTTAATTATTGTAAACGGTGAGTGCGTTACTGATAATAATGTAGAAAACTATCGCAACTATGTTAGTGGGGCATTAGGTTTAAAAGATTGTAATGAGTTTAGAACACGAAATATTAAATTTATCGCTCATGATTATTTAAACATAGAAATTAATTACCTACTGCGTATGAGCCTATTAACTAATATGGGTTTTACTACAGTACTAGATGAAAAAGCCAAGAGTTACCCTACTGATGGTAAGGTATTTAGGCTCAATAGTTATAGAGAATCCCAAAACCTAGGATATACTTCTAAGTATCCTAGATTTGCAGTAGCACTTAAAACTCGTGAGCTAGTAACTGCTAAAACAACACTGCTTAGAGTAGACTGGGCTGTCGGTCGTACAGGTACAGTAAATCCTACAGCTGTGATTGAGCCTGTTATTATTGATGACGCAGAAATTTCAAGGCTAACTCTACATAATCTAGGTTTTATTGAAGAAAATAAACTGGGACTAGGCGATATTATTGAAATTGAGCGTGCTGGCGGGGTTATTCCTAAATTTTTAAGAGTCATTACACAATCAAGTCACGCTAGACTTTCTATAAGAGATGCAGAATCTGCTATTAATGCAGAAGTTTATAGAGAAGGTCCTAAGCTGTTTGTTAAAGATGCTACTGCAGCAACAGATAAATCTTTAGAACACTTTATTAAGACTATAGAAATTAAAGGATTAGGCCCAGCAGCTATAAGCAAAATGAAGCTAACTCATCCATTAGATATTTACAGTATTACAGATTGGAGTGCTTTAGGTGCTAATGGAGTTAAGGTAGCAGAAGAAGTAGAAAAAAGTAAAAACAAACCTTATCCTGTAGTTCTTGCTGCACTAGGTATACCTAGCGTAGGTAAAGCTACTGCAGAGCTTATTGCTTCTAGACTAACTTCTTTTAAACAACTAAAAGATATTAGCCACACAGAAATAAAAGGTATAGGTCCTGCAACAAAAGAAGCTATTTTAGACTGGCTTGCTACTAATGAAAGCTGGGTGTGGGAATTGCCACTAAGGTTAGAGCAACAAACACAAGTAACTTCTATTCTGAATACTAGTAAAAAAGTGTGCATAACAGGTAAACTAGACATGGATAGAAGCGATTTAGTAGATATTTTAAATAAGTTTGGTTTTGTAGAATCTAAAACAGTAACTAAAGACTGTTATGCGCTCATATATGCAGGAGATACTACATCTTCCAAATACAAAAAAGCAGTGGCCCAAGGAACAACGCTAGTTGACTACTGGGCAAATAGAAAAAACATATTGCAGGGTAATTTTTGAAGATTTTATCGACACCACCTAAGCAGCTAGAGTCATTTTTTAGTTGCTTAGATTTAAACTTTATAATATAGTTTTAATACAGACAAGAGAAAACCTCTTGCCCAAACACAAACAAGGAAAAAACATTAATGTCAAAATTTGAATACACAGAAGAAATGGTTGATCGTATGACTGCGGTTGCCAAAGCCGGACTAACTGAAGAAACTATCGAAGAGCTAATGAGTGAGTTCGATTTTCCTCGTCGTTCCGTAACCGCAAAACTACGTAAACTAGGTTTTGAAGTACCTAAAAAGCCAGGTGCTGCTCCTATTTTCTCCGCCGAAGAAACAGCTGAACTATCAGAGTTTCTGGCTGATAATGCCGGTGAGCATACCGCCGAAGAAATCGCTGCACATTTCTCCGAAGCTTGGGGTCGCGAAGTAACTGCTCGCCAAATCAATGGTAAGGTTCTGTCAATGGAACTAACTGGTTCTGTGAAACCTGCCGAAAAGAAAGTTGTAGCAAAAACTTTCACTGATGAAGAAGCTGAAACTATTGCTGATATGGTTGAAGCTGGTAAGTATCTAGAAGAAATCGCAGATGCTATGGGCCGTTCGGTCAATTCAATTCGTGGTAAGCTGCTTTCAATGGGTCTAACTGCTCCACAGCGTGATAAGAAGGGCCCAAAAGCCGACGCTTATGACGGTATCGAAGATATGCTAGATAAGACTGTTGAACAGCTTGCAGAAGCTTTCGGCAAAACTACTCGTGGGGTTAAGACAGTTCTAACTCGTCGCGGGCTAGCCTGTGCTGACTACACACCTAAAGCCGTAGCCGCTGAATAATCTATAAAAAATAGGACTAAAGGGCGGCTTTGCCGCCCTTTTTTTATGAGTAATAGCATGGACGAAATTTTTAGATTAGACGAACTGTCGGACGAATCATTAGACATAGTTTTGTCAATGTCTACTGAACAAAAAGTATCATATTTTTCTGCTTTAATTTTGAATCATTTTCCAAAAACTGTGCCTAATACAGAAGAATACGCAGACTTATTAACTAGTTATATTAGCAGTTTTTATGTAGAGAAAATACTTAGAAGTAATATATTTTTTCAAGAAAAGTTTATACCAATCTATACAGACTCTGGATTGATAAGAAATATTGTGTTAGAAATGTATTTTACAGATGATAGCTTACTGACCCACTAATTATAGTAATTTTCTTGTTGCCACCTAGCTATTTTTATAGCATAATATAAGATATTTTATAGGTATTTTTATGTCAACAAACAATGTCCCTGATTCAAAAATAAGAAACGCGATTTGGTATTTAAAAACAGGAAAGACAAAGAAGTTTATTTGTGAATATCTTAATATTCCGTATAGCAGCAAGAAACTAGATGATATCATTCAGCAATTCAAAAACGCGCAAAGCAGAAAAGAACAATTGCGTTTATCTGCTCGTACAAAAGTTTTTAGCGAAGCTGAAAAGATTCAGATAGCTAAACAGTATCAGAATAATGAATCTCTAGCAAAAATATCAGAACAGTATTATATATCTGTAACACGGGTTAAAAAAATACTGACGGAGTTACAAGTACCGATTCGAACTAGAAAAGGGACTGATGTTAGTCATATAACGCAAGATCTAGATGCTATTATTAGTACAGGATCACGCGTATTTTGCAAAACGCACAATTGTTACGCTATAGTAGATACGGTGTATGATGAATCTTATTTAGATTACTTGGAGCAAGGTAGACAAGTATATGTAGAGACATATATTTATAACCCAAAAACATCAAAATATACTCAGCCTATAGAAGGTATTCACTATGAAATATACTGGGAGTTAAGATCAGGAAGTAGATATAAACTTTCTGCCATCAATGCTATCAGGAACCAGATAATAAAGAAGTTAGAAATAAGCGGTAGAGAATATTATTTATTGCGTTCAGACGATGATTTTAATTATAGTTTTTACGCTAATAGAGATAGTATCTATCCTATAAAGGCAGTATAAATGGGAATAGATTTACAAAAATTAGCTTTGCGACGTTTACTCGATTCGCAAAGCTCGGAACTTTATTCAAAATTACTAAAACAATACTTTACTGGTATAAATAGTATTTTGTTTGATAAAATTCAAACATTTTTTAAAGCAAATACTAGAATACCTAATGTAGCAGAATTATCTGTTATTATAAGAAATGATGGTATTGCAGAGTATTATGATAATCAAATCTGTTCAGACGATAATATTGTAGACAACGTTCCTGACGACTTTCTAATTACGCAGCTTCAAGATTACTACATACGTGATGAAACTATCCATTTTATGGACAAGTTAGTTGACGAGCTAGATAATTTAGAAAAAACAGAAATAGTCGATAAGTTTCAGAATCATCTACTAGATCTAAACAAAGCTATACCTAGTGATGACGAACTGTACGATGTTGCAGAGTTAGATTTCTTTCCAAAAGAAGATGATTTTAAGATATACCCATCAGGGTTGTCGCATGAATTTGACTCAATTAATGGTGGTTTTGCTACACAAGAGTTAATTTTATTAGGAGGTAGAAGAGGTTCTGGTAAGTCTATTATTTCTCTAAACCTTGCTATCAATAGATTTTTACAAGGCAATACTACTGCTTTTTTTACTATCGAAATGCGCTATAAAGAAGTGTATGATCGAGTACTGTCTATTATATCAGGAGTACCATTTCTAGACATATTTAGAAATCAGCTAACTCCAGATCAGAAAGTACAAATTGCTAAAGCAAAGTTTGAAGCATTTTATCAGCCAAGTAGTTTGGTTACTTCATTAATTTCAGATTTAGATAGTACTAGAGACTTTAAAAAGTTTGAAACCCTCGTAAAAGCAGAGAAACCACCTCTCAAGGAACACCGGCTATTTTTAATTGATGATGAGAGTCTTACGTTAAATAGAGTTGAGCATTATAACAACATGTTCTCTAATAAATATCCAGACTATAATTTAGCAGTAGTAGATTATATCAATATTATTAAACACGAGGACCAAAAAGATTGGAAAACACAAATTACGATTGCTGATAGTCTAAAATCGCAAGCTAGAAAATATGATTTAACAGTTATATCACCCTATCAAATTGATGCTAGCGGTGAAGCGCGATTTGCTAAAGGTATTCTAGATAGTGCTGACCGTAGCTTTAACTTCTTTCCGCCACCAGAAAATGAAGATAGAAGTCTTAACAATAAGATTACAATCCATACTACTAAAATGAGAAATGGTAAGCACATGAGTTTTGATGTGTTAATGGATTGGTCATGTGTTAAAATAAATCCTGCTATGTCACAAGTAATAAATGAGCGACCACATGGTGCTGCAAAGTTTGGCAGCGATAATGAAGATAAAGGTCCTAAGGATGTGTAAATGGATTTACTAGAGTTACTAGATAAACGCGGTATACCTTATAAGCGTACTAATAATCCTAATGAGATACTTATAACCTGTACTAGCGGGTTGCATGATGATAAAAATGCTAGCTTATCTTATAGCTTAGAAAAACACATTTTTAATTGTTGGAGTTGTGGGTTTAGAGGAGGGGCTGCAAAATTTTTGAAGTCTATTGGTGAAACCGAATATTTAGATATTCAATCTAAACAACCTTATAAAATTAAAAAACTAAAAGATAAAATTCAAACCATATTAGACTCTGATGAATTAAAGCTACCATCAGATAGACGACTGTTTTTAGAGGAATACAGAGGCATTAGTCCTGCTATATATAAAGAGTTTGGTGCTTTTACTACTACTTCTATGAATTTTAATGATTATTTATGCATACCTATATACCAGCATAGTAAACTTAAGTTTATTGAGGGCCGATTTCTAAGGAATTTGGAAGAGCAACCTAAATATTTTAGGCAACCTGCTAAAGCAAAAGTGAATGATATACTATTCCCTTTAGATAAAGTAAAACATACTAATCATATTATTTTGGTAGAAGGCTTATTTGATATGCTTAATATGTGGAATAACGGATTTACTAACACACTCTGTTTATTTGGAGCAACCAACTTCTCTAAAAAGAAAGCAGAAATTCTAGATAATCGTGGTATTACTAGAGTAGATATAATGATGGATTCAGATTCTCCAGGACGTGCAGCAGCTCAAAAAATAGCTGAACTCTTGGATTCCTGTGATATTTCGTCTAGAATAATAGAACTACCACCAGGGCTTGATCCCGGTGAGATTACAAAACAACTAGCAGAAAGGCTACTAAGATGACAGAAGTGTGCTTTGTTTTTGCAAGCGCAATTGAAAAATCGCCTAACAGAATTATTGATAAATATCTGAAGGATATTCCTTATGATATTAAATTTTTATGCTCAGGAGAACGCGAAAAGATTCTCAAAAAAGACGTAGATTTAGATTTATCAGAACTTAACTCTTATAAAATTGTATGCCCTATTGGTGCAGAAGCACTTAAGTATACCGCTGGCATGACTGGTATTCAGAAGTATAACGGAGTATATATTGAGCATAAGTATCTCCCTATTATGCACCCAAATATCATTCTAGTAAAGCCGCAAACAGAAGATGATATTAAAAAAGCTTTTAATCAGATACCAAAGATTCTAAAAGATGAAGTTTTACAAAGTGTTAATACTAAAGATTATTGTTTTGTAGAAACACAGGAACAGCTAGACGCTTACAAACTACAGCTAGAATCTGCTAAAGAGATTGTAGCAGATATCGAGACCACCTCTGTTACCCCTCGCACAGGTACAATTCTTGGTATAGCTCTATCTACTAAACCTCATCAAGGCATCTATGTTACCGCCGCTCTTGTTCAGAAAAATCTAGAATGGTTTAGGTTTTTGTTTGCAACTAGAAAAGTTATTTTTCATAATGCAAAGTTCGATATCGGGTTTATGACCTATGAGTATAACTTTAAGTTTCCTGATTTTGAAGATACAATGCTACTTCACTACTGCCTCGAAGAGGCTGTGGGTACTCACGGACTTAAAGCATTAGCAATGCGCTTTACAGACTTAGGCGATTATGAACGTGAGCTAGATGAATACAAAAAAACTTGGGCTAGAAAAAACAAAGTTAAATTAGAAGAATTTAATTATGGTATGCTTCCTAGTGAGATATTAGCGCCCTATGCTTGTAAAGATGCTGACGGTTCATTCCAATTATATAGAAAATTCAAACCGTTAGTAGACCGTAGTCCTGAGTTTACAAGATTATATAACAATATACTAATACCTGCCACTAGAGCACTAATGCGTCTGGAAAGTAATGGAGGTCCTATCAATGCCTCACAAGTTGATTTTCTAGTTGAACAGTATCAAATAGACATTGAAGAGTGCCTAGCAGAAATAGCTAATCATCCTGCTGTAGGCAGGTTTGAGCGTATACATCAAAAGCTATTCAACCCTAACTCTACTGTACAGCTACGAGAGTTGTTTTTTAACATACTCAATATCAAGCCTACTAAGAAAACTGAATCTGGTGCTTGGTCTGTAGACAAAGAAGTGCTAAAAGAAATGAATCATCCTTTAGCAGAGGCTATTCTAGACTTGCGTGAAAAGTCTAAAATGGCAGGTACGTATCTTGCAAATATCGCTGCGGGTATTGATTTTGATGATAGGCTACGTAGCGGTTTTAATATTCACGGTACAACCTCTGGACGTTTATCTTCTAGTGGGACACTAAACTATCAAAATATTCCACGAGATAACAAAGATATCAAAAAGCTATTTCGTGCTCGTCCAGGCTACAAAATAGTGCAGTGCGACTTGGGTACCGCAGAAGTGTATTATGCCGCAGTGCTAAGTGGTGACAAATTTCTCCAACAAGCGTTCGTTGATAAGTTAGACTTCCATAGTTATGTAGCAAAGCAAATGTTTAATCTGCCTTGTGAAGTACATGAAGTTAAAAAACTTTATCCTAACGAGCGTCAGTACGCTAAGGCGATTAACTAAAGTAGTTGCCTATAAATCCCTCTAATTGCTGGGAACTCTTGAAGGTACTAAAACCACTGTAAATAGTTTGAAAAAACAGATTGCCAAGGTTATAAAAATTTAGTATTATAAGACAATCAGCAGCCAAGCTCCTAAAGTTTTTACTATGGAGAAGGTTCAACGACTAGTCATACGACGTAGGGCTCAAGTGAGCTCGAAACGGGGGATAACTAATGATAGATGAAGAATCTATAACTTTTTTAAAAAATTACTATATAAATAACAATAAAAAGATACCTACTACTGTAAAAGAGTATGAAGCAGATTTTCCAAGAGGCTACGGCAGAACTGCTATTTCTACTAAATTTGGGTTATCATGTAAACAACTATTAGCTAAATTACATGATAATTCTAAACTAAGTAAAGATATAGAGTATTGGAAAAAATACTTACTAGAAAAATTCGATATAACTATTTTGAATATTCAAAAAACTGCACAAGTTAGAAAAAGTTTAATAACTATAAGTTGTAATAAGTGCGGTTTTACTCAAAATACTAATATAGAAAATCTTATTGTTAGAAAGACAGGTTGTACTGCCTGTCAATCTGGTAACGCAAAAATTAAAGATAATCCTACTTTGCTATTTAAAGCGTTAAATGAGAAGGAATTAACTTTAAGATCTGAGTTACCTAATAATCAATTAGATAAAATACTAGTAGCATGTAATAAATGCAAAACAGATTTTTATGTAATACCTGTTAAACTTATGCACCCCCAAACTGATAACACGTCCACATGTCCTAATTGTAGAAGTACAGACAGACGAGTTGTATATAATAATGAGCTTTTTGGTTCTCAAATTGAGCGAGATGTGTATATAGAGCTAACTAAATACATACCAAACATAGAACGGCAAGTAAGGTATTCTTCACTTGCTAGTTGTTCTAGAAAATGGGTTATGGATATGTTAATAGGTAAAACTATCATAGAGGTGTCTAATTTTGCAAAAAAACCTCATAATAACAGTTATTATAGTAATTTAAAAGAGAAAAAATCATGGGCTGAAGATAATGGATTTATCTTCATTCATATATCTAAAATCTCTGAAGTTAAAACATTAGTTAAAGATATAGTCTGGTCTACGTCGTGAGGCGTAGAGAGTTAGTAACGATAACTCGAAACATTCGTACCTTTGGAATCATGTACCAAGCTGGTCCAGCCAAGATCGCAGAAACTGTTAATAAAGATGCTAAAGCTGGGGAAGAAATCAGCATTGTTCAAGCAAAACAGTTCATCAATAAGTACTTTAACGAAGCTAAAGCGTTAAAACGTTTTATTGATGCATCAAACGATCAGATTGAAAACTTTGCTTATATATATTCGTTCTTTGGTAGAAAGCGCAGACTTCCAGAAGCCAAAGCTCCTAGTCCTGGAGTTGCTAAACACGCCATTAGGTCTGGAGTAAACTTTCTGGTACAGTCTGTAGCTTCAGATATTAACGTGTTAGGGCTAATTGATTTAATTGATTGGATAGATAGTGAAAATTTATCTGATGTGATTAAGCCGTTTACAGTAGTTCATGACTCTATTGTATCAGAAGTTAAAGAAGACTTAGTTCCTATGTATATTGAGAATACAAGACGCTGTATCCAACGCGACAGAGGTCTATCAATTCCGGGTTGTCCTATTAAAGTAGATTTTGAAATTGGAGATAGCTGGGGTGAGCTAGAAGATGAAAAAACCTATCTTAGCAAAATACGCTAATATAACCTATCCTATTTTTCTTCTTCGTAATAAGCCGGTTGATATCAAATATTCTACACATACTATAGAGTGTAGAGTTTCAAGCAGCTCTAGCTATGCTATATTAGACGATAAACGATTGCCGGGCGATTATCTCGCCCGGCTTTCTCAAATAAGTAATAGACTATTATTTGATTTTACTAGTCGAGATCTATCAAGTTTGTTATTATCAGAAGCTGCTTGGGGAATAGATGCTACTACCCGTATATTTAACTTTAATAGAACGCATAAAGCAATACTTGAGCGGCGAAAGATAGTTAGTGCAAAAAATAATTTAATCTGGCTTAAAAACATTTCATATCCATTTAAGCTTTCTACGCAAGAAAATATTCGACTAGACCTAGATGTTTATGCTACAGTTACTAATATAAATAATGAGTGGCACCTGTTAGGTTTTACTTATGAAAATGATCTAGAAAGACCTTATATATTAGTATGAAAGTTAAAATAAAAAAAGCAGTATTAGCCGAAAAAATATACATCAAAAAAGAAGATGTTGAAGATGCAAACGCACTAATAGCTGCTTATACAATTAATAACGGAGATGAATTTATATCTTGTATAGAAGAGACTAGTGAATACTACTTAGTTCCTTCTAACTCTTATTATATGCTAGAATGGGATTCTATAGAAGATCGTAGAAATTATCAAAAATTAGAATATCAAATAGAGTTTAGTGGCTCCTTACGTCCAGAGCAGCAACAAGCTGTTGATGCTTTTTTTCTTGGAGATAGAGCCCGTAGCGGATTATTGCAAGCTCCTCCTGGTTTTGGTAAAACTTTTGCTGCGTGTAATCTTATAGCACGAAACAATACAAAAACATTAGTGTTAGTACATAGTACTTTGTTATTTGAACAATGGCTAGCAGAAATTCATCAGCAGCTACCAAATTGTAGGGTCGGGCAAATCGGTGATGGATTTTTTAATATTGGTGATGTTACAATAGCTATTTATAAATCGGTATATAATAAACTAGATATTCTTAGCGACGAGTTTAGTCTACTAATTACGGACGAGTGTCATAAAGCTCCTGCCGAGATGTTTTCTGAGGTAGTAAATAATATTAACGCTAGAGTAAAGATAGGGCTATCCGCTACACCAAGACGAAAAGACGGTAAGCATATTTTCCTACCTTATTTCTTCTCAACTCATAAAGTTACCGCCAGAGATTCAAGAAATCTAGCTATACCAACAGTAACTATTAAACAGACTGATTTTAAATTTAAAGTGCTAGATCCTAAACGCGACTGGACTAGGGCTATAAATACTTTATGCTCTGATACGTCTTATCAACAATTAATTGTTAATACAGCTATTGCATATATTAAACAAGGGCGTTGTCCTCTAATTATTGGAGATAGAGTGCAAATGCTAGTAGATATCCAAAAGCTAATACCAGATAGTATATGTGTTATAGGATCAACCAACAAGGCAGACAGAGAAAAAGCTTTAGAAGAACTAGGAACTACTTATAAAGCTATACTAACTACTAAGTTATTTGATGAAGGTATTAGTTGCCACAGATTAGATACGTTATTTTTTACGTGTCCTAGTAACAATCCAGTGCAGTGGGAGCAGAGAATTGGTCGAATAGAACGTTTACACCCAGATAAACAATTTCCTCTTATAGTAGATTTTTGGCTGTCAGGGAAGGTAGTTGAACGTCAACAAACAACTAGACATTCTTGGTATAAATCACGTGGCTATAACTTTATTTAATTGGAATGAATTACTAATACAAAGCAAAAGAGATCTTGCTGCAATTGTGTGTTTGACTTATGGTCAAACCAAAGAGTATAATGAGATATCAGCTAAGACGATGCGTAAAACGCTAAATTTGCATCATATACCTTTAGAATTATTTTCGCGCAAGTTATTTACTTCTTATAAACATACGCTAATATGTAATTATAAAACTAAAGATCCGCAAAGCTACTTTACTAACTCTTCGTTTTTATTTACAGCAGCTTCCGCATCATATAAAGTAGAATATCTAAAACTATTATCAATGCGACGAATTACAGATAAACACAACTGGATTCCGTTAGAATATTACGATGTAAAAAGATACAATCCATTTTTTAACGTAAAGCACAACAAAATTATTTTTTATTTAGAGTCCTCATTATGAGGAAACCACCACAAGAACTAACGTTCATATAAGGAGAAAACAATGGTATCATGGGAAAACGCAAAAGGTAAGCAAGCTGGTTCGGACAAACAAAAACGAGAAATTGAGCGAGTTACTTTAGGTAACGGAGAAACTAAAATTAGACTTATAGGCGATGTTATGCCTAGATATTGCTACTGGGTTGTAACAAAAGAAGGACGTAAGATGCCTTTAGAGTGTTTACAATTCGATAGAGAGACTGAAACATTTAATCCTAATATTCAAGATCCTTTTAAAGAACTAGATCCAGACGTATATGCAGACAAGCCTCAATTTGCTTATGTATGTAACGTTATTGATAGAAAAGATAATCGTATAAAACTATTAGATCTTCGTTCTACTATTTATGCTCAGATTGTAGAGTATGCTCGTAACCCAGAATATGGCTCGCCTGCAGATTCAAAAACTGGATATGACATAACTATCAAAAAGGAAAAGACAGGGCCACTACCACAAAATGTGCGTTATACTGTAGTACCTGCTCGTTCAAGCAAGCCTCTTACTGATGAAGAAGTTTCAGCTGAGCTATATGACCTTTCCAAGATTTTTAAGCGTCAAAGCTACGCTGAACAAAAACAGTGGTTGTTAGATAATACCACTCTTTTCGCTGGAGCAGCGGGAGACGAGTTTAAAGCAGAAGGCGTAGACGATTTAGCATGAAGAAATCACTCTCTACCTTAGTTAATAAAACTGAGACAGAGACTAATAAAGCCCCAAAACAATCTTTTGGGGCTTTTAAGTCATTAGATAATGGTCAGGCTGTTATAGATTTAGATATACTGCGTCAGTACAACGTATTCTTTGCTACTCCGTGCTACGGCGGCATGTTGACAGATCAGTTCTTTCTAAGTATGTTTAAAGTGTCTCAAGTTTTTATGAAACATGGGATAAATTTTAGAATCACGACTCTGCGTAACGAAAGCTTAATATCACGAGCTAGAAACGCTCTTACTGCTATGTTTTTAGAATCAGATTGTACACATCTGCTATTTATAGATGCTGATATAGAGTTTCAGCCAGAAGATGTATTACGGGCTCTTGCATATGATAAACCTATTATGGCTGCTGCTTATCCTAAAAAAGGATTAGATATAGGAGCTATTAAACGTGGTGAATCTGGGGTACAGTATGCTATTAACTTTAAGTTTGAGGATATCGCAACAAAGCGTATTCGAGTAGAAAATGGCGCAGTAGAAGTTTTAGACGCATCTACAGGATTCTTTCTAGTTAAGAGAGAAACTATTGAAAAGATGATTCAGGCATATCCAGAACTTCATTATAAAAACGATTCTAATCTTGATCCTAAACTAAATAAGTATTGTTACGCGCTATTCGATACTATCATTGATCCAGATGATAATAGATATTTATCTGAGGACTACACTTTTTGCCGTCGTTGGCAAAAATTAGGAGGAGAGATTTGGTTAGACCCTAATGCTAAGTTAAATCACGTTGGTAGTTACACTTTTGAAGGGGATATCACTAAAATATTTAGTGCCTAAATCTGTAATATATGGCTAAAATAACAGAACAAGACTTTATTGAGATATTTAATAAATATAATGGCTGTCAGGCAAAACTTGCCAGCCATTATAATCTATCAGAGCGGTCTATCAGAAACTATAAAGCAAAGTATATAAAAAAAGATACTTTAGAAAAAGAACAGCTGTACAAAGATTATTGCGTAGACAGGTTATCAATAGTTGATATAGCTAAAAAACACGCAATTTCTAGAGACTACGTATACAAACTTATAGCAGCTTACGACCTTACTAGAGAATCAAAATACGATATTAACCAAATTAGGCAGGCTTATACGTTTGATAATGCTAATATTGAGCAGCTGATAAAACTTACTGGCATAAAAAACAGAATAAGCTTAAAAAATTTGTTAAATAAGCATAATATTAACAATCCTATTAAAGATATTATAACTGACTTGTATAAGGCAGGCTTAGAGACTAGTGAAATAGCTACTATAGCAAATCTTTCAGAAGAACAAGTTACTTTCAATTTAAAACATCATAGTATCTACAGAGAAAAAATACTAAATATACCAGCAGATGAATTAAGTACTTTAAGAAGTAATAAAACACTAGAACAGTTAGCTAAGCATTATAACTGCTCGACAAGAACAGTATCAGCTTATATTAAAAAATACGCTCTTGATAAAAAAGATACTACTAAGTTTGTTTTTGATTTTGAAGTAGTAAAAAAGCTATACACAGAGCAAAACCTGACCATGGATGAAATTGCTCTAACTTACGGCTGTAGCAGAAAAACTATAAATGATTTTATAAGAGAAAAAGGCATAGAGTCAACTAATAAAGAAACAAAATACGAACGTACGGTAAGACAGTTCTTAGAATCCTACAATATCGAATATGTATCTTATGACCGACAAATGATTAAGCCTAAAGAATTAGACTTTTATCTACCAAAGTATAAATTAGCTATAGAGTTATGTGGTCTATATTGGCATAGTACAAAAATTAATAAAAATAAGCTACATATCAGAGAAAAACACGATCAGTGTAAAAAGGCTGGTATTAGGCTGATTACTATATTTGAAGATGAGCTTGAATATAAATTTGATATAGTACTAAACAGACTTAAACAGTTACTATCGCTTAATAAAAGCGCAGTCTACGCTAGACAATGCTCAATCCAAGAAATAAGCAATAGACAAGGTATTGATTTTCTAAACGCTCACCATATTCAAGGTGCTGGTAAAAATAAAATATATCTTGGAGCATTCAAAGAGAATAAGCTGTTGGCTGTAATGTCTTTTAGTGATAGAAATCCTGCTAAAGGACAGCATTCTAATATCGTAGAACTAAATCGTTTTGCAAACCCAAGTAGTGTTACAGGTATAGCTAGTAAGCTGTTTAAATTCTATTTAAACAACTATAATCCAGATAGTATACTGAGTTACTCAGATAACCGATGGAATACCGGTAATTTATATAACATATTAGGCTTTAAGCTAATAAGAGAGACAAAATATAACTATTGGTATGTAATAAGGCAAGAGCGCAAGCACCGCTTTGCTTTTACAAAGCAACGCTTATTACAGCAGTTTCCAGAAGAAGATGCTAATCAAACTGAGCAAGAAATTGCAGAAAAACATAATCTATACAGAATCTATGATTGTGGTAGCTGCGTATATCGCTGGGAACGATAGCTAAAAAACTACGTTTTTATAGGCACAAAGCCGCCACTAGGCAATAAGTAACTATGTTACTACGCTAAAAAAGCTATCAACTGTTATAAACGCTATACGCATCCTGCGTAACGTTGTGCAATAGCTGTCAAACAACTTGTGTGCAGCTTGTTGAATAGCTATTTTTCGCTAATACGCTTATATTAGCTGAAACAACAATAAGAATACCAAAATAAAAGAGAGAATTTTATGAAAATACTAAGCAGTGCAGATTGGCATGTAAATTTAACAAAAAAACGTATACCTTATAGCTGGGCTGAGAATAGATTTCTGCAATTATTTCAAAAACTGCGAGAATTAGAAGCAATTTGCGATGTACACGTAATTGCAGGAGACATATTTGATCACGAGCCGAATACTGATGAAACTTGCTTAGTACTATCATATCTTAACGCAGTTACTATACCTACTATAGTAATTCCTGGTAATCATAGTAGCACTTCACGTGGTCATTCATTCTGGGAACATTTTGAGCGTGATAACTCAATTACAAACCCATTAGTGCACTTATTTACTACAAACGGTAGATTAGAGCTAGCTGGTCAAGGATTTTGTATGTTTCCTTATGGCTGCGTTCAAACTAACAATCTTCCAACATACGTACATGGAGATATACTTGTTACACATATACGAGGAGAAGTGCCACCTCATATTACAGCAGAGTTTGATTTCGAAAAACTTAGACCTTGGAAACTGATATTATTAGGCGATTTACACGTTAATCATAAGTACAAAGACTACCCAGCTTATTATCCAGGCTCCCCATTAAATACTACTTTTGATAGAGATGAGACTAGAACTTATGGCGTTGATATTATAGATTTTAAAAGTATTGACAACTATAGTGTAAAGTTTGTTGATTTACAACTACCAAAACTAATTAGACGCACAGTAGCAGCAAAACAAGAATTACGTAGTGATCCAGTTCATCATGTAGTATATGAAGTAACTGGCTCAATAGATGAATTAGCAAAGATTACTACAAACGCTTTGTTAGATAAAAAACTAGTTAAAAAACCAGAAACACACGCTACTTTGAATTTAGCAGATAAGTCGTTATATGAAGAATTAGAACTATTTTTGAATCATATAAAAGTCGCCGACCCTAAGTCAGTGCTAGATCAATTTAAAGCGTTAGGAATACAATGAGTAATATTAAACTAAAACAACTTAATTTTTCAAATATGTTTTCATATGGTTCAGGTGTGAATACACTGAATCTTAATAATCAGCGCATAACACAATTAACTGCGGTGAATGGGTGTTTGCCAGGGTCTGCAATAATACTTGGAGCAGATGGTAGTGCATATACTATAAAACAAATTGTTGACCAAAAACTAAGTATTGATATAATGGGAGTTACCGAAACAAATGAACCTACAATAACAAAGGTCATTGATTGGTTCGAGCATGCTCCTAATTTAGTATATAAAGTTACATTTGATAACGGTAATACTATAACAGTAACAGACAATCATGAATTAAAAACAATTAAAGGCTGGTTGCCGCTACGCAAAATACACGAAAATGATTGGGTACAAGATTCTAGATATCGCAGCTATTCTGATGTTATCGAGGTTGATGCTACTCTATGGAAGCTGTATGCATATATACTAGGTTCTGGAAGCGTAAGTGATAATCTTTATTTCGTGCTCAGAGACGAACAAGTTAGACAAAAAGTAGCCGGTTTAATTAATGAGCTAGATGCTAATTGTAGCTTAGACTTATCTGCGCACAGAGTAGAAAAATTAGGTGTTATTTATAAAGACGCAGACAGCGTTGAATCAATATTATCGAAGTTTTCTATTCCTGAGTTTACTGCAGAGCCTTCTGAGCGTTGTTTTCCAGCAGGAATATTTCAACTTTCAGATGATGCGTTAGACCAAGTATTAGCTGCATATTTTGAAGTATTTGGTGATACAGAACCTTCTTATATACAATTTTTGCTACGGTCAGATAAAGCCGCTTATCAGATTTTACATTTATTACGCTATAGATATGGTCTGTATTGTACGCTAAAAGATAAAACAAAGTTTAAAAACTATAAGCATATAGTTGTAAACTCGTCTGAAGATAGTAAAACTCTAGCAGCTAGATTATTGCCACATACTAGTGGAGCTCGTAAGGCAAAACTCGAGGCTATTATAAGGGGGCCTACAACTAGGCTTACTCCACGGCACGATTTAGTTCCGTTAAAATTAGTACAACTTATACCAAATAGTAAAGCACAATACAAAGGTAAGCTGTATGCAGAGCGGTTAGCTGCCTATAGACAAATCAAAGAAACTGCGCACGGATTATCTAGAACGGGTTATATCAATTACATAAATAAGCGTTTTGTTGAACCTATTGATTATGTAGATAATACTCGATATAGCAGGATTATCTCTATTACTTGTGAGCCTAGAGAGCCTGTATACGATATACAAACAACTACAGGTAACTTTATTTATGGAGATACTTTAGTACATAATAGTGGTAAATCTTCATTAGCTCTTATTATACAAGAACTGCTTTACTCAAAAAACGTTAAAGGTATTAAAAAAGGTGATATTCTTAACCGCTATCCCAAAGAAAAGACTTGGTGGGGTAAGTTAGATTTTGAAGTAGACGGTGCAGAATATGCTATCATAGTTAAGCGAAGTGGCGCTGCTACAAAAGTTGAGCTATACCGAGATGGTATTGATATATCAGAGCATAAAGTAATAGACACTTATAAAAAAGTACAAGATATATTAGGTTTAGACTTCGAGATATTCTCACAAATTACTTATCAATCATCTGTTGATTTGCTTGATTTTTTAAAAGCTACTGATTCAAATAGAAAAAAGTTTTTAATCAATTTATTCAACTTAGAAAAGTATACTACAATTGGAGAAAAGTTAAAACCTATTATTGCCTCAAAAGAAAAAGACGTTCTTCAATTACAAGGTGAAAAAAAGTCTATAAATGATTTTCTGCAGTCTGTGAGTATACCCGATTACATGTTACCACAAACTGAGCCTGAAATTGACGCTAGTTTAGCAATTCAGGCAGCTAAGTTAGAACTACAATTGACTAATATTTCTGATTTGTGCAGGCGTATTGATAAAAACAATATGTATATTAGTGAGCGCGATGCTTTAGTGTTTGACATAGCTGCGCAAGAACCTGCTAATTTTGAATACACAGACGCTTATCAAACGCTTAAACTAGATCTAACATCACTCAATAACGAAATAGCAAAAGCTAAAAAAGAATTAATTAATCTACGTATTGAAGATAAATGTCCTGCCTGTGGCCAGCCAATAGATAACTCTCATCTAGTAAAAATTAAACAAGATACTAGTGCAAGAATTACAAAATTAGAATCTGATTATGCTGTAGGATTACAACAAGCGCAGATATGGAGTAAACAATTTGAAGATTATCAAAAAGCTCGTAAAGCATTTAAAAATAATCAAGATGCGATACATCGTTTTGAGCAGTTAAGTCAGTTAATTGATAAAACTCTACCAACACAGTACCCTGACTACAATGCTATATCAGCAGAGTTAAAACAAATCAAACAACAAATAGCTAAACAAACAGAAGCTGTTAAGAAAGTTAATGATTACAACAAGCTAGTAAGTAGCAATAATGCTAAGATAGAGGCTCTAAAAGAGCAAAAAGCAGAATTTATAATTAGACAAAACACTGTTGAAGCTAGTATACTTAATAAGTCATCTGAGTTGTCAGCGCTAGCTATTCTTAAAAAAGCATTTAGCACATCAGGGATTGTTGCGTATAAGTTAGAATATCTTACTAAGACACTAGAAGATACTATAAACTACTACCTAGCTTTACTGAGCGATGGACAATTTCAAATAGAATTTGAGCTAAGTAACGAAAAGCTAAATATTAACGTAGTTAATAATGGTATTAGTTCTCCAATAGAAACTGTATCTGGCGGAGAGTTTAGTAGGATTCAAACATCTATACTACTAGCAATACGTAGTCTACTTTCTACTCTTGGTGGTAGTTCAATAAACCTGTTATTCTTAGATGAGATAACTGGTGTATTAGACGCTGATGGTAAAGATAAGTTGCTAGAAGTACTTCAGCGTGAAGAGAATTTAAATGTATTTTTAATATCTCACGATTTTACACATCCGTTAATTGATAAAATTCAGATAGACAAAACTAATAATATAAGCACTATCAAAGGCTGAGGCCTTTGATAGCGTATTTTTATGCGTAAGGAGCAAAAATGATTACAATTGGTAAAAAACCGATACAATTTCAGCTAAAGAAAGAGTTTAAAGATAAATTATTAAATACACCTGTTGTTTGGGGATATGGTGGTCTTTCTGCTTTTACCTACTATCGTACATATTCTCGTAAAAAAGCTAATGGAAAACTAGAGACTTGGCAAGAGTGTGTAGTTCGTGTAATAGAAGGTATGTTTTCGATCCTAAAAACTCACGCTATTACATCAGAACACGGTTGGAATGAAAAGCGAGCGCACAAGTTAGCCGAAGAAGCTGCTGAGCGTCTATTAGAGTTTAAATGGACTCCTCCAGGTCGTGGACTGTGGATGATGGGTACACCTTTTGTATACGAAAAAGGCGGCGCATGTTTAAATAACTGTGGATTTGTGTCAACAGAAAATATAGATGATGAGATGTCTAAACCTTTCGCATTTCTCATGGATATGAGTATGGTAGGTGTAGGTATTGGGTTTGATACCAAAGGAGCAGGCAAGGTAGCTGCCTATATTCCAGAGGGTGATGTTGAAATCATTACTGTAGAGGATAGTCGTGAAGGCTGGGTAGAACTTATCTCTTGTCTTATAGATTCTTACTTAGAAGAAGGCTCTAGACCTGTTGAGCCAGATACGCATCTAGTACGCGACTATGGTGAACCAATTCATGGTTTTGGTGGAGTCGCTTCTGGGCCAGAACCATTAGTTCAAGGTTTTTATGGTATCAAAGACATTTTAGAAAAACGCGCTCGCAGTGATAACCCGCTACTAACATCGGTAGATATTACCGATATTATGAATATAATAGGTAAGATTGTAGTAGCAGGTAATGTGCGTCGTACAGCAGAAATCGCTTTTGCTGAGGCTGATGATGAAGATTTTGCTAATATGAAAAACTGGGAACTCTACGGAGTAGAGACTGGTTCTATTGCTCCTCCAGAACTAAAACTGCTTAGTGAAGATTTATACAACGAGTATAATAATAATTGGGATTCTAGATCGCGTATTGCTAAGCAATTTGCTGCTGAAACATGGTCTTATAAGTTCGGCGGCTGGCGATGGGCTTCAAACAACTCAATTTTTGCTAAACTAGGTATGGACTATACTAAAGTAGCTGAAAAAGTAGCTACTAACGGTGAGCCAGGGTTTGCTTGGTTAGATAATATGCAAGCTTATGGCAGAATGAAAGATCCTGCTGATCATAAAGATCATAGAGTTAAAGGGGGTAATCCTTGTCTGGAACAATCTCTTGAGCCTTATGAGTTATGCTGTTTAGTAGAAACCTTTCCTGCAAAGCACGAAGACTACTGGGACTACCAACGTACTCTTAAATTTGCCTATTTATATGCAAAGGCAGTAACTTTAGTGCCGACGCATTGGAGAGAGACTAACGACGTAATTAAACGTAATAGACGTATTGGTACTTCACAAAGCGGTATACAAGAAGCTATGCTTAAATTCGGTCGTCGTGATTACCTTGAAAAATTCTGCGATCAGGCGTACAGCTATATTAACTATTTAGATAAAAAATATAGTGAATGGATGGGTGTGCCGCTTTCGATAAAGAAAACAAGCGTTAAACCTAGTGGTACAGTATCACTAGTTGCAGGGTCTCTTCCTGGTATTCACTACGCAGTTGCAGAAAGTTATTATAGACTAATTAGAGTAGCAAACACGTCTAACCTACTTCCAATATTGCGTGCAGCTAATTATAGAATAGAAGCTTCTATAACAGACCCACTAAAAACTAGCGTAGTTTATTTCCCTGTAGTACATGAAAAAGGTACAATCAGTAATAAAGATGTATCTATATGGGAGCAATTTGCAAATGCTGTTGACCTTCAACATTATTGGGCAGATAACCAAGTATCTATTACTATTAACTTCCAAGCACATGAAAAAAATCAAATAGCTAGAGCACTTAGCTGTTTTGATACTAGGCTAAAAGGTGTGAGCTTGTTACCTTTAGCAGATCATGGCTACGCTCAAGCACCTTATACTCAAGCATCTAGAGATGAAGTGCTAAACTATTCTGAAACATTACTACCTCTTGATTTTAGTGTTTTAACTAATGAAGGCGAAAACGCTGATGCTAATAAGTTTTGTGATGGTGATGCTTGCTTGATTTAAGCAGCCCTTGTATAAAACTATGCAGACTCCTAGACGGAGTCTGCATAGGCTGTCATAGAACCAAAGACGAAATCAAAGAGTGGTATTATGGCGATGATGAAGTTAAAAAACGAACATTAAATAGGATAAAGATGAAAATTACATTTATTAAAGATCATAAAAATGCTAGACTCCCTACTTATGGTACTGCAGAAGCGGCAGGAGCCGATGTTTACAGTGTAGAAGAGTATACAATTAATCCAAATCAGCATATTTTAGTTGATACAGGGCTAAAATGTAATATACCAAAAGGATTTGAGTTGCAAGTAAGACCTCGTTCTGGGCTGGCTCTAAAAAATAAAATTACTGTGCTTAATAGTCCGGGCACTATTGATAGCGACTACTCAGGTAAGCTAGGAGTAATTCTAATGAATCACTCAGTTGAGCCTTTTTATGTGAAACCGGGTGATAGAATTGCTCAGATAGTAGTAGCTCCTGTGCTACAGGCTACATTTGATTGGTCAGAAGAAACTAGAGTAACCGAACGCAGCGAAGCAGGTTTTGGCTCAACTGGAGTGTAACATGCAAGCTATTGTGTGGTCAACAGCAACTTGTGCATTCTGCGTCCAAGCTAAAGCTTTACTAGCTGCTAAAAATATCTCTTATGAAGAACGTATAATAGGACAAAACTGGACTAAAGAAGATTTACTACAAGAAATTCCAAACGCTCGTACAGTTCCTCAAATTATTTTGGACGGCGTTTATATAGGGGGCTATACTGACTTAGTAAACTATCTAAAGTAGTTTTTTAGAAAGGTCAGAAATGGCGAGAAGAATAAAAGATAAAGAAACTGGTCCTAGAAAAATAAGACTTGACGACTTAACAACTCTTAGTATGCTTACTGAAACTCAAAGTAAAGTAAAACAAGCATATCAGAGTCAAAAAAACTTACTATTACATGGGATAGCTGGTACTGGCAAATCATTTTTAGCAATGTACTTTGCTCTAGAAGAAGTACTCAATCCTGAATCAACTTTTAAAGAACTTGTTATTGTTAGATCAATAGTACCTACTAGAGATATGGGTTTTTTAAAAGGTGACGAGAAAGAGAAAATTCAAGTATATGAAGCTCCTTATATTGCTATATGCGCTGAGTTATTCGGCATATCAAATGCGTATGAATTACTGAAGGCACAAGGTTTAATACGCTTTATTAGTACTTCTTTTATAAGAGGTATTACTCTAAACAATTCTATTGTAATTGTAGATGAGTTAGAAAATTTGAATTTTCACGAGCTTGATTCGGTGATTACTCGTATAGGTCAACGCAGTAAGTTAATACTATGCGGTGACTACTCTCAAAGCGATTTTGCACGTACGAGTGAACGTGACGGTTGTCTATCTTTTATGAAGATACTAAAAGAAATGAAGATGTTTACCTTCATAGAATTTAGTGTGCAAGATATTGTTAGAAGTGCTTTAGTTAAAGAATATATAATAAATAAATATAAGCTAGGATACTCGTAATGGCTTATAATAGAAGTAAAGCAAAAGGATCGGCATTTGAAGCAAAAATAGCAGAACGTTTTACCAAAGAATTTGGTAAAGACTTTAAGCGTGTTCCACTGAGCGGGGCGTTAGAGTGGATGAAAGGTGATATTATTTGTATTCAAGATACAGCTTGGTTTCCTTATACAATAGAATGTAAACACTATGCTGAGCTAGACTGGAATAATTTATTAACAGCCAAATCTAATGATATGTATAGCTTCTGGCACCAGACAATGAGAGAAGCAGCGGTAATGAAAAAGAAACCGTTACTTATATTTAGATGGGATAGGTCAAAAGATTATGTAGCCTTTGAAGATAATATAGTAGTAACCTCGTATATAGAAGTTAAGGCTTTTGATGTGAGCTTTAAAATAGCTTTGCTAGATGACTGGATAACAGCAATAAAAAATCAAACTGATCTTGCCAAGTAGTTCTTTATTAGATAAAATAAACTATTAAACAAGGAAAAAAACTAAATGACAAAATCTTGGTCAGACCTAGACGACGTAAAATCTTTTGATTATGAAGAATATAATAATCTTTTAATTCTCGATGCAAATAACGTATCTTACAGATTTTTACAACGCAATAATTATAATTCTTATACAGATGAGTTTTGCCGCACAGTACAATCATTAGCTAAATCTTACAAAGCGAAACGCACTATTGTATGTTTTGATTTTGGCAAGTCTTACTATAGAATGAACTTACTTGGGGATTATAAAGGTACTCGTAAAAAACCAGAAGCTCCAGAAGAAATTAAACGATACGAAGAATTTTTTGCTGTACTAAATAGCTTACCAGACGCTCTAGAAGAAGAAGTGCTAAAATTTAGGGGTATAGAGGCAGACGATCTTCTAACTTATTTAACACAGCACGTATCGCCTAAATACACACATACATGGATTGTTTCTTCTGATAAAGACTTAATTCAACTTCTTGACAAAAACGTCTCTATTTTTAACATATTTTCTCGAAGAGAAATAACTGTTGACACGCTAGCTGAAGATACAGGACTTACCCCGAGTGAGTATATGCTATCGCGTATTATTGAGGGCGATAAAAGCGATAATATTATAGGTATTGAGGGCATTGGACCTAAAAGAGCACAAGCTTTGGCTAAAGAGCATAAAACTTTTGATGCACTGCTAAAAGCATTACCTATTAAAGGTAAAGCTCAGTATATTCAAAATCTAAATGCTGGTAGAGATAAACTTATCCTAAACGAACAGCTTATTAATTTAAAACGATACTACATGGATGCTATCGCTGCCGGAAAAGAAGGCGAAGACCCGCTAGAAACACTAACAGAGCTATAAACAGGAACATATATGAAAGTTACGCTAGTCAGCTATACGCAACCAACTAAAGAGCTTTATGAGCAAGGTGTTACGAATTGTCAAGATTTATTAGCATACTGCGCTAAAGTATCTAACCCTCAAAATCAAATGAATCTTGAAACCTCAGACCGTTTGATAAAATACCTAATTAAACATAAGCATTGGTCAGTATTTGAGATGGCGGATGCTACTTTAGAAATTATAACAACTAGAGATATTGCTCGTCAAATACTTCGACATAGATCTTTTAGCTTTCAAGAATTTAGTCAAAGATATGCTGATCCTGCTAGTATGGGTGATATGTTTGAACTACGACAAGCTAGATTACAAGATCTATCTAATAGACAAAACTCTATAGAAACTGAAGATAGTAACTTAGAAGAACAGTGGAGAGCAGCTCAATCTGATGTTATAGCATTAGCTCAAGAAGCTTATGAATGGGCTATAACAAACGGTATTGCTAAAGAACAAGCTAGAGCAGTATTACCAGAAGGAAATACTATATCAAAGCTTTATATGAAAGGCAGCATACGTTCGTGGATTCATTATTGTTCGTTACGAGGAGCAAATGGTACACAAAAAGAACATATCGCAATTGCTCATGAAGCGGCTACTGTATTAAGCGAAATTATACCAGATTTTAAAGCTTTTTGTAATACATAATAAAAAAGGGAGCCTAGGCTCCCTTTTTCGTTTTTGGCTTTTTAGAAGGCGATTTTTTAATCGCCTTCTTTTTTATGCTTTGTGTAAAAACTTCAGCAGCTATCACGGTTTTACCGTTTTCACTGAGCCTGTTTTTTTATTTTTGACTTCTACTACTTTTACTTCATCACCTTTGCGATAAAACTCTTTTGTAGCTTTATCTACCTCAGGGTCATAGGCTTCTCTCATACCATAGCGGTTATCGCCTATTTTGATAGTAGAGCCCTGTCTCTCAGAAGCTCCCGAAATAGATTTCATTAGCTAGGCTCTTTCCAGAACTTCCCGCCCATTCCACCAGTTACATCCTCACTAGCAACACGTACTTGCCCAGCAAGAGATCCGCGATTACCAGCTTTAGTAAAAGAACGACTATGAGAAGTATCTCCGATATAAGTAGCTCCTTGATCAATATAACCAGGAGCATCCTTAAGTATTTTATTTGAGTTTACGTCACCTGAAGTACGATTATCGCTAGATCCAGTAAATTTTGGACGATGAGTACCACCAGCTGGAGTTGTAGGTGCAGTCTTACCATTCTTCACTAGTTTTAAGTTTTCCGCAACACCTGTGACTTCTTTTTTAATTAATGCCATTTAATTTCTCCTTATGATATTAGGGCAAGAACTGTTTCTACAGTATTGCCAGTATTCGAACCACCAGAAGTAGATGCTCTTACAGTAACTACTGGCACGCCTGCTCCACCGCCGGGGGTAAAGTAAGCATTTGAACTAGTATTTAAAGCACTCCAACCAATGCTGATGTTAGCATTAGCTACAATAGCTTGATTTACCGCAGAAGCGTCAGAGTAGTTTAGAATAACTTGTGGAGTTGTAGTAGCAAAGGCTAAGGTTGCGTGATGGCGGATTGCATGTTCGGCATTTGCGAAAGTACAGTTACGAAACTGTAGAGGAGCAGATGCGGCTCCTAATTTACTTAAGCATACTGAATCTGATGTAGCTACAGCGTTAGAACCGTTAAAAGTTATGTTTTCAAAAGTAATAGTTCCAGAAGAAGTATTAGCAATAGTCATGTCACCATTTATTACTATTTCTTCACGATCACCTACACCAATAAAAGCAATATCAGATAGTTCAACTGCTGTTAGTGCGTCATAAGTTCCTGGATAAACTAAAACAGTAGTGTCTCCTTGAGCTAGTATAGCTGAAGGAATTGAGCTTAGTGTAGAGTAGTTAGAAGTTCCGTCTGTTCCTACTCTGTAAGTATTTTTTCCGGGCATTGTTATCTCCTTTGTGAGTCTAAAACTAGAATTACATATATTTTTACTACTGTCAAATTTATTTTTTAGCAGTAGAAATAGCTATGGCTACAGCTTGTTTTTGTTGTGCTTGCTTCTTGCTAATATTATACTTATTAGCAATAGTATCTATAGCTTTCTTGCGCTTTTTACTAGGCTTATTCATTAGCTCAGATATATTACTGTTTACTGTACGTGATGAAGAACCTTTTTTTAAGGGCATGATTATAACCTAGCAGAGGGAGGTAGCATAGATATGCCTACACTAGAATTTTGAGGTGTGTAACTTGATTCTTTATCTTCTTCCTCGTAGTCATCCTCATCTTTTTCACTGTTATACATAGCATAATCTCTTAAAGAATTTAAATAAGCAGATGCTATTCCTAACTTACTAATCCACCAAGCTGGAGGTTCTTCTATCTCTATTGTTTTTATTTGAGTTAAATCTTCAATTGCAGCAGCACATAATTGCTGAATCATTTCACTAGTTGAGCTTTTTGTTTTCATTTGTTACCTCACTGCAAATACAGTATACTATGTAGAGTTGTTAGACCAATTTAAAATTCAAAAGAAACACCAGCAAATAATCCATAGCCTGTACCTCCTATATTAGCAGTACTATAAACAGTATTAGATCTTTGTAACGTGTTATGCCAGAAATTAACCATATTACCTGTAGTAAAGCTTAAGCTAGCGTTAGACACTGCCACAGTTGCGTTAGTAACGTTAGGTACGGATACTAATACAGCCACTGCTTGATTTGAAGAACTAGGTAAAGTTATAGAAGCTGTAGTGCTGCCACTAATATCTGCGTTAGCATAAACAGTGTTTAATACTGGTACAGAGGTAAGTAAATACACAGCGGCAAAATCACCTTTGGTGTATATACCTGAACTTTTTACCCATTGCACAGAAGTTGTTGCGGTATTATCTTGTAGTTTAGCGGCAGTTATTGATGCAAAGTGTCCGTCTCCGTCAGTATTTAAACTTTTATAATATCCTAAATTAATATTAGCGTCGCTATTATATATGTTAGAGCTTATTACTGTATTACCTGTTATAATAACGTTGTTTGAAATACTGCTTGACCCATCAGCTGAACCTTGACTGACAATTAACCATCTATCTTTATAATCTACATAGCTACTGATGTCTATATTCACAGAGCTACCGCTAGCCGAGTAGTTAGCAAAGTTAATAAGTTGTAATGGTATAATACTAACATTATTTACACCATAAAAATCACCTAAAGATATACTTCCAGTTGCAGGTATACCATATTGAGTAGATATAGGTACAATAGTATTAGAAGCTTGAGTCTTTATACCTTGTGCTATGAAATAGCACCACGGAGTCGCAGATGCAGCTGTAGAAGGACTAGTTAATGTAATACTATTATGAACATTGTTACTGCTTAATACGCCGATAGCAGCAGCCATACCCGCTACAGCACCATCCACAGATAAGTACGTGTACGAACTATCGAAGTCTGTATCTAAAGTCCACGATGTAAAAGTTTCTGCGCTACCATCATGAGCACCGATAGCAATCACTAGATCATTTACAGAAGAGGACATTATGTAATCTCGTTGAGAGCGCACTAAATAAGGATTAGTAAACTCGTCCGAGCTTTTAATAGAATAACTACCTACGTCACGTAATACTACTAGTGCGGCTACATAACCACCATAAGTACTGTTGTTAGGAATAGTAATTGAATATCCTGTATCTCCGACCTCTCCGGATAAAAGTACGCTAGTCATAGTAAGCGTAGTAGAGGGGTCTGTAGGAAATACTTGTGGGTAACTACCATTAAAACTAGTATCAATAGTCATACCCGTTATACTAGGTCTTGTAGCTGTGCTATTATCGTATACTATATATAAATATACTCGATCAGAGGGCTCTGCATCATTTGGTACGTTAATTACACCAGAGGAGGTAGTATTACTAGAAGCAAACGCTTTACCTATAAAAGTTGGCTTAGTATAGCTTGTAGTATACAAATCCGACAGAGCTATGCTACCAGAATCTCCAAACTCTGCTTGAACCTGAGCTAAACTTATAGAGCCACTACTTGGCAATGGCATTGCGTAACTCCTGTACTTCTGTTCTTAGCTCTTTAATAGCTTCCACTAAAACCCCCACTAAGTTGCCATAAGCAATAGCTTTGTACTCATCAGTATGCACTACTTCTGGTATTATAGCTTCTACTTCTTGAGCTATTAAGCCTAGAGAGCGCTTATTATCTTTTTCAAAATAAACACCCCTTAAATTATCAACAATATCTAAGGCGTTAGGAATAGTATGGATATTTGCTTTTAGTCTTATATCAGAGTATGCTACAACGTCACCAGAAGCAGTTACAGTACCAGTAACTGAGACATTGCTAAGTGCAGATATCTCGCCATTGTGATTTATTTCTAGGCGTTTAGATAGGCCGTGACCTGTACCAGGATTTATATTAGCAGTCCAAAAACTAAGAGCCATACCACCGGTATTATCGTTGGAATATGTTTGCTTAGCTTCGGCTACAATAGCAGCTCCGAACTTAGGATTAGTTGTAGTTAAAGAGCTATCTGTTGATCCAAATTTAATTGCAGGAGTAAATATTTGAGAACTCAGACTAACTGTACTAGATAATAGCTCTATACCAGTACCAGAACCATCAAAAGCAGCGGCAGCCGGAGATGTAGAATCTAGCTTTATCACAGGAGCAGAGCTTCTAACATGTAAGTTAGCTCTAGGAATAGTTGTACCAATACCCACGTTTCCAGAAGGTAGCACATATAATCTGTCTGCCCCGCTTGTTCTTAGTGTTATCGTATCGTTTGCTGGAAATCCTAAATAAGTATTAGTATCGCCGTTGTGAACTAAATAACTGCCTATAGTAGTGTTATTAGTTATTAAAGCATTTCCACTAACGTGTAGTTCTGCTGAAGGTGCTGTAGTTTTTATACCAACGTTACTAGTAGACAAGAATATACTACCAGTAACACTTTGTCCTGAAAAGGTTATATTATTTAATGTTCCTACACTATAACCAAGTGGTTCACCAACGTCTTTGAAATTAGCTGTAGAGCCGACAGTAGCAGTATTAGATATACACAAATACAGTCTAGCATTTGCATTTATAGTGCTATTTTCGGAGACGGTCGCTACAAGTTCTCCAATCTCATATGAAGTAGCATTAGCCGCTAACGCAGTTATGCCATTCTCCACGCGGTTTCCTATTCCTACCCTAGTAAAACTTCCTCCCACAGGCGCATTTTTCTTATTTGTGCTATCCCATACATATAGAGCTGAGGTATTAGCACTTCTATATAACATACCGTCCTGAGGCCCTAAAGAGGCTCCTGCGGCTACTATATTTATGCCTACAGGTGCTGCTGACGAATAAAAGTTAGTCAACAATGAGCGAAAGGTATCGTTTTGTTGTAACCTAGCATTATTTAAAGAAGTACCGCTAGTAGGCTCTGTGTAAGTATTAGATGATATTAATGACATTTTTAAACTCCTGTAGCTATAATCATTACATTAGCTGAACTATTAGCGGCGTAGGCACCAGACCCATCGCTAGCTACTAGTTTAAATGAAACAGACTGATTAGAAGCCGCGGTTATAATAGCAATTGCCGGATTAGCTTCTGCACCTATTTGATCTAATACAGTCAGCGATATAGTAGGTCTAGTAAGAAATTGAGCAGACGAATAGTCTACGGTAGTAGGCGCACTGGAATAAGAAACAGTATTACTGTAAGTAGCCTGCTCTTTATTAACAGTGTATCTGAAGCGATCAAGTTCAAAATCGTACTCATTTGGATTAACATTAGTTACTTCGTATTTTAATTGAAAGTATCTAAAAGTTTTTGTGCCTACTTCATAAGGTATATATCCATCTCCAGACCCTGTAAATACTAATGAGTTAACATTACCATTAGCATAGTACGGATTGTCTGTAGTTGTTCTAATATAAATCTTAGGTTGAACAACTCCTAGGGTCCCGGCATAAGTCGAACTTCCAGTATCATTATACTGAGTTAGATTTACAAGATAGTATGAGGCTCCAGAAGTCACATTAGCCAAAGAGTTAGTTCCCGTAGCTATACCATTGGCATAAAAAGTAGCTCCTAGTGCTACCGCATTTGCGTTTATTAAGCCTGCAATTAATGCATAAGAATTAGCATTAGCAGTATCTCCAATATACTGACCGGGATTCCATATAGCCCATACATTGCCTGCAGCATCGCCAGTCATCCAAGTTCGATTATTTGAATCATACCTACCTAATAAACTAGGTGTGTTATATCCTAAAATATTACCTATACCATCTGTATCTACTAGCACGTTTGCGCTAACTGAAGATTCTGAGGCCAACTCTGCATATACAGTAAGCTGGTCTGTATAAGTAGACTGTATAAGCTGAGTAGCTTCTACTTCTACAGCTATACTAGCAGTAACAACTTGACCAAAATCTCTGATCTGAGTTGTATATACAGCGTTGGCTGTTGCAGACAAGTCATTACTTGTAAGACCGACCGACCACCCAGAAGAAGATCCGTTGGCTGCGTCTACAGTACTAGGAGTAACATTGGATACCAATCCACCAGTTGAGTTTGCAAACGAAGGATAGTTATATTCTCCTATATTCGTGTTAGTAATCGTGCTAAAAGAAACACTAGGCTCGTCTTCGCTATAAGCTGCCACAACAGAGCTACGTATAGGTTGGGTAGTAGTTATAGTGGTAGACACTACATCGTCACTAAAATTTCCACTACTATCTAAAGTTCTAGCTAAGTAAGTGTAAGTACCAAAGGTATCAATAGGAGCAGTAATACGCCCTAGAGGTGCGGACACTGTTAAAAACTCAGACGCTACAAGAAAATTATCAATGCTAGCTGACACGCTGCCTTGGGCTCGTCTGATAACTACTTCTTTCAGATCTAAGTCATATAGCTCAGAGCCAACGCGTTCATACTGCCAGAATAATGTTACTAATGATTCTTGTTGGCCACCAGTAAATCCAAGTATATTTAATGGCTTGGCTGTTTTACCAATTATTGCTTTACTTATACTAGCAGTTACCCCTCGTATTTCTTTATTTAAAGGAGTTACCCTAACTTGTACAGAATTAGATTCTGCTAGTGCACCACGGTTTATATTATTAATTGTAAATCTAATTTTACCATTTTCTGCTCCAGCAGCTGGAACTTTGACAGTGTTAAAGTAGGTAAGTGGTGTGCCCCCATCGTCTGATCCTATATCATCTACGGAGCTTAAACGATATGAAATTTCATAGTCAGTAACCTCTTGTCCTACTATATGGTCAAAAGAACAAGTTACTCTGACGGCAACACCCCCGGTTTGTTCTCTGTATAACGACTCTGATAACTCTAAGTTATCTACTCTTTGTATTGGTAGAGGACTTACAGTCACTGAGCGCTCAACAAACGGACTTAGACGCCCTAATGTATTTCTGTTTCTTGCACGTAAAATTGTAGTACCTACTGGTAAATCAGGGACAGTTAGCTCATCTGCAAAAAATATTTTTTCATAACCTGCGGATAAAGCTAGTGAGTATACATAGTTATTTGCTAGATTAAAGTTGCTTGAATAAGTATCATAATCATAAAATAAAGTATAGGTGTTATTAGTTATATCCAGTGTGCCCACAGGATTATCTGTAACGTTTGTAAAAGCAAACCCAGATAAATCTAGTGGCGGAGTAGCATCAAGTTGTATAAAAAATATACTATTACTTGATAATTGCGCATTGTATAAAGCACTAGAAGTGTCATATGAGGAGTTAATAACGGTAAAAGTATTAGCATAGGATACCTCTATAGTATCATCAATTTCTATAGTAGGTACTGTATAATAATCTGTTTCGATTCTATATTCAGAATCGAGCGCACTACTTGCGTAGCTGATATTCGCATTTATACTTAAATTTTTATTAGTGTTTACTGTATATGCGCCTAGAGATTGTAGCTTGCCATCAACAAATAAGCGCACTTCTCCAGAGAACCTAGGTTTTACTGGCAATTCTAATATATTAATTGCGGATGGAGTAATATTACCTTCTGTTACAAAGCTAAGCTCTGTACCACGTACATAAAAAATATTATTTGCATAATAATTATTAGCTAATATTTGATTAATAGTAGCATAAAACGGAGTATTCAATATACTGCTATTTAAAGTAGCTAAGCCTCCAACAGAATTTTCTATAATAATTTTATTATTTGCTGCATCGTAGCTTTTAATAGGTCTAGATATGCTTACTACATCACTCTCATAACCTACAAAATTCAACGAACTTGCTGGAGTGCTTTTTTCTATTACCGGTATGGATATGTAGTCTACCCCTTTTAAGGAGGGTATTGATCCGTCGTTAACTGCTAATACATGCATATTGAAGTTTAAGTCAACACAGTCGCTTAATCCTTCTAAGGTTAGCTCTATATCGCCAACACCGTTTATAGATACAGAGTTACATAATAACTTTATATCGCCTACAGCAGTAGTAAACCCGTTTTTGCCGACTAAACTAGTTGAGTATATTAAATTGCTTGTTGATATAATGTTTTCAGAAACATAGCTTATAGGCTCAGTAACAAACGTATTAGATACCGTAATTTGTTCTTCTGGAAAAGCTATAAAGTATTCTGTTTGAAACTTCTGACCATATCCTGATTTATCAGTAGATTCCTGAATTATACCGTTAACAGTTACAGACCCGTCTAAATTAACTATAGGCGCAGCTGTAAAACTAAATGACGGTGTTGGTGGAATACTAAAGGGGCTAGTTATATCTGTATAGGCAACAGGCTCATAATTAATAAAACTATCTGAATCAACGTATATATTTGAAATATACTCAGTAGCTGTAATTATTAGCTCTTGTTCTGTGCTATCTCTTGTTATGCCATTAACTTTAAATAACTTTCCGGATTTGTTAGTGTAATAGTTATTTGGATTCTCTATTTCGCCAAGGGTCCATAAGTCACCAGCAGTAGGAATACTATTAGCAGAAAAACCACTAGTTAATGGGGTAAACGATTTTGTTATATTGTTATATTTACTTAATACCTTAAGGCGTACAGAATCTGTTCCTGAAGACACATTATCCGTAGAGCTTATGCTGTAATCAGTGTTACTTACAATATATAGTTCAAGTCTATCAGAAGCGTTATTAATTATACGTAACGCCAATGGATAAGTGTTATTAACTATATCTGACTCGGCTATAGCAGGCACTGTGTAGTGTTCTAAATAAACATTTGTATCTGAGAGCAAGGAATCAGAAGATATTTTACCACCAAACCCATAAGCTACACCAGTTCCCTGCATCGCTACAGAGATTACATCACCAGGAGATAAATTAATTGCGTCAGTGCTAGTAGAAAAAGTAATATTTCTACGTAGATATCTGGACGAAGCTATTTGATACTGCGCTAAACGCATAGCTTGACTACGACGAGTTACACCAGTCAAATCTAAAGCGGCAATATTCTCAACCTCTAGAACCTCGCTACCGTCATTTGCATCAGCTAAATCTAGTCTAACTGTTTCTCGCTTAAAGTGGTTTGTAGGTTCTACATAAGTAACATCAACACCTGTATAGGTATCACTTTCTTTTATGCCTGATATTTGAAAGGTACCTTGTTTAATTATAGCCTCGTTAAATACCATGGAAGGATACTCTTCTGGCATGTCTATAGCTAAGCTAACTTTACCTCCTGAGTAGATAATCATGCCTCTAAAGGTAGCAGTTAGCTTATTGAGTATATCTATGGTAGGTTCTTGGTCTGAGATAGTTACGTCTAGTATAAATCTACGCTCTTTTACAGGAGTCCCTTCAGTTAAACCTATTTGATTTTCTAATATTTTAGTGTATAGTGTTCTAGGTTTATATCTAAATGAACCATCAGCTACTGCGTCGACTCCTTGAAAGCGACCGCTAGAGGCATCACACGCATCACAATACATAGCGATTTGATAAAATCTATATTTATCTATGTTATCTTCTGGAATACCAAGACCGTAAGTAGTATTAGTTAATAGATCGTATATAACCCAGACAGGGTTTTGAGTCCAAGAATATACAAAAGTGCCATCCCAAGTACCAGTATATATTTGAGGGTTTTGTTCATACTGAACAGAAGAGCCTGTTTTTTGCAGATAATAGCCGTAAGTAGTTCTAGCTATATGTCCTACTTCTACTTGACGCCAGTCAATTTGTCCAGATTCTAGTGTGGGCTGATTATAATTAGCTGGTACTTTTACAAGTAATCCCTTTATTAGGGAAGTAAAATTCGGCACTCCTCCAGTATGCTCGTCTACAGCTTTTAGTGCATATCCGATTAAAGCGGTTCTAGGGTACGCTTGTTTCTTGTACTTTATTTCTTCCCATCCAGTAATCTTAATAGTGTCTTTTAGTTTTGCATCGTCTGATTCATCACTAAGTTTTCTAATAGAGAACCTATAACCGTTTGTTGATTTGTATTCAGCAGGTATTTCAATTTTGTGAGAAAACTTATAAGCAGTATCAGTTTTTTCGTTTAAACGTTTAGTCTGACTTAGTAGTAACGAGCTACCAATACTATCATATATCTCTATTACATATTCTAAAGTATGGGCCTTAACAGCACCCCTGCTAGTTGCCTTATACAACTCCTCAATAATAAAAGAAAAGCGTAAAGCATCCCAATCACTAGCACTAGTTTCTTGCAAGGTTATGCTAGAAGAAGGCACCGAATCAATATTACCTTTTTTAAGTGTTACCGGAGAGGCGAACACTTGTGGTGATACAATCTCATCACCAAATAAAGGTAAGGGGTTCTGGGTTATAGTACCTGTAGAGCTGACTGTTAAGAATTTGTCTGTGTTTTCTAACCCATTTCCTCTAATATTTATTAAATCATCAATTGCACTGTCCTGAATCTGTATATCTTGTGGGCCATTGGGATTGATCCAGTATATAGGACCTTCTCCTAAAGCAGTCGTTAGATATAAAATGTCAGTAGCAAATAATGAATTTTGACTTACTTTACCGGCGCCCTTACCTCCACCTGCTCCTGTAATCTTAGGAACACGAACACCGTTATAGTAGTGATAGTTAATTCGTTTAACCATATTGATTAAATCCTTTTAAGAAAGCTGCTCTATCTGCTTCTTGCTGGCTCTCTGCTGTAGTTTTTTCTAATAACAAGTCACCATAGGCATTAACCTGAGAATTTTTGCCATGCTTAGAACTTTGTATATAACCACTAATAAGCTGTCCTGCGACCCTAACCATTCCGTAATTAAGAGCAACAGGAGTTCCAGAAGAGGTGCTATTAGTTAAAGAACCAAACATGTCGTTAGCTCTTGTTTGGTTTTCTTTTGGATTGCTAGCAAATAAAGAAGAAAGAAACGATAGACCGATATTTACAACTAGGTTTTGTAAGAAACCTCCCGACTTTGCTAAGCCTGCTATTGCTCCGCCCACACCGCCAGCGCCGCTTACGGCTGCACCGATAGGAGCGGCGGCCCCTGCACCAGCTGCTGCTGCTCCTAGAGGTAAGAATAAAAAAGCACCTAGTGCGAGAATTGCCAGCAACCCACCACGCTTACCTCCGCCGCCTATAATAGCGGGGACTATGTATATTATATCGTCTTCTTTTGCTCTTCTAATTTGTAATTCATCGCTATTTATTATTCTTAGCCGCTTATCAAGTAAAACAAAACTTTCATTAATACCTAGTGATGCTTGTTTCTTTGTGTATTCAAAAAATTTAGGCTGCAAGCTATTTAAATAAAAAATTATATCGTAATAAGTTACTACATCTACTAGTAACCTATCAGATGTAAATAAATTCTGAAAACTACTATGTGGCTTAATTGTTATTAACACAATGATCTACTCTCCAAGGCTCAAATTTTAAGGCATCTATTTTTTGCTCGTACCAATAGATAAAAAACTTATTATTAAACCCAACTATGAATTTATACTGCTGAAATGCCGCACTTACTTTATCCTCTGAGCTAGGTATTGGGTGTTCTGAGCCAGGGTGGGAATGAAAGATTCCCCATATATTGGTATCATATTTTACTAGTGCTGATGGGTCTAAAAAGAATGTTTTAGTTGGTGTATCACTAAGATTTTTGCAGGGAATGTACTCAAAAGTTTTAGTTATAATACCGACGCATTCACGTGGGTAATCCTTTAATGCATGATTATTCATTTCAGTCTTTAGTTTTTCGAAATCCATCTGTATATTCCTGCTGTATATTGTTTATAATATTTACCGTAACTACTTACCCAACTTGGTCTATCTATCATAGTCTGAATAATCTTATCTGACCCTACGTATAGAGCGCAGTGATTAACAACATTACTAGAACCTATAGTTAGTAATACAATGTCAAAAGGTTGTGGGTACAACACTTTTACGCACCTAGTATCTGAATTTACTACGTCTAATAATAGTTGTGAGTTAGTTTTTAAATACCAATCGTCATCAGCTATATTACATATCTCGTAACTGGTATATGGTAATTGTATGCCTTTTTCTGCGCGTATTATATGTTTACACAGAGTATAACAGTCTAAACCTGTATCAGGGGATTGTCCCAAATGTTTAAAGGGTATTCCTAAGTATTTATTATACCACATAACCTATAAATCCCATAAATACTATCTAAGTCTGACTGATTTAATGTTTTGACGCACGACAGGCTGTTTGTTTCAATATGTAATAATTTAAAAGGCGTAATATACATACCAAAATGCTGAGCTACGTTTTTATTCTTAAAAACAATTAAATCATATGTTTTTATGTTTGTCAATGAAACTTTTGTAGCATATTTTGATGCCCATTCATCAATTTCAGACAAAGTAAAATTGTAATACCAACGTTTTGAAAAAGTATAGCTAGGCAAATCAATAGAGATGCCTAGCTCTTGACTGTAGAACGTTTGTAGTAATTTTATACAGTCTACATTACCATATTCGTAAGGCAGTCCTATATATCGTTGTATGTTATGCACGCGGTACTGTTCTACCAACCCCTATAAACCCTCCAAAGTGAATCTCGTTATTACGCGCTGTGCAAGCAGCAAATGACTTAGCGCATATGTCGTCGCCAGTTCTTGCAGCTAACTGAGCAGATGAATATGTAATAAGCTCAGATATTGTAGGCTCGTTACCATCGACTAGATCTACTCTTGGATCATACATTTGCTGATTTGTAGTTGTATTTGTTGAATAAAATAAATATGTACGATGTATAGCATCAATAGTAGTATTTTGCCATATATAGTCAACACAGGAGCCTATTTTTTCACCACTGGTACTATAAAGACCAGTATCAACATGATAATCACCAGTGCCACTAGTAGAAGGCCATACGTGGGCGACCAATAATACCCAATCATCAGGTTCATAATCCCAAGTATCTACGTAAAAATAAGGGTTACTAGACGCCGTACCAGTTAACCTAGCATATACGTCTATAACAGAAGTTAAATCATAAGCACGAGGACCAAAGTATGTGCTACCATTTCCTATGGTCTTTCTACGTACCCATACTGAAAACCTATATAGCTTAGTATGATCAACTGGAAATCTAGAAGTGTTCCAGCCACCGTCTGCATCGGAGGCTGCATCTTGATTACTAATATCCCATACTATATTAAGATCGCCATACGGGGTAGAATCTAACATAAGAGAATTTCCGTCGCCATTAAAAACATAATCAACAGGTGCTTCTGTGCCTGCTACCCACGAGCTTGTAGTAATAAGCGAAGCACTTCTAATAGTCGCAATTCTATTATCACTACCTATCGCATACGTATTTGATGTTAAGGTGGTACCTGGAATTGGTAAGCCTCCAGGGCCGGGATACTGACACTCTTCGCCTTTATAAACCCATTGACAAGTATTTTTATAATATTTACGTCGTGGGACTATCATTTTAAAATACTGTAACCAAGACACCAGACCAAACGTAGCTACGTGATCAGTTAAGCTTTCTAGTTGGTTAATTCTAAAACGATCTTGTATGTAGCTATCAGCGTCGGCGTCTTCATTATGTATTAACAGGGCTGAACCAGCGGACATACCCGCAGAATAGGCTGAGTTAACATTCCAAGCTTCATTTAAAGGAACCTGATATATTTTATCTTCGGTAGTCTCGCCAACATATAGGTTATACCCGTCCGCAGAGAAAGCAAATGCTGCTGTGTTTTTTAGAACGTTTGGTAAAACATAAGTTGACTCATAAGTAATATTAGCTAACGAATAGGGCTCTTCTAAGGTATATGTGTATACATTAGCTCCTATTTGATAACCAGAAGCTAAGGTAGCAGTACCTAAAAGATATAATTTATCTCCAGCAGAGCTAAGTCTGATATCTTGAGGAGCTGTTGTTTGTGCGCCAATTGAGACTGAACGAACGTTAACTAAGGTACTAGTATCATACGCAGTCGTTAAATTGCACTCATAAATAACGTCTGGTGCAGAGCCTAGTACGAAAAATTTAGTTCCGTCTGGAGATATATCAATACCTTGAGGATCTGTTTGTCCTAAAGTACTATTTAGATTAGCTACAGATACTAAACTCGCGCTTCCAACATTCCACTTACTAGACAGTTGATAATATAAAATCGCATCATTTGCAGAACCAGCTACATAAACGCGATCGCCTGCTGGAGTAATAGCTAGTCCTCTAGGAGTTCCCTCATATGCTCTAACAAATAATGTTTTAGCGGTCTCTGAAGCTTTATAATCTAAAGTTCTAATATCACCGCTAGATACGTTTCCATAGTATATTCTATCGTTTCCAGCACCTATGCCGTATATTAAATTACTTTGTGGGCTTATCCAAATTGCTTGAATTGATGCATCAAAGGTTGTGTTAGAATAGTATGTTGAGGTAGTATCTGTTACTAACATATTATCTGTAGTAATATCTACTATGTATATATTAGACGTATTAACTGCGTTAGCGTAAATTTGATCGCCTACACGATATGGGCCTATATTTTTTACCTGTATTGTGTTAGAAGCAGATGTTACTATCCTACTGTACTCTGGCCAATAGTCTAAGAAATTAGCAAAAGTAGTTTTTATTTCTACAACACCGCCTAGAAGATCTCTAGAATCGCTACGTTGTGACTTCCAAGTTCCTCCAATAGACTCTGCTTGCTCTCTATTAAATGACGCGTTAGCCTGTCCATAGGCGGCTACTATATCGGTACTATACAGCAGCCCATTAGCTCTAGCGCGCGTAAGTGTATCGTAAGCCTCATCTCCAGGAACGCCTACATCAGCTGGGTCAGCGTCTACAGTTCTAGGATCAATACCGTGAACTGCTTCGCCGTTTACATAAGCTACAACAGAGTTAGAAATATTATTACCTACTAAATAAGGATCTTCAACTAGCCGTGAAATAAGGTTATCTACATTGAATAATGATACTGATAGTTCGTTAATCTTACCATCATTACTTTGTTCTACTCCGGTAATCGCCACAGGGTACGGCTGATAGGATATACCGCTATGAGTAACAGTGTATTGTAAGTCATCAGCAGTATCTCCTACTATTTCTGCGAATCTGATTGGAAAATCAGTAGGCCAAGCGCGACCTAAGCCGGGCCCTGTAGGATTACCTGCTTCATTAGGAGGGTACCATTCTCCCGGATAATAAATAGAATACAATCTAACAACAGGATTTTGCGTAAAAGCATTCTTCTCTGCTATAAATGCGCTCGGAGTTATGCTTTGTATATTAGATATGGCAATAGTAGTATTAGAACTCTGTGTGTTAGCCACAAAAGGTAAAGCTGTGTTGTTATTTATAGCACCGTTTGCTGTTCCTGATATTACTGCTACATTTACATGTACATACTCGCCTAACGCATATTCTTGTAGTAGATTAGCTAACCTAACTTTTAGTAGATTAGCTACTGTATCTACCCCAGATATATATCCTACAGTTTGCGTAGTATTACCTACTAATATGCTAGTAGTAGTAAAGCTACTAGCATTTTGGACTTGAAGGGTTACGTCATAATTACGTGCTGTCATTAATCATAAATCTCTTTTAGTGTAAAGCTTACGCTATAGTAGTTTTCTAACACGTTTGAACCAGCGGATAATACATGATTAACTTTTATAGGACTATCAAAACGAGTAATAATAGTACCAGTTTCGTTAATGTGTGTTAAATCAAAGTAAAAACTTTGATAAGTACCGCTTTGTGCTCGATAAAAATTATTTATCGCAGATAACATGAGTCCGTCTATGTTAGTGTATGTTAGATCAAACGTGCGCTTTGGTCTGCGAGAGCGAAGGCGGCGTTTTTCATAACCGCTTTCGCTCTCAAATATTATAGTATTAAACTCTAGCTCTGAGGAATAACCTCTGTCTGGCTTTCTGTCTACCATACTAGTAAAGGTAGCAGTAGAGAATAAACCAGTTGCGTCACTTGGGTAACTTTGCATTATAATCCTCCTCTACCACGTAAACTTCTACGTATTGGCCCATTATTAGCAATATCTCTCATAACAATATCAATTACGTATTTTTCACCATCAAAACGAGGCTCAGAAGTTTGAACATCTTTAGGAGTACCATTATTATTAATATTAATTATAGGTGCGCCGCTACTAGTCTGTCCAGTAGCATTTAGTGATTGAAGCGCAGGAACACCTATAGCTCTTGCCGCAGGTCTGCGAATAACAAATTCGCCAGGTTCTAGCATAGCCGGGATTCTGTCTCGACGTAAGGCTGAAGCTGTAGCAGCTCCGCCCTGAGCTAGGTGTACCAATCCTCCTTGAGCAAAACCGCCAAATCCAAATAATCCTAGTATACCTTTAAATAGCCCTGATAGTATGCCACCTTGACCAAATAAACCAGAAAATAGCTTAGAAATGAACCCGCCTTGGCCAAATAGATTAGTAAACCAGCTACCTATTTTTCCAAAGAAACCTGTACTAGCTGCACCATCTGAAGTATCTTTTTGATCTTTATCAAATAGCTTATTAACACCAAAGTCTCCTAAGTTAGTAACACGCACTAATAGCGAATTACCTTGGTAAGTTAAACCTTTAGTACCTTTTTTAACTCCTGCTGACATATCTACCCCTAGCGCACTAAAAATAGAAGTAGTTAGTTGTTCTGATAAGGGTTCAGTTATTGTAATTCTAAAGAAGTCCTCTTGAATTGACCTAAATAGCTTGCTTGCTATCTCCCCAAAAGAACCTTCTCCATAAAATACTAACGCGTTTAAAGAAGTAAGTGCTGATTCAATACTTCCTTTTACCGCATCAAATAATGATTTTAATTTCTGCTCTAGTGCGGTAATCTCTGCTTCACCAGCGCCACCCCCACCACCGCCTCCACCAGCTTTTTTAGCCTCAGCTAAGCGTTTTTCTGCCTCCAACGCAGCAATTTTCTTTTCTTGCTCTGTAAGATCAGTACGACGCTGAATATCTGCTACTTGCTCAGCATAGCGTTTGTCTAATAACTTACGCTCAGCAGCCGTAGCCTTTTCAGCAGCTTCTATAGACGCTGTGCGCACGGCTTCCGATGACTTTAAGGAATCGTTATAAGCCCCGTTAGCATCTGTTAGAGCGGCTAATAGGCCTGGATCAGTTATAACATTTTGAGGTCCGCTTGGTGTATTAACTACACCAGTTTGTGGAAGTGGCTGAGCTGCAAAGCTTTCTTTTTTTATGTTAGACCCAATACCAAGTAAAGCACCGATAGGACCGCCAAAAGCACTAGCTAGCGTTTTTGCGGCTGCATATGCGGCATCCACTAGAGCTTGCCCAGCAGAGTTAGCACCTGATATTATAGCTGTTGACATTTGACCAGAGATAGCACTATAGGTACTAGCAGCCGACATCAGTACTTTATACTCAGCTTCAATTTTTGCTTTAGTTTGCTGAGCTTCGATATTAATTACATCTATAGCAGCAGCTTTCTTTTCTTCAAGTAATACAGCTTCTTGCATCCATATTTCAGCAGCTGCTATACGTTCTGCTTCTAAACCAGCTTGTTTAGCTGCTAAAATTTGAGATTCCAACTGATTAACGTCTTCAGCTCCCGCAATAGCTGTTTTTTTACCTAAGTCTACCTCAAGATCACTAATTCTTATCTGGTTTTGCAAGAATGTTTCTTGAAAAGCAGCAGCGGCCCTCTCGCCTTCGGCTTTCAAAGCTGTCATGTCTATATCAAACTGTAGGGAAGCTATATTAGATTCTCTAGCGATATCAGATAGTTGTACCTGTAGCTCGCTATTTAGTTCTCTAAAACTTTGAGCAGCCTCATAAGCTTGTTTAGTTACGTTAATTAACCTGCCTTCGACTGCTCGTAATGCTTTTTCGTAATTTTCATAATTCTTACTAACTGTAGCAAGAATTATTTCGCGATCGCCCTCATTCTTAGCATTAGCTTTTATATAGTCGTTCAACTTTTGTTGATCGCCAACTAAGTCTTTTGTATAAGCTGTAGAATCAATAATATTTCGGAGAAATTTAGCTTGATTCGCTTCTATTTCTGCTTGAGTTACTGCTACTTTACCGTATGTGTCTACTAAACCGGTAGCCGCAGCAGTATCAACAGTGCTTATATCTTTAGAGAACGTAGAGGTTATACTTTTATATACGTCTTCAGAATCCTTAAGCGCAGCTTCTACCTTTCTGAATATAGTAAGAGTATTTTCTAGAGCTTTCGCTTCGGCATCTAGAGCTCCTAGCTGAGCTCTTAAGCGGTCTTCATCTCTAGAGTTATCTATGTTAGTAAGCTGACTAGTCACTGCTAAGATTTCTAACAGCTTACTCTCAAGACCAGCAATAGCACTACCTGCGGTTGTTAGAGTAATATTACCAGATTCTATGCTAGAATATAGGTCTTTTATGCCATTTCTAGAAAGAATTACTGCTTCTAGAAGCTTTAATTGTGAATCGGTAACATTTTCTAATGAATAAGACCCATTGATCTCTTCTAACTGAATACCAAATAGTTTAAACTCTTTGCTAGTATTCTTAATCTCATCAGCTAGTAGTGTTGCTACAGTTTCTCCGGACAACCCTGTTGCCGACGATAATTGAGTTATCACCCTAGAGGTTTTTTCACTCTCGTTTTGTAGTGATTTTAATATTAGATCAATAGCTATAATGTCTAGTCTAGCCTGCTCAACATCTTTTTGAGAAGTACCTAACCAAAGAAAATTGGCATTTGGGCCAGACTCTACAATATCCTGACGCTCTCGTAGTAGCTTATTCAGAATTTTTATATTGTCTGCCGTCGTAGCTGGTTCAAATATCATGCCCGGCCTTACAGTATTATACTTTTCCATATTAGCAGTCATATCAGCTAACGCTTTAGCGTAATCTCGTAAATCAGCTACTCTATCAGCAAAACCTTGTATATCTTTTTCTGTAGCTCCTGCTATAGTAAGTGATTTAGTTAACTCTGCGCCACCACCTGCTGCGGCTACAGTAAGGCTATAGAAACCCTTAGTTAATTCTTCAGCAGCCTTAGACATGTCTTTAAACATACCTATAATAGCACCTAATAAATCTACGTCAAATAAAGTACCTACTAACTGAAGAATACCTATACCAAAAAATATACGACTAATTGCTGTAGATAGTGCTTCTACGCCAACAGTAAGCAGCGCTGCTCCAGCTTTCATAGTATTTGATAATCCTATGAAAACACTTACTTGTTTACTACTATTTCTTAACACTTGTTCGTTACGCGCTATAGCAGCGTTCAGGTTTTGAAAAGTTTTACTACCAGTAAGACCAAGGTCAGTAAGAGCTTGAACTTGCTCTTTATACGCTTGATTAATTTTATTCAGTTGAGAAGGAAGTAGTGACCCAGCAGTTTTTTGCAGTTCTAAAGCCTCAGCAAAACGTTTAGCTTGAGCCGCATCCTGCCCTGCTTTGGCTTTAGTAGTAATTCCAGATAAGCCTCCTCCCGCGCCTTTAAGCGGTGCCGTTACAGCTTTTTTTAGAGCTTCTACCTCAGCTGTGGCTAGCTTCGCACGGTCTGCAACAGAATCAGCCCAAGCGGCTAATCCTTGCCCTTTTTTTGTTATAAAAGTGCCTACAATCTCTGTAGTTTTTCCAAATACTAAGGCTAATAATGCACCAAAAGCGAGTAAAGAGTTACCTACATCATTTGTAAGTAAAGAAATAAAAGGTGATAATGCTGAGGCAGCACCTTGTAAAAAACTAGTACTTAGTTCAGTGATACGAACACGTAGTTGTTCAAGTGTTTTTTGTAAAGAGTCAGAAGATGTATCAATAGAGCTGAATTTTCTATTGCCTTCTTCAATAGCAGCATTAGCAAATGCTTGACGTCTTTGAAACTCACTTAGAGACGAGGCCGATATACCTAATGTTCTAGCATATGCTTGAACAGCCGGTTCTATCCTAGTAAAAATACCAAGTTCGTCTAATAGTTCTGGTTCTAATTTAGACACACCTCGCACTACACGCTGTAAAGAATCAGTAAAATCTCGACCTAGCGCTTGTGAGGCTTTTTGTGCAATTTTACTAAATTGTTCGATTTGGCTTGTATTAAAACCGGCAGATAATGCAATGTTAGCATTTTGCGCAGCTTCTGTCATTGTAAGCTGCCCATCTGTTATTTCTTGAATTGTTTTAATAATTCTAGGACCGCTTTGAGAAGTCATAGCTGCCAACGCGCTAGTACCGCGTACAATAGTATCTGCTTGCGCAGCTTTTGAAAGAGCTTCGAAAGCTGCTTGTACTGTGAATATTGTAGCAGCAGCGCCAGCATAAGCAGCTACAAGACCGCCTAACCCCTGTGACTGCGCAGCAAACTGTCTAGCATTATTTACTGACGATTGACCTAATCTAGTTTGTGCTCTATTTACACTGTCAGTGTCTTTTGTTACTTTACTAGCACCGCTACTAGTAAATAGAGTTTCTATAACATTCTTTACAACACCCACTTATCTTGCTCTCTTTGTCTTGGCTAGGTTTTGTTGCTCTTTTTGTTTCTGAGCGTAGAACTTGCCTAATTCTTTTTCTGCTACTTGAAGTAGCTCAAACACCTCTTGTCTATTTTCAATACTATATATATCAAGTATAGCAGATAACCCGCTATAATCTTTACCCATCCAACTACCACTCATGCCTTCCCACTTATCTGGTAAAACATTAAGCAGTAATAACGCATATTGAGCTTCTAAACTAAGCATAGATGGGTCGAGTGGCATTTCTGCTTCGTTAGGTTCCCAACCCATCTGCTCGCACATTAACAAATACTGGTCAACAGATAGTCCTCCACCATTTAATTCATGCTGAAGGAACTCTATTAGTTTTTTACGTCATCCTCACGTTTTTTCTTTGAGAATTGCTCAAAGTCATTTAATGTGTCAGTAACAAACTGATCAAAGACAGGAGAGTTTTTTAGCAGCTCAACTGCATCTTCAATACTAAACTCTACAATAGATTCTGGTGCCATACCTGTAATATCTACAGGAAGAAGTAAAGGTAGATGTTTTATTTTCAGGCCGCGCCAGTCAACTATTGCACGTTCTGCATAATTTTCTAAAAACTTTGCGCTATCAACTTCTTCTTCACGCTGACGTGTGCGCTTATTAAACTTATATGTTAAACTAGCAGTTCTAATCTTTAATAGGTCTTCGCGCGATACAAATCGAAGATTTATCTCAAATCCTTCAATATCTGGAAATTCTACCCAAGTGCTAGTGTCTTTTACTAGTAATGATTTTAATTTACTCATTAGTTCCCTCTATATAAAAAGTGAGCGTCTATCGGGGAATCTGCTTAGCAAGGTGAGGGGAAACCTTGTTTCGCAAGCCGACAGACGCTCTCTGGTTAATTGTTATTTTCCCCTCAGAAAATATTAATTATTTTGCAGCAAATATTGTTACTTCACCGCCACCGCCTTTTGTAGCTATAGGTTCTTGTGCTACAAAGTTAACGCTCATAGAAATAACATCTTCAATAGCAAGTTGCGGAAACTCAAACTGAACTGCATCAAGCTGGAATGCCACATAAGGAGCCGTAGCGCCGCCAATAATTAAATTAGCGTTAGAAGTCGCAGAAGAAGAAGTTCTTGCATCAGCTGCAATATTACGTAGGAACCCAGAACTTTCTGAATCTCCTGCGCGTAAGTACATTGTAGCTGAACCTGTTACAGCACGAGTACCTACAAACTGACCTATTGGTTGATTTAGAGTAGATAGCTCTTCTGGAGTTAGGTAAGTCATATTATTAGTATAATCAAAAGTTAGAGCAGTTACAGGGAATGTATACTTTACGTCTGCTGCACTAGCACTAGGCTTGTGATGGAACTCAATAGCGCTTAGTCTATTTTTGATGAACGAGTTAGTAGCAATTGCTCCGCTAACATTCATTTGGTTAAATGGGTGATAGCTTGCAGCACGAGTAAGTGCGGCAGAATTAGCGTTAGCTACAACGCTTGCTCCGCTATTTAGTAATCCTCCAAATACTGAAACAGCATTGTTACGAGGTGTTCCTGTAAGCTCGTTTAGAGTAGTACCCATACCTGACCAAGTAACTGTGGCGATTTCTTCTATACCCGCATCTACTGTAGCTTGGTTAATGGTTGCATTAGAAACTTGATAAATTACGTTATCTAGTTTAAAATACATATGGTTTTCTTGAGCAATAGCAAAGTTAGAACGAGTGCTGTGTGAGCCTGTTCCAGCAGCCACATTTACAGTACGCAGCTTACCTCCTGTTTCCCACACTGATTGATCAGCAGTGCCGCTAGAAGGTTTAGTATTTGAAATAAGCGCTTGCCACATAAACCAATCAGCTACTGGCTTTACGTTGCCACTAGCAGTAGTTCCTGCTCCGAGAAATCCGGCGGCGTTACCGGTTGTTACACCAGTAGGGCGCAGATAAACTTGAAGATTCCAATCAACGGGGTTGATTGCGGTGTTAAAGCGCTGTTGTGATCTATCAGGGTCTAGTCCTGATTCTAATGAAGTAATATCCTGAGTAGCAGTAGACGATGTAACTGCAAAACCAGCTAAGACTTCTAGCTTCCAAGTATTAGAAGGGGTCATTGCTGTAACAGCGGCACCGTTTACTAGGTCAACCGTAGATAAAAAGACTTCTGAGTTTCTTTGTAGATTAAGAGATGGCATATTTATTCTCCTTAGTATTCTAGTCTATAGACTACGGATAACTCAACCTCAGCAATGCCATATGGTGCTGCTAAACCTTCGTCTTGGGTTATACTTTCTATTGTTATATCTAGTATACCTTTTTCAGGTTCGTCGCCTATAGCATATATTACATGCTCTATATCGTCTACTAAAGCATCAGCCGCCGTTTGAGAGTTATCTTCTCCATATACGTATGCTCTTATAATAATAGATAGAGTAGCTACCGTCAAACTTTGAGATTCAAAATTTCTAATTTCGGTCCCAGCAGAGAGGTATAATGATGGAAAATCATTTACCTCATCTAGATATTTTATTTTTCTATAAACATTATTAAATACATTAGTATTAAATTGATACGAAGTATCATACGGCGATACGTCGCCATTTATAGATTTCAGTCGCTCAACTAAGTAATTAACAATTTCAGTACGTCTATTAAATATCATATTCCTGGGCTTCTTATTATATTAAATTTTCTGGTATATAATGACTGAGCTACTTCACGAATAGCGGCCTCAATCTGAAGATCCGGCCTATAACCATAACGCTCTAATGAAGAGTATAAGGGATTGTATAGATATCGTAAAGTGTTAGTACGATAATTAGCAATTACCTCTACACTTTTCCGGAATCTGCCACTACGTTCTTTTAGCCACGGAGGTTCTGGTTCGCCAGAACGCAGCATAGTTTCTCCTAGCCTGCGCTGGGTCAATACTGTCCACTGAATCCCAGAGATGAAGCTCTGTTTAGAAATTTGATCTTCGTCTGGTGTCTTAGCTCGTAATATAAAAGTGTCTACTGGCCTAGACTTGATACTATTTGTTATCTCTAAAGTAAAAACTTCTTCGCCTTTTACTATTGGCAGATAGTCAATAGTATAGCGTTTACCCGCCACCGTAAAATGCTTTTTATAACCTTTTTGTGCTTTTTTACTATTTAAATAGGATTCGTTAAGCTCTTTTATGAAGTTTTTTTGAAAGTTATCTCGTATAGAAATAACTATAGCTTTTCCTACTATAGAGGCTTTAAAAAACGTATTATTAAAATATTTTTCTGGTATTTGCAAACCTATTAGCCTAGAACCTTGGCTATCGTTTAAATAGTAAACATTTCCCAATAACATAGTACTAGCTTTTGCATAGAACAGCTGTTTTAGCCTAGGATCTTTTTTTAGATAGTTATTAAATATATAAGCGCTTTTATTCGTGGCAGACTCAAGATTAGGGTCGAGATCTACTAAAAACCCTTCTTTAGAGCCTAGTCTTTTACCTAAAATTTTCTGTTTAATGCTAGTAGAAGTAAAAGGGTCTACAAGTGTTGGGCTATATAAGTTCTCCTGCCTACCTCCAATAGTAATTTGCCCTATAGTTACAGAACCAGTTGTAGAACCTTTAAACTCTACAGGTTGTTGCTTTTGAGCTGTAACACCAGCGTATAGTAATTTAACTAAACTAGAATCACTAGATAGTAAATAGTCTGCTGACTGTTTTTGACCAATCTTACCGTTAACGAGTTTGGCTCCAATTTTTTTAGCTATATAACTTTCTAGTTTTCGTTGCTGCGTGTCAGTATATTTAGCACTTATTTTGCTATTAGTAACAGCGTCTGCATATTTAACTAGCAGCTCATTAGCTTCTTTGATTCCAGAAACATCAATGCTTACGATTCTAAACATTAATCAATAATCCTATAAAGATCTAAAATACGCCGAATATGTGGAGGAAAGTTACCTGCTAACGGAAAACTATCACCTCGCTCGCCTTCAAAGCTAAATCCTTTTTTCTCTTGGTCTTGTTTATATAGTAACTTAATATAATCTAAAGTAGCTACTTGAAGATCTAAAGGCACATTTGCAGCTTCGTAGCCCGCACGATAAGTAACTTCTACAGCACTAGGAAATGGTTGAAAAGTCTGAGGACCGCCAAGAGTTAGTGCTGGGTATGACTTTCTGCTAGTGAAATTACCAGTTAGTCCTAAACTACCTATATCCTTGGTTATCTCACCCGTATCACGTGCAAAATTATATTGCGCCGGTTGCGCGTGTACATCTTTAAATTGTGTTGAATTATGTTTTTCGTCAAAATGAATAAGCGTTACAGTATTGTTATCTGGTCTGAACCTAAAGGCAGGAACAGAAAAATCGGTAGTATAACGCACAGCGGTAGATACTCTTACTTCATCTATGTAACCTTTTAGAGTACTTCCTATACTAATGGAATTAGTAAAGCTTAAGCTATCCTCTGTAAAAGCCGCATTTGCTATTATAGTGCCGTCATAACTAAGATATAGACGCTCGTTAGTATAATCTCGATTTACACTTACGTGTGCCCAGCGTTTTTTATTAAAATACAAAGCCTCAATCTGATTATTAGCACCAGTAACTGTAGTTTCTGTTCCAGAGACATTAGCACTAAAAGCTAATCCATACTGATTTGCTAAGCTAAAACGCATATAGTTAGCGGAGTCTGAAGATATTTCAAAAAGTATATTATCACGTAAAATAGGTTCATCTACTTTTACAAACATTTCTATTGTAAAATCTGACTGATCAAATAGTAAATCCTCTGGTACTACAGAAGATGTTATATAAGACGTCTCATTTAGTTCTAAAGCAGACTTACCAAATTTTTTCATTTTAGTAGTATTTTTAGCTGTACCAACAGCTGAGAAACTAATACCACCAGATGAAGATATTACAGGTGTACCAGTAGTAGTAGGGTCAGACAATAAATCATTGTCTACACCATTAAATTCAGAAACCTGATATACATTACTTAAAGGTATTCTACTAGTAAAAACAGAACTTACCCCACCATCAAATATTTCAACATAGTCCTTGGCTAGTATTTCTTGCCCAATGTAGTGTTCCACTACACTAGTAGCATATGATATAATGTTAGTCAATCTAGCATCTTGCGTATTACTAGATATACTCAAATAGTCTTTTACTTGTGGTAATGTTATATACGTTACTCTACCTAGATTTTCTTCAAAACGCTCTACCATAATGCGCTACCCCTTATTGAATAAGGGGAGGCGTTTGACCGCCTCCCCCTAAAAGTTTATCAATGTCTGTCAGCTATTAACCAGCTAGAACGTTTACTGCATATGCATACTTAGTAGCATCAAGCGCAGCACCAGAGTTTGTAGTTAGAGCCTTGAAGTCGATACGAGTGCTCATGTACATTGCTGTAACTTGTTGACGTGGTTCGTATTCGCTTTCAATTTCAATACCACGACGTTCAGCGATCATAAATCCTGGCTTGTAAAGTAGAGTACCGATTTGGTTACCAGTAGTTCCTACGTTATCTAAGAACTCAGATATTACGATAGGAATACCATATACAGCACCTACAGAACCTGTTAGGTAAGTAGCGTTTGGACCAAACTTATCTACAGTACGGAAATCTGAAGTTGTTACTAGGTTATTGTAACCTTCGATAGAAGTTACATACACTAGATCGTTACCTAGCTGTAGACCGTACTTACCCATTAGGGTGCGTGCAGCAGCGATATCTGAAGGGTCAGCTTTATCAGTTGACGAGCCAGTGTCTACTTTTAGAGTTACGTCGCCAGCTAGAGTAGCAATACCTTTGATAACAGAAGCGTAACCTGTACCAGCGGAGATTGCATTAGTTGGAGAAGCAGTAAAGCCTGTTAGAGCACCTGTACCACGTAGGATAGACTTATCAATAGCACGAGCTAGACGACGAGTCGCAGCAGCGCGAAGGAAGTCTAGAAGCGGTAGAACAGTATCTTCTTCTTCGTCTTTTGCTAGGTGAGTAGTAGCCATGAACTTGTGTGGAGTAAACTCAACAGAAGCAATAGTATTCTGATTTGATACAGGAACGTTAGTAGTGTCACCAATGCCTGTAGCAAAAGTACCAGATTTGAACATTGCTACATCACCGTCAGTATCTTCATCAGCTACTGGTACGCGGAATGTTTTTGCATCTACAGCCAAGCGATTGAACATTGGAGCAATTACTAGTTGCTGTTCCATCTCAGTATAGATATTTGAAGAGAAGTTAGATAAAAACTGATCTACAGTAGTTACTGCCTTCATACGTGATGCATACTTAGTTTCAAATACATCGCGCTTGTTAAGCAGCTTTGATAGTAGAACAGCGTTAGCCATTTCTTTCTCAGAGAATTGTGTTGTAGAGCGAGAATTTTCAGCATACAGCATCTTGCTGTGCTGTAGTGCCTTAATTTCGTCTTTGTATTTTGAAATTTGTGAGCGAAGCTCTTTTACTTCGTCAGAAGCAGTAGGTGTATATTCACCGTACTTATCTTTTGCGTCAGCTTCTTTTACGATAGCTTCACCAGTTTTTTCAACTAGTTCTGCAACTCTTGGCGCAGCAACAGTAGCTACTGATTTTTGCGCTTCGACATCTACAGAAATTGTAGAAAGGTCGATGGTTTCTACGACTTGTTCAGCCATTATGGTCTCCTTTGTTGAATCTTTGTGAAGCGCTTCTACAATATTATGGGAAACTGTATCTTCACTTATTTGAGTGGCTAGAAAATTTTCATTTTCTTCTGCGTTCACAGTAATAGGATTATCACAGTGTTCCGCTTTCTCGTCAATTTCTAAAATTTTAGAAGTAGTATTTTGGTCTTTATGAATTTCGGTAACATCAATTGTTTTTTCAACAATTTGCTCAACCTCTTCAGTCTTAGTATTCAGCAAGTTTACTAAAGGTATTGATTCATTAGGATCTCTGATTTCAAATTCTTCATCATCTGTATCAGAGATAGAATCAGTAGCAGTATCAATAGACTTGTCCATAGATATTTGTTCTGATGGAGATAATGGACGCTCATTTATCATATCTGCATTTTCAGATACGCTTGGAACTCCTACGACGCTGAAACAATGAGTATGACCTTCAGCTTCTTGTATAACTCCGTTGATTATTTTATGAGCATGATTTTGCATATGAGAGGCGTAAGTAGTAACACCATTACCACTATCGTCTATCTCAATAGCATGGTAATGCCCTTCACACATATCAGTATAACCAGCTTTAATACCTGACGCAAAAGCTTTTTCAGTCACTGCTTCCTCTGTAAAGCTCTTAACAAAGTTTTTATAATCGTCATCGGATTCAAAACTTTTGCGAACGCTGAACAGAGAATCTTGATTGCAAGGAACGCTTACAATTGAAATTTCTAATAGCTCTACGTCTGTTATCAGCATAGTATCAGTAGAATTATTGAATTTACCGTCTTTAACTGCAAAACCAACACTAAAACTCTTCAGAGCTCCATCTTTAATTAGTGTGTGAATACCGTGATTCTTCTCAGCAGCATCGCTTACAGTTCCCTCTACATATATACCTTTTTTATCGACTCTAATGCTATCAAATCGGCCAATAGGTTGATCGTGTTTATGCTGATATAGCATAACCGGATTTTTTCTAAAGTTTTCAACGCCTTTAGCCCAAGCTTCAGCAGTAACTATATCTCCTGCACGGTCTTTTGCAGTAGTATTGGCATAGCCTGCTATTTTTAAGCCTTTATTTTTTGAATATGCTTTAGCTTCGAAAGAACTATTTATATAAAATGTTTTATTCGTCATTAGTTATTTCCTCGCTTGTTGTAGAATCTGTTTCTACAGGTCTACCACCTAGGGAAGGATTACTCGCGCTTCCTGTAATATTTTGTGGTATTCTTATTGTATCAAGTCCGTCTAGTTTGGCAAATCTTAAACCTTCACGAGCTTCATTTGGTGTGATTAACCCAGTGTTTACTAGCGTCGCATAGTATGTTGCTTGAGTTTTATTATCTGGTTGAAGTGCAGGAACAGATAGACGATCTGGTCTAAATACTACATTAGTATTAAAAAAATGAGTAAATGCGCTAGAAAACTGATTCATTATAGGTAATACTGTGTGTAAGTAGAATAGTTTTTGATTAGCATCAATGTTAGCGTTATTACCAGACTTTAGTAGTACATATGGAACGCCTAAAGCTTTTGCCATATCCTGCTGTATACGTTCAATTGAGTTTTCAAAGTCTAACTGATCAAAACTTACAGTAGAAAATTTATCAATTTTAAGGCCGCCGTCTAAAATTGCTGGATTGCGAGCACCATCAAATATAGTTGTATAAGTTGAGCGCCAAGATTCTAATAGTCTATCTTTAACGCGCTTAGATAAAATATTATCCGTTGTAAGTACAAATCCTGGCAAAGCGTTATTCTTAAAAAACTGACGTTGAAAATTAATCATATAGTAGTAAAGCTCTATAAGTTTTAGTATAGGCTTTAGTTTAGAAGTTCCTCTGAATATAGAACTCTCATTCTCATTCATTATATGGATAATCTCGTTAGTCTCAAATCTAATAGCAGAGGATTTGCGTGTTTGCTTCGAATAACCAAAGTAGTCTGACGAACGCTGATTCGATACTAAATAGTTATAATGAGATACGAAAAGTTTTTCGTCAGGTACAACTTCTACATCATTGGCTGGTAATAGATATAAGCTTTCACCATCATAATAGAAAAACACGTTACCGTCTAGATGAAAATCTAAAAAAGCACGCCTAAATAAACGCACTCTATCCTCAAAGGGATTAGGTCTGATATTAATAAGCTTATTAAGTTTTTTTGCAGGGCCACTACCCTCTACTATAAAAGGTACATCAGCACAAGCGCTAATAACCATTTCCACAGCTCTGTGGATGATTTCTATTTCCCTATACGCTTGTTCATAATCAACAATAGTCTCAGGGGATGCAAAAGGTTCTAATGAGGCTATTGACGGTTGTGCAGGGTTTAGCTTTTCAGAGACCCATTGTCTCCATCTTGATACTTCTTTTGCCATTCTTCTCTCTTTAGTTCAAGCCAGTTTCTAATTCTAGGAGCTATGTGATTGCTATAACTCTGACCATACACAGTATGTAATAACACGTGATGTTTTTTACAAAGAGTATACAAGTTATCGTGAGACAGCTCTATAGCTAAATCCTCAGCAAAACGCACACGTAGTTGCTTAATATGCTCATCAGATTCTATACTATGAATTTTATTTTTGCTACACCAGTTGTTAAACAGTTCGCTCACGCTATATAAATGATGTAGTTCTAGCGTAGAAGTAGAACCGCATATATAACAACAATCACGAAGTTTATAATCGCTTTTTATATAGTCCCTAACCCATTTTACTGGTAGTCGTTTTAAGTCTGCCATTACAGTACCCTGCGCATAATAGTCTGTCCAATTTTTTTAAGTATGTATTGATATAGCGCTCATTTTATGATGAGTGTAGATAGCATAACGCAAAGCGTCACTAGCGTGAGAAGCCCCATCATGTATAGGCTTAGGTATATCAGTTGTCTGGTTCCATTTATAAGAAGTAAGCGACCTAAAAGTGTGATTTGCGTTCTGCTCATCAAGATATAGCCTATCCTGCTCAATTAGAGTCTGTAGAAACGTTATACCATCATTTACAGACTTAATAGCGTTAGTAGTATGTATATCATAGTCGTAAGCAAAATCTGCTTTTACTTGTTGAGCCGAACTATCAATATATATGTTATCTATGCGCCATTCATCTATTTTTTCTTGAATTACTGATGCCAGTTCAGAGGTAGTAGATTCTTTAGACACAAACTCATCTATTACAAAATACTTATCACCGTCATAACCAATTACTATAAATACGTTTTCGTCTCTGTACCCAACATCAAGACCTGCGATAACTTCTATAAAACGCTGAGTTTGGTAGTCTCCACGATGCTTGTCCTCGTCTAGCTGCGGATATATTTGCGCTTCCGTAGTAGTCCAAGCACACTCATACTCTTGCATAAATAGCGCATTAGTCATGGCTCTTTTAGCTTCTAATACGTCTTTTTCTGATAGTCTAGGGTTAGAGCGCCAAGTATAAACCGCTGAACCCCAGTCCTCATACTCATCTGATTGTCCTTGCATATAGTATCTATAAAGGTAGTTACCCTTACCGCGTGGTGTTGATATCCATAAGCAGCGAGAATCAGGGAATGTAGATAGTGCTGGACGCAAATCACGAGTAAAGTACTCGTCATCCGGAATAATAGCGGCTTCGTCAATAATTAGTAGATTAGCTGCTCGTCCTACTAACGAGTCTCTGTTATTTGCAGAAAGCAGTCTAAACACTGATCCATTAGCTAGCTGAACTACTTTATCTTTTTGGTTATATCTATCTGTTTCTATGTTCATCTGCTTGATTAAGTCAGTAACATAATCCCAGATAATAGAAGATAGAGTAAAATTAGGAGCGACTACCATTACTTGTTGTTTAGGCTCTAACAACTTAGCAAACGCAAGAATAGCAGCTGCGTATGACTTACCAGTACGTCGACCAGCTATATGTACCCAAAAACGATGTTCATTTAATCCGTCAATCATTGCTTTTTGACTGACATTAAATTCAGTAGGTACAGGTAGTTTTTGTAGTAGTTTATCTACAGGTAATTTGAAAAAGTTCACTTTGGAAGATATCCATATATTAATGCTAAGAATCCGAATAAGCTGGCAATAACGCCGCCCACCCATAACAGTGTGCGTAATGAGGTTTGTCCTTCTTGAGCTAGAGCTTGTAGCGCTCCAATTGAATCTCTCATCGTATCCATATCTTTTTGTATAGCTTCTAAAATTAACATTATCTGATGCTGCTGTGCAGCAGTAGTTGCTTCTAAAGTAGAAAGTGCTACTTTTGTAGCATTAGTTCTATCATGAAGCTTATCTAATTCTGAGCGAATCTGATCTAATTCCCTAGTAGGTTCCATAGAATACCTGCCTAATTTAAAAAATTTGTGCTGCTGCACTATCAAAATAGTAACAGTTCATACTAAAGTGTACCAAAATTTTTTTAAGGCAAAGCAGTGATGGTTAGTTTTAGCTACTGCTTATGTACACAGGCCACTGAAAGTTCCAAGGATCGATGTTATTTATATTATTATACAGATCACGAAGTTCTTGACGGTATTTTACAATAGCTTGTTCTGGTTCAACACTTAACTCTAGTGCTTTGATAATTTTATAATCTGTTTGATCTAATCGTAGCTTACACTCACTCTGAATAAACTGCCAACGTGCTTGAGTTTCATTATCATTCGGCGCTCTAACAACCCACTGTAAGTTCTGAGTATCCCAATCCAAAACGTTAGGATACTCTACGCTAGGAGGGTCTTCAACTTGGATGTATCCTGCATCTACAATTTCTTCAGCTGTGAAAGTTGAACGATCTGATCTAATAAATCCGTTTGATAAACGAATCATATGAGGAAGTTGGTTAGGGTATTCGCCGTTTTTTGTGTAAAGTGTCATTTTACTTCCTTTATAAGTTACAAGCCGTATATTCTTCTAAACGCTTCAAAATTACGCTCAATTTCAGATGCAGTTAATACTCTTTGGTAGGCATATAGTATAGGTATGCTTCCTGCAAAACGTTCTGTATTATTGTAATTTACTCCTATAGAAGTTGGGCTATTAAAGCTAGTAGTACTAGTAAAACTAGATATAAATACTCCGTTTACATATAAGCTATATGTGTTAGAGGATCTAGTAATAGTAATGTTGTACCAAGTAGACAGCGCAGATGTAAAATTAGAAAAGCTACCTACTATACTAGTAAATGAGGATACTATTTCAAGTACTCCAGTTGCAAATCTTATTTGAAAAGATGAGATAGGACTAATCGCAGATATGATTGTACCATTATCGTTAGAACGTCTTATCCAGCAACCAAAGGTAAATGCGGTAGTAGGATTGAACATTGCAGCAGCAGTTGTTGCATAATCATTGATGCCATCAAAAGTAAGTAAGCCGTTATACTCTGAAGAGTAAGCAACTCCATTATATAATGTAGCGTTTCTATTACTACCGCTTAAATCTGTCCAAGTAGTTCCTGAGCCTGGATAGCTTGCATTATTTGTAGCGTTTAAGTAAAAAATAAGTCCAGTATCTACAATATCAGAAGCATCAGGCCAAACCCCGCTTCTATTATAAGTATACTGGTCTATTAAATTCCAAATACCATTCGGGGCTATATCAACTGTAGGCGTTACATTTTTTCCTATAATTTTACCGGGCCACATAGTTATAAAACATCCTTAATTATTTCATAACTAGAAATCGCTTGCAAATCTCCGTTTGCACTAGCAACACCTTGAATAGAATAGCCTTCTTCTAAATAAATTCCCATATCTTTTGATATCACAACTAGAGTTGAGTCAGCTGGAACAGTAATAGTAGAAGCCAGAGCAGCTGATAAGGGTGTACCACTAGTTCTCACAAGATTTACCGTAACTGCTGCATCATTTGTTCCATCAATGTTTGATACTATAACAGAGTTTATTTTGTATATTGCATTGCTATCACTAGCATTGCTTACAACTGTATTTCCACTAGTTGTTAGGTTTGCTAAGTCTGTTTTACCAGTAATAGTTGCTACGTTTACTATATTAGGTGCTGTCATTTTCTATTTCCTTATCCAAATACTATAGCCATTGCAATTGCTTTACCAGTAGTAATGCCACCGCCAGCACCGCCGCTAGCTGTAATAGTAATGGTGTTTGAACTTTGATTTGTTGAGATTGTTATATTCGTGCCTGCCGCAAGCGTTAACACACTATTAGCAGAACTAGATACTACATTAGGTTGTCCGGCAACTGCAATTGTACTAAAACTATGAATTAATGCAGCATTAGCGCTTACTGTGTTTATAGCGCTAGTTAGTGTAGAAGATACGCTATCTACGTTACTAGAGACTGTATTAACCGCAGAGGCTGCGGCAGCGGCATTAGCGCTTACTGTGTTTATAGCGCTAG
>JACCDP011144545.1_pt1 | contig 130442 bp, 105 predicted proteins | sample 7445841 | NCBI WGS metagenome assembly JACCDP01 (sample SAMN15323441, study PRJNA562643) | freshwater metagenome | isolation source: river surface water | place: USA:Blue River Watershed | collected 2017-08-17
ATGACAATCATTTTATCGGGCTTTCCGTCCAAGGCACAAATCCTTGATTGTAAGTCGTCTATGTCTTCATGTAATTTTACCCTCCTGATGTCAATAGCAACATGGCTGCTGTCTTGCCCAGCAGCTGAAAAAGCCATGAATGGCAACAAAATCCATATAAAAAAACGCAAACGGAGCATTCAATGTAAAATTAAGACTTAATATCCGATAGCTCCTTGGTAGATGGCTTAACAATTTAATAATCCGGCTTAATTGTGATTTGAAAGACCATCCGGTTAACTTTGTCCAAACAACCCATTACCATGGCCCCAGCCGCAAAAAAAATCCTGATTGCAGATGATGAGCCAGATATCCTGGAAATCATTACCTACAATCTGCAGCTCCATGGATACGATGTTTTTACTGCCAAAGATGGCGACCAGGCACTGCAGAAGGCCCGAGAAACCAATCCTGACCTGATCATTTTAGACATCATGATGCCAAAGAAAAACGGCATCGAGGTCTGTAAAATCCTACGATCTCAACCAGCATTTGAACATACCCTCATCGTGTTTCTCACTGCCTTGAATGACGAACTTTCCCATGTAAAAGGACTTGAATTTGGGGCTGACGACTTTATCAGCAAACCCATCTCTCCTAAAGTAATGGTGTCAAAAGTAAACGCATTTTTCAGGAGGCTGGCCAAACCTGAGGACTCCAAGGCTGTTGAGATTGGGGAGCTAAGGATTGAACCAGAAGAATACATGGTTTATTACAAGGGGGAGCCCATCAGCCTTGCCAAAAAAGAATTCGAATTGCTCAACTACCTGGCTTCTAAGCCTGGAAGGGTTTTTCTTCGGAATGAGATCCTGAACCAGATCTGGGGCTCTGAGGTGATCGTTGGCGACAGGACAATTGATGTGCACATCAGAAAAATAAGACAAAAATTAGGCGTGGATTGCATCACGACGGTCAAGGGTGTTGGGTATAAATTTGACATCTGAGATGCCCTTAAATAAGCCCCGAATGGTGTAGATTGCATCATGTTCGACTCGAAGAACTATTCGCCCCAAAAAATCGCCTTGCTTTCTGCCACGACTTCCGGTCTGCTGGCTTTTCTCTTTGTGGGTTGGATTACCAAAAACCTGGTTGTGGCGCTGGTCATCTTGTTGATCATTTTTGGCTTCAGTTTCTGGGTGGTACGCTTTCTGGTTGAGCAATTCATTCACCGGCAGATCAAACTGATTTACAAACTCATTTACCAAACAAAAGCCTCAAAAAGAGAGGAGTTTTTCCAGAAAAAGGTATTGCCTCAACAAGGACTTGAGGAGGTTGGGGAAGATGTTTTGCAGTGGGCAGACCAACGAAAAGCTGAAATGGAATTGCTTGAAAAAAATGAAGCCTTCAGAAAAGAATTCCTGCAAAACCTGTCCCACGAATTCAAAACCCCAGCATTTGCCATACAAGGTTATCTTGAAACACTGTTGGCTGGAGCGATGGACAACCCTGAGGTCAGCCACAAATTCCTTACAAACGCCTATAAGAATACCGAACGGTTGATCAACCTGATTTCCGATCTCGATGAAATCACAAAACTCGAAAGCGGTAAACAAGAACTCCATTACCAGAATTTTATCATCCAAGATTTGATCAATGACGTATATGAATCATTGACCATCAAATCTGTGGCCAAAAACATCCATTGCCAGATCAAGAAAGGATGTGAACAGCCGATCAGGGTTTATGCAGACAAGGAAAAAATCAGACAAGTATTGATCAACCTGGTTGACAATGCAATCAAATACGGCAACCAGGAAGGAAAAGTGGAAGCCAGCATTTACAAAACGGATGACAAAAACATTCTGGTAGAAATAACAGACGATGGGATCGGCATTGCAGAAGAACATATCCCAAGAATCTTTGAAAGGTTTTACAGAACAGATTATGGCAGAAGCAGGAATATCGGAGGAACTGGCCTAGGTCTCGCCATTTGCAAACACATCATTGAAGCACATGGGCAATTCATTCAAGCAAGAAGTTCTCCAGGTATTGGCACAACCTTTGGCTTTACACTCAAAAAGATAAAAGACCCTGCCTAAGCAGAAGCAATCAAATCCATTGGAGCATCAACAAGTGTAGTAACCTGTCCATGGATGACTGATTCCACAATTTTTTCCATTGGCGTTGTCAAGGCCAATGGATTGGCCGGCTGATTATCAAAAATCCACCTGTTGAAGTAAACAGGAAAATAATCATCAATTGTTGACACGACGGAGACAGCAAATTCATGCAAAGCAGCAGCATTGCAAGCCTGCTCATACTGACCATGCATGGGCAAAACCATCAGCTGCTTTCCCAAATACAGTGCTTCAGCAGGAGTCTCAAAACCTGCCCCGGTTATGACACCATGAGACCTGATCAGGCTGTCATCAAACATGGATTGGTTCAACGGAAGCAACTTGATGTTTTCTTGCTGCGCTACAGTTTCAACCTGTTTTGAAAAAAGATGAAACTTAAAATTCTTCAATCGTAGCAGCTGCTTGATGACCAGATGATCTGCATAATGTCCGAGATAGACCGTAATATGTCCATCATTGACAGGCGTTGCATGCAAGATGGAAGACTTGATGATTGGCGAAAAAATATTGGCATCATATTGCCTGAAATGAAGCCCTACCGTTCTTGTGCCACTGGCATAATTTGACAAGACCCATTCTCCCATTGCATTTTTGTTTTGCGGCCTGGGAACCTTTTTGCTCATGAAGCTTGCCTGATGGCCAAAATGGACGGATGGCTTGCCCTTTAACTTACAAGCCAATGAGGTGATGCATTCAAAATCATTGATGACAAGATCATATTTTTCAACTGGAAGAAATCTTGCTTCATTCAGGATTTTCCTAAGATGAATACCCCCAATTGTTTTCAAAAAATCAATCCCACCAGATTGTACATCATACTGCAAACTAACGCCATTGCTTCTGTAAGCAACGGGCAAGGAAGTTTTTAGTGCACTGTTGTTCCCACTCAGAAAAATATCTACATCCCCATAGGCTTGCAACAATGGTAGAATTGTATTTGCCCTGCTGATATGACCATTTCCTGTTGCCTGAACTGCATAAAATATTTTCATCCTGAATCAATGTGAAGCAGAAACAATAGAGGTAAAAAACAAAGCAACTTCATCAGTCAATACATTGAGCATGGGTATCTTGTTGTTGCTGCGCATATGAATCACTTCCGGTACAACATGCTCTTTTTCATTGAATGAATGGATCTTCCATTCGCCTTCATTGTACTCAAGTGAGGTGAGGTTTTCAATCCAATCTCCACTGTTCATGTAGTTGACAGAACCTGAAGCCATGGAAACTGTTCTGATCTGGGGCTGGTGGATATGACCACAAATCACTGTATCATATCCTTTGGCAATGGCCAATTCTGCTGCAGTCTGTTCAAAATCACCAATCCATGCAACTGCCTTCTTCACCCCATTTTTCACCTTCTTGCTGAAACTCATCTTCTCGCGACCCATGGTCTTGAGCACCCAGTTGATGGCCCTGTTCAGGAGGATCAAGAGGTCATAACCATGCCCCCCCAATTTTGCAATCATCTTGGCACTTCCCTTGGTGGTAGCATCAAATACATCACCATGAAAAATCCAAGTTTTCTTACCATCCAAGTCTATTACCAATTTGTCAACCAATTGAAAATTCCCCAATTGTAAGCCACTGTATCTTCGCAGCGATTCGTCGTGGTTTCCAGTAACATAAACGATTTGAGTGCCTTTGGCAATCATCCCAAATATTTCCTTGATCACTTGCATGTGCGAAGCCGGGAAATAATGTTTTTTGAATTGCCATATATCCATGATATCGCCATTCAATACCAGAAGCTTGGGGGATATGCTTCTAAGGTAGGAGACCAATTCTGATGCATGACATCCATATGTACCAAGATGAACATCACTGATTACAGCAACTTCGAGATTTCTCCTGTCCATGTAAAAGGGTTTTCTAAAGTTCCCCCTTCACCATTACCCCAATGTTAGGGACTGATCAATAAATCTTAAAGTAAACTTGATGGAATTGTTATGCAGTGGCTTCAGCATACAGGTGCTGAATCAATCCATCGGCCAATCCGATTTTGGGAACAAGCATCTCATCCATATTGCCCCATTTCATGACTTGAAGGTAAATCATCAGCGCAGGAACAATCACATCAGCCCTGTCCTCCCGTAAATTGTAAAGCCTGATCCTGTCTTCCAATGAACAGGATGAAAATTCTTTGTAATAATCCTTGAGAACATCCACATGCAAAGGCTTTCCATCTTTTTTTTTGCTCAGAGAAAACACCTTGTTAATGTTCCCTCCCGTTCCAATGGCAATGGTCTTTTTCTGTCCACGTAAATTTTCACGGATGGCATCCTTCATCTCCTGCCAATCAGCATCGGTAACCATGTTCTTCAACAGGCGGATGGTTCCAATATTGAATGAACGTTTGTAAACCAGGGTATTGTTAGAGAAAAATGTCAGTTCAGTGCTGCCACCCCCAACATCTACATAAAGATAATTGTTGCTGTCATTTAGGTTTTCTGCAACATGTGATTCATAAATCAAGGAGGCTTCAAAATCACCAGAAATGACTTTTATGTTGATCCCTGTTTCAAGAAATATTTTCCTTACTACCTCATTCCGGTTTCGTGCATCGCGCATCGCGCTGGTAGCAACAGCAATGGACTTGTCTACCCCATAGGCATTCATCAGGTGTGCATAGGCCTTCATGGTTTGAAGGATCATGCGTTTTCTCTCTTTGGAAATTTCCCCTGTTTCAAATACATCGAATCCCAAACGAAGGGGGACCCTTATCAGATTGAGTTTATTAAAGCTTGATACACCGTCACCGTTAACAGTAACCTCTGAAATGAGAAGCCTGCTTGCGTTCGAACCGATATCAATTGCTGCCAGTCGCACGTTTCTTGATGGGTTGTTTCTTTACCAGGTAGTTATAGATCTCCTGCTGTGAACGGGTTTTCTTTTTATCAGGTGAAGATACATAGTTGTTGATAAACTCAGGATCCAAAATTCTAGCTTTTACATTGTCACTCAATTGAATTTTCAGAATTTCCAACAACTCCTTTTTCAAATCATTGTCGATAACTGGACAGGCGGCCTCTACACGATGATCAAGGTTCCGCACCATCCAATCTGCACTGGAGATGTAGACCAACACATTTCCTGCGTTGTGGAAAACCAACACCCGGGCATGTTCTAAATACTCATCTACAATACTGATGGCATGCGGTGAAACCTGTTTTTTCTTGGTATGTTTTTTGGCAGAATAGATGCCACGGATGATCAAGTTGACTTCTACTCCGGCAGCAGCAGCCTGGTTGAGTTTTTCAACCAAGGTCACATCACTGAGTGAGTTCAATTTCAATGTTATAGTGGCAGGAAACCCTTTTTTTGCTTCCTTGATTTCCTTATCAACAAGATCGGAAATCTTTTTCCTCATGCCTACCGGACTAACCAATAGTGTTTTACATTCTTCGAGTGCACCAGTATGGGAGACGGGATTTTCAAGATAATAGAATATCCTGTTGATGTCTGCCATGATGGCCCTATTCGAAGTAAGCAGACAATGATCCCCATAAAAATTGGCTGTTTTTTCATTGAGGTTACCGGTACTCACAAATCCATACTGTATGGTCTTGTTTTGCTCACGTTTGTTGATGATGCATACTTTTGCATGCACTTTCATGTTGGGAATACCCAGAATAACCTTAACACCTTCTTCCTCCAGCACTGTCTTCCATTCCAGATTGGCCTCCTCATCGAACCTGGCCTTCAGCTCCAACATCACTTCAACTTTTTTACCATTTCGGGCAGCATTGACCAAAGCATTGATCACTTTGGATTCTGAGGCAAGCCTATAAGCTGTAATCTTGATGGATTTGACATCTGGATCAATAGCGGCTTCTCTCAACAAATCGATGATGGCATTGAAAGAATGATATGGGAAATGAAGCAAGACATCTTTTTTATCAATCACATCCGTTACTCGTATGGCAGAGTTCAGGTCAGGATGGGGAATGGCTGCCATTCTTCGTTTTGTGACTGGAAACACATCTGGAAAATCCATAAAATGTTTGAAATTATGAATACGCCCACCGGGAATAATGCTTGACTTGCTGTTCAGTTTCAGCTTCTTGGTGAGGTAAAGCAACAGCCCGCTGTTCATCTCCTTATCATATACGAAACGGACAGGTTTTCCTTTCCGTCTTTTCTTCAACCCCTTTTGCATTTTTTCAACAAGAGAAGTACTGATATCGTTGTCAAGATCCAATTCAGCGTCTTTTGTCACTTTGAAAATATGCGCTTCAAAATGGTCATATCCGAAATAGGAAAATATATAGGGAAGATTCACCCTGACAATATCCTCCAGCAATATGATATGTGTTTCTCCTTTGGTTGTGGGCAGCTGGACAAAACGGCCAAGTGTTTTGGAGGGAATCTCAATCAGCGCATATTGCTGCTTGTATGCAGAATTTTTCTTCTGCATCACCACACCAAGATAAATACTCTTGTCTCGCAGATAAGGGAGTTCAGGCAAACTCTCAATCATCAATGGAATGATGTTAGATCGAACTTCTTTTTCAAAATAATCAATCACGAACTGCTTTTGATCCCTGGTGAGTTGCTGATCATTTTTGATGAAAATCTTATTCTTTTTGAGTTCAGCTTGAATGTTTGCCCAAATCCGGTCAAATTCACTTTGCTGTTTCAGCACAACATGCAACAAATCAATCAAAACCTCTGAAACTCCATCTTCCATATGAACATTAAGCCTTGACTTTGTTGTTCCCAATTCTGCCATCCTTTTTAAGGTTGCCACCCGTACACGAAAAAATTCGTCCATGTTGTTTGAAAAAATACCCAGGAAACGAATCCGCTGGCTGATGGGTACTGTAGGATCATTGGCTTCTTGTAATACCCTTGCATTGAAGCTTAGCCAGCTGATATCCCGTTGCACGTAAGTTGACTTGTTCACCATGTGATAGTATTTTTCAGAACTTATTCAAGTGAAAATTAATACATTATAAAACAAGTTTTTTGATTTAAAGATTGTTTACAGTAACTTAATACTGCATGAAAATTAGGTTAAAACTCATATTGGTCCTTTTGTTGTGTTATTTGGGCACACCATCAGCCCTTGCAGGTGGGAAAGAAGAACCTTTGGAAATCCAATTTTCATTTCTGGGTAAAACATATACAATAAAGACCCAGAAAATGCCAGGAGAATTTCCAAACAGTCAAAACAATGCAGATAACTTCTCCGGCACCATACAATTACTGGATACGTATTGTGCTGACATCATCCCTGAGTTGTCAGCCATCAGGAACAAACTACGCTTATCAGACTGGCATTATTACCAGCTGATGAGAAAAGTATCTCAACAGCTCATCCCTAAAGAGAAAAATTATTGGGGGTATACCTATTGCAAATGGTTTTTCCTGGCGCGAACTGGGTTCAGGCCTGTCTTGTGCACCATAGACAACAAACTGCTACTTTATGTCAAAAGCAACTCAACCATCTACAATATTCCCATCAAGCTCATAGATACAAAACAATATGTTTGCATGAATTACCATGATTACAACTACGACATACCCATTGAAAGAGAAGCTCCCTTGCTCATTCAATCATCCTTCGTTGAGAAAGGAAATGATTTCGACTATACGATTCTAATCATGCCGGATTTTCCTGAAGAAAAATACATATCCAAATCGATTGAATTCGAATACAAAGGGGAAAAAGAAAAATACCAGATAAAGGTATGCCCTGAAACAAAAGATTATTTCATCAACTACCCTGTAACCGACTACAGGTTTCAATTCAACATACCCCTGAGCAAATTGACCTATCAATCACTCATACCATCACTGAAAACAAAACTCAAGGGAAGGTCAGTATCGGAGGGAGTAGAATACATCATGTTCCTGGTGAGAAATGCGTTTGCCTATGAAACAGATTCTTCTTTGTATGGAAGGGAGAAAAGATTTTCACCTGAAGAAACATTGGCTTCAGAGTTGAGCGACTGCGAAGACCATGCGGGCTTGTTTTTTGCCCTGGTGCGTGAAGTGTATGATCTGCCCATGATTGTACTCAGCTATCCAGGCCATATCAATGTTGCTGTTAAACTGAAAAAAAACAAAGGCAAAACGCTCACTCACAATGGCATGGCTTATACAATTTGTGAACCCACCCCACAAAAGAAAATACTTTACCTTGGACAGGTTCAAAAGAAGCTTAAAGAGCAGCGGTTCGAAATAGCCTACGAATACCTGCCACAAAAATCAATGAATTGACTCATTTGATTGCCTGGGGTGTGATGGCTTTCTTGCGCAAGGAATCTATCAATTGTTGAGCACCCTCACCCATGCGGGAGTAATATTTTTCACCATTCTTAATGAATGAAAAACTCATGCAACTGTCCTCATTTGAAAAGTAAACCACATCAACAATTTCCCCTTTCCCGTAAAAATAAAATTTTCCACGTGTTTGACAAGTTTTGGATCCTGATATGCTGCCGCTGTTGATATCAGCAATGACAGTTTTCAAAAGACCCATATCCTTGACTTTTGTCACTTTGAAAAACCGGGGATTGGAGGGTTTGTCATAGTAAATACAAGCTGCACTGTCTGCAAGATTGATCTGGTCCATCATCCCCTTGGGCTTGATGGGAACATAGGTTCCTTCAAATTTCTTGGATTGATGTTGAATATCACCACGAATGCATGACGACAAGCCAACAAAAATTGCGATAGTAATGATCAAGTACTTCATGACAAATAAATAAAAAAGCCACTCCATGAAGAAGTGGCTTTGAAATTAATATTTTTAATTAATATGCTTTGTTCTGTGGGTCCCAATTGGTCCATCCAGTTGTCCAGTTTGAAGTTCCCATTGCACCCCTGAAAGTTGTAGTGGTGAAGTAAGAATTCATTCCTGTAAAACTTGCACCAGTGAGTGCAGGTGAACCAGTAGCTGGTAAGAAGTTGGGGGAGGTGGAATAAAAAGGCGAGGTCAACTTGGCATCATTTGCAGTTGCCAGGGTTGAACTACCTTCAGACTCTACTCTCATTTTCATTTGTGCAGGAGTTACGATGGTCAATGCAGTAGCATCATTTCTGTAAACGTTTGCAGCATCATTTGAATGCAAAAGGTTGTTCTTGAATTCAGAAGTTTTGTCCACATAATAAGCCTTTGCTGTTGCTGCAGACTCTAAAGACAAACCACCCTTTGGCCAGCCAATGATAATTGAATTTCTAAGGACAAATTGTGTAGCTCTTCTCCAACGGTTACCAAAATTGTGGTTGGCAGCTGTTCCTGTTGCATTGTTTGCGCCTACGAAGGTAAAGTTGCTCAGCTGTGGCCTTGTAAAAGGTGTAGCAGTTGTACCAGTAGCATCGTTGTCACACTCAATACCATTTCCAGCATCTCCACCATCAACAAAATCAGGCTTGCGGCAGGCAATTCCATACTGGATTTTACCGGTGTATCCAAAGTCGAAATCGAAATCATCATCGGCAGTTGCGAAAGCAACCAGGTTCTTACAGTTAACGGTTCCACCAAAAAACTCATAGGCATCATCATTACCAAAAGAAACCTGTACATTTTCAATGATGGTACCCGATCCAACGCCACCCATGGTAAGACCGTTGATCTCAGAACCAGGTTCTGCTGCAATACCAGCATACTCAATGCGCACATAACGGAGAATACCACTTTCATCATTAGGGTCAGTACCGCCAAACTTACGACCTACTCCACCTTCAACTGTTGGAGCTGGATCCTGAGGACGGTTGGTCGGCGCCTTACCCAAAAGAATGATTCCACCCCAGTCGCCAGGTGTTCTTTGTCCGATTGCTTTACCACTGGTAAATACGATAGGATCTGTAGCCCTACCGTCAGCAATCAACTTGGCACCTCTTTCAATGATCAAGGCGCCCTTCTCAGTGATGTCACTAACAACAACACTTCCGGGAGCGATGGTAAGAATATTGCCATCAGTGATGTACACATACCCTTTGAGGGTGTACTTGCCCTTAGGCAGGTAATAGCTCTTGTTCAAGATACCTTGAATGATACCGCCATTTGTGGCAGGATCCTGAGGATCTGAAGTTGCAGTACCACCACCTGTAGTATTGTTGATGGTTTCTTCAAAATTAACTTTGATACATGAACTGAACGCAAGCATTGCGATGGAGAAAAGTCCCAAAAGGATTTTTTTCATAAACTGTGTTTTGTCTTTTTGTTGCTAAAGATTTTTATTTATTTTTTTTTGCTGATGTTGAAGTCATAGGTGAATCCTACTGTTATAGTAGATCCTGGCTTGTAGGCATTGAAAAGCCTGTCCACACCTTCTTTATAAGCAGTGGCTTCGTCAACGTTTTCATAGAAATAAAAAGCGTTGTTGAGGATATCGGCGAAATTGATTTTCAGTTCTCCCTGACCAGCCAACACTTTTTTGGACAATTGCAAATCCAGCTGGTTTCTGGGCCTCTCATAAACGTTGGGGAACTCTTCATTGCCCACGAGTGTCAATCTTTCACCTACTTTGTTGTAGAGCAAAGAGGCATTGAATTTAGATCCATTGTATTGAAGCCCTGCGTTGATCAGGTATGGAGACTGTCCCTGTAATGGCCTATTGGCCTTTACTTCCTTGTTACCTGCACTCAGGTCTTTGAATACAACCTCAGATTGGATATAAGTATAATTTCCAAAAAAGCTGAGGTTCTTCAAAGACTGAGAAATAAAATCAAGTCCTTTCCTGACTTCAAGTTCAAAGCCCAAAGTGTTTGCACTTACAGCATTTTGGTAGAAATAACGGCGTGATTCACCAGTGCTTGAAGGATCAAGCCTAAACTCAATGGGATCTGAGAAGTTTTTATAAAAGGTACCCAGTGTTATGGCTTCGCCAGCCTTTGGATACAATTCATATCGAACATCATAATTTAGGATGGAACTTCTCAACAGGCCAGTATCACCTTTCACCCCATAGTTCATTTCATAATCATAGAATGCAAATTCTGCAATTTCCCTGAACTCAGGACGGGCAACCGTTCTGCTGGCAGAAAGCCTTAGATTTTGTTTATCGCTTGCATTGATCAGAACATTCATGGAAGGGAGGAGATCCCATTTTTCTGTTAGCTTCGTATTCCTCAACCCTGTCTGGTCTTTTGATGTGAGCAATTGCTGGAAATTCTCAGCACGCAATCCCCAGATGAAACGGAAGGCTCCAAATTTGTTGTCCATCATTCCATAGGCAGCATTCAACACTGAGACCCCAAAATACCTGTCTTGGTTGTTGGTAAACTCATCTAGGATGTAACCGTTTTGCCCCATGTTATCATAGAAAAAAGCTGATTCTACTGGCTTGAATGCATTGGCAGCTACGAATGAGTTGATGTTGGTTGTATTATAACGGAATATGCGGCTTTTGAAATCACGTACCCTTCCAAGGCTGGAGCCACCAAATTTGAGGGTTTGCTTGTCCTTACCACCCCAGTTCATGGGCACAATGAATTGTCCGCCTCCACCAAAACTATAATCGCTCAACTCACTGTAAAACCTTCTGGTATCATCCGGATCAATTTCAAATTTATTGTTTGTATTGATGGACCTTGCATACAACGCACTGCGAAGATCGGGTTGGTTTTTCTGGTTGTATCCAGCATTGCCATTCCATTTGAATTTAATGCCCTTTGCACTCAATTGGTGTTCTCCTTCCAACTGAGCACTGTACAAAGAACGCTGGTTGAGGTTGGATGAATAAAACTGAATATCATTCAATCGGCTGGTGTTGTAACCAATCCTGGTATAATAATTGTCTTCAAACAATTGGTTGAAAAGATTCTTCAGTGAAACCTTGTGCTTTCCTTTTACCCAGGTAATGTTGGCAACAGCGCCCATATTGGTCTGGTAACGATTTTGGTTATCGTTGTAATTGAAAATAGTAGTACCGTTGGTTTCGTAAAAGGAACGTTCTACATTGTACACCAACATTGAATTCCTGTAGTTGGCGGCAAGCAACACACCAAGGTTGGCACCACTTTTGAACTTATGGTTTTGTGCATAGGTGATGTTGAACGTTTTGATGGGGGCTGCATTTGCAGACACTTGCTGGTAAACATCACCCCTGAAAAGCTTGGTCAATTCTATCTGCTTGTTGAGTCCTGCAGCATCTTTTCCCAAGACCCTGTAGAGTTGGGCTGTGACAGGAAAACTGTCTGGAAGGCTTCTGGTACCATCATCAAAACCCAACCAATCGTACTGGTTGCGCTGGTTGCTGATGAATGGCTTGAAGGTTGACTGGGTATTGTATCCAAGTCCAAACCCAACAGTCAACACATCTTTTGTAGGGATATCCTTTGTATTGACTTGTACAAGACCCCCAGAAAACTCACCGGTAAACTCAGGAGTGGCTGTTTTGTTGATGATGATGTTATCAATCAACGCTGCAGGAAACATGTCAAATGAAAAAGCTTTCTTGTCTGGCTCACTGCTGGGAAGCAGGGCTGAGTTCAGCATGGCTGAATTGTAACGGTCTGACAAACCGCGGACAATGACAAATTTATTGTCTTGTACTGAAGCACCACTCACACGCTTCAACACCTCACCGGTATTCTTGTCGGGTGTTCTCCTGATGAAATCTGCAGCCAATCCACTGGACATGGCAGTATTGCTTCTCTGAAATGTTAATAGTGCAAGACTGCTTTCTTGTCTACGGGTAGATTTGATGACAATGGCGTCACTGTTTTTGGTTTGTGGCTCTAGCACAACCACGAGTGAGTTGTCACCATTGATGCTGACCTCAACGTCAGCAATTGACTTTGTATTGAATCCAACACTGGAAACAGTGAAGCTGTATTTTTTCCCGGTCTCAAGTGTGATACTGAAATTACCTTCCACATCTGCAACGATCACTTTTTTTGTTTCCTCAACCAAAATGGAGGCCCCAGCAATCGGCTCGTTCTTTGTATTGACTACTTTGCCGGTTATTTTCTGTCCCTGTGCAAAAACAGATACAGACATCGCGATGGAGATAAACAGCAAAACAAATACCCTTAATTGTGACAGCTTCAACATACTAAAAATTGATATGCAAAAGAACAATTCTGGCATTAAGCAAGGGTTAGCCATATATTAACCAATTGTAATGGGTATGTTACCCCAATGTTAAGGGTGGAAAATCTTGTTAAAAATTCACATCTTTGCAGTCTTAAACCATCACATGAAAGGAATCATTTTGGCAGGCGGTTCAGGAACCAGGCTTTACCCAATCACTTATGCCATCAGCAAGCAGATCATGCCCGTTTATGACAAGCCCATGATCTATTATCCCTTGTCCACCCTCATGTTATCGGGCATAAAGGATATCCTGATCATTTCCACCCCCCAAGACCTGCCCCAATTCAGAAAATTGTTTGGTGATGGAAGCCATATAGGGTTGAACATGAGTTATGCAGAACAACCCATTCCGAATGGACTGGCGCAGGCTTTTGTGATTGGTGAGGAATTTATTGGCAATGACCCTTGTGCGCTGGTCTTGGGAGACAATATTTTCTATGGTACCGGACTGGGGAAAACCCTGGAAAAGAATGCCAACCCAGATGGGGGCATCGTCTATGCCTACCAGGTAAGCGACCCGGAAAGATATGGTGTGGTTGAATTTGACCAAAACATGAAGGCCATATCCATTGAAGAAAAGCCAGAAAAACCCCGAAGTAAGTTTGCTGTACCCGGACTTTATTTTTATGACAATGAAGTGGTGGAGATTGCAAAAAACATCAAACCCTCGCCCAGAGGTGAATATGAAATAACCGACGTCAACCTTGAGTACCTTAACAGGGGTAAACTCAATGTATCAGTTCTTGACAGGGGAACAGCCTGGCTGGATACCGGAACCTTTGATTCACTGATGCAGGCCTCTCAATTTATACAGGTAATTGAGCAGAGGCAAGGAATCAAAGTGGCTTGTATTGAAGAGATCGCCTGGAGAAAAGGCTTCATTGATACTGATCAACTGGTAAAGCTTGCGCACCCGCTGCTCAAAAGTGGTTATGGTAAGTATATGATGGACCTGCTCAATTAACTTAAAATGAAAAAAATACTCGTTACCGGAGGATCAGGATATATAGGCTCCCATACCTTGGTTGACCTCATTGAAAATGGTTTTGAAGTCATCTCTGCAGACAACAATTCCAGGTCTACCATTGGAATGCTGGAGGGAGTGGAAAAAATAACGGGTACTAAGGTCAAAAACTATAAAGTTGACCTCTGCAATTTTGATGAAACCCGTGCCATATTTGAGGAGAACAGTACCATTGCAGGAGTCATTCATTTTGCCGCCTACAAGGCCGTTGGAGAATCTGTAGAAAAACCACTCCTGTATTTTCACAACAACATGGGATCCCTGATCAATATTTTGAGGTGCATCGAGGAGTTCAAGGTTCCCAATTTTGTCTTCTCTTCCTCTTGTACTGTATATGGAAATCCTGATGCAATTCCTGTCACTGAGCAAACGCCCAGAAAGCATGCAGAATCTCCCTATGGATTGACCAAACAAATGGGAGAACAAATGATCGAAGCTTTTGCGGCCTCCAATAAATCGACCAATTCCGTCTTGCTGCGGTATTTCAACCCTGCAGGAGCTCACCCTTCCACGTTGATTGGCGAACTTCCTATTGATAGGCCACAGAACCTTACTCCCGTCATCACACAAACTGCCATTGGAAAAATACCAGCATTGACCGTGTTCGGAAATGATTATCCCACCAGAGACGGATCCTGCGTTCGCGACTTCATCCATGTATGCGATCTGGCCCATGCCCACACGTTGGCTCTAGAATTTCTCATGAAAAACAAGAACGTGAACAACTGCGAAGTGTTTAACCTCGGTTCAGGGGATGGAATTACCGTGCTTGAATCCATTAAAGCGTTTGAAGAAAGCACTGGCGTGAAATTGAATTATTCCATCGGCAACAGAAGACCAGGAGATGTCATCGCCATCTATGCCAACAACGACAAAGCTAAAAATGAACTTGGATGGTGGCCAAAGTATACTGTAAATGACATCATGACCAGTGCGTGGAAATGGGAGCAATACATTCAAAATCAACCCACACATCTGGACCTAAGGTCGCACCGCTTGAACTAGCCCCAAAAAATTAACCTTTTGCAGCCCAAATAACGCCCGATTTAGTGTTATTTTGCAGCAAAGTTTAATTATCATGTTGGATGCCATTCAAGTAACAGGACAGAAGGACACAAGGAGCGGTTTTGGAGATGGAATATTCGAATTGGGAAAATCCAATCCCAATGTTGTTGCCCTTACTGCTGATCTGGCTGGTTCAATGAAGCTGAATGCTTTCATCAAATCCTTTCCTGAACGTTTTATACAATGCGGCATTGCAGAGGCCAACATGATTGGTATTGCTGCAGGATTGACCATCGGAGGAAAAATACCTTTTACAACAACGTTTGCCAACTTTTCCACCGGCAGGGTCTATGACCAAATCAGGCAATCAGTTGCCTATTCAGGAAAGAATGTCAAAATTTGTGCATCGCATGCAGGCTTGACCCTCGGAGAAGATGGTGCGACACACCAGATTCTTGAAGACATCGGACTGATGAAAATGTTACCTGGGATGACCGTGATTGTACCCTGCGACTACAACCAAACAAAAGCAGCCACTATCGCCATTGCCGATCATGAAGGGCCTGTTTATCTCCGGTTTGGAAGGCCCGTTTGGCCCATCTTTACCAATGCAGACGAGCCGTTTGTTGTAGGCAAGGCCCAACAATTTTCAGAAGGCAGTGACGTGAGCATTTTTGCCTGCGGACACCTGGTTTGGAAGGCCATTGAAGCGGGAAGGATCCTCAAGGAAAAAGGAATTCATGCTGAAATCATCAACATTCACACCATCAAGCCCCTGGATACTGATGCAGTCATCGCCTCGATCAAAAAAACAGGATGTGCTGTCACTGCAGAAGAACACAATGTATTGGGTGGATTGGGTGACAGCATTGCCCAAACAGCTGCAAAATCATTCCCGATTCCCATTGAAATGATTGGCACCCAGGATACTTTTGGAGAAAGTGGAAAGCCCACTGAACTGCTCAAAAAATATGGCCTGGATACAGAATTCATTGTTGCTGCTGCTGAAAAAGCAATGGCAAGAAAGAAAGCTTAAACGACAATGTTACCCGAGCTGGACGATAATGAATTGGTCAGGTTGTTCAAGGATACCCAGCAGCGGGAAAAAGCATTTACTTCCATCGTAAAAAAATACCAGGAAAAGATCTACTGGCAGGTCAGAAGGATTGTCATTACACACCAGGATGCAGATGATGTGATGCAAAATGTTTTCATCAAGGCTTGGAATGGACTGAACAATTTCAGGGAAGATGCCAAATTATACACCTGGATCTACCGCATTGCCGTCAATGAATCCCTGACCTATCTTGAACAACAAAAAAGAAGGAATTCAGTCTCTTTTGATGATGTCAGCGAAAGCTTGGAGAACAAAATGCAGAGCGAAAAAGGCTTTGATGAGAACAAGGCCATCTGGAAATTACAGTTGGCAGTCCAACAACTACCTGAAAAACAACGCATTGTATTCAATTTGCGCTATTTTGATGAGATGCCATACGAAGAAATGAGCCAAGTGCTAGACACCTCGGTTGGTGCCTTAAAGGCCAGTTATCACCATGCAGTTAAAAAAATTGAAGAATATATCCTCAACCATTAAACCCCCAGGGTTCGCCACTGTCTAACCATCACATGCCAAGCATTGACAACATATCAGAAGAATTAACATCCCTAAGCCAGCACGTTGCCCAACTGCCGAAAAACACCCCTTTCACAGTACCCAATGGTTATTTTGACAATTTCCCAGGCCGGTTGATGGATTCCATTCAACATGAAGCATCGGGACAGGATTTGATTGAACTTTCCCCTTTGCTCAAGTCCTTGAAGCATGAAAACCCCTACACCACTCCTGAAGGCTATTTCAACCATTTTAAGGTTGAAACACCAAAAGATCAGGCTCCTGTTGTTGGGATGTTTACATTGAGATCATGGGTAAAATATGCTGCAGCAGCCTGCCTGTTGGGAATCATTGCCACCGTATTTTTTGTTTCCAAAACAGAAACTGAGATGCCATTGGCCAGCCTGTCCAAAGAACCCCAAACTTTTCAACACAAGGTTTCTCCTGATGCCATTGCCATGTACCTGGAGGAAATGGACAACCTATCCTCTGTAGAAACAACTGAAAATGAACAGGTCGATACAGGATCCAACCTTTTGGTTGACATGAGCAGTGAAACAATTAAAGAAATATTGCAAGAAATCCCTGATAAAGACATCTCATTGTACGTAGACCAAAATGGTTTGGTAGATGTACAACCACTCAACTAAAAAAAAGCCATTAACGTCATGAAAACATCATTTCTCCTTACCGCCATGCTCATCCTTGGTTTTGCATCACAGGCACAGTCCATGAAGCCTGATCGTGATGCAAGGACTGCTGAGATCAAAAAAATCCAGGCCATGGAAATGGCTTTCATCACCAAGGAATTAAATCTTTCCCCTGATGAGGCACAAAAATTCTGGCCTGTTTTCAACCAGTACAGGAATGAACTGAAGGGAATGGCTGGAGAGCGAAAAGTTGGCGATCATCTGGAGAAACAACAAAAAATGCTAGACATCAGAAAGAAATACAGGGAAGATTTTACCAAAGTGATGAGCCATGAAAGGGCAAACAAGGTTTTTGGGGCAGAAGACGAATTTAAGTCATTGGTTAGACGCGAGTTTCAGAAGCGATTGTCAGAAAAAAAACAACTGGAACCCCGCAAAAAAGGGTTTTGATAGTATTTTTTAATAATGTAATTTTAACTCGGTGTTTTTCATAGGTTAGCAACGGCTGGCTCTTTTCAGAGCTGGCCTCTTTTTTTATACGATAAGGCCAAAAAATACCTAGTAACACGTAATGTATATAAGTGAAATTACTGATTTTTCTCTTCTAACGCTTGGTAGACGGGTGTTTTAATATCATGGTAAAAAAGAAATTTCCAATGTTCTTCAACTGAAATTTCCCACCATTTTTGCCTTAATTCCATGGCCTTTTTCCCGTCATGATCATACTTGGCAACGAACTTTGTTTTCATCTGTTGCAGCTGTGGAGCTTCGTCTCCACCAAAGAAAACAACCTCGTTATCCTCCCTGATCCAAAAAACCTGGTGAAAAGGGGAATGGCCTCCAGAAAGTTCATGCCGGATATGGCCTGCGATCATACCATGGTCTCCAACAAGGTGCACTTTCTCATTGCCTTCCAAAATGGATAGCCTTTCTGCTTGATAAGAGGCATTGCCTGCATGCAGGGCATAATCAAGTTCTTTTTCGTTGATATAATACTGCGCGTGGGGGAAACTCAAATGAGCAACACCGCTATAGGGATCCACAATGGAAATCCCGCCGGCATGGTCCCGGTGCAAATGGCTCATCAGCACCATGGTGATGTCGCCGGGGGAATAGCCATGAAGGGCAAGATTGTTGTACAATTGGAGCACTCCATTTTCAGAAAATCCCAAACCGGAATCAAGTAGAATCAAATCATTTTTTGTCTCCACTAAAAATGGCTGTATTTCAACCAATAAACTTCCCCTTGCCCGCTGTTGAAGATCATCTTTCGCAGTATCAAATGGCAGAAATATTTTGGTATGGTCGATTGTAAAAGAGCCTTCAGAAAGGGGTATGATTTTCATGTAGTATGTTAACGGATTACCATTTGACGGTCAGCGTCAAGGCGTATAAGGATAAACAAGAGGACGGAAAAAGTGATCAGGGAAGTTCCACCATAACTCATGAAGGGAAGGGTAATTCCAATGACAGGAATAATCCCGATGGTCATGCCAATGTTGATGAACACATGAAAAAAGAATACTGAAGCAACACCATAAGCATAGGTCCGGCTGAAAGCACTTCTTTGCCGTTCTGCCATGCCGATTATCCTGAACAACATGAAAAGATAAAGGCCCAGCAAGACAATGCTTCCGGCAAATCCAAATCCTTCACCGATGGTACAGAAAATGAAATCAGTCCTCTGCTCAGGAACAAAATCGTACCGCGTTTGGGTACCTTTCATCAAGCCCTTGCCCCAAAAACCTCCTGATCCTATGGCAATCTTGCTCTGCTTCACATTATAGTTTCCTGCTTTTTTCTTGTCTTCCATTTTCTTGATATCCTCTTCACTCATGGACCCAGTATCCACCTGAAAATCCTTTCCTACCGTGGCATAGATGCGCTGTACCTGGTAGGGCTTCAAGACATTGTTGAAAAAATAAGGTACTGCAAACCGTTGAATACCAACGGCAAATACCCAAATCGTTATCACCAATACCAAGACGGATCGATCCCTCTTGATCTGTCTTTTTTCGGCATAAATGAACCCAATGGCGGCAAGAGAAAGGATGATGGCCAAGAGGTTCTGGTCAATCAAAAGCGTCATCACAACAAGCACTGCAACAGAGAAACCAATCACCAAGATGGCAGAAGGAAGCCCCTCACGGTACATGACCAGAAAAAAAGAGAAATAGACCAAGGCCAATCCAGTCTCGCTTTGAAGAATGGTAAGGATGGCTGGAACCAATACCAAAGATGCAGCGATCATTTGAGAACGCAACTTCTTGAAATTTAGATCCAAGGATGACAGGTATTTTGCCAGGGCAAGGTTCACAAATACTTTGCAGAGCTCAGCTGGTTGTAATTGAAATCCTGAAAACCGGATGATTGATTTTGTTCCTTTTACATCTGTATGAAAAGGGAAAACCAGGATCAAAAGGATCAATCCAAGCACATAAAAAATATTGGATGTAGCAGTGAAAAATTTACTGTCTGTCAGCAAAATAAAAACAGCCAAGACAGCAGAAATAAGGAAATAAAGCAGCTGTCGGCTATAATCTGTCTTGAAAGAGAGAAATCCACTGATCATGCCCTCATCCCTGTAAGTGGTGGCAAAAATACTGGCGATACCTGTAACAACCAGTACCAGGTAGATTCCCACAAGAACCCAGTCTATCCCTTTTGATATCTCAAATGAATTGTTCTTCATTGTCTGGTTTGATGGCTGAAAGATGGTAATGGACGACCGCAGTTTTTTTGCCCGGGTTGTTCTTTACTGGATACTTAGCAGTTGCCTTCAACAGCAGCTTTCGCATTTTTTGTTTGCGAAGGGAATCCAACCGATTTCGCTTTGTCTTGACAATGGGGAGGATAATTTCCGTGTTCTCAATTCTTTCCACTTCCTTCCACCTTGCAGCAGAAAGTGTGTCACGCAGGTATTTCTCCATCACTAGAGCAGCCATAGGTCCTGCCCAGGTTGCACCAAATCCAGCGTTTTCAACGATCACTGCAACTGCGATGGTAGGATTTTCCCTGGGGGCAAAACAGACAAACCAAGAGTGGTCTTTCAGCTTCTCCCGCTTGCCATAAATCATGCCATAGTTCTCTGCGGTACCTGTTTTTGCAGCAACAGCAATGCCTTCAATTCTGGCAACACCACCAGTACCCTGCTCTACAACATCCTGCATGCCCAACTGAACAATTTCAAAAGTTTCATTTGAAATACTGGTAACCTGATGCTTTTGCTTGTACCTGTTCAATACCGTGTCAGACTCCAGTTGCCCATCGATGGACTGCACAAAATGAGGTGTATAATAAAATCCTTTGTTGGCAATGATGCACATCATGTTGGCCATTTGCAAAGGTGTAGCCTGCATTTCCCCTTGACCAATTCCCAGAAACACATTGGTACATGAACTCCAGGATCTGTTGTATAATCTGTTGTAAAAACTGGTATCAACAATCAGGCCCTTGTCCTCACTTGGCAAGTCTACTCCCAGCCTCACACCCAATCCAAATGAATTCATGTATTGCTTCCACTTGAGGTATCCGTTTACGGTTCCTCCCAGCCGGGGGTTATCCACGGCCAATCTATACAAATGAGAGAAATAACTGTTGCATGAATTGGCCAATGCCACCCTCAGGTTGCCTGCATGACCAGCTGTTTTGTGTGTACACCCAATGGGCCTCCTGCAGCCATGATATGCGCCACTGCAACCAAGACCAAATTCTGGGGTTATGACCCTTTCATCCAATGCAATCAATGCCCCTGCAGGCTTGACGGTTGAACCTGGAGGGTATTGCCCCTTGATGGCCCTGTTGAAAAGTGGCCTTGCCGTATCCCTGAGCATCCAGGAAAAATTATTCTTGCGCTGATTTCCTGTCAAAAGATTGGGGTCATAGGTTGGGCCACTTGCCATGGCAATGATGCCACCCGATCTTGGATCAATGGCTACAATGGCGCCCAATTTGTTTTTCAGCATACGCTCTGCCATTACCTGAACATCAATATCGATCGATGTGCGCAAATTTCGGCCAGCGATGGCAACGGAATCATACAATCCATTTTCATAAGATCCTACTATCCTGTTTTTGTTGTCCTTGATCTGGTACCTCACACCCCTTTGCCCCATCAAAATGGGCTCATAAAAACGTTCCAGACCACTGAGGCCCATGTAGTCGCCCATTTGATAATAGTAATTGGTCTTCTTCAGGATGCTGGAATCTACTTCACCTACATACCCAAGAATATGTGCCGCCGCCTTGAAGGGGTAAGACCTAATGGGTCTTTCTTGTAGAAAGAATCCTGGTTCAAAACGAAAAATATTTTCCTGCAATTGAACGAAGGCTTCTACAGAAAGAGATGATTCAAAAATGGATGGGCGATAACGCCCGTTTTTGATGATGGCCCCAATGATGCGCTCCCGAAACGTTTCAATATCGATGTTGAGGATCTTACAAATTCCTATTGTGTCCAGCCCCTTCAATTGGGTTGGCATCACCATCAGGTCATAGGTCTGTGTATTTTCAAGAATAGATCGCCCCTTTCTATCAAAAATAATTCCACGATCAGGGTAAACAATTTTTTTACTCACTGCATTGTCCAATGCCAACAGATCATATTTGGTTGAGGCCAGCTGGAGAAATAGCAAACGGATGGCAAGGATGATGAAAGCAACCAGAAAAATTAGCTTGATAACATTTTGTCTTGACTGGTTGAATGCTGGCATAAGTTAATTGGAATTAACAGCAAAATTAGCGGTTTGCAGGTTTAGCGAAGTTTAGATTTTCTGTTGAGAAAAAGATCTGTGATCAGGATGAGCAGGAGACTTACCAAAGAAGTGCCGACAAGCTTTCCGATAAAATAAAGGAAACTACCAAACTGCATCCATTCCAGGAGGATAAGATAAAAATGATGCAAGAGGGTAAGGAAGATGAGATAGGTAGCATAAGGCACCGGGCCCATGGTTTTCTTTGTGGGCTCCTCATTGCCCCAATCAGTGGCTTCTTTGGGAAGCAAAAGATTGATGAGAAATGGCCTGGTGTATCCAATCAATACACAAGCGGCAGCATGCAAGCCGGGTGTTTTAGAAAACATATCTGCCACCATTCCCACTGCAAAGCTGACGAAAAGCAAGGCTGTTCTTCCCATCTTGAATGGCAGCCAGAGGATGAATACAAAATAGAAATACGGTACTATGAACTGATGCAATGGCGGGATCTTGTTCAACACAAAAATTTGGATGAACATGATCAACATGAACCTGATGATATTTTTGAAGAGTAGACTCATTCCTTGATGACTGTGCTTTTCAATTGATCCATTTCTTCCTGCAGAAGATTTTTAACAATGTATGCATGTTGAACAGCATAAAAATCAACTGCTGTCTTGATTTTCAATTTATAGGTATTGGTTTCCTGATCCTGATCGATCTTCTCAACATAACCAATGGGAAGTCCGGGAGGGAATTTATCTGAGTAAGGACTGCTGACCACCATGTCTCCTTTTTTTACCACAATTGTTTTGGGAATCTTGGAAAGTACCAGATAGCGAGGATCCTTACCATCCCAGCTAACTTCTCCCAACCCGCTGCCTTTCTTCAATACCGCAATTACTTTTGATTGGCGGTGAAGCAGGCTCATGACGATGGACATGTTCTCGCTTACACTGATGACGGTTCCTATCAAACCATCTGTTCCAACAACTGCCATGTTGGGCACTATACCCTGGGCTGATCCCCTGTGCAAAACAATATAATTCTGCTGAAGGAATACTGAATTAGAAATGATTTTGGCATCAAAGTATTGATACTGGCGATATGATTTCAACGAATCAACTGCAACAGTATCAGTAACAAGCTGGAAAGAGGAGTCTGGAATAAGGGATCCTGAAGGGAGGTAGGAAAGCAAGGTTGCATTTTGATTGCGCAGCGCCTGATTTTGTTCACTCAGCGTGAAGAAGGACTCAACCTTATTTACCCGATTGTTCAAATTTCCAGCAACTTCATTGGAAAACATGCCATAGGCAGTCTGGTGGAACCTGTTGTAACTGAACAGCATTGAAAGGGCCAATCCTTGCATGACAAGGAAGAATATGAAGACGGAATAGCGCTTGAGAAATAAAAAGACGTTACGCATGGAGAACTTGCTCCTAAGGGTTTTTTATTCCAATCCTTAACGCATGATGAAAGGAAAGTTATGGTAATTCTTCAGAGCCAGTCCGGTTCCCCGCACGACGCTTTTCAGTGGATCTTCGGCAATATGAACAGGGAGCTTAATCTTTTGAGAGAGGCGTTTGTCCAAGCCCCTTAACAAGGCACCTCCACCTGTCAAGTACAAGCCCCGCTTGTAGATGTCAGAAGCCAACTCAGGGGGTGTTGTTTCCAAGGCCTTGAGGATAGCCTCTTCGATCTTGAAAATGGATTTGTCGAGTGCCTCTGCAATTTCCTGGTAACTCACCATGATCTGCTTGGGTATGCCCGTAACCAAATCTCTTCCATTTACCGGTATATCATCAGGAGGTGAATCAAGATCTTTCATGGCTGCACCAATATTGATTTTGATCTGCTCGGCGGTTCTTTCTCCAATCAGCAAACTGTGGTATCTCCTCAGTGCTTCCATGATGTCTGCAGTAAACTCATCGCCGGCAATCCTAATGGATTGGTCGCAAACAATACCAGCAAGTGCGATAACGGTGATACCTGTGGTTCCTCCACCAATGTCAATGATCATGTTGCCAATGGGCTCTGTGACATCAATTCCTATACCCAGGGCTGCTGCCATCGGTTCGTGAATAAGGTATACCTCTTTTGCTCCAGCCTGCTCAGCACTATCGCGAACGGCCCTTTTCTCCACCTCTGTAATGCTGGATGGGATACAAATCATCATTTTCCAACTTGGTGGGAAAAGTGGCTTCTTGGGATAGATCAATTTGATCATCTCGCGGATCATCAATTCGGCAGCATTAAAATCTGCGATTACGCCATCCCTGAGGGGCCTTACTGTCCGAATGCTTTCATGGGTCTTTTCATGCATCAACAATGCCTTTTTGCCCACTGCAAGCAATTGCTTGGGATTGTTCCTGTCAAGGGCTACAATCGAAGGTTCATTCACGACAATTTCATCGTTGTGTATGATCAGTGTATTGGCTGTGCCAAGGTCAATGGCAATATCCTGTGTAAACCATGTAAAAAGTCCCATTCTTGCTGTATTTTAAGCGCTTTACAAAGTTCAAATAAATAACCCAATAAACAATCATGAATTTTGCTGAAAATATATTTCAGTGTAATCCATGTTGTATGAAAAATCAGCTCCGAAATTCGTAACCGATGTCTTTCCGGAAATCCATTCCTTCATACCCAATGGACTTGATGGCATCCAGTGATTTTTCAACCGCTTCGTTGATGTCCTTGCCATAGGAGGTGACAGCAGCTACCCTTCCACCATTTGTCAGCAAATCGCCCTCAGCCCCTTTTATTCCTGCATAAAAGACGATTGTATCAGCTGAAAATGAGGAGTCAAGACCCTTGATTTGCTTGCCTTTTTCGAAATCTCCTGGATAGCCCCCACTCACCAAAACCACGGTGGAAGAGGCCCTTGGGTCAATCTCCACTTCAACCTCATCCAGCTTGCCTTCATCCATTGCCCTAAAAAGTTCCACGACATCAGACCTTAGCCTTGGCATGACCACTTCTGTTTCTGGATCCCCCATCCTGCAATTGTATTCAATCACATAAGGATCCCCATCAACGTTGATCAGGCCAAAAAACACAAACCCATGGTAAACCAGCCCCTCTTTCTCGAGGCCCGCGATTGTAGGCCTGACAACCCTTTCAATCACTTTATCCATGAAAACCCCCTCTGCAAATGGCACCGGACTGACCGCTCCCATCCCGCCAGTATTGGGGCCTGTGTCTCCTTCCCCTATCCGCTTGTAATCTTTTGCTTCGGGCAGCAATACATACTGGCTGCCGTTGGTCAGGGCAAAAACACTCATTTCAACACCGGCAAGGAACTGTTCCACTACCACCCGCTCACTGGCGGTCCCAAAGCGGGCTGAAACAATCATTTCTTCAAAATTGGACAAGGCCTCCTCATGTGTCTGGGCGATGACAACCCCTTTTCCGGCTGCCAATCCATCCGCCTTCAAAACGATAGGCAAAGGATGGGACCTGAGGTAGGCTATACCTTCTTCGTAATTCTCTTTTGTGAATTCCCTGTAAGCAGCCGTGGGTATACCCTGGCGATCCATGAATGACTTGGCAAAAGCCTTGCTTCCTTCAAGCCTTGCCGCTGCAGCTGAGGGCCCAACCACAATGAGGCCGGATAAGGCAGGATCTGCCTTGAGATAATCATAAATCCCATTCACCAGTGGATCTTCTGGACCAACAACTACCATGCCAATATGCTGCTGCTTACAGAAAGCGGCAATCGCTTCAAAATCGCCAGTAGCCATCGCCACATTCTCACCAAATCCTGCCGTCCCCGGGTTTCCGGGGGCAATAAAGAGTTGGCTGCAATGCAGGCTTTGTTTGATCTTCCAAGCAAGGGCATGTTCCCTTCCGCCAGAACCCAAGAGCAATATATTCATGGTTTATTTTTATTGTTTACCGAAAAGCGTGGCGAAGATACAAATTGCTTATTTTAGGCAAATCAACAAATAAAGACTCATGTCAACCAACCAAAACACATCACACCCTAAAGGGCTTTATATTCTTTTCTCCACTGAAATGTGGGAGCGATTCAACTACTATGGCATGAGGGCCATCCTGGTACTTTTCATGACCAAGGCCTTGTTGCTTGACAAAACCATTGCATCCCAATTGTATGGAAGCTATACCAGCCTCATTTACCTGACGCCCTTGATTGGAGGCTTCATGGCTGATCGCTATTGGGGGAATAAAAGGTCTATCATTGCCGGAGGACTGACCATGGCATTGGGCGAGTTCATCTTGTTTTTCTGTGCCTCAGTATATGACACCAATTCGGCCCTGTCCACCTTCCTGTTTTTCAGTGGATTGGGCTTCATGATTGCCGGCAACGGTTTTTTCAAGCCCAATATTTCTTCTCTTGTTGGCCAACTCTATACGCCGGGTGATCGAAGAATCGATCCAGCCTATACCATTTTCTACATGGGCATCAATGTTGGAGGTGCTTTGGGGCCCTTTCTGTGTGGAGCATTCGGAGACACAGGCAACCCTGCTGATTTCAAATGGGCATTTTTGATTGCCGGTATCGGCATGTTGATGAGCGTGCTTGTCCAAAAAACTTTTCAAGACAAATACCTGGTAAACCCAGAGGGCAACCAAATTGGCAATGCCCCAGAAGGTGTGCAAAGCAAATTCTTGAACCCTGTTGTGATCACCATTGGATTGGGGCTTTTCTCCTCCCTGATGATTGCCTTGCTCTACATTGATGCCAGGATTTTCAGCTTCCTTTTTTACCTGTTGATTGGATCGTTGTTGCTGATCCTGTTTGTGATCTTCAGTGACAAGAGCCTCAGCATTGTCGACAAGAAAAAAGTGGGCGTGATTTTCATCGTTTCCTTTTTCGTGGTTTTCTTCTGGAGCGCATTTGAGCAGGCTGGTGCCTCACTCACTTTTTTTGCAGATGAACAAACAGACAGAAGCTTGGGTTGGTCCATTCCTGTTTGGACCATCTATGCCGCTTCAGCCGCACTGTTGTTCTTCATTTTCCGTCTCTACCATCGTGCAAAAAACAACCTCTCCGAAAATGATGTACTGCTCCGAAACGTAGTTTACTTCCTGCTTTTGCTGATGACGGCAGGAGTCTTTTATATGGATTATTCATTCCTGTCCAGCTTCAATTCATCGATTCTTTTTGAAGAAGTGCCTGCCAGCTTTTTTCAGTCTTTGAACTCCGCTTACGTTGTGATTTTTGCACCTGTATTTGCCTGGCTCTGGATCAAGCTTGGCAAGCATGAGCCCTCCTCACCCACCAAGATGGCATGGGGTCTGTTGCTGCTTGCATTGGGATATTTGTGGATCAACATCGGTGTCAACAATATTGAGCCAGGCACAAAAGTGACAATGATCTGGCTGGCCGGTCTATACATGCTGCATACCTGGGGAGAACTCTGCTTGTCGCCGATCGGGCTCTCACTGGTGAACAAGCTTGCCCCGATGAAGCTGGCTTCCCTGTTGATGGCAGTCTGGTTTCTGGCCAACGCCTTTGCCAACAAACTGGCAGGTCAACTCAGTGCATTGTATCCTGAAAACAAAACCACTTCATTTCTTGGCTATGAGATGCACAGCATGTATGATTTCTTCATGCTCTTTGTAGTACTGTCTGGCCTGGCTTCGCTGATCTTGTTTTTGCTGACCAAATGGTTGCAGAAAATGATGAATGCCTGATTTTGCCTTTAACCAAAAACTGAATTCATGTCTGAAAAGAAATTCATGCCGTTCATTGCCCCTGAAACCGTGATGAAAGAATTCACGCTGAAGGCTGTCATCACTGGAGCATGCTTTGGCATCATCTTTGGAGCGGCAACCGTATACCTTGCATTGAAGGCTGGGCTTACAGTATCGGCTTCCATTCCCATTGCAGTAATGTCGATTGCACTGAGCAAACTGTTCCTCAAAACAACCATCCTTGAGAACAACATCATCCAAACAACGGGTTCAGCTGGGGAAAGCATTGCAGCCGGCGTGGTATTCACCCTACCTGGATTTCTGTTTCTGAGCGAGACTAGCAGTGCCGATTATTTCAACTACATCACCATCCTTGTACTCGCCATTTTTGGTGGAATGTTGGGAACACTGATGATGATTCCTTTGCGGAGTGCATTGATTGTGAAAGAACATGAAACCCTTCCCTATCCTGAAGGGACGGCTTGCGCTTCCGTACTGAAAGCGGGTGAAAAAGGAGGCAATTTTGCAAAGACCGCATTTGCTGGTTTGGGCATTGCAACTGCCTATGCTTTCCTCCAAAAAATATTGCATGTTGTGGCGGAAACCCCTTCCTACATTACATCACAGGCCAACAAATATTTACCATCTGCAAAAATCAGTGGAGAAATCACGCCTGAATATTTGGGTGTGGGCTACATCATCGGCCCCAAAATAGCAGGAGTATTGGTTGCAGGAAGTGTATTGACTTGGTTCGTATTCAATCCGCTGCTGGCAACAGTTGTGCCAGGGGATGTGATTGCCAATCAACTCATCAAACTCGGCTACCTGCAAGACATCAACACAGCAGGCGGCCCTGGTGGATGGAACCCTGCAACGCATCAATTCAATGATTATGCAGTGGCGATCTACAGGGCATTTGTCAGGCAGATTGGCGCCGGCGCAGTGGCTGCTGGTGGTTTCATCACCTTGATCAAAACCATCCCCACCATCATCTCCTCTTTCAAAGGCAGCCTTGGATCTGTTCGTTCTGGCAACGATGCCGTGCAAAAGATCGCCCGGACTGAAAAAGACCTGTCCTTGAAAATTGTTTTGTGGGGAAGCCTGGGCCTGATTTTGCTCATGACCATCATGCCACAGGTGCCTGGGAATGGCCTGCTCAGCAAATTGCTGATTGGCATCCTGGTGGTGTTGTTTGGTGCTTTCTTTGTGACCGTTTCCTCCCGGATTGTGGGATTGATTGGATCTTCCAACAACCCCATCTCTGGCATGACCATTGCTACCATCATGGGAACCTGTCTGGTTTTTATCGCGGTAGGATGGACAGGAAAACTTTATGAACCCATGGCCCTGGTGGTAGGTGGAATGATTTGTATAGCCGCTGCAAATGCTGGTGCAACATCACAGGACCTCAAGACAGGATACATGCTGGGTGCCACACCAAGGGCACAGCAGATTGCGCTTTTTATCGGCGCGATTGTTTCTTCGATTGCCATCGGATTCACCATCAAAATACTGGATACGCCTACACAGGATATGCTGGCTTCAGGCATCCATCACGCAATTGGAACTGATCAATATGCCGCACCTCAGGCAACACTGATGGCAACATTGATCAAGGGAATACTTTCTTTTAACCTGGATTGGCAGTTTGTGCTTGTTGGCGTTGCCATCGCTATTGTCATGGAACTCTGTGGCATCAAGGCTTTGAGCTTTGCCATTGGCATCTACCTTCCCCTTTCTACTACCTTGCCCATTTTCATTGGTGGTGCCATAAGAGGTATTGTTGACGGAAAGAAAAAGAAAGAGATGGCCAGCGAAGAGGAGGAAGACCTCAGAAAAGGGAATCTTTTTGCGACAGGACTTGTTGCTGGCGGTGCCATTGCAGGTGTGATTGTAGCCTTTCTCTCCGCCAATGAAACAATTGCAAAAGCCTTGAGCAAAATAAACTTCGAAGAAGCCATAACACATTCCATTGGAGAACAGGGATATTTCCTGCTGGGCACAATTGTTTTCTTTGCCATGGCCTTGATTCTTTACAGGATAGCAGTAAAAACAGAAGATCCAGCAAACTCCCATTAACCAAGCCATCATGCACATCAGGTCATTGAAATTTGCGGCTCCCCTCAGCATGTATGTTCTTTCCTTCTATGCATTCATGCATACAGGATGGACCATTGCGCTTCCTTTGCTTTACGCCTTCATGTTCATCCCGCTATTTGAACTGGTATTTCCTGCTGCATCCGGAAACCTTAGTGAGGCGGAAGAGCAGGTGGCAAAAAATGACAGGCTCTATGACTTTTGGCTCTATATCATTGTGCCACTCCAATTTGTTGCATTGTATTATTTCTTGATTTCTGTGAAGGATCCAACACTGTCCGGGCTTGAACTGGCAGGACGGATATTTGCCATGGGCCTGCTCTGTGGAACGTTTGGGATCAACGTGGGACATGAATTGGGGCACAGGAAAAATCTCTACGAAAGGAACATGGCCAAGATGCTGCTGCTCACTTCTCTGTACATGCATTTTTACATTGAACACAACAAGGGTCATCATAAAAATGTATCTACCCATGAAGACCCCAGTAGTGCAAGAAAAGGTGAACCTGTTTATTTTTTTTATTGTCGATCGATCGTAATGGGTTTCCTTTCCGCATGGAAAATTGCTGCAGATGAGCAAAGAAAAAATGGAAAACCTGTCTGGCATTTCAGCAACCAGATGATTCAATTCCAATGCCTCCAGCTCTTGCTTGTATTGGGTGTTTTCATTTATTTTGGAAGCCTTGCCTTGCTTTGTTTTCTGGCAGCAGCCACACTGGGTATCCTGTTACTGGAAACAGTCAATTACATTGAGCACTATGGATTAGAAAGAAAGAAGACGGAAAGCGGATATGAAAGGGCCATGCCAGAACACAGCTGGAACAGCAGCCATATCCTCGGACGACTGATGCTTTTTGAATTGTCCAGACACAGTGATCACCATTATCTCGCGAGCAGGAAATACCAGGTGCTAAGACACCACGATAATGCTCCACAAATGCCAACGGGCTATCCAGGCATGTTGCTGCTATCTTTGATTCCTCCAGTATGGTTTGGCATCATGCACAAAAGGATTGAGGCCTATCACCAAAGGATAGCTGCGTCAAATTAAATACCCAGAAAGTTTTAAGCAATGATGTCGGCCCCAAAATATGGGCGAAGCACCTCTGGAATGAGGATGCCTTCCGGTGTCTGGTGATTCTCCAACAAACTGGCCAGAATCCTCGGCAAGGCCAATGAACTGCCATTCAGGGTATGCACCAGTTGGGTTTTGCCATTTTCATCCTTGGTCCGGATTTTCATCCTGTTGGATTGAAAACATTCAAAATTGGACACCGAACTGACTTCCAACCAACGTTCCTGTGCTGCGCTGTAGACCTCAAAATCATAGGTCATGGCAGAAGCAAATCCCATGTCTCCGCCGCAAAGCAAGAGAATCCTATAGGGAAGCCCAAGTGATTGTATCAGCTTTTCAACATGCAGAACCATCTCCTCGAGCACAGTGTAGCTGGCAGATGCTTCCGTCATGTTTACCACTTCAACCTTGTCAAACTGATGCACCCGGTTGAGCCCGCGCACATCTTTTCCAAAGCTGCCTGCCTCTCTTCTGAAGCAGGGTGTATAGGCCGTCATTTTTACAGGCAGTGCTGATGCAGGAATGATCTCATCCCTGTAAATATTGGTGACTGGCACTTCCGCGGTTGGAATCAAGTAGAGGTCGTCAATGGCCATGTGGTACATCTGCCCTTCCTTGTCTGGAAGCTGGCCTGTTCCATAGGCTGAAGCTGAATTCACTACATGGGGAGGCATGTACTCTGTATATCCCGCGGCGATATTGTAATCCAGAAAATACTGGATCAGGGCCCGCTGCAGTTTGGCCCCTTTGCCTTTGTAGAGTGCAAAACCACTTCCGGTAATCTTTACGCCAGTCTGAAAGTCGACCAGGTCATATTTCGTGATCAGGTCCCAGTGCGGGACAGCGCCATCATGTAGTTTGGGGATTTCACCATGCTGGCGGACTACCGTATTGTCTTCGGCAGATTTTCCTGCAGGTACCCTTTCATTGGGCAGGTTGGGAACACGGAGGAGCATCCCGTCAACAACTGCCTCAGCTTCTGCCAACTGACCAGCATAGATATCAATTGTTTCCTTGATGGCAGTAACCTCCGCCTTCTTGGCCTCAGCCTCATCCCTCTTGCCTTCAGCAATCAACGAGCCTATCGCTTTGGAAGCCGCATTGCGTTTGGCAAGCAATTCATCCGACTGGAACTGAAGTTTTTTTCGCAGGTCGTCTGATTCAATGATCCTGTCAATCAATTCAAAGTCCTGGAAGTTCTTTTTTTTCAAACCTTCCAGCACTTTTTCCCTGTTGCTGCGTATGAACCCTAACTGAAGCATCCTGCCAATTTTTTGCAAAGATAAGCAATCGCCTCAGATGCACTAATTTTGCCCCATGATGATCTCTGATGACTTGCAAGCCAGGTGGTGGAAACTGGAAGAAAAATTGGTAGCGCGATTTGGCAAAAAACCTGATATGGAATCCATCCTTTTCCTGATTGGTGTCCAGGAAGTGGGCGGGGTGGGCCATAGCTTTACCAAGGAACAGAAGCAGGACCTCATGCATGTGGCTGTTTGCACCATCCTGATTCCGGGTGGGTTCTACGAACTGGAAGGCTGGGATGAAGACTCATGGCCCCATTTCAAGCAGATCAAGGAATTGCCACAAATGGATTTCATGCAACAGGAAAACTTCATGAAGGACCATGTATTGTTCTATTTTTCCCAAAACGATTTTTGATGACAAGGAAGTTTTCTCTTCTGATGCTTTTTCCCTTCCTGTTTTTGGCAATGGCTACCTCAATGGCTCAGCCAAAGGGGAAAATCAGAAAAACTGACCTGAGAAAAGACATCCTGGTCAGGACAGATTCCGGAAACATGGTGCTGAGACTGAATGATTCAACGCCAATACACAGAGACAATTTCATCCGGCTGGTGAAATCGGGTTATTATAAAGGGATTGGATTCCACAGGGTGATCAGCCGGTTCATGATCCAGGCAGGAGATGAAAAAACAAAACCCAATGCCGATACATCAAAACTGATAAAACAATATACTTTGCCGGCAGAAATCAGGCCTGAGCTGTACCACAGAAGAGGGGTACTGGCAGCTGCGAGGATGGGAGATGATGTGAATCCTCAAAGAAACAGCAGTGGCACCCAATTTTACATTGTCCAGGGAAAGGTATTCAATGATGTTTCACTGGACTCAGTTGAAACACATCGCCTGAAAGGAAGAAAACTTCCCGAGGCACACAGGATAAGTTACAAAAAAGAGGGTGGCGCACCACACTTGGACCAGAGCTATACCATTTTTGGAGAGCTGGTCAGCGGGTATGATGTGCTGGACAAAATTGCCAACACCAAAACCAGTGGAAGACAGGGTGGCGACAAACCCCTTACGGATATTCGCATCCGGGAAATGAAGTTGGTCAGAAGAATCCAATGAACTGCGGAAAGTTTTTTCTTCGTCGATACAAAATATTGTAAACTTGCATAAAATAACAGACCATGAACTTTCCAGAACAATTGCATTATACCAAAGAGCACGAGTGGATCTCCATCAATGGAAATGTTGCAACCATTGGTATCACAGAATTTGCCCAGGGCGAACTTGGTGATATCATCTACGTTGACATTGAAACCGTTGGTAAGGAATTGAGTGCAGATGCAGTATTTGGAACAGTTGAGGCTGTCAAAACCGTCAGTGACCTCTTCCTGCCAGTATCTGGAACCATCACTGAAAAAAATTCCCTGCTGGACAGCCAACCTGAGCTGGTCAACCAAGACCCATATGGTGATGGCTGGATGATCAAGATGACTGTCAGTGATGCATCCCAGCTTACCGGTCTATTAGACGTAAATGCATACAAGGCCCTGATCGGAGCCTAATCAAATGAAACTTTTAAAAGAAAATGTTGGGCCTGGACTTATCTGGACAGGCCTCGTTTTTTATTTGCTCAGCATGGATACCAGCGGAGCAGCAGAGTTAAGTTTGTTGAAGATATATGGTATAGACAAACTGATTCATTTTGCATTGTTTGGGATATTGGCATACTTGTGGGTAACCTATTTTCTCAGCCCAGCAACAAAGCATCCCAACCAGACCATATGGATGATCATCATCCTGTCCTCAACATTTGGCATGGGCATGGAATATTACCAGCAATACTTTACCAACAGAAGTTTCTCCTACTGGGATGGACTTGCCGACGCCCTCGGTTCGGTGGCAGGGACATGGAGGGCAAAAAAAAGCCCCTATGGAAATAGGGGCCGTAACCAAAACTAACTGCTTATGAGAAAAAAAACTTGTTTCTACCAATTGGATGCAAGCGGTTGGGATTTTCCACTTTCGATTTCGTTAAAGATTTCTAAATCTTCATTTAAACTCCCTTTTCCCGTTCTTGACACAATATATAGACGAAACAACCCTCGAAAGGGTTGTTAAAGAGATTATAAACCGGAAAAATATTTTTTTACAGGAAAGAAGCCTCCAAAAGCTTACTGAGAGAGCTTACTGGCGTTTTCTGCGAACTGGAGTGCATCAATCAGTTCTCCAATATTGCCGTTGAGAACATCTTGAAGATTATAAAGGGTCATCCCGATGCGGTGATCGGTTACGCGACCCTGGGGGAAATTATAGGTCCTGATTTTGGCTGAGCGGTCACCTGAACTGACCAAACTCTTCCTGTGTCTTGAGATCTCGTCTTCCTGTTTTCTGACCTGCTCTTCATACAGCCTTGTGCGCATCATCTGCATGGCTTTTTCTCTGTTTCCGAGCTGTGTACGTTCGGTCTGGCAAATGACAACAGTTCCCGTTGGAATATGCGTCAGCATCACCTTGGTTTCTACTTTGTTTACATTCTGTCCACCTGCACCACCACTTCGGGAGGTTTCCATTTTCACATCCGCATCACGGATCTCTACATCCACCTCTTCCGCTTCGGGCATCACGGCAACTGTGGCCGCACTGGTATGCACCCTGCCACTGGCTTCTGTATCAGGTACCCGTTGTACACGGTGTACCCCACTTTCAAATTTCATGGTACCATAGACCTCATCACCTGTTACTTCCAACTGCACTTCCTTGTAGCCACCCATGGTTCCCTCGTTCTCATTGAGCAGCGCCACTTTCCAACCCTTGCCTTCACAATACCGCATGTACATGCGCAACAGGTCACCAGCAAAAAGGGAAGCCTCATCACCACCTGTTCCTGCACGGATCTCAAGAATAGCATTTTTATCATCCTGCGGATCTTTTGGAATCAACATGTTCCTGATCTGCTTTTCGAGTGTCTCTTTCTGTACCTCCAGCTCTGCAGTCTCCATCTTGGCCAATTCCCTCAATTCCTCATCATCCCCCATCAATGCCTCCCGGTTGAATTCAACATCAGACAAAAGCCGCTTGTATTGGGCATAGGCATTCACCACTTTCTCCAAGCTTCTGTATTCCTTGGAAAGCTGGCTGAATCTTTTGTTGTTGCCTACAATTTCCGGATTGGTGAGGGCAACACCGATATCATCAAACTTTGCTTTTATGGCTTCTAATTTATCCAGCATATGTTTAAGCGGACTCCATCCGGTATTTAATCTTTAAATTCGTGCGCAAAGTTAATTCTTTTCAACAGATGAATTACCGCAAGTTTCAGGCTGATAAGATCTTTACCGGATTTGAATTCCTTGATCCTGGACACGTGCTCATCATGGATGAAGACGGAAAGGTCATAGAGATCCTGGCTGAAATGGATGCCGGCGAAGAAATTGAAAGATACAAGGGCATCATTTGTCCGGGGTTCATCAATGCCCATTGTCACTTGGAGCTCAGCCACCTGAAAAATACAATCCCACCCCATACCGGACTGATTCCATTTTTATTGGAGGTAGTGAGCAAACGCGACCATGATCATGAACTGATTCTGGAGAGCATCGAAAAAGCAGAAAAAGAAATGGAGCGGGAAGGTATTGTTGCTGTTGGAGACATCTGCAATACAAGCATCACCCTTGAAACGAAACGCCAGAGCAAGATCAAGTGGAATAATTTTATTGAAGTGTTGGGCATGAGGGATGAAAAAGCTGAGGCCAATTTATTGCACTTTGAGGGTATCTTGAATACATTCACTACTGCAGCCATCAACATGGAAGATTCAAATTTCAAATCTTCTCTTGTGCCACATGCCCCCTACAGCATCAGCAAAAAAACCTTCGAAGGAATCAACAACCGCACTGGGCATGCCATCGTTTCCATGCACAACCAGGAAAATCCTGCAGAGGATGAATTGTATAAAAAAGGAACAGGCGATTTTATCCAATTTTTCAACCAACTCGGATTGGCTGAATCTCCATTTCCTGTAACAGGAAAATCTTCTCTAAGATCTTGTTTGCCACATTTCAACAAGCAGCAAAGGTTGATCCTGGTACACAATACATTCACTGCAGAAGAAGACATTGTCTTTGCGTTGGAGCATACCAAGGAACATCTTTCAGGAATTCACTTCTGCCTCTGTGCCAACGCAAATCTCTACATTGAAAACCGCATGCCTCCTATTGACATCCTGATAAAGAACAAGGCTGAAATCATTTTGGGTACAGACAGTTACAGCAGCAACTGGCAATTGAGCATTGCTGCTGAAATTAGAACCATCAGAAAAGAAATGCCATCAATTCCCTTGCAACTCATTCTTCAATGGGCAACCATCAATGGTGCAAAGGCATTAGAAAGAGATGATGTACTGGGGAGTTTTGAACCAGGAAAAAAACCGGGTATTGTTTTGCTTGACAATACCCTTCAGGCCAAGAAAATCATTTGATCATTGTTCCATCAAAACACGAATGACTGGCAAGGACTTCATGTTGCCAAATGCGTTGATGTGCATGCCATAAAATTGAAGACAAGCATCCAGCAAATCATTTCTCAACTGCCTGTTCATCTTCACTTCTTCCAATTCCTCCAGCTGCATAACCCTTAACAACTGTGATATGTATTCACTTTGCGGAGGGGGAACCACCATTTGATGAATGGGCATTTCTTCCACGAACTGCCCTTCGTGAAGGTCGAGGATATTTTCCCTGTCACTGAAATTGTCCATCATCCTGAATCCAAAAAAATGCGACAAATGCAATACAAAAAAAAGTGGGATATTGGCTGTCTGCTGCATTGTGCCATTGTCCAATCCCTTGATCACATCTTCAATAAAATAAAAAAGTTCCGGATGGGGATCTGGCTCCTTCACACATTTCTGCAAGAGCTCAATCATGAAAAGCATGACTGCATTCTTTGTGACATCTGAAAACAATTCATTGTAATGAATGGCCTGCTTGCACTCTTTGATGCGTTGCAGTGTATTTCTGTCGTTCTGATAAACAACCATCTCCAATATGTTTCCCACTTGAAGTTGGGCCGCGGAGATACCATTGGATTTTTTGGAAGTCCTCACCCCATTCACCATGTACTGCTGCAATCCAAACAGTTCAGTGAATGCAGAAACCACCAAGGAGGTTTCTCCATACTTGACCGTTCTGATCACAATGCCTTTTGTGGTGTGGATGACGGCCATGCTATTGTATGAAAAATATTTTGGCTGCCACTTGCTGCTGGTTGTTCTCGTCTGCAACATAGACCAGGTATACACCGCTGTTGACCCTTTCGCCCTTGTAGTTTCTTCCATTCCAAATGGCCTGCCCGCCCAAAGACCTTGACTGGTGCACCAAGCGCCCATCAAGTTCTGTGATGCGCACCCAGGCATTGTCTGGAAGATCCCTGATGGCGATGGTGCCTGTAAAGCCCGAGGGTACAGGGTTAGGGAAAACAAAGGGTTTCTTTTTTTCAGCAGCGGGCGCTGTTGCAGTCCCCCTGAAAGAGCAGATGCCATTGGCGGTAAAAAAGAAAACCTCGCCTGTGAGCTGATGGATCACGATTGAAAAAACCTCATTGCTGAGCAAACTGCTGTTGGAGACAGTGAACCGGTGAATGGTTTTTTGTCCATCGGCACTCAACAACCAAACCCCATTTTTTGAGGCAACCCATTTGCGGTTGGCTCCATCCACTTTGATGTCATTCACTATTTCCTCCGCCAGCAGCAAGCCTGCAAAATTATCTTGTTGTACCACCGGTAAAGTGGCATCACAAAGGGTGTTGCTGAAAAGATCATCGCCACATTGAATGATGGCAATGCCCCTGTCTGTGCCTACCCAAACAAATCCATTCCTATCGCTTTGCACACTCAAGACATTGGAAGATGGCAGGTTTCCGTTTCCCCTGCCCTGTCGGAAATACCGCCATTTGTCATCATTGGTCTGATCAATGGTACCACCATCATCAAAACAAAAAAGTCCGTTCCCCTGGGGAGAGATGATCCATTTTCGATTCTGATCATCAACAGTGATGGTAGAAACTGCATTGCCAACATGCGGAAAAGGAATACTGAATTTTTTCCAGCTGCCATCTTTTTTCCTGACAACAAGATCCTGTGAAGCCCCATGGTTGGCCATCCACAAATTCAGATCAAGGTCGTAAGCAAGTCCTGCAACCCGAAAAGAGCTTGGATCTGTAATTGCGGGGCTGATGAAAGATCCCTGCTTGTACACACTGGATTTCCCTTCTTTGTTGATTTCAATCAATCCTCCACCAAAAGACCCTGCCAGAACAGATTGTTTGGACGGGTCAATGGCCAACACATTGATGTCTGGCATGCTGTCCAAAGCAGGAATTGAACGGTTGTTGAAGTTCTGCCATTGGTCATCCTTGAAGCCAAAAAAACCAGTCTTGTTCAGCTTACCCTTGCCGTCTGCACCAATGGTTCCCGCAGTAGCCCACACTGTTGAATTGGCATAGGTTCCACCACCATAGGCAATGCCATAGGGTGCATTGGGCAGGAATTGTTCATCGATTGTTCCAGATACTTTGATCAATCCATTGTTTTTGTCCCCCACCCAAAGTTCCTGGTTGATTTTCAAACAGGCCACGGGAGTAGACATAGAGGACGTGGCAATCAATTGAGGTTGTGTAACAGGATCAGCAAAAAATACAACGGTACCCCTGCCCTGCAATGACTGCCCAATGTAAAGGCCATTGCCACTGGTATTGATCGATGTGATTGGCTTGGAAGAAACATATAGCAGCGTCCAGGCACCATTCGATTTGACAAAAATGGAATCACGCTTTCTGGCAACCAGCCTGTCATTCCAGGTGAGGACATTGTCAACCGCACCAGCATTTCCTGGAACGGGCTCCAGCGTCCAGGACCTGAAATCCCCCAATGTAGTAATTTGAAAGGATGCTTTTTTCAAACCCTCAGAACTGGCCGCATAGAGCAGGTTATTCAAAAGGGCGAGTTGGAAGATGCTGATGTCGGCACCATTGGTACCCGGCCTGTAAGTATCCCTGATTTCTTTGCGTTGGGTATTCACGGCAATGATGCCGAGGTTGGAAGACAAAAGAGCATCAGTACCTGCCCAAAGGATGTGGTTGATGGTTTTATCCCCTTGAATCTTGCTGAGCAAGACATCGGGTATGTTGCGAACCTGATCCCCCTCCACCAGGTCTATGTTGGCATTTTCATAGACAATGAGCATTTTTTCTGAAACAGGATCCTTGGCCAAATGCTTCAGGTTCACTTCTGAAAGCCCACGGGCCCTGGTATGTACATCATATATCTTAGCCGCCGGATCATAGGTGAAGTATCCAAAAGATGAAGCAGCGATCAGCTTGGGAGAGGAATGCTCAAGGTTGACAATTGTACGCATGGGAAGATGATCTCGCCATTGGCCAATGGGGGGCATTTTTTGTGCCTGTAAAGCACTGAGGCCAAAACAAGCCAAGGTGAGGAAGAAGACGGGCTTCATGAGGTAAAATTAACGAATTAGCAGATGCCCCTGCCCCCTAAAAAGATTGAAGAGGAGCCACATAAAATCCTTTCCTTTGTATAAATTTTCTCATATGTGGCAGTCACTGGGTAAGGCGGTTCTTAAATTTCGCATACCATTGATCATTGCGCTGGTATTGTTGACTGTTTTCATGGGTTACCATGCCAGCAAAGTGCAGATGAGTTATGACTTTTCAAGAGCCATACCGACAGACCATCCCAAGTATAAAGCCTACCTTGAATTCAAAAAAACTTTCGGCGAGGATGGAAACCTCCTGACCATCGGTTTCCGTTCAGATAATTTTTTCACAGTCAATCAGTTCAACGCTTTAACGGGTTTCCAAGAGCGGTTGAAAAAAATCAATGGTGTTGAAGACATCATCAGTGTCAATGGGGCAGTGACCTTGAAGAAAAATGACAGCACCAACAAACTGGATGCTATCAAAATTTTTCCAACCAACATCAACAGCCAACAAGAGCTCGACAGCCTCAAGGAAATATTTTATTCCCTGCCGTTCTACCGTGGCCTGCTTTACAATCCTGATACAAAAGCCTATTTGCTTGGCTTAAGGATCAACAGCCAAATTCTTGGGTCAAAAGCCAGAGAAACCACGATTGGCGAAATTGAAAAAGAAGCCACTGCTTTTGCAGAAACAACAAAACTTGACCTTCACCTGAGTGGCCTGCCCCTGATCAGGACCAATGTTGCGCTGCGTATTGCAAAAGAAATGCAATGGTTCCTGCTGGGTTCTGTCCTTTTATCGGCCTTGATCCTGTTCGTTTTCTTCAGGTCTTTCAGCACCACCCTGCTTTCTCTCACAGTTGTATTGATTGGTGTTGTGTACAGCCTTGCCACCATTCAGATGTTGGGTTTCAGGATCACCCTGCTCAATGCATTGATTCCGCCACTGGTGGTGGTGATTGGCATTCCCAATTGCATCTATTTCCTGAACAAGTACCATACCGCCGTCATGAAGACAGGTGACAAGAAAAAGGCGATTGTGGAAATGATTGGTAAGATGGGCGTTGTTACCCTTTTCTGCAACATCAGTGCAGCATTGGGATTCGCCGTGTTTGCGTTGACCAAAAGCATCATCCTGAAAGAATTTGGAATTGTTGCCGGCATCAACATCATGGCACTGTTTTTCATCTCATTGATCCTCATCCCCATCTCGCTCTACTACATGGCGGAACCCAGGAAAAAGCATACACGCTATTTGGAAAACAAATGGCTTCAGACCTTGCTTACCACCATTGAGCAATGGGTATTCTCCCATAAAAAAACAGTTTACTTGGCCACAGGTGTCGCATTGATTTTTTCCATCATTGGCATTTCAAAACTGAAGACACAATCCTTTATCGTTGATGATCTTCCCAAAAAGGACAAGATTTACGCTGACCTTCGGTTCTTTGAATCCAATTTCAGGGGCATCATGCCACTGGAAATTCTTGTGGATACCAAAAAGAAGAACGGCATTGCCGGTTCCAGAGCCCTTACTGTCTATGACAAGGTATCTTCTTTCAGTGCCTACATTGCTTCCTATCCTGAAATGGCAAGACCACTTTCACTGGCTGAAGGATTAAAATTTGCCAGACAGGGATTCTATGACGGAGACAGCAACAACTATTCCATGCCCAACGCATTTGATGGGGCATTCATGGCAGACTACCTGAAGCCCAACAAAGGAAATGCCAGTGCAAAAGGTTCATTGGAAAAACTGATGTCTTCCTTTATTGACAGCAACAAGCAGGTGACCCGCATCAGTGTCAACATGGCTGACGTGGGCAGCATGCGCATGCCCATCCTGATTGACAGCCTAGAAGCCCATGTTCCGGACTATTTTGATACCAGCAAGGTTTCTGTTCAGTTGACCGGATCCAGCATCACCTTTTTGGAAGGCAGCAGGTTCATCATCAAAGGTCTGAAAGAAAGTATTTTCTGGGCCTTCCTTTTCATTTCGCTTTGCATGCTCTATTTGTTCAGGTCCTTCAGGATCCTGCTCTGTTCATTGATCCCCAATTTGATTCCTTTGGTGATGACAGCAGGACTGATGGGCTGGATGGGCATAGCCATCAAACCTTCTACTGTACTAGTTTTCAGTGTAGCACTGGGAATTGCCATCGACATCACCATTCGTTTTCTGGTGAATTATAAACAGGAGCTACCACATTTCAATGGGAAAGTTCATGAGACCGTTGTGCAAACCATTAGGGAGACAGGCATCAGCATTGTCTACACTTCCCTTGTCTTGATTGCAGGATTCATCATTTTCGTGTTCAGTGGATTTGGTAGCACACAGGCACTGGGATGGCTAACATCCTTTACGCTCCTGGTAGCAACCTTGACCAACCTCATCCTTCTTCCTGTGCTGCTCTTGGTGGCAGCAAAGAAAAAAAGTTGAGCATCCAAAGCAATGGTATTATTTTAAGATCTCAGCCAGCTTTGCTGAAAGCTCTTCTCCCCTGAGGCCTTTGGCAATAACCTTGCCTTGAGGATCCAGCAAAACATTGAAGGGAATTCCCTCAATCTGGTAAAGAGGAACCACTGAACTTTCCCATTGTTTTAGGTCACTGATATGTGCCCAAGTCAGTCCATCGTCTTTGATGGCATTCACCCAGGCATCCTTGTCCTTGTCCAATGAAACACCCAATACAGTAAAATTCTTGTCCTTGAATTGCTGGTAAGCTGCTACAACATTGGGATTTTCCATGCGGCAAGGTTTGCACCAGCTTGCCCAAAAATCAACCAACACGTATTTGCCACGAAATGATGCCAAAGAAATGGTTTTACCATTCACATCCGGCATTTCAAACAATGGTGCTTCTTTTCCAACAAGATCCTCTGTTTGTTTGGGCTCAGCTTGGTTGTTGAGATCCCCTGCCAATTTTGCTATTTTTTTGGAATTGGGAAAACGCTTGGCAATAGCATTCAATGCAGGCTTGACCTGGTCAGGTGATACCAGATTTCTTGACATGCCAAGTGCATATATAGCAACAGCGGGTGTTTTGGTGGTGTCTGCATAATTAAGCAGAAAAGCACCTGCCGCTGTGATTTTTTCACGGAACCCGGTTTCAAGGACTACCCTGCTGCTATCCATTGCCTCACCTTTTGCAACTATGGCATTGCGAACGGAATCAATTTCCTGAAGACGTGCATTGAAACCCGAAAGCAATGCCTTGAAAGAATTGCTTCCATCAGAATTGCTAGAGAAAAGATCGGGGCTTTTGAGGTCTGCTGTAACATTGATGGATGACTTGTCGGGAATCACCAGAAAATAAGCCTGGGTTTTTTCAAACCTCACCCTGTACAACGCTTCAGGATCAACGGCGCCACCCTTCAACGCAAAAACAGCCTTACCCTTTTCAGCTACTGCAGTATCCATGGTGGTGGGCTCTCCTTCCAGTTCAATCAGGTCCAGGTAAACAGCTTGTTTTTCTGTATTGCTTTCAACGGTGAAATTGAAGCTGACATTTTTTTCCGTGCGTTTGCAGGATGCCGCAGCAAGGAAAACCAGCAAGGTGCTTGCCATCAAGAATTTTTTCATGCTATTGTTTTTTATTTAAATGTGCATTGAGGAGATCTGTTGTTGTTTTGGGATCTGCCTTACCTTTTGATATTTTTTTAACCTCTCCTACAAATAACCCTATCAATCCCTTCTTTCCTTTCCTGTATTCTTCCACCTTGTCTGGCATGGCATCCAATACCTGCTGTACCCAAGCGCCTATTTCATCATCACCTGCATCCTGGATCAAATTCATCGCAGCTGCAATTTCCAAAGGACTTGCTTTCCCATCTTGAATCATGAGTGGTAAAAGCTTTTGTGCAGCAACGGAGAAACCAAGTTTTCCATCTGCGACCAGATTTAGCAAATGATGCCAGTTGTCCAGAGAGATGGCAACATCGTTCCAGGAGCCATCAACAAGATTGAGATGGGCACGCAATGGGCCTATCAGAAAATTGGCCAGGTTTTTTTTATGGGGGGTTGAAGCAGCAATTTTTTCAAAAAGATCACTCAGGTCTTTTTCTTCTGTCAATTGTTCTGCATCATATTGAGATAGACCATATTCCTCAACGTATTGGTGCGCCCTTTCATCAGGAAGAGTAGGAAGCGCAACCTGTATGCTATTGATAAATGCATCGGTGAATTCAAAAGGAGCAAGGTCTGGCTCAGGAAAATAACGGTAATCATCTGCGTCCTCTTTTGTTCTGATGGAAAAAGTGATGCCCCTGTCCGCATCATAACTCCTTGTTTCCTGCACAATGGTTTCACCGTTTTCGCACATTGCAGACAAACGGTTGATCTCGATGTCAATCGCATGCCGAAGGTGCCTGATCGAGTTCAGGTTTTTCACTTCTACCCTGGTGCCCAGCAGTTGGCTTCCTCTTGGCCTCACTGAAATATTGGCGTCGCAACGCAGGCTTCCTTCTTCCATGTTCCCATCACAAATTCCTATCCACCTTACCAATTTCCTGATCTGTGACAGGTAAGCAGATGCCTCTTCAGCACTGTGCAACACTGGATCGGTAACAATTTCAATCAGGGGAACACCGGCACGGTTGTAATCCAGCAATGTCAGGTCATCATGTTGGTCATGTATGCTTTTACCGGCATCTTCCTCCATGTGGATTCTGGTGAGCTGGATATCACGTTGACCTGCTGAAGTATTGATGCGCACAAAACCACCGCTGCAGATGGGTGTGGTATGCTGAGAGATCTGATAGCCTTTGGGAAGGTCAGGATAAAAATAATTTTTCCTTGCGAAATAATTATTTTTCTCAATGGTGCAATGACAGACCAGGCCCATGCTGATGGCATGCTCAATGGCAGTCTTGTTCATCCTGGGCAATGTGCCTGGATGACCAAGTGTAATGGGGCTTACGTGTGTATTGGGCCCCGCACCAAAAGCCGCAGCATCCCCTGCAAACAACTTGCTTTTTGTTTGCAATTGTGCATGGACTTCCAGTCCGATTACTGCTTCATATTTCATTGTCAGGTCTTCCGACATTGTCTTGGTAGATTTCGAATTAGATAAAGATGACAGACCCTAGCATCAAACCAGCGCATTTTTGATGGCAGCAATGGCAGCTGTCAAACCACCCACTTCCTGGCCCCCGGCTGAAGCAAGGGATTTCTGTCCCCCACCCCCACCTTTGATATGTCCTGCCACATGGGTTTTGATGAGCGCCACTGCATCAAGGCCTTTCTCTGTAACCAAGGTATCAGAGAGGCCTACTGCCACAGCAGGCTTTCCGGATATATTTGCCGCCAATACTACAAGGGTATAAGAGTAAGTGCTCCTTAAATCATTGCACAATTTTTTCAGGGAATCAGATGAAGAGGCTTCGGTGATGACGCCAATAAAATTGATACCGCTGACCACTTCTGCCTTCTTTACCAGGTCTGTCTTCAAATATCCCATCAACCTGTTCTCCGTCTGTTCCAACTGTTTTTTGAGCGTGGACAATTCCTCCAGGTGCTGTTCGATAGAACGCACCAACTCACGGGGGTTCTTCAGCAATGTACTGACTTGCTTCAAAAGATTTTGCTCTTCAAGGTGCTTTTGGTCTGCTGCAATACCGCAAACAGCTTCTATACGGCGAACACCAGCAGCGACGCCTGATTCAGATACAATCATGCACTGCCCCAATGCTCCTGTTTGTGATACATGCGTACCACCACAGAGTTCAATCGAATAGGCGGGATCAATGGTCACCACCCTTACTTTATCACCATATTTTTCCCCAAAAAGAGCCATGGCACCGAGTTTCATGGCTTCTTCCTTGTCCATCTCCCGGATGATGACCGGAATATTTTCACGGATCTTTGCATTGACCATCGCAGTTACAGCAGCCAATTCTTCGTCTGTCATTTTCGCGAAATGCGAAAAATCAAAACGCATGCCATCATCTGATACAAGAGATCCTTTTTGTGCCACATGCGTTCCCAATACAGCACGCAATGCAGCATGCAACAAATGGGTAAGGGTATGGTGGTTGGTGATTTCTTTCCTTCTGTTGGCATTGACGGCTGCAAAAACAGCAGGAACAACTGTTTCGGGCAATGCAGAAACAGTATGAACAATCAGGTCATTTTCTTTCTTGGTATTGAGTACCTCAATCACATGGTCTCCCATGGTGATGGTTCCGGTATCCCCCACCTGGCCACCACTCTCTGCATAAAACGGGGTTTGCTCCAGTACCACCTGAAAATTGGTTTGTCCTTTTGCTGTTACTTTCCGGTACCGCAGGAGGTTGGTGCTGCAAGACAATTCATCATATCCTATGAATGCTTTTCCAGCCAAGGGATTGGGGGAAACTTCAACCCAGTCCTCAACATCTGATGCTGTAGCAGCACGGCTACGGTTTTTCTGCACCTGCATTTCCCGCTCAAAACCCTCTTCGTCCACCTTCACATCCTGCTCCAAAGCAATCAATCGGGTAAGGTCGATGGGAAAGCCGTAAGTATCATACAATTCAAATGCGGCAGCGCCATCAATGGTGCCAGATTGCTTTGCCTGCTCAAGAATATCATCAATCTTTTTCAATCCCTTGCCCAAGGTGCGCAGGAATGTTTCCTCCTCTTCTTTCACCACTTTAGCAATGAAACCCAGCTGGGCCTTTAACTCAGGAAATACGGCATTGAATTGCTCGGCCAATCCTGGCAACAACTGATGCAGCATGGGTTCCTTTACATCCAGATAGGAGTAATAATACCTTACCGCCCTGCGCAAAATTCTTCTGATCACATAGCCGGCGCCAGTATTGGAGGGCAGCTGACCATCCGCGATGGTAAAGGCGATGGCCCTGATATGGTCAGCCAAAACCCTGAATGCCACATCTGTTTTTGATGCACCGGCAGTATATTTTTTACCGGAAATACGCTCTGCTGCTTGTATTGAGCATGAGAAAATATCGGTATCATAGTTAGACGACTTGCCTTGCAATACCCTCACCAAGCGCTCAAGCCCCATGCCTGTGTCCACATGTGTAGAAGCAAGTGGCTGCAGTGTTCCATCCTTCAATCGGTTGTATTGGATGAACACATTGTTCCAGATCTCGATAACCTGTGGATGGTCCTTGTTCACCAAGAGATGTCCAGGTACGGCCGCCCTTTCCTCTTCTGACCGGCAATCCACGTGGATTTCACTGCAAGGACCACAGGGGCCCGTGTCTCCCATTTCCCAAAAATTATCCTTCTTGTTGCCGAAAACGATATGATCCGCAGGAAGCAGTTCTTTCCAAATCCCCAATGCGATGGTTGAGGCGGGAATGTTTTCCTTGGCATCACCTTCAAAAACAGTGGCATAAAGGCGGTCTTTGTCAATGCCATATACCTCAGTCAACAGTTCCCAGCTCCAGGAAATGGCCTCTTTTTTGAAATAATCGCCAAAGCTCCAGTTGCCCAGCATTTCAAACATGGTATGGTGATAGGTATCCACACCCACTTCTTCCAGGTCGTTGTGCTTTCCGCTCACGCGCAGGCATTTTTGGGTATCCACTGCCCTTTTATAGGGTGCTGGCTTGTTGCCCAGAAAATAATCCTTGAACTGGTTCATCCCTGCATTGGTGAACAAAAGGGTGGGATCATCCTTCAACACAATGGGAGCAGAGGGGACAATTTGGTGTCCTTTCCCTTCAAAAAATTTCAAAAATCGGTTTCTAATCTCCGCTGATGTCATTTCTTAATCCTTTTATACGGATCCATCTTGGATCAATGGGTTATATTTGCAATTCGCCAGGCCAGCAAAAATACATTTTTTAAAAGATGGGCAGCGGATGAAGAAGATCAAATATTATTATAATACCCACACGCTTCGCTACGAGAAGCAGGTTGTGCCCCTTAGGGTGGCACTTTTGAGGGTATTGGCCTTCATTTCTACCGCCATTGTTACCGGACTGATCATAGTGGCCATCGCTTTCCGATTTGTGGACTCTCCAAAGGAAAAATTGCTAAAAGTGCAGCTTGAAAGGGCGGAAGAGGTGAACAAAATCTATGCTGACCGCTACCGGGATATTGATGACAGACTCAAATTGCTGGAAAGAAGGGACAATGAAGTTTATCGATCGGTATTTGAAGCCACACCCATTCCAGACAGTGCCAGGGCAAAGCAGATAGAATCCAAGAAGGAGTTGCAGATTGTAGCCGGAATGGAAAACAGCGAAATGACTGAAGGTATTTTCAATACGCTCAATACCATCTACAACAGGATTGCCAACCAGGAAGGCTCGTACAAGGAGATTGAGAAAATGATCAAGAACAAGGAAAAACTGCTGGCCAGCACGCCTGCCATTCAACCCCTGAGCAACCGAGACCTCAACAGGCTTTCTTCAGGTTTTGGATACCGGATTGACCCCGTGTACAAAACTGTCAAGTTCCATCCTGGCCTTGATTTCAGTGCCCCACAAGGCACTCCCATCTACGCAACAGCAGAAGGGACTGTTCAAACATCCGGCAACCTGGGCAATGGTTATGGCAACCATGTTGTCATCCAGCATGGCTACTCCTACAGCACCCTTTATGGCCACATGTCAAGGATCAAGGCCAAAAGAGGACAAAGGGTCAAACGGGGTGAAGTCATCGGTTATGTAGGCAGTACGGGCAAATCAACAGGTTCCCATTTGCACTATGAGGTTTTCAAGGGGCGGAAACGATTGGATCCCATTTATTTCTTCTACAACGACCTCACGCCTGAGCAGTACCAGCAAATCCTGAAACTGGCAGCTTCCCGGAACCAGTCATTTGACTGATACAGTTGTGCATAACTCGACCACAACTCAAAAAAATTAGTTCCTAATTTCGCTACAATGCTCCAGCAATTAGACCTATTTGGCGGTGAACCCATTAAGCTGACCGGTAAACCTGCCGAGTCGAAAAAAAAGTCATACAAGATTGCCCCTCCTGCCCAGGTGGTGGAAGAGCCCTCAATTGAGGTGGTCAATACAATTGAAGAAGTGGTTGCGGTTGAAGATATTACTGTAACAGCACTGAAAAAGGCAAAAAAAGATAGACCACAAACCGTTAAAAAAATAACGGACATTGCCCAGTTGGACATTCCTGAGGATGAAATACTCTACAGCAAACAATATTATCCCATCGGTGAAGTAGCTGCCATGTTCGGGGTAAACATTTCCCTGATCCGTTTTTGGGAAAACGAATTTGACATCTTAAAACCCAGGAAGAACAGGAAGGGCGACCGTTTTTTCAGGCCCGATGATGTAAAAAACTTGAAGCTTATTTACTTCCTCCTGAAAGAAAGAAAATACACCATCAGCGGAGCAAAATCATTCATCAAGAGTGGGAAAAAAGTAAACGAACGTTTCGAAGCCATCGAGAGCCTTAAAAACATCCGCGCAATGTTGCTCGAGCTAAAAGCTGGGCTGTCTTGAGGATGCATTGATCATCCTTTCTTTTCCCGCAACAGCAATGCCATTGGCTTCCAGCAATTGCAAGACCTGAAAATTGATTTTTTGTTTGAGTGAATTGAAGTCTGCTATGCTGATCACCGCTGTAATACACTCAACAGTTACAGTGTAGGAGTCAATGCGAATCTCACTCAGCAAGATTGTTTTTTCTTCCAGTTCAGGATATACCATTTTTTCTTCCAACTCCTTCAATACTTGTTTCAACTGGTCAGCAGTAGAACGGGGATCCAATTCCAAGACCAACTCAAAACGGCGTTTGTTGCGAAGGGAGAGATTGTCGACAATGCTGTCCACCATCTGTTTGTTGGGAATGGTTACGTAGGTCCTTTCAGTAGTGCGGATCCTGGTACTGCGCAACCCGATTTTCTCGACAGTTCCATTGACTTGCTGCACCTTCAACAGATCGCCTACTGTAAAAGGGCGGTCAAAGAAAATGATGAAAGAAGCAATCAGGTTTTCAATGCTCTCCTTTGCAGCCAATGCAATGGCCGCACCCACAATGCTCAAACCGGCCAATAACTTTGTGATGTCCTGGTTGAATACATACCTGATTATGACCAGGATGCAGACAATGATCAAAATAACTTTGAGGAACTCCCTGAAAAAAATGATCAACTGGTCGTCGCTGTAATCCGCTGTTGTCTTGGCTTTTTTTTCCATGACGATGGCCAAGTAATCGGTAACCCGCAACAGGGTATGAAAAAAGAAATAGATCAACACTCCTGAAGCCATCCTGTCGAGCAATACATCAGACTTGACTTTCATGATCTTGAAACCAAACTCCCTGGGAAAATTCAGGCTGTTCAGCGCAACATACGTAGCAGAGAAAAAAATGAAATTTTCAAGCGGTGCCAAGACCAGGTCAAAAAATTCTTTTTCATTGATTTTTCTGCCCATTTTTCTAAAAGCAAAAAATATCAACCTGGTAATTTTTTTGCTGGCGACTTTCCTAAGGATGAGCACACTCAGAATAAATCCGAATACCATCCCGTAATCCCTAAAGCTGTTGTCAAGAAATGTCCTGTTCAATATCTCCTGCATGTTACAATTATTTATTCCATTCGTATTGGGAAATGCCAGTGCTGTCTAGCACATAGATGGCATTCGATGTGAACCTGATCTGAGTGGCGGTGGAAATGGAAGCTGGCAACTGCATTTCTTTTATGTCAATTTCACCAGGCGTATACACCATCACCTTCCCATTTTTCAAACCGATGATTTTTTTACCCAGGGCCTGAACAGCTGTCCAGCCGATCAGTGCGATGCGTTTCTTCAATGCACCATAGTAATCGAATATATACAAGCCTTTCTGCGCATCATACAGGTACACAAATCCTGCCGCATCAAAAATGGAAGAGGGCGTCAAGGTTTCATTGAATACCAACCTGAGGTCGGCAGTTTCAAACAAGGGCTTCCCATTCAAATCCAATTTTTTCAACCTGCTTTCCTGCTCATCAAATACCCAAATGGTATTGTCATAGCCCTGTGCAATGGCCTGGGCCTGAAAAATATTGGCCTTGCGGATATCGATTTTATTGACCACTTGCATCAGCCTGTCCAATACAAGCAGAATCCTGTATTCCTTGAAATAAAGCAGGCTTCTCAATGAATTGTCGGCTGAAATACTGTAGAGTTTACCATATCTCCTCACCTCATTGAAAACGCCCATTGAATCGAGATTGGCATTGTACTTCTTGAGCTGCCCTGACTTGCTGAGGGCAAATACATTGCCGAGTTGATCAGGCATGCAATAGATGAAATCCCCTTTGATTATTTTTGGTTGACCAGACAGGACGAACTGCTGTGCGGTAGCTGAGTTGATCAGACATCCAAGAACTACTCCAATGAAAATCAGGAACCTCATCTCAGTTGAATTTCAGTTCTAAAGCTGTCCCATCCAATACTGCATAGGAATCATATTTTATCCAATCTCCCAGGTTGATGTAACGGCTTTTTTCATTCAGTTGAAAATCGATAGGGAGATGCCTGTGCCCAAAAACGAAATAATCATATGAATGCTCTTTGAGCTTTTCTTTGCAATATTGGATCAACCACTCATTTTCCTCGCCCAGGAATTCCTCATCACTCTCTCCGGTGGAGGCCCTGCTGCTCTTGCTGAAATAAGCAGCCAGTGAAATACCAAAAAACGGAGGTATCAAACCGAAAAGAAATTTTGACAAGGGATTCCTGAAAACTTTTTTGATGGTCTTGTATCCATGGTCACCAGGGCCAAGACCATCGCCATGGCCAATCAACAGTTTCTTTCCATTGAATTCAAAAACCCTGGATTCATGGTAAACAGGAATGTTCAATTCCCTTTCAAAATATCCAGACATCCACATGTCGTGATTGCCCACAAAAAAATGAACAGGTATGCCGGAGTCTGTCAACTCTGCCAGCTTTCCAAGGATCCGCACAAAGCCTTTGGGCACTACTTTTCTGTACTCGAACCAAAAATCGAACAAATCCCCCACAATAAAAATGGATGCAGCATCTGACTTGGCTCGATCAAGAAATGAAACAATTTTTTTCTCCCTGACAAGGCTTGAAGCATGGTCAGGTACACCGAGATGAAAATCGGAAAGGAAATAAACCTTTTTTCCTGCAGGAATTTGCATGGCCAAAGATACTGCTTATTGGGAATTGTGTTAGGTGGCTATTTATCCAGGAGGAAGCAAAACACTTCCTTAGGGCCATGAACGCCTACAACAAGGGTTTTTTCGATGTCAGCCGTACGGCTGGGACCTGTGGCAAAAGAAATCATGGAGGGCATCTGATCTCCGTATTTTTTTTGCATGAAGACCAGGGCATCTTTGATATCGTAGACAAGCTGACTGGCCTTCGCAATACAGATGTGGATGGGTGCGTATACACTGGACAACCTTCCGGAAGACTCAGTACTGCTGAGCACCATTGACCCTGTGCGCGCCACCAGCACCTCACATTTGGTGATGGAAACATCAACATCGGCGAGTGGCTTTTCAGAAAATTCAGGAAACCCAAAGGATGACAGGGCATTTTTGATGTTCTCATCTGCACAATGAACCTCCATCCATCCCCTGTCTGTTACGAGCTGCCTGATCTGGTTGACAAGGTCTTCCTCATTCGCACAAAAAGAAAATTTACCAAGGAGTGAGCTGAATTTTTCAGCAAACAATATGGAAAGATCATCACCGGAATTTTCGAATGCAAAATTGATCTTTTCTATTCCGGGAAAAGGCTGTTCCACTGATTGTGTCAGCGCTTTTCGGATATTCTTCAGTATGCCTTCTTTTCCAGTAGATGCCTCCATGCTTATGCAGGGTTTTGTTCTCCTTCTGACCCCTTTTCAGTTGAATCGTTTTCTGGCGCTGGTGATTCGATCACTTCAGCAGCAGGCTGTTGCTCTATCACGGGTTCAGTGTCTATTGCAAATATTTTCTTCTCTTCATACGGGCGCTTGCCTATCAGGTCTTCCACGTCTTGCTGGTGAAGCACTTCACGATCCAACAAGGCCAGGGCAATCTTTTCAACCTCTGCTTTCTTCTCTGTCAGCAACTCAATGGTGCGTTTGTAGGCCTGGTCCACCAAAACCCTTACTTCAGTATCAATGATTTTTCCCGTTTCCTCGCTGTATGGCTTGGTAAAAGTACTTTCCTGCGCGGGATCATAAAAACTCACATTGCCCACTTTCTCACTCATGCCATAAACAGTCACCATTGCATAAGACATTTTGGTTACCTGTTGCAGGTCATTCTGTGCACCAGTTGAAATCTTTCCGAAGAAAATCTGCTCACTGGCTCTACCACCCAGGGTCATGCACATCTGATCGGTAAGCTGTTCCGTATTGTAGAGGTACTGCTCTTTGGGGGTGTATTGTGCGTATCCCAATGCCGCTACACCGCGGGGAACAATGGTCACTTTCAACAAAGGATAGGCATGCTCAAGGAACCATCCACAAACGGCATGGCCAGCCTCATGATAAGCAATGATTTTCTTTTCTTCTGGAAGAATGATCTTGTTCTTTTTTTCCAATCCACCAATCACCCTGTCAATGGCATCTTGGAAATCATCCATGTCCACCTGATCCTTGCCTTTCCGGGCGGCGATCAGGGCCGCTTCATTACAGACATTCGCTATGTCTGCACCAGCAAATCCAGGAGTTTGTTCTGCAAGCTTGTGGATATCCAGTTTATCTGAATGCTTGATGGGTTTGAGGTGAACCATGAAAATGGTTTCACGGCCTTTGACATCAGGCTTGTCAATGCTGATCTGCCTGTCAAACCTACCTGGCCTCAACAAGGCACTATCCAATACATCAGGGCGGTTGGTTGCAGCAAGAATGATGATCCCACTGTCTCCACCAAAGCCATCCATTTCCACCAGCAACTGGTTGAGGGTATTTTCACGCTCATCATTGCTCATCATCATGTTCTTTCCACGGGCACGACCAATGGCATCAATTTCATCAATGAAAATGACACAAGGGGCTTTTTCCCTGGCCTGTTTGAAAAGGTCGCGCACCCTGCTGGCGCCCACCCCCACAAACATCTCAACAAAATCAGAACCAGACATGGAGAAAAATGGCACCTGTGCCTCACCTGCCATGGCCTTGGCCAACAATGTTTTACCCGTGCCTGGAGGGCCAACAAGCAAGGCTCCTTTGGGAATTTTTCCACCAAGGGCTGTATATTTTTTGGGGTGTTTCAGAAAGTCAACAATCTCCATCACTTCCTGCTTGGCCTCATCCAGGCCTGCAACATCCTGGAAAGTGATGTTGACCTTGGTGCCTTTGTCAAACAGCTGGGCTTTGGATTTACCAATATTGAAAATGCCACCGCCGCCACCGCCGCCGCCAGCTCCGCCCCCCATCTTCCTCATCATCAACACGAAAAGCAGTCCAAACATCAGCAATGGGAAGAGTACATTGAGCAATGGTCCAAAGAATTCGGGATCACTGACAGGATCAACAGGCACCGGATCCACCTGGGGATTGGCTGTAAAATATTTATCCAAGTTCTCCTGGTAGTCATCCACCTTTGAGTAACTGAACTGAAAATGCGGACCTTTTGAGGCCTGGGCATATTTCAACTTATCGCCCAACAATTCCTTATAAGCGGGCTTGGCAAGACTGTCTTTTTTGATGTATACCCTGATTACGCCCTTGTTCTTGACAGGCTCCAGTTTCTGAACATCATTATTGACAAGCATTTTCTGCTTGAACTCCAGCTCGGTGATGTTGCGGGCATCCGGGTTAACGCCACGCATGACCTGATAACCGATCAACATGACCGCTGCGATCACGTATATCCAGTAAAAACTGAATTTCGGTCCTTTTGATGATGGACCATTTCCCCCAGATGCTTTGTTTCGCTTGAAAGCACTGAAAGGGTTGGAACGCTTTTCGCTGCTGTTGTCTTCCTGGTTCATATGAGCACTTTATTTCTTTGTTGTCTTTCTGGTTGTTTTTGCCGCCTTTGTGACCTTCGCGGGTGTCTCAGCGATGGGATCCGCCTCTTCTTCAGCTACTCCGTCACTCCACATCTCTTCCAACTTGTAGAATTTTCTTGTTTCAGCAAGGAAAACATGAACAACTACGTTCACATAGTCAATCAACACCCACTGACCAGCACTTTGTCCTTCATGCTTGTAAGGTCGCTCATCGCATTCAGCTTTGACTTCGGCCTCTACCCAATCTGCAATGGCCCGCACCTGAACGGTGGACGAGGCTTCACAAACAATGAAAAAATCTGAAACCGCTTCTGGAATTTTTCTGAGGTCCAGGGAAACCACATTTTCCCCTTTTTTGTCGTGGATGGCATTGATGATCACTTTCATGATCTTGCTGCTTCTTGTTAGCCTAGTAAGTCTCTTGCGTGGTGCTGCTGTCTCGGATATTGATGCCAATGAATGTGTTTTAATTGTTCCTTAAGTAACTTGCCCAAAAATAAGGATTATTTCCATCCCTTTGGGAGAGCAACATGACTGGCGAACCATTTAACATATTGCCCACGACTGATAGTACCAATAACCATGCCATGAATCAGGCCCGTTTGGGGCAAACTTCAGACGGTATCGCTTATTTTGCCCTTGACCAGTACCAAGGCAAGGGACAAAGGGCCAAAACCTGGACCAGCAAGCCTGGTGAAAACATCATCCTGTCTGTGGTCAAGCACTGCTCAGGCCTTCATCTCAACAACCAGTTTCAACTTTCTGTTGCAGTGGCCTTGGCCTGTTTTGATTTTTTTTCCGCTTACGCAGGAGATGAAACCAGGATCAAATGGCCGAATGATCTCTACTGGCGTGACAGAAAGGCAGGAGGCATCTTGATTGAAAACATGGTCAAATCAGACCGATGGGACAAAGCCATCATCGGAATGGGTATCAACATTAACCAGACGGCTTTTGATAGCATGGAAGGCAAACCCGTCTCCCTCAAACAAATCACCGGCAAGACCCATGATCCGATCAGCTTGGCCAAAGAACTCTGCCTTCATCTTGAAACCCGGTTCAACATGCTCCAACACGAGCCATTTGAACTGTTGCTCTCTGCCTACAATGAGCAACTGTACAAAAAAGATGAACAGGTAACTTTCAAAAGAAACAACATCATTTTCCAAGCAACTGTAAACGGAGTAGACAAAGATGGAAACCTCCTGATCATGCATGGAGTGGAAGAGCCAATTCCTTTTGGTGACATCAGCTGGCTATCATAGGCCAAACTCCGTCGCAATCTCTTTGGCGTGCTCCTTTACCTTCGGCTTGTCAATAATTTTGACCAATACACCATTTTCATCAATCAAAAAAGTGGTGCGCAATACGCCCATGTATTTTTTACCATACATGGATTTCTCAGCCCAAACCCCAAATTTTTCACAAAGGGTTTTATCGGTATCTGCAATGAGGCGGAAAGGCAGAGCCTGCTTAGCAATGAACTTGAGGTGTGATTTCTCATCATCCGGACTCACTCCCACCACTTCAATTCCTTTCTTGCTGAGCTCCTTGAATCCATCCCTGAGGTTACAGGCCTGCACCGTACAGGTACTGGTAGCATCCTTGGGGTAAAAATAGAGTGCAAGCTTTTTGCCTTTGAAATCTGCAAGCTTGATTTTCTGTCCGTCCTGGTCCACTGCCGTAAAAGCAGGTGCTTTTTTGCCTTCAATAAGTGCCATACTGTTGAATTAGTTGCGTTTGATGATGTAGTCCCGGGCTGTACTGTTCCCGGCTTCATCATAAACAACAACCGAAAGCTTATGTTCACCATGTGGAAAATGTTCATCTACGGTGTATACAAAATTGCTACCGGAGGGTTGGAACATGAGCCACTGACCATCAACACTGCCCCTGAATTCCTTGATATTTTTGTTGTTGTCTGCAACACCAAAGACAATCCTTGACCCAGTCCTGACAGTTGCACCAGACTGAAGAGAGGAGGATAAAGTGGGTGGCTGAAGGTCTTCCAGCAATTGGAAATAGCCAAAATCACGGAACTGGGCTGCATACCAGCCTTTCTCTTCTACAGCCTTCTTGATTTCTGTTTTTGCCTTGTAGGTTCTTTTCATGACCACCCTGTCCTTGTTCACCAACAGGTTGTTCCTGTTGGGTTTGAGCCGGGCTGTGAAATAAGATTGAACAGGGATATCGGCTGGAAGTGCCTGATATACAGAAGAGAGCTCCGCTGCACTGTTGGCGTAAAATGATTGCACAGAAAAATGAAAGGCATCGTAAAATGCATCTTCCTTGAAAACGAACTGAATATTTTCATCTTCATATACATTCAGGGCATTGGGTTCCATGTATTCTCCCTGATAAACAGTTGATTGTCTTTCACCGGTTTTTCTGCTGACCCTGAATTCCACATAAGAACTGTTTCCATAGGCATCCGTCACCTTGATACTGTACGCGTCGGGAGTTGAGGAAACCTTGATATGGTCCATATCAGTATCGCTGGGTTTGTACATGTCTACGCCATAGCCTTTCGGAGGGAACAACATCTGGTAGTAACCACCTCCTTTGGCCCGGGTTGGGTAATCAATATGGCCATTGAGGTACCGGGTCTTGTCATATCCGATATCATCCATCTCAAAGCTTGAAATCAACCCTCCGTCTTTTAAGAGTGATGCACTGAAAAAACCATTGGGATTAGGAATTCCAGTCATCCTGTCTGTGGCCTGAATGGCAATGAAGGCCCTGTCAAAAGGCAGTTCCACCAAACCCAATGGTTTGAATTCATTTCCCATCCTGACAAGGGTAAAAGGAATGGGCGATTGCTCAAAAATACTTTTATCCCGGTCATAAAAAACAAGCCTGTAAACATCCGGGGGGGTCACATCGTTCAACGGAAACCTGTACAGCAAAGGATTCAGGCAGTTTTCAGTTTTGGTATCCCTGATCTCAAAATGGACATGTGGACCCTGGGAAGCTCCTGTATTTCCGGAATATCCAATCAACTGCCCCTTTTTCAAAGGGATCAAATCAGGAGGAATGTTGACATCAATCTTCCAGGTCTGCTGTTCATATTGCTTTGTCCTGAGGAATTGCTCTGCAGCGGGGATGAACCTGTTCATGTGGGCATAAAGCGTAGTGGTGCCATTGGGATGGTTAACGTAAAGTGCCCGACCAAAGCCACCGGTCTCCACCTTGATGCGGGCAAGATAACCATCCGCCGGAGCGAGGATGGGCAGGTTCTCCCTGCCCTCGGTTGAAAGGTCAAGCCCCATGTGAAAATGGTTGTTCCTCATTTCCCCAAAATTGGCGTTGAGCTTGGGTTTGATGGACAAGGGATAGGAAAAATAGTTCAATCCGCCGGGAGGCTGGGCAAAAGCGCTGGCGGCTACAATCATGACACAAACAAAAGAAATCAGAAAAAACCTCATGTTGCAAAGCTACTGCCATAGGCAGATTTTAAAAAAAATCAATCGCTTCATACAACATATTGGCTTCATTTGTTGTCTATAAACAAGTAACAACACCATGAAATACATAATTACAAAAATCGTTTTGGTTTGGGCCGCATTGGCCGCCATCGTAGGCATCAGCAAAAAAAAGGAAAATGAGTCCTTGAATGATGCCGTAAAGTTCCCTGATTTGGGCAAAACTTCAGTTGTCGAGGATTTCGAAATGGCCGCCTACCACAACCAGGCCTGAATTTCCCACCAAGTTTCAACAGAAAGGTCAATCTTATTGAATATCTGAATATTTCCTTCGCAAAGTTATGTCCAAACATTACCTTTGCCCCCCGGGTATAGCCCGGTTTTTTTATGCCCGCAAATCAATAATCTCAAGTCCATCTCATGCCAAAAGACGCTTCAATTCAATCAGTACTCATCATCGGTTCAGGACCAATCATCATCGGCCAAGCCTGTGAATTTGACTATTCAGGTACCCAGGCAGCCAGAAGTCTCCGGGAAGAGGGCATCAAGGTGATCCTGATCAACTCCAATCCGGCTACGATCATGACTGACCCCATGATGGCTGACCGGGTTTATCTTTTGCCATTGAATACCGAAAGCATTGAACAGATCCTCCAGGAAAACCAGATTGATGCGGTTTTGCCCACCATGGGAGGACAAACAGCATTGAACCTTGCAAAAGAGGCTGCTGAATTGGGTATTTGGGAAAAATACAATGTTAGACTGATTGGTGTAGATATTAAAGCCATTGACAAGGCCGAAGACAGGGAATTGTTCAGGCAATGGATGATCCGCATGGGCATCCAAGTGGCGCCTGCAAAAACAGCCAACTCGTTCTTGGAAGGAAAAGAATTTGCCCAGGAAATTGGTTTCCCGCTGGTGATCAGACCTTCTTTCACTTTAGGGGGAACCGGTGGTGGCTTTGTGCACAGCAAAGAATTTTTGGATGAAGCCTTGAACCGTGGCCTTTCAGCTTCTCCCATTCACGAGGTACTGGTTGAAAAAGCAGTATTGGGATGGAAAGAATATGAGCTTGAATTGCTCAGGGATGCTAAGGATAACGTGGCCATCATCTGTACAGTAGAGAATTTTGACCCGATGGGTGTGCATACGGGAGATTCCATTACGGTAGCACCCGCCATGACCCTCAGCGATACTGCATTTCAGCTGATGAGGAACACTGCCATCAGGATGATGCGCGACCTTGGCAATTTTGCCGGAGGTTGCAACGTTCAGTTTGCCCTGAACCCTGAAACCGAAGAAATCATCGCGATTGAGATCAACCCGCGCGTAAGCCGCTCTTCTGCTCTGGCATCCAAAGCAACAGGTTATCCCATCGCCAAAATTGCAGCAAAACTCGCACTGGGTTACAGCCTTGATGAGTTAAAGAACCAAATCACCCAGACCACTTCAGCCTATTTTGAGCCTGCGCTCGACTATGTCATTGTGAAAGTTCCCAGATGGAATTTCGACAAGTTCAAAGGAGCCAACGATACACTTGGACTTCAGATGAAATCTGTTGGTGAGGTAATGTCCATTGGAAGAAGCTTTACAGAAGCCATCCAGAAGGCCTGCCAAAGCCTTGAAAACAATGCAGTCGGTCTGGGATACTATGGCAAGAGCATGATGCATGCCAATGAAATACTTGAATACCTCAAGACTCCGAAATGGGACAGGATCTTCCGCATCAAGGATGCCCTGATGATGGGCATCAGCGTGAAATCAATCTGTCAGGCTACCCTGATCGACAGGTGGTTCATTTATGAGATCCAGAAGATTGTTGACATTGAAAAAGAAATTGCAAAATATAAATTTGATTCGCTGCCCATTGAGTTGATCAAAAAAGCAAAACACCATGGCTTCAGTGATGAACAGATCTGCAAGATCATGCAAGACGGCACTGAAGATGCTGTGTATGAAAAAAGAAAAGCTGCCGGCATTACCAGGGTTTACAAAATGGTGGATACCTGCTCTGCAGAATTTGAAGCCAAAACACCTTATTTCTACAGCAGTTTTGAGAACAATGGCACAAACGAAAGCAAGGTAAGCGACAAGAAAAAAATCATCGTACTGGGCTCCGGACCCAACAGGATTGGCCAGGGCATTGAGTTTGACTATTGCTGTGTACATGGTTTGCTCGCCATCAAGGAATGCGGATATGAGGCCATCATGGTGAACTGTAACCCTGAAACGGTTTCAACTGATTTTGACATTGCAGACAAGCTCTATTTTGAACCTGTTTTCTGGGAACACCTTTGGGAATTGATTGAACACGAAAAGCCTGAAGGTGTTATCGTACAGTTGGGTGGACAAACAGCTTTGAAACTGGCTGAAAAACTGCACAACAAAGGCATCAAGATCATTGGTACCTCCTTTGACAACATGGACATTGCTGAAGACCGTGGCAGGTTCAGTGACATGCTGAAAAGCCTGGAAATACCATATCCAAATTATGGAACTGCCAATACCGTTGATGAAGCGGTTGAAGTGGCCCAAACCGTGGGATATCCGGTACTGGTCAGACCTTCTTATGTTTTGGGTGGACAAAGGATGCGCATTGTCATCAATGATGATGAACTGGAATCTGCGGTAGTGAGCTTGCTCAAACATTTGCCAGACAACAAGATCCTCATCGACCATTTTCTCGACCGTTGCCAGGAGGCGGAGATTGATGGTATTTTCGATGGAGAAAACTTCCATGTGATGGGTGTAATGGAACACATTGAACCAGCGGGCATCCACAGTGGAGACAGCAATGCAGTACTCCCAGCCTTCAACCTTACACCACTTGAAGTGACCACCATGGAGTTCTATGCAGAAAAAATTGCAAGGGCACTCGATATCAGGGGTTTGATCAACATACAGTTCGCCATCAAGAAAGGCCAGGTATTTGTGATTGAAGCCAACCCACGTGCTTCCAGAACAACGCCATTCATCGCGAAAGCCTACCAGATTCCTTACCTCAACATCGCGACCAAGATCATGATGGGAACGCACAAGTTGACTGATTTTACCTACGAGAAAAAATTGGAAGGATTCGCTATCAAGGAACCTGTGTTCAGCTTCGATAAATTCCCTGGTGTCAGCAAGGAATTAGGACCAGAAATGAAATCGACTGGTGAGGCCATCCGTTTCATCAAAGACCTCAGGGATCCCTATTTCAGGACCTTGTACAAGGAAAGAAGCATGCACCTGAGCAAATAAACCATTTGGGTCTTTGGGGGTCTAAGTGTAAACAATTCTATGGTTGGAATCATGCGGCTGTTGGCTTTGTTATTGATGTTAACATCAACAGCTGCGGGGTTTTCTCAACAGCGGTATTTGCGTGCCCAAATTCGCGACAGGCATTCAGATGAACCCATTCCCTTTGCAACTATTGCATTCAAGGGTGGGAAATTTACCAAATCAAGCGATTCCTCAGGCAGGTTCTCTTATCAACTCAGCAGCTGGCCAGCAGATAGTCTTCTGATCAGCTATGCGGGATTTGAAGACCGTTATGTTCTGTTGGATACCAGCCTTGAAAATATTGACATCATCATCCAGATGGAAAGGAAAAAAGATGCTGGAGAGGTGGTCGTAAAAAGCAAATTCAACAAGGGATATTTGCTGTGGCGAAAAATTGTCAAAAACAAGGAAAACAACGACAGGAGCCGGTTTGACAGCTACAGCTATGAGTTGTACAACAAACTTGAAATTGACCTCAACAATGTTGATGTTGAAAAAATGCAAAAGGGAATTCTTCCTCCCAAACCTTTTAAATTCATCCTGAACAATATTGATACTGTTTCTGAAGCAGCGCCCATCCTTCCGGTTTATTTGATAGAGAATATTTCAGACTATTATGCCCAAAAGGATCCACACAAAACAAGGGAAGTGATTCGCGCGAGCAAGACGGTTGGATTGAAAAATGAAAGTGTCTCTAAATTCCTTGGAGGCATGTACCAGAACATCAATGTCTATAAAAATTTCATTCCTGTCTTTGACAGGCAATATGTCAGCCCGATCAGCAATGATGGTGACCTCTACTATCATTACAAGGTGCCGGACACACAATACATCGCAGGGAAAAGGTTTTTTCATCTCTTGTTTTTTCCTAAACGCAAGAGTGAAAGTACTTTTCAGGGGGATGCCTGGGTGGCCGACTCCAGCTATGCCATCCAAAAAATGAACCTTCAGGTGAGCCCGGGCTCGAACATCAACTTCATTGAAAAACTCAGCCTGGTGCAAGAATACCAGCTCGTCAAGGACAGCATCTGGTTTCTTTCAAAAGACAAGTTTGTTGCCAACATCAACATAACGGGTCAAAAAAACCTCAGCCTGATTGGGAAGAAAACCACCACCTATTCAAAGGTAAAACTGGGTGATGATGGTCTTCCCAGTTCGATGAAGGAGGATATCGTTGATGACAAGCGAAGGGAATTGATCATCGTGGCAAATGATGCAATGGAACAAACAGACAGTTTCTGGACCAACAACCGGCATGACACACTGAATAAAAATGAAACCAATTTTTACAAATTGGCAGATACACTTTTGAAAATGCCTTTGTTTGAACGCTATACAGATTGGCTCAAGTTCATTGGAACCGGATATCGCTATGTTGGCAACTATGAAATTGGACCATGGATGAACTGGATAAGTGGCAATGTGCATGAGGGCGTAAGGTTCAGGTTTGACCTGGGCACTAACTACCATTTCAACAAGAATATTTACCTCTCCTCCTACCTTGCGTATGGTACAAGAGACAGGAAATTAAAGGGCAAGTTTGAGGCGCTGTTCATGCTGGGAAAAAATCCACGCAGCAGCATCCGATTGCTCTACAAGAACGACATGGATTATGGTCAGACCTATTACGATGAAATAGGATATGATAACCTTTTTGCACTCACCTCGAGAAAGGCAAATGTTCCCATCAAGCTGATCAAAATTGAACAACAGAAAATTGAATATTTCAAGGAATGGCTTACTGGACTGTCCTTCAATGTTAACCTTCACAGGAAATTGTACAACCCCATCAGGAACCTTCCTGGGAAATTGGATTTCATCCCTTCGGACAATGCAGGAAACTTCAATGACTTCCAGTTCAATGCCAAAATCCGTTTTGCCTACCTTGAACGATTCCTGCAAGATGATTTCTTCAGGACCAGCCTGGGAAGCGACTTTCCGGTTGTTGAGTTTTTTTATACAAAGGGATTGAAAGGAGTGCTCAACAGCAATTATTCCTATTCAAAATTCACGTTCAGCATCAGCGATTATTTGAAAATTCCACCTGCTGGTAGCATCTACTACAACGCATATGCTGGCAAAGTCAATGGCAGACTGCCCTACATGCTGTTGAGTGTTGCCCCTGGCAATGAAATTTATTATTACAACAAGTATGCGTTCAACCTCATGAACCGCTATGAGTATATTTTTGATGAATATGCAGGAATGAATGTTGAACATACCATTGGCAGTGGCATCTTCAAATTCCTGCCCATGAACAAATTCCTTAAGCTGCGCCAGTTCTGGAACATAAAAATGCTTTGGGGAGGACTGAAAGAAGAGAACAAGACATTGAACTTCAAGAATGGATTTCCCTTCACCAGCCTGAACGGAAAAACCTATATGGAATTGGGAACGGGAATCGACAACATCTTCCGATTTTTCCGGCTCGACCTGGTGTGGAGAATGGCGCCAAGACCCATGCCCACTGAGGATTACAAAAGGTTTGGCATTTTCGGAAGTTTCCGATTCAGTTTTTAAAGCGTTGCCTGCATCTCATCACAACATGCTAGAATAATGCTACAAGCAGTTTGTATTTCTTCTGCTGAAATGATCAGTGGTGGGGCCAATCGCATGCAGTGAGAGGCAAAAAGAAACCAATCTGTGAATACCCCTTTTGCAATACAACGATCAATGATTTGCTTGTTAAGGTCCCAAGTACCAAAATCAATGGCCATCAACAAACCTGCAGAACGGAATCCCTTGATCATGGGATGATGCAACAGTGAAGCGAAAAGCTGTTCTTTTTCTCTTACCTGGGAAATCAATTTTTCATCCAACAAAAACTCAAGTGCAGCCAATCCCGCCGCACAGCAAACAGGATGCCCCCCAAATGTAGTAATGTGTCCAAGCACAGGATTAAGGGTGAAGCTGTCCATCATTTGCTTTGATGCTACAAAAGCCCCCAATGGCATTCCGCCACCAAGCGCCTTTCCCAACAAAAGGATATCAGGTACAATATCAAATTGCTCAAAGGCAAACAAGGATCCCGTTCGTCCAAATCCTGTCTGAATTTCATCCAATATGAGCAAAGCCCCCGTTTCAGTGCAACGTTGACGAAGCGCTTTCATCCATTCCAGCGAAGGAGTCATCACGCCGCGTTCTGCCTGTACAGGTTCTGCAATGACACAGGCAGTATGTTCATCAATGGAGTCCAAGGATTCAAATTGATTGTGGTGCAGGTGTTTAATACCAGGGATCAAAGGGCGGTAAGCATTCCGCCAATATTCACTGCCCATCACACTCATTGCGCCCTGTGTTGAGCCATGATAAGAGTCATTGAAAGCCACCATGTTGGTACGCCCGGTCACCCGCTTTGCCAGCTTCATGGCACCCTCTGTTGCCTCTGAACCAGAACAGGTGAAATAAACGGCATCCAACGTGGAAGAAAGCAAACTGGCAAGCCTTGAGGCATACTGCACCTGCGGCGATTCAATCAATTCGCCATATACCATGATGTGCATGTACTGATCAACCTGATCCTTGATCGCCTTCACCACCCTTGGATTGCAATGGCCCACATTGCATACGCTGATACCACTGATCACATCAATGTATTCCTTGCCTTGCCTGTCCCACATCTTGCAACCAGCTGCCCGCACCATCTCCAATGCAAGTGGCGCATCTGAGGTTTGTGCAACATGCTGCAAGAAAAGTTCCCGTTGGTTCATAAAAGCAAAGTTCCACAATATGCAATAACTTTAAGAAAAAATATGCCAGTCATACTCCCTGTAAAAGGTATCTCCCCTTCTTTTGGCAAAGATGTATTCATTGCACCCAATGCCACGATTGTTGGCGATGTTCAAATGGGCGACGATTGCAGCATCTGGTTCAATGCCGTAGTCCGTGGCGATGTAAACGGCATCAGCATGGGCAACAAGGTCAACATCCAGGACAATGCTGTCATCCACTGTACCTACGAAAAAAATCCAACCAGTATCGGCAACAATGTGAGCATAGGGCATTCCGCCATTGTACATGGCTGTACCGTGCACGACAATGTATTGATTGGGATGGGCGCCATCGTGATGGACAGGGCTGTGATTGGCAGCAACTCCATCATCGCAGCAGGAGCTGTTGTGCTGGAAGGTACCATTGTACCCGAAGGATCGATTTTTGCCGGTGTACCTGCCAAAAAAGTAAAGGACATTTCACCCGAAAAAATCAGCGGAGAAATAGAAAGGATTGCCAACAATTATTCGATGTACAGCAGTTGGTTCAAATAAAGATCACCACTGTTTTTCCTGGATGCTGTCAAGAATGGTAAGATAGCTCACATATCTTTCTTCGTGTATGCTTCCCTTTACAACTGCTTTTTTTACTGCACATCCTGGCTCGTTGATGTGCATGCAGTCATTGAACTGGCAATCGTTCATGACCGCACGCATTTCAGGAAAATAATGGGAGAGTTCCTGCTTTGAAATGTCTGCAATGGCAAACTCCCGCATACCCGGTGTGTCAATCAATCTTCCGCCATTGGGAAGATCGTACATTTCTGCAAATGTGGTCGTATGCATTCCCTTCCCACTCCAGTCACTGACTTCACTGGTGCGGATGTTTTCATTTTCCATGATCTCATTGATCAGGCTTGATTTTCCAACACCTGAATGTCCGCTGATCAGGGTCATCTTATCATGCAAAACATCCCTCAACAAATCAATTCCTTCCTTTGTTCTAACTGATGTCAAGAGCACCTTGTAGCCAACCGCTTCATACATGGCTTTTCTGTTTTCAAACAACTCCATTTCCTCCTCCCCATAAATATCTGCCTTGTTGAACAATACGATGGCAGGAATATGAAATGCTTCGCAGGTGACAAGAAAGCGGTCAATAAAACCTACGGAAGTCCGGGGATCCTTGAGTGTGGCCACCAGCAAGGACTGGTCAAGGTTGGATGCGATGATATGGTGCATTCTCCTGTTGGCAGGAGAAATCCTGTTGACATAGTTTTTTCTTGGAAAAAGTTCGGTGATCATGACCCTGTTTTCCAGTTCGTCCTCCATTTCAAAGGCAACCTCATCACCCACTGCTATGGGATTGGTTGAGGTGATGCCATCCATCTTGAATTTTCCCTTCAGCCTTGCCTTGTAAAAAGCATGGTCCTCTCCTTTTACGGAGTACCAACTTCCTGTAGATTTATAGATGGTTCCCTTCATTCTTGCTGCAAGGTAAACATATCAAGTTAACTGAGGTATTTTGCAACAATCGGGAACCGTCTTCCCACACCAAAGGCCTTGGTGCTGACCCTGATGATCGGGCAAAACTGATTCCGCTTGTATTCACTGGCATTGACCAATTTCAAGGCCCGCTTTACCAGCGCTTCATCAAACCCTGCTGAAATGATGTCAGTAAGATCTTGTCTCCTTTCAATGTAGAGATAGAGAATCCTGTCCAGCACATCATACTCTGGAAGGCTGTCACTGTCTTTTTGGTTGGGCCTCAGCTCGGCTGAAGGTGCCTTGGTGAGGATATTAGCCGGTATGATTTCTTCCTGGCGATTGAGGGATTGGGCAAGGGCATATACCTGTGTTTTGTACAAGTCACCGATCACACTCAAGCCGCCTGCCATGTCTCCATACAGGGTTCCATACCCTGTGGCCAGTTCACTTTTGTTGGATGTATTGAGCAATACATGTCCAAATTTATTGGCGATGGCCATGAGAATATTTCCTCTGCTCCGGCTTTGTACGTTCTCCTCTGCAAGTCCGAATGCAGTGCCTGAGAAAAGAGGATCCAATGACCCAAGAATGGCCTCATATACTGGTTGGATGGGCACAATATGATAGGGATTGCCCAATTTTTGGCTGAGCGCAACGGCATCATCTACAGAGTGGCTGCTGGAAAAACCAGAAGGCATCAACACCGCGGTAACATTGTCTTTCCCCAAAGCCTCAACGGCAAGGGTAAGCACCACGGCAGAATCGATTCCACCACTGGAACCAAGAATTGCTTTTGTGAAACCCATCTTGGAAAAATAATCACGGATGCCCAGTACAAGAGCTGCTTTTACCTGTGCGATATTGTTCTCTTTGGTGAGGTAGGCGATGATGGTGTCTGGATCATCAGTTTTGGCTACCCGCATGTCGGCAGTCATCAGGTGATGACTGGTTGCGTCGGCTGTATCCTGCTTCCCTAGCAGGTCTTCCGTATCCACCAGCAAGTAATCCTCCTCAAAATATTTCATCTCGGCAGCCATCACAGCATTGTCTGCACATACCAGGCTGCCTCCATCAAAAATAATTTCGGTCTGTGCGCCCACCGCGTTGCAATAAATCATGGGCAGCTTGTATTTCTTCACATTCAAGCGGATCACCTCTTTTCGGTCCTCGTCATGATCATAGTCAAAAGGCGAAGCAGAAAGGTTGATCATAAGATCAGGATTTTGCTTCATCAATTCATCCATGGGGCAGACCCTGTAAAGTGGATTATCCCCCAGGTTCCAGATGTCCTCACAAATGGTGATGGCCAGTTTCTTGCCCATGAATTCAATGCAATTCCAGCTGTAAGCAGGTTCAAAATACCGGTATTCATCAAACACGTCGTAATTGGGAAGGAGACTCTTGCTGACAATTCCCTGAATGTTACCATCGTGCAACAGCAAGGCTGAGTTCAAAAGATTCTTCCCCTCTGGTTGTGGATTGCGTGTTGGGGCGCCAACAAGAATACCAATGCCATGACTGTGCTGCGCGATCTCCTGAATGATGTTTTCTGTTTGCTGCATGAAATCCTCAAACTCCAGAAAGTCACGTGGTGGATAACCACATACTGATAATTCAGAAAAGACAATCAGGTCTGCCCCAGCCCTTCTTCCATCCTCAACAGCCTGGATCATTTTGTCCCTGTTGAGGGTAAAGTTTCCAATGTGGTAATTCTGCTGGGCAATGTAAATCTTCATGGAGCAAAATTGAGGAAATAAAGGGAATTTTTGTTAAAAAGAAAAAGCAGTGGGATGGTCAAGGTCAGAATGATTAATTTTATTTTCCAAAACTGAAAACAAATGAAATTGAGCATGCGAACCCCATTGTTGATTGCCCTGGTTTTTATTGCTGGATCATTGTTCTCGGGCTGTGATGAAAGCCCTGTCAAGCCTGATGTCAGCCACATCAAGGTCAACTTGCCAATAAAGCGTTTTGAAAAAGATTTTTTTGCACTAGACACCAATGATCTTGACAGGGGATTTGAAAAATTGAGGGTCGATTACCATGAGTTTCTGAATGACTTCACAGGTAAAATACTTGGGCTCGAAGGAAAAGATACTGCTCAGTGGGACCTTGCCATCAGGACGTTCTTAAGGGACTACAGGCCCATTTATGATTCTGCACAAAAAATTGACAAAGGCATCAATGCAGCAAAACTGGAAATTGAAGAAGGATTGAAATACGTTAAATACTATTTCCCAGCGTACAGGCTCCCTGAAGAATTCATCACTTTCATTGGCCCCATTGATGCTTTTGCCTATGGGCAAACCGGGGGCTCTGGTGACATCATCACCACATTTGGACTCTGCTCAGGACTGCAACTGCACCTCGGAGAAAATTCAATGGTATACAAAAGCGAGGCAGGCATGCAACTCTATCCTGAATACATCTCAAGAAAATTCAATACGGAAAACATTGCAGTGAATTGCATGAAGAACATCATCGATGACATCCATGCCCCACTACAAGCGGGTGGCTCAATGCTGGCCATTTTGGCCGATCATGGAAAGCGCATGTATTTGCTGGACCTGCTGATGCCTGATGCAAAAGAGGAAATCAAACTTGGCTATACGTCAAAACAATTGGAGGCGGTAAAGAAAAGCGAAGGGTTTATCTGGAACTACATCAACGAAAACAATTTGCTTTTTGAAAAAGACTTGCTGAAGATGCGTTCTTTTGTTACCGATGGACCATCCACAGATGAATTGGGCTGGGGTTCACCCGGGTTCATTTCATTGTTCACAGGAAGACAGCTCGTAAGGGCTTACATGAAAAAGCATCCAGCAACAAGCCTCAATGAACTGCTTGCGCTGGATGCCAACAAAATTCTTTCCGGTGCAGGCTACAAGCCCAGGTAGGGTTGTGGTCTCTGTCCCATGGTATGCATGAACCTCACGTGTGAGGCAATGGCTGCTCTTGTTGTAGGGAAATAATTGTAATAGAGATCAAACTGCTCACAAGTTTCCTTCACAATTTTGCTGATGGCAGGATAGTGAATATGGCTGATCCTTGGAAAAAGATGGTGCTCAATCTGGTAGTTCAATCCACCAACAAACCAGGTCACAATCCTGTTGGAGAAAGCAAAATTGGCGGTAGTTTTCACCTGGTGGATGGCCCATTCATTTTCAATTTTTACTGGATCCACACCAGCGGCTTCAAACTCAGCATGTTCCACAACATGTGCCAATTGAAAGACAACAGCAATGGTAACACCCAGGGTAAACTGACTGATCACAAAACCAATCAACCAGGCCTGCCAGCCAATCAACAGAATCGGCACAACAATATAAAAAGCAATGAAAAACAGCTTACCTGTCCAGAAAACCACGTGGTCAATGGTCTCCATTTTCTTCAATGGGGTGGTATGAATTTTCTTGGAAAAATATTTTGTGTAGTCCATCAGAAACATGAACAATGATGTAAACCCATACAAGGCAAACATGTATACACTCTGGTATTTGTGCATGGGCTTCCAAGGCTGGGTAGAACATTGACGCATGAACGGCATGTTGTTGATGTCATCATCAACTCCATCAACATTGGTATACGTATGGTGAATGATGTTGTGCTTCAACTTCCACATGAATGCATTACCGCCAAGAAAATTATGGGTAAGCCCAAAAATATCATTGACCCATCCCTTTGTTGAGAAACTACCATGGCAGGCGTCATGCATCACATTGAAACCAATGGCGGCCATGTTGAGACCGAACACTACCCAAAGCAATGATGAGACAGCCCAATGCATGTTCACCGTCATCAGTGCAATGTAAATGGCAATGGCTGTTGGCAACAAGATCATTGTTTTGCCATAGAGCTTCCAATTGCCTGTTTTTTTCATGCCGTTGCGTTCGAAATAGGCATCCACCTCAGCTTTCAATGCATTGAAAAAAACCTTGTTCTTGTTGTTGAATGTAACCTTGTATCCCATAAAAATCTATTGCCTTAACGAAAGTTTGAATATGCAAATTTACACCATGTACCAATAGCGCCACTAATTTCTTTTGCTGGGAGCCTCCAATTGAAATACAGGAATTTTCACCTGAAAACGCTGTTTGGTGTTGACATTTTCCATCAGATAGGTTCCAAACATCTTGCCCAGCTCAGACTTGAGGTTGCAACCGGAAATGTATTGGTACTGTTCATTCGGTTTGATGATGGGCTGCACGCCGATCACACCTTCTCCTTCCACTTCCTTTTGTTCTGTGTTGCTATCGTGTATAAACCAATGGCGGCGAAGGAGTTGAACAGGGAAAGCGTTGTTGTTCTCAATGGTAATCCTGTAAGCAAACATAAATTCACTCAATACAGGATTGGAGTAATCTGGCTGGTAGAATTGCTCTACTATGATGTTGATGCCTTCGGTGACCTTAGACTCCATATTGGCTGATTTACCCAAATATAAAAATTATCCTCGATCAAAAAATACAGCTGATAATTTTTGTAACTTGATTCCTCAATACATTAAACACTTATACAGACAACAACAATTCTGACATGAAAAAGTTCTTTCCAACCTTTATTGCATTGGCAGCTTCCTTTTCTGCCTTTTCTCAAGCACATACCGGAGATCCGAAATTGACAGAACTATGGGATCCCGTTCCAGCCATTGTACAACCAGGGAAGACAGCACAAGATGCTCCTTCGGATGCCATTGTCCTTTTCAACGGAAAGGATTTTGCTGCATGGAATGGCAGCAAGGGACCTGTAGAGTGGACACTTGAAGACAATGCCATGACCGTAAAAAAAGGCAGTGGCGGCATCACCACAAAAAAAGGGTTCGGCGACTGCCAGCTGCACATTGAATGGCGAACCCCTTCAGTGGTCAAAGGAGAAGGTCAAGGCAGAGGCAACAGTGGTATCTTCCTGATGGGAAAGTATGAGCTGCAGGTGCTTGACAATTATAACAACAAGACCTACTCCAATGGGCAGGCAGGAAGCATTTACAAACAATTGATTCCATTGGCCAATGCCTGCAGGCAGCCTGGCGAGTGGCAGACCTATGATGTGATTTTCATCGCCCCAAAATTCAGTGCTGATGGCAAACTACAGTCACAGGCAAGAATTACGGTGATCCACAATGGTGTCCTGGTTCAAAACAATGCCACTATTTGGGGTGGAACAGAATACATTGGCATACCTGAATACAAGCCACATGCTGCAAAAGAACCCATCATGCTCCAGGACCATGGTGATCTTGTGAGCTTCAGGAATATTTGGATCAGGGAGCTCTAGTCCTGTGGACTTGCCTTTACTTCGTTGACAGTTGCAAGCATTTCTTCCAGAATTGTTTGCAACTGTTTCATTTCATGGACATGTTCAGTGACCAGCATGAAGTTTTTCCCAACCTGTTTCAAATGGCTTTTGTTGGTCTTGGTTTGCAAATGCAAAAGGATCGCATTGAAGGTGGCAGAATGAAAATAAGGTGAGTCTGGATTGTTCACAAAATAGCAGCGCAGCGTTTTCTGCTTCAGGGTCATGCGTTCAAACCCAAGCTCGACAGCCATTCTCCTGCACCTTACTGTTGTAAACAGGTCTTCCACGCAAGCAGGAATAGGGCCAAACCGGTCTTTCATTTCATCATGAAAACGCTGCAATTCTTCTTCATCCCTGCAATTGTCTAGTCGTGTATAAAGGAGTAATCTTTCTGCGATCTGGTCTACGTATTCGTCTGGAATAAGGATCTCTAGATCCGTATCGATGGTGCAATCGTGTACGAAATCATCCTGCTTGCTGATTTCATCCTTGAAGACATCTTTGAATGAAGTTCTTTTCAATTCCCTGATGGCCTCGTCCAGAATTTTCTGGTACATCTCAAAACCTATTTCAATCATGAAGCCGCTCTGCTCTCCACCCAACATGTTTCCTGCTCCGCGTATATCAAGGTCGCGCATGGCAATCTGAAATCCAGATCCCAGTTCAGCATGCTGTTCCAGTGTTTGCAAACGCTTTCTTGAATCTGCTGGCAAGACACTGATGGGCGGCGCCAGCAAATAACAAAACGCTTTCTTGTTGCTACGGCCAACCCTTCCCCTCAACTGGTGCAGATCGCTGAGGCCGAACTGGTGTGCATTGTTGATGATGATGGTATTGACATTTGGGATATCAACACCACTCTCCACGATATTGGTGCAGACCAATACATCATATTTACGGTGGATGAAATCAAATATCCTTTCTTCCAACTCATGTCCTTCCAGCTGGCCATGGGCAAAGCCCACGCTGAGATCAGGACAAAGACTCCTGATGAGTTGTGCCATTTCAGGCAAGCCGCCAACCCGGTTGTGGATGAAGAAAACCTGCCCGCCCCTTTCAATCTCAAAATAAATGGCATCCCGAATATGGTCTTGGTTGAACACCAATACTTCTGTTTGAATTGGTTGCCTGTTGGGTGGCGGGGTATTGATGATGCTGAGGTCTCTTGCCCCCATGAGGCTGAACTGCAGGGTCCTGGGGATGGGCGTTGCAGTGAGTGTAAGACAATCAACATTTGTCTTGAGTGTCTTGATTTTTTCCTTGTGTGCTACGCCAAATTTCTGCTCCTCATCAATCACCAGAATGCCCAGGTCTTTGAACTTGATTTCTTTGCCCAGCAAGGCATGTGTTCCAACAATAATGTCAACTTTTCCTTCTTCAACTTTTTTGAGGGTCTCTTTTTTCTCTTTTGCAGACTTAAATCGATTGATGAAATCAACGGTAACAGGAAAATCCTTCAAACGATCGCTGAACGTTTTATAATGTTGGTAGGCAAGGATTGTCGTAGGAACCAGAATGGCTGCCTGGCGGCCATCGATACAGGTCTTAAAGGCTGCCCTGACAGCCACTTCCGTTTTTCCAAATCCTACATCACCACACACCAGCCTGTCCATGGGATGCGGGCTTTCCATGTCCTTCTTCACGTCCTCAATGGCCTTGCCCTGGTCTGGCGTATCCTCGTACATGAAAGAGGCCTCCAGTTCTGTTTGCATGTAATTATCTGGGGTGTGCGCAAACCCTTGCTGAGACTTCCTTTCAGCATATAATTTGATCAGGTCAAATGCAATTTCTTTGACCTTTCCTTTTGTCTTTTCCTTGAGTTTAACCCAGGCATCACTGCCCAATTTATTGACTTTCGGCGGTGTGCCTTCTTTTCCTGTATACTTGGAAATCTTGTGCAATGAGTTGATGTTCACATACAGAATATCATTGTCCCTGTAAATGATCCTGACTGCCTCTTGGGTTTGACCTCCGTTCTGCACTTTCTGTAATCCACTGAAAACGCCAACCCCATGATCTATGTGCACCACAAAGTCTCCTGGCTGCAATTCCTTGAGTGCGCGCAAGGTGATGGCTTTACTTTTGTTGTAGGCCTGTTTGATCTTGTACTTGTGGTAGCGCTGGAATATCTGATGATCAGTGTACACCACAATTCCCCTGTCCTTATCGATGAATCCCTGGTGGATGGCTGTAGGAATTGGCACAAATTGAATCTCGGCCCTCAAGTCGGCAAAAATAGAATACAAACGCTCGAGTTGCTTTGGATTTTCTGCAAAAATGTACAACTGCTTTTTGGCAGCCTCGTGGGCTTTGAGGTCTTTGATCAGCAATTCAAACTGCCGGTTGAAGGAGGGTTGAGGAGAGATGTCAAAATTCAACACAACAGCTGGTGAAGGAATGGTTGAAGTCGCCGCCATTTCAACAACCGTCCTCTTCGCTAATGCCAGTTCCATTCGCTCAAATGGCGTAAAGCCATCAGGGTCAGGTTCCGTGTGCTTTTCATCGAAATCCTTTGCATCTGTTGGCTGGTGTGCCTGGCCAAGGTACAGGTTCAAATTGTCTTCATGATCACGGTAACGATCCATGAACAATTGCCAATGGGATGTATAGATGATGGTGTTTTCAGGCAGAAGATTAAAGAGGTCAATCTTTTCTCCACCTTCATAAGCGGCATCTGCATTGGGGATGATGTTGACTTGGAGCAGTTTACGCTCGCTGAGCTGGGTTTCCGGATCAAAAATCCTGATGGAATCCACATCCTGACCATACAGCTCAACCCTGTAGGGCTTTTCATTGCCAAACGAATAAATGTCAAAAATTCCTCCCCGCATGGCAAACTGACCAGGTTCATAAACGAAATCTGCCCGTTCAAACCCATATCCAACCAGCTTTTCCATCACAAGGTCTGTATCCAACCGATCGTTCACCTTAATGGACATGATGTTGGAAGACAGCGACTCAGCAGTAGAAACTTTTTCCATCAATGCCTCTGGATAAGTAACAATGATTTTCCTGTTTCCGCCTCCGGCCAACCTTGTCAATGCTTCCGTCCGCAGCATCACATGGCTGCTGCTTTGAATCCGGAAATTCTTGTTGGTTTTGAAGGAGGAGGGGAAATAGAACAGGTCAATCGGTTGGATCAGTTGCTCCAGGTCATTGTGAAAATAGGCAGCTTCTTCTGCGTCCTCCAAAATGATCATATGGTTGAGCCCATTCAGTTCAGCACGCTGGTAAAGGGCTGAAAAAAGCAAGGCAGGATAGGAGCCTGCCATTTTGCTACAAAGAATATTTTGAGGGTTGAGCAAAAGGATGGCCTCCGCCAGCTGTTTTACAGGGGGGGACTGAACATAACCATCCAAGAGAAACTGCAGATTCATGCCTTCACAAGAAAGGCAAAGATACGATTAAACTTTTCAGGCTTTTCAGGTCAAATTATTATGACAGAAAAACCGAACCTGAAGCTGAAAAATTGGTTAAATTGCCAAACACGTTACCAAACATGTATATGAACAAAAATAATGCCCTCATCATCCCTGCCCTTGCGATCGTCATCATGGGTGTATTGTACCTCGTCAACAAGGAAGAAAAGCAGGTTGGTTTACCCAAAAGACTCACCATATTAAATGATGAGGATGAGGAATTGGAGACTGAAAACTCCAAGAAAAGAGCAGAGTACGAATGGATGATTTCTAGGGATCCCAAAACAGGACTGATTCCAGAAGGCATCAGGTCTCAGGAGCTGGCCGTCATGAGAAACATGCCCATCCGCGAAAATGGTATTTACAGCAGTCCACTGGTCAACAATGTCTACTCCGCAGCTGGCCCCTCACAAAATGGAGGAAGAACAAGGACACTGGTGTTTGACAAACGGTATAATGGCACAACCAACAAGGTCATCATTGCGGGAGGCATTACCGGAGGAATATTCAGGAGCATTGATGGAGGCGTAACCTGGAATTTTGTCCATCCTGCCAATCAAATCAGAAGTGTTTCAACACTGGCACAGGATCCAAGGGCAGGATTTGAAAATACATGGTATGCTGGAACAGGTGAGCCCTTGGGCGCATCTGCAGGATATCCATCAGGTTTTATTTATGGAGAAGGGCTTTTCAAGTCCACTGACAATGGAGCAACATGGACCAAATTAACGTCAACAAATCCAACAGACATCACCACATTCTCTTCACAGTGGAGTTTTGTTCATAAAATTGCCGTGCATCCTGTAACAGGAGATGTCTATGCAGCAGCACACAGAAGGGTATACCGTTCAGCTGATGGCGGCACTACCTGGACAGAAATTTTCGGAAGTACAATAACGGCAACTGCCACTGGTGGTATTGCAGACATCACCATCAACAAAACTGGATCAAAAGTATTCGTGGCCATGAGCGGCAGAAACGCTGACAGGGCACTTGCAGGGGTCTTCACATCCCCTACAGGGAATGCAGGATCTTTTACAAGAATTGCAGGTGGCATAAAAGACGCCGCAGATTCCATACCAGGATGGAGGGGATATGACAACAGCATTGTTGCAGGTGATTATGCTGGAGGCTGGGGAAGAACCGTCATTGCCCTGGCACCTTCAAACCAAAACATATTGTATGTAATGGTTGAAAACACTGATGATGCTGCCGCCGGAAAACCGGAGGCAGATCTTTTCAAATGCAACATGGCCACCACACCATTTACCTGGACCAAATCCGACACCCTTGTTGCACAAAGGAAAACAAGTTCATCGACCACCAATAAATACATGGAAATGCAAGGGGGCTACAACATGTTGCTTGGTGTACATCCAACCAATCCAGACCTCGTGCTGGCAGGAGGAGTCAACCTTTTGCGATCCTTGGATGGATTTGCCACCAAGGACAATTCAAGTTTTATTGGTGGTGTCTCCTCCACTACCTATACTGACCCTGATGGAGCAAGTCATGCGGACATGCACAGCTTTGCATTCGACCCCACCAACCCCAATAAGGTGTTGATTGCATCAGATGGTGGCATTGCACAAATCAAGGATATCACAACGCCAAGTGTTGAATGGTCATTAGGCAACTCACAATACCAGACGCTTCAGTATTATCATGTTGGCATTGACCCAACAACAGGCAGCAGAAACTATTTTGGCGGTGCACAAGACAACTCAACCACGTTCCGCGACAAATCCGGTATGTTGGGCCCTGTTGTCAGCGACAGCAATGACCATTACATTGTTTTAGGTGGCGATGGCTGCCAAGTGGGCATGACGAAAAAGAATGCAGCCGGCAACCAATACCTTTTCTGTGCTGCCCAATCTGGACAAATGTACAGGATGAAATTGTTTGACTTCAGCAATGGCCTTTACACCAATATCAGGCCCTCCGGTAGTGCTGATGGTGAGTTCATCACCTATTTCCACCTGGATCCGGACAATACTGATTTCCTCTATTATGTTTCGAAAAACAGCATCTACAGAACCGGGGATGCAGCCAATGTATCCACCTCTAGCTGGACCCTGATGGATGGCGTCAATACAAGTGTCACGGGAAGCATCTTTGCATTGGCCACCACACGAGGGCCCTATGCCGCGAACAATCATCTGTTCATCGGCACATCGTCAGGAAAGATATACAGGCTCAAAGACCCGCAATGGGGAGCTGCAAGCAATCAACCTTTCGATATCACGCCCAGTGGCATGACTTCAGGATCAGTAGTCAAAGACATTGCTGTAAATCCCAGGAACCAGGATACTGTGATGGCGGTTGTTTCAAATTATGGTGTGAATTCGATCTTCTGGACAAGCAATGCCACTGCAGCACTTCCCACCTGGCAAGTGGCAGAGGGCAACCTCACCCTTCCCTCAGTAAGGGCCTGTGAGATCATTGCCAAAACAACCGGTATCGAATATTATGTGGGAACTTCCATAGGTCTCTATAGCACAACCACCATCAACGGCGCCAGCACAGTATGGGCAAAAGAAACCGGTGCTGCAGGAACACCAGCCGCCATGATGAACGATGCCATCATCAATTCTATCGCACACCGCTGGACCGATAATACAATGGTTGTGGGCACCCATGGTAATGGTATGTTTGCCGCTTCTCTTGGAAGCCCCATTACCATTGCCACTGCCATCACCAACCCCATCAGAAACAATACAGGTTTCATCAGAAACATCTACCCTACGATCACAAAGGACCTGGTCAACTACCAAGTGGGAGACTTATACAATATCAAAAAAATAAGCGTTCAGGTAACCAGTCTTTCTGGTGCAGTGGTTTCAAAAAAGGAAACAGGATACCAAAACGGAAATGTCAACCTTGGCAATCTTTCAGCTGGGGCCTACATCCTGACCATCACCAGCAACGACCGAAAATACCAAACCACCAAAAAGATCATCAAAAATTAAAATCCCTGGCCGGCCCTAGAGCCGGCCTTTTTTTTACCATGTTCATCATCGGAAAAATCCTGTTCTTTTTTTTAAGCCCATTTGTTTGGGTCTTCATCCTGGTCATCTTCACTGCATTGGCCAAGACGGAAGCAAAAAGAAAAAAGCTGGCCCGTATAACGCTGGCTGTATTGCTTTTTTTCAGCAACCCATGGTTGATCAATAACCTGCAATACTCGTTGCATGCACCCCCCATGCCGATGGCAGCAAATGAAAAATATGATGTCGGCATCGTACTGGGGGGTATGACCAGCTATGACAGGGTCAACAAGGAAGGGCATTTTAACATGTCCTCAGACAGGTTCATTCAAACAGCATTGCTGTACAAAAAAGGACATATCAAAAAGATCATTGCGTCTGGGGGACAGAACGGCATCTTCAGTGAGGATAATTTTATGGAGGCCGATTTCATCGCCAAAAACCTGATTGATCTTGGCATTCCTGAAGAGGATATTTTGATAGAGAACCAATCCAAAAACACGATTGAAAATGCCCGCTTTTCCAAGCAAATCATGGACCGCAATGGAGGGATTAAAACAAAGGCCGTGTTGATCACTTCAGCCTTTCATATCCCCAGGGCAACCCTTACTTTCGAGCAGGCTGGTATAGCAGTAAGGCCCTACCCTTGTGCTTTTTCAATGTTACCATCTGCCATCGAGTTCACCGGTGCCTCCATGATACCCGCAAGCTGGGCCATGGACAGCTGGGGGAGCTTTTTCAGAGAACTGATGGGCATGACCTATCTCAAACTAAAGGGAGCAAAATAAAGGTTACATTTTGCTTTTGATTAACTGCACCAATCCCTCAATCGGAATCCTTTCCTGTGTCATTGTATCGCGATAACGAATCGTAACCGTCTGGTCTTCCTTGGTCTGGTGATCAATGGTGATGCAAAAAGGGGTTCCCAACGCATCCATCCTGCGGTAACGCTTGCCGATGGTATCTTTCTCCTCATAAAAGCAGTAGAACTCCGTTCTGCAAGTGGCCATGATTTCTTTGGCAATATCCGGCAATCCCTCTTTTTTCAAAAGGGGTAAAACAGCAAGCTTGATGGGGGCAATCTTGGCAGGAATTTTCAATACTACCCTGCTGTCTTCACTGCCATCTTCCTTGGTCCATTTCTCTTCCTGGTAAGCATGGCACATGGTCAGAAGGAACATCCTGTCCAAACCAATGGAGGTCTCGATTACATAAGGAACATAGTTCTGGTTGATCTCCGTATCAAAATACTGCAACTTCTTACCGCTGTATTGCTGATGGCTTTTCAGGTCAAAATCTGTACGGCTGTGAATGCCCTCAACCTCTTTCCATCCGAAGGGGAAAGCATATTCAATATCAACTGCAGCATCTGCATAATGGGCCAGCTTGACATGGTCGTGGAAACGGTAGCTCTCTGCAGGGATGCCCATGGATTCGTGCCATTTCATGCGCTCAGCTTTCCAATAAGCATACCATTCCTGTTGTGTGCCAGGCCTAATGAAAAACTGCATTTCCATCTGCTCGAATTCACGCATCCTGAAAATGAACTGGCGCGCCACGATTTCATTTCTGAACGCTTTCCCCACCTGAGCGATACCAAAAGGTATTTTCATGCGGGCCGTTTTTTGCACATTCAGGAAGTTGACAAAAATACCTTGGGCAGTTTCGGGTCTCAGGTAGATTTCGCTTGCATCTTCAGCAACAGAACCCAGCTGGGTAGAAAACATCAGGTTGAATTGACGTACATCTGTCCAGTTGCAGGTTCCGCTCACTGAACATTTCATTTTGTTGTCTTCAATCAATTGCTTCAACCCTGCATAATCATTGGCTGCCAATAAGGCATCCATATCCGCAATCAGCTTTTCTGCTTCATGGGTTTTTCCTTCCTTGTTCAAGACATCTGCAACCCCCTCTATCAAATGATCTACACGATAGCGCTTTTTCGAATCCTTGTTGTCAATCATCGGATCGCTGAAATTGTCCACATGACCAGAAGCCTTCCATGTTGTGGGATGCATAAAAATAGCTGCATCAATGCCCACAATATTGTCGTGCATGCGCGTCATGGTATTCCACCATGCCTCACGGATGTTTTTCTTCAATTCACTGCCCCATGGGCCATAATCATATACGGCACTTAATCCGTCGTAAATTTCACTTGACTGAAAAACAAACCCGTATTCCTTTGCATGGGATATAATCGCCTGGAACTTATTTTGATCATTGACTACCATAGCCTGCAAAGATAATAAAACAAAGGGAAGCGGTGCAACTGCAAAAGCCAGGGAAATGCTGAGGATCAATGCAATTTTTCATTGTTTTTGTGCCTGTCTGCATCCCTGGCCGTTTTCTTTTCGATATTTTTTTTCAAGGCATCGGTAAGATCAACACCTGTCTGGTTGGCCAGGCAAATCAAAACCCACAACACGTCGGCCATCTCGTCTGCAAGATGATCAGCTGTTTCTGATTTCTTGAAGGATTGATCGCCATACTTTCGGGCCATGACCCTAGCCAATTCCCCTACCTCTTCTGTAAGGATGGCCATGTTGGTCAATTCACTGAAATAGCGGACACCAATGGTTTTGATCCACTCATCTACCTGCTGCTGGGCTTCTTTGATGGTCATTTATTCCTTGTTTTTTGTATCAATGATGATGGTAACAGGGCCGTCATTCAAGAGCTCGACTTTCATGTCTGCTCCGAAGATGCCAGACTGTATTTCCTTGCCCAGGTCTGATGACAATTGTTGTTTGAATTTCTCATACACAGGAACAGCGATCTCAGGCTTGGAAGCCCGGATGTAAGAGGGCCGGTTCCCTTTTTTTGTGGCTGCATGAAGGGTAAACTGACTGACTACCAGCATCCCACCCTCAATTTCCTTGACAGATTTGTTCATCACCCCATCTTCATCATTGAAAATGCGCAGGTTGACAATCTTACCAGAAAGCCATTCAAGGTCATCTTGTCCATCGCTGTCTTCTATACCAACCAACACAAGCAGGCCTTGCAGGATCTGCCCGGTAATTACTCCGTCAACCTTCACCGATGCATTTGAAACCCTTTGAATCACTGCTCTCATGCTTTCAATTTTAACAGTGTAAATCTATGAAATGAAAACAGATATTAGCGCTGAGATGGCAGAACCCTTATATTTGTTTAAACTGTTTTACTTTGGGAGGAATCAAACAACTGGCGAACCAAACCCTTTGGTTTGGCCTGAGCAATATACTGGGAAGGTTCATCAGTTACCTGCTCACCCCAATTTTATTGTACAGTTACCATGCTGGCGAGTTTGGAGACATTTCCATTCTGTTCGCTTCCGCAGCTTTTTTGAATATTGTTTTCACCTACGGCATGGAAACATCCTATTTCCGTTTCAACCAGGTGGAAGATGAAAAAAAAGTGTTCAACACTGCCTTTAGCAGCCTGCTTCTTACAACCCTCTTGTTCTCTTTTTTACTGATACCGCAAGCCCAACAGCTGGCGAACATGATGGAACTGGATGAGCATCCAGATTATGTGATTTGGGTGATTGCCATCGTGGCGCTGGACACACTCTCTGTTCTTCCGTTCTCCAAATTAAGACATGCCGGCAGGCCAAGAAAATTTGCAGTGATCAAACTGGCCAATATCCTCTTCAATGTTGGCCTAGCAGCATTTTTCTTGTTGCTCTGTAAACCAGCGCAGGAAGCAGGGACAGTTTCATTTTTCGGAGGACTTTATGATCCTGCCATTGGAGTAGGTTATGTGTTTATATCACAATTGATTGCAAGCATCATCACCCTAGCGCTTTTGTTCAGGGAATGGAAGGATTTCAGGCTGACATTCGACAAAAAACTATTGACAGAACTGATGATTTACTCTATGCCCCTTGTTGTGGTGGGTTTTGGTGGCATGATCAATGAAACCATTGACCGGTTCATGGTGCTCATGCGATTTTCAGGAACTGTTCTGGAAGCCAAGGCTGCCAATGGGATATACAGTGCCAACTACAAACTGGCCATACTGATTGTCATTTTCATACAGACCTTCAGGATGGGTGCTGAACCATTCTTTTTTAAAAACGCTTCCAGTGAAAATGCCAAAAACACCTATGCCAGGATCATGAACCTCTTTGTGATTGCCTGTTGCATCTGTTATCTTGGTGTTGTGCTCTACCTGGACATTTGGAAACATTTCATGAGCGTAAAAAAGCACCCTGAATACATGCAGGGATTGGTCGTTGTTCCTATCCTGATGCTTTCAAAGATTTTCCTGGGCATTTACTACAACCTTTCCATCTGGTATAAACTGACCAACAAAAACAGCACCGGAGCTGTGATTACGATTGTTGGCGCATTGATTACCCTGCTTGTCAATTACCTGCTCATCCCTTCCATGGGATATTTAGCATGCGCCTGGGCCACCGTGGCCTGTTATGGCACCATGATGTTGATGAGTTATTTCTTGGGGCAAAAACATTATCCCATCCCATATGAATGGAAAAAGGTACTGGGCTATATTGGACTATCGGTACTCCTCTACCTGGTGCATGCCTTGATCAGGGCTAATACCGGGAACATCTGGCTGGTACATGGTAGTGCAACCCTGCTCATGCTCATTTTTACGTTGATTGTATTGGTCAGGGAAAAAGCAGAACTGACAAAAGTGCCACTGATCAAAAAGCTGTACAAGAAAACTGCTTGATGCTATGCTGACACATAAGGGTTGTGGACTTTCTCATGCCCGATGGTAGTAGGTATCCCATGACCAGCGTAAACGATGGTTTCCTCTGGCAAGCAATATAGTTTTTCAAGAATGCTTTTGACCAAAACAGCAGGACTACCTCCAGGGAGGTCTGTTCTTCCAACACTTTCTCTGAAAAGCACATCCCCCGCAATGACAAAACCGCTTTTGCTGGCATAAAAACTGATGCTGGCGGGTGAATGCCCCGGAGTACTCAAAACTTGAATGGTTTCATCACCCAGTGTCAAATTGCTGTTTTCGTCCAGAAAATGAATGGGGCCGGAATAATTATCAAATGGCAAATTCCACATCAATCCGCTGGTTGGCGCCATTTCGAGTACCTGCTTCTCCCCTTCATGGATATACAGCTCCAAGCCATAAGTTTCATAAACAAACTTGTTCCCAAATACATGGTCAAGATGACAATGGGTATTGATCAGCATGATGGGTTTCAGTTGCTTCGATTCGATGAAGCTCCTGAGCTGATCCCGTTCTTTGTCGGTATAGCATCCAGGATCAACTACAATACAATCACCATCTTGATTGTACATCAAATAGGTATTCTCTTGCAGGGGATTGAATTGGAAAATTTTAACGTTTATCATAGCCGCTTTTTCTTGGGTAAATGCGTTAATTTTAGCCTGAATACGTGGTATTGAACGCAGACGGCGAAGATATCCAATCATTTGAATCATAACACCATGCGAAAAATATTGCTCCCTGTTTTTGCGATTGTTCTTTTTGCGCTGCAATCATCTGCCCAGGTGAGCACGGTTGAGTTTGGAAAAAACAGGGTACAATACAAGAAATTCAATTGGCGGTATTACCAAACAAAGAATTTCAATACCTATACCAATGAGGGTGGATTGGCGTTGGGAAAATTTATTGCACAGGTAGCAGAAGAGGAACTTGGGGCGATTGAGGAATTCGTTGAATATGGCATGCAGAGAAGGGCGAACATCGTGATTTACAACAGCTTCACTGATTACAAACAATCCAATATTGGATTGGGTATAGATTGGCAAAACACTGGCGGTGTAACCAAACTCGTCAACAACAAGATCCTGTTGTATTTTGATGGGAACCTCAATGAATTGAGGATAAGGCTGAGACAAGGTATTGCACAAGTATTGGTTGAAAATCTCTTGTTTGGGGATGACCTCGGCGAATTCGCCAGCAACCAGGCATTGCTGGACCTGCCCAAATGGCTCACAGATGGATACGTTTCATTTGTGGCTGAAAACTGGAGTCCTGCACTGGATGACAAACTCAAATCAGCTTTGTTGTCTGGGAAATACAGGACCTTTTACCAATTTGCCTTCAGCGAACCCTACCTTGCAGGACATGCTTTTTGGAGGTTCATCGGCGAACAATACAAGAAAGACAACATCACTTATTTCCTCTATCTGTCCAGGATATACAAAAGCCTCAATTCAGCAAGCATCAAAGTCACCAAGAAAAAATTCCGTGATTTGCTCTATGATTTCATGGAGCTGGAATCTGAAAAATACCAGAATGATTTAAAGGGCAGGCGCAACCTTCCAAAAGGAAATGTTGTAACGATTGAAGAAAAAAAGAACGGAAGAGATTTTTATCGTTTTCAGGCCAATCCTATTGCCCGCAACAACAGCTATGCAATGGTTGAGTACAAAAAAGGCATTTACCGCGTAGTGCTGGAGGATCTTTCAGATGAAAGAAAAACGCTGCTGAAAGCAGGTGTCCTCAACAACCAGGATGAGTTGAATCCCAATTATCCTTTGCTGGCATGGGATCCAAAAGGCTCAAGGATCCTGGTGGTGTACACCGAAGAAGGTAAAATCAAAATGTTCATCTATGATGTGGTGGCAAGGATAAAAACCTTCAAACAGGAGCTGGAAGGATTCCAATTGATCCAGGATGCCAAGTTCATGCTTGACAACAATACCCTTGTCCTCAGTGCCGTCAAGAATGGACAGTCAGATATTTTTGTATACAAGGTCAAAGAAAACAGTGTCCAACAAATCACCAATGATATTTACGATGACCTGGATGCATCCTTTGTTGCCTTCCCCAGCAAAACAGGCCTCCTGTTCTCTTCCAATAGGCCATCACCCAATGCCTCAAAAGCAGATACGGTGATCCCCTCCAGGAACAATTTCAACATCTTCATGGTGGACAACTGGACCAAGAGTGATTTCAGGCAAATCACACAGTTAACCAATCAACCTTATGGACAGGCAAGGTTTCCGCTGCAATACAATGTGAACCATTTCACATTTGTAAGCGATGCCAATGGAATCGGCAACAGGTATGCCGGTTTTTTCACCACCCAACGTGCAGGCCTTGATACCTTGTACAGGATTGGAGATGAAATCCTGCGCAATCCTGAAAGAAAAGAATTGGATTCTACACTGAAGGCCTGGGAAAAAACAGCCCCCGATTCGATTGGGTATATTTCCATCACCAGTGACAGCACCTATGTCTTCCCCATCACCAATTACCAAAGCAGTTTGCAGGAAACCAGAGGGGCAGGAGACAACAACCAGGTCACAGAAGTAAGACAGGAAGGCGACCTCAAGTTCCTGTACAAATTAAAAATCAACGAAGCCGTTCTGCTCAAAAGAAATGTAAATGCAAGACCCACTGACTATATCAAGAAATTGATGGAGGAAGAAAGGAAACGAAAATCTGGCCTGATGCTTTACCAGAAGGAGGAAAAAGAAGAGGCCAAGACAGAAAAAAAGAATGTGCTTTTCCAAACAGAATTTGACCAGGACCCCAAGGATACAGCAGCCATTGTTGCCGAAGAAATCATGGTGCCACAAAAAGAAGATGTGTTGAAAAAGGCAAAGATGTTTGATTATAAACTCAAGTTTGCTTCAGACTATTTGGTTTCAGGTTTCAATAATTCAGTGATGGTCAACCGCTATCAACCCTATGGCGGAGGAGCAGGTCCCATTTATCTATCCAATACAGACAACCTGAATGGTATCCTGAGAATGGGCATTTCAGACCTGATGGAAGACAAGAAATTTATCGGAGGATTCAGGCTGGCGACCAATTTGCGCGACAACGATTACCTGGCCTCATTTCAAAACCTCAGGAGAAGATTTGATTGGGGACTGACCTATTACAGGAGCAACCAGGAAAACTATCCCATTTTTGATCCTGCTGATATCAAGTCTCAGTTGAGAAACAAACTTGCTTCTAATCTCTACCAATTCAATGTGAGCTATCCTTTTGACGAGGTCAAAAGCATCAGGGCCATGCTGGGATACAGGAGTGACAACGTTGTCATCACTTCCGATGCCAATTACAGCCCAACCCTTACAGCCACAGATACCCTGCTTAAATATGCGCTGGTCAAACTTGAATATGTGCATGACAATACCATCAATCCTACATTGAACATCTGGAATGGATTCAGGTACAAGGTCTATACAGACATCAATTCAAGGATGGTCAATGCTAAAGGTTCAGGAAAATTCATGTTCAATATTGGAACTGACATTCGTTACTACTATCCAATTTACCGCAACTTCATATGGGCGGGAAGGGCAGCTGCCGATTTCTCTTTTGGCTCACAAAAACTCATCTATTACCTGGGTGGTGTTGAGGGCTGGCTGAGACCAAAATTCAACAATGCCATCCTGCCGGCTCCAGACCAGAATTATGCCTTCCAAACACTGGCACTTAGCCTCCGGGGGCACAACCAAAATGTTGCCAACGGCAACAACAACATGGTCATGAATTCAGAATTCAGGCTACCCCTTTTCACCACCTTTTTCAACAGGCCTGTAAACAATGCATTCCTTCGAAACCTACAACTGGTGCAGTTCCTGGACCTTGGAACCGCATGGAATGGCAAGTTTGATAAGGTGCAAAGACCCTATTCATCCTACGGCCTTCCTCCTGTGCAGGTCAATGTAAAAACAGGCGGTATCGGACCCTTTGTGGGAGGCTATGGGTTTGGCGCAAGAAGTACCGTATTGGGCTATTTCCTGAGGGTAGATGCTGGCTGGCCCATGGGCAATTTCTTCAAAGGAAAACCATCATGGTATTTTGCGCTCGGGCTTGATTTCTAAGATCCCAAGAGAAAAAAACAGTCTCCGGAAAGATTATTCTGCCTTGTTCAAGACATGACCCTCTCCCTGCTTGTCTAGCTTTATGCTGGAAAAGAGGAGCATGAAGGGATGTACAAGAGAATACCATTTTTAAGAATTTTTTTGCCTGTGCTGTTGGGTATTTTTCTGGATGCCAATTGCCAGCCATCGCTGACTTTCTGGACCATCATCCTGGTCTTTTTCTTTTTCACCACTGTTTGCTTTTTCCCATCAACACGTTTCATCAAATGGAAATGCGGCTGGATATTGGGAACTTCCATGATAGGAATTCTGATCGGCATCGGTGGCATCTGCAATGCCCTGAGATCCAACAGCAGAAAGGAAATTCCGGTGCTGGAATCATCGAACTTGCTGCTCAAGGTCACAGAAGGACCAAGAGCCAGTAGCGCTTCGAATCGTTATGTGGCAAGGATTTTCAAAATAGATACAGGTATCATTGACAGCAACATCAGCACCTACCTCTACATCAAAAAAACGGATAGCACCACCTTCATGCCTGGAGACCTGCTGCTTACTTTGACCATTCCTCAGCCGCTCAAAAAAAATGCCAACCCAGGGGCTTTTGACTTTTTCACCTATTCAAAACGGAATGGGATTGGCTATACAATGATGTTAGAAGGCTCCAATCAATACACCAAGATTGTTCAGAAAGACAAATGGAGTGAGGGCTGGATCCCCAGGGCCAGGGAAAAGATTTTGTCCATCATCAAGAAGCAGATCAAAAACAGTCAAAATGCAGGTCTTGCAGAGGCCATGCTGATCGGATACAGAGAGGACTTGGACAAGCAATTGTTGAATGCCTACACCAATACCGGCGTGGTGCACATCATTGCCATTTCAGGATTGCACCTGGGGCTGATTTTCATGTTGATGGATATTATGATTCGTACCATTGCGGGAAGAAAAAAAGCGGCATGGGCTGGATTGTTGATCAGCCTTCCCCTGCTTTGGATTTTCGCCATCTTGACAGGATCTTCAGCCTCTGTCATCAGAAGTGCCATCATGTTCAGCTTTATCATCATTGGGAAAACCATCGGAAGAAAAAGCAGTGGCATGAACAGTTTACTGGGGTCAGCGTTCATGTTGCTGCTTTGGAACCCAGACATTCGGTTTGACCTTGGTTTTCAATTGAGCTACGCTGCTGTTGCGTCGATCTTGCTTTTTGACCAGGAAATCAAAAAAATGGTTTTCTTCAAAAACAAATCAGCACTCTACCTCTGGAGCATGGTCTCCATCACTCTGGCAGCGCAGGTATTGACCACACCAATCGTGATTGCCAATTTTCACCGTTTTCCAACCCTGTTTCTTTTCACCAACCTCATTGCAGTTCCCATGTCCAGCATTATACTGGTCCTGGAAATACTCCTCTGCATCATTCACCCAATTGATGCGATGGCAATAGGATTGGGTTCTTCGATCAATGGCCTGATTCAGCTGATGAATGATTATGTGCTGTTGATGGGAAAAATTCCTTTTGGTATGATCAACCAGCTTAACATAAGCAATACGATGATGCTATTGATTGGCTTGTATGCTGCTGGATGGTATTTCCTGCTCAAATCACCGGACAGGTTAATTTTTTCATGGCTTGGCTTGATGGGTATCGCCTTGCCGATGGTGCATCTCACCGAAAAAATGCAACAGAGAAAAACAAGAGAGATCCATGTGTTGAACCTATATGGTGCAACAGCCATCATCCACCAGCACGGCCACAATGCAATCATGACGGCTTCGGCATCATTACTGGACAACAAGAAAAAAACAAATGAGCTCCTCAGCCAGACCGGTATCGCCCTTGGCATTGAGCATTGGGAAATTCAATCATTCCCTGATGATCCTGCCATGATCAGCCTAAAGAAAAGCCAAGAAAACAGGCCATGGGTAATGCTTTGCCATGGAAAATCCATTTCGCTCTCCAACCTGAAAAATGAGATCAACAAAAAAAGCCTGATTATCGCAGATGCGTCAACACCATTGTGGAAAATTAACCAATGGGAAAAAGAATCACAAAAGTTACATTTGCGCTTCAAATCAATCCCTGAAGAGGGCCCTTTTACGATTCGCTGCCACCAAAACCCATAATGATGCAAAAACAAATCCGCGCTGCACTGATTTCCGTTTTCTACAAGGATGGCCTCGAACCATTGGTACGCCTGTTAAGCGAAAATGGTGTTGCCATTTATTCAACTGGTGGAACACAGCAATACATTGAACAACTGGGCCTTGAATGCATTCCTGTTGAATCTGTGACCGATTATCCATCCATTCTGGGGGGAAGGGTCAAGACATTGCATCCAAAGATTTTTGGTGGAATCCTTGGAAGGCGGGCGGTAGAGCAGGATCTGGCAGAAATGAAAGAGTATGCCATTCCCCAAATTGACCTGGTCATTGTTGACCTCTATCCCTTTGAAGAAACAGTAGCCAATACAACAGAAGAAAAACTCATCATTGAGAAAATAGATATTGGTGGTCCTTCCATGATCAGGGCTGCCGCCAAAAACTTCAGCGACCTGGTGGTCATTGCATCAAAATCCGACTATGCCCCATTGGTGGACATCCTCCGCGAACAAGCATGCACCACCACACTGGCACAAAGAAGAAATTTTGCAGCCAAAGCCTTTGACATCGTAGGCAATTATGATGTGGCCATTTCACAATATTTCACTGCAGACAATACCAGCCAATTCCTGCATTCATCCGGTAACCCCCAGATCATGCGATACGGTGAAAACCCTCACCAGCAGGGCATTTTCTTCGGCAAACTCAATGAATTGTTCGACCAGCTGCACGGCAAGGAGCTGTCCTACAACAACCTCGTGGATGTTGAGGCTGCAGTACAATTGATTGATGAATTCAAAGGAGAATCAGCATCCACTTTTGCTATCATCAAGCATACCAATGTATGTGGCATTGCTACAAGGGAGAATGCTGCTGAGGCCTGGAAATATGCATTGCAAGGAGATCCTGAAAGTGCTTTTGGCGGTGTGTTGGTTTGCAACAGCGCCATTGATATGTCAACAGCAGCACAAATCAATGAGATCTTTTTTGAGGTATTGATTGCCCCTGCATTTGACGCAGATGCACTGGAAGTGTTGACCACCAAGAAGAACAGGATCCTGCTCATCCAGAAAAAGGGCCATCCTGCAACAAAACAATTCAAATCGCTCTTGAATGGCGTATTGGTGCAAGACCAGGACAAAGGAAATTTTGAAAAATGGGAAGAGGCTGGTGCAAGGGCCTCTACCGAAGAAGAAAAGACAGACTTGATTTTTGCCAACAAGGTTTGCAAGCACCTGAAATCAAATGCGATTGCCATTGCAAAAAACAAACAGTTGATTGGCAAAGGTTGTGGACAAACTTCCCGCATTGATTCCCTTAGGCATGCCATTGAAAAAGCCAAGCAATTCAATTTTGAATTGAAGGGTGCTGTATTGGCCAGTGACGCCTTCTTTCCTTTTGATGACTGTGTAAAAATGAGCCATGCAGAAGGAATTGAGGCATTTATCCAACCTGGAGGTTCCATCCGGGACAAAGACTCCATTGCATACTGCCAAGAAACTGGACTGGCCATGGTGATGACGGGACTCAGACATTTCAGGCATTGATGTCGGGCGAGATACAGATCAAGAAATCAGAAAAATCCAAAGCACTTTTTGCAGTGGGTGTCGTTTCCATTTTATGGGGCACCACCTGGCTTGCCTCTAAAGTAGGAGTTGAATACATTCCACCACTGCAGCTTTCCGGACTGAGGCATTTCATTGGCGGAGGTTTGTATGTGATTTACTTCACTTTTTTCCGGAAAATGCTTCCCCAAAAACACCAGCTTTGGCAGATCTTTTGGATGTCCATCCTGATGTTTGTGATCAGCAATGCGTTCAGCGTACTTTCTGTAAAATACATGCCCAGCGGAATAGGCTCAGTTGTGGGCGCCATCATGCCCATTTGGGTTGTACTGTTCACTGGATTGGTATTCAACAAGGTCAAATTCAAACGCAAAACCATTGTTGGTATTGCCATGGGGTTTGCAGGAGTACTCATCACCTTTTTTGATTTCATCGAACATATCCTGCATACTGATTTCTCCCTGGGCATCCTGTTTGGCGTGATTGCCAGCATCGCCTGGGCGCTTTCCTCCTTGTTTACTGCCAAGCAGGCAAAAGACATGGATCCCTATTTTTCTCTGGGATGGCAAATGTTTGTCAGTGGCACGCTGCTTTCTGTATTCACCTTGATTACGGGCGAATTCGTTCCACTTGGGCAAATACCGGTAAAGGCATGGTTGTCGATTGGCTACCTTGTACTGATCGGCTCTGTGATTGCATTTGGGGCGTATATCTATGCACTAAAACGTTTGCCCACTGCACTGGTGGCGGTGCATTCTTATATCAATCCTATTGTGGCCATTATCCTGGGGAATATTCTGATGCAAGAAAAGCTAAGTGCATTCATTGTTGGTGGAACAATGATCACGCTTTGGGGAGTCTATCTGGTCAACAACAGTTTCAAGAAGCCAAAGGCTTAGGATTCTCTTGCTTTTCCCTCCAGAGCTCATTGAAGGTTTTTGCAGGAAAATCAAGGTCTGCCCTTTGTCCGGTCCATCCCTTGAACAATTTATTGATCATCCAATTCTTGATCTTGCTGTTGCCAACATTCATCATTTTCCGGTGAAGCATACCCTGCTGCCAGGCTGCCCAGGCAATTTTTTCCATCATGTTTCCCTGACCTGTGCGAACAGCCTCTCTCCTGTTGTACAACAAAAGCTCATGCAGGTTGATCTTGACTGCACATACCTCTGTACAATTTCCACAAAGAGAAGAGGCATGGCTAAGGTGCTTCCACTCACCAAGTTCTTTGAGATTGGGGGTTATTACACTTCCAATGGGACCGCTGTAGGTTGTTCCATAACTGTGTCCTCCGATATTTTTGTATACAGGACAGGCATTAAGACAAGCTCCGCAACGAATACAATACAGGCTTTCCCTTGAAACGGGATCCTGCAATATATTGGTTCTACCATTGTCCAAGAGGATGACATACATTTCATCCGGACCATCCATTTCTGATGATTGGCGTGGGCCACTGATGATGGAATTGTATACTGTCACTTGTTGTCCTGTTCCATAGGTGGAAAGCAAGGGCCAGAAAAGTGCGAGATCCTGCAATGAAGGAATTACTTTTTCTATTCCAGTGATCACGATATGGGTCTTGGGCCAAGAGGCACTCAATCTTGCATTGCCTTCATTCTCAGTTATGGCAACACTGCCAGTTTCAGGTATGATGAAGTTGGCACCTGTAACGCCCACTTCAGCCTCGGCATATTTTTTCCTGAGCTTCGCCCTTGCAACCAGGGTGAGCTCTTCAGGAGTAAGGTCAAGAGGTGTGTTCAAGTGTTCATGGAAAACACGGGCAACATCTTCCTTGCTCTTGTGCATGGCAGGTGTAACAATATGATAAGGCGGCTCGTTGTCCAGCTGTTGTATGTATTCGCCGAGATCAGATTCAATGCTGTCGATGCCATTTTTCTCAAGGAAATCATTCAGGTGAATTTCTTCCGTCACCATGCTCTTGCTCTTGACAAGCGTCTTGCAATTCTTTTCCCTGCAAATCTTGAGGATGGCTTCATGGGCCTGTTCGATTGTTTCTGCCCAGATTACCTTGCCGCCATTCCTGAGAAAATTGATTTCAAATTTTTCCAATTGAGCATCCAGGCTTTCAAGTGCTTTCCATTTCGCATGCTTGGCCTTCTCCCTTGCAAAATTGATATCAGAAAATTGTTTTTTTCCCAGCGGTACAACGGCATTGTACTTTCCGATATTGTGGTTGATGGTTTTGCGATGGGATAAATCGGCAGCTTTTACAAAACTTTTCTCTTTAAAAACCGAAGCTGGATTTGACATAGGATGATTGTTTATTCAGCTTTTTTATTGCCATTAAAATACTCCTTTGCTACCTGATCAAGTGCGTCATAAAATCCTTCACCGTATAGTCTTGTGATGGGTTCCTTTAGGAATTTATATACTGGAACTTTCAATTCTTGACCCAAGCTGCATGCGGGGCTGCACATGTCTTCACGGGGTTCGTAGTTGAGCATTTCATGGTTGGTATACCGGCTCTTGCTTTTTTTGATGGGATAGAGGTGGCATGAGATGGGCTTCTTCCACTTGATCTGGCCTTTGTTGTAAGCCTCCTCAAATACACATTTTATGATCCCCTGCTGATCGCGCACGCCGTATGTACATATTTTATTTTCTACTGTTGGGGTAACCCAGCCAAACTCACGATCGTACCGGTATAATCCGTTTTTTTCTACTTCTTTGATGCCTTCCTTTGACATCAGTGGCTTGACAATTTCATAGCTTTTGTTCACCTCATCCAATTCCTGATCCGTCAGTGGAGCGCCGGCATCGCCATCTTCACAACACCCACCCTTGCATTTGGAAAGGTTGCAAACAAACTGCGCTTCTACAATATCATCGCTAACCAGAATATCATCAATAACAATCAATGTAAAATATTTATGCAAAAATAAGGGTTAATCGGTCGTCCCGAAAAGCATGTTTTGCACATGATCAAAGGCTCATCATCTCCTTGAACCTGACCGCCTGGCGCCTTGACACTTCAATCTTTTCTCCCCCCTTAATTTCAAGCAATAAGCCTCCATTGAAAAAAGGCTCCACCCTTTCAATCATCCGGAGATTGACAATATGCTTGCGGTTGGCCCTGAAAAATGTTTTTGGATCAAGCCTTTCTTCCAGGGAATTCAGTGATTTCAGGATCAATGGCTTGTTGGTACCAAAGAATACCCTTGCGTAGTTGCCAACTGATTCAAACAACCGAATTTCTGCCAGTTTCACAAACCAGCATTTTTCACCGTCTTTGACAAATACCTGGTCAGATTCTGAAAGGGATAGCCTGATTTCAGATCGGTTTTCTGAAAACAACATCTCCTTTTCATCGATGGCCAAAAACTTTTGAACAGCGTCGGAAAGACGCTTGGGGTCGATGGGTTTCAACAGATAATCCAATGCATTGACTTCAAATGCACGGATGGCATACTCGTCATACGCCGTGGTAAAGATGACGGCTGGCAGCTTTTCCAATTCCTGCAAAAGATCAAACCCTGTTTTCACCGGCATTTGAACATCCAGGAAAACCAAGTCAGGATTCAATTCATTGATCAGTTGCAAGCCTTCATCAGCATTCGCTGCCTCTCCGATAATCTCTATTTCAGGATGAACGACAAGCATTTTCTTCAATTCATTTCTTGCCAGTCTCTCATCGTCAATAATGACTGCGTTTTTTTTCATACAGTTCCTATTAAGAAAGCGGAATAATCACTTTTGCTTCAACCATGTCATTGTTCAACTGAACAATTGAAAAACTTGCTGCATCACCGAAAATCAACTGCAGCCTGTTGGATGTGCTTTGCAGACCAAACCCATCATGATGCTGCTTTATTTCCAGCACACCAGAATTGATGACAGACAAGACAAGTTGTCCATTGGTTTCATTGGCCAGGATAGAAATCTCCCCCTTGTTCACCGTTTTCCCGATGCCATGTTTGATGGCGTTTTCAACAAGGGTCTGTAGCATCATGGGGGGGACCTGATGATCCAATGCTTCCTCGTCGATTGAATAAATGACATTCAGCCTGTCTTCAAAACGGATCAGCTCCAAGGCCAGATAATCCTTCACAATGTTCAACTCCCGTTCCAGTGTGATGGTTTCATGTTGATCAGATGTCATGCTGGAGCGAAGAATATTGCTCAATGCCGTTACCGCTTCACGGGCCCTGCTGGGATCCTCATCAATCAATGCCCTTATGCTGTTCATCGCATTGAAGATAAAATGCGGATTGATATGGGATTTAATGGTCTTGAGCTCAAGAGACTTTACCAGGGCCTCCAATTTTAGGTTGTCCAGCTGGTTTTTTCTTGACTCTGCGACATAATGGTAAATAAAATAGATACAATTCCAAATGAAAAGATAGATGAAGGAAGAGAAAACATTGCTGCTGATTTTCTGGGGAATGGCCCATTTGGCCTCTTCCTTGTATTCTAGGCCTGCAAACATGCTCAGGTAGGTTTCTCCAATACCTACTATGGTAGCAAATACTATTGAAACCAGGATGAAGCCCATCAACTGGTAGTTGATGCTGCGCTGTAGCAGTTTCAGCCATTTGATGGTCATCCGCATGAAATGGGACATCAGCAGGCCGATGGCAACATAAACACCCAACCGACCAATGAACTGGGCATCAAAAAGCTTGTAAGTAAATGCAAAGAAAATATTGATGCCGGCAAACATCATCCAACCCAAAAATTGGAAAAGCCAGTATTTTGATATGTTCCGGAGGTTTAGATCCATGAATTTCAAAGCTATACAATTGAACAAGAAGCGAAAAATGGTTTTTTACAGGAGGTTTTTCAGGCTGGTTAACTGGTAAAAAACAAGAAAGATGGGTTTTAACATAATTTTTTAACTAATGCTGCGTTATAGGTCATGTAAATCCTATCCAAATGAAACCCCTTGTAAAAAGGCTAATCTTTTTTATGTGCATATGCATGGCAACGATACTACTGCCAGCAGCCACCAAAGCACAGGGTAGATTGGTCATCAACGAATTCATGGCCTGGCCGGGGGAAAGTTGCTCAGTTACAGCAGAATTCATTGAATTGAAAAATATGGGCCCTGGCCCCATGAACATCGGTTGTCATGTCATCACTGATGGAGATTTTGCCATCACCATCCCTGCCAATACCATCCTCAAGCCAGGAGAATTTTATGTTTTAGGAGGACAGGATGTCATCAATTCCCCCTGTGCGAACCTTAGCAAGAATATCACTGTGAATTTGAATTGGACTACCTGTGGGTGTACAAACGATACAATTCCCACTACAGGGGAAGGATTACTGACTGATGGCGGTTCTGCAGGAGAACAACTTGTATTGTTCAATCCAGCAGGAACGATCATTGATGCCGTTGTCAGGGAAATCAATAAAATAGAAAGCTCCAGCTATATTACTACCAAGGCAACAGTGGGCTGTACCGGGTTCAGTTTTGACCTGGATAACCTTAGCATCATCTATGAAGAAATTGGGGAATCCCAAGGGAGAGGAAACAGTTTTGCCAGAAAAATGGATGGCGACTGTGATTGGGTAAAGGAGACCCAGCAAAATGGAGGTGCCACCAACAATATTGCCGGAGAAGCCGCCACACTGTCCATGACCGAGACGTATACCATGAACCAGAATTGTACCGGTGGTAATGCGACTTTTACAGTGACCAATACCAGTCCTACACCTGCCTCCTTTTTCCCTTTTACCTATATGTTGGGTTACGATAACAATGGGGACGGGATTTTTGGAACTGGCGATATTTTCAGTAACGGAACAGACAATACCGCTCCCTCTATTCAATTGACAGGACTGCCCCTGGGCTCCTATGATATTGTACTGGAGCCAGCAGCAGGTTGCAACCAAAAATTCTTCACGTTTACCCTTGGGCCTTGCGCTACCATGCCCATCAAACTCAAGCAATTCAGTGGTTCCAACAACGGGAAATTGAACCGGTTCAACATCGAGATTGAAACCGATGCTGACATGAAAATGCTTATCCTTGAATCCAGCTTTGATGGTTTAAAGTTCAACAGGGTAGCTTCCATACCATTTGCAGATAGAGTTGGTTTACAAAACATTGTCTTTAACAGCGAAGCCGGAGCAGAGACCTATTTCAGGCTCTCCATGACAGATGACAACAACAAGACAAGCTATTCCAACATTGTGAATTTGGTCAGGACCTCGAACAACAACCAACTGTTCAGCATAGCACCCAATCCATTCTCTGATTTTCTAGGACTCAGCCAGTATGCCACAAAAGAGGATGTTTTGATGATCAATATCATGTCTCCTGCAGGCCAGGTGGTTTTGGCAGATCGATTTGCCTTAAAAGTTGGGCAAAACAACATCAGGTTGTTGACCAGCAAATTGGCGAAAGGCCTTTATCTGGTATCCCTTAAAAAAATAAACACAGGCGAAACACAGATTACCAGAGTATTCAAAAATTGATCCGTACCCCATAAAGAAAAGAAGGCCTCAGCATGAGGTCTTTTTGTTTGATTGATTGGACCTTATTTTGATTAACTTTATATTATACATGTAGGGGAAATCCCGAACAAAAAGAAAAGGACCTTGTTAAAAGGGATAGAGCGACAAACTGCATACATTATGACGACAATCGAGGCTGGAGCATTGCTGAAACAGATCAATTCGCCTGAGGACCTTAAAAAAATCGGGAAAGACGAACTTTACAAGGTTTGTGATGAACTGAGACAATACATTGTGGATGTGGTCAGTGTGCATGGCGGTCATTTTGCAGCCAGTCTTGGTGTTGTTGAACTCTCAGTAGCGCTGCATTACGTATACAATACCCCCTACGATCAATTGGTCTGGGATGTAGGCCATCAGGCATATGGACACAAAATACTTACTGGCAGAAGGGACAATTTCCATACCAACAGGAAATATGGTGGACTCAGTGGATTCCCCAAAAGGTCAGAAAGCCCCTATGACGCATTTGGCGTAGGGCACTCCTCTACTTCCATTTCTGCAGCCTTGGGAATGGCCATTGCTGCAAAATACAACGACCAGAAAGACAAAAAATCCGTTGCGATCATTGGAGATGGTTCCATGACAGCAGGCATGGCCTTCGAAGCCATGAACCATGCAGGCGTGACAGATGCCGACATGCTGGTGATCTTGAATGACAATTGCATGAGCATTGACCCTAATGTTGGTTCGTTGAGGGAATACCTGACAGACATCACCACTTCTCATACCTACAACAAACTGAAGGATGATATTTGGAACACCCTCGGAAAACTTCCCATTGGAGGAAATTTCAGCAGGGAAATGGCCAGCAAGTTGGAACACAGCATCAAGGGTTTCATCAACAAGAGAAGCAACCTATTCGAGTCCATGAACATGCGGTATTTTGGTCCTATTGATGGACACAATATCACCAAACTGGTTGATACCCTGAAAGACCTGAGGGATATTCCAGGCCCCAAGTTGCTCCATATCATCACCACCAAAGGAAAAGGCTATGCACTGGCCGAAAAAGACCAGACCAAATGGCATGCCCCAGGCTTGTTTGATAAAGTGACTGGTGAGATTTACAAAAAAACATTTGATACACCACAGCCTCCAAAATACCAGGATGTATTTGGCAAAACCATTGTTGAGCTGGCTGAGAAAAACAAGAAGATTTTTGGTATTACTCCAGCAATGCCTTCTGGTTCGTCCCTCAAGTTCATGATGGATGAAATGCCCGACAGGGCCTTTGATGTTGGCATCTGTGAACAACATGCTGTTACGTTGAGCGCCGGCATGGCAACACAGGGATTGAAGGTTTTTTGTAATATCTATTCCTCTTTCATGCAACGGGCGTATGACCAGGTGGTCCATGATGTGGCCATCCAAAAACTACCTGTAGTATTTTGTTTGGACCGTGCAGGTCTTGTTGGAGATGATGGGCCCACACACCATGGTGTCTATGACATCCCTTACATGCGCTGTATTCCCAACATGATTGTCTCTGCTCCCATGAATGAGGCAGAGCTGAGAGACCTCATGTATACGGCACAGCTTGACTCAACAGATTTGCCTTTTGTGATCCGTTATCCAAGAGGCGAAGGCATGATGCCAGAATGGAAAACACCCATGAAGGCAATTGAGATTGGTAAAGGGCGTAAACTCAAAGAAGGAAAAGAAATTGCCATACTCTCTTTTGGACACCCGGGCAATTTTGCTGCTGCAGCCATCAGAAACCTGATAGCAGAAGGAATAACCCCTGGCCACTATGACATGCGTTTTGCAAAACCATTGGATGAAGAAATGTTGCATGAGGTATTTTCCAAATACAACAAGATCATCACGGTTGAAGATGGAACTGTTGTTGGTGGTATTGGTGCAGCGATTCTGGAATTTATGGCCGACCATGGATACAAGGCCGATGTAAGGATCCTTGGAATTCCTGATCGCATTGTTGAACACGGCTCACAGAAAGAATTGCACAAGGAATGCCATTATGATGCTGATGCGATTGCTGCAACTGCAAGGGAGATGATGAAAGCCGTTGTAAGCGTTACTCTATAATCGTGACCAGCTGATCTTCAGGGCGTTCATCATTGTATTCAATGATGAAATTGTTCTTGCCTTCACCAATGATGATGGACAGATAACTTTGTTGAACGAGCTCAAGCACGGTCAGAAACAGAAAAATCGCGTGCAGCCTGTCCTGACAAACATCAAAGACCTTCTCAAAAGACATGGTTTTTTCCTGAGCGCTGACCTTCAATACATACTCACGGGTTTCATCCATGGTATAGTTGTACCGGTAAACAACATGCTGCGGTTTGTTCTGGCGATCATGTACCCTTTGCATCACCTTTTCAAAGACTTTCATCAGTTTGAAAAGAGAAATGGATTGTATTTCTGTTCCTTCTGAAGACTCCTCCCCGATCGCATGAAGATCTTGTTGGAGGTTACCCCTTTTCACCATGAACATCCGCTGCTGTTCCAGCTCAGCAAGCTTCAAAGAGGCCTCTTTGAATTTTTTGTACTCAAGAATTTTATCAATCAATTCTTTCCTCGGATCAATCTCATTTCCATGGTCATCCAGCTCTTTTCGGGGAAGCAACATTTTTGCCTTGATCCTGATGAGGGTTGATATGAAAAGAATAAACTCACTGCTCAATTCAATGTTGTCCTCCTCAGACTTTTTGATAAACGCGAGGAAGTCATCAATGATATTGGTAATGGGAATATTATAAATATCAAGTTCATCTCTTTCAATGAAGAAGAGCAAAAGGTCAAAAGGACCCTCAAACTGAGGCAATCTGATCTGGTAGGAGGCCGTGTTCAATTCTATTGATTTGAAGTGGGTAAGGCGACAAATATAGGAAATTGATCCAAAAGAATGAAGATGGGTAGGCAATTTTAACGACCTTCGGGGCTCAAAAATTGTTTAGCGTGAAATGGATCCTGTTCATCATTCTCTGCCTCACTTGGGGCAGTTCCTTCAAAATCATGAAAGAAGGAATGGAAATACTGAGTCCATATCAATTAGCCTCTATAAGGATCATTTCTGCTGGCCTTGTGATGCTCCCATGGATCAGAACTGCCTATAGGTCTGTTCCCAAAAAGGCGATACCTGCCTTGATTCTTTCTGGATTTCTTGGAACCCTTTTTCCTGCCTACTTGTTTTGCATTGCCCAAACAAAAATTGACAGTTCGATTGCAGGGATCCTCAACGCCCTGACGCCGATTTTTACCCTGGCCATCGGCATGTTGTTCTTCAACCTTAAGGTAGGCTGGATCAAATGGGTCGGCATGTTACTGGGTTTTGCGGGTATGCTGGTCCTGGTTTTGGGTGCCTCAAGGCAGATCAACCTGCAATACATTGGCTATACTTTTTTGGTCATTGTTGCCACCATCTGCTACGGCCTGAATGTAAACGTGGTGAACCAATACCTGAAGGATGTTGCTCCGCTGCATGTAGCGACCATTGCCTTCACGGCATTGATCATTCCCAACCTGATTATCCTGGCCTCAACAGGTTATTTCTCTGATCCCAACCTTTTGAGTGGTCATTTGACAAGAGGAACGATTGCCGGAGCGGTTTTGGGTATCCTTGGCACCTGCCTGGCATCTGTTATTTTCTATACCCTGATGAAAAAGGCAGGTCCTGTTTTTGCCTCCATGGTAACCTATGGGATTCCATTGGTGGCCATCGGATGGGGGTTTATTGACGGGGAGACCATTACTGCCATACAAATCATGGGAATGGTGGTGATCCTGGCAGGCGTAAGACTGGCCAACAAATAAGAGGCTTAAACACTCATGATTTCCTTTTCCTTGGCAGCAAGCTGCTTTTCAATGAGTGCAATGAACTTATTGGTCATTTCCTGAATTTCTTTTTCGGCATCTGTGGCAATATCTTCACTCAAACCGTTCTTCTGCATTTTTTTCACCTGTTCAATGGCATCCCTTCTGATGTTGCGGATGGCAATTTTAGAATTTTCTCCTTCACCCTGAACCCTTTTCACAATTTCTTTCCTGCGTTCCTCCGTCATTGGGGGAAGAAAAATGCGGATGATGCTGCCATCATTTTGCGGTGTAACTCCCAGATTGGCGGCAATGATGGAACGCTCGATCAGTTGTAGCATATTCTTCTCCCATGGCTGTATGGTCAAGGTTCTGGCATCAGCAACAGAAATATTGGCTACCTGGGCAATTCCGGTTGGAGCTCCATAATAATCAACAGTAAGGCCATCAAACATCTGAGGATTTGCCCTTCCAGCACGTATTTTAGTAAGCTCTGATTCAAGATGAGAAATTGCTTTTTCCATCGTGGCAGTGGCATCTAACATGTGCAATTCAAGTTCTTCAGACATAAAGGGAAATTTTGTCTGCAAATCTACTGAATGAAAATAAAATGAGGAATATAAAACTGGGGCTAATTGTTCAGTTCTGAACTAGAAGAAAGGTTTTTAAGGATAATAGTAGGCTCATTATCCCTTGCAAATGGGGTAGTATTGATTCGCTTGGCAAGTGTAGAAGAAGGAGTAGGCATTAATTTGCAATAGGCGGCAATGGCTGTGCCAATAAAGAAAAGGCCGGCAATCACAAAATTGATGCCCATTGACTGGGTGAAAATGGCAAAAGCAATGAATCCAATTGCAAAAAGACCAAGTAAACCTGTGATCTGCATGTGAGAAAGCCCCCTTTTCATCAACAAATGATGGATATGATTCACATCAGGATCAAAAGGGGATTGTCCCCGGTAGACCCTTATGACGGTTACCCGGAGCGTGTCCATGAGGGGGACGAACAAAGCTGAAAAGCCAATGGCTGGAGCTGCTGAAAATTGCAAGATTGTTCCAGGCAAACTTGCGGTATTGATGAACCTGATCACCAAGACTGCATTGACCAAGCCCAGCAACAATGACCCGGTATCTCCCATAAAGATTTTGGCAGGGGAATAATTGTACATCAGGAAAGCCAACAGGCTAGCTGCCATAGAAAACGAGAGAATGGCAAAAGAAAAATCCTTTTCAATGGCAAAAACCACACCAAAGAACAAAGTGGAGATCAATCCCAGGCTTCCGGCCAAGCCATCAACCCCATCAATGAGATTAAACGCATTGATTACCACGAGGATGGTTATGTATGAAAACAGCATAGAAAATACTGGGCTCAAATCAGTCAGACCCAGAAATCCATGCAGGGATGTTAGTTGAAAATGCCCTGGATAAACCAACAAAAAAGCAGCAATCAATTGACCTACAAATTTTTTCATGGGAGAAATCAAGAGGATATCATCTTTTAATCCTAGAAAAAATATGATTACAGCTGAACCAATAAAATATTGCAGGCCGGGATTTTCTGCAAAGGAAGTCGTTGAAGTAACGGATATGATCAAGGCTGCAAAAATGCCAACACCCCCCAGTGATGGAACTGGTGTATAGTGTACTTTTCGGATATTAGGGATGTCAAATAGTTTTAGACTATCTGCAATCTTAATTACAACAGGAATAGCTGTAAAAGCAATTATAAAAGAAATGATTGAGGATATGTAAATTAAACCCATTGTTACTTTTATAGTAAATAAACTTCGGGGTTAATTCAAGGATATAGAAATTATTAATATCTAAGATTAACGAAGTTAGAACATTGTAAACGATTTATTCCTTACCAAATTGTGTTTAAAATGATTTTCAATAAATAAATCATACAAACTTCATAGATTTCTGAAATGCATTAGTTTTGCGAAAATACTCATCCCATGGCTTCATTGCAGGAAACAGCCTCCCAGATCAGAAGAGATATTGTACGCATGGTTCATGGTGTGCAGAGCGGACATCCTGGTGGCTCTTTGGGATGTACTGATTTCCTGACTGCCCTGTATTTCAAGGCAATGAAACATGACCCATCCTTCAACATGGATGGAGTTGGTGAAGATCTTTTTTTCCTTTCCAATGGCCATATCTCTCCTTTGCTGTATTCATGCCTTGCCCGCACTGGCTATTTTCCTGTAAGTGAACTGGGAAGCTTCAGAAAATTAAATACCAGGTTACAAGGCCATCCTACAACCCATGAACACCTGCCTGGCATCAGGATTGCCTCCGGATCACTGGGGCAAGGACTCAGTGTAGGCATTGGCGCAGCCCTTGCGAAAAAACTCAATGGAGATGATAAACTGGTCTACACCCTTCATGGAGATGGTGAGTTGCAGGAAGGTCAGATTTGGGAAGCGGTGATGTTTGCTGCCCACCACAAGGTGGACAATCTCATTGCCACCATTGACTGGAATGGACAACAAATCGACGGTCCAACTGAACAGGTTATCTCCCTGGGCAACATCAGCGAAAAATTTGAAGCCTTCGGATGGACCACCCTCAGCATGCAGGGCAATGACATGGACGATGTTGTCAAGGTGCTGGAAGAAGCCAAATCATTGACTGGCCAGGGTAAACCCATTGCCATCATGATGCATACCCTGATGGGCAAAGGCGTTGACTTCATGGAAAATGACCATGGCTGGCATGGTATTGCACCCAATGATGATCAGCTGGCAAAAGCCCTGGCACAACTACCTGAAACAATGGGTGATTATTGATTTCAACCCCTCAAGTCGACCGCAGCCAATGCAGCCCTTCTTGCGGGCATCCAGGAAGCCAGAATACCAATCAAGAGCACGGTAGAGGCAACAAGGAGAAAATCTGTAAAGATCAATTTTACGGGATAATAGTCAATCAAAAAGGTGGCCCCCTCCAATGGCACCAACTTGAACCTTGTCTGTAAAAAATACAGCAGCAGTGCAACGGCCATTCCACCAGCCATGCCAATGAAAGAAAGCAACATGCCTTCTGCCAGGAATATTTTTTGGAGCAATCCTTGGTCAGCACCCATGGCCTTCAGGACCTGAATATCTTTTTTCTTTTCCAGCACCAGCATGCTCAATGCCCCCACCATGTTAAAAGCTGCTACTATCAGGATCAGTGAGAAGATTCCATAAATAGCAAGCTTCTCCAGGCGAATAGTCGTATACAACATCCTGTTCTGCTCAAACCTGTTTTCGATCTTATACCCCTTTCCCAGCAAGGATTTCAAGGCAGAAGAAACAGTTTCCAAATTGGCATTGTTGTTCGACTTGATTTCCACCCCACTGAATTCATTTGCATCCAATCCTGCGTATGATTTTACGAAATCAAGGTTGGTGATCACATACTTGTTGTCAAATTCTGTTTGGATGGCAAAGCTTCCCTGCGGGTATCCCATGGCAAGGCCAAGTGCTGCAGAAGGGTCAGCCGCTGGTATATTTTTCTTGGGCAAATAAATGGATACAGGATAAATACTCCTGTCGGAAGCCAATCCCAGCATCTGCTCAACACCAACTCCCATGACTAGTCCGGGTTTTTGACCATCTCCAGTTCTGAATACGCCCCTGTACATACTGCCAGGCAATCCTGAAACGGTTTCATATTGCTTGTCTACCCCTTTGATGTTTACCACAGTTTGCAAAGATCCATTTTGCAACAAGGCCCTCTCCTCTGCTACAAGGGAGATGGCATTAACACCCTCAATGCCCCTGATCTGGTTCAGCTGTTGCGCTGTAAGCCTGATGGTTTTGCCTTGCACTGGCCCAATCCGTAGCTCAGGATAAAAAGAGGAATAAAGTGATTTTACAAGCGATTCAAATCCATTGAATGCACTGAGGATGATGATGAGAGAAGCCGTACCAAACATGATGGCCACCACACTCACCCAGGAGATGATGTTGATGGCATTGGTTGATTTTTTGGCCCTGAAATAACGCCATGAAAATTTCAGGATCATCGAAAGGTTCATTTGTTGCGTTCTTCGTTGATCTTTTTGAAGATTTCCTCCATTTTGAACACATGATCAAGGGTATCATCTTTGAAAAACCGCAACTCAGGTACTCTTCTCAATTGCTGCTTAACCCTTTCACCCAACTGTCTTCTCAACTCTCCTTTCCGGTCTTCAATTTTTTCAAGCACGGCCTCTGGATCTTTTACCTGAAACAAACTGAGGTAAAACCTGGCTTCGAGCAAATCTGGAGTAACCTTGACTGCGGCAATGGAAACCATTCCACCATTGATCATGTTCAATCCCATGCGGAGAAAAATATCGTTCATTTCCTCCTGAATCACACCGGCCACCTGTTTTTGTCTTTTGCTTTCCTCCATAACTGATCACTTGATGGATGTAAAATTAGTTACTTTTGGTGCTAATTCTGAAAAAACGTAGAGAACGCAAATGAAAAGCCTCCGAATCATCTTTTCTTATATAAAAAAGTATCCAAAATTGGTGATTGGATACTTTACACTCAACATCCTTTCCGCCCTGTTTTCCCTGATATCACTCGCGATGCTGGCTCCCTTCCTCACCCTGATTTTTGGATTACAAGGGAATGGTGGCATACAAACCTCAAGATTCAAGCTGGGAAACCTCTCAGACCTGCTGTACAATCAGCTGACTGTATTGACAGCATCAGACCAAGGAAAAATCAAGGCTTTGGGCATCATTTGCATTGTGCTGGTTACGGCCATCATGCTCAAAAACCTGTTCCTTTATTTTTCGCTGTACCTGTTGACACCCATCAGAAACAGCATCATCAACGACATGAGAACGGACATGTTCAGCAAAATTCTTGATTTGCCCGTTGGCTTTTTCAATGAGCAAAGAAAGGGTGACATCATGAGCCGCCTCACCAACGATCTCCAGGATGTTGAATTTTCGACCATCAGTTTTCTGGAAAGCTTTTTCAGGGAACCCATCCTGATTGCGTTTTACCTGTTTGCCATGGTCAGCCTCAGCCCTGAACTGTCTATATTCCTGCTCCTTTTCTTGCCAATTGCTGGACTGGTGATTGGCAGAATTGGCAGATCACTGAAAAAAGTATCAACAGGTGTGCAGGAAAAACTGGGAGAGATCCTCAGCACCATAGAAGAGACCCTTGGTGGTATCCGAGTAGTAAAGGCGTTCAATGCAGAAAGCCAACAATTAAGGCGTTTCAAAAAAGAAAACCATGACCTTTTTGAAATCAAGAACAGGGCCATTCGAAGAAGGGACCTTGCTTCGCCTGTTTCGGAAACATTGGGCATCATCGCCGTTTCCTGTGTGTTGTATTATGGAGGAACCTTGGTATTGAACCATGATTTTTCACTCAACGGACCTGATTTCCTCACATTCATCGCCATCTTTACCCAAATCATCAACCCGCTGAAAGCCTTCAGTACAGCATCTTATAATATTCAAAAAGGAGCCGCTAGCATTGAACGCATTCAAAAACTGATCATGGAAGAGCAGGCTGTGATGGAGGACCCGAATCCTTTGCCCATTGCCGGCTTCAATGAAACAATCGAGCTCAGGGATGTTGTTTTTGCTTATCCGGATAAAAGCATTTTGAACAAGATCAACCTGACCATCAAGAAAGGCCAGACCATTGCACTTGTTGGATCATCGGGTGCAGGAAAATCCACGCTGGCTGACCTCATTCCCCGTTTTCATGATGCCACATCCGGAGAGGTGCTGATAGATGGCATCAACATCAAAAAATACAAGATCAAAGACCTCCGCAACCTCATGGGCATTGTAACCCAGGAGCCCATTCTTTTCAATGATACCATCAGGGCCAACATCTCATTGGGAAACGAAAAGGCTACAATTGATGAAGTGATGGCCGCCGCTAAAATTGCCAATGCACACCAGTTCATTGAAAACAAAGAGGAAGGATATGCCAGTTTGGTAGGCGACCGGGGGTCAAAATTAAGTGGCGGGGAGAGACAAAGGCTGACCATTGCAAGAGCTGTCTTGAAAAATCCACCAATTTTAATCCTGGATGAAGCAACGTCTTCATTGGATACCGAGAGTGAAAAATGGGTTCAGGATGCCATCAATAAACTGATGCAAGACCGCACAAGCATCATTATTGCACACAGGCTTTCTACCATCAAGCATGCAGATGAAATCATTGTATTGCATGAAGGGTCAATTGCCGAAAGGGGCAAACACGATGAACTTATCCATTTAAAGGGAATCTACAGCAAACTGGTATCAATGCAAGAGATGCATTGAACAATTGATTGTTATTGATTCGAAGAACTTCCAGGCTTGTTCATGTTGGTTTTGGCTTCCATGCTGAGTGTTGCATGGGGAACTGCCCTTAACCTGGCCCTGTCGATCAACTTTCCAGTAACCCTGCAAATGCCATATGTTTTGTTTTCAATCCTCATCATTGCTTTTTCAAGCTTCTCGATGAAGTCGATTTGCCTGCTGGCCATCTGGCTAAGCTGTTCACGTTCCATGCTAAGGCTTCCATCTTCCATGGTCATGTAGCGGTTGTCTGAATCTCCGCCGCTCATAGAATCCTTTCTTGTGATCAAACCGTTCAGGTAATTGAGTTCTTGCTTTGCAGCATTGAGCTTGTTTTGTACCAATTCACGGAATTCAGCCAATTCAGCATCTGAGTAACGCTGTGTGGGTGCCATTGGAGTAACCACTTCTTTTGCATCCAACACAGATTTGGTAAACTCTGGCTCATATTTACGAGAAGATTTTGAATTGATTTTGGGCATGACAACAGCCTTTGTCTCCTTTTTGGCCTCTTTGGCCCTAAGTGCCTTGCGCACTTCTGCAGGGCTGGCTGGTGCTTTGCTGGTTTCAGCAAACCTTACTTCTGGAGAAATAGTAGGAACTTTTTTTCCTGGGGCTTTCCCAGCAGGTTTTGCAGGTGCTGCCTTCGCATGGGCTGGCTTAGCAGGAGCAGCCTTTACTGGTGCGGCTTTCGCTGGAGCTGCTTTTGCAGGGGCTGGCTTAGCAGGAGCTGCCTTTGCAGGAGCTGCTTTTGCAGGTGCGGCTTTCGCTGGAGCTGCTTTTGCAGGTGCGGCTTTCGCTGGAGCTGCTTTTGCAGGTGCAGCCTTCGCTGGAGCTGCCTTTGCAGGTGCAGCCTTCGCTGGAGCTGCTTTTGCAGGGGCGGCCTTCGCTGGAGCTGTTTTTGCAGGGGCAGCCTTCGCTGGAGCTGCCTTTGCAGGGGCGGCCTTCGCTGGAGCTGCCTTTGCAGGGGCAGCCTTCGCTGGAGCTGCCTTGGCAGGTATAGCCTTTGCTGGAGATGCTTTCTTAGGAGCTGCCTTGGCAGGTGCTGCTTTCTTGGGAGCTGCTTTAACAGGTGTGGCCTTGGCAGGTGCTGCTTTCTTGGGAGCTGCTTTAGCAGGTGTGGCCTTGGCAGGTGCTGCCTTTGCAGGAGCAGCTTTTTTAGGGGCTGGCGCAGCAGCCTTCTTTACAGGGGCCTTTGGAGCAGCTGCTTTTTTTACTGGTGCTGATTTCTGAACTGGTTTTGCAGCCTTTTTTGGTGCTGGTTTCTTTGTTGCCATAGTACTTACCCTTTTTTTATAACATTGATCTTCAGCGTTTTACCATTAATCTCGGTATCAAGCCCTTCAGATAATCCCGTTTTAAGCAAGACATGGTCAGCCAAAATTTCCGCGCAAATATATGGATTAAATTGTGTAAACGCATCGTCCAGCTCCGGATCAGACTGAATTTCAACAATTATTCTGTCTGTCAATTCAAGATCAAGGTCTTTTCTGATCTTCTGCACCCTGTTCACCAGCTCCCTGGCATTCCCCTCCTGCTCAAGGGCAGGGCTCACCACTACATCCAATGCCACTGTCAGGGCATTCCTGGAAGCCACCATCCATCCCTCAACATCTTCACTCTGTATATCAACTTCTTCCTTCATAAGCTGAATCGCTTCTCCCTCTACCAGAATTTCAAATACCCCTGTTGATTCCAATTGCCTGATCTCTTCTTGAGACATGGCGGCAATAGCGGCAGCCGCAAGCTTCATTTTTCCACCCAAGCGCTTGCCCAAAATCACAAAATTGGCTTTTATCTTTTTGCGGATAAAATCATTGTCTGCTGGCAGGTATTCCATTTCTTTGACATTCACCTCTGCAAGAATCAGGTCTTCCACCTTCTCCAATTGCAGTTTCATGGTCTCGTCTTTGACGGGAATGAGCATCTTCTGAAGTGGCTGGCGCACCCGGATATTTACTTTTTTCCTGATGGAGAGAACAAGAGAGGAGATTTCTTTTGCCATGCCCATCCTTTCCTCTAGAGCAATATCAATCCAGGCCTCATTGGCCACCGGAAAATCAGCATGGTGTACGGAGCTGAATGCTTCTTTACCGGTGACTGCATTCAGGTTTCGGTAAATGGAATCTGTGAAGAATGGCGAAATTGGCGCAGCCAATTTCGCAACAGTCACCAGACAGTTGTAGAGTGTCTGATAGGCACTGATTTTATCCGTTCCGTATTCTCCCTTCCAGAACCGCCTTCTGGAAAGCCTTACATACCAGTTGCTGAGCAACTCATCAACGAACTCATCAATGGCCCTTCCAGCAAGGGTTGGCTCATAGTCCTGCATGTGCTGGCTAACCTGTTTGATCAGGCTCTGCAGGCTTGACAAAATCCAACGGTCAATTTCAGGCCTTTCATTGAAAGGAACATCTGGTTCACCATATGTAAATCCATCAACATTGGAATAGAGAGAAAAGAATTGATAGGTATTGTACAAGGTACCAAAGAACTTTCGCTGCACTTCTTTGATGCCTTCAATATCAAATTTGAGGTTATCCCAAGGTGAGGCATTGGTGATCAGGTACCAGCGGGTGGCATCAGCACCATAGGTTTCGATGGTACTGAAAGGATCAACAACATTGCCCAGGCGCTTGCTCATCTTGTTGCCATTCTTGTCCAATACAAGACCATTGGAAACAACGGTCTTGTAGGCAACGCTGTCAAACAAAAGGGCTCCCAGCGCATGCAAGGTATAGAACCATCCACGGGTCTGGTCTACCCCTTCAGCAATGAAATCGGCAGGAAAAGCATTTCCGCTTTCCACCAATTCACGGTTCTCAAAAGGATAATGCCATTGTGCATAGGGCATGGCCCCACTGTCAAACCAAACATCCACCAAATCCGGCACGCGTTTCATTGCCTTGCCTGATGCACTCACCAGGATCACATCATCAACAAATGGCTTGTGCAGGTCTGCCAATCCATTTTTTAAAAATTGTTTGTTGGTATCTCCGCCCAGCACTGATGCCGCTTTTTTGATTTCGGCGTTCAACTCTGCCACTGAACCAATGCAGAGTTGTTCAGCACCATCTTCAGTCCTCCAAATCGGCAAAGGGGTTCCCCAGAACCTGCTGCGGCTGAGGTTCCAGTCGACCATGTTCTCCAACCAATTTCCGAACCTGCCTTCGCCGGTTGATTTGGGTTTCCACTGGATGGTCTTGTTGAGTTCCACCATACGGTCCTTCAATGCTGTTGTTCTGATGAACCAGGCATCCAAAGGATAGTAAAGGATGGGTTTGTCTGTTCTCCAGCAATGGGGATAATTGTGCTCGTATTTTTCTACTTTGAATGCCTTGCCATCTTTCTTGAGCTGGACGCAGATATCGATATTGACATCCACATAATTTTCTTCGTTCTTGTAATTCTTAACGAAGCGGTGGCTGAATTCACCCAGGCCATCCACAAATTTACCTTCGCGGTCTACAAGGGTGAGAATGCCCAATCCATATTTCTTTCCCACCTTATAGTCATCAGCACCAAATGCAGGCGCAGTGTGTACTATACCGGTTCCATCTTCAGTCGTAACAAAATCACCAACCACCACTTTGAAAGGGTCTGCACCAGGAGTGATCTCTTGTATGACAGCCATTGCATTGGCTGCAGATGGCATCAGTTGATCGTAGTAAAGTCCTTCAAGCGCTTTTCCTTTGATGGTACCCAATATCTTCCAGGGAATCAATTTGTCTCCTGCCTTGAATTCCTCAAATGGCAATACTGAAGCTTCCTCTTTGAAGTATTTGGAAAGCAGGGCTGTTGCACAAACTACAGTCAATGGTTCCCCGGTATAGGGATTGAAACTTGATACCAGTGAATACTCAATAGAAGGGCCCACAGTCAGGCCAAGGTTGGAAGGCAGGGTCCATGGCGTGGTCGTCCATGCCATAAAATAAACCGGACCAGCTCCCGTATTCATTTCCTTCAGAACAGAAAAAGAGGGATGAGTGGCATTGCCATTTTCAGCAAGCTTAAAAAGCGCAACAGCAGAAGTGTCTTTTACGTCCTTGTACGTTCCAGGCTGGTTGAGTTCATGGGAACTCAGTCCTGTGCCAGCCGCTGGAGAATAAGGCTGGATACTGACACTTTCATACAAATAGCCCTTCTCGTACAACCGCTTCAAACACCACCAAAGCGACTCGATATAATCATTCTCGAAGGTTACGTATGGATGCTGCAGATCAACCCAGTAGCCCATTTTGGTGGTGATCTCATCCCATTTGTCCTTGTACCGCAAAACTGCCTCGCGGCATTTCTGGTTGTATGCTTCTACACTGATTGTTTTACCGATGTCTTCTTTGGTGATGCCCAATTCTTTTTCAACGCCAAGCTCAACAGGAAGACCATGGGTATCCCATCCGCCTTTTCTTTTCACCTGAAAGCCTTTCATCGTCTTATACCTGCAAACAAGGTCTTTCAGTGTGCGTGAAATCACATGGTGTATTCCCGGCATGCCATTGGCACTGGGCGGTCCTTCGTAGAAAACAAAGGGTTTTGCCCCTTCCCTGTTCCTTATGCTTCCTCCAAATGCGTCTTCCTTTTCCCAGTTTGCAAGGATTTCCTTTTCAAACGCAGGGAGGTTGAGTTGTTCGTATTCTTTATAAGTCTTTCCCATACTTTTTCCTAAGGTGGCAAAGGTAGAAAAAAGTTTAAGGGTTTTACTTGAAATTCATGGTTCCGTCAGCCTGGTAGGCAAAGCGGAAAGTGTAATAACGCTGGTTCTTCAGTTTTTCAGCATCAGAGGCAGTTGCTGAGGGAGTTACACCACCCTTGTAGTAATTGAGGATTTCAACTTTGGCATACTTCCCTTTGGCAGTTTTGAAAACCAAAACCCTGCCAGGAATGGGGGTAATGAGCATTGAAACTGGGTTGTACACATACCATCCTTTGTTGCTGGCATTGGGCACCGCATACGAGGTGGGTACATTGTCTTGCCTGAAAACCGAATCCTTTGGCACAGTATTCAAATCATCAAATGTTCCTACGTAAACAAAGGCACCACCTACTCCAGGGCCGCTGTTGCCACCATTGGTGATGATGGTTGTTCCCCTTACTGCCACATCCCACTTCACTGAATTGGAATCAGTACTGGGTACCACAGCATTCGTTTCGAAACTGAAAAAAGTATACTTACCCGCACCCACAGGTTGGCCATTGACCAGTCCTACAATGGTATCTGCAGGAATTCCTGAAACTGTTTTTTCAGTCAATGTAGAGACGACAACTGGAGTTTCATTCTTCTCACAAGCCTGAAAAACAACTAACGCTAACATTGCACTTCCGATGATCCTTGAAATTCTCATTGCTTCTTGTTTATTGAAAATTAAAAAATGAATTTAATGTCTACATATGCCGTCCTTCCTGGATTTCCGGGAAGAAACTGGATGTCTTTGTAATTGAAAAGGTTGTCTACTCCAGCCATGAATTTCCAGTGCGCATTCAATGGAAGGCCGATGCTTGTATTGACCTGTAGATATCCTTTTGCATATTCATCATCACGGTTGATCAGCCCATTACCATCCAGGTCAGCAGTACCCCACCTGCTCCTGTAGATGAGTCGGATGGTTGAAAAATATCCCTTGGCATTTTCAGCGTTTAACTTGAGGTTTGCCGTGTGTCTTGACCTGTTGGGCAATCCTCCATAGTCAGAGAGGACCATCCTATAGGCTTGTCCGGTGGAAAGGGAACGTTGAAAAACCTCTCCTTTTTTAATGGATTGTAATACTTCCTTGTCTGCTGTGTACAAAAATTGGTATCCTGCATTCAGCTGGATCCACTGACCGATTTTTTGCTTGGCACCCAGCTCAACGCCTTGTGTGAGTGCACGCTTGAGGTTGAAATAACTGTAAATCTGACCGCCGTTTTTCTTGAACGCAATGATATCGGTAACAATCATGTTGTTCAGGTCATTCCTGAAGATGTTGGCAGTGAGCTGTGAAGTTGCATTCAGGTTGTAAACAATGCCTGCATTCAATCCCCCTGAAACCTCAGGCTTCAATGAAGACAAACTGCCAGCAAGTGCAGTGGTTTGGTCCAATAACTGGGCAGCCGAAAGCCTTTTCAATTCATCTGTGGCCACTTCAGACCCAAACACGGAATATGCACCAGCAGCGAGGTTGGTGAAGTTGAGGTACAATTGCCTGAAATCGGGAGCCTTGAAACCACGTCCGTAAGAAAGATTCAATTTCAACTTGTCTGAGGGCTTGTACTGAAACGCCATTTTAGGACTCCATACAGAGGCATAGGCCTGGTTGGCATCGAAACGGAGACCTCCAATCAAGGTGAATTTTTGAGAAATTTTTTGTTCATGTTGAGCAAAGAAATAAGTGATGGTATTGGTCCTTAATGTTGAAGCGGTATCATAGCGGTTTGACTTCACTGTTTCACGCACCATACCAGCGCCAACTGTGAGTGCAGCATTTGCTGTGATTTGCCAATCCGTCTGGTTTTCAACCCTTGCAAACAATTGCCTGAACCTGTCATCATACCCGCCAGTTGCATTTTTCACAGACAACTGTTGAAGCGCATTGAATCCTGTCAGGTATCCGCGCAGGGTTGACTTTATTTTCTGTTCCTTGCTGAACTGGAGGTATGGAGTGAAATTGTATTCTTCGTTTTTCTCGAACCCCTTTGAGGCAATGGTGGTTCCAAGGTTCTGTACAAAGATGGTATTGTCAATATGACTTGCATTGGCCCTGAGGGAAGCTCCAGCTTTCCATTGTTTGCCCAGTTGCTGGTGTATGCTCAGGCTTTGCGTTGAACGCCTGAATGGTTCAACTGTTTTTTGTATCGCATTGGGTTTAAGGCTGTACCCTTCAGATTGATTGTAATTCAAAGATGCAGCAAGATCTGTTTTATTGAACCTTCTTGAAAAATTGAGGCTCCCATCCACCGTATTGAACCTTCCATACCGCAATCCAAGGTCAGTCTTGTTCTGACCTGCACGATCGGTGATGATGTTGATGACTCCACCCATGGCTTCTGAACCATAGAGGCTGGAAGAGGGCCCCTTGACGATTTCAATTTTCCTGATATTCCTTACGGTAATTTTTGAAAGATCAAGTACGCCGGCAGTTCTTCCAATCAACGGTTCTCCATCGATGAGGACAAGCGTATACTCTGATGAAAGTCCCTGTACCTGCAAGCCTTTTCCAAAATTATCAATCACCTGGATACCGGTTTGTTCAGCCAGGATATCATGCAACCGAAGCGATCCGCTCTGGTAAAGGGTTTTAGAAGAAATTACTGCTACAGGTATCGCTACATTTCCCATAGACCTTGGCGTTCTTGTGGCCGTCACCACCACTTCATCCAGGCTTGCCTTTGAAGAATCTTCTCCACGCTGTGCAAAAGCCATGGTGGAGAGCAACAAAAACGAAATATGAAAAATTATCCTCATGTCCTTGAAATCGAGTGCAAAACTGCAGCACCCTGATTTGAGATTTATCATGGGATTGTCAGATGAAACACAAGGATGGAATTATGACAATTCAGTGACGAGGATTGAACAAAGCGATGAATTTTTGGAAGAATCCTAAACAAAAAACTATCGCTTGGAATAGGTTGTTTTGTTCAACATTTCACAGGGCTTAAGACCGGTATGTTTTTTGAAGGCGGTAGAAAAATGTGAAATGGAAGAATAACCCAATTGGGCAGATACCTCTGAAACGGTAAAGCCTTTTTCATAGAGCAGGTACCTGGCGTGTTCCATCCGCTGGTCCTGGTAAAAATCAAAAATGGTGGCGCCGAACATTACCTTGAATCCTTTTTTGAGATAGCATTCATTGATGGCCGCTTTTCTGCTCAGCTCCCTGATGGTAATGGGATCGCAGATGTGCTCAAGCAGGATCTCCCTGGCTTTGATGATTTTCTCCCTTTCATCCTGATGGGCGAGAAATTTACAGGCAGGAACCTCATCTTCCCTGATGGTACTCATTGACTCCAGTGTATAGAGCAAGAGTATTTGCGTCTGGGCGTTGATGAAAATATTTTCAACGGCATCTGCATAGCGATGGTTGAGGATGGAAGATAGGGTATGCCTGATTCTTCCAGAAATTGAAATGGGCTTGCTGAAAGTATGGTTGAACCGAAAATTGAGGATGGCGTCGGCTTCAGGATTGGTTCCTTCTGATTTGATGAGGTTGCTGAGGTGAAGGGGTTCAAACCTGAACTGAAGCAAATCCATTGTTCCGGTTTGTTCGACACATTGGGCATTCCGGTTCAGCTTGCATTCCTCACAGTTGGTGTTGGGTTCTTTGCAAAAGGTCTGGCCATTGACGCAGAACCGCAGTTCCAGGTAGCGGTTTTCCACCAACTCGTCATAATGGTAGACCAGGGTTCCATGGTCATCCACTCCAAGGGTGCTGCCCTGAGGATGGCGCTTAAGGGCGTATTGCCAGGATCCTGGGATTTTTTTTTCTCTTGAAAACAATACCGGAAGTCCTTCAAAATGGTTCCATTCTGACATCATCCTGAGTGGTATGGTGAGGTTTTCTGGCATCAGGCTGCAAAGATAGGCCTTCTGGCCGACCTCAGGACCGGTGCTTTGTCAAAAAACCGTAATGAATATGTGGAAATCATCTTAAAAAAGAAAGCCCGTTTTAGGGCTAAAAATGAGGTGAGCCCCCTGAATTTCAGTAGATTTGTAGACCGGGTAATCAAAATACAAAACCAGAGGTAGAAGTTAACTATGAGCATGGAAATTGATGAAAATTTAGAACAACCCAACAACAGTTATGGTGCAGACAGCATTCAGGTGCTGGAAGGATTGGAGGCGGTCAGAAAAAGACCAGCCATGTATATTGGTGATATTGGGGTGAAAGGTCTTCACCACCTTGTTTATGAGGTAGTGGACAACTCGATTGATGAGGCCCTTGCCGGGCATTGCGACAATATCATTGTCAACATTCATGAGGACAATTCCATTTCAGTAGAAGACAATGGAAGGGGTATTCCAACAGGAATGCACCACAAAGAACAACGCAGTGCCCTTGAGGTGGTCATGACCGTGCTGCATGCGGGTGGTAAATTTGACAAGAATACCTACAAGGTTTCAGGTGGTTTGCATGGTGTAGGTGTGAGTTGCGTAAACGCACTGAGCACCAAGCTGCAGGTAACGGTGAACCGAGATGGAAAAACATTCGAGCAAGAGTACGAGCGCGGTGTTCCCCAATATGCGGTAAGGGAAATTGGAAGCAGCTCAACAACTGGTACCAAGGTCCATTTCTGGCCTGATACCACAATTTTTACTGCCAGCGTTTACAACAAGGATATCCTGGAAGGAAGGCTTCGTGAACTGTCATACCTGAACAAACGCATCCGCATCACCTTGAATGATCTTCGTGAATTGGATGAGGCAGGCAATCATTACCAACAGGTATTTTACAGCGAAGGCGGCATCATTGAGTTTGTTGAGATGCTGGACAAGAACGGGAAGCGCAGCGCACTCATCCCGAACATCATCTACATGGAAGGCCATGATGCAGAATCCAATGTAGCCGTTGAAGTGGCCATCAACTATAACGATTCCTACAACGAGCACATTTTCTCTTACGTCAACAACATCAATACCATTGAAGGTGGTACCCATGTGGCTGGTTTCAGAAGGGCCATTACCAGGGTATTCCAGCAATACGGCAAGAAACTTGGACTTTTTGAAAAGTCTAAAGTGGAAGTAGAGGGTGATGATTTCAGGGAAGGTCTCTCCGCCATCATTTCTGTAAAAGTTCCTGAACCTCAGTTTGAAGGCCAGACAAAAACCAAGCTTGGAAACTCTGAGGTGATTGGTATCGTTGATGTAACCGTATCCCGCACACTTGAAGCCTACCTGGAAGAAAATCCAAGGGATGCCAAAAATATCATCAGCAAGGTCATTCTGGCTGCACAAGCCAGGGCAGCTGCAAGAAAAGCCAGGGAACTGGTCCAAAGGAAAACAGTTTTGTCCGGAGGTGGACTACCAGGAAAACTCTCTGACTGTTCTGAGCGTGACCCAACAAAAAGTGAGTTGTTCCTTGTTGAGGGTGACTCAGCAGGAGGAACGGCCAAACAGGGCAGGGACAGGAATTTTCAAGCCATCCTTCCATTGAGGGGTAAAATCCTCAACGTTGAAAAGGCAATGGAACACAGGATCTACGACAATGAGGAGATCCGGAACATGTTCACTGCCCTTGGTGTAAAAATAGGTACTGCAGAAGATCCAAAAGCGCTTGACCTTTCCAAACTCCGTTACCACAAGCTCATCATCATGACCGATGCCGACGTGGACGGTAGCCATATCGCAACGCTTATCCTTACTTTCCTTTTCCGCTACATGAAGGCAATGGTTGAGCAAGGATATGTGTACATAGCACAACCTCCCCTTTATCTCGTGAAAAAAGGAAAGGAGCAGTTCTATGCATGGAATGAAGAGCAAAGGAAAGGATACGTAGAACGCCTGGGTGCTGGAAAAGAAGACAGTGTAAACGTGCAGCGATACAAAGGTCTTGGAGAGATGAATGCTAGCCAGCTTTGGGACACCACCATGAATCCTGGTTCCAGAACACTCAAAAAGGTAAGCATTGAAAGTGCAGCAGAAGCTGACAGGGTATTCAGCATGCTCATGGGAGATGAGGTAGGGCCCAGAAGAGAATTCATTGAATCACACGCCAAATACGCAAAACTCGATATTTAATTATCTTTACTAACAATTAAAACAATCAACATGGCAAACGAAAACATGCTCACAGCCTACAATGTCAAAACAAAGGAAAAAAATGTTCCCATGCAGGATGCAGTAGTCAGCAAGACTGCAAAAGGTGGATACATTGCCAAAGGACATGATGGCAAGGGCAACAAATTGACAGCACTTCTTGGTGAAGCAAAAGCACTTGCTGCCATCAAAGCTGGAACAGCAAAGCAGGATTGGTAGTATTCAACTGCACATATTCTTCAAGACAGGCCCCTGGCCTGTCTTTTTTATTTGGTCTTGTACTGGTTTTTTTGCAGCCATCCCCTCACCTTTTCCCTGTGGTCTCCTTGTAAGATGATCTCTCCATCCTTGGCAGATCCACCCGTACCACAATTGTTTTTCAACTGCTTTCCCAAGGTAGCCATGTCGTCTTCCTTTCCCATGAACCCAGTGATCAGGGTAACCGTTTTCCCAGCACGGTGTTTGGTCTCTAAGGTAATCCTCAACAGTTGCTGCTGAGGTGGCAAGGTTTCAACCGGTGTAACGTCTTCGTCGATCTTGAAGTCAGGATTGGTACTGTACACCAAAAAGGATCCATGCTCTTTTTTCTTGCTCATGTTCATGCGTTTAATGGCTTAACCTGAATGGGATTGCTGATTCATGCATTTTGGCAATTATGCCAGCCCATATCCTGGATGAAGATAAAATGAAATGAAGTAATTTTGCGGGATGGAAAATAAAAAATGTATCCTCGTGATCATGGACGGTTGGGGCCGTGGTGCGGTTGAACAAAGTGATGTCATCCAACATGCCCATGTGCCATTTGTATCCTCCCTTTATGCCCAGTACCCCAATGCAACATTGGTTACCTGTGGCGAGCCCGTTGGTTTACCGGATGGTCAAATGGGAAACAGTGAGGTTGGGCACCTGAACCTGGGAGCAGGAAGGATTGTTTACCAAGAATTGCAACGTATCAATGTAGCCATTCGGACAGGGGAATTCCAACAGAATCCAGCCTTGCTGAATGCCATTCAGTACGCAAAAAAGAACAACAAAAAATTGCACCTTATAGGACTGGTCAGTGATGGTGGGGTTCATTCTCACACTTCACACCTTAGGGCCATCACAGACCTTTGCAAGGCCGAAGGTTTGTCATCTGTATACATTCATGCCTTTACCGACGGCCGGGATACCGACCCCAAAAGTGGTCTTGGCTTTGTCTCCTCACTTGAAGAGCATTTGAAAGGCAGTGCAGGCAAGATTGCCTCAGTCATTGGAAGGTATTATGCCATGGATCGAGACAAGCGTTGGGAAAGGGTCAAGCTGGCATATGATGCCATGGTCAATGGATTGGGCACAAAGGCAACCTCCGCAATAGATGCCATCAAAAATGCCTACACAGAAAACACCACAGATGAGTTCATCCAACCCGTCATCATTACCGGCGAAGACAATCAACCGCTTGCCTCCATTGCAGCAGATGATGCTGTGGTTTGTTTCAATTTCAGAACAGACAGGTGCCGGGAGATAACAGAGGTATTGACGCAAAAAGATTTCCCTGAATTGGGCATGCACAAACTTACATTGGAGTATACAACAATGACTGAATACGACAGCACCTTCAAGCATGTGCACGTTATTTTCAGGAATGATAACCTTACCCATACCCTTGGGGAAGTATTGGAGATGCATGGCAAAACCCAGATCAGGATTGCCGAGACAGAAAAATATCCGCATGTGACTTTCTTCTTCAGCGGCGGAAGGGAACTTCCATTTGAAGGAGAGAGAAGGATCATGGCGGCCTCTCCAAAAGTGGCCACCTATGACCTTCAGCCAGAGATGAGTGCACATGAATTGACAGAAAAAATTGTACCTGAAATACAAGCAAAAAGCGCTGACTTCATCTGCCTCAACTATGCCAACGCAGACATGGTGGGACATACAGGTGTCTGGGAAGCTGCCGTCAAAGCAGTGGAAACAGTAGATGCCTGTGTCAAACAAGTAGTCGAAGCCGCTCTTGAAAATGATTACACAGTTTTTCTGACGGCAGACCATGGTAATGCAGACTTCATGAAAAATGAAGATGGAAGCCCCAACACAGCCCATACACTGAATCCTGTTCCGCTATTTGTCATTGACAGAGAGTGGAAAGGTCAATTGAGGTCTGGCAAACTTGGCGATATTGCTCCTACCATTCTTCATTTCATGGGCTTGCCCATTCCTGCAGAAATGACCGGAGAAGTGCTGGTGGACTAATGCGTCAAAGAATTTCAATAAAAACAGAAAAGATCAAAACAGCGATGCTCTTGATATGCATGGCCATGGTTGCATTTGCCCATGCACAACAAGTTATGGACAGCCTTGCTGAAAAAGAACTTGTTGAAATAGTGGTTTCAGGTAACAAGTTTGCAGAGAAAAAGAAAAACATTGTTCAGAAAATAGACATCATTTCTTCATCCTATATCAAGAAAGCCAATGCACAAAACATGGGCGACCTCTTGATGTCTACGGGCAATGTCTTTGTTCAAAAAAGCCAGCAAGGTGGAAGCAGCCCTGTGATCAGGGGTTTCGAAGCCAGCCGCGTTTTGTTTGTGGTTGATGGGGTGCGCATGAACAACCTTATTTACCGATCCGGGCATTTGCAAAACATCATCACTGTTGATCAAAACATATTGGAATCTGCAGAACTATTGCAGGGGCCCTCTTCTACCCTGTTTGGCAGTGATGCATTGGGAGGTGCTGTTCACATGATCAGCAAACAACCCATTTTATCGAAAGAGAAAGAAAAAACCAACATCAGCGCTAATGCATTCAGCCGCTTTTCATCAGCCAACAAGGAAAAAACAATCCACGCTGACTTGAGTGCAGGATGGAAAAAGATAGGATTGCTTACCAGCATTACCCACAGCAATTTTGGGGATACAAAAATAGGAAAGCAAGACTTGAAAGGGTTTGAAGGATTTGGAACCAGGCCTTACTACATCCAACCTTTTAATGGCATCAGTGGAGATACCATTGTCAAAAACAGCAATGATCGGATACAAAAGTTTTCCGGATACACACAAACCGACTTCACACAAAAACTATTGTACAAGCCCAATGCCAATCTCTCACACGGATTGAATTTTCAATATTCAACCAGTTCAGATGTACCGAGGTATGATCGCCTTCAAGATACCAGGGCTGGCGTCTTAAGATATGCCTCATGGTATTATGGCCCACAACATAGATCACTGTTTGCCTATACTTTTTCTGCCAACAACAGAACTGGTTTTTTCAATGAATACAATGCAACATTAAGCCATCAATCCATCGAAGAAAGCAGGATAACGAGGGAATACAAACGATATGACCGCTTCGACAAAAGAATTGAACAGGTGAGTGTAGGCGGTCTTACAATAGACGCCAGAAAAAAATTAAAGCGAGATGAAATCACGACTGGTATTGATATACAGCTGAATAATCTGCATTCCACTGCCAGCAGAACAAATTTATTGTCGGGAGCAATGGCCCCACTCGACACCAGGTATCCAGACGGCAAAAACAGGATGAACAATTTTGCCGTTTACACCCAACACATTCACAAGTTCAATGGTCAAAAATGGATTCTGAATGAAGGCCTTAGAGTACAATATATTGCACTGAAGTCGGATATCATCAACAATTCCTTTTTCTCATTGCCTGTCACATCTATTGTTCAAAAAAATACCGCCATCACCGGAAATATAGGAATGGTCTATATGCCATCAACAAGCACCAGAATCAAGTTTGGCTACGCGTCGGGATTCAGGGCTCCCAACATTGATGATCTTGCTAAGATTTTTGAGTCTAGTACTGCCGCCAAACAAGTGGTTATTCCCAATCCCAACCTTAAGCCTGAATTCACCCATGGTGTTGATGCAGAGCTTGTAAAGGCTCTGGGAAAATCAACAGAGGTTGAAGTTGGAGCATTTTATACCGACTTTACCAACGCCATCATCAAGGCCCCATTCAGCTTGAATGGAAAGGATTCCATCAATTACAATGGCGTACAATCACAGGTGCTTGCCAGCCAAAATGTAAACCAAGCCTACATTATTGGAGGAAACGTCAGGCTTGGCATGAAACTGGGAAAAAACTGGAAATTCAACTCAACGCTTAATCTCACAAAGGGCAGGTTCCAGACCGATGCAAGTAAGCCATCATTGGTATACCAGTTACAATCAGATGGAAAATATACATTGGTGCAATCGAAAGTGCGCAGCAAGCCCCTGGATCATATTCCACCTGCATTTGGGAAAATGAGCATCGGCTATGACAACAAAAAGTTATTTGCAGAATTGACCATGCTGTTCAATGGCTGGAAAAAACTTGACCAATACAATGCTGATGGTGAAGACAATGCACAATATGCTACTGCCAAAGGTACGCCCGCATGGCAGACCCTTAACTTGAAAACTGGGCTGCAGTTGAACCAGCGAATAGGCATTCAAGCAGGTATTGAAAATATCTTTGACCTCAATTACCGGTATTTTGCATCCGGTTTTTCAGCACCTGGCAGGAACTGGATCCTCAACCTCAGGCTAAGCTTGTAAATCCATCAATTGACAATTTCACCAAAAGAATTCACCCAAGCAGCATCTCCGATTGCAAAATTGTCTTAAATTCAGAGAACAATTGTTGATTCTCATGACAGAAGAGGTGCTGCTTCAAGGTTGTATTAAAAATGATGCTTCGGCCCAGCAGGAACTGTACCAACGCTACAGTCCTAAAATGCTTTCCGTATGCTATCGTTATGCTAAAACACGTGAAGACGCAGAGGACATGCTGCAAGAAGGATTCATCAAAGTTTTCAGTCAGATCAGCAAGTTTGAAAAACGCGGATCCCTTGAAGGCTGGATACTTCGCATCATCGTCCATACCTGCATCAACCACCTCAAGAAAAACAAGAAATTCAACGACAATGTTGACCTTGCTTATGCTGGAAATATAGTGATAAGAGAGGATTATATTCCAAGCATCATCCAGGCAAAACAAATTGTTGAGACCATCAGAACATTGCCTATCGGATACAGAACAGTGTTGAATCTCTATGCAATTGAAGGTTATTCCCACAAGGAAATCGGACAATTGCTGGACATTGAGGAAAGCACAAGCCGTTCGCAATATACCAGGGCAAAAAACATGTTGGAAGAAATCCTTGTCAACAAGAGAATCATCCAGCAACCCAAGGAAAAGAAAAAATGGTTTTCTCCAGTCAGGATCGTTTGACAGGAATAGACCAGTAGATACAGTGAACATGAGACAAGAACCAACAGATGAATTGGAAGACCTGCTGAAGGAAAGATCAGATCAATACCTGCTCTATCCCTCCGACCGTGTGTGGAACAATATCCAAAAGGAATTGCATCCCAACAGGACGCTCCGGTATGGCTTGTTGGTTTTGTTCTTGTTCCTTGGAACCACCACAGCCATTGTGGTCAACAAGGAAAAAGCCTCGTATGCTAGTGCTCCACTGGGACAGGTTGCGGCAAAGTTCATTGAAAGGGATTTGATTGCAACATTCGCTGATGGAAACACCGAAACAAATGTTTCCATTACCAGGATGGACAAATACAATGCCTATCAGCACAACCAGGTTCAAAAACACATGACCAGTTTTGCAGAGCTTGCTTCCCCTGAACAAAAAGACCTTACTGTTCAACTGCCGAATAACCTGGAGATACCAGCACAACAACTAAAGCAACAGGAAGATAATACTCCGGAGACCAATCTCCCCAAAGAGGATAAGAAGAATGCCATAGGCGCTGCCATTGAAACCGTCATTGAACAAGCCAAAAAAATAAAGAAAAATGCAAGTTGGCAGATTTATGCAAGCCCAAACATGGGTTACAGGAGACTGAAAGGTGAAGCATCAAGATCCATGTACCAATACAGTGTTTTTTCACTGAGCACCAATGCGGTTTTTGCAAGGAATGTAAAGGATGCTGTTTCTCACAAACCTGGGCTGGGATTTGAAATTGGAACAGCCATGTTCTATCCTCTTTCCAAAAAACTGAACTTCAAGGCCGGTCTTCAGGCCAATTACAACCATTATCAAATCGAGGCGTATAGCGCAGTTCCTGAGATTGCCAATTATGGCATGAACAACTATGCATTTGGCAGCTACCCAATCAGTGCCGTTTCGTTTTACAGGAACAACAGTGGCTATTCTCCTGCTATCCTGCGCAATGAACATTACATGATCTCCATGCCCGTTGGAATCGACTATGAGATTGCAGGAACAAAAAAACTGAATTTTTCCCTTGCCTCTACCCTCCAACCTACTTATGTTTTTGCCAATTACTCTTATCTGCTCTCTACAGATTTGAAGCATTATGCCAAGGAACCTACACTCAACAGGAGATGGAACATGAATGCTGCGATTGAGGCCAACATCAACATGGAAAAGGGTGGCTTCAAATGGAGTATTGCGCCGCAATTCCGTTACCAGATGCTGTCCAGCTTCAAAGAAAAATATCCCATCAAGGAAAACCTGACGGATTTTGGCATCAAGGTTGGGGTCATCAAAACAATAAAATAGTTCAATCTTCAACAGCTTCGTAATTTTGTCTGATGAAGCTGATGAGAAGATTCGTTTTCCCTTTGTTGTTGCTATTTTTTATCGCTTGCAGCCAATCAACTGAAGATAAAAATCATTTTCCTATCACTGCATTTCTTGAAGAGGAGCTTGCACAAATTGATTCTCTTCCCATTGCCATTATCCTGACCAGAGAAACCAATGGATTGGCTGATACAACCGTGATGGAAAAAAAGAAATTCAGGGTCCTGGCCATGGAGTTAATGGGCATTGATTTTCAAGAAAAAAAACACAAAGACAATTACCAAGAACTTGTGTTGGAAGATGCTCAGCTGGGCAACATTTCAATTGGCTACACCACTGAAGACCCAGACCTCCCCATCAGAAAAATAGAACTCAACATTGATGCCAACTCCAATAAAATAAAAAGCATTTTTGCTGAAAGGCAGGAGAGACAAGGAGAAAAACTGCTGATCAGAAAAATCCTTTGGACAGCTGCCACAGAATTGATGGTGAATACAAGTGTTTACAAGGAAGGCCAACTGTTGAATAACCTTACTGAACGATACAACTGGGCCATAGGCAATTGAACATGGAACAATTTGACTTTACAACGATACAGAAAACACTGCCAAATGCCCCCGGTATCTACAAATACTATGGAGCCCAACAGAACCTTCTCTATATTGGAAAAGCAAAAAACATCAGAAAGCGGGTCAGTTCGTATTTCACCAAAAGCAACCATTCTTTCAAGACAAATGAACTTGTCAAGCAAATACGGCATATCGAATTTACCATCGTAAACTCTGAACATGATGCATTGTTGCTGGAGAACGCACTGATAAAGGAGTTCAAGCCGAGGTACAATATTGAACTAAAAGATGACAAGACCTATCCTTACATTGTCATTAAAAAAGAGGATTTCCCCAGGGTATTCTTGACCAGGAGAAGGATCAACGATGGATCTGAGTATATTGGACCCTTTACCTCAGCGGCCAAAGTTCGGGACCTGTTGGAGTTCATCAAACAACACATACCGCTGAGAACCTGTAGTTTGAATCTTTCAGACAACAACATCAAGAAAGGAAAATACAAAGTTTGCCTGGAATATCATTTGGGCAATTGCAAGGGACCTTGTGTTGGATTACAGCAGGCTGATGACTATGCCATGGGAGTCGATCAAATACGGCATGTCATGAAAGGCAATCTGAGTGGGATCATTGCACAATACAAAAAAGAACAGCAACTGTATGTAGATGATCTGGCCTTTGAGAAAGCAGACATGATGCAACAGAAAATCAATGCACTCCGGAATTACAGGTCTTCATCTGTTGTTGTGAGTCCTCGCCTTGGAGACCTTGATGTATTTGCCATGGCCACAGCCGATGATCAAATCATTGTGAGCTTTCTTGCCGTCAGGAATGGTACCATCACCAATTCAGGAACGAATGCGTTCAAGCTCAAGATTGAAGAGGATGAGGCAGAAATACTTTCACAAGCCATTATTTATTTTCAAGCCCTATACAGCAGTGATGCAAAAGAGCTGGTGGTTCCTTTAAACATTGAATTTGGTTTTGAAGGCTATCAATTGACCATCCCAAAATCAGGAGACAAGAAAAAACTGCTGGAGATGGCACAAAAAAATGCCGACTATCTCATTGCTGAAATCAAAAAGAAAAAAAGACTTCACCTTGCAGAGAACGAATACATAAACGACGATTTACTGCCCAAGGTGATGGAAGCCCTCTCACTCAATCAATTGCCAACACACATAGAATGCTTTGACAATTCTAATTTTCAGGGTGCTTATCCTGTTTCTGCCATGGTTTGTTTTAAAAATGGTTTGCCCAGCAAAAAAGACTATAGGCATTTCAATGTTGAAACTGTTGAAGGCATCAATGATTTTGCCACCATGAAAGAGGCCGTAGGAAGGCGCTACAAACGCCTTGTCGAAGAGAAGTCACCACTGCCTCAGCTTGTAATTATTGACGGGGGTAAGGGGCAACTGGGGTCGGCCATGGCAGCCATACATGAATTGGGCTTATCAGGCAAAATGACCTTGGTAGGATTGGCCAAAAACGTTGAAGAACTTTTTTTTGCCGGTGACCAGGAATCATTGAAACTGGAGTACAACAGCGATGTATTGAAATTCATCAGAAGTATTCGAGATGAAGTACACCGTTACGGCATCACCTTTCACAGGCAGAAAAGGAGCAAGGGAACTTTTAAAAACGAGCTGGAAGGTATAAACGGTATTGGTAAAAAAACTGCCTTTGAGTTGCTGAACCGTTTCAGGTCTGTCAAGAATATTCAATCGGCTACAGTGGAAGAATTGACTGAACTTGTTGGCAGCAAGAAAGCGGTCCTGATTGCCAGGCATTTCGGAAAATAAAGATTGGATGTAAAAATCAGTAGAAGGTTCGAAGGAAATAGATGCCCATAAATCTACTTGGGTTTCAGGAAATAAAAATGGGCTGGAAATCCAGCCCATTTTTAAAAACTATTTGATTCAATTAGAAAGACCAGAGGTCCTGCTCGAAATTGAAGATTTTATTCTTGATATTTTCCCCCTCAAGCAATTTCATGATGTCGTCCTTGATGTACTGCTTGATGAACATGTCGTAAGGATTCTCAATAGAAGACTTTACAATATAGCTTGCAAAATAACGGCTCTCGAAAAGTTCTTCCCAGCTCATTCTTGCGCCAAAGTTCTTGCCATTGTATACTTCGTACACAGCCAATACAGGGCGGAGGTCTGGATAGTATACCCAAAAAATTGGAGATTCACCCAATACGTTGCCTTGGTCATCTGTGTAGGTCTTGATAGGAGCAATACCCAGGATTCTGGTAACCAATCTTGAAGATTCCTTGTCAAAAACCCACTCTTCTTTTACACGGAATTTCATGATGTCGTCAGGGTTGAATTCCTTGCAAACCAAAGAATCTTTCATGATTCCTTTTGATCCAGTAGGATCTTTTGCCCAATCAATTACCTGAACAGAATCACATCTTCCTGAAATTACCTCACCAACTTTTGCTACAGTCATCGGTGTTGTAAACCGATCATCAACATTGGGATCGAATGCTGTTACATCTCCTTTTTTTATTGCACGAAGCAGTATGCTGATGAAACGTTGATTTCCGTTATCGTCTTCGGCCTTGTAGCGAAAGGGAAGATTCATTTTTTCCCTGATGTCAATTTCTCTCCATACCCGCTCACGGTACCAGGCATCATCCTCACGGATATGCTCATATGCCAAGGGGGTGCGGCTTTTAACAAGGTTCCTGTCAACTGCAGCATCAGAACGCAAAGACATCCTTACAGAATCAAATGCAAATGGATCCTTTGGGGGTGGCGGTGGTGCAGGTTTCACCGTGTCTACCGGCATGGGCGTAACACTGGCGTCAAGCACCTGTGTATTGGCCACAGGCTTATTAGCAGTGGGCTTGGCTGCTGTCTTTTTAGGAGCTGTGGTTGTTCTCTTTTTTGTTTGCGCATCAACACCATGGCATACCATCAATGTAGACAAACAAAACAAGAATAAACCTTTGACTGAAGATATTTTCATCGTGGACTTTTTTCTACTTTACTTAAGAATATAGGTAAGACTGGTTGGCAAGGTCCTGGATTTTCCACCTGGATCACGCACAACGATATCTGTAATGGCTACGAGAGATCCGGGCTTCAATCGACCTACCAGTCCTGCAGCATCCCCAGTCCAGCGTGACCCTTTGTTGTCAAGTTGAACGAAATCTGCGCCACTTCCTGCCGCTCCCAGTTTATAGCTCACCACTTCAAAGGGAGCATCAAATTCAGCATCTTCGAGTTTTGCGATAACACCACCCATTGCCTTGAAAGAGGCGGATGGAACGTTGCCGGGCTTAAGGTTCCCCACATAAGCAGAAGGATTTGGCAACTGCTTGACACGGAAAGTAACTTTACCAGCAGATTTGCCCTCAACCAACACTGTTACACTGTGTTCGCCGAACATTCCAGATGATGGCTTCACAATGTATTTGTTTCCACCCACTTTAGAAATGCTTCCACCACTGAACTGGGCTGAAACCTTCTCGCTTCCTGCACCGGCAGTGATGGTCACGGGGTTGTCAACACCAATATAAAGGACGTTCATTTTATCGGGAGAAACCGCAATACCCGAAGGAGAACCAACAGTGTAATCAATTTTCTTGGAAATCGTTTTGTTTTCACCTGTATTGGGATCAACAAAACTAACACTGACGTTCAAGCTCCTGGAACCTGATCCACCAACATTGAATTTTTTCTCAGCTACTCCATTGGCATTTACCTGGATGCTTGCACCGTCAATGTTTACGACAGGCTTCACATTAGAGTTGAAAGCACCAAGACCAGCTGTAACGATCATTTCCTCACCTGGCATCAGGTAGGTAGAACTTGTTCCAACCAATGGCTCGAACTTGTCCATGATCAACTTAACTGCACCCACCTGGTTCACACAAAAAGTTGCTGCAAGGTTTTCTGAATTTTTGATATCGTTTTGAAACTTGCTGAGGATGGTCAGTGACGCAATGGTTGGCGTCATGTGGAAATAATTGTTGACCCAGTCCTTTATCTTGTCTCCGGTGGAAACATTACCAGCAGCAGATTTTGGAATTTCTAGGTTCAATGGAAGTTTTGATCCAATTTGGGCAGCCATTTCAGGATCAACCGCCAGCAATTTTTTCTTGAAGTTTTCCAGGGCTTCATACAAGGGCTTACCATTTCCTTTTGTATCAAAATACCTGGTAGATGCATCAATATTGTCTTCACGGAATGAGCCATTGGCTGGATCAAGGTCAGACTCCTCTTTCAAAGCCTGTTTGTACTTTTCCAAGATACCAAAGGCTTCATCCGCAATAGCTTTTACCTGATCAGCCTTGGGCTTCCATATGCCAGCTTTTTCAGCTGATTTTGGATCCTTGAGCATTTCTCCAAGACTGGTATAGATGCCACTGGTAGAGGTGGCCAAAACATTATTCGACTCCCTCAGGCTATTGTCTACCACCTTAAAAGCATTAAGGATTTCTGCAGACACATTTAAAGCGAGCAGTGCAGTCAACACCAAATACATGATGTTGATCATTTTCTGCCTCGGTTCTTTAGGTAGTGACATATAAATAAATGAGTTTAAAGATTAGAATTCAAGTGAACTGGCAATTAACCACGGCCTTGCATGGCTGCAAGCATGTTACCATAAACACTGTTCAGGCTACCAAGATTTTTTGCAAGCAATGCAATCTGCTCCTGTGTTTTCATGGCATCATTCACACTACCCTGCATGGCTTGGCTGGCCTTGATCAGGTTGTCGTAGAATGTATTCATGGCCTTGATGTGGTTGCCTGAATCCTGCAATTCCAACTCATACATTTTGTTCAAAGAACCAAGGTTCTTGGTCAGTGTTTGCACCTGCTCATGGAAAGCTTTTGAACCCTCTGCAGCAGTATTGAAATGCTGAACAGATCCAGCTGCATTGGCATAAGCATCTTTCATGATGGAAAGGGCAGCGGTTGCTTCTTTGGTTTTCCCAGCAAATTCAGATGTTGCAGCGGCAACATCACCCATAGAAGCCATGCCTTGAACGGTTGAATTGAATTTTGAAAAATTACCATTCAACTTGGTGAGTTGATCAGTATCCAAATATTTTTCAATGGTCTCCTTCAGCAAATCAGCGCCTGGGGTAGCACTGGCGCCACCACTTGCAACTGCCACTTCTGGAGTAACTGGCTTTTTCACTTCCAGCCATGCATAAATAAGGAAAATTACAGCTTCGGTCAAGAGACCAACTGTGAGCATGATGTCAGCAAATGATTTATGAAGGATTTTTGCCCAGGCACCGAAAATTACTACTGCGGCACCTACGCTTACAAAAATGTTTACATATTTCTCGAACGTAGAGGATGAGTTGGATGATGACATAAAATGTTTTTTATTGAAGTAAGTTGGGAA